>Ga0307507_10000114_pt1 | contig 133267 bp, 47 predicted proteins | sample 7_EM_MG_FD_207223 | JGI IMG/M metagenome (GOLD analysis project Ga0307507, IMG submission 207223) | Populus trichocarpa ectomycorrhiza microbial communities from riparian zone in the Pacific Northwest, United States - 7_EM | ecosystem: Host-associated > Plants > Roots > Unclassified | place...
TTAAGTAATTCTCTGAATTTTAAGAGACTACTTAGGCACTATAATCCTATATAAGTGCCATAAACCAGAGAGGTTTATTGGAATATCTAAGAAAATAAAAGGGGGTATTAAAATTCTCAATAACCTCTAACGCCAAAGAAAGAAACTCTATTTTGGAGATTATATAGGAAAATCCTCTAGAAATCTTAGAAAATCTAAGATGTTCTCCTTAAATAAACTAAGGTAATATATAATTAAGCAAAATAACAAAAAAACCCTATATTTTTAGTAAAACCGAGAATATTTAGCTACTAATCGGAATTAGAATCTTCTAGAAGTTCATAAGGAGCTAGTAAGATTTATTAGTAAATTCTAAGAAAAATAAGCTATTTTATGTACCTAGTTAAAGACTACCCTTGGACTTAATTTTTAAAACCTTCTTTAAGGCAGCAACGCGTGCACCGTTAATATTAAGCATCTTATCAGAAAATCCGAGAAGTTAGTTAATTTTACTTAAAAAATAAAAAATATCAAAAAAAACGAGAATTAAATACCTTATTAACTAAGAAAGTACCAAAAATAATCTTAAAAAAGGAAAGAAGGCAAGATCTATATCTGCCGAAGGCCTTAGGCATTCTCTTATTTTTGTTAAGGTCGGAATTTCCCTAAAAATAGTTAGTTTTATTAAAATATACAAGAAATAAACTAGATTTCTTACCTCCTAAAGCCCTTTCTTCGCGCACTAGAGCTCCAGAATAGATTCCTAGGTAAAGTAAGAAATTATATTACTATTATCAAAATTTTCGATAATATACTTCGTAGTTATAGCTATAAGGAAGTATATTACGTTCCTTAGTACTATTAATCGCCTTTTCAGGTATACGCTAAAAAATGTTAAATTAGTTATTTTTTGTCTAAAAAATAGAGAAAAACTTACTGCATTCTAGATGCGGTAGGTGTAGCATCTAGGATCTACGTCCTTGTGCCCCCAGAAGCCAGCCCTAAAATATTAGAAAAACTAAGAAAAAATGCAATATTTCTTACCTTAACTTCTCCTTAAGATCTTTGTCTTGTTGCTCCTAGATAGAATTAGCATATTCTTAAAGCTACTGAGAAAAAAATATACCTTTAAGGGCTTTCCCAACAACCATCTTTTTTTGTATACTGCCTTTTCGGCAGTAGCAATTATAGCAGCACTGGCAGATCTAATACCCAAAATTTAAAATAATTCTCAGAAAAAACAAGAAAAAATAAAAAATAAAGAGAAAAAATATTAGTAAATAAAGCAATAGGCTATATATTAAATAATTCTTTCTAGCGAGAAAGGAAGCCTGGGATGTTAGAAAATCCAATAATTAAGTAATCACTAGGGTAGAAAACCGAGAAATAAATTTTCTAAAAAGTTTTAAAAATTCGAAACGTTAATTCAAAGCCAATATATCAGAATAAGCGAGAAATTGGTAAGCGGTATGATATAAAACCAAGAACCAAATTTCCCAAAAAATTTTAAAATTTTAAATCGTTAATTTAAAGCCAATATGTTAAAATAACCAAGAAACTAGTGAGCGGTATGATATAAAACTAAGAAAAGAAAAAATAGATTTCTATAAATTCAAAAATATAGTTCTAGAGGCCTTTTTTTTCTGAAAATATATAAAAATTATATAACTTGAAAAATCACTTACCTGGGAGGCATGTTGGATGCTCTATAAGAGCAGTTGGATTGAAATCTAGTATATAAGTTAGCATATGACGTATATAGCTAATATAAAGCTCTAGCTTACTGGATACTCGCTTATTAATTAAGCGATGGGGTGTTGAAGGTCGACGTAGTTAATTGAGAGTAAAGTTATCTTGGGCGCCAAGACCTCGCGTATGCTAGGCCGTTTCGGGCTTGGCGCCCCGACCGTCCGCGCCTGGACGGTTACCATCCGAGAAGAAGTACACAGCTTTTTATATATAATAGGGACTCTTTAAATACCTAGTAATACTATTTAGTATAAAGAATAGTCCTAGTACGTTTTAATAATACATTAATAATATGCTTTGTGAATTCCTTAACGTATTTATTACCGTATATATTAATAATATCTTAATCTACTTATCTTCGCTTTCTAAACACTAGAAGCACGTCTAAATGGTCCTTAAACGCCTGCGAGACGCGGGTTTATAATGCAATATTAAGAAATATAAGTTCTATATATCTAAAGTCACATACCTAGGCCTAATTATATCCCGTGACGGAATCAAAATGGACTCTAAAAAAATCGCTATAATTATAAACTATGGAAACCCTAGTAATATATAAGATATTTAAGGATTTCTAGGATTTATAAACTTCTATTATTAATTTATTAACCACTTCTTAGAAATTGCCTAGCCATTAGTAAACCTAATAAAGAAAAATTTAAAATTTAAATGGTCTACTAAATGCAAACAAGCTTTTAATAACTTAAAATATCGCTTTATAACTGCTCTAATCCTCGCCTACTTCAACCCTAACCTTAAATGTATTATTAAAACGGACTCGTCTAATCATGTGCTAGGGGGAGTGTTGTTATAATATAATAAGAACGGCAAGCTACGTCTAGTAGCCTTTCTCTTTTGGAAACTCGCCCCTACTAAATCAAACTATAAGATATACGATAAGGAACTGCTTGCAATTATTAGATGCTTTAAACAATGGCGTCCTAAGCTAGAAGGATTGTTATTTCTAATATACGTATTAACGGACTATAAGAACCTATAGTACTTTATAACTATAAAGTAATTAACGCAGTGCCAAATTCATTAGGCCGAATACCTCTTATAATTTAACTTTAAGATTATGTACTAACCGGGCAAACTTAATTAGAAGCCTAACGTATTAATATAATAATTATAAGACCTACCTGCGAATGCTTTAGATAAACGGATTACAAATTAATTATAGATCTTATTACTCCCTAAATGTTTTAAAAAACTACGTCCTATATTCCTAGATACGGAACTTAACAAAAATAAATTAGAAGTTAATAAATAGGAAATAGAAATTAATAAGCTAATAAAATACAAATACAAGAACAATATATGGATAATAGATATAATAAAAGCAATTTAAACGGGAAAATAATAGTATAAGGATATTACACTCGCTAAATGCGAAATTCGAAATAATTAATTATACTATTAATAGAAGATAGTAGTTCCAAATTCCGAGCCTTTACAATTTAAGATACTCGGATTTATATACAACTCCCCTATAGTAGGGCATCCTGGCCGTGCGAAGACTTATAAGATTGTTTAATAAGTATACTACTAGCCTATAATGCACGACTATATACGAAAATACGTTCAAGCATGCAGAATATGCGTGCATAGAAAGACCTCTTATATAAAGAAACAAGGAGTACTTTAACCACTACCAATTCCAATATAAAGATAGCGCGATATCTTAATTAACTTTATAGTCAACTTACCTAACAGTAATAGGTTCACAAATATTATAGTAGTTATTAACCATCTTATAAAAATGCGATATATAATCCCCATAGACTCAATTAATACAATATTAGTAGCCGAATATTTTGTTAAGTATATCTTTAAGCTATACAGACTTCCTAACTTAATAATATCTAACTGTGGAAGCTAGTTTGTTTTAGACTTCTGGCAAGCTTTATATAAACAATTAAGCATTTAAATATAACTCTTAACTGCATTTTATCCAGAGACAGATAGTTAAACCGAAATTGTAAACGCGATTATAGAACAATACCTATAAATATACTGCTCCTACCTGCAAGATAACTGGGAAAAATGGCTGCCTTTAGCTAAGTTTACTGTAAACAATATAATAAATGTATTAACAGGCGTAACGCCGTTCTATGTAACCTATAGATAAGACCCCTAACTTGGATTTAAACCACAACCCAAAATTAATACAATAGGACCTATAATTAAACAGATTTAGTTAATTAACGCGCATAACTTTGCTAATTAAATAAAGCAGTTAATAGAACTATTATAAAGTAAATTAACGTACGCTTAAACGGTATAGGAATGGTATGCGAATAAAGGATGAGCTCCCATATAGGACTTTAAGAAAGACGACATGGTTTACCTAAATATATAAAACCTAAAGACTTAACGGCCCTTAAAGAAACTTAATTGGAAATTTGCGGGCCCATACCAAATTAAGAAGAAATTAAGCCTATATACTTATAAGCTTGAACTACTAACTAAGATGAAAATACATCTAATGTTTTATATAAGCTTGCTATAACCCTTAAAAGACGAACCTATAACCCATAAAGTGCCGCCGCTACCTCCCGTAATTGTTAATAACGGTAATGGTTCTTACTTTATTAACTTAATTAATAATATGCGATAGAAAATATAATCTAAACGATTTAAACTTCTTATTAAGTGGAAAGGATATAAAACACAAACCTAGGAAACCTATAAATAGGTTAAGGCTGATGCGCCTTCCCTGGTAAAAGAATTCCATAAAGACTATTCTTCGCGGCCTATTCTGGCTAGATAGACACGACATAAAGGCAAACAACTGCCACCTAATATAAAGATATAAAACACAATAGCAGGAAACTTAAAATTAAAAAGAACTTAAACCACATTATAACGCTCATAAGGCAATAAGTTATAAATTCTCGACTAAATTAAATTGTTTTAGACCTTCGGCCAAAGGGGGGGGGTACTATAACAGGACTAGCCCAGTTATAGTAGAAATATCTTGGTAAAACACTCAATAGATAAATTCCAACGCTTTAATTAAATTCTACTAAGTTAATCGAATTCTGCCAAATTCCGCCAACTTAATTAATTTCCACCAGTCTCCACTAAATTCCACTAACGTAATGGAATTTGGTCGAAATCTATTAAAATCCACATGGGCTTATGCCTACGCGTCTGCTGCTAAGACTATGAATATTTAGCTATAAGTTTCCTATATTCCTTTCTCTTCTTCACGCAACGTCTTGTTCTTTGCAAGAGCTATATACCCTTAGATTTAGATAGAATTTATATTATTCCTTCGAATCTTCCTTAAAGCCTCTTCGCGCCCTTACACATTTCTAGATAATATTACAGTAAAAGGACTATAGATAATGTATAATAGAGAAGAGAGCCTTCTAGGCGTGTGTAGATACATTCTAGAACACATTATATAGCTAGATAGAGTACTTGCGGATTTAGAATAAGCTGGGTATACAATCTTAGGCGTAAAGTCTCATTTCTACAAAGACGAGATTGTAGTGGTTAGCTACCGCTGTAATAGAAAGGGACAATATTTAGAAGAGTTAAAAGTCGCAAAGATTATTTACTGGAGAGACTGCGAAGACGTTACGTCTGCCTAAGTATTCCTAGAAGTTGTTATATATTACTAAATATGGGTGGAAGACTTTATAATAAAGGCAGAGCCAATCTTCTAATTGCTATAAGTAAATGTTCCATTTATATAGGGCATAGAGTAGATAGCTACTATAAAGACTCTAAAGCATGCAATTACTATTATACCCATATTGGTTTAACTGGATTATAGTAAGGGGGCTAGGCTAATTATTCTCGCCGTTAATAGATACAAGAATAGATAGGGGTGCGGTCTTATATAACTGGATATATAAGGTTGTTACTATCCATGTTAATATAAGAGTGGTATTTGGTCTTAAGCAGAGCAGAAATATAATTTAGGAAAGCTTAAGTATTGGGCATTGCTGCATACATTAAAGAAGTGTCAAGTATACCTATACAGCGTCCGCTTTACAGTCAAGACAAATGCGAATACCTTAGTTATATAACTGAATTATGCTGCCACTAATTTACTAGGAGCCTTAATAACTTAATAGCTAGCATGGATCTAGTTATGGGACTTTAATGTTAGATATATGCTAGGGAAGAAGAATAGCCTAGCTAATGGGCTGTCACAACAGCTACTAGATAGCGAACGGCCTAATAAACCAACTAAGGATATTAAAGAATTCATTAACTGTAAGCTAAGTACTTTAGAATATATAGCTAGCCCAGTTAAAATGGAGGTGGATCTACCACTAGAGAACTTATATTTAGAGAAATCTTAGAAGATTACAAAATGGCTAGTAACCTTATAACGTCTAAAAGAAATAAATATTAAGGAATTTAAAAGATTTAAATAGTAAGCGCTGAAGTTCTTAATGCGTAATCAACAGCTCTTCCACTAATAGTTAAAAAATATGCTAATATGGAGGGTAATTAATAATAAGAATACTTAGTAAGAGATCATTAAGAGCCTTTATAATTGGAGTGGACATTGCGGATAAGAAGGGACATATTAGAGAGTTTTAAATTAATATTAGTGGCCAGGGCTATGGGATCAGATATTATAGCATGTTAAGTTATACCTATAATACCAAGGGCGGCAGTTAGGATAGGAAGAAGAAGTAATATACCCTATATAGGAGTTTACTTTATGGCAACAAGTAACAGTGAACATTATGTTTATACTGATAACCCATCTTAGATTCTAATACCTAGCTACTGCTTAAGAATATGTGTCTGGATAGGTGGAAGCCTAAGCCCTTTAGAAAAAGAATATAAAAAGTGTGGCGAAGTTCCTCTATAAAGACGTTATCTGCAGATAGGGAGTATTTAGATAGCTTTCTATAGATAATGGCAGAGAAAATGCTAATATAACCGCTGCGCTTATAGAGCTCTACAATATTAAAAGGGTTATAGCTTCCGTATATTACCTATAGGGATAAGGCTTAATAGAGCAAGGGTATAAGCCTATAGTAGATACTTTAGTAAAGATGGATGGCTTATAGCTAGACAATCTCTATACCATTTTATAGACAGATAGAATAACTATTAAACAGCCTATGGGAATAACACCAGTAAGAGTTATATGCGGATATAAGTATGTCCTTCCCATTAAACTCTGCATACCTACTTAGTAAACACTACCTTAGCAAACAGTTTGGACCACTATAGAGCTACTAGCACTCTATGCAAAGCAGTTTAACTAAAGAGACATAGATGTAAAAGAGGCTATTATATATATAAGATAACTAAGGGTAATAAATAAGGAGTACTTTAATAATACCCATCGCATTTATTAGGACAGATTTAAGGTTAGAGATATAGTTATGCTCTATAATACGCAGCTTAAGTAAGATTATTTTAGTAGTTGTAAGTTAGATCTAAAATGGCTAGGCCTGTTCTGTGTATATAAGAGTCACCTGTACAAAGGATAGTACTTAATTAAGGATCTTAACGGCATGCTATTCCGCAACTAAACTCTAGGGAATAGATTAAAGAAGTTCTACTAGTAATAGGTATCTAAAGTCCGCTAGGAAGACCAGCTTGACTAGTTAGGCGGGACTATGCTATAAGAAATAATAGCAGAGCTAGAGTTTAAGGAAGATGTAATACAAAAATCCACCTATATCGCAATGCTGCGTAGTTTAAGAAGTATATGTTTTAGAAAGATCGTTTGACAGAACTAAGTATAAAATGTTTAACTAGGGGACAGTCAAGTTCTAAAGCAGGGGAGGGGACGTTAATAACAACCGCGTAGCCTATCTATTTATTCGCCATATTTCCTAAAGCTCTTTCTATTTCTTATTTGCCTTTTAGCCATAGGAATTTAATGTGTGTTAATAGTAAGGTAAGGGCAGAAGAATGTTTGCGCATAAATACCTAGATTTGTTCACTGTAAAGATATTAGTTCCGCTTACCGCCTTTATTAAGCCAATAGCGATTTTCTATGCCGGGCATAGAAAATTATAATTAGTTTATTTAGCAGTTAGAACTAGCAGAACTCTATACCGCTACCCAGATTTAGTAGACTATTATAATTAGGAACCCCATTTAGAAATCCGCCTTCTTGCCCTTAAATCCTAAAGATAGTTATAATTAGCTAAAGCATAAACCAAACAGAATTAACAACAGCACGTTTATTATATCTTTATTAAGCAGACCATTAGTACTATATAAAGGAGCTAAGTACTAAATTAGTAACATCCTTACAGAAGTCGAAGGCTTCACAGTTAATTGGTATTGCGTAGTGCTTATCTAAATCTATAACAAAAATTTGCTCTCTTAGGAAAACTACATAGATGCTGCTAGTGTAGTAGTTAATTTTATTAACAATAATAGTGGGCTGCAGGCATCTCTAGGAAAGGACGCGTTTATGTTAATCTTTAGGGATATCTCTAATGTTAGTAAGATGGCTAAAGATTAGAGAAACTGTTACAGTGCTGTAATGCAAGTAGGCTAAATAACTACATTATGGTATAAAGAGGAGAAGAAGATGGAAAGGGGGTATTATATATAAATAGTAGGGCCAGCCCGCCAAGGCGCTAATAGTGGGCCAGCCAATAGTAGGAAACAGTACGAGACAGTGTACAACAGGTCAGTGCCGTGACAGTACTCCCCTCCCCTAGAAGGTTTGGTCCCCAAACTAAACAAATAACTCTAAAAATAGGTAATGCGCAGGGGCTGGTTTTTGTCGCGAAGATATTGGTTCCACTTACCGCCCTTAGCTAAGCTAATGGCGATTTTCCATCCCGGGGATAGAAAATCCTAATTGGTTAGTTTAGTAAATAAAGTTGGCAGAACTCTACACCGCCACTAGAATTAATCTGCGTGGCGTTTTACGGCATTCCTTGGCAAGAATCTGGCTAATTAGACAACTTTGACCGGCGGTTAAAGTTCTATAACATCTTAACTACCACAAATTAACATTGTGGTTGGCCATAACCTTAGCGTAACTTTTCCTTATCTTATACCCAGTCTGGGGGTCTGGGCTTCTTAGGGTGTTATTTATGGAACTTATATAGTGCGCGCTTGCACCCTTTTAGGGACTTCTTGGGTTCCTAGGTTTCTTTATTATAATACTTCCACTTAATATAATATGTTAGGCCATGCTCGTCTATTTATTTATTATATATATTAAGGATCTTTTTAAATTCCCACTTGTCCGTAATGTTGCCATTATTGTCTCTTTTGGCTATTCTTCCTATAACATTATAACGTTCCTTTTTATTAATGCGTGCTTAACTAGAGATCTCTTTAGGGAACTAGAGGCGGACTTTTAAAGTATAGAAAGACTTGTTAACGCGGATATAGTCTAGGAGGTCAACTATAACTACTCCTCTATAGGCAGCTAGGACGGGCCAGGGTCTATTCTAGTTATTATCCTACTTCCTCTTAGGCCGGTTAGTCTTTATGTTTTTAAGGCTAACTATAACTATGTCATCCTTTTTAAATATTATACCTTTGTCTTGTTTTATATTAGCGTTATCTTTATAGTGTTGCTGGGAGATACAAGCTAGGGCTTTAAGCTGGGTTAAGATACGCTTAAAGCGGTTAGCAATAGTATCAGCTTATAGGTACTCCTTCTTTGCATATATAGATAGGGCTAATAGCTAGGGGCCCGCTAGTTTAACGCCTAGATGTGGGTTATAGCCATAGTTGGCAAAGAACGGTGAGATTCCCATAGTCTTATTAATCTGGTTATTTATGGCAAACTTAATAAGGGGGAGCTAATCTACCTAGTCATCTTAGGTAAAGCTTATAAAGGCGCGTAGGTACTTATTTATTGCTATATTAATAATCTTGGTTTAGCCATTTATTTTAGGGTGCTATGCGGAATTAGGGCTTAGGGTTACCTTTAGGCGCTAGTTTAGGTAACGCTAGAAGTCAGAAATAAATAAAGAGCCTTTATTAGAAACAATAGTATTTGGAGCGCCGTGTAACTTATAGATAGTATAGATAAATGCTTTAATAAGCTCCTTAGTATCTAGGCCAGTAATAGGAATAAAGTGTCTTATCTTTATTAGGCGGTCAACAACGACAAAGATATATCTATATGTTTTGCCGTTACAAAGGCACTTAGGCAGGTCAACAACGTGGTTAATAGAGATATTGGTCTACGGGCAGACTAGTAGTTCTAGTGGTTTTAGGAAACCGGGCGGTGCTAAGCGTAGGGTTTTTATGCGGAAGCAGAGAGCGCCGCCTCCCTAGTGTCTCTGCGACCTATCTAGCAGTTCCCTATAGGGTATCCGTTATAGAAAGGTTATTGCCTATACTAGGCTCTATACCTATTTTTCTATAAAATAGAGGTTAGATCTAATACTCCTTTAGGTATAGAGTGTATACTATTTCTTCTAGAGCTATATTTTCTAGAATATCTTTTAAGCTTATTAGTAAAATACACCCTTTTAATTCTTTATCGCTCCACTATATAAAGGCTCCTATCTTAAAGCGTATCTTAAAATCTACTTCTATAAGCTAAGGATATCTAAGAATAAGGTTATAGCCTATAAAGTTAGCTATTTAGAAAGGTTGTGGGCCAACCACCTTAGTGCGGTTATATATATTAGCTACTAACACTATAAGCTTATAGGCACTATATAGTTTAATCTAATGCTTATCTAGGAACCCTATAATAGGTTTCCACTACTTTAGTAATAGAATAAGCTTATACTCTTTTGCCAAATTATATTATATAAGATTAATTTTAGCGCCGCTATTATATAGTACTTAGAACTAACATACCTCGCCTATAAGGAGTACTATTTTTAGCTTAATAGCAATATAGAGTCTTTCCTTTTATATCTTGCCCTAGTTACAGCTAGAAAAGGTCCATAACTAAGGCTTTTCTTTTTTTAGATTGTTAGTACAGTTATTACCCTACTTATTCTTTTAATTAGGTTTACTTCCAGAGAAGTTTTCTCTTAACTTTTTAAAGTGTTCCTATAAGGGTGCTAGATAGGTATTAAGTTAGCCCTAGGAGTCTTTCCCATTACTTAAGGTCCCTAACTTTAACTATTCTAAATTTCTCTTTAAGAACGGCTTCTTTAAAGTTTAGGTCTACCCTATATTGCTACTAGAGTGCCCACGCTTTTAATTACCCCCTAGCTTCTTACTAAAAGCGGTCTAGTTCTTTACTACATCCTTAGTATTTAGAACCGCTCATTTAAAATCTGTATATATAGTAATCCGCAATAGGTGTGACGGTGCTGGGGCAACGCCACCTGCCATACTCAGTGGACCCTGACTCCTGCCAACCAATCAGGATTTTCCATCCCCGGGATAGAAAATCGCTATTGGCTCGCTTACTACTAGCGCCTTAGCGACCCCTTTGTATCTTGCCAGTCTCTAACAAACTTCTTCTTCTCCTTAGCTTAGTATTCTTGTATGGTAGCAATCTACAAGCTTTAGTTTAGAAGCATTTATACAAGCCTGTCACATTATACTAAGCTCTCCCTACATTGCCTGGGAAGGCCTCAATAATATCCTACCCTAAAAAGACCTTTGTCTGCAACAACGCGTCGACGCGTTATACTTAGACATTAAAAAACCCACACTACTATGCCTGAGAAGGCCCTGACAATATCCCACTTTATAGGCCAGACTGTACTTAACCTACACCCATAAAAGAACCCTGGAATTGAAACCAAATCATACAATTTTAACAAACCTTAGGAAGCCAATAATGGCACCTAAAGCGAGCTTATCTAAAAGACCTGCCTCTACCTAAAAGGAACACGAGGTCTAGTTAGGATCAGAAATTAAAGACAATAACGACATTATAGGCATATATAAGTAGATTTATGCCCTTGCAGCTAATTAGAAGGTTAATCGTCTTCAAGCCTAAAGCATACAAGAAACTCTAAAGGAGATCCTAGAAAGCCTTACTGCCTTATAAAATAGCCCAGCCTCCCCTTTATAAAGCCTTAGTTAACCCATTCGCTTTACCAAATGCGATATACCAGAGAGTATGGATATAATAATAAAGCAATTAAAGTCCATCAAGCTCCCTAACCCCCCACTATTGTCAGACGGCATAGACCCGACCTTTAAAAACTAGAGAATCTAGGTGCAAGGAAAGCTTTATATTAACCACAACCATTTCCCCTCTAAAGAAGCTAAAATGCTCTACCTCTTCGGTCAAACTATTAGGGACACCCAGCAACACCTTTAGGCCAAGTTCAAGGATAAGTTACCTGTTCGGTTTATATCTGTTAATAAGATAATACAGCACCTAGCTACTATCTATGTCAATCTAAATAAAGTACGGGATGCCTATTATAACTATAATCGCCTAATAATAAAATTAAACTAATCCTTTACCAAGTTCCAGACTTAATTCTTACACCTAGCAGGCGAAGGCCAGGTCCCCCCTAAGAACTATTATTTGGACCTATATAACAAGCTAACGGTCCGACTATAAGAGAAGATTGTGGTAGCCTTAGACAACCTACCAACCTACTAAAGACTCACAGCCTAATGTTTATCACTGGATTCAGAACTAAAACGAATTAATGCTCGCTCTAATTAACTAAAGAGGTCCCATAGCAACCGCAACCTATTCGCTACACTAATAGGAGCTAGTGTCGGAAGACAAACCACAACCGCCCTTATACTAAAAGCGGTTATAACTGCCTATTAGCGAACCTTGCCTAACCCGCTATATACCATACCTTTAACTAATGCTTGTCGCAACACCCTAATTAACCCTGCCACGGTTACGTGCTTTAATTATGGAAAGGATAGTTACTTTACCACGTTCTGCCTAGAGCTAAAGGATATGGGTAATATTAAGGAGATAGAGGAAGAAGAAACGCCCAATAAGTTAGAAAAAGAAAAACCCTAGAAAAAGACTCCCCCCTAGGGTATCCTATTAATCTTAAAGAGATTAATCTGAGTTAGCTAATAGGTGGAAAACACTTTACGGTTCCATATACATTATCTCAAAATAGATATAGAGTTAATACAACTGCCCTTATTAATACTAGAGCAAATGGCTTTACCTTTATAAACACTACTTATGTGAATAACGTTACTAAGTTTTTAAATATAAATGCTACCCGACTAGAGAAGCCTGTTTAAGTAAAAGGCTATAACAGCTAAGCCGGTAAGCCGGTTACCCATATCTTAAAGCTATATATTGCTATTAATGGACGACGCTAGTTTGGCATCCCCTTTTATATCCTAGACCTAGGGTCTTATAACATAATCCTTAGCCAAAAATAGATGTCCTACTTTAATATTTAGCTAAACGTTTAATAAAGATAGTTTGTCTGGCTAGAGAGTAGACCAAAGTTACCTTCCTTCGTTAGAGAGATCCGTACTAACCATAAGATATTAGCCGCGAAGGCCGATCCTACCCACTAGCAGGATATTAGGGACCGCGACCTAGCTTTCGCTTAAGAAGATGCCCGTTGTAAGGCCGGTAAGAAATCTATACCAACAAGGATACTCCCCCAAAGGACTATAGTCAAGGAGGACTCTACTTATAGAAGTAGAATGGACAGTGACGTAGATAACTTCTAAATTGCGGAGATCCGGCTAATAGGGAAGAGGACATACTAATAGGACTTAAAGGATAACCTTTAGAAGATGCAATAAGAGCTAAAAGGAGTAAAGACAACGCCAATACACCAAAAGCCCCTAAGGCCGCGGATACCCCTACTACCACACAACCCCCCTATAGTAGATATCGCAGCAATTAGCGCTATAGGTTTCCACTTTAATATATATTAGAAGGACAACGAGGTCTTTATAACCAGCTTATACAAAATTAACCAGATTATCAACAAGAAGGAAGAAGGGCCAGTAGAGGAAACTAATAAGGAGTTAATTAAGCGCCTCCTCCCTATATACCTCTTAGACTATAGAGACGCGTTCTTAAAAGTAGCCTTAAATATACTGCCCCCCTACTAAACCTATAATTATAAGATTTAACTAGAGGCCGATAACTCTCTAGGCTATAGCCCCCTTTACTAGCAAACTATAGAGGAACTAAAAGTAACCAAGCAGTACTTAATTAATAACCTCTATAAGGGGTTTATTAAGCTAAGTTAGGCCCCTTTTGCTTCCCCTATCCTCTTTATAAAGAAACCTAATAAAGGCCTCCGCTTCTATATTGACTATCAGAAACTAAACGCTATTACTTAAAAAGATCGTTACCCTCTCCCTCTAATTAACAAGACCCTTGCACGTCTAAGCCGAGCCAAAATCTTTACTAAGCTTAATATCCGCCAAGCTTTCTACTAAATTAGGATGGACCCTGTATTAGAGGATCTAACAACGTTCCATACCCGCTATAGTTCTTATAAATGCAAAGTTCTTCCTTTTAGACTAACAAATGGGCCAGCCACGTACCAACGGTATATAAATAATGTTCTTTTCGACTACCTTGACAAATTCTGTATGGTATACCTAGACAACATTCTTATATACTCGGATAATGAACTTAAGTACCAAGTTCACGTTAAAAAGGTCCTAGAGAGGCTGCGGAATGCAGGCCTATAAGTTAATATTAAGAAATGCAAATTTGGAGTAAAACGAATAAAGTACCTTAGGTTTATCATTAGTATAAAAGGAATTAAAGTTGACCCTAAGAAGGTCAAGGCAATACGCAACTGGAAACCCCCTTACACTATAAAAGGCATCTAGTCCTTTCTAGGCTTCTATAACTTCTACCATCGGTTTATCCATAACTATAGGGTTATGGCTAAGCCTCTTATATAACTAACGAAGAACAACACGCCTTTTGTTTTTAATAATAACTATACAGAAGCTTTTGAGAAGTTAAAGGACCGACTTACCTCCTCCCTAATTCTCTGTCACTATAACCCAGACCTTGAATTAATACTGGAAACGGACGCCTCTAATAAAGTAGTAGTAGGAGTTCTCTTATAGTTATACCTAAATAGCAAGTGGTACCCTATAGCGTTTTTCTTAAAGACAATGGCCCCAGCTAAGTATAACTATAAGGTACACGATAAGGAAATGCTAGCTATTATATAATCGTTATCCCAGTGGCGCGTAGAGCTTGGAAGTATAGACTCTTGGATTAAAATCTATACTAATTATAAAGCCCTTAAGTATTTTATAACAACAAAGCAGCTTACTGGTTAACAGGCCAGGTAGGCTAAAATACTCTCCTAATTCTTCTTTACAATTATATACCGCCCTAGTAGGCAAAATTCTAAAGCTGATGCCCTTACCTAGAGAGAACAGGACGTGGAACCACAGGATAAGCTAAAGGCTTAGCACTAGATATATACCCTCCTCCGTCCCAAATAGCTCAACCTACGTATTCTTAAGGAACTAAACTCTAAACAGAATAAACTGGCGCCTATAGAAGGAGAGATCTTGGATAAACCAATAGGACTAATTAACCGCATTCTAATTGCGAACCGCATAGCCGAATCCCTAAAAGCCCTCTGCGACTAAGCTACGGAAGGCGACCCTAATTTGGAAATAGAAGACAGACTGCTCTTATACTAAGAATAGCTTATAGTTCTAGACGTTAACAACCTACAAACGGAGCTAATCCGTAAAGCCCACTATTAAGTCTCTATGGCGCACCCTAGTCAAGATAAGACCCACTAACTACTAGCGCCTCGCTACTACTAGTAAGGACTCCTATCTGATATAGAACGGTTTATCAGGAATTATTATGCTTGCAAACAGGTAAATACCCCTAGGGATTAAACCCCTAGATGGTTATAACCACTGCTAGTTCCCAAACGCCCTTAGCAGCATGTTATAATGGACTTTAAATCATTCCCAAAGGACAAATATGGCTACAATATGGCCTTTATAGTAGTCAACTAACTAAGTAAGCAAGCTATTTCCCTCCCCTGCTTTAAGACTATAACCGCAAAAGATATGGCCCGTATATATATTAACAACATTTACCAGATCTATAGCGCTCCTAAGTTAATTATCTCTAACTATAGACCCTAATTTATATTAGACTTCTGGGATAAATTCTACCATATCCTTAAAATTAAGATTAAGCTCTCTACCGCATTCTACCCTTAGACTAACAGCTAAACCGAGATTATAAACCAGTACCTTAACTAATAACTTCGCCCCTTTGTTAATTACTACTAGGACAACTGGTCGGAACTACTACCTATAATGGACTACGCACAGCTTACGCTCCCTTATAATAGTATAGGAATGTCGCCATTTGAGTTAATCTATGGATACAAGCCACGAACATCCTTTAATTGGGATAGACCTATAGGACCTATAACGGCCCGCGAACGCCTCAGCTACGAAGAGGCCTAGACATTCGCTAAGAGAATGCACGGAGCCTAGAAGATTGCCCAAGCAATTATAAAAAAAGCACAAGAGAAAAAAGAGGCCAACATAAACCAACATTATCGCAAGGTAGACTTCCACGTAGGAGATAAGGTATGGGTGTTAATAAAGAACTAGAAGACCCAGAGGCCGAGCCGCAAGCTAGACCACCAAATAGCTGGCCCCTACAAGATCCCTAAGAAGGTAGGGCACTCTTTTAAGGTTAAGCTACCAGAGTTAATAAAGATCCACCCTGTCTTCTCTCTAGACCGACTGCGGAAGGCCGCGGACGACCCGTTACCTGGACAGTACAACGACCCCCCGCCGCCAATTTAGATTGCAGAGGATGAGGAATAGGAAGTTAAAGAGATCTTAGCAGTTAAGAAAGACCGCAGTACCCTAAAATACCGTGTAAGCTGGGTAGGTTATAATAAAGATCTAAAATGGTACCCCGTATCTAATTTTAAGTACTCTCCCTATAAGCTACGGGACTTCCACCTAGCCCACCCTAACCTCCCTGGACCACCACGCCAATTAGAAAGCTGGATTAAATACTAGGAAGAAGGGGTAGATAACTATAACAATTTAGATGACAATAAGGAGCTCGGACAACGCCTAAGGGCAGGCTTTTTTGGGAGGGGGGGGGTAATATGATGGTGCTAGGGCAACGCCACCTGCTATACTCAGTGGACCCTAACTCCTACTAACCAATTAGTATTTTCCATCCCTGGGATAGAAAATCGCCATTGGCTCGCTTACTACTAGCGCCTTAGCGACCCCTTTGTATCTTGCCAGTCTCTAACAGACTTCTTCTTCTCCTTAGCTTAGTATTCTTGTATGGTAGCAATCTACAAGCTTCGGTTCAGAAGCATTTGTACGAGCCCGTCACAATAGGGCTCCTACGCGCTTTATTTTGTTATAAATTTCTAGCTTAATTCTAGCCTAAATAAATCCAATTTTCTCCTTCTTATAGATATTACCGTTCTTATTTTTAAAGGGCTCTAAATCTATTAGTTAAGTATAAGTTTCTATAAAGTTTATAAACTAGCGGAAATTGTAGCGGTTAAGCTATATCCTATTTTAGAATAGTTCTACATTATTGTATTATATAATATATAGATCTTAAGTCCATTTCTTTAGGAAGGTTTACAGCTACGGCCATATAATAATTTACTTGTTATTAAGCTAATTTAGTATAATCTAGTTTAGGGATTAATCTTTAATCTTACTAATAATCCATTAAGTACGCTCTTTAGTATTATCTTATATTATTAGCATCTTAAAGAAGTTATCTACTTTACAAACCCAATTATCTAACTATTAGGCGTTAGGTCTATAGCGGAGTTCTAGACTACTTAAGGCCTTAGCCAGTTGGTCTATATCCTTTTTCTATTCGCTATATAAATACCTCTCTAGGTCTTTTACACCTCCTTAGGTAGGTACTAAGTAGCCCCTAAAAAGCCCTTAGCCTTAGCCGGGTTATAAAAAATTTTATCTGGCCTAGATTAAGCTCTACTAGATCTAAACTTACCTTTAAAGGTTTCTAATATATTTATTAGTGGCTCCTTCCCATATAGCTTCTAAGAGCCTTACAGCAGCTTCCTAATATCCTTCTTATAGAAGATTGGTATAGGGCTCCTAACTTTCTAAACTTAGGCCTAGGGAAGCTCTAGCTATAAAGGTAATATTAATACTAATAGCTAGTGCGGGTTTCCTAATAAGGCTCTAGTCTTAAGTTAGTATTTAGGTTGGATTACCTAAAGGGGTAGGCCCGCTTAGCTTATAAGCAGTCTATATACCACCACTATACTAATTATAGGCCTATGGTCTTCTATAAGGGTTTTAGTTAGGTTCCTAATCGGATATATTAATATATTCCTCTAGCATTTCTAGCTTAGGGGAAGATCTTAGGGTTACTTCTGGCGTTTAATTTTCTAATTAGCCTAAATAGGGCTAGAGGGGTTTTAGCTACTTTTTAGTAGTATTATAGTTGTTATAGAGGGTGTCTGTGTTTTTCTTAGCGTTATTAGTAACTATAGGTGTACAAAAGTCTTTAAGCTCCTAGCGCATCTAGGTGTTAAGGCTTATTTAGCCATCTTACCTAAAGGTTTATATTATCGCAATCTTTTACTATTAAAGGGACCTTCCTGCCTTAAGGCGACGGCTTTCTATAGGGTATTCGTAGAGTTTCCGTTAGGTTATTGTAAGATTTTAAGGAAGAAATAGTAGATATAAATAAAAAAAATATAAACAAATAATCTGGTCCTTAAAGCTAACTACCCTTCTAAAAAGGAGTAAGAAGGATTTAAATATAAGGGGACTTAATAGACAGGTGGCTATAAGGCACAATTATAGAAATAGAATAGATTATAAAGAAGATAAATCCTTAAGGAGGTAAGGCCTCTAGGATTGTAGAGACTATATACTACGGGCACGTGTCTCTAGTATATAACTAATAGACGTCTAAAGGGTATCTGGGGGTTATTCTAAGGGCAACCCAAAGTGACCGCAATAATATCCCTTATACATTCTTAGTATAAAAGATATATTTTAATAGTTTAGTGTATAGGCCCTAAGCACGGAGCTGTTATAGGATCTACTTAACATACTTAATATACTTATTCTTATTATTTAAATAGATAAAAATGTTATCCAGGTAAACTACGTAGATAATATCTACTAGTGTCCCTAAAGCCTTTTAAATATAGTTTTAAAAGGTTATAGAAGCGTTAGTAAGACTAAAGGGCATTACTAGGTACTTAAAGTAATTATAGCGTGTCTTAAATGCGGTCTTCTATTTATCTTCCTTTTTAATACAAATTCTACAGTATATATTATAAATATCTAGCTTTATAAATATCTTCACATAGCTAAGCCTATTAAAGAGTTTGCCGACTAGCGGTAGGGGGTACTAGTTCTTAATTATAATCTTATTTAGGCGTCTATAGTTAATATATAGCCATATTATACCTTCTGCTTTTAGTATAAAAAGAATAGGCGCTCTAGTAGGCGACTTACTAAGCCTAATTTAGCCCTTCTTAAGAGCACTCTTTAGGTACTCCCGTAAGATCTACAACTCTTTCTATAAAAGGTTATAGATGGGCATCTATAGTAGCGTCTTACCTTCTTCTAAGTTAATTATATAGTTATACTTAGAGTTTTAAGGGAGTATACTTACTAGCTTATTAAAGAAGACATTAATCTCTTCTTTATATATATTTAGTAGGTTAAAGCCTACGGAGGTCAAAGCGACTATTATATAGTAGTGTGCTTCTAGGAGCTAGTAAAGAAATAGATGCGGCCAATATACGTTTTATAGGTATGCTCGTATTAAGAGTATATACAGCTCTACTATAGTATACTTAATAGTTTTAGGGTTTTAATTACCTTCCCCCTAAGTATAGGTAATTTATACTAGCACCGAAGGGTCTCTATAGGCACTCGCTGCTAATAATAACAGATCCTCTATTATATTTACGACCAGTATCTCTATATTTAGAGGGTCTATATAGGTACTCGCTATTAGCAATAACAGGTCCTCTATTATATTTACGACTAGCGTAAAGAAGAAGTCTTCTATCTATAGTAAATAGACTATTTTACTAGTCTTAATATCTACTAGGAGGGTATTAAGGGTAACTATTTAGAGGCGTTTAGGGTTTAAAGTACCCTAGACAAATTTATCTAAAATAAAAGCTAATTAATAGATCTGCTTCCACAAGCCAATCTTATTTAAAAATTATATTATAACTATTAAATAAGCCACCCTAAAATGTCTAGGGGCCAATAGTGCAAGGGGTCCCCTAAAAGTCGCTAATAGTAACTATTAGATTATAAGTATCCCAAATTGTTATCAAGTTACTATTAAGGAAACGTGCGATAGGTTTATATAAATATAGCGCGTAGCGTATAGGTAGGTTGAACCTATAGATAATGTCTTAGTTAATAAGGTTAATTTAATACCTATTATTATATAAGTAACGTAGGCGGACTTTACTCTAAGGCGTATATATTATAACATATACTATAATACGTTTCTTCTTTCCCTCTATATCAGGCCCTAGTTGCAGTTAAGAGAGATACGCTATTAGGGCTTTAGGTTTTCCAAAGGTTACCCTAACTTCTCTTTATTAGCCTGCTTTTAGTATTCCTTACAGTAGTCGCCTGCAGTCCTTTAACTCGCGTACGTAGCACCGGCGTCTAGGGGGTCCCCTAAGCCATTTAGCTTTTAGGTAGTCTCCTTAGAAGTTTGTTTAAAGCGTCGCCCTTTTTAGATTCTATTCCCTAAACCTAACTTTATAGAGCCTATACTGTGACCACGTTTTATACACAATAATTTGCCGCTGTTACTTACGCGATCTTCCGTAAGCTTTATAGTATTAAGCAATTACTCTATATAGCGGGTTTTATTAAAGAGGTTTTTAGCGGTTCTTACCTATTAGGCAAAGTTCTGGTAGAAGAGCTTTGCTTATAGGTAGGTTAGGAGATATAAGAACTAAAAGTCTACCTATTATTTAGGATTAATAAAAGGGGTATATAAGAAGAGGTCCTCTAAGCTATGTATATAAGCTAAAAAGATGTTAAACCTCTAGTTCTCTTTTATAATAGCCATATAATACATAGTAGCATTATTAAAGCGTCTTACTATAGGGTTCCTAATCTAGTCTTAGACTATGGTCTTAAACTTATTCTATAGTAAAGGACCTTTATTCTTGGTACCTAGCTAGTAATAAACTAGTTAGGCGATTATCTTTTCTTTTATAAGACCTTTAATAGCCTAACGCGTACGTTGCTTACAGTTATAGTTAATATTATTAACCTTAAATTGGTTTTTAATTACGGTAATCTAGCGGTTAAAATGCTATTAAGTAGTACCGCTAATATTAGGTAGTAACTTCTTAACTAGGGCGTTAAGATTTATTTAACGTATGCATTCGCTATATAACTTATACTCTTTACTAAAGAGGTAATAGGAGGTCTTTATTAAATTAATAATGCTTTATAAGTTGGCTATTTTCTTAGCCAGCTTATCTAGCTCCTTTATATTAGTAGTATTTAGTAGAATATTAGTAGTATTATTAAGCTCCTATTAAGCCTAAGTATATAAATTAAACTAATCTTTAGTATTTATAGATGGCTAATTATTTTAAGGTTTGGAAGGCGGCTTAAATCCTATTAGTACATTTTTAGCGGTTTCGTCTACACTAGATCCTAGGGCATTTGGCGGTTATATTATTAGCGTATTACCATTAGGTACAGGCGTTAGGTTTTTTTTAGAGGTATTATGGAAAAATTAAACCGGCTATCCTCCTAAGGGAATTGGTAAGGATTTAAATATAAGGTAAAGATATAGATAGGGAGCTTAATAATGGAATAATAGGGTATATTATATAGACAAATAAATCCTTAAGGGAAAAGGAGGAGTCTGTATGCGAGGTAAGGAAGGGTTTTCCCTAGGTATGTGTAGCGCACATACCTTACGGGCGAGTCACCCCTAGGTTGCCCTAGGGTCGCCCATACCTTGCGGCTATATAACTATCTACTTAGGTTTTACCTAATACTCTGTCGATTAAGGCTGGCTTTAGAAGCTCTCTATATATATAAGGTAGGGGCAAAAGACTAACAACGACGCTAACAACGATTTGGTAACTGTTACTTAATCGCCACTAGGTTAATATTGCCACTTAGTTGGTAATAGGTAATAAATAGGTAATAGAAAATAGATAGTAAGATATACGATAGCAAGAAACAGTATAAGCTTTGCAGTATAAGGAATTAAATAAACGACTTAATTGTAAATATAGCTCTAAAGCGTCTATATATACACGAAGAAGGTATAGATAATAAGATAAAAGGGGAGACTAATATATGTAGCGTGGTTTTCATTTTTAATATTGGCCAATCAGATTGATCAATATTGGCACTAGTTAATATAGGCGAGTATTGGCCATATTTGTAATATTTGCAGATCCTCTTAGCACCCCTTTAAAAAAAATTTAACTTTAACATACGGATAAATTATTAAATATTATGGCTTTTAAAGCAGACTTATTACTTTTTATATCTATATTAGACTCCCTTAACATATTTCAACCCTAAGTGGCCCACACCTATTAGCGACTCAGTTAATCGAGGCACGAGCACGGCAAGAGGGTCGCATGCAAGCCTATACAATTGGATTGTCTATAAACGAGAATCCAAAGCTAGAGAAAGGAAGGAGAAGAATAGCAGCGCCGCTTAATATTTTATGCGGTCCTCAAGTTATATAACTTGTGTCTACTATAATCCACGTCTGCCAAGATCCACCGTTTTCCACCAGCGCCGTAATATTACCCCCCCCTCCAAAAAAGCCTGCCCTTAGGCTTTATATGTCCGAATTATATCCGTGGGGTATTCTTGTCTTTATACTTAATAGGCAGCCTATTATCTTCACTATACTAGCACTCTATTTATTCGTTAAGGTACTTTAGGGGTCCGGGTTTATTAGGGTATTAGTTATGGAATTCTTTAAGCCTCTAGGGGCAGCCTATAAAGTTCTAGGCGGGGTACTAGGTTGGGTCTAGATTATAGCCTTTCTATTAGATATAGTATTATAGCGTTCCTTATACTAGTTTATAGGCTAGTATTTTATTAACTTCCTATTTATCGTCGCTATTAACTTAAATTGGCAGGGGAGGCTTATTCTTTTGTCTAGGTAGTAGGTTATTTATAGCCTTCCGTAGCTTATCTGGCAAAAAGATAGGGTAGACTTTAATTAAGTTTAGAAGCTTAACCTTGTATAAGTTACCTTCTTTGTTAAGGATTTTATATAGTCCTGCTATCTTATAGTCTAGCTTACAGCTAGGCCATTCTGTCTTTTAGTTCTTTATTATAACCTAGACCCTATTATCTATAGTAAAGTCAGGCTTGCGCCTATGCTTGTTTGCCTACTATTTTATTAATTTTTAGGCCTTTTCTAGATTTATATAGGCTACTATCTAGGCTTCTTCTAAGTGTTTGGCGTATTGCTAGGCTTCCTTATAAGATAGTTTTTAGCATATAGTCTATGGCCCCTCTAGTCTTTCCTAGTTAAAGCTTATATAGGGTAAGTATCCTATTTCTAGCTGAATAGGTATAAATCCCGTAAAGTTATAGGGTAGGGTTGCCTGGGTGTAGTCTATTAGGAGTAGCAGTTCGCCCTAGTTATTTTAGAAGTAGTTAATAAAGGGCTAGAGTCTCTAGTTTAAGTATTAATTTATAATCTCCGTCTAACTGTCTATCTGGGGGTAGTATGCTATAGAAAGCTTTAGCTTAATGCTAAGGATTTGAGTAAACTTATTCTAGAAGGCTAATATAGACTGCGGCCTATAATTGGATATAATAGTATCTAGTGGTCCGTAAATTCGGTAGATATAATAGATATATAGTTAGGCTACCTCCTTAGCATTAATATCCTTATAATAGGGGATTAAGAACGGGCGCTTGCTAAAGCGGTTAACTAGGATTATTACTATATTATATCCGTTACGGTCTATAGGCAGCTTATAAAAGTCTATAGAGATATACTACTAGGGGCGTTCTGGTATTAGAAGTGGCTTTAATAGTCCTAGGGTCTTATCCTGTGGAATTATAGACCTATAGCAGTTGTTACAGTTCCGTATATAGCGGTCGATATCTATAACCATTCCAGGCCAGTAGTATTAATTACTAATAATTTTGCGGGTCTTATTCTTTTTAGGGTGGGCCATAGAGACCTAGGTATATACTTTGGCGATAAGCTAAGTCCGTAAATTCTGTTCCTCTACTACTGCTAGCTATTCCTAGTGCTTAAGCAGTCCGTTTTTGAGGGACTATGGGCTAGTAGCATTCTTTACCTTTTTATAGTACTCCTGTAGAGAAGGGGCTATATAGTTTGCCTATAGTAGTTTATTAATAAGGTTAAGTTCTGTGGAGTTAATGGGATATATCTTAGTATCTAAAGGGTCTGTATTTAGCTCTGCCTATATCTAGGGGTTAAGGTGCTCTGGTTATAGTAGTGTCTAGGTCTGTAATAAGATCTTTACAGCTACCTGGTTACCTAGGTCCTGTTTACGCCTTATAAGAGTATCCGCACAGTTTATAGCGCCTAGTCTATATATAATTAAGAAGTTAAACTAAAATAGGATATCCGCCTAGCGTGCCTACCGGGCTGTAAGGGCCTTAGTTATTATAAAGTATTCTAGGGCCTTATAATCCAAAACTACCTTAATAGGCTTAGGGGTCCCCTCTAGCTATATATACCAGTGCTAAAAGCTAGAGATAATAGCTAGCATTTCTTTGTTATGGATGTGGTAGTTTAGTTTAGCATCTATTATAGTCTTCAAATAGTATATAATAGGGTGCTATTCTCCGTTCAGTTGCTTTTAGGAGAAAACGCCGGCTATCGCGCCGTCTAAGGCATTAGTTTCTAGTATTAAGGGCCGTTCTAGGTTAAAGTAGGCAAGTAGGGGAGCCAATACCAGCCGTTTTTTAAGCTTATTAAAGGCCTGCATATATATGGCGTTAAAGTAAAATGGCTGGTCTTTCCTAGTAAGGCGGTTAAGAGGCCGGGTAATCCTGCTATAGTTCTTAATAAAGTGTTGGTAGAAGTTATAGAAACCTAAAAATAATTGCACCCCCTTTATGGTCTGTGGGGGTGTCTACTAGTTAATTACGGCCGTTTTCTCTAGGTTGGCCTTAATTCCATTTATACTAATAATAAAACCTAGGTACTTTATACGCTTAATACTAAATTCCGATTTCCTAATATTGGCCTAGAGGCCGGCCTCGCGGAGTTGTTGTAGGACTTTATGGACATGCTCCTTGTATTCTAACTTATTCTTAAAGTAGATTATAATGTCATCTAGGTAGGCTATATAGAAGTCGTTAAGGTAGTTAAAGAGTATATCATTTATATACTGCTGGTATGTAGCTAGCCTATTAGTCAATCTAAAAGGAAGTACTTTGCATTTATATATTCCGTAACGGGTCTAAAATATAGTAAGATCTTCTAATCTAGGGTTTATTCTAATCTGGTAAAAAGCCTAACGGATATTAAGCTTAGTAAAGATCTTAGCTTTACTTATTTGGACTAGAGTTTTATTAAGTAAGGGCAGTGGATAGCGGTCCTTATGGGTTATATTATTAAGTTTATGGTAGTTAATGTAGAAACGAAGTCCTCTATTTGGCTTTTTAGTAAAGAGAATAGGCGAGTTAAAAGGGGCTTAACTAGGCTTAATAAAGCCCTTATTTAGGTTATTAATAAGGTACTGCTTTGTAGCCTATAATTTGGCAGTAGACTGCTGACAAATGGGGCTATAACTAAGGGTGTCTTCCTTATCTGGCTCAATCTCAATCTTGTGGTTATACAGTTAGTAAGGTGGGAGCATATTGGACACTGCCTTAGAGAATATGTCCTTGAATTTCTAGTATTAATAGGGCAGTTTTTGTTCTACTAGCTCCTTATCTATAAGCTTACTTTCCTATCTGCTAAGCTCGCTTTCCTTTTCCTTAATTATTTGATCAATTTTATATAAGCTAGTAGTAAAGGTAATGGTATTAGGTTGGATTAAGTTCTAATAGAATCCTACGGCGCTAATATAGCAGATATTAACTGGGGGAAGGTCTATAGGTTTCTTTACGGACCTTTATTAGGCCGTATTTTGCGGTATAGGGTTTATAGTCTTTCTTAGCTTATATTCCATTTTCCATAAGTTGTCCTTCCAGTCTATTAGTTTAGTATGGCATCTGGTATTCCTGGCCTTCCTTTATAGCTGCGTAGGGCCTAAGTTCTCTATGGGGGACTTGGCTAGGTTACTACTAATTTCCTAAGTTTTTAGTGCGGGGGACATAATATAGGTAGTCTGGGGGCGGCGTAGTATATAAATCTATTACAGATTAAGCTGTATGTCCTTCTTAAAGGCCTGGCCTTTACGCATAGCATTAGCTTAGTAGATAGTATTAATTTAGGGCCATATAAGGTTCTCTATTATAATACTAATTTCTTTTATAAAGGAAGGGGTTAGGGGTAAGGATTTAGGCTAAAGGAGCTGTCTATTCTATATATCAAGCTATAAGCCTAAATATGCTAGCCATTTTCTTTTTAAGATTATATTATGGCTTCCTAGGTCTATAATAAGAAAGGGGATGTTATACTGCCTTCGTCTATTAGCACGGAGGTGGATCTATAAGATAGTTATAATAGGTAGCCCTATTCTTCTGTTATACCTACAAATAGGAACTAGTTTAGGTAGTTCCTTAAGGGGCGTATTTAAAAATTTAGCTAGCTTTACGGCATACTGGGTGTCTATTAAGGCAAAGGCATTTGCTCTAGAGTTAGCTAAAGCAGAGGTTAAAACTTAATATCTATTATAAAATAATGTATAAGGGATAGTACAGCTTCTTCCACTAACTAGCCGACTCAGATTAATATATAATATGTTAATTCCTTTTAACCCTAGAGAGGAGTCTTTCTTTAGGGTTCCTCTTTTTCTAACTCTATACTATCCTCCTAAATTAATAGAACCTTGCCTATTTTTGCCTTTATCTGGCAATTCTTTGCAAAGTGGTCTTTTTGGCCATATAAGAAGCAAGCTCTTTAATTGCTGAGGGCCTATTTACGGGGGTTATTATATATAGGCTAAGTGTGCGCTAAACCCGCAGTAAGACTAGCTGTATAGCTAGCTGCTAAATTTACAGTAGGCTGTACGGCTAGTGCTATAGGGGTTATAGATTGTGCTAAAGTGTTACAGGCCGTTTATATAGTGCTTATAGTCTAGTTTAGAGAGTTTCTAGCTTTGTACTGCTTAGCTTATACTTTAATTTAACAGAGGCCTTGATTAATAGCCAAGCAGTAGTCTGTAAGTACCTTTAGCGTCTATATAGTAGTAAAAACTAGTAGTACGGCGTGCTGTAGGTCTAGGGTAAGCTTGTTAAAGAGGTCTAGCATTAGGTCTTTATGGGGAATTTAAGCTTGGCCAGCTAGGTGCAGAAAGCGGGTCTAAAAGGCTAAAAAGGTCTCCATCGCCTTTATATTAAGAGCTTTATAATTAAGGCGGGCGTTCTGTGTCTTAAAGGGGTCCTTATAAATGGAAGATAGGTAGTTAACCATCTCTTCTTTAGAGAGAAAGGGGTCTGCTAAGTCCTAGGCGTATCGCGGACATAGGTAAGTTTATACATCCCCACCAGTATAGCCAAAGACATAGGCTATTTTGGCTTAAGTAGTAGGGAAGTGGTCCGTATTAACTTTAAGCTTATCTTGCAGTTAAAGTTTCCAATTATTAAATATAGGGTTAGTTCTGTCTGTAAGTAATAGGGGGTCTATAACCTTTATAGACCACAACAATGCTAATGCTATATGTTAGGCTAGGGCCTTAAGGACTATAGCAAGTCTTTAGGTGTTTAATAACTCCTTACTAGGTATAGGGGTGTCTCTAGTTTTAAGCAGCTCTTAAAGTTGTTTAATTTTGGTATTAGCTGCTACAAGCTCTTCCTGGGGGGTTAAAACAGCAACTGTTTCACTATTAGAGGTATTTACGGGTCCTATAGCGGCTTTGCCAGCTACTGTGTTTCTTGGCATAGTAGTAAGGGTATTAGGTAATTTCTGGTATTTGTTTATTTTCTAGGGGTTCTGGTCCATGCGTATCCTATTCTTAGGTTTTGCGTTCTATTTATGTTCTTTTAGTTCTTAGGTCTGTCCTATCCTTATAGTCCTGGTAATGTCCTTGGGGTCCTATTCTATGTCCTTGTCCTATTCATGGTCTTGTAGATAGATATATTTAAGTTCCTTCTTAGGAAGAAGAGTAGATGAGCTTTGGATAATGTTAGTGACTTAGTTAATCAAGGCACGAGCACGGCAAGAGGGTCGCATGTAAGCCTATATAATTGGATTGTCTATAAACGAGGATCTAAAGCTAGAGAAAGGAAGGAGAAGAATAGCAGCGCCGCTTGATATTTTATGCGGTCCTTGAGTCACGTGACTCGCGTCTACCATAATCCACGTCTGCCAAGATCCACCGTTTTCCACCAGCGCCGTAACAACACCTCTAAATGGCCCACTCTAAAAACTTATCTTTAATATCTTAACAACGGCTTAATAATAAATTATAAAAATTTATAATTAGACTCTTATGCTTATTTTAAGACCTATATTAAAGTATTAGAGTAATTAGTTTAGCTATTATTATATTAAGATTTATTAAGATTTAGCTCTTAAATTTAAACTTAATTATTCGATTTTAAAAACCACTTATTAAATTACTCTAAAATTTTAATAGAGGTCCTAAAATAAGTAAAAAGGTCTAATTTTAAATTTTAATAATTTATTAAGCCGTTGTTAAGATATTAAAGATAGGTTTTTAGAGTGGGCCACTTGGGGGTGATATACGTTAATATAAAAGAGTTGTTAAACTGCTAGTAAAAGAAGGCTTTTAACCTATAGATACTAATTAGTAGGGATTTGCTTCGCAAATCCTATCCCTCTGTCGTGCTTCGCAGCAGGGGGTAAGCTTTAGGCAGAGCCTCGTGTAGAGCTTTAGTAGAGCTTTATGCAGAGGCTCGCGCAGAGCCTTATGCAGAACCACGTGCGGCGTGCAGGTGTAAGGGATCTTTTGGCGGCTGCCAAGGCTAGCCTTCGGCTAGCCCTTGGCACCTCCTTAAAAGCTTCCTTGGGCTTGCAGCCCTTCCCTCCTCATCGGTTCGTCTCCGTACGAGGTATTGCCATACCTACCTTCATTACCATATCGTCCTCTTCCATCGACTCTCCTTGTGACTCATGCTCGGCTTGCCTGCTCCCTACCGTACACCTGGGCAATAGCCTTACAGCAGGCGTGTAGACGTATAGATATCTGGTTACAAACCAGCTCTCCTGCGGCTCCCCGGCTCCCAAAGTGTCAGCAATGTTTCGAGCTTGAATTATCGTGTTGCCTAGATTCATTTACCTTTGTAAAGTTAATTTGAATACAGATGATCGATGAAACACTCCAGTGAACAGGGATCTCGTAGAGTACATATTGCTGATTGTAAAAACTTGGGCCATAATTACGACAACTATGAATGCAATTTCATGCCATACTCCTCGAAAGTGTGATTCTTTGGACATCTGTGGCAGTCTAGTTCTAGGGATTTGATAGAGTTAAAAGGTAGTTCCGGCTCTGCAAAAGCAGATAACCTCTCATTTGGAGGACTGCTAGTTCGGTGAAGTTCGTAGGAGCGTGTAGATTCATGGTACGCCGGAGGGGGTGCTCTGAATTCGAAGCTTGGGTGGTCCGAGTCTGCGAGGCATATTGCCAGGGTGTTCGGTAGGGAGCAGGCAAGCCGAGCAAGGGTCACAGGAGAGTCGATGGGAGAGAGGACGATATGGTAAAGAGTATAGGCATAGCCTCGTACAGAGACATACCGATGAAGATAGGAAGACTGCGCTCGAGCGACGCAAGGATAAGATACCCCTTACGCTAGAACGGGTTGGCACGGACTGCTTAGCGGCTCGTTTGAAACATAAATACGCGACTCCCCTGCCTCCCCTCCGAACATCACTCCATAGACGCACATGAAACAGAATTTCCTCTGAGATTATCAGCCCTTTTTACAATGAGCTGTATCCTGGACCTCTCGGATGAGCTACTTGTTATGATCTGTCAATATGCGCTCTGTCCAGCGCATGGCCTTCTTTTCAGAAGCATACATTCCAGGTTTAGGAAATGCAACGATCGATGCGAAAACCGGAAGAGTATTGCAGCGGGGTTATTCTTTACAAATCGTCGACTATCACGCATAGCTATACCCATTATGTATGGAGAGAATACATTCTCCTTCATCTCGGAACTCAGGGAAATTATGAAATTCTTCCGATCTCTTCCACCAAAGAACCTGAAACAGATCAAAAGGATCTGCATACCAAACCAGCTCCGACCGCATACGAAAGATAGTCCCTCGCTTTCCTTCGCCACGGCGTTCTTGTCCCAGAGGATGTCTCTGAAAAGCTTTAGCATCGCAGTTCCTCAGTATATGGGCTCGAACAACGGGAAGCTGTCATCTACAGCCCTCCGTATGCTTCAAGATGGTTGTTTAAAAGAGGTTCGGTTCGTACAGGAAAGGCCTTACCCGTGTCTGTGGGAAGAGGAAGCGAGTGTGTTTGGAGATGGTATTGTTAAAGACTTTGTGGAATATATTCTTCTGGATAAAGAGACGCGTGAGGACCTGCAAAAGCGTCGAAGATCGTGCACTAAACGGACATGCAGGGTTCCAGCTGGTAAATATGATGAGGAACGGTTGGAAAATAGACGGGCTGCATACAGGGATATGCTTATAGGTATTAAGAGCGTATGGGAGGGTGCAGGAGTAACGGTAGAATTTGAGAGCAACTACCTGAATGCTGGAAGGTCAGCAGTGGTGGTTAGGCTTTGGGAGAAGAGGGGAAGCTAAAAGAGGAAGTAAACTAGAGTTGCAGGATATAGTTAGGGGGATTTCCAAGGCTTGGGCATTGGGATCGGGTCTGGTTATTTCGCACCTAGGGGCGAAAGCACCTTCGCCTATCTAGTGTCCAACCTTATCAAAACCACAAACCTTACTATCCCCATCAATGGCGGAAGCTAAACGGTTTCGAAATCATACAAAGTTTACATATTTTAAAAGTAAATAGAGTCCGCCATTTCAACACCCGTAAAAGTTGTTGTAGAGGACATATTGAGAGATGCAGGGAAGAACGCTGTCTGGAGTAAATCCCCGTCGTGAAGCTGGACCTGGAGGCATTCTAATATCTGGGTTGTGAGTAGTTACACCAATTGAGGATGATTAATTAGTCGGGGTTCAAGCCAAATTTTCATTATAGCGAAGCATTTTTAGAAAATATGGGCGGAGGCTTTCCGAGCCGCCCTCGTTGACAGGTCGCTAGGGAACGCTAAGAACAGGAGATTCTTTTAGAAGCGTCTGAAGACGTTTAAGTAGTTCTCCATTTAATTTGTTCTAAGATATTTTTAAATTTAATATAATAGTTTCTGCTAAGAAACAAAGCAGCGACAATGCTCGCTATTTGATGAGTGACAGATTGAACAGAGCGCCAATACCGTCCCTAAAACAAGATGGTCAGGGACTATAACAAGAGCATGTATCAGGGATATGCTGGGAAAGAAACAAAGCCGGAATTGCCTTTCTAAGCCAACGCTATGCAAGTAGTTGCCAACATCTCGCGCATATTCGAGACTCCAAATTCCCTGAACGCCAGGATATCATGCCCACTCATATCCTCGTGTGGCTGATGTCTACTGGAAAAAGCGATGTATCTTGTGTACAACAATAGATGAACACAGAAATCGGGGGATCGTTAAAGTACTTTTTGGTTCCGTCCACGACCGTTATGAGACGAAAGCGTAAGACGTCTATTCCAAGCCAAAGAAAAAAGATAGCGTGAGATCGTTCATTACCGGCGAGAAAGACCTGAGTGAGCTGCCATCGAGCGCTTGGTGGGCCGTACGTCTTCCTCGCTTTCGGAGATTTCCTCTCCATCGTCCAGTTCTGCGTCACTGTCTGGCTCAGACAAATCGTCTCCCGTGTCATTTTCCGTCTCCTCTGCTTCCTCATCGTACATCACTTCCGAGTCTTCACTTTCATCATCCGACTCTTCCACATGGTCAATACCGTTCACAGTTGTTGGCATTTCGTCATCCTCAGAACTTTCGTTCTCTTCTATGTGCTGTAAGCCCGCTGGTTTCCTTTTGTTCGATTTGTCCGGTCTAGAGCCTCTATCAATGGCGAGCCGACCTTCTTCAGTCACTGCCTCATCTGATGAGATTTCTTCTTCTCCCTCAACATATATTACAGCTTCGCCATCGTCATCCTCCGTCGCAGCCGTCTTCTGAATGTTCCTTCTCAGCTCCAGCTGAGCGTACAGCATATCTAACCTTCCCTTGAGCGACAGAAGCGGCTGAAGACCACTTGCTCTCTCCTTGAGGACTTTGTTCAAGTTGGAAAGCTGCCGCACTACTTTTGGCTGGCTGGCCAGATATCCACCATGTGCTACGAGAGACCATTGTACCCATACCATGAGGTTACCGGCACGCCCGGGGCGTTTGTGTAGTATTTCTGCTAGCTTTTGTAGAAGATTCGCGATGAGGGTCGAGGGAAGTCGTTCAATGGTGGATCGCACGCTTTCCAAGTCGTTCATTCCGAAACATGATTCCAACAACTCTCGGTCATTTGTCTTGAGGGCTTGTGTAAGCACTGTGCCGAGGGATGTTGCAGATGGAAGCGAAAGTGTCCGATTCCTTGAAGCAGGTGCAAGAGCTCTGACATTCGCATTGGGATCGGCGAAGGTGGTTTCAACGTCGACAATGTCTGGCGCGTTCGCTTGAAGTAGTTCCCCAAAGGACGGCTCCTCGGGCTCTGCGGTTATCTCTGCGGGGCCCTCCTCCCCATGGACGCTTCCATCTGCCATGACTGCGTCTTCTGCGGATGGCCCATCCTGCTCTTTCCCCGGCCCAGAGTCTCCTTCGCCCTCGCCTTCATCATCGGAACTCCCGTAGTCACTCTCCTCTTCTTCGTCGCTGCTTATCGTGACCACTTCCCTTCCGGCGTCTTCCATCTCGACGTCACCATTACCGCTTCCACCGGCTGCCACGACAGCTCTTGCCTCATCCACTCTGTCTTTCCGTGCGTCTTTGATGCCGTTGGCTTTGGCGGTGAGGAAAGGCTTTGCATCTGACTTCCCAGGGATTAATGCTGCGAGGCCGTTTTGGCGGGTGTCGCGTGGTGGCTGTGATAGCTTTGGCTTTTTGGCAAGCGGGTGCGAGGCCCGGGGCTCAGTCCCTAGCGGGCGGTTTCGCGAGGCAACAGCGGCGACCATGGCGAGAAGAGCACGCAGATGCGGAGCGGTGGGTGGTGGAGGGAGTCGCGGTCGCAGAAGAGACTCTGGCTGCCTGGTGGTCGCTGATGGTGCCCAAGGCGGCGAAAAGATTTGTGAGGTAGATTTTTCGTCGATGCATGGACCCGGTGGTAGCGAAACAATGCGCGCGCGCTAAGCCGTTTGCGTTAAAGGGGGCCAGCGTGCGGTGTGATTGGCGGGCACAGCCAAGGCCTAGCGGAGGAGCTGGATTCTTAAAGTCGCATCGCCCCCTCGGATCCATGGACTCCTTTCTCTGGCCCTTTGAAGCTTTTGCTGCACGATTCGCCTCCAATCACGCGTTCGCTGCCCACCTTACTCGCCATTACCAACCCTCCGCTCCACCCCCCGGCCCGCGCTCTCGACGCCTAAAAAGGGCTTTGCGACTTTCGCCAGGTTATTTTTACTTGTGGGCCTTTGTCTCGTCGTCATCATTATTTATTTGGTCTCACCCGCTCTCTGGGCACATCCCGACCACCCCGACACCCCGACACCCCGACCCAGAACTATTTGAATTTTTCGCGACTCAGCCTCGCCAACAGACGCGTCTGCCCATTCACTCGCCCAATCCCAGCCGCCGCTCCCAGGCTCTGACTCATCCTGGTAAAGTCTTCACACGCTCTGTGTGGCCACCCACCCCGGCTCCCACCCTAATCAGCCCGCTGTCACGTGCTCCTCCCCCCCGGCTCGCCTCGTGTTTCAGCCGCCGAGCATAAATCTTCGGGCTGTTGCTCTCTTAACTTCTTACTTCCGCACTTTCGAAAAAAAGTCTCGGTCGCAAGCCACCCCCACCCCCCACCCCGCTCTGACCAAACCCAAAACCACTTTCAAAAAACACTGTGCGCCGCCTTGACGCTAACTGGCGCATACTCTGTTGAAAGTTCTCTAACTGTTTGCACTGCCTGACGTCTTTAACGGCTGCCTGTCGCGTGCCTTGCGCCGTCGATCAAAACATTCTGCGTCAGGCTGGGCGTACACAAACAAACATCCTCCTTCTGGGGAGACTGACTGCGCGCAACCTATAGCTATCTGGCCCTATGGCAGTGATGACATCATCTGCCTTCGATAAAGCGCCTTACGAGGGCAAGGCGCAACCCGTTCCATCCTCAGATACGATGGCTTTGGATTCAGACATCAACGGGTGAGTCTAGCTCTCTCCATTCACCTCGTTTCATTGTGCATTTTTCTTTTTCTGTCACAAAGCGCATGTATTTATTGAATGAATTCATTTGCAGAGTCGCGAATAAATATGACGCCCTCTTTGACGAACCTGACTCCCACTTCATTGAAAACTCAACTCAGTCCATCTACCCCGAGTCAGATCCTCAACCTACCCTCAACGGCAATCACGCACCAGACAGCACAATGCCACCCTTCGATACGGCAACAGCTCCTATAACGGACGTCTCCAGTGGCATCGCGCCCATTGTGCAATTTCTTCCTGACCACCAAAACGACTCGAATTCTCTCTTCGACGGCTCCGACATTGCCGTGCCTACTTCCACCCTTTCAGCAGTCGAAGCTCCAGTATCGGATTTAATGCAGGACAAGGATTCAATACCAGGTGGAGCAACAGAGGAACAAGTCGAGCCAAGTTTGGAAAACATGGAGACTGCGGCTCTTCATAATACCAAGATTGTACCTTCGCGGGAGAACTCAGATGTCATGGATGTGTCTCAGGACCTCCCAAGTGCACCCGCTTCGGGGGCAAGCTTTATGGATACGTCTGAGGATAATAGGGCGACTCCTGGAACAGAACTCCCTGACCGTACGGGAAACGACGCCACGGAGCCCACTGCAGATAGGCCCACACCGCTCCCACTGCAAACTCACCCTTCGATCGAGTCCCCATCCCAAATTCCGTTCACCCAGTCACCAGCAGCGACTGACCAGGATATGGCTGAGGCGCCTTCATCGGGAAAAGTGCGAACGCGTGAGGACGAGGAGGAGGAAGATGCTCCATCTGCGAAGCGCACAAAGACTGAAGAAGAGGATGGAGCGGGATTTAAAATTCCCGAGGTACCAGCTCAGAAGGACGCTATTGTCAGCAATGGCAATACCGTTGTTGGAGACCAAATTTACGCCCAACCGGCTGAGCAGTACTCCAATTCTCCAATGGCAAAGGCGCAGAACAAATTCCTACTTGAGCGCATACGAAATACGAAGAAGATCAAGGTAGCCTTTGCTTTTAGAGACCCAGTCGATCCTGACGCTCTTGGTATCCCCCAATATCGTGATTTCATCAAGGAACCAATGGATCTCGGCACTATGGAGCAGAAACTGAAGGATGACAAATATGCTTCGATGGCAGATTTTATGAAGGATATGAATCAAATCATAGAAAACACTGTCAAGTTTAACGGCCAGGAACATCCAATCACCCAGGCTGGTCTAAACATGCGCGCCTACTTTATCAAAGGGTTGGTGAAGATGCCTAAAACAGACATTGAAGTGCCTCCGCAACAGAAGAAGATGAAGAGGCCCACAGTAGCAACTGTTGCCAAGCCGCGGCGTGAGTCTAGGACTAGTGTTGTTCCTACAAAATCGCCAACTGTGACGGCGACGGCCACATCTCCGCAGAATACATGGCCTTTAAATTCGGATGGCATGCCCCTTATTCGACGGGATTCTTCAAACGCCAACGACCGACCCAAGCGAGAGATACACAGGCCTCCACCGAAGGATCTTCCATACAACAGCGTGAAGCCGAAGAAGAAGAAGTACCAGCTAGAGCTGAAATTTTGCGAGAGCGTGGTCACGGAAATGACGAAGTCGAAACATGCCAAATTCTCTTATCCTTTCCTAAAGCCCGTAGATCCCGTAGCTCTCAACATCCCTCAATACCTTAAGATTATCAAGAAGCCTATGGACCTTGGAACCGTAGAAAAGAACTTAAAGGATGGCAATTACCAGACTGCAAAGGACTTCTATAACGATGTGATACTGATGTTCAATAACTGCTACAAGTTCAACCCCGAGACAGATGACGTACATAAGATGGGAAAAATGTTCCAACAAGTGTTCGATTCTCTTTGGGCCCAGAAGCAAGCTTGGATTGAAGAGCACACCCCAGTTTCGGAACCTCAGTCGCCAGCAACAGCCGACTCCGAAGATGAGGAAGAGGAAGAGGAAGAGGTCGATGATGAAGCCGCGAAGTTAATGGCCATCCAGCAGCAAATTGCCCAACTGAATAGTGCAGCTCAGGCGCTACTTCAGCAAAAGGCCGGTAAGAGAGCCTCTCCAAAAGCAAGCGCCAAGAAAGGCGCCAAGAACGTGAAACCTGTGAAATCAAGGAAGAACAGTACCCTCCCACCGCCTAAAGCAGCACCAAAGGCAAAAGCACGAACAAAGCCCGCCGCTCCCTTGACCTTTTCGCAGAAACAAGAGATTTCAGATGCTATTAGTACTCTGGGAGATTTAGACATGAGGAAGGCAGTTCAGATCATCAGGAATGGCTGCCCTCACCTTGCAGTAAGTGCATCACCTCTGCCTCTCTCGATATTTACTCTAACATAATACTAGAATGTCAACGACGATGAAATGGAGATCGATATGGAAGAAATTGGCGACGATTGTTTGCGTGAACTTCTCAAGTTCGTCAGGACCGTGAAAGGACCAAAGGGTGCTGCAGATGACGAATTCGAGTCGCAGAGACATGTTGCTAAGGCTACTGCCACTTCAAAGCCAAAGAAAAATAAGCCTATGGGCAAGAAGGAGCAAGAAGACAGCATCAAGCAAATCCAGGAGCAACTCAGGAATTTCCAGGCCAATGCCTCTGGTTCCGATCAGTCTCCACCTGGTAAGCTCCTTGCTACCTATCTCACTATCATGATGCTAACAAACGCTAGCCATTCCCCATGATGAGTCAAGTGACGATGACGAGGATAGTGGCTCCGAAAGCGAGGAGGAATAGACTTGTCTCTTTCATCAGCTTTTTGCTATCTTCATGGCTGTAACCCACATCAACACACCTCCACCTCGAGCAGCTAGCATGCCCTTCAGCAATTTATATTTCAAGTAGCAACAAACACCATGCCACCGTATTCGACATCCACCTTTTGCGCATTATTTCCGGCCTAGGTAACACTGGCTGAAGCACGAAAGGCTTTAAATTTGATTACGTCCCCTCTGCGATCCCACAAGATGTCCTCAACCCGCTTCGCTGTACCATATCTCCCACTTTACCCTCCCTACTTCCCTCTTTTCATTTCTTGTCCATAGATTAGGCGGTTGACACTTTTTTTATCCTGCAACGGTTATGACATTGATGAGTGTTCTCTTGGAATCTTATTCGGAGAAATCTGCTGGTCGCAATGAGCGGTGACTAGCAATGGGAATTGGAAATAAGTTGGCTACTGAATGGAGGCAGTAGGCAGCTTCACTGTACACTAGACTGACGATTATGCCTGCGAGTGTATGCGCTTATGAGCTGAGCAGCTCGGAGCAATAATTCGAAAAGCAAAGTTGAAGACGACATAAAACGGCTTGAGGTGCTTATGTGTGAGCGTGAACGGTGATTTCAAGAGAAGAACCATGTTCTCTATTACAGATGTATCCGATGATGTATATAAGCCTATTAATTTCCTCATAGTTGCGTTGGATTCTCAAAACCTGCATCTGCCAGTCGTGATGCCCCATCCCTGTAGTGACCACTTTTCGACTCGCGAATTTCTTGAACTTCAACGACCAAAACACCCGGCTAGCTCTCAGCCTATACAACCAAACGCCATCTGCCTTATTCACGCTGTGACCCTCCACCATCTAAACTTTCTGCGTACAACCCCAAATTTTCACCCATTTGAATCCCGCCTCGATCCACCTCATCGCAAACGCGACATCCGCCATCATGGCGCCGGTCCAAATCAGCGAAGTCAAGGGCAACACGCGCGAAAACAGGACAGCAGCACACTCGCACATCAAAGGATTGGGCTTACGGCCCGATGGACGCGCGGATCAGAGCAGTGGGGGTTTCATAGGGCAGGTGGCTGCAAGAGAGGTACAGTACTTTTCCCAGGAGCGCAAGAGCTTATGGCAGAAGCAGAGCTAGCTGCTGGGCTGTTGGAGCTCGCTCTGATAGTTTTTGCGGGCTGCCGAATAGTCATCATCAAATTCCATCTTGCTAATTCATCGACTGGATATGTAGGCATGCGGTGTTGTGGTTGACCTTGTTCGCGCAAAGAAGATGTCTGGACGGGCGGTCCTGCTTGCAGGTGGACCTGGCACGGGCAAGACGGCGCTGGCGCTCGCGGTGTCGCAGGAGCTGGGGACTAAAGTGCCCTTCTGTCCCATCGTGGGAAGTGAGATATATTCGGCAGAAGTGAAGAAGACAGAGGCACTTATGGAGAACTTCAGGAGAGCAATAGGTATGGCACTCTTACAGCTTCATGCTTTATTCCCGCGTTGGTATCCTAGACCCACCACGTCTCTAGAAGTAGTGAACGGCTACGGTGGAAGCTCTCTACGCTTCACGAGACTATGAGTAACGGCGGATAAATGCTAACGAAAGCTAATGTAGGGCTCCGCGTCCGCGAAACCAAAGAAGTCTACGAAGGCGAAGTGACCGAGCTTACGCCTGAGGAAGCTGAAAATCCCCTCGGGGGTTACGGTCGCACAATCTCACACCTCCTGATCACCCTCAAATCCGCCAAAGGCACCAAAAAGCTGCGACTTGACCCCTCAATTTACGAAGCTATACAAAAAGAACGCGTGCGCCTTGGGGACGTCATCTACATTGAAGCTAACACGGGTGCCGTCAAGCGAGTCGGTCGCTCAGATGCTTATGCTACCGAGTTTGATCTTGAGGCGGAAGAGTATGTACCAATACCTAAGGGGGATGTGCACAAGAAGAAGGAGATTGTGCAGGATGTGACACTGCATGATCTGGATGTGGCCAACGCGAGACCACAGGGAGGGCAGGATATTATGAGCATGATGGGCCAGCTGATGAAGCCGAAGAAGACGGAGATTACAGAGAAATTAAGGCAGGAGATTAATAAGGTGGTTAATAAGTACATCGACCAGGGCGTAGCCGATCTAGTACCTGGTGTTTTGTTTATCGATGAGGTATGCCGCATTCCTTCAACCGCCTCTATCTTCACTTCGAATTCTTCCATTCTTCCATTCTTCAGAAAATCGACCCACTAACTAATCACCAGGTCCACATGCTCGACCTCGAATCATTTACGTACCTCAACCGCGCTTTAGAATCCCCCCTCTCCCCCCTCGTCATTCTCGCCTCCAATCGTGGCCTCACGCATATCCGCGGCAGTTCCTCTCTTCCACCATCTGCCCACGGTTTACCTCCAGACCTCCTTGCTCGCCTTCTCATTATCCCAACGCACCCCTACGCACCTCTAGAAATCCGCTCCATCATCCGCACGAGGGCGCGCACCGAATGCCTTGCCATCTCAGACGCGGCGCTTGGCAAATTGGGAGAGCTAGGAGAAAAGGTCAGTCTGCGGTATGCATTGCAACTAATGGCTCCGGCAAGTGTGTTGGCGAGGGTTGGTGGCAAGGAGGGTGGTGAGGTGGGAGTCGAGGAGATTACGGAGTGTGAAGGACTGTTTTTGGATGCGAAGAGGAGTGCGCAGGTGCTTGGTACTAACGAGGGGTATATTGCATAGGAACTTAGGAAGAATGACTATGATTAGAATGTACGATAGATATCCTAGTATGAGAGTGTAGGATATAATCACAGATCTCAGGTGTTCTCGTGAAGGCTATGGAGTATTACTTGACTGCAGGATCTCTTAGAATAGAGTTCAGAAAAGTTTAGTAAACGGTTCGACGTAGAGGTGTATATTCTAAGTTGGACAGTGAGAATTCTGATTTAGAATACTGAAATCATGCCTGGATGGAATTATTTCGATGCTCTCAGCTCCACTCCCGATTGGCTTTTTGAACCGCGGTCCACCAACTCTCCGCTCGAAATCTCCACCCGCAAACGCCACTTCTCTTCTCTCAACCTCAATCCACGCCACATTCAAACACCAAACCCACTCACAAGTCCACCCCTCTTCCATCTCTCAAAATCAGCAATGCGTCCGTCCGTCTCCCTCCCCCGCCTCCTCTCCGCTCGCGCTCTTTCCCGCCGCGCCCTCAGCACCACCCCCCGCCACGCCGCGGCCTCTCCCTTCAAAACTGCCCCCTCACCCCCTCGCCTCCCAAAAGAAGAGCAAGAGATATTCGAGCAGCTGCAGAAAGCGAGCACGGGCGCCTTCAGCACACCCAAAGCCTCCTCCGACCCTTCCAATTCCACCCCCACCGCGTCCGAGCTGAAGGCGCGGATCAACCAGTCGCCTGCCTCGGACTCCGGGCCCGAGGAGACGATTAGGGTCGAGGCGGCGGGAGAGGGCGAGGAGCTGCATCCGAATCTGAGGCGCGGCGCGCCGCCGGAGTTTGAGGGCGACGTCAATCCGAAGACGGGAGAGGTTGGTGGGCCGAAGAATGAGCCGCTGAGGTGGGGGCATCAGGGGGATTGGAGCTATAATGGGCGGGTGACGGATTTCTAGGGGAGAGGTGGAAGGGAATTTGGGGCGGTGCGGTTGCGCAGAGTTTGGGGATTGTATATATTTGACGAGTTGAGGTGTGAGTGCATTGGGATTGGAGTTGGAAAATTGGGTGCTTTGGGGTTTTTAGATTTGTGTATTAGTATGTATTAACATCTACGAGAAATTTAGCAATGGGCAGTCTTCGAACTTGCCCAGTACGCAATTTATTACCCTCAATCATTGAGTCTGCCAGTCTCAGCGGGGTTGAGATCTGCTTAGCATCTCAAACGCGGAACCAGGAACTAGGCAGGGCCATTATTAATCAACAGGAGCTCATTGTATAAGTCCTAGCCCAATGTTAAGATGTTGTGTAAACACAAAGTCTGCACACCAGCCTTCCCCAACTCGTCTATAAAAGGTTTGTCGTTTCCCCTCAAGTATGCTTTCCCATTAGCAAGAATAGAAGAGCAGGATGGAGTAAGCAGCTTCTCGGTATTCTTTACGCTTTTATATATACACTTGGGAACAAACACAAAGACCCAGTATATCATATATAGACACCTTACCCTTCACCTTCTCTCAAATAGCCTAGAAGAGCACGTACAGCTTATTAAAGAGGCCATTTTACTAGTGCCAACCCGTCCTAATGGCATACGAAGTCACTCACCACATGAGATGGAGAAGCACTATCGAAGGATACAATATCTTGGCCAATTTCCTAAATAACATACTAACGCACTGCCGGTGCACCCAGCCACGCAGAGTCATCTTGTTTGCTCGCCCGGGGGGAGGATAGGCATGCATCGCTTCTTTTGGGATGAACTCTATATAAACCCCTAACTCTATGAAGCAAACAAATGGAATAAAATATTACAACAGTCAGTTGAGGCAAAATGGTGATAAGTCATTGCATGTGTCATGACAGTAATGTGAGAGAGAATTATCTATTCATCTATATACCAGCGCTAAAATGGCAGTGATTTGTATAGACAACATATATAATGACGGTAGGCGCGACAATCGCGGTGCGGCGCTTCTATAAGCGGACGGTGTCAGTAAGGGCGCTCCTTGAGTCCAGATGGAAGATTGGCCAGTAAGACTTTGCCGAAAAGGAAGTGACTAGTGCAGTAGAAGAATTACGTCCGCATGGCAGGAACATGTATACGAGAGATTTTGCAGGTGGAAATTTCGACTCATGAATAAGGAATGACAGAAACATAGACAAGGAAGGATATAGAAAAGACCAGGAAGTAGAATAGAAATATCAAAATGATTCGCCAGACTCCAACGACACGGGGTATATCCGCAATCGACGCCGAAGAATGCACAGCCTTCTAGGAAGATTCCCAAGAATGCCTATTCTCGAAACGCCGGTTCGAATAGGAGTTGAATAAAGAAAATAAACTTACTGTTCAAGTGCAACTCCCAGCTGGTTCACCGCATCACAAGCCTGCTTCTCTTGGCTAGACACATCTTCCATATTCACGATGTTGTCATTGAACACTATCCGCTTATATCCATTTGACCCGCCCCAATTCTCCCACGTGGGAGCGTCCGAGATCTTGTACTTGTTCGGATCGAGGCTCCTGATGAAGCTGGCCCAGTACTTGTGGATGAATTGCCCGGCGTCGGTGTCGCCGTCGTAGAATACGGAAGTTAGCTCGCCTACATGAGTAGCACCACCGACATTCCAACGGTAATTCCATGTTTGGCCCCCGTTGGCGTTAGAAAAGACGCTAGAGATATTCATGCCAGGGCAGATGTAGCGCAGGTGGCCGTAAACTTGCGCAGCCTGGGTTCTCCATGCTGGGTCTCTCTGGGTATTGGAGGGGCCGGGGAACACGGCGCGGAGCTGGTTGAGATCGGACGTGGTTGCAGTGGGGAATTGGTCTTTGATGAATTGATCTGAGAGTTTCTGGGAGTCAATAGTTTTTGGAGTAAAAATTATGCCTTCATTTGTGTCATCGCCAAAGATGGCAGGAACCTTAACGAAATGGCCATCAGCGAGTTCGTCATACGTATAGCCTTTGATGAAGTCATCGTCGAGTGTGGGACCCCAGAAATAGAGTGGTGGGTCTGCTGCTCCGGGGAATGAGATATTGAGACCTCGTACGGCGGCTTGAAATTTGACTGCATCCATTTCCTGGAGACATTGGATATTTTTGCAACCTGCTGCTTTGAGTAATGCGTCATACATGAATTCGCTCTCTTTCACAGTACGGAGCACAGGGAAAGCCTGTGACTCGGCAGCTATGCCATGGAAGAGCTTATTGTCAACTCCGCCATAGGCTGTTGTCTGAAGGACGACGGAGCCTGCTCCGGCGCTAGCGCCACCAAGGACAACCTGATTCGGATCTCCGCCAAACTGATAAGCGTAGTTAGTATAACTAGACTTAGTACGAAAGAAGAGGGGCTTGGAGTAGGTTATGCCCCCAATGAAAATCAATGTACCTGCTTTATGTGAATGTTAACCCATTTCAACAATTGCTGCTGATCTTTCAAGCCATTGTTAAGGCTGAAGCTCTTGTTTCCAGCAATTTCATTGCTCGCAAGGAAACCGTACGGCCCGACCCTGTAGTTAAAGTCCACGACAACCATATCCATTTCACCAGCCTTGATGAGGCTGCTACCGTTATAGTTCGCATTCGAATCGCCGTTAAATCCACCTCCCTGGATAAAGACAAACACTGGGAGTGGATTGGTGCTTGTTGCATTGGATGAGGCGTAAACATTAGCGAATAAACAGTCTTCGGATTCAGGATCGCCGAATTCTACTTTTAGATCGAAAGTTGTTCCAATGCAGAGTGGGCCATACTGGTATTTACATTAGCTATGACTTAAGGCTTTCAGTGGTTAATAGCACTAGAAAAGAAGAGATACTCACGCTGTTGGCCTCCTGGATACTGCTATTGGCGGAGGGGTCTTGTGGGGCAGCGAAACGCATACCGTCTACTCGAGACACTGGACTAGCATAGCGCATTCCGAGCCACTGAGTGACACCATTTGGCAGAGCTGTCCCTTTATATTTAGCATAGCCAAGATCAACGAGAGTGCCGACAGCTGCTATATCCTGGACGCAGAAAGCTAAGAGGAGGAAGACTAAGAACATGGCTGATAGGCTCGAATGAAAGTATAGACTTTTGGGAAACATTTGTGGATGAACTCGGGAGGGGTTTGAGTGATAAGTCTGGCAGTATAATGATCTTCAAGGTTCTGTTATGGAAGTGAAGGTGGATGTCGCTAATGGTTTTGCTTGAATTAAACGCCCCTTCTTTGATTGACGTATGAAAGAATGAAAGAGGATGGGAAGTGCAGAAAAAAGAACAAAGACAGCACAGAAGCTCTATACTGCATGTTTGAAAGAAAGCTGAAGGGTTTATATTTTCACGATGCCTCCATTCGCTGTAAACCATTAGGTGTCAAAGAAGCAGAGGATCGTCGAGGCGTACGTACTGGCATCCGCAGCTCTTTGTGATGGGCGCTCTGCACTGATGTGTGCCGTGATAGTTGAAGGAGCAAAGAGGACAGTGAGCTGTCTGCCAGGCTTATGCACAGCCCGAGGCCCGTTGGAGGAAGGATTACCGCCAGGGATCTACAGCTCAGGCTTTGGTACGAACGCGGGTAAGGAAACGGGCAGGATGACAATTGCCGTCACCAGGATTGGCCCGCTGCAACTAGGTTGTCGATCGGAAATTACTGTCTCAAATCTCAACACAACATGGGGCCGACAGCAGGTGGGCAGAGGAATGCAACAACACAGCATACGCCCGCCGATCGTCGTCTTTATGGTCTCATCCGGACTGATGAGGTTGAAAAAGAGTATTCACAAATCTGTGGCCAAGCACTTCCAAGAGCAAGTTCTAGGCGATTAGTCGCTTGTACTTCCCATGTTGATCAGTGGCATTTTCTTAGCACTTTGGCTGCTTGTCTCAGGCCGTCAGACCCCTTATCATGCTTTGACTGCCAACAGTTTGCCGATCATGCCGTCCCCTTGCCTAACTCATCCGCTTCGGCTAAATAATCGAAACAATGCCTTCCTATTGCTGCCATCTATCAAGGGTTATGCGCGACTAGAGGACAGCTAGCTGCACTTCTGGTCCCCAGCACTCAAATTTTCGCATTCCAACAGCCTCCTTCCATGGCTTTGCTAAAGAGCTTTAGGTAGTCTAGAAATAGAGCACATGCTGCGGCAGTCGGGAAAAAAGGCATAACGCTTAAATACTATCCCGTTATTGGAATAGCGTTGCGGATCACGCCAAAACGCCCTTCTGGCGCCTCTGGCTGGCCAAAGCCAAGACGTGTTAAGACCTGCCCGTGCCTGATCGACTATGATCGACACGCGCCTTTAACAGGATGTGGAAAGAATATATATATACTTTTCCTCCGCGCCCTATCGATGACACAGGACCACTGAATAAACTTCCCCGTGGAGCCGATCGCAATTTTTTGTTTGAGTATGAAAAGCCTCACCAGCCTGCATTTCGGAAGACGCGTAATTCGTTTCGATATCCTCCCTGTTTCTCTTGCTACGTTAAATAAGTGGCGTCTAGCAACAGGCCGTGATAATGATACAGTGCGTGGGATCGTATAGAGTATTTAAGGGGGTAATCGGAATCGACGGGGTAATCGGAATGGCCCGTGCAGAGGAAAATCAAAAATGTCGGAGAATGCCATTTGTATAGAAAATTGTATACTAATTGCATTCAATCGCATTCACTTTTTGCTTAGGAAACTTTTAGCATGGTATTAAGGCCTTAGGAGGCCATAGAGCGGGTTAGAATACACAAGAATGCCCCCTCCACCCGTTTTTTGTACTGCGCGTCCATCAGGCGGCACTATATTTACTTAAATTATACCCTTAACGCTATCTAATGGCCCAAAATCCTCTATATACTCATCAAGCTCTAATTCCTTATCGTATTGCTCCTTATCTAGCTCATCCTCATCAATTTCCTCCTGCGAAGGCTGAGAGAGGAGTGTAGCTAATAGAGCGTCTGCAGCCTCCCACTCGGTAGCAGCCTTATCTGCAGCCTCTTTCTTTAATGTGAACAGAATAGAAGCCTTAGCTAACGCACGCTCAAGCCGTTCGATCTCTTGGTTTAACGCTATAGTAGGATTTTGCAGGTGCTTTCTAATAGCTAAATCTAGGTTCTTCTCCACCGCTTTATAGGCCCGTTTAGATGCGTTTATCTCCTTAATAGATTCGTCCTTCACCTTCCGTAGTTAAGCCCTACTACTACGAGCGGCCTTCCTCCTCTTTAAGGCCTCCTTCTCAGCCTTATTAAGCTCTTGTTTGATCTGCTTCTGGGCCTAACGGAGCTCCTTAGCCCTTTGTTTCTGAAGTTCTACAGCGGCCTTAGCGTCCAGAATTCGTCTTATCTCAGCAGTAGAAATATGGTGTGATTTTATAAGAACTGAGTTCCGTACTGCCCTCTTCTTCTTAGCCCTTGCAGCAGTAGTAGCTAGCTCCTTATTACGCTCTTAAAGGAGCCTAATTTCTTCTAATTGGACCTGTATAGTAGCCAGGAGCTTCCTAGTGGCTGACTCTCGAATTTCTGGTATTGTAGAGGGGTGAGAAATGGTCGCTTGGTACCGTGTTCTGTTGCTTTCTATAGAGGGTGTTCTAGGATGTATCGGCAATGAAAGGAGCTGTGGAGCGGCTGCTTAATTTAGCGGAGGAGTAGCAGCTCTCCTAGCAGCCTGAGTACTGTACAGTTTACTTAATATTCTCTTAGCATTAATAGGATAGATTCCAGCGGCCTTAAATAACTTTTTGACATATTGCGGAGTATATACTCTCTCTTGAATCTGCCCATATATTTCTAAGAAGTAGCCACGTGTAATTCTAGTAATTCCCTTTAAAATATACTTATTAACCTTATCAGAATAGGCCTTTTTTAGTACGCTAAAGAGACACCAGTCCAAAGGCTGGAGATTATGCGTAGAATGCGGAGGTAGGCAGAAGGGAATTATTTTTATATCCTTGTAGTATTGGATAAAGTCCAAGGAGAGGTGCAATATATAGCCATCTATTAGAAGAAGCCTCCAGCCATATAGCTTACCGGCAGCCTCTCGTTCCTTACGAATATCCTCCTAATGGTCCTCTTAGCGGGAATATATATTAAAATGCCTTATCTAATTAGATGCGTGGCTCTGGTCGCTCCAACCGTTATTAGAGACTGCTATTTTACAGTCTAGCACTGATCTAAGAGCTTCTTAGGCTATATAGGTTGTAATAACCTTCCCTTTAAAGATAAAATAGGATAGCATTGATTTACTAATAGCATTAATAGATGCGATCTCGCTAACCCACTCTTAATTACCTGGCGTAATAGGTTGTATAGAGGAACCACACAGAACGACTTTCTTGGAGGTATAGGCGTACCCTATTTAATATCCTATTTTATCCATATTCCAGCGATCAGGTGCCTCTATATAATATTTTATATAGGTAGCCTCTAACTCATTAAAGAACCTTACATATGCTAGCAGATTGTTATCTGCAGTAGATCTCTCTATTTTAAGATACCGAGCGTATCGAACTTGAAAGGATTGGTGGCGTTTTAAGTATAAATCCACCTATCTGACACCGAGGATTGCCTGGCTATTATCCTAGCCGGCATCGCGAAGCTGCCGTTTATATACACTGAGTGCAATCTTACGGATCTGGGCCTTCTTAAGAGGAAAGCGATGCTCTAAGAGGAATATATAATATCTTTTAATTGCGGACTCGGACTCTGGGCTTAATTTCTGCTGGAATTAATGCGCTTGCTGATAGGAAGACGTCTTTCCGGCTATATAATTGAGAATGGTCTCAGGTCGGATCCCATGGGCATTTACAGATGCAGAAGGGGTACGGAAGTGCTTAGAGTTGTAAGCAGTAATTACCTCTTATATTCTCTGCTCTTTTGGAGGTTCTTGGCTCTTAGGGGGCATAGTAAGGTAATGTATTAGGCCGTAAGAGAGAGGTGTGAGCATTCGAATCGGTCAATATTTTGGTGTGGGCGGCAGAAATAATTATTCTGGCCAATCAGAGCATGGCGGTGAAGCTTCTGCACGAGCCATTCCGATTACCCCGTCGATTCCGATTACCCCCTCAAATACTCTACCCACCACACCTCCGTTCGCCCGAGCGGCTTTAATGAAAATAGTCTAGAAATAAGGGAAAAACCAATCCTTACTACTCATCCCTGTCAGGTTTGCTGATTCAATAGGCATCAATATCTGAATAAGTTTCTCGAGGCTAATACCCAACCGTAAGAGTAAATTGCATGCATCCATAAATGATCACGTCACAAAGACATGACCCTTTCTCTTCAGCCCTTTTTCACACGCGGTATTGCACTAAACGTCAGAGCAGAAAGATAAATATATCTACCGACTAGGATTGCCTTTGTGGAGTAGGAAAAAGCGCCTGAGCACGAGATGCATACCGGCGCCTATCGGGAAATACATGATAACACGAATATGACGTTTCGAGCGAGCAGATATAGAGGTGAATACGGCACTCTCTTTCATCCTGCTAAGCAATTAAGAGACGTATAGCATGATAGAGGTAGTGCGGAAGAACAATTCCAGGCAACGACGGAACCTTGTCCTTCTCCAGTGCTATGCCAATTATTCATTCAAAGCATAGTCAAGGGTATGAAAACAGGCAAGAACTAGGAAGAGATCAAACATTCCACAATTGCTCAAATAGATTTTGCGAAAATGCGCGCATAATGTAATATTCTTCCAACGCACAGCACTGAGTGAACATATTAATATTGCTGCACAACTGTTTGAAGGGCGGCTAAAGTGGAAGTCACACGAATTGCGCATTTCTAAGGAACCGTACGAACATTTGAAAAAATAATAGGATATTGAGCGTACTAAAGCTTCAGGTAGGAGTCTTCTCATATAACATTTGCTTTCACTTCCTAGAGAGCAATGGAAGTGCGATAGATCAAGCATCAATATTCTTGGCGCACAGCCCCAGCTGTGGGTGAGGCTAAAAGGGTAGGTGGCTTGTTCCTGGCGAGGGTGAACCTGACCAATCGATCCGGCATGTGCATGCTAATGTCCATACAGAACTCGAGAGTGACGTTCACTTGACAACACAATCACTGGACTCATTGCACGGGACCTGCCGCTCCAATCCTTCCAGCTCATGCCGTTCGTTTTGTGCAGCTTCGACTTCCCGCCGCTGCCAAAGAAGCCCCGCTCTTCTCCCCGAAATCGTCGCGTGCCTCTGGCTTCCAACGAGCGTAAGATTGGCAGCCCTGGAAGGCAGCAAGAGTAAGAAGAGTTCTGTAGGAGAATCTTTTGAACTAAAGGAACTTCGTGAACCAACCGGTGAACCAAGCAAGGCGCGCAGTGTTGAAACCAAGCGTGAGCGCAAGAGGCGGGAGAAGCTTAAGCAGCTTCTCGCGGCTGACGAGATGAAGTTTTCGCACAGCTTGCAGTTCAACTCTGTGCCAGACTGGAGCAGTCACTATATAGCATACAGTAATCTCAAAAAATTGTTAGTATGCCTTCAATAACCACAGACATCTCGGCTCCGCTGACCGTGGTGTCTTCACGTAGAATCTACACCCTCGAGAAGAAGTTACATCAAGCCAGTGCCCAAAATCTCGATGGAGAATCATCTCCCCTCCTCAACGGCTCTGTCGATGACCCTGACAAGATATTCTCGAACGCCTTAGACCATGAACTGGAGAAAATATGCTCGTTCTACCAGCTGAAGGAGTTGGAGATATATGGGGATGTTGACACGCTGTTAAGAGATGAAGAGTCATACGAAGAGCACCAGGAGACATTAGAGGCGGAGCAGAGTGAACAGCCGCCAGGTACTCGGGGAAGCAAGAGACCGCGTTCGAGCAGCATTTTCAGGACTATTGGGTTCAGACAACTCCGACGGACAAGCACAACGAGCCGATCCTATGAAGACGAAGATGGTGATAGTGATGATGATGACGATGAGACTTCAAGGCTACGGAAGCCCAAAAGCAGGGACGGCAAAAGGATATGGGATTCGCATACTGAGGATGATTTGCGGGCTTCTACAGACTTCGCCTCGTCGCGACGGAGGACGAGTCTTGCGTTCGACGACTACAACGATATGGCCTTTTCCGCATTGTACGACTCGGGTGTCTCACTGAAGAAGAGAACGATTAGCCTCTATGTTTCAATTTGCGAGTTACGCTCCTTCATCCAACTCAATAAGACCGGTTTCACAAAGGTCTTGAAGAAGTACGACAAAATTTTGGACCGCAATTTGAAAAGAGCATATCTGGAGAAGAACGTAGATACGGCATATGCCTTTCAAAAGTCCACCATGGACCACCTATCCGAAAATCTATCCAGGATTGAGACTGCATATTCCAAAATCTGCACAAAAGGAGATGTTGCAGAGGCGAAACGGGAGTTGAGGCTTCACCTAAGAGAGCACGTGGTTTGGGAACGTAATACTGTGTGGAGAGAGATGATCGGGATTGAGCGAAAATCTCAAGCTGCCAATATGGGCATCAGACAGACCATGCTTGGTCAAGAGACAGACCCCCGAAAACTTAGACTTCAGGGCGACGAAGTCGAGGCCGATATGAAGGAGATTAATACGCCAATTGGGAAATATCGATGCCCACAATGGCTCCTCAGCTCAACTTTCTATACCCTGATTGTCATATTCGCTATCTTCTTAATGCTATTATTTATCCCGAGCATGAAGAAGCCCGAGCAACAAAACTGCTTGGCCCTAGTCATCTTTGTTAGTTTACTGTGGGCTACTGAGGTATGTAATCATAAGCCATACACGCCATCTCTGCTCACACAATTGCCAGGCCATCCCTCTCTTTGTGACTTCATTACTAGTCCCTTTTCTGGCGGTAGTTCTAAGAGTCGTTCGCGAGGATGAGGGACCACACACTCGACTTAACTCTAAAGCTGCGGCTTCATATGTTTTTGCTGCGATGTGGACTCCCGTAATTATGCTACTTCTTGGTGGCTTCACAATCGCTGCCGCGCTTTCCAAGTACAACATTGCTAAGATGATGGCTACGTTTGTGTTGAGTAAAGCAGGGACCAAACCCAGAACGGTGCTCGTAGCGAGTATGTTTGTAGCTATGTTTGCGAGTATGTGGATTAGCAATGTTGCGGCGCCTGTTCTCTGCTATTCAATCATCCAAGTAAGCCTACTGTCGGATTGAATTCATACCGTGTAACTAATGAACTCCAGCCCATCCTCCGCAACCTCCCCTCTGATTCCGCGATGACCAAAGCACTCCTTCTTGGTATCGCGTTGTCCTCGAACATAGGTGGTGCTGCCTCCCCCATTGCCTCACCCCAAAATCTCATTGCCCTCCAAAACATGTCACCCCCACTAGACTGGGGTAGGTGGTTCTTCATTGCCCTCCCTGTCTGTATTATATCCATTCTTCTCATCTGGATTCTCTTACTTGCAACTTTTAAACCTGGTCGTAACACAACAATTGTACCTATTCGACCCATGAGGGACAGTTTCTCGGGCATACAGTGGTTCATTAGCATCGTCACCGTCATAACGATCGCATTGTGGTGTGTAACGCACCAACTCGAACCAGTCCTCGGAGATATGGGTGTCGTAGCCATCATTCCCATAGTCCTATTCTTTGGCACCGGCATCCTTACTAAGGAGGACTTCAATAACTTCCTTTGGACCATCATTATCCTTGCTGCTGGTGGCCTCGCGCTTGGGAAAGCAGTCAACAGCTCTGGCCTTCTTCACACTATTGCTCACACCATCACTGATAAAGTTGGGGGATTAAGTCTGTATAGTGTGCTAGTTGTGTTCGCGACACTAATATTAGTCGTCGCTACGTTCATTAGCCACACCGTTGCAGCACTGATTGTGCTGCCGCTTGTGCAGAAGGTAGGCCAAGGAATGAGCGAGCCACATCCAAATTTGCTAGTTATGGGGAGCGTATTGATGTGTTCAGCGGCGATGGGCTTGCCGACAAGTGGGTTTCCGAATATGAGTAAGTGTTTTCTTCTCTTTTTCCCCACTACCAACGCGAAACCCCATTTGCTTATCCTTTACCAATACGTTATCGGCCTCCCCGAACACGAGATGTAATGCCAAAGGAATGATAGTTTGCTGATGCTTTCCCCTTTAGCTGCTATCATGATGGAAGATTCACAAACCGGCCAGCGCTACCTGCATGTCAAGCACTTCATTACACGCGGTGTCCCCGCCTCCATCATCACTTTCTTCATCATTATTACGGTTGGGTACGGATTGATGCTTGTGGTTGGGCTCTAAGCTTCCCCTCTCGTCAATTCTCCGGTTCTAGCGTGGAGCGGATGTTTAGAACGGTTAAACGATGAAAGCTAAGAAGAGGTTCTAGATTTAGAAAATGAAGGGGTATTTTTATCTTGTGCCTTGGTAGCTTTTTCAATTAGAGATTTGTCGGATTTACCGGAGAGAAGAAAATGGGGTGGTTTGATTGAGTTGTGCTGTATATCATCAAGGACCGATGTTGATCGTGCATATGTACCCATATCTTTTACTGGCTAAATGACACCAGCGATGCTGAAACTGTGCCTAGAGCTTAATATCCCCTCACGAGGCTCGTACAGTAAAGGCTTTGTCGGTCTAGGGAAGTTGTTATAAGACCCGTTAGAGTTCCCGCAGAATTCCCGCAGGGTTCGGTAAATTTAGAGTAGATTAATAGTATGCATAAGCGGATGTGTAATAGTGCTACTTTCGACACTAGTTCGGACTACATGATGCTTCGAAGTCGGCACAGCGGCCTGTTTGCAAATACGTGAGTAAAAGATATAAAAGTCGGAAATGGGGGCGGAGAACAGCGAATATATAAGTAGGCCTCAAACAAAAACAAAGGAAACTCTTCGTCAACACACTGTCCAAAGAAATCGTCAATATCGACCGATACAAATAATGGTATCCCAGCCTTAAATTTCAATCCAGACTCAAATTTCTTCTACAGTATTTCACTGACTCGTTCCGGGTATTTAGCGCTCCATCAAATCCTTTCACCATGAAGGTCGCCACCCTCCTCTTTGCTGCTTTTGCTGCCGTTGTCCAGTCGGCGCCAGCACCAGAACCGGAAGTCGATATCAAGCGCGGTTTAAGACTTGCTAAGTTGATTAAGTGTGCGGAGATTGAGAAACGCCAGGGCTGCTTTTGCTACAAGGGAACACTTGACCGCTGTAACCAGGCTGGGTGCACCTTGGAGTACCTGCTAGTTACTGAGCAATTGAAGCGGTTTAAAGTCAGGTTGGGGGTGGTGTTAGGGCAGAGATGTAGGGTAAAGGCAGTTGATGGGGGGTTTAGACGTGTCAAACTGTCCAATTGGCTCAAAAAGACTGGTCCCATTGGCAACGCCAATTAGGACAATATATAACCTCAAATTCTGGCCGACAAGACGTGAAGGAGAGGGAGAAGAGGTAGAAGAGACCACACACAACAAACCAAATTGCAACTATCTTGACGAAGTTAAGAAAGCACGTTCGTGAAGTCCAAAAGCCGTTACTGTTGACTTGAATCAGATTTGCTTAACACCGTCTTACTACTGTCTTTGATGCCTACCACCCTATGTCTCACCACCCTGCTTATGGCTCACCCACCTCATGTATATATAGCCTCTTCATAGATTAATCTACACTCGAGTCCTCATTTTCTGACCTGGTATATCCGGCTGACAGTTACAGTAAAACAACTTCTCAAGTGATGAAACCTAAGTTCGAAAGGGCAATATCCAAATTCGTAGTCTAAAAATCTCCGGCGCAATTAAGTTAGATTTCGCCTTCTTGCCCCACGCCCCAACATCTCCACGTTCTCATTATTCTCCCTATGCACGTTCATATGTCTTTTCAACGCATCTTTCCGGATGGAACTATACTTGCAACCCTCAGCATTGCGCAGGAAGTTTCGTTCATCACTATGTATCTTCCCATGGCGACAGCGATCCTTCTTCGAATTGAAAGCTTTTCGGCAGTTCTCATAATTGCACGTGTGCTGCTGGTTATGTGTCTTTTTGTGCTTTCTGCAAATTGCAACACTTTAGCATTTGGAACATAGAGCAAGTAGGATAAACATAGAGATGAAAAACGAACGTACCTGAGGCTAGGGAGAGTTGGGAATTGTTTTGCACAACTCGGGCAAGGTACTTGTTCTTGTCGTTCCATTGCCTCACGTTTCGCTGATCCCAGTGACTCCGAGGCTTCTGAAGCATTAACGATTTCGTTGTAAGTGGTGGGTGAATCACAGGAGGTCCATGGCGTCCATGATAGTTCCGGTGCCACCTGGGCGTTTTCTATGAAAGGGTGCGAAGAATTTCGTAGCTCTATTGTATCCCAGGACGGGCCGAACTCGAAAACTCCAAAATCTGGCTGATTAGAATGTTTCGTGGTGGACGGCAGAATCATTTCAGTGTCTACTTTGTATATACGTGGCTGCACAACCCGCGAGGATACGCCATGAAGCTGTCCGGCCCAACTAGAGTCCTATCAATGGTTTAGCAAAGGGTTAGTTGTAGACTCTGGGTGTTTGAAAAGCTCATCTGAGTCTTGGAGGACCCAGTAATCCTTTTGGATTGGACTAGACTGGATTAAGGATCGATCCAGTCTAGTTCTATGGAAACCAGATTTGGATCCTGGAGCTCCATGGAGCTCCAGTGTCAGAAATTAGCGATGAGGTGCTGACTAAGCTCTGTACATGCAATCTACATAGACATCAACCGCATCTACTGCATCACGAATCAATCAATATTCATCGTCTGCGTCATCTCTATCATCAATTTGACCCTCAAGAGACCTCCGCTGTGACCTTATGACCTTGTAACTCCAACATCCAGTCTACCCGCTAAACCCATTATGGTAAGTCTTAGCAATATTATGATGTTAAGGATTAAAAGTGGAGGTACCGAACCTTACTATAAAATCGTCTGTATTACACCTTAATTAATATTAGGAAGCTCTCCCTCTACCTTACCACTATGCTTAATAGCCTCCTCCTTAGCCAAAGCTTTCTTATCTGTAGCGGCGTCCTTCTCCTAAGCAGCAGCCTCCGCAGTAGCCTCTACAGCAACTGCAGCCGCAAGGCGAGCCTTAGCTTGCTCCTTTAGTAAGAGTTCTGCCTTATACTTCTTACTTTCCGCTTTACCAATATCCTTATTATTAAATATACCCTTTAGTGGCGGCTTATATCTATGCTAAAGACACTTATTCGCCTTAACAATATCTATCTTTAAGCGGGATTATTAATCTTTAAGGAGGATCTTATAGCTACTAAACAGCCGTTTACATTTATCGCTTATAGGAGGCACTATAAGTACGTTAAGGGCGAATTAAACAAAATTGGGCCGACTATAGTATCGTTACTACCAGCATTAAATAACGTTAAAGTATTTAGGATCTTTAACTTTAAGAATGTTTATATTAAGGTAATCTTATAGGCGATTAATAGAGGGAGTTATATCTTTAGCGTTGGCTTTAGGGATGTAAATACACCGTGTAAGTCGGAATATTACACGTGTATACGGTGTATTACACTGTGTAATACACCGTGTAAGTGTAAGTGTAAGCGTATATAATATATTATATATCGTAATCCTTAATGTCCTCCTAGTCGTCGTCCTCATTGTTGTCGAATCTATATATATATCTAGTTCTTGGCACTTTATTAGGTGGGCGACGACCTTCTAACAACTATTTAAGTGCTATGTCTTCTGGCAGTGAATATAGACAACCTTTAGGTGGTTTTACCACGGAGTTTGTAAACAGCAACTTAGAGCCTACCACTTAGTGAACAATTTAATTAAAAACACTATGCCAGGGCTCGTAATAGAGACGAATATACCGCTCAAAGGAAGAGTGCGATGAACGGCGTTGCAAATGAATGTTCTGCTCATAGTAATTACTATGGGCGAGCCATCTAAACGAAAGAATCACTTTATTACACTGTTTACTAAGCATATAGCCCGTGCAATACACGGTATAAGCCTCTAGAATACACGTGTACACTGTATATATACACGAATGTATGTATACATATAAGTGTAAGCTTATACCCCTAGTTGGCTTAGTAAGTTACTTTATGGCGCTTACAAGCTTAAGTAGAGGTATAGATCTTCTTTAAGCCTAGCTATATAGGCACTAGATATAGTAGTAATAAAAATAATTTAGTAAAGAAATTCTTGCCTTTATATTTAAGCCAGAGTTCCTTAATTAGGCTTTTAACGCCATTAATTTACTCCTACTTAATGGGATAAGGCCTCTAATAATCCTTAAACTAGCTTATTTTAAGCGTTGGATTAAGAACAATTGCCGCGTAGTACGCTGCTGTATTATTGGCCTTATTAAAGTACTTATTGCCCTTTTCCTATACAGCTTTTAAATAATTAGCTAAATATTAATAGATTTAAGCGTTATATTTCCTTTAGTATTAAGCCGCGAGCTTAAGAAACTTCTACTTAGTGGTAGAGAGTTTATCTATAAGCCAGTTTAGTATTTAAAAGTGGTTAGTAAAACTCGTATAATTACCTTTAATTATAATAATAGCTTTATAAAACATTTTAAGGTAGTTATAAAGGTATTTAAGTTATTTCCAGTACTTTAGCTAAAGGAGGTTTTTTTATAAGCGCCTTTACTTTCTTGCTAGGTTTATACCTGCGGCAAAATATAATAATTTAGTCCTTATAGTTTAAAAAGCGTAAAATAGCTAAAAATAATAAGTTCTATTGCGTTGCGTTATTTTAGATAAGCTAATAAATTATGGGAAGCGGTAAATGGACACCCCCTAATTGATACGCGGACACCCCCCAATTGATACACGGAAACCCCCCACTGATTGAGTTTAGTTCCTTCCTGATCAAGTTAGAATATCACGTGAATTTAAGTTGTTTGCATCTGCATCAGTGCGCGACCGCGACTGCGACTGCGACCGCGCCTACGCCCAACGCGTAATATACCCGTTATTCTGTTCAAATGCTGATGGCTCACGACGAGTTGATGTATCAACGCGAATAGAGCCAGCTGGGCGGCCGCGGCGGCGCTCAATAGTTAGAGGCTGGGGTGGGCAAATGCGAGGTAATGTTTTGGGTAGGCGCGCGACGGGCGCGGGCGCGATCACGGGCGTGCTTGCAGAGGCAGTTCGCAGACATTAAGTAGAGGTCGCAGCACCCAAATAAGTTCACGCGGTGCCTTATAGGGTACTGTGCAATCAAGGTGTTACAGTTATAAAAGTTATATTTTAACAATTTGATTTTCGCGATGTACGAATTAGATACAAACAACTTAAATTCACGTGATATTCTAACTTGATTAGAAAGGAACTAAACTCAATCAGTGGGGGGTGTCCGTGTATTAATTGGGGGGTGTCCATTTACCGCTTCCCTAAATTATTAGTATAGCTTTTATTAATGGTTTTTGGAGAATTAAATATTGCAACTATAAGGGAAATATTATAACTATAAAGTGGAAAAAATATAAAATCTATTACCGTAGCTTAGAAAAATTAAGTAAGTAGTAAATATTACTACTTTTCTCCTACTAAAGCTTACCTTTAAGCTGTTAAATTCTAATAAAGGATCCCCTATTTAAATCCTTCTAAAGACCCTATAATACTAGAGCGTTATATAAATATATTAGATAAGGTTATATAATAATCTAACCGCTCTACGCTTCTTTTAGAGGTTTTGCACCTTTATAAAATCCTACTTATAATAGGCAGCAGCTAGGTCCTTATAGATATTCTTAAAATCTAAGTGTTACGGGACACCTCCGTGACACCTTATACACGTCCACCTGTTTCCACCGACGCAGCAAGAAGAGACCGACCGCGAGATGGCAATCTAATGGCAATCTGCTGCATTCTGCCATATTCTGCCAAGTCTATTAAATTCTGCCAAGTTCTGCTAGGACCGCTACTTAAATCCTATTCTGCTTTGTATATATATTAACTAAGCAACTAAACTAATAATATATACCCTTTCTTTCTATTTCCTTACCTTCTCTTCTTATATAACGTCTTAACTTTATTATATAGTTTATATATATAGCTTAATAATATCTACTTTGCTATATATTATCGTCGCTTATACTTACTCCGTAATACTATATTATATTAAACTATATACTCCGTCCTGCTTTAACTAATATGTAAAATAACCCAGAAATCCCTTTATCTATAAATAACCTATATACCCTAATTACTAAACAAATAAAAGGTCTCTAAGAGGCTTTTATAGATACTCTTGCCTAGTAAAAAGCTTAATATTATAAGATAATATAATCCCTAAGAAAGGAAGTTAAGGAGATTCGTTATAACCTACCATTTACTATACTATCGCCCCTACCTATCCCTACTAGATAAGAGGAACGTATTTAAAACCAGCTCCTTAACCCTAAATTTACTAATTAATACCTCTAAAAAAAGTTATTTAAATGCCTCCCTAATTCTCCTACTTATTCTAGTAAGAAAAGTAAGCTACGCTTTTTCCTTAACTAACTTTAAAACAAGCTAAGCGGCAATATTAATTGCTACCCTACCCCTAATAGTTAACTTCGTTACGCTATAAAACGCCTAAAAGGAGATACCGCGGATACTATATACCTATTCCAACTAAGTATGGTAAAAAAACTAGTTACTATGCTAGAAGCATCTTATAGCGACCCTAACTAAGTTACTATATTATAAAGGAAACTAAATAGAATAGCATAGGGTTTTAAGAACTTCCTATTATACTTTACTAAGTTCTACCACTATATTAAGGAGACTAAATAGAATAAACCCACCTTAATTAATTGCCTAATAAAATCTCTAAACCCTAAACTAAAAGCATCTCTTATAGGAGTTAAACTATTAAGTACTATTACTGCCTACGCCAATGTTATTAATGGCCTATATAATGACTTACTATACCTTACCCTAAAATATATACCTTAATACTCTACCCCCTAACTACCTGAGACCCGTAAGGACCTAAATGCCATAGATATTAATACTAGGACCCTTTTCTACGCCCTAAAAGGATCTATTAAATAAGAGTAATATATTAAACACAGCCTCTATTTTAAGTGCAGAAGTAACGCTTATATCTTTAGCTACTACTCCGTCCCTTTCTAAAAGAATTTATAAATGGCTAATACTAATAGCCGTTTACCACACTAATCCTCTAATTACTGTTCCTAATCTTTACCTAGTTCTAGCCCCATATTAAGTAAGCACTACTTATAAAAATAAAGTTATAACTAATATTCTATAGAAACTCCTTTCTACTCGCCACTAAAAGGTGCGTTTTAAAGTTAAGTTACTCTCTAGGACAGCTATATTATAGAATCTCGTTAAATATATTAAATATTACAAACCCTAACTCTTAGGATTGTAGTATAACCATTAACTACCGTCTTTAGTAAAAAGGTTAATAGGCTAATGCTTAAGTCCTAATTAACATAGGAGCTAGCGGCATAGGATTTATTAATAAGATCTTTATATAAGACAACAGGTTTACCCTAATACCCCTTAACTAGCATATTAACGTATTTAGATTTAATAGTAAACGTACTATCTTGGGCTATATTACTTATATAGCGGCCCTAAAACTCTAATACCTAAACCATAAAGAATTAATTAAGCTTTTTATAACTACCCTAGGTTACCTAATAATCCTTAAATAACTCTAGATAAAGCTATATATAGTAAGCATTAATTAAAACAACCTTAAGCTTTTATTTACCGCCTCCTATTATAAGCAGAAGTGCCTTATAATTTACTACTTAGACCCTAAACTAAAAATAAAAAAATCTACCAAAATCTATTAGTCTAAAATTTTTACTAACTTCTACCCTATACCTAAAAAGTCCACCTAATTCCACTAACCTAAGAATTTTACTAAATTCTACTAATATAAGATTTCCACTAACGTCTACTAAGAACCTAGAATTTATACTAGACTACATAAACTAACTCTAACTACTATACCCCAAACTAAGTAAAAGCTTAAACTTAATATATAAAAGTACTAGAAGAACTAGTATTTTACTATAAAAAGGATACTTAAAGAACCTAAGCCTAAATCTAATATTAACTCTATACCTAATACTAAACCTAAAGCTAAATAAGAAACTATATAAGAAACTAAGGATAATTTAAGCTTGCTTAACATCTTAGATATCTATATAATTAAAGCTACTCCGCTAGTATAACTTGCTAGAAAACTAGAACATATAATCTTTACTATTATAATAGCCGATATTAAAAAGGCTTTAGCACTAAAGAAGTACACTAACCCCACTATAAAGGTACCAGTAGAGTACTATAACTATTTAGATATATTCTTATAAAAGGAAGCTAATAAGCTACTAGAACGCCGCCTATATAATTATAAGATTATAATTAAAAAAGGAAAATATCCTAGATTTGGACCCTTATATAGGATGTCCTAAAACGAACTCTAAGTACTATAAAAATACTTAAATAAATATTTAGATAAAGGATTTATTAGAGCAAGTTCTTTACTTATAGCTATATTGTTAGCGACTTGGTCAATCGAGGTATGAGCACGGTAAGAGGGTCGCGCAAGCCTATACGATTGGATTGTCTATAAACGAGGATCCAAAGCTAAAGAAAGGAAATAAGAAGAACGGAAGCACTGCTTAAAGTTATATACAATTTTCTGGTTACGTGATAGCAACTTACCGCAACTTGCTATTATGTAACAGCAGTTTACGACAATCTGACAGCAATTTGCTAGTGCTGTAATATTACCCCCCCCCTTTAAAAAAGCCTGCCCTCAGGCTTTGTATATCTATATTACCCCTACAGGGCATTTTTATCTTTATGCTCTACTAGTAATTTATTGTCTTCGCTATGCTAGCACTCCATCTACTTATCTAAGTACTTTGGCGGTCTAGGTTTGTTAGGATAACGGCTATAAAACTCTTATAACTTATAGGGGCTACTTATAAAATTCTATATAGGGTACTAGGTAGGGTCTAGATTATACCCTTTCTAACTTATATGGTACTTTAGTATTCCTTATATAAGTTTATAGGCTAGTATTTCTTTAATTTCCTATTCATCATCGCCATTAACTTAAATTGGTAAGGGCGGTTTATTCTTTTATCTAGGTAATAGGTCGTTTATAGCTTTCCGTAGCTTATCCAGTGAGAATTTAGGGTGGACCTTAATTAAATCCAGGAGCTTTACTTTATATAAGTTGCCTCTCTTCTTAAGAACTTTGTATAGTCCTGCTATCTAATAGTTTAGCTTATGGCTAGGCCGCTTTGTCTTTTAGTTCTTTATTGTAACCCAGACCTTATTGCCTATAGTAAAGTTAGGCTTATGCCTATACTTATTTACCTGCTGTTCCATTAACTTCTAGGCCTTTTTTAGGTTTGTATAGGCTACTTTTTAGGCTTCTTCTAAACGTTTAGCGTAATGCTAGGCTTCCTTATAAGATAGTTTTTCGCGTACAGTTTATGGCCCCTCCGTTCTTTCCCAGTTGAAGCTTATATAAGGTAAATACCCCATTTCTAGCTAAATAGGTGCAAATTCTGTAGAGTTATAGGGTAGGGTAGCCTAGGCGTAGTTTATTAGAGGTAGTAGTTCGGCCTAATTATCCTAAAAGTAGTTAATAAAGGGTTGGAGTCTCTAGTCTAAATACTAGTTTATAATCTCCGTCTGGCCGTCTATCTAGGAGTAGTATGCCGTAGAAAGCTTTAGCTTAATACCTAGGATCTAGGTAAACTTATTCCAGAAAGCCGATATAAACTATAGGCTATAGTTGGATATAATAGTATCTAGTAGTCCGTAAATTCGGTAGATATAGTAGATGTATAGTTAGGCTGCCTCTTTTGTATTAATATTCTTATAATAAGGGATTAAGAACGGGCGTTTGCTAAAGCGGTTAACTATAACCATAGCTATACTATATCCGTTACGGTCTATAGGTAGCTCATAGAAATATATAAAAATATGCTGCTAGGGGCGCTCTAGTATTAGGAGTGGTTTTAACAGTCCTAGGGTTTTATCTTATGGAATTATAAACCTACGGCAGTTGTTGCAGTTCCGTACGTAGCGATTAATATCCATAACCATTCTAGGCTAATAATAACAGTTGCCAATAATCTTACAGGTCTTATTTTTTCTGGGGTAGGCCATAGAGATCTAAGTATGCGCTTCAGCAATAAGCCGAGTTTATAAGTTTTGTTCTTTTGATACTACTAGCCGTACCTAGTGCTTAAGCAATCTATTTTTAAGGGACTATGGGCTGTTAACATTCTTTATCTTTTTATAGTACTCCTATAGAGAGGGGGCTGTACAGTTTGCCTATAGTAGTTTATTAATAAGGTTAAGTTCCGTAGAGTTAATAGGATATATCTCAGTATCTAAAGAGTCTGTGTTTAGTTCTGCCTATATTTAGGGGTTAAGATGCTCTGGTTATAGTAGTGTCTAAGTCTATAATAAGATTTTTGCGGCTGTCTGGTTATCTATGTCCTGTTTACGCCTTATAAGAGCGTCTGTATAGTTGGTAGCGCTTAGCCTATATATAATTTGGAAGTAAAACTAAGATAGGGTATCCGCCTAGTATGCCTACTAGGCCATAAGGGCTTTAGTTATTATAAAGTATTCTAAGGCCTTATGGTCTAAAACTACCCGAATAGGTTTAGGGGTCCCTTTTAGCTGTATATGCCAGTGCTAAAGGCTAGAAATAATAGCTAGCATCTCTTTGTTATAGATATAGTAGTTTAGCTTAGCGTCTATTATAGTTTTTAAATAGTATACAATAGGGTATTATTCTCCATCTAGCTATTTCTGGGAATAGACAGTAGCTATTACACTACCCAAAGCATCTATTTCTAACATTAAAGGCCGTTCTGGGTGGAAATAGGCTAGTAGCGGAGTAGAGACCAGCCGCTTTTTAAGTTCGTCAAAGGCCCTTTTGCATACAGCATTAAAATAAAAAGGTTAGTTCTTTTTAGTAAGGCAGTTAAAAGGCTAAGCAGTCTTGCTATAGTCTTTAATAAAGCGTTGGTAGAAGTTATAGAAACCTAGAAATAACTGTACCCTCTTTATAGTCCTTAGGGGTTCCTACTAATTAATTACGGCCGTTTTTTCCGGGTCTGTTTTAATTCCGTTTATACTAATAATAACCCCTAAATACTTAGTACGCTTAATACTAAATTCTAACTTCCTAATATTGGCCTAGAGACCCGCTTTGCGGAGCTATTATAGGACTTTATAGACATACTCCTTATATTCCAGTTTATTCTTAGAGTAAATTATAATATTATCTAGGTAGGCTATGCAGAAGTTATTAAGGTAGTTAAAGAGTACGTCATTTATATACCGTTGGTATGTAGCCTGTCCGTTAGTTAGTCCAAAAGGTAGTACTTTATATTTATATAATCTATAGCGGGTCTAAAATATAGTAAGATCCTTAGATCTAGGGTTTATCCTAATTTAGTAAAAGGCCTAGCGGATATTAAGCTTTATAAAAATCTTAGCCTTACTTATACGGGCTAGTATTTCTTTAAGCAAGGGCAGCAGATATTAGTCTTTTTGGGTTATATGGTTTAGTTTATGGTAGTTAATACAGAAACAAAGTCCACCGTTTAGCTTTTTTATAAAGAAAATAGGTAAAGCAAAGGGGACTTGGCTAGGCTTAATAAAGCCCTTATTAAGGTTATTAATAAGGTATTGCTTAGTGGCCCATAGCTCGTCAGTAGATTGCTAGCAGAGGGGGCTATAACTAAGGGTGTTTTCTTTATCGGGCTTAATCTTAATCTTATAGTTATACGGTCGGTAAGGTGGGAGTATATTAGATACTGCCTTAGAGAACACGTTCTTAAATTCCTAGTATTAGCGGAGTAGTTTCTGTTCTACTAGCTCCTTATCTATAAGCTTACTTTTTCTACTAAGCTGGTTACGGGCTAGGGCTTCCTTGTCTTTAATTATTTAGTCAATTTCATATAAGCTAGTCGTAAAGGTAACAGTATTGGGCCGTTTTAGGTTCTAATAGAACCCTATAGCACTAATACAGCAGATATTAACTAGTGGGAGGTTTATAGGTTTCTTTATAGATGTTCCATAGACCGTATTTTATAGTAGAGGGTTTATAACCCTCTTTAGCTCCTATTCTATTTTCCGTAAGTTATCCTTTTAGTTTATACATTTAGTACAGCATCTAATATTCCTTACTGTTCTTTATAGCTATATAGGGCCTAAGCTAGCTAGCTTATTACTAACTCCCTGGGTTTCTAGTGCTAGTAGTACAATATTAGTAGTCTGGGGGCGGCATAGTATATAGACCCGTTATAAATTAAGCTATATATCTTTCTTAAAGGCCTAGTCCCTACGCATAGCATTGGCTTAGTAAATGGTGTCTATTTATAGCCGCACAAGATTTTCTATTATAATGCTGATTTCCTTTATAAAAGAAGGTGTTAGGGATAGGGTTTTAGGCTAGATAAGCTATCTACTCTATACGTTAAGCTATAAGCCTAGATAGGCTAGCTATTTTTTTTTTAAGATTATATTGTGGCTTTCTAGGTCCGTAGTAAGAAAGGGGACGTTATACTACCTTTGTCCGTCTACACGGAGGTAAATTCGCAAGATAGTTATAATGGGTAGTCCTATCCGTCCGTTATACCCACAAATAGGAATTGGTTTGGGCGGTTCCTTAAGGGGTGCATTTAAAAAGTTAGCCAGCTTTATAGCATACTGTGTGTCTATTAAGGCAAAGGTATTTGCTCTAGAGTTAGCTAAAGTAGAGGTTAAAACTTAATATCTATTGCGGAATAAAGTATAAGGGATAGTACAGCTTTTTTTACCAACTAGCTAACCCAGATTAATATATAATATGTTAATTCCTTTTAACCCTAGAGAGGAGTCTTGCTCTAGGGTTCCTCTTTTTCCAACTTTATACTATCCTCCTAAATTAACAGGACCTCATTTGTCTTTACTGCTATTAAGCAGTTTTTTATAAAGTAGTTTTTCTAGCCGTATAAGAAGCAGGCTCCTTAATTACTAAGGGTCTATCTATAGGGGTTACTGTATATAGGTCGAGTATTTGCCAGACCTATAGTGGGGCTAGCTGCACGGCTAGCCGCTAGCCGCTAGGTTAATAGTAGGCGGTATAGTTGGTGCCGTAGGGGTTGCAGATCTTACTAGGGCGCTATAGCCCGTTTTTATAGTACTTATATTTTAGTTAGCAGAGCTTCTAGTTTTATACCGCTTGGTATATACCTTAATTTGGCAGAGGCTCTAGTTAATAGTTAGGCACTAGTCTATAAGTTCCTTTAGCGTTTATATAGTAGTATAAACCGGCAGTACGGCGTGCTGTAGGTCCAGGATAAGCTTATTAAAGAGGTTTAGTATTAAATCTTCCTGGGGGATCCAAGCCTGTCTAGCTAGGTATAGAAAGCGGGTTTGGAAGACTAAGAAGGTCTCTGTTATTTTTATATTAAGGGCTTTATAGTTAAGGCGGGCGTTTTGTACCTTAAAGGGGTCCTTATAAATGGAAGATAGGTGGTTAATTATCTCTTCTCTAGAGAGGAAGGGGTCTATTAAGTCCTAGGTATATCGCGGACGTAAATGCGTCTATACGTCCCCACTAGTACGGCCAAAGACGTAGGCCATTTTAGCATAGGTAGTAGGGAAGTGGTCCGTATTAACTTTAAGCTTGTCTTGCAGTTAAAGCTTCTAATTATTAAATATAGGGTTAGTTCCGTCTATAAGCAATAAAGGGTCCGTAACCTTTGCGGACCGCAATAATGCTAATACTATATATTGGGCTAGGGCCTTAAGGACTATAGTAAGTCTTTAGGTGTCTAATAACTCCTTACTAGGTATAGGGGTGTCTCTGGTTTTAAGCAGCTCTTAAAGCTGTTTAATTTTAGTATTAGCTGCTATAAGCTCTTCCTAGGGGGTCGAGGCGGCTGCTGTTTTACTATTGGAGGTATTTGCGGGTCCTACAGCAGCTTTGCTAGCTACTGTATTTCTTAGCATGGTTATAGGCGTATTAGGTAATTTCTAGTATTTGTTTATTTCCTAGGGATTCTAGTCCGTGCGTGTTCTATTCTTAGGTTTCGCGTTCTATTCGTATTCTTTTAGTTCTTAGGGGTCTGTCCTGTCCTTAGGGTCCTATTTTGTGTCCTTGTCCTATTTATGGCCTTATGGATATATTTAAGTTCCTTTTTAGGAAAGAAGAGTAGTAATAAGCTTTAGATAATGTTAGCGACTTAGTTAATTAAGGCATAAGCATAGTAAGAGGGTCGCGTAAGCCTATACAATTGGATTGTCTATAAACGAGGATCTAAAGCTAAAGAAAGGAAATAAGAAGAACGGAAGTACCGCTTAAAGTTATATACAATTTTCTGGTCACGTGATGGCAACTTATCGCAACTTGCCATTACGTGACAGCAGTTTGCGGCAATCTAACAGCAATTTGCCAGTGCCGTAATATATATTAGTAATCTTTATTAAGGAACTTAGCGGTGGTTTACGCTTCTATATAGACTACTAAGCTCTTAACGCTATTACTATTAAAAACTAATACCTAATCCCGTTAATCTAAAAGACACTAAACTAATTAAATAAGGCTCGCTTTTATATAAAGCTTAATATTATCTACGCATTTAACCGCCTTTGTATTATAAAAGGAGATAAATAGCTTACTGTATTTTGTACTTAATATGGATTATTTAAATACTTAGTAATGCCATTCGGCCTTATAAATGCCCTAAGTTTATTTTAGTACTTTATAAATAATACCCTATGCCTATACCTAGACGTCTTTTATACTGCTTATATTAACGACATCTTAATATATAGTAATAATCTAGCTAAATACTAAAAATATATTAAACTAGTCCTATAAGCCTTACGTAGAGCTAGCCTATAATTAGATATAGATAAATACAAATTCTATAAAACGGAAGTTCTATACCTTAAACTTATTATTTCTATAAACGGTATATAAATAGACCCTAAGAAAGTTAAAGTAATTATAAACTAGCAAAAACTTAAGAACATTAAGAACGTAAGGACCTTTATAGGATTCGCCAACTTCTACTAATAGTTTATTAATAACTTCTCCGCCTTAGTTTTACCCCTTATAGCCTTAACCTAAAAAGATCAAGTCTTTATCTTTAATAAGGAATATAAGAAAGCCTTTACTTATCTAAAGGTTATATTTACTATTATACCTATACTCTAATACTTTAACCTAGACCGAATAAGTATTATAGAAGCTAACTTATCTAATTATATTACTAAAGGCATTCTGTCTTAATATAATAAAGAAGGAGTATTATACCCTATAGTATACTTCTTAAAATAACTAAGCCTAGCTAAATATAATTATAAAATCTATAATAAAGAATTACTGGCTATTATTAGATACTTTAAATAATAGCGACTAGAACTAGAAGGAGCTGGATTCCTAATTAAAGTCCTTAGCAATTATAAGAACCTATAGTACTTTATAACTATAAAACAGCTAAGTTACCATTAAGCCTACTAGTTAGAATATCTATCCCGTTTCTAACTCTTAATTATATACCGCCTAGGCGTTTAAGGCTAGAAGCCTAATACCCTAATCTAATGTTTATAAAACGTACTAGCTTAAGAAAAAGCGCGCTTCTACTATAATTAGACACTACTTTACCCTAAGCTTTTTTAACCCCCTATTAAAGATCTTATGGTATATGTCCTTAAAATAACCGACCAACTAATTAAACAGATTATAGCTAATAAATACTTAAACAATAAGTTTATCTAAGAGACGCTTAAGCTAATTTAAGATGGCGTTAGATATTCTAAAAAGGTTTCTCTAAGTAAATACAAAGTCTATAGAGACTGCTTGTACTACTAGAACCGCCTAGTTGTCCCTAATTATAACAAACTTAAGCTTAAACTCCTTAAACATATACATAATCTACCAGTAGCCGGTTACCTAGGCCGAGGAAAAACCCTAAAACTGCTCTAATAAGAATATTACTAGCCGAATATATATAGTATAATATAAAAGTACGTCTCTAGCTACTATACCTATTAATAAGCCAAAGCTTTATATAAGACGTATAATGGCTTCCTAAAGCCACTGCCTATTCTAGACCAAAGATAGAAGGACATCTTAATTAACTTTATTATTAATCTTCCCGTAAGTAAAGGCTGTGCAGATATTATAGTAGTTATAGACTAACTATCCAAAATAAGACATTTAATTGCCTGTCCTAATATATTAATACCTACCGTCGCCTAACTATTCCTAGATTATATATAGAAACTCCACAGACTTCCTAAAACGATTATTTCTAATAAAGGTAGCTAGTTTGTCTCTGTATTCTAAAAAGAACTAACTACCCAACTTTATATTAAAGTACTATTATCTATAGCATACTACCTAGAAACAGATGGTTAAATAGAATATATAAATGCTATAATAGAACAATATATTTGGATATATACGTTATATCTATAGAATAACTGGATAGACTGGCTTATATTTGCTAAGTTTACTATAAATAACTCCGTCTTAAAAACTACAAAGGTCTCCCCGTTCTTGGCTAACTACGGCTAGCATCTATAAATAGGGTTTAAACCCTTTAGTAATGTTTCTTGCTTAGCTTATTAGGCCTTATAAGTTATAAAAGTAAATAAATTTATAAAAAAAATAGAAGAACTATAAGAGTTCCTTACTAACAAAATAATATAGGCTTAATTTATCTATAAAGCCGCAGTAAATAAGAACTAAACCTTAGCACCAGCCTACTAAATTAGTAACTTCGTCTGGCTAGATATAAAAAATCTAAATATAAAATAACCTACTAGGAAACTTAATTAAAAGAACGCCGGCCCTTATAAGGTTAAAAAAGTTATCTCTTCTTATACCTACCGACTAAAGCTCCCTAATACGGTTAAAACCCACCTTATATTCTATACGTTAGTCCTTTGCCCTACCGCCCTATATTAGACGCCCTACCTAAATAGATCTAAGACCTTCCCCTACTAGTCGAAGTGGATAGTAAGGATAAGTACCTTATTAAAAGAATTAATAATATTAAGTATAATAAACGGAAACGTAAATATATATACCTTATAAAGTGGAAAGGCTTTACTAAGCCCTTATAGGAACCCGTTAACTCTATAGAACTTATATAAGCCGTAGAAGACTTTTATAAACTCCACTTAGAACTACTACAGCCCTATCTTGCAAAAGCTTAAGTTTAAAGGGGGGGAACTATTATGAGACACCTCCGTAATACCTTATACACATCCACCTATTTCCACTAACGTAGTAAGAAGAGACCAACCATAAGACGGCAATCTAATAGCAATCTACTAGCAATCTATAGCAATTTAATGGTAATCTGCTATATTCTACTATATTCTGCCAAGTCTATTAAATCCTACTAAGTTCTGCCAGGACCGCTATTTAAATTCTATTCTGCTCCGTGTATATATCAACCAAGCAACTAAACTAACAATATATACCCTTTCTTCCCGTTTCCTTACCTTCTCTCCTTACGCAACGTCTTAACTTTATTACACAGTTTATGTACGTAGCTTAATAATATCTACTTTACTATATATTATCGTCGCTTATACTCACTCCGTAACACTAAGCTAATAATAAAGGCCTAAGTATAGAGGTTTATAATATAGCTAAAGCAGTAAAGGCGACGCCCTTTTTTACTCTTTACTAATATTTTTAGATATAGAGCTTAAAGAACGGCGTTAATGTAGGTATTATTTACGTCCGCGTTATTAGCTATAAAATACCCTAAATTACCTATAATCCTATAGTCCTTAAACACAGCAATTAAAACAGCTGCTATATTCTTACTAGTATATTTACTATATACCTCGCGAAGGCCTAGTACTACATAGCGATGCCTACTATCTTTATTAATAAAATAGGCAACTATACTAAGTACCGCATAGGTATTTAGTAATATTTAAAGATTAAAAGATATTAATATAGCGCCTAGCGATACCTTTAGGCTAAGTTTAAGGACAAGTTACCTATACGGTTTATATCTATTAATAAGATAATATAGCATCTAGCTACTATTTATATTAATCCAAATAAAGTACGGGATATCTATTATAACTATAACCGCTTAATAATAAAATCGAACTAGTCCTTTTCCAAGTTTTAGACTTAATTCTTATACCTAGTAGGCGAAGGCTAGGTTCCTCTTAAAAACTACCATTTGGACCTATATAATAAGCTAATAGTCTAACTATAAGAAAAGATCGCAGTAGCCTTAAATAACCTACCAACTTACTAAAGACTTATAGCCCAATGTTTATTGCTAGATTTAGAACTGAAACGAATAAATACTTATTTTAACTAACTAAAGTGGCCCTATAGTAACCGGAACCTATCTACTATACTAATGGGAGCTAGCGTTAGAAGATAAAGTATAACCGCCCTTATACTAAAAGCGGTTATAACTGCCTACCTATAAGCTTCGCCTAACCTACTATATATTATACCTTTAGCTAATACTTATCGCAACACCTTAATTAAACCTACTATAGTTACGTACTTTAATTACGGAAAGGATAGTTACTTTATTTTATCCTGCCTAAAGTCAAAGGATATAAGTAATATTAAGGAGATAGAGAAAGAAGAAATATCTAATAAATTAAAAAAAGAAGAATCCTAAAAAAGGACCCCCCCTTAGGGTATCCTACTAATCTTAAAGAGATTAATTAAAGTTAGCTAATAGGTGGAAAATGCTTTACAGTTCTATATATAGTATCTTAAAATAGATATAGAGTTAATATAACTGCCCTTATTAACACTAAAGTAAATAGCTTTACCTTTATAAATACTGCTTATATAAATAATATTACTAAGGTCTTAAATATAAAGGCTACCTGACTAGAAAAGCCTATATAAGTAAAAGGCTATAACTGCCAAGCCGGTAAGCCGGTTACCTATATTTTAAAGCTATATATCGTTATTAATAGACGACGCCAATTTAGTATCCCATTTTGTATTCTAGACCTAGGGTCCTATAATATAATCCTTAGCCAAAAATAGATATCCTACTCTAATATTTGGCTAAACGTGGGATAAAGATAGTTTGTTTAGCCGGAGAATATACTAAAATTACCCTTCTTTATTAGAGAAATTCGGACTAACCGTAAGATATTAGCCGCGAAGGCTAACCCTATCTATTAGTAGGATATTAGGGACTGCGACCTAGCCTTTACTTAAGAAGATACCTTCTGTAAAGCCGGTAGGAACTCTATACTAATAATAATACTCCTCTAAAGTACTATAGTTAAAGAGGACTCTACTTATAAAAATAAAATAAATAGTAATATAGACGACTTTTAAATTATGGAGATTAAGCTAATATAGAAGAGGATATACTAATAGGATATAAAGGATAACCTTTAAAAGATATAATAAGAGCTAAAGGGAGTAAAGATAATGCCGATACACTAAAGGGCCTTAAGGCTATAGGCATCCCTACTATTACACAACCCCCTATAGTAGATATTGCGGTAATTAGTGCTATAGGTTTCCACTTTAATATATATTAGAAGAATAATAAGGTTTTTATAACTAGCTTATATAAAATTAACTAGATTATTAATAAGAAGGAAAAAGGGCTAATAGAGGAAACTGACAAGGAGCTAGTTAAGCGCCTTCTGTAACGGGACTAGCCCAGTTACAGTAGGAATGTCTCGGTAAAACACTCGACAGATGAAGTCCGACGCTTTGACCAAATTCTGCCGAATTCTGCCAAGTTCTGACAGATCAATCGAATTACCGAAGTCCGTCGAAGACCGCGCGCGCACGTGCGCACGCATCGACCACCAAGACCCCTGACTATTTAGTTACAGGGTTCTCCCGTAATTCCTTTCTCTTCTTTACGCAACGTCTTGTTCTCTGCAAGAGCTATATACCCTTAGATTTAGATAGAATTTATATTGTTCCTTCGAATCTTCCTTGAAGCCTCTTCGCGCCCTTACACCTTCTCCCTATCTACCTCTTAAACTATAAAGACACCTTTTTAAAAGTAGCTTTAAATATATTACCTCTTACTAAACCTATAATTATAAGATTTAATTAAAGGCCGATAACTTTCTAAGCTATAGCCCCCTTTACTAGTAAACTATAAAGAAACCAAAAGTAATAAAGTAGTACTTAATTAATAACCTCTATAAAGGGTTTATTAAGCTAAGTTAGGCCCCTTTTACTTCCCCTATTTTATTTATAAAAAAGCCTAATAAAGACCTTTATTTCTATATTAACTATTAAAAACTAAACACTATTATTTAAAAAGATTATTACCCTCTCCCCCTAATTAATAAGACCTTTATATATCTAAGCCAAGCCAAAATCTTTATTAAGCTTAATATCTGCTAAGTATTCTACTAAATTGGAATAGACCTCGCATTAGAAGATCTAATAATATTCTATACTCGCTATAGTTCTTATAAAGATAAAGTCCTTCCTTTTAGACTAATAAATGGGCCAGCTATATACTAACGGTATATAAATAATGTTCTTTTTAATTACCTTAATAAATTCTACATAGTATACCTAGACGACATTCTTATATACTTAGATAATAAACTTAAGCACTAAGTTTATATTAAAAAGATCTTAGAGAGGCTGCGGAATATAGGCCTATAAGTTAATATTAAGAAATACAAATTTGGAGTAAAACGTATAAAGTACCTTAGGTTTATTGTTGGTATAAAAGGAATTAAAGTTAAGGCAATTTATAACTAGAAACCCCCTTATACTATAAAGGGGATCCAGTTCTTTTTTAGCTTTTATAATTTCTACTATTAGTTTATCTATAATTACGGGGTTATAGCTAAGCCTCTTATATAACTAACTAAGAGTGACACGTCTTTTATCTTTAATAATAACTATATAGAAGCCTTTAAGGAGTTAAAAGACCAACTTATCTCCCCCTTAATTTTTAATTACTATAACCTAGACCTTAAATTAATGCTAAAAACGGACGCCTCTAATAAAGTAGTAGTGAGAGTCCTTTTATAGCTATACCTGGATAGTAAATAGTACCCTATTGCGTTCTTTTTAAAAATAATAGCTTTAGCTAAGTGTACTATAAGATGCATAATAAGGAAATGCTGGCTATTATATGATTATTATCCTAGTATTATATAGAGCTTAGAAATATATACTCCTAAATTAAGGTGTATACTAATTATAAAGCCCTTAAATATTTTATAATAATAAAATAACTTATAGATTAATAGGCCTAGTAGGTTAAAATACTCTTCTAATTCTTTTTTATAATTATATACCGTCCTAGTAAATAAAAATTTAAGGCTATAAAATAAGCTAAAGGCTTAGTACTAAATACGCGCCTTCCTCTATCCCAAATAGCTTAACCTGCGTATTCTTAAGAAACTAAGCTTTAAACGGAACGAGCTAATACCTATAGAAGGAGAGGTTCTAGATAAGTTAAAAAGACTAATTAATTGTATCTTAACCGCAAACCGCATAGCCAAATCCCTAAAAGCCCTCCGCGACTAAGCTATAAAAGGTAACCCTAATTTAGAAATAAAGGACGGACTGCTCTTATACTAAAAACGGCTTATAGTTTTAGGCGTTAAAAACCTATAAACAGAGCCAATCCGTAAAGCCTACTATTAAGTCTCTATGGCGTACCCTAGTTAAGATAAGACCCACTGACTACTAGCGTCTTATTACTACTAGTAAGGACTTCTGTCTAATATAGAACGATTTATTAAAAACTATTATACTTATAAACGCGTAGATACCCCTAGGGATTAAACTCTTAGATAGCTATAACTACTACTAGTCCCTAAATATTTTTAGCAACATATTATAATAGACTTTAAATTATTCCTAAAGGATAGATATAGCTATAATATAGCCTTTATAGTAGTTAACCAACTAAGTAAATAAGCTATTTCCCTCCCTTACTTTAAGACTATAACTATAAAGGATATAGCCCGTATATATATTAATAACATTTATTAGATTTATGGCGCTTCTAAGTTAATTATCTCTAACTATAGACCCTAATTTATATTAGACTTTTAGGATAAATTCTACTACATCTTTAAGATTAAGATTAAGCTCTCTACTATATTCTACCCTCAAACTAACGGCTAAACTAAAATTATAAACCAGTACCTTAACTAGTAACTTCGTCCCTTTATTAACTATTACCTATAATAGACTACGCATAGTGTAATAAAGCCTTATAGGAAATACTACGATGGACATATTATTAGGCTGGGCATATAGGTAAATAAGAAAGTTAATAATATAATAATAACTGGTAGAGTGGTTGCCTAATAGATTAACTCTAATTATATTTTAAGATTTACTATAAAGAGAAAAACTATCTAAGTAGGGACTATAGTCCTTTAAATACACAATACTGCGCCTAAGAAATACTAAGTACGTAAGGTACGCGAGGTACGTTTAGTATATAACGTTCCTTATAGATCCTATAGATCCTATATACCGAACTAGTAACGTAATCTATTACATAACTTAATTACCCCTTATTCCAAAGTTTAACTAGTTTTAGTACCTCCCGCGCTTCCACTAGTAGCCGTACTATTGCTAATATGAGGTCCATAATACTATTCCCCTCCTCTTTATCTTCGTCCTTAAAAATATTTTATATCTCCAAGCTATTTACTAAAGATGTGGCATTCCTATCTTTAATTTGGTGTCCTTTATTATTTCTAACACCTCCTATTAGATCCTCTATATTTAATTATTATATACACGTAATTTTAACAATTCTTTTACTGGGTAAAATTATGCCGTCTTATTCTTATTATATGAAGAAGAAGTTAGTCTATTCACTCGCTTGCAGAGATAGAGATATATTCTAAATAATGTATTGTATTAGGGGGTGTAGGCTTGAGGAGAGGGTAATTATCTCAGTGTTACGGACGCTTTAAGTACGATGTTACGACTAATTGGAGAAGAGTTGGAAGAAGCTAGTTAGTTGATAAGAGCACGGTCCAGGATGGAACCAGTGGAGCCATATAATGAGGAATGGTAAGCGAGTCACATAATATTGTACGTGGTGTACGCAGTGTATAAAAGGAACGCACATATAATACGTACCTTACGTATCTTACGTACAAGGAGGATTTCTTAGGAGTACGGATGTGTATTTAAAGGACTATAGTTCTTACCTAAATAGCTTCCTTTCCTTATAGTAAATCTTAGAATATAATTGGAGTTAATCTATTAGGCAACCACTCCACTAGTTATTATTTATTACTATTACTTATTAACTTAGTTCTTTACCTATACACCTAGCCTATTAACAAGTCCACCGTAGTATTTCCTATAAGGCTTTGTTACACATTTACTACCTGGTTACGGTATTAATAAGAGTTAAACAATATGCCACTAAAAGCACTAGTTATAACGCTGTCCACAGCAGTAATAACCTTAGGCACTAGTGGAGATACTAGTATAGGGGATATAAGCTCGCAGCTAGTTACGGTAGGTTAGTTATAAGAAATAGTTAATCAATTAATAGATAATAATTAAATACTTAAAGATCGAATTAATGGAATTGGAGCAGCTAAGGTTAAGTTACCGTTAATTAAACGATTCTTAGGGGAGAAGTTAAAGCTTAAAGGGTTCCTTACGTAAATGCGCTTTAAGGTTGTATAAGAAGGGGCAAAGTTGGCAACGCCTATGGACTAAGTGGCGTATGTAGGATTGTTCCTAACAGGAAGAGCATTTAAGTGGTTTAAATCTTACCTTACTGAGATCTAAGCTAATAGAATAATAACTACTAATTAAGAAGTACGGTTTATGTTTACTAGTTAGAACGGATTTGTAAAAAGGCTAATATAGATATTTAGGGATTCTAAAGCAATAACTATAGCGGAACGAAAACTATAGAATTTAGTGTAATAAACTTTAGTAATTAAGTATATAACATAGTTTTAAACACTCGTAATATAGGTTAAGTAAAATAATAAGGCGCTTATAGTATAGTATAAATAAGGACTTAAGGCTAAAGTCTAGGACATAATTATCCTAATGGGAGATGCGGAAACTCTAAGGGAGTTAATAGATTAGTTAATAAAGATTAATAATAGGATCTATTAAAGGGAATAAGCTAAGAAAGGGTAAGATAGAGTTTTATAGTTATATAAGGCGCAGAGTACGTATTAATAGATATAAGGTTAAAAACTATGAAACAGTAGGCTAGAGCTAATGGACTTAAGCGGTACTAAAGAATCTAGAAGATGGAGTAAGAAACTATAGAAACCTAGAGGTTAAGGATTAAGTAATTATAGGACTAAGGAGTAGAGGCCAAACTAGGGATCTTAGCAGTAGAAGACGTTTAGGCAGACTCTATAACAAGAAGAATGGTTTAAAAACGGAGCTTATATAAATTATAGGAAATAGGGTTACTATACTAGGGACTATAAAGGTGGTTAGAGCAGCTATATAGTTAAAGGAACTAAGTAAGGAGAATTAGGACTAGTAATGCAAAGGTTATAAGGTATATAGGAATACGTAGTTAGGTATTTTATGTATTGTTATAATAATACGTGCCCAGTTTATGAAAACGCTAAGTATAGCGCAAGCTATTAGTTATAAGAGCTAGAGTTAAAAGAACTTAGAGGAACTAGAGAGTTAGATAAAGAATAAGATTAACTCTATAAGCTGGATTAAGATATTATAGTAATATACAGATAAAGATTAGTAATACTAACAATGGAGTTAGAGTACTTATTAATTAATAGTAATAAGAAAGAAAAAGGGATTAACTAGGAGTACCTAAACCTTAATAATGTAATAGAAGTAGAGACTAAGACTACTATAAAACGCGGTTTAGTAATAGGTATTATAACACCATTAGATACGGCATCCATCGCTTTATAAGACGGAAGGAGTAATATTTAAGGACGATTAAGTAAGTAGATAACTGCTAGTGCTAGCTTACTACTTAATAAAGGTAAAAGGCTAAAGGCTTAAGATTCTTAAGACGAGATAAGAGATACTTAAGACTTTTAAGACAAGATAAGATACACCTAAGAACCCACAACAGACAATAACCGATGGGAAAGGGCAGCAGCTTAGTTTATAGATAAATGAATAAGCTTAGGATAAAGATTCCTAGGGAACTAAGACTTTAAAAAACAAATAAGGTCTATAGTAGGTAAATATAGTGTTTAAACTGCAAGTTGAAAAGTTAATACATTAATTAAGAAGTAAGATAACTTTAAGGATCTAACTATAAGACGTAGACAATAAGAAAGCATAGATAAGTTTAGGCAACGAATTATTATATAGCAAGAATAGAAGCTAGATTAGAGATTAGCTATACTAAAATGTATAAAAGATAGAGCACTAGTATAGAAAGTTATAAACAGGCTAAGGGTAGGAACACTAAGAGCTAAGTAGTTAGATAAACTGGAATAAGAAGAGGATCTAGGGATTCTAACTAGATTTACAGAACGATACACTAAGGGTTATAAAAATGTAGTAATAAAAAGATGCTTCTTTACGGACAAATTATATACACTTACGGAGCTATACTAAAAGTGGTATAAGCAGCGTGGAAATGATAAGTGGGAAGATTTCTGTATATAGTTAGATAAAAAGGTTATAGTAGATTAAGCACTGTCTGAGAAGCAGATAAGTTATATTAAAGGGGCGTTAGTTATAATGTTAAAGAACCTAGAGGAATAGGCTATAGACTAGAGAGAAATAATATAAGTATTAGTACCAGCAAACGATATAGTAGTGTTTAGGTTAACGTGAGAAAAGTTTAAACTTTAGAATAAGAATAAACCAAGAGTTAACCTAAAGCACCTAGTATATTATACGTTGGCGTGGATCGTATATATAGATAATACGTGCAACATATATAGGATACTAAAGGATAAATATTATAAGTATTTAATAAGGATATATTGGATAACAGAAGAAAAGCGATACAGAGACGCTAAGTATATACATAGATGGCACCTAGTAGAAGTTTAGGAGTTAGGCGACTTAATACTTTAACTAAAAAGGTTTCTTACGGAAGAATGCCTAGACGGATAATAGTGGTGGGAGTGTCTAGAGAACACTTATCTATAGTATATAGAGGAAAAGAAGCGAACTAAGTATTGGCTAAAAGTGGACTAAGTATAATTAAAGAATAATAGCTAGTAATTAGGAAAAGGAGAGGCCTATAAAACTAGAAAAAGCTAGTAGTAGAGCCTTAAACCCTTAAAGGAATTATAGAAAGATACCTAAATTTATAAGTTAGTTGGCAAGATTAAAGGTTTAGAGTGTTAGTGGACAGTAGAGTAATAAGAAACTATATATTACTAGTAGCAGTTAAAAGGATAGGGTTACCATACAGATAAAAAAAATACTTATATCTATTAATAATAATTTTAGGAGATTTAATAGCCTATGGAGGAGGTATTATTAATCTTAAAATAGGACCTATTTAGTTAACTATTAAAGGGAGACAGGTTAAAATATCTTTTAATATCCTATTATTGGGAAAGGATAAGGCAATATTAGGGATGTCTTAGTTATAGGAATATAATCTAAAGATTAATTAGGTTACAGGTTAGGTTAATATTAGAGATACACAATAATATAAGATGCGATAGTAAACTAAGTTAGTATAGTACTAAGTTAGAGCGATATATAAAGAGACTGAGTAAGGCTTAAGTTATATACTAAAGAGATACTATAAGTACGGCAAAAAACTATAGAGTCTAAAAAGTAAAAAGCTATTAAAGTATGTAGTATAGGACTATAAGATAGAACTAGAACTAGGAACTAGTCTAAAGTTTTTTCTAATCTATAAGCTTACTAAAACTAAGTTAATAGCACTTAAAGGGTTTGTCCAGGAAAACCTATAAAAGGGATATATTAGACTATTGTAGTTATTAATAGAATATTTAGTGTTGTTTATCCCAAAGAAAAACAGAAAACTTAGGATATGCATTAACTATAGATAGTTAAACAGCATTACTAGAAAGGATAGGTATTCTTTACCCTTAATTAGCGAAATCTAAGATAGGATAGGGAATGCGCAAATCTTTACGAAAATAGATTTAAGATAGGCGTACCATTAGATTAGGATTAAAGAAGGAGATAAATAGAAAGCAGCCTTTAGGTTAAAGGAAGGACTATATAAGCTATTAGTTATGCAGTTTGGACTTATAAATGCACTAGTAACGTTTTAGAAAAGAATTAATAGTGTGTTAGGAGAACACCTTAATAAGTTTATTATGGTATACCTTAATAATATTATTATCTACTTAAACAGTGAAGAAGAATATGGAGAACACGTTAATGGGTTTTAAAGAGACTATAAGAAGAACAGATGCTAGTAGTAGTTAAGAAATGCGAGTTCTTTACTAGGAAGACCAATTTTGTTAAATTTATTATTAAACTAGAAAAAATTAGTATGGACCTGAAGAAGGTTAAGGCCATAGTTAGTTAGCAAGAACTAGAGAATGTTATATAGTTGAGATCGTTTCTAGGGTTTTGTAACTACTATAGAAGGTTTATAGCACAGTGGTTAAAAAGTATTAAGCCATTTACAAGACTTATGAAAAAGGAGGAACCGTAGGTATAGGGCAGTAAATAAAAAAAGTTGTTTAAAGAACTAAAGGAGTTATTTACCTAAGACCTAATCCTTAAAATCTATTAACTAGGACTAGACACAGTTATGGAAACAAATATATTAGACTTTACACTAGGAGTGTGCCTACTTTAGAAATACCAGGACGGTTAGCACCTAGTAACGTATTATAGTTAAAAGATAACACCACTAGAACTAAACTATAATATCTATAACAAGGAGTTGTTAGGCATAGTTACAGCACTTAAAGAGTGGAGAGTATTCTTATAAGGCATAAAAAAACTATTTATAGTTAAGATGGATTATAAGAACCTAATAGGGTTCCTAATAACAAAAGAACTTAACTAGAGGCAAGTTAGATGGGCAAAGATGCTTACAGAGTATTACTTTAAAATTTAGCATACTAAAGGCGCTAAAAACGCGAGAGTAGATGTACTTAGTAGGAAGGCAGAGTTGCAGAGTAACAAAAAACCGTTAGGCGCTATGTTAAAAAAAAAACAAAGACGGATTAATTAGGTACAATTATCCTAAACTAGCGGCCACGACAGAAGAGAAAACGTATAAAATACTAGAGAGTGTGTAGTTATAAAAGATTTAGGAAGCATAGAATAAAGATCTAGACTTAGAGCAGTACAAAAACCGAGAATCTATATATATTCTAAGAATAGTCATGAAGGAGTTTATAGAAGACTTTTATAAAGAAATAACACAAGGACACAATGGAGCTGTAGGCTTAGTGTTAAGACTTTAAAAGAAGTATATTATTTAAGGAATTTAGGGACTAGCGAGATAAGTTATAAAAGAGTATCTAGATTGCTAAAGAAATAAACCAACGAGGTATAAGCTATATAGAGGGCTATAACTAGTTAAGATACCTAAAAGACTATAGGAGGTTATATTATAGGAGGTTATATTATAGGACTTTATTATTAAGTTACCAAAGTTAAGAGATTCTATTACTGGATAGGAGCATAACGCGATCTTAGTAATAGTAGATAAGTTAACTAAGTAGGGCTACTTTATAGCATGCATAGAAGAAATCTTAGCGGAGGATATAGCTAAAATCTATATTAAAAAAGTATTTATAAGACATAGAGCACTAAGTAAGATTATATTAGATAAAGATCTAAGATTTATAGCAGCATTTTAAAAGGTATTCTTAGCAGAATAAGGGGTTTAAGTAGTAACATTAACTGCATATTACCTATAGACAGACGGTTAAACAGAAAGGTTAAATTAGACACTAGAATAGTATCTAAGGCATTACGTTAATTATATATAAGATAATTGGGTATTGTTACTACTAGTTACATAGTTTATATATAATGCAATACCATAAGAAGGGATAGGCATATTACCTTTTAAGGCGAATTACGGATATGAGCTAAAAACATCTCTATCGCCATAATAAGTAAAGAAAACGAGTAGTATAGCTAAAGAAAGAATAGAGAAGTTAATAAATCTCTATATACACTTTAAAGAAACAGCTAAATTAGTATAAGAAAGAATAAAAAGGTACTATAATACTAAAAGATTTAAGGGACCAGATCTTAAGGAGGGAGATAAAGTATAGCTACTATATAAAAATTTTAAGAGCTGACGACTAAGCAAAAAGTTAGACCACGTTAGACTAGGACTATTTATAGTTAAAGCAAAGATCTTAGAAGTCATATACAAGTTAGACTTACTAGAGAAAATAAGAATCTACCCTATATAGTATATCGCAATGCTAGAACTAGCATATGGAGATATTAAGCCACCGGTTTACAAGGCAGATATATATAGAGGATAAGAAGAGGACGAATAGGAAGTTTTAAAGATTATTAGTTATAAGGACATTGATAACAAAATATAGTACAAAGTAAAGTGGATAGGCTATAATAAGACTACCTAGGAGCCACTAGATAATTTAAAGAATGCTATAAAAAAGGTATAGGAGTATTAGAAGAAAAAGGGTTAGGTAGTATTAATAAAGAAGGATTACTAAAAAATAAGTTACCTAAGGGGGACCTAAGAGAAATACCTTCTAAGGTATTTAGAACTGTTTCCTTTTCTATTAAAAAAGAATCCATTCTTTTATTACCAAGTTCCTAAAGGCCTTATTCTATAAGTTTCCACTCCTTAGAACAAACCTTCTTACGTACCTTCTTAAGACGAAGTAAATAAGCGGACGTAGCGATCTGGGCTTTTAGAGCCCTCTGTTTAGCATTATAGAAACGTTCTAGTTTAGCCAGAGCTTAAGTTAGCTTACCGTCAAGCTTTACAGTGGTAGATTAAACCTGGGACCCTAGTAGCAATCAATAAGGGTACTTAAAGACTGTTAAGAGTAATAGGACGCGTATATTTAGCGTTAGACACAGAACGAATATCGCAAGACGATTAAATGTTCGCCTTAGTGCACTCTAAATAAAAGGAGGGTTGTTAAGATAAAGGACTTGCTAATGTAATGCAAACTAACCCCTCTTTCGCACAGCAAGAATATAGAGATGGCATTATCTTACTAAGCGACAGTATGGCAGCAATAGTGCGGGCATAACACTGCGCTTATAAAGAGGAAGGAGCTTTAGGTATAATAAGTAAAAATATTAACCAAATTAATTAAACGGACATTACACCTTTAGTAGACGACTTAGAGATATTAGGAATCTTCAAGGACAAAGATAAAGAGGAGGGAGATAGTATTACGGACGCTTTAAGTATAATATTATAACTACTTGGAGAAGAGTTGGAAGAAGCTAGTTAGTTAATAAGAGCACGGTCTAGGATGGAACTAGTAGAGCTATATAATAAGGAATGGTAAGCGAGTTATATAATATTGTACGTAGTATACGCAGTATAGAAAAGGAACGCACGTATAATATATACCTCATGTATCTTACGTACAAGGAGGATTTCTTAGGAGTATGGATATATATTTAAAGGACTATAGTCCCTACCTAGATAGCTTCCTTTCCTTATAGTAAATCTTAGAATATAATTAGAGTTAATCTATTAGGTAACTTCTTTACTAGTTATTATTTGTTACTGTTACTTGTTGACTTAGTTCTTTACCTAGCCCATTAACAAGTCCACTGTAGTATTTCCTACAAGGCTTCGTTACACTTAGCCTGCTATATTATCTAGTAGGTTCCTTACTATCTTAAGCAGTGGTAGATAATTACACACTTATTGCCCCCCTTAGGCCTACCGTAAGCCTAAGGCTGCAAATCTATCTATAGGGTGGAGGGTAGGAAAGCGAAAAGCTGAAAGGCTAATTATATACTTATTGCCCTAATAACGCGTACCATTAGAGCCTAGCGGTATAAGGCCTACGCCTAATAACCAATATAGAAGTAGGAATATATCTCGTCTTTTTATACTCGTGGGGTATTATTAAAAGACCGTTTAGGTAACCCAGAACCTAGGTAATCTCGAAGGCCATTAACAACGTCCTAATAACGCGTACCTAGCGGTATAAGACCTGCGCCCAATAACCAATATAGAGTAGGAATCTATGTCGTCTCTTTGCGCCTGTAAAGTATTATTAAAAACCGTTCAGGTAGGTAATATTGAAGGCTATTAATGACGACGACGTAGTAGGAAGGAGAAAGCCAAAAAGCATTAATTTAATACCTATTGAAAAACCCTATGGGAAAAATTGTTAGGAAAGACTACTTATTAACAGCTATGGAAATTACGAACTGTTTATAATAAATCGCGAAACTGTTTGCGATTCTCTAAGGGGTAAGACGTTTTATCGCGATAACAATACAGCGCCGTACGGCTTAGCATTATCGAGGCTATAAAACGAATGAACAACAAATTCTCTATCTAATAAGCCTTATTTTAAAGCGAAAAGCCGAAAGGTTAATTATGATAGATATTGATGTTGCTGTTCAAAGGAGGCGTGACTTCGCTTGAATAGACATCTTTATATATATTGCGATTATGGCTCCGTCCGGTTACCAACTTTTCTGTTATACTAAGTGTATGAAATTAAATATGCGGTTGTCCTGTAATGCCCAATCTGTCTCTAACGCTAAATATATACGTCCTGTTATTCTCTATAGGTATCTAGTACCTTATCTAATTTATTATAAGGTTTTAGATTTAATCCGCTGCTAAAAAGCTTAATAGTAAGCTATTAGCTGCCCTTAAAGAACTGCGCTATACTTATATAGCGGAATTAGAAGCTGCCTCTATTAATTTTACTATCTCTATTTATAAATAAAAAGCTCTAAAGGATTAAATTAATACCTCTACTTAGTTAGTTCGTTTTAAGAAGGGTTATAAGAAGGTTTATTTAAAGAACATTGTCTTACTAAATACGGTCTTTATAAAGTAAAAAAAGATAAAATAAAAGGATCCTTATTTAGCAGAGATAGAAATAACTCTAAGTAATGTGGTAGCTGCTTCTCTTAGGTCCCCCTTAGGTAACTTATTTTTCTATAATCCTTTTTTATTAACATTTCCTAACCTAATTTCTTTTAATACTTCTATAGCGTTTTTTAGGTTGTCTAGTAGTTCCTAGGTAGTCTTACTATAGCCTATCTACTTAACCTTATACTATATTTCGTTATTAATGTCCTTATAACTAATAATCTTTAAAACTTCCTATTTGTCTTCTTCTTCTTCTCTATATATATCTACTTTATAGACTAGTGGCTTAATATCTCCATATATTAGCTCTAGTATTATAATATACTATATAGGGTAGATCTTTATTCTTTTAGGTAAGTTAAGTCTATATATAACTTTTAAGATTTTTATTATAATTATAAATAGTCCTAGTTTAACGTGGTCTAATTTCTTGCTTAGTTATTAACTCTTAAAATTTTTATATAGTAACCATACTTTATCTCCTTCCTTAAGATATAGTCCCTTAGATCTTTTAGCATTATAGTACTTTTTTATTCTTATCTATACTAGTTTGGCTATTTCTTTAAAGTAATTATAATAATTTATTAAGTTCTCCATTTTTTTTTAGCTCTGCTACTTATTTTCTTTACTTATCTTAGTAATAGCGATATTCTTAGCTTGTATCCATAATTTGCCTTAAATAATAACGTGCCTATCCCTTTTTATAGTGTTGCATTATATATAAACTATATAACTAGTAGTAATAATACTTAATTATTCTATATATAATTAACATAATGCCTTAAATACTATTTTAATGTCTAGTTTAATCTCTTTGTTTAACTATCCATCTATAGGTAATATATAGTTAATATTAGTACTTAAACCTCTTATTCCGCTAAGAATATCTCCTAAAATACTACTATAAATCTTAGATCCCTATCCAATATAATATTTATTAGTGCTCTATATCTTATATGTAACGGAACCTTGTAGCAGGAACTACAGTGGGTCCTATTATTGGGCTAGGTATGTAGGTAAAAACAGTGTTAACAACATAATAATAACTAGTGGAGTGGTTGCCTAATAGATTAACTCCAATTGTATTCTAAGATTCACTACAAAGAGAGAACTATCTGGGTAGGAACTGTAGTCCTTTAAATACACAACTATACGCCTAAGAAATCCCTTCGCTCTGTAAGGTATATATGCTCTATACGCTCCGTACAGATTACACAGATTACACAGATTATACGGATCACATTATATAACCTCAGCTACTATTCCTTATCACATAGTTCCACCGGATCTATCCTAGACCGTACCTATATTAACTAACTAGCTTCCTCCAACTCTTCTCCAAGTAGTTGTAACATTGTACTTAAGCTGTCCGTAACACTATCTCCCTCCTCTTTATCTTCGTCCTTAAAGATTCCTAACATCTCCAAGTCGTCTACTAGAGGTATAATATCCGTTTAATTAGTCTGGTTAATATCCTTACTTATTATACCTAAAGCATCTTCTTTTTCTTCTACAGCTCGCCGGTCTTGCACTATTGCTGCAATCTTGTCTCTAGGTAAGATAATACCGTCTCTATATTCTCACTGTGTAAAAGAGGGGTTGGTTTATATCACGCTAATAAGCCCTTTGTCTTAACAACCGTCCTCTTGTTTAGAGTGCACTAAAGCAAACATTTAATCGTCCTGTGACGTTCGCTCTATTTCTGACGCTAAGTATACGCGTCCTATAACTCTTAACAGTCTTTGGGTTCCCTAAGTAACTTATTATAGGGTCTCGTATTTAATCTACCGCTGCAAAACTTAATAATAAGCTCTTGGCTTCCCTTGCTAAGCTTCAGCGTACTCGTGCTGCTTATGAGGCGTACTTGTCTACCTTGGCGCGTCTTCTTCGTCTTAAGAAGGTTCGTGAGAAGGTCCGTTCCAAGGAGTGGAAACTTGTTTAACAGGGTCTGTCCAAGCTAGGTAATAAAAGGACTAGCTCTCCTCCTACAAGGGAAACAACTCTAAGTAGCTTAGTAATTGCTCCTCTTAGGTCCCCCTTAGGTGACTTATTTTTTGGCAATTCTTCCCTGTTAATATTACCTAACCTACTTTCTTCCGATACTCCTATACCTTTTCCATAGCGTTCTCTAGGTTGCTTAGTGGTTCCTAAATAGTCTCACTATAGCCTATCTCCTTTACTTTATACCACGTTTCGTCATCTACGTCCTTGTAACTAATAATCTTTAAAACTTGCTATTTATCTTCTTCTTATCCTTTGTATGTGTCTGCCTTGTAAACTGGTGGCTTAATATCTCTATATGCTGGTTCTAGCATCGCGATATATTGTATAGGGTAGATCTTTATTTTGGCTAGTAGGTTCAACTTATACATAACCAATAAAATTCTTTACTTAACTTTAAAAGGTCCTAGTCTAATATAGTCTAACTTCTTACTTAGTTATTAACTCTTGAAATTTTTATATAGTAGCCACACTCTATCTCCCTCCTTTAGATCTGGTCCCTTAGATCCCTTAGCATTATAGTACTTTTTCATCCTTTATTATACTAGCTTGGCTATTTCCGTAAAGTCTATATAAAGATTCATTAACATCTCCATTCTTTATTTAGCTGTGCTACTCGTTTTCTTTACTTAATGTGGCAATAACGACGTTCTTGGCTCGTACCCGTAATTCGCCTTAAATAGTAATATCCCCATTCCTTCTTATGGTGTTGTATTGTATGCAAACTATATAACTGGTAATAGCAATACCTAATTATTCTGTGCGTGATTAATATAATGCCTTAGATACTATTCTAGTGTTTAGTTTAGTTTTTCCGTTTATCCGTCTGTCTGCGGATAATACGCTGTAGAGGTTACTACGCGAACTCCCTATTCTACCAGAAACACTTCCTAAAATGCTGCTATAAATCTTAGATCTCTATCCAATATAATCTTATTTGGTGCTCTATGTCTTATAAATACTTCTTTTATATAGATTCTAGCGACATCTTTTACTAATATCTCTTCCGTGTATGCTATAAAGTATCCCTACTTTATAAGCTTATCCACTATTACTAAAATCGCGTCATGGTCTTGTCCCGTGATAGGATCCTTTAACTTTAGTAATTTAATAATAAAGTCCTATAATATAACCTCCTATGGTCTTCCTGGTACTTTAATAGGTTATAGCCCTCTATATAGCTTATGCCTTATCGGTTTATTCCTTTGGCAATCTGGATATTTCTTTATAACTTGTCTTACTAGTCCTTAGATTCCTTAAATAATATACTCCTTTTAAAGTCTTAACACTAAGCCTATAGCTCCATTGTGTCCTTATATTATTCCCTTATAAAATTCCTTAACAAATTCTTCTATAATAGACTTAGGCATATACATTACTTCTCTGTTTTTGTATTACTCTAAGTCTAGATCCTCTACTTATGCTTCTTAGATCTTCTATGTTTAATTACTCTTTAGTAATTTATAGATCTAACTTTCCTTAATTGCTATAATTTTTAGGTAATTATACCTAATTAATCTATCTTAATCTTTTTATAACAAAGCTCCTAATGGCTTTTTGTTATTTTATAGTTTAGCTTTTCTACTTAAAGTATCTGCTTGTGCATTATCTGTACCCTTAGTATACTAAATCTCAAAATAGTATTCTGTAAGCATTTCCGCCCATCTAACCTGTCTTTGGTTAAGTTCCTTCGTTATTAGGAATCCTATAAGGTTCTTATAATCTATCTTAACCATAAATGGTTTCTCTGTGCCTTATAAAAATGCTCTCTATTCCTTAAGTGCTGTAACTATACCTAACAACTCCTTATTATAGATGTCGTAGTTTAACTCTAGTAGTGTCATTTTCCGACTATAGTATGCTACTGGATACTATATGTCCTAGTACTTCTATAGCAAGCATACTCCTAGTGCAAAGTCTGATGCGTCTATCTTAATAACCGTTTCCAACTTTAGTTGATAGATCTTAAGGACTAGTTCTTAGGTAAACAACTCTTTAAGTTCCTAGAATAGCTTCTTCTACTTATTACCCTAAACCCACAGTTCCTCCTTCTTGGTTAGCCTTATAAATAGCTTAATACTCTTTAACCACTATGCTATAAACCTCCTATAGTAATTGCAAACCCCTAGAAACGATTTTAACTGCATAATGTTCTCTAGTTCTTGCCAATTTACTATAGCTTTAACTTTCTTTGGGTCCATACTAATCCCTCCTAGTTTAATAATAAATCCTACAAAATCGGTTTTCCTTATAAAGAACTCGCATTTCTTAATTACTACTAGCATCTATTCCTCCTATAGTCTCTTTAAGACCCATTTAACATGTTCTCTATGTTCTCCCTCACTTCCTAAGTAAATAATAATGTTGTTAAGATATGCCATAACAAACTTATTTAGGTGTTCTCCTAATATACTATTAATTCGCTTCTAGAATATTACTAGTGCGTTTATAAGCCTAAATTGTATAACTAATAGCTTATATAGTCCTTTCTTTAACCTAAAGGCTGCCTTTTACTTATTGCCTTCCTTAATTCTAATCTAATGGTACGCCCACCTTAGATCTATCTTTGTAAAGATTTTTGCGTTGCCTATCCTGTCTTAGATTTCGCTAATTAAGGGTAAAGAATACCTATCCTTCCTAGTAATACTGTTCAGCTATCTATAGTCTATACACATCCTAAGTTTTCCGTTTTTCTTTAGGATAAATAGTACTGGATATCCTACTAATAACTATAACGGTCTAATATATCCCTTCCGTAAGTTCTCCTGGATAAACTCCTTAAGCGCTACTAACTCTGTTTTAGTAAGCTTATAGATTAGAAAGAACCTTAAACTTATTCCCTCTTCTAATTCTATTTTATAGTCCTATACTGTATGTTCTAACAGCTTCTTACTTTTTGGTAACTATAATTTCTTACCATACTTATGGTATCTCTTTGGTACATAACTTAAGCCTCGCTTAGTCTCTTTGTATATTGCTCTAACTTGGTACTATACTAACTTGGTTTACTGTCGCACTTTGCGCTATTAAGTATTTTTAATATTGACCTAACCTATAACCCAATTGATTTTTGGATTATACTTCTATAACTAAGGTATTTCTAGTATCGCCTCATCCTGTCCTAATAGTAGGATATTAAAAGACATTCTCACTGGTCTTCCTTTAATAGTTAACTAAATAGGTCCTGTTTTAAGATTAATAATACCTCCTCTATAGGCTATCTGATCTCCTGAAATTGTTATAAGTAGATATAGGTGTTCTTTCTGTCTATATAGTAACCCTATCCTTTCCACTACTTTTGGTGATATGTGGTTCCTAGTTACTCTACTATCTACCAATACTTTAAACTGCTGATCTTGCCATTTAACTCGTAAATTTAGGTATTATCCTTAAATTCCTTTAAGGGTCTAAGGCTTTAACACTAGTTCCCTCTAGTTCTATACGCCTCCTCTTTTCCTAATTATTGGCTGCTAGATCCTACTTATACTTAGTCTAACTTAGGCCAATACTTAGTTTGTTTCTTTTCCTCTATATACTATAGATAAGTATTCTCTAGGCACTCCCACCACTATTATCCATCTAGGTATTCTTCCGTAAGGAATCTTCCTAGTTAAAGTATTAAGTCTCCTTAACCTTATACTTCTACTGGGTGCCATCTATATATATACTTAGCGTTTCTAAACCACCTTTCCTTGGGTGCCTAATATACCCTTATTAGGTACTTCTGGTTCTTATCTTTTAGTGCTCTATATATATTATAGGTGTCATCCACACAAGCTATCTACAATAGTGTGTAATACGCTAGGTAACTTAGGTTAACTCTTAGTTTGTCTTTATCCTTAAGTTTAAATCTATACCTAGTTAACCTGACTACTGGTATCTCTATTATAGGTACTAAGATTTGTTATTCACTTCTCTAGTCCCTAGATCCCTCTTCTAGGTTCCTTAACATCATAATTAATACCCCTTTAATGTGACTTATGCGTTTTTCCGTAATAGGTTGGTCTTGGACAACTTTTTCGTCTAGCTATATATAAAAGTCTTTCTATTTATTGCTGTATTATTGCCTATACCACTTTCCGTACAACTGGTTTAGTGTGTATAGTCTATCTATTAGAAAGTACCTTATTATTGCTGCATTATAACATCCTTTAGTATGTCTTTCTTTAAACCTAGTTAGGATATCTAGATCCTCTTCTTATTCCAGTTTATCTAACCATTTTGCCCTAGGTGTCCCTGCACTTGGCCTATTAGTAACTCTTTATATGGGTGCTCTGTCCCTTATACGACCTAGCATAGCTAACCTCTTATCTAGCTTTTGCTCTTGCTATATAATGATTCTTATCCTAAACTTATCTATAGTTTCTTGTTTTCTACGTCTTGTAGCTAGATCTTCGTAGTCGTCTTACTTCTTAATCCTGGTATTAACTGTTTAATCTTTAGGCTAAATATTATATTTACCTAGGATTGCTAACGTTCTTATTTATTCCCTAAACTTATAGTTCTTAAACTTGCGTCCTATACTCATTCGTTTATCTATAAACTAAGTAGCTGCCCTTTCCCATCAGTTTTTGTCCGTTGTGGGTCCTTAGGTATATCTTATCTTATCTTAAAAATCTTAAGCTTCTTGTATCTCTTCTTAAGAATCTTAAGCCTATAGCCTTTTACCTTTATTAAGTAATAAGCTAGCACTAGCAGTCGTCTGCTTGCTTAGTTTTTTTTAAATATTACTTCTATTATCTTATAAAGCGATGGAAATTGTATCCAATGGCGTTATAACATCCGTTACTAAACCCTGTTCTATAATGGTCTTAGTTTCTGCTTCTATTTTGACTTCTCTAAGGTCTAAATGCTCCTAGTAAGCTGCCTTTGTTGCCTTATTGTTGGTAAATGCTTCGCCTATGTTAAATTTATCGTCTTTAATGTCTAATCTATAAGCTGGTTCGTTGGTTCCTTTAAACTTAAATAACAATAGCTCCTATAGCTAATAGCTTACACTATACTTAGCGTCCTTATAAATTCGGCATGCGTTGTTATAATAATACGTAAAACTATTAATTGAACATTTCTTTATTCCTCGCAGTGTACCGTCGTCCCTCTATATATGCGTGCCGTCTGCTGGCCTGGTTCCCTTTACTACGTAATTACTCTAACCACCTTTATAGTCTTTAGCGAAATGACCTTGTTTTCTATAATTCATATAAGCCCTATCTTTAAACTATTTTTCTTGTTATGGAGTCCGCCTAAACGTCTTCTACTACTAAGATCCCTAGTTTAGCCTCTACTCCTGGGTTCTTTAATTACTAGATCCTTAACCTCTAGGTTTCTATAGTTTCTTTTCCCACCTTTAGGTTTCTTTGGTACCACTTAGGTCTATTAGCTCTGCGCCATTCTATAGTTTTTAACTTTATGTCTATTATTGCGTACTCTGCGCCTTATACAACTATAGAACTCTGTCCTAACCCTTTTTAGCCTGTTCCCTTTAATAGATCCTATTATCGATCTTTATTAACTGGTCTATTAACTCTCTTAGAGTATCCACATCTTCTATTAGGATAATTGTGTCCTAGACTTTAGCCTTAAGTCCTTGCTTATACTATGCTATAAGCGCTCTGTTATTCCACTTAACCTATATAGCTAGTATTTAAAACTGCGTTGTATACTTAATTGCTAAAGTATGTTATACTAAGTTCTAAAGTTTTCGTTCCACTGTTGTGGTTGCTTTAGGATCTCTAAATATTTGCGTTAACTGTTCTATAAACCCGTTCTAACTTGCAAATACATACCATATATCCGGGTTAGTAGTCATTACACCGTTTGCTTGTATCTCTATAAAGTAAGGCTTAAACCACTCTAGAGCTCTCCCTAATAAAAATAGTCCTACGTATGCTACCTGGTCCGTAGGTGTTACTAACTTCGCTCCTTTCTGCATAACCTTAAAATACATCTGCGTAAGAAACCCTTTAAGCTTTAACTTCTCCCCTAAGAACCGTTTAATTAAAGGTAACTTAACCTTTGCTACTCTAATTCCATTAATGCGTTCTTTAAGTAGCCTGCTATTATCCTATAAGCAATTAACTATTTCCTATAACTAACCTTGCGTAACTACTTAAAAATCCGTGTCCGCTATACTAGTATCTCCTAACCCTGAGGTCGTGGCTGCCGTCGACGTCGTCGTGACTGGTGCTTTGGGTGGTATAATGTTCGACCTTATTTAATACCGTAACCTTAGTAGTAAATGTGTAACGGAACCTTATAGCAGGAACTACGGTAGGTCCTATTATTAGGCTAGGTATGTAGGTAAGAACAGTGTTAACAACATAATAATAACTAGTGGAGTAGTTACCCAATAGATTAACTCTAATTATATTCTAAGATTCACTACGAAGAGAGAACTATCTGGGTAGGGACTGTAGTCCTTTAAATATACAACCATACGCCTAAGAAATCCCTTCGCTCCGTGAGGTATATATGCTCTATACGCTCCGTACAGATTATATAGATCACACAGATTACACGGATCATATTATATAACCTCGGCTACCATTTTTTGTCATATGGTTCCACCGGATCCATCCTAGACTATGCCTATATTAACTAACTAGCTTCCTCCAACTCTTCTCCAAGTAGTCGTAACATTGTACTTAAGCTGTCCGTAACATTATAAATACTTCTTTAATATAGATTCTAGCTATATTCTTTACTAAGATTCCTTTATATACGCTATAAAGTAGCCCCACTTAATTAACTTGTCTACTATTATAAAAATTATATTATATTCCTATCCGGTAATAGGGTTTTTTTAATTTTAGTAACTTTATAATAAAGTCCTATAATATAACCTCCTATAGTCTCTTTGGTGTCTTAATAGGTTATAGCCCTCTATATAGCTTATACCTTATTAGTTTATTTCTTTAGTAATTTAAGTATTTCTTTATAACTTTTCTTGCTAGTCCCTAGATTCCTTAAATAATATACTCCTTTTAGAGTCTTAACACTAAGCCTATAGCTCCGTTATGTCCTTAGGTTATTCCCTTATAGAATTTTTTTATAAACTCTTCTATAATTCCTCTTAGTACATATATAGCCTCTTAATGCTTATACTGCTCTAAGTCTAAATTCTTACTTTATGCTTCTTAGATCTTTTATAACTATATATTTTCTAATATCTTATAGGTCTTTTCTTCTTTAGTTACTGTAACCTTTAGATAATTATACCTAATTAACCCATTCTTGTCTTTGCGTAGTATTGCTCCTAATAGTTATTCTTTATTTTATAGTTTAGCTTTCCTACTAAGCGTATCTGCTCTTGCGTTTTTAGTACCCTTAGTATGCTATATTTTGAAATAATATTTTATAAGCATCTCTGCCTATCTAACTTGTCTTTAGTTAAGTTCTTTTATTATTAGGAACCCTATTAGGTTCTTATAATCCATTTTAACTATAAATGGTTTCTCTATGCCTTATAAGAATACTCTTTACTCCTTAAGTGCTGCAACTATATCTAACAATTCTTTGTTATAGATATTGTAGTTTAGTTCCAGTGGTATTATCTTCTAACCATAGTATATTACTAGATGCTATGCGTTCTAGTGCTTCTATAATAAGTATACTTCTAGTATAAAGTTTAATGCATTTATTTCTACAACCGTTTCTGGCTTTGGTTAATAGATTTTGAGGATTAGATTCTAGGTAAATAACTTCTTAAGTTTCTTAAACAGCCTCCTCTGTTTATTACCCTATATCTATAGTTCCTCCTTTTTTTATAAGTCTTATAAATAGCTTAATGTGGGTTTTTATAACTATTATGCGATAAACCTCCTATAGTAGTTACAGAATCCTAAGAATAATTTTAACTATATAACGTTCTTTAGTTCTTGCTAATTTACTATAGCTTTAACTTTCTTTAAATCTATATAGATCTTACCTTGTTTAATAATAAATCTAATAAAATTAGTCTTTCTAGTAAAAAACTTGTATTTCTTAATTACTACTAGCATCTTTTCTTTTTATAGTTTCTTTATGACCTACTTAACATATTCTCCGTGTTCTTTCTTACTTATTAAGCAGATAATAATATTATTAAGGTGTTCTTTTAATATACTATTAATCCGTTTCTAGAACGTTGCTAATACGTTTATAAGCCCAAACTATATAACTAATAGCTTATATAGTCCTTCCTTTAACCTAAAGGCTACTTTTTATTCGTTACTTTCCTTAATCCTAATCTAATAGTATGCCTATCTTAAATCTATTTTTATAAAGATTTACACATTACTAATCCTATTCTAGATTTCGCTAATTAAGGGTAAAGAATATCTATTCTTTCTAGCAATGCTATTTAACTATCTGTAGTTAATGCATAGCCTAAGTTTTCTGTTATTTTTTGGTATAAATAGTACTAGATATCCCGCTAATAACTGCGATAATTAGATATATCCCTTTTATAGATTTTCTTAGATAAACTTTTTAAGTGCTTTTAACTTATCCTTGGTTAGCTTATAGATTGGAAAAAACTTTAGACTAGTTCCTAGTTCTAACTCTATCTTATAGTTCTATACTATATACTCTAACAGCTTCTTACTTTTTAGGATTTATAGTTTTTTGCCATACTTATAGTATCTCTTTAGTATATAACTTAAGCTTTGCTTAGTCTCCTTATGTATTACTCCAACTTAGTACTATACTATCTTAGTTGCTTATTACACCTTATGGCGTTAAGTATATTTAATATTAACCTGGCCTATTGCCTAATTAATCTTTAGATTATATTTCTATAACTAAGGTATTCCTAGTATTACCTTATCCTTTTCTAACGGTAGAATATTAAAAGATATTTTAACCTATCTTCTTTTAATAGTTATCTAAATCAGTTCTGTTTTAAGATTAATAATGCCTTTTTTATAAGCTATTGGATCTCCTAAAATTGTTATTAATAGATATAGGTATTTTTTTGGTTATATGGTAACCCTATCTTTTTTACTACTGCTGGTAATATAGTTTCTTATTACTCTACTATCTACTAGCGCTTTAAACTTTTAATCTTACTATTTAACTTATAAATTTAGGTGTTGTTTTTAAATTCCTTTAAGGGCCTAAGGCTTTACTACTATCTCCCTCTAGTTCTATAGGCCTCCCCTTTTCCTAACTATTGGCTGCTGGATTCTAATTATACTTAGTCCTCTTTAGGCTAATACTTAGTTTGCTTCTTTTCCTCTATATACCATAGATATATATTTTTAGTACACTCCTACTACTGTTGTCCGTCTAGGTATTCTTCTATAAGGAACCTTTCTGGTTAAAGTATTAAGTTATCTAACTCCTAAACTTCTACTGGGTGCCATTTATATATATACTTAGTATTTTTAAACCTTTTTTTATCTAGTGTCCAATATATCCTTATTAGGTACTTGCGATACTTATTCTTTAGGCTCTATGTATATTATACGTATTATCTATATATATAATCCATACCAATATATAATACGCTAGGTGCTTTAGGTTAACTCTTAGCTTATTTTATCCTTAAGTTTAAACCTTTATTATACTAATCTAAGTACTGCCGTTTTGTTTGCTAGTACTAATATCTATATTATCTCTCTTTAGTTTACAGCCTATTCCTCTAGATTCTTTAATGTTATAATTAATATTCTTTTAATATAGCTTATCTGTCTTTCTAATATAGCTTAATTTAGTATGGCTTTCTTATCTAGCTATATGTAGAAATCTTCCTACTTATTATTTCCTCATTGCCTATACTACTTTTGGTATAGCTCCATAAGTATATACAATCTATTTATAAGGAAGTATCTCTTTATTACTGTATTATTATAACCTTTTATATGTCGTTCTGTAAATTACGTTAGAACTTCTAAATCCTCTTCTTATTCTAGGTCCTCTAGCTATATAGCTCTTAGTATACCTACCCTTAGCCTATTAGTAACCTTCTATATAGGTGCTTTGTCCCTAATACATCCTAATATAGTTAATGTTTAGTCTAACTTTTATTCTTGCTATATAAAAATCCGTTATCTAAATTCCTTTATAGTTTCCGTCCTGTTGCGTTTTATAAATAGGTTTTTAATATCTTTGTATTTCTTAATTATTATATTAACTTTTTAACCTTTAGGCTAAATACTGCGTTTACCTAGAATTACTATGGACCTTATTTGTTCTTTAAAATCTTAGTTCCCTAAAAATCCTTTCCCTAGTCTTATTCTTTAACCTTAAGGTAATTATACTAACCCTCTATGCTTCTAGCATTAATCCATCCTTATAGATAACTGGCCTATATCCTTATCCTATTCTTAAAATCTTAGATCTTTTTTATTTCTTTTTAAGAATCTTGGACCTATGGCTTTTTGCCTTTATTAAGTGGTAAGCTAGCACTAGCAGTTGTCTACTTGCTTAATCCTTCTTAAATACTTCTCCTTCCGTCTTATAAAGTAATAGATGCCGTATCCAACGGTGTTATAATGCCCGTTATTAAACCTTGCTTTATGGCGGTCTTAGTCTCTGCTTCTATTATATATTTAAGGTTTATGTGTTCCTAGTTAATCGCTTTTTCTTCCTTGTTGCTATTAATTAATAAGTACTCTAACTCTATTATTATTTCTGCTAATCTCTATCTATATATTGCTATAACGTCTTAATCTAGTTTATAAAGTTAATCTTATTCTTTGTCTAACTTTTAGGTTTCTTTAAGTTCTTGTAACTCTGGCTCCTATAGTTAATAGCTTACGCTCTACTTAGCGTCTTTATAAATTTAGTATACGTTATTATAATAAAACGCAAAGTGTTTAATTAAATACTCCTTAGTCCTACGCAATATACTTATATCCGTATTATTTTACTCTAATAACCTAGTGCCTTTTACCGCGTGGTTGCTTTAACTACCTCTATAGTCTCTAGTAAAATAACTATATTTTCCGCAATTTATATAAGCTCCTTTTTTAAACTATTTCTCTTATTATGGAGTCCGCCTAAACGTCTTCTACTATTAAGATCCCTGGTTTAGCCTCTGCTCCTTAGTCCTATAATTACTTAATCCTTAGCCTCTAGGTTTCTATAGTTTCTTATTTTATCTTTTAGATTCTTTAGTACCGCTTAGGTCCATTAGCTTTAGTCTACTATTCTATAGTTTATAAATCTATGTCTATTATTGCGTACTTTACGCCTTATATAACTATGGAACTCTATTTTACCCTTTCTTAGCTTATTCCCTCTAGTAGATCCTATTATTAATCTTAATTAACTAGTTAATTAATTCTTGTATAGTAGTCGCATCTTCTATAAGAATTATTATGTCCTAGACTTTTGCCTTAAGTTCTTACTTATACTATACTATAAGCGCCCTATTATTCCATTTAACTTATATCGCGAGCGTTTAAAACTGCATTATATACCTAATTACTAAAGTTTGTTGCATTTTAGATTTTGCGTTTTTTTTCGCCGTAGTTATTGCTTCCGGGTCTTTAAATATCTATATTAACCGTTCTGCAAACGCATTCTAATTTAAGAATATATACCATACTTCCTAATTGGTGGTTGATGCTTTATTAATTTATATCTTAGTAAGATAAGGCTTAAACTATTTAAATACTCTTCCCGTTAAGAATAATCCTACGCACGCTATTTAATTTATAGGCATTGCTAGTTTCGCTCCTTGCTGTATAACCTTAAAATGTATTTATATAAGGAATCCCTTAAGTTTTAATTTCTCCCCTAAGAATCGTTTAATAGATAATAACTTAACCTTTACTGCGTCTATCCTATTAATCTTATTCTTAAGTATCCTATTATTGTCTATTAGCCAGTTAACTATTTCCTATAACTATCCAACTATAACTAGTTGCGAGTTAGTATCCCTTATGCTAGTATCTCCTAATAATCCTAAGGTGGTTACCGCTATTAATGGCGTTATAATCAGTACTTTTAGTGGCATATTTAGTGGCATATTGTTTGACTTTTATTAATACTGTAACTGTGGTAGTGAATATATAATAAAGCCTTATAGGAAATACCACGATGGACTTATTATTAGGCTGGTATATAGGTAAATAAGAAAGTTTACAATGTAATAATAACTAGTAAAGTGGTTGCCTATATAATGGGACTAGCCCAGTTACAGTATGAATGTCTTAGTGAAACACTTGATAGATAAATTCCAAAGCTTTAACCAAATTCTACCAAATTCTGCCAGCTTGATCAACTTCTGCCAAGTTCTGCTAGATTAATTAAATTCTACTAAAGTCTGTTAAAGACTATGTGCGTATATACGTACGCATTAATCACTAAAACCCCTAACTATTTAATTATATAATTCTCTTGTTATTCCTTTTTCTTCTTTACGCAATATCTTGTTCTTTACAAGAGCTATATACCCTTAGATTTAGATAGAATTTATATTATTCCTTTAAATCTTCCTAAAGCCTCTTTATGCCCTTATACTATATTGCGTTAAATAACTACTATTAAAATGGCAAATAAACCTAAATCTCCTTTAATAACCATAAGCATTATATCCCTAGTTAGGGAACAGTTAACTATAATGTAATAGTCCTTTACAGATGCCTTGGCTTAGTAGTGGGCTGCATTAAAAGCCTAGCATTAACGATTAATAAAAGCACTCTATAAAGAACTCTGTAATATTAAAGCACTTATATTAGAGACCCCGACACCGCCTATAAATAAAATTAATATAACTATATCTAAGCCTAGCCCCTTAAACGCGAGCTTTAAACTAGTAGTAGTAACTTAACCCGTATCTGTAACAAATTTAATACCTACTATAAAATTTAAAAAGCTCCCTAATCCTTTAATATTTAATAGAAATTAAAACAACCTATATCCCTTTATAACCAAGCTTAGTCTTAAACTTTTAATAAACTATAATTAATACCCTACTAAAGCTAGTAAGGTTGGCTATGGAATGTCTTGTTTAAATAAGGATACTACATAAACTATAGATCTATTCTTCTATAACGGCACCTTTATTAATTTTAAAATCTTTATCTCCCTATTAGAATGAATATATAATAATACTAGCCATAAATATATAGCTGTTACTAAACTTAAAACCCTATAATAACGGAACTGAGACTTTACTAGCTTCTTTTTAGAATTTTTAGGCCTTATTAGCAAGCTAGATTAGAATAAAGCCGCTAGAGTTACTACTTTTTAATAAGCTATTTTAGATAAGATTACAGCCTAGTTAGTAGACAGGGAACTGCCGAAAGACCTATCTAAATTTGTTATAATATGTTAACGAATTAATAAGGACCTTTAATATAATAAGTAGACTTATTCTCTAAAGCTAACCACACCTTATATTTAAACCCCTATAAAACTAGTATATACCCTAAAGCGCAATCCGTCTCTAAAACCTAAGAGCCCTATATATAACCTTATAGACCTTAATGCTGCTTAATTTTATATACCCCTAGGAACCAATAAATAAAGAACTTAAGCCGCAAATAGAAAATGCTTTGGATATGGTAAAAAAGGATATATCTAAAGGAATTACCAAACTTACCCTTTTAAAAAAGTCCGCTATAATTCCTCTTAGTTCTTAAATTATACTTATTCTATAAATTATACTTAGTTGCTATAAAGTATCTTACCTTTAGTTAACTTAGAAAACAAATTATTTTAGGGCTAAGTTGCGCCTTAAGATAAGAAGTAGAAGAGCATAAGTATCTAAGCTCTTTTAGCGATAATACGCAATATAACTCCCTTAATATACCTAGCGAAATTTAAATACTTAAAAAGTGGAAGGAAGTATAGATCCTTATAGATAGCGGAGCTACTAGTATAGGCTTTATTAATACAAACTACGCGAAAACTTAATATCTAAATTTAAAGAAACTTAATAAGCCTTAAGACCTATAAGGCTTTAACGGCAAACCCTTAATATATGGCAAACTAATATACTACGCTTTTATAAAATTGCGGATAGGTAAATACCTTAAATATATTTCCCTATTTATAATACCTTTAAAGCATTATAAGGTAATACTTAGATACAGATAGCTAAAATAATACAACCCTTTAATTAGCTGGATTAAAGAAATACTAAAGTTTCGTATAATCTACTACCAAAGTTATTACTTAAAAAACCATTTGCCCTATAAATATATATATAACTATTTAAATTTAATATAATATAAATTGCCTTTACTATAAGCCTTAAACTAAAATAATAAAGCCATAACTGCTAATTACGGTAAAGAATATAAAGATATTATACCGAAACCTTTTATTTTATTAGTAAGAAAACAAGACTCTAAAATCTTTGCTATAATAATAGAAGATATTAAGAAAGTATTAGAACTAAAGCAATATATTAACCCTTAACCTCTTATGCCTAAAAAGTACTATAATCTAATTAATAAGTTTAAAAAATTATTTATAAACTAACTACCCCTATACTAAAATAAGCATAATTTTAAGATAGAACTTAAGCCTGGTATAACACTAAAGTTTAGTCTGCTGTATGGTATATTATAAGAAGAACTGCTTATAATATAATAATACCTTAATAAACATCTAGAAAAAGGATTTATTTGCCCTAGGTAATCTCTATTCGCCTTACCTATACTATTTATTAAAAAGCTAGGAGGAGGCTTAAGATTCTATATTAATTATTAAGCCCTAAACGCAATTATAATTTAAAACTAATATCTAATTCTTCTAATTTAAAAGACGCTTAGCTATTTAGTAAAAGTATAGTACTTTATAAAGCTTAATATAGTTACCGCCTTTAATTAAATTTGTATATATAAAGGAGATAAGAAATATATAGCTTTTTGCATATAATAGGGACTCTTTAAATACCTAGTAATACCATTTAGCGTAAAAAATAGTCCTGGTATGTTTTGGCAATATATTAATAATATGCTTTGTGAATTTCTTAATATATTTATTACTATATATATTAATAATATCTTAATCTACTTATTCTTGCTTTCTAAGCATTAAAAACATATTAGAATGGTCCTTAAACGCCTATAAGATGCGGGCTTATAATGCAATATTAAGAAATACAAGTTCTACATATCTAAGGTTATATACTTAGGCTTAATTATATCCCGTAACAGAATTAAAATAGATAATAAGAAAATCGCTGTAATTATAAACTAGGGAAGCCCTAGCAACGTATAAGATATTTAAGAATTTCTAGAATTTGCAAACTTCTATTATTAATTTATTAACTATTTTTAGAAATTGCCTAGCTATTAGTAAATCTAATAAGGAAATTTTTAAAATTTAAATAAACCGCTAGATATAAATAAGCTTTTAATAACTTAAAATATTGCTTTATAACTACTCTAATTCTTACCTACTTTAACCTTAACCTTAAATATATTATTAAAATAGACTCGTCTAATTATAAGCTAAGGGAGTATTATTATAATATAATAAGAACGGCGAGCTATATCTAGTAGCCTTTATCTTTTAAAAACTCACCCCTATTAAATTAAATTATAAAAGATATAATAAGGAACTGCTTATAATTATTAGATACTTTAAATAATAGCGTTTTAAGCTTAAAGGATTATTATTTCTAATACGTATATTAATGGACTATAAGAACCTATAGTACTTTATAACTATAAAGTAATTAATATAGCACCAAATTCGTTAGGCTAAATACCTCTTATAATTTAACTTTAAGATTATATACTAATTAGCTAAACTTAATTAGAAGCCTAATATATTAATATAATAATTATAAAACCTACCTATAAATACTTTAGATAAACGGATTATAAATTAATTATAGATTTTATTACCTCCTAAATATTTTAAAAAACTATATCCTATGTTCTTAAATACAGAATTTAATAGAAATTAATTAGAAGTTAATAAATAGAAAATAGAAATTAATAAGCTAATAGAATACAAATATAAGAATAATATATAGATAATAGATATAATAAAAGCGATTTAAATAGGAAAATAATAGTATAAGGATATTATATTTACTAAATACAAAATTTAAAATAATTAATTATACTATTAATAGAAGATAGTAGTTCTGAATTCTAAACCTTTATAGTAAGACATCCTAGCTATATAAAAGCTTATAAAATTATTTAATAAGTATACTACTAGCCTATAATATATAACTATATATAAAAATACGTTTAAGTATATAGAATGTACGTATATAAAAAGACCTTTTATATAAAGAAGTAAGGAGTACTTTAACTACTACTACTAATTTTAATATAAAGATGGCACGACATTTTAATTAACTTTATAGTTAACTTACCTAGCAGTAATAGGTTTATAAATATTATAATAGTCATTAACTATTTTATAAGAATGCGATATTAGTGGCTAAATATTTTATTAAGTACGTCTTTAAGCTACACGGACTTCTTAACTTAATAATATCCAACTATAAAAGCTAGTTTATTTTAGACTTTTGGCAAGCCCTATATAAACAATTAAGTATTTAAATACGACTCTTAACTATATTTTATTTAAAAATAGATAGTTAAACTAAAATTGCGAACGCGATTATAGAATAATACCTATAAATATACCACTTCTACCTATAAGGCAACTGGGAAAAATAGCTACCTTTAGCTAAGTTTACTACAAATAATATAATAAATATATTAATAGGCGTGACGCTATTCTATATAACCTATAGGCAAGACCCTAAACTTAAATTTAAACTATAACCTAAAATTAATATAATAGGACTTATAATTAAACGGATTTAGTTAATTAACGTATATAATTTTGTTAATTAAATAAAATAGTTAACGGAACTATTATAAAGTAAATTAATGTACGCTTAAACGGTATAGGAATGGTATATAAATAAAGGATAAGCTCCCGCATGGGACTTTAAGGAAGGTAATATAGTTTACCTAAATATATAAAACCTGCGGACTTAACGGCCCATAAAAAAACTTAATTAGAAGTTTATAGGCCTATACTAAATTAAGAAGAAACTAAGCCTATATACCTATAAGTTTAAACTGCTAACTAAAATAATAATACACCTAACGTTTTATATAAGCTTATTATAACTTTTAAAAGATAATTCTATAACTTATAAAATTCCACTACTACTTTCCGTAATTATTAATAATGGTAATAGTTCTTATTTTATTAACTTAATTAATAATATATAATAGAAAAAATGATTTAAATGATTTAAACTTCTTATTAAGTGGAAAGGATATAAAATATAAACCTAGGAAACCTATAACTAGATTAAGGCCAACGTACCTTCCTTAGTAAAAGAATTTTATAAAGACTATCCTTTATAGCCTACTCTAGCTAAATAAATATAATATAAAGGCAAACAACTGCTGCCTAATATAAATATACAAAATATAATAGCAAGAAGCTTAAAATTAAAAAGAACTTAAAATATATTATAACGTTTATAATATAGTTATATAATATATAACTATATTAAGAAACTTTAACCAGCGGTTAAAATTGTCTAATTAGTTCTGCTTACTGCCTTAACTAAGCTAATAGCGATTTTCTATCCCAGGGATGGAAAATCCTAATTAGTCTATTTAACAATTAGAAACGGCAAAACTCTATATCACTACCCAACGCAAAAAAAAAATACGACATATGATAAAATTATAAATTCTTAACCAAATTAAATTGTTTTAGACTTTCGGCTAAAAGGGAAGGGGTACTATAACGGGACTAGCTCAGTTATAGTAGAAATGTCTTAGTAAAACACTTAACAGATAAATTCTAACGAATTCTGCTAGCTTAATCGACTTCTACTAAGTTCTACTAAATTAATTAAATTCTACTAAAGTCCGCTAAAGACCGCGTGTATATATACGCACGTATTAACCACTAAGACCCCTAACTATTTAATTATATAATTCTCTTATTATTCCTTTCTCTTTTTTACGCAATGTCTTATTCTCTACAAGAGCTATATACCCTTATATTTAGATAGAATTTATATTGTTCCTTTAAATCTTCCTTAAAGCCTCTTCGCGCCCATATAATAGGACCCGTAACGGCCTATAAATGCCTTAGCTATAAAGAGGCCTAAATATTTGCTAAGAGAATATACGGAGCCTAAGAGACTGTCTAAGCAATTATAGAAAGAGGCTAACGTAAATTAATATTATTACGAGGTAGACTTCTAAGTAGGAGATAAGGTATAGGTGTTAATAAAGAACTAAAAGACCTAGAGGCCGAGCTATAAACTAAACCACTAAATAGCTAGCCCCTATAAGATCCTTAAGAAAGTAGAGCACTCTTTTAAGGTTAAACTACTAGAGTTAATAAGAATCTACCCTATCTTCTCTTTAGACTAACTGTAAAAGACTATAGATAACCTATTACCAGGATAGTATAATAATCCCCCGCTACTAATTTAGATTATAGAGAATAAAGAATAGAAAGTTAAAGAAATCTTGGCAGTTAAGAAGGACCGTAATACCTTAAAATATTATACAAACTAGGTAGGCCATAATAATAATCTAGAGTGGTACTCTATATCTAATTTAAGTATTTCTCCTATAAACTATAAGATTTTTATTTAGCCCACCTAGACCTCTCTAAACCACTACATAACCTAAAAAGTTAGATTAAATGCTGGGAAGAAGGGTTAGATAACTATAATAATTTAAATAATAATAAAGAACTTGGATAAAGCCTAAAGGTAGGCTTTTTTTTAGAAGAAGGGGGTAATATAATAGTACTAAAGCGCGTTACTTACTACTTTGCCATTTCTAGAGCAATTTGCCGTTTTCTAGTTAATCTGCCAAATTCTACTATATTCTGCCGGCACTACTTATAGAGCTAACTAATTAGGATTTTCTATCTCCAGGATGGAAAATCGCTATTAGCCCGCTTACTACTAGCGCCTTAGCAACCTCTTTATATCTTACTAGTCTTTAATAGTCTTCTTCTTCTCTTTAGCTTAGTATTCTTATATAGTAGCAATTTACAAGCTTTGGTTTAGAAGTAGTTATATAAGCCTATTACACTAAATAAAATATTAAAATAATAAACGCTCTATAAAATAATAAAAAACTTACTAATTTAATATTTTAACTAACTATTGGCTAGTTAAATGCATTAAATAGTTTAAGTAAGTAACTTAATATAACTTTTAAAATATCTAGCAATTTAAATAGGAGAGTAGGTATATTAAGCTAGAGTTCTTCTTGGTTAAAGTAAAGAAAAAAGGATTAGATTTCTATAAAGCCGTTAAAATTAATCCGCCATATTTTAAAAATTTAAGATCTTACCTCCTGTTTAATGTATTTTCCAAAAATTAAGTATAAGTTCAACCTTTCTAGTAGTAAGGTTATGGATTTAAATATACCAAACTTTAATACACAGAACCTTATTAAATCTAAAAAGAAATAGGTAAAAGCTATTGTATATACAAGGCTTATTATAATACGCTAATAAACACCTCCTTAAATCCGTCCTCCTTGGCCTATAGAAAGACGGGATAATTAGGAAGTATATTTAAGATATATATTATATTTATAAAGCTTTCAAGGCTTTAATATAGTAATTACTCTTACGCTTTCTTACGTTTCCCTTATACAAGTCTATAAAATACCGTTAGTTATAGTAAATAATAAATAAATACTATTATTACCGAGAAAGAAAATATACCTTTCGTCTATATAGACTTCTTATATATCTTGCCACAATATCTAAAAGTGCTAGGTTTCCTGTCTATTCTCTATTACTTTTTTTAGAAAATTGATTACTTCTAAGTTAAATCCCGTGAGTATAGAAATAGGAGACTGCTGTATTAATTTTTTGTGTATATAACTAGGTTCTATTCTAACCTTTTTATAGACAGATTAAATCCATAGGTATATTAATAGTGAAACGTCTTTATTTAGCTTTTTAATAAACTTTTTAAGCTCTAGGGCTTCCTTTTTTATAAATTTAATTTACTTTTTAATTTACCTAGAATAATCTTGTTAAATATAAGCATTTTTGGCTAAATTTTTAAAATATATAGTTGTTGGGAATACAGGCAAGTTGCCGTCACGTGTCGCCGCGGCACTAGCGTGGCGAGGAGCCTTAAGCTCCTCACCCTTCCTTAAATAGGAGGGAGATATATAATTGAACAACATTATACTAGCTATAAACTGTAACTACGTAATATTACCTTGTGTTACCAACACTGATTAGTGGTTAACTTTACTATTATACTATAAAACAGCTAGGTATTCCACCAAGAAGAGACGAGCCACTGTACTAGTGCTACTCGTGCTAGGGGAAGCTGTCTTTTAAGGTTAGAACTGGTCCTAAACCTTAAATAGAACTCTTTTACAAATCTAAGGATTTAAAGGCTAGAACTGGTCCTAAGCCTTTCCTAGATTACAGATTCTTGCGTCTATTACGCAGAATAACACGCTTTATAAGTCTTCGCGATTTAAGGCTAGAACTGGTCCTAAGCCCTATAATTGCAAATATATATTATAAACGCGTACCAAATAATAAACGCGTACTAAACGACAATCCCTACCCTAATAACACTTCCCTCCCCCCGAAAACATGGCTACGCCTACCTTAAACGACTAGGAAGACTCCTTACCACTAGGGGTAGCTTTGTACGCAAAACTTATTAATAAAGATTAGGACGAATTTACTATTAATATAATAACTTATACCGCAAAATAAGTTAACAGCTTTCTCCTATACCATATTATATTCTATTAAAGTAGACACTATACCAATCTACAGCTGTGGGAATATTTTAGGGAGGATTTTATAGGATGGACCGCTAACACCTAGGCACTTGGCAATGTTAATATTGTTTAGGATTTTTAAGACTTCCTCCGTAGAAATGGGGTATATATTGCTGAAAATAATAACCCAATTACTAGTAATATTTAGGCTGTTATTAGAGGTACTCTTCCACCTAGAGGTACTCTTTCTCTACCTCTGCCGCCTCTAGCTCCTCTACCCCAGCCAACCGGTAAGCCTCTACTATGAGAAGTCACGAATCTGATAAAGGTATATTTGGACAAGGAGAAGAAGTTTAGAGGAGAACTATATAATATACTCGGAACAAAACTATAGGTCTTTTATAACTGCTATAGCAAGGTTGGAATCCAATGCTACTAGTTTTATTATGCTTTCTTGGTTATATTAAAAGGACAGGCGGTGATATTTTATTACGACTATATTGCGGGTAGAAACTATAGCTTTAATATAATACTTTAGCTTACTAGAGCCTACTTTAAGACTAATAAGAATTACTAGCTTTATATATCTAAATAGCGGAAGACTATATTCTAAAGAGTTATTGCTTTTAACTTAATAAAGACTTGTTTAGAGTGCCTTTAACTACTCTTTAATAAACTCTAGAAAATCTAATGTGGCCTTACCAAAACTTACTAAAATAAGAACAGCCTAAGGGACCAGGTTATCTTAGCCTGCTATAGCGTTCCTAAGTGCAATTTGGCGCTATATAAACCTGCAGATATGTTTAAAGGAGTATATACCAAGCTACGCTCTACTGTAGGTACTGTAATGCGAACATAAGAATCTTAATAGTTCTATACTAAAAACCCTACCCAACTAAGTATTCCTAACCAATACGATTACAACTGGACTAACTATATATATAGTGGCCGTAGTAGGGAATAGTAAAGGGTACGATTAACGTCGACTATAAGGCAATTATGGAGGTCCTTGTGGAGGTTTATTTTAAAGTAATTACTAGAAGAAGTGTTACGTTTATAAGAAGCCAAATTGCTAGTTAACTAGATACTCCCTTAATAAGCAAAAGGAGGCATATAATAAGTTCCGTTAGAGTGCAAGAAATATTAGAAATTATAAGGTTACTATGGCCTACTTCTAAAGCTTCCTGGTTTAATATAAAGGCGTAGAAGACCTTAAGGGTGAGGTTAATAAAACCGAACAGCTCCTTATAGATATGGAAATTAAGGACTACTTTCCTAACTAATACTTTACTAAGTATAGTAAGGTAGATGGTATATAAACTATTACTATTCTTAATAACCAATCTACGCTCTATTCTATTACGAAGTTAGATATCTTTAATAAGCTAAAGGAGAGCTCCGCGTTCTCCTTTAATAATAGATACTTGGTAAATGTCTTCTATAGTATTATACTAGATATTAGAGCCGCAGGAGTATCTATAGTAGGAGAACCTTAAGTTTAAGCCCTTTAATAGCTTAATAGCTCTATTTAGATTAACTATTTAACGGCAGGCTAATACACGATTTATTTTAGTAAGGGTACTATAACCTCTTTTGGCACAATTAAGGTCCAAACCCCCTTAGGGTATATTACCTTCTATATTGTTCCTACGAACACTCCGTTTCTATTTTGCATTAAAGATATAGATAAATTAGGCGTTAGGCTTAATAATCTTAAAAATATACTTATTTAGGGAGACAATTGGGTGCCTATTATACGTAAGTAGGGTTACCCCTAGTTGCTCCTTTATTAACTAGAAAAGAGTGTTGCTTAAAGCTACTTAACTAAGTTAGAATTACGCCAACTACACTATTATTTTAGCCACCTATCTGTTTACCAATTACTTAAGGTTCTTTAGCGAGTAGGCTATAAAGTTAAGGTTAAGGCAATTAAGCACCTTATAAAGTACTGCTATTACTGCTAAATAAACTAGAAGTCCCCTGGCCGATTTAAGTTTACCCTTAAAGATAACTATAACTTTAACTTCTGTATTATCGTCAACGTTATGTATTTTAGCGGCAAGCTAGTACTCTAAGTTATTAACTTCTTAACCTCCTTTTAAGCCGCACGATTCTTAAAGGATATATTAGCTAGGAACGTATGGGATACCCTTTAATTATACTAGATTAATATCTACCTAGGACCCCTTAACTAAATCGTCTATAACGTAGGAAAGAACTTCTTATCTATAGAGTTTTAATAATAGATAAAGGTAATGGTAATTAAGGTTAAGGAAGTTCCTATTAAGGCATATAATAGCGTTGGAAAAGTAGAGCGATATTACACGCCATTACACCGCGTATATGAGATTATCTCTTTAGAACTAAAGGACACTAGCGAATAACTTACCTTATAAATAGCTGTTAAAGCCATTAATAATTCCGCTGGCCCGGATAGACTCATACCTATATTACTAGTCTTTGGCGCCTACCCTTAGATAACTAACAATTCCCTATTATCTCCCTCCATTGTGTAATAAGCTAAGGCTATTTATAAGGTAATAAAGGAGGTATAACATCTCTACGCTATACGCCAGGTCAACAACGCACTAGAAATGAGAAATGGCCTAAATACCTTAACTACGCTCGATCTGCCACTCCAGTCTAAGGTATGCGTATGGCGTAAAAAGGGAGAATAGTTAGGCCCATATTAACTTATTACAATTAATGGTTAGACTTACACTATTTAGATGCCTTACAGACCTACTTAATTCCATTTAACCGTTATTAAGCCTTACTATAAAGATAACAGTTCCAAACCTTTATAGGATGCCCTGGAGGAGAACCACAATTAATATGCTTTAGAAGGCGACTATAATTCTAATATAATTGTAGTAGAGGTTCCGCAACCACGACGCGGCAGAGGTTACCTAAAGGGATTACGAAATTGCTAATATCTTATTAATTTTAAAGAGTAATTTATTACCGCCATTAAGAATGGAATTAAGTTATTAATGGCCTTTATAATAACCAAGAAGAAGGCTAACTTTAAGCTCACAAAACAGCTCTAAAAGGAAGGTTATATTATAACTCCTAGAGCTCCTTTCTAAGCATCTAATAAGTAGGAGATCGACGGTCTTATTACAAGAGAAGTCTTTAAATTTAAGAAGTATAACCCTACTAAATTTAATGGAGTTCGCATCTTTAAGTTAAGAATAGTTAACGAGATTAAGGGTAAAGCTATTAACGCCCTATTTAAGAAATTAAGGCTTATTATCTAAGGCTACAACGATAATAGTAAGGAGGTAATTCTTACGCAATTTCCTATAATTTAACGAGCTAGTTAGCGAGTTATTATTGTGCTAGCTTCCTCCTTAATAAAGAACAGAATGGCGGTTTATTTATAAGATATTATTTAGGCCTATACCTAATTAGAGACGCACCTTTAGCGCTTAATATTGGCATACCTTCTAGAGCAAATTCGTCACTAATATCCCAAAGATATAATTATGGTTATGCTTAAGCCATTATATAGAATTGTAGAGATAGGAACCTATTAGTAGGCTACCTATAGCAAGCACCACAAAGAGAAGCTTTTAATAACTACTTCTATATTCAACCCATGCTTCCTAATTATAACCATAGGAACTTTATTTGAAATCGTTAGTATATAAACTAACAATATAATTATCTTAGGAGACAACTAATTCTCAGCTCTTAAAGAAGATAAGTTAGTAAAGGTAAATCTTATAGCAAAGCTAAAGGAAAAGCTTAATTTAATAATACTATTACTCTTTAATAGATGCACCCTCTCCCTAAATAAGGATTCTATTGCTTTGCGCCAGAAGGGTTAAGGTAAGAAGATTAACGTTATTAATGCTAATTCTTTAAAGTAAGGATATATGGAGTAACGCGCTTATAGAGCTTATATTACTTCTATCTATCAACCCAAGGCTTTATTTAATCTCTTTATTACTACCTAACACCAGGAACTAACTAAGGATAACGTTCTTACCCTAAATAAACGTCTTTTCTGATAAATGGACCATCTTAATTAGGGACTACTTTATATACCTATTAATCTTCCTACTGCTAAGCTCTTTATATTTATTAATAGATTGTTTATAAATAATAAAGATTTTAGCTCCTAGTTAGGATATAAGATTATTATTACAAACGAATTTACTAGAGAGAATGACTTTATAATCCATAGCAATTTTATCTATTGGAGCTTAACTAAGAGTAAGCGCGTTACTCGAAGCGTTTTAGCGTTAGAGATATACGGAATAGTCGGCGGAGTTAATATAGCAATTGCAATTAGAACTACCCTAAAGATAATTATAGATTGACTTAAACTTCCTATTATCCCTATAATCATATACACCAATTTATACTCCCTTTATAAGTGCTTAGTTAAGCTTAGTACTACAAAGGAGAAGCGCCTTATAATTGATATTATGGCACTTTATTAATCCTACGAACGGTAAAAACTCTTTAAGATTTAATAGATTAATGGTTAAGATAACCTAGTAGACGTAATAATAAAGGCAAACCTAAACAAGGCTCTAGAAACGTTTGTTAATATAAACACTCTATATATATAAGTTAAAGGTTAAGTTAAAAGGGAGTAGGAGTATGATATTCTATAGACCCTGACCTAAACTAGCCAATTAGGATTTTCTATCCCCGGGATGGAAAATCGCTATTGGCTCGCTTACTACTAGCGCCTTGGCGGCCCTTCTAACAAGATATCTACCTACGGCTCCTAAGTAAGAAAGCACCACGTGCTAAGAGGCAAATTTTGGGACAGCGAGACTTATATTATAATGGCAATAGTAAGTAAGGAGGATTGATATTTGTTACGCTAGTTAAGCGGTATATATATGTAGATGGCAACCGCAAAAGAAGAGTTGCTAGTATTGGGAATATAGGCAAGTTGCCGTCACGTGTCGCTGCGGCACTAGCGTGGCGAGGAGCCTTAAGCTCCTTACCCTTTCTTAAGCAGGAGGGAGATATACAATTGAACAATATCATACTAGCTACAAACTGTAACTACGTGATATCACCTTGTGTTACCAACAATAGTAAATATACGCTGTATAATCTAATAAAGTTATAGGTGTTAATGTACCCTCTGCAGCCTTATATACAGTTTTAAATAACTTATTAATTCTAACAGAATTATTAGTTTCTACTACTATAATTTCTTATTACTTATTAAGTTCCTTATTAATTTTAGCATCTTCTATAGCTTTTTATATAGGATTTAAGGGAGTTTTAATATCTAATAATAAAGGAAAGAGTTAATTTAAGAGAGATAAGACATTTTCTAAGAAAAAAGGAAGTAATTCCTAAATTTCTAAGACTTGTAATGCGTGGAAAATAATTAAAAGGTTTTTAGTAAAAATAAGGTGCGGGGTAAGTCCTTTATTAAAGAAATCAAAAAAAAATTAGTGTTTATAGGAAAACCTGCTAATATAGCTATTTTTGCTATATAAATCTAAAAAATTAAATATCTAAAATTTTAAGATATTTTAATAAAATCTCTAAAAGTCCTATTATTATAATTATTTTTCTTAATATAGCTGTATTAAAAAGAAAAAAGTAATAGCTTAATTGGGGTATAGGAGGAACTTTAGGTTTAACAAGAAATAAAGCTTAAAATACTATAGTTACCATTTAAAATAAACGGCTTCTTGTGTTTACTAAGGAATTTATTTAATCTAGAAGAAGAATATTTAAAGAGATTGCAAAGGAAATGGTAGTAAAAGGCAAAGGGGCGAGTAACAGGCGCCCCCTAATAACTCTATAGTAGTAGAGTAAAGTTTGCGATACTAGCGCATCCGTAGGCTTATTACGGCAGCAGTGGTTCCTAAAAAGGTCAAAAAGTAAGGTAGTAGAGCACTACAGGCAACTTATAGGCGCTAAATAGGCAAGTCCTAAAAGGTGGGGAGATGGATTATGCGGTTTTCTTAAATAGAGGTTTCTCCCTATATATAAATAAGGAGTAGTCCACGTGGGCCTAATAGGGATTTAAATTGGACGTTAAGCAATAAATAATAATTATTATAAAGAGATTGTAATTTATAAGGAAATATTAGTATAACTATAAAGAGAGTATATTCTTAATAGGAAAATATAATTAATTTCTTTAGGTAAGATAAAAGAGAAATAGTGCGGTTTCTTAAAGAATCCGATATAAAGGATATTAATCCTCTAAGAATTCACTTATACCGCGTAAATAACCTTTAAAAATACTAAAAGATGCCTTTACTTTTTAGTCCCTCCGTGTTACGGCAGACCCTAGTTAGGGGCTCGACTACGGGCTTGGCACTATGTATATAGACGTGTCCTTTCCTCAACTTTCTTCCAGTCCTTGTCTTAGAATTCTCGTTCACTAGCTACCAATAGATCCTTGTTCTGTTAACTAAGCCTTTACATTATTCCAAGATCTTTAACTATTCTACCTTACAATGAGCGCGCTAAGGCTTACTAGGGCAAGTTAATTGGCAATACGTTCGTTGCAGCCTAGAAGAACTGGCCCGGCTAACCGACCTAACCGACCAACCCTGACGCTGGTACCGTGCTGCTAAGGACCAGACAACAATAGCGTGATGCGCCTGCTATTATGACCTAACGACGATTATGCCGATACGCCTGCGATCTACTAACCCGACCTGACCGACCGACCGACCGACCGGAGCTATTCCTAGACAATTAAAATAAAGATATGGAAAGATACGCCTACAGCTTAGAATAGTAAGGGAGAAAGCACGCTGTGGATTGGTACGTAGCGTTTAGTAAGAGCCTGGAACCGGAGTCAGCCGGCCACTTAGAGGAGCGCGAGAACTATACCTAGACCTATCCCTTGTTAGAGCGAGTAGTACGGTATATTATGTCCAATCTTGCTCGATTATCTACGTACTACCTAACCGTGCCGATGCGCCTACAGAAGGACCGACCCAACAAGAACCCGTGCTAATACGCCTACAGAAGAATAAGACGCTGGTACTGTACTGCTACCAACCGAACTAAACCCGACCAGACGACCGTGCTAATATGCCTATAGTTATAAGACCTACGGACTACCTAACGAGACAATGCCTACCCCAAAAAAAAAAAGCTAACCTTCGTTCTTATAACCCCACTAACCCCGGGGGGCCCCCGCGGGGGGGGAGTAACTTACGGCTTGGGGGCGAGCCTTTTTAAAAGGCGGGGTAGAGAGCTAGGAGATAATGGAGGTCTAGGAGGAACGACAAAGAACGGAAGGCTCCTAGCGATACGTATTACTAGCCCGGGCCGGGCTATATAGCAGCAGAACTGTAGGACTGCACATATATATTAATCTCCTAACGTTAGGACTGGCGCCATATGGCCTAAAAAAAATATTACCGACTATTTGCTACTCTGCCTGCAGCTGAACTAACGCCTTACTGCTCTACTGCAGCCAACTAACTTCTGCTGCTCTGCCTACAGCTACCCAATTGACCCTTACTGCTCCGCCTGCAGTAACAATTTAAAACGGATTTGATGCTAGGGAGGACAATAAAGTAGGCTTTCTTAACGGGGAGGACAACTATAAAGCCTGAGGGCAGGCTTTACTGAAGGGGGGGATGATGTTACGGCACTGTTATAGACCCTGGTTAGGGGCTTGACTAGGGGCTTGGCACTATATATATAGACGTATCCTTTCCTCGACCTTCTTCTAGTCCTTGTCTTGGAATTCTCGTTTACTGGCTACCAATAGATCCTCGTTCTGTTGACTAAGCCTTTACACTCCAAGACCCATTCTTATACTCTTTTAGTCTCTAAGAATTTCTCTAATATATCTTAGCTATATTAAGAAAGAGATCGCGCTTTGCCCCTCTAAGTAGAGGTTACTATTTAAAGGCAGAATTTATTTAATTTTAACTTAAATATTAAGACTACTAGAGATTTTACTTTAGTGTAGCGAGGTCTTTAAGAGACTTTTTTAGGACTTACGCGAAATCTATTTTAGTTTAATGCCGTTTAGCACCTTAACCAACCTTAAGTATTAACCTTAATTTTCTGGTTAAATATCTTAGAATATTCCCTACCACTCTGAGAAAACCATCGCCTATTTAGGGAAATTACTATAAATAGAATACTACTAAAGTTTTTAAATAAGGATATTATACAGCTATATAGAATTATTAGTTATACTAATAATATTTCTTAATTATTTTAAAATTAGTACCACTCTTTACCTATAAAAGTTAAAGGTATTCCAATTCCATTAAAATGTTAGGCTTAATTATACTATGGCGTAGTAAAAGAGTCTTAGGAAACCTTAAAAAAGGGCTATTTAGAGTAAAAGGTATTAATATATCTAATCTATATTAAAAGTTCTACTTATATTTACTAATTATATTAATATATAGTATATATTCTAGTGAAGCTACTTTTTTAAAAGACTTTTCTATGGTTAATAAGAGCTCTAAGCAGAGTAGGCATATAAGATAGATGGAAATAGTATTAAAAGCTCGGTTAAAGCGTTAAATAATTAATACCAAGGATGTTATAAGGGCAAGAGCTAAATATTAAGGAAAATTGCTAGGTTTTAACGAAGTTTTTATATATTAAAAAGGGTTAAAGGTGGAGGTATATAAAAGTAATTATTAAATTACTTAGAAATACTGATAATTAAAAGGGGAATCTTGGCCTTGAGATAATAATAATCTTAATTAGTACAATAAAATAATAAAACTTTTTTAATTTTTTAATAAATTATTATTATTATTATTATTATTTATTACTTAACGTCTAATTTAGATCCTTATTAGGTCTACGTGGACTACTCCTTATTTATATATAGGGAGAAAACTCTATTTAAGAAAACCCCGTAATCTGTCTTTCCGCCTTTTAGGACTCGCCTATAAATTGCCTATAAGTTACCCATAGTGCTCTACTACCTTACTTTTTAACCCTCTTAGGAACCACTACTGCCGTAATAAGCTACGGACGCACTAATATTATATACTTTGCTTTACTACTATAGAGTTATTAGGGGGCGTCTATTACTCGCCCCTTTGCCTTTTATTGCTATTTTCTTTACAATGCGGAACTGGTCTAGTATACTTTGGCTAATAAGCCACCGGGTAGTCGCCTTAAGGCCTTTTTATATTAAGAGTAGAGTGTTATAGTTCTCTATGCCAGCTATTAAGAGTATTACTTCTTAGCTAGTACGTAAGGGGCATAATAGTATTACGTGTTTTAGTATCTGTTTTAGCCAGCCATATTTATACCTTAGGCTACCTATTAGAATACCTACCTAGTAAAGCCAATCTTTTAGTCCTATTATTCCTATTCTTAAGAGTATTACTATTATATTTTCTGCCTTTATTAGGCCTTTTTGGAGCCCTTAGGTATTTATCCCCTATAGCGTTAACCATGCTATATCTTGGGTTCCTTATACCTAAGTTAGCCTCTATACCTTTAACTCCTATTTTAATAAATTATAAAGGCGTATTTAGAATTTATAATAAGCTCTAATATCTACTATATTAAAAAAAAAATCGTGTCTATAGTGTATACCAGCTTTTAAGATTTTCTTAAATATTTTTAGTATATAAGGCTAAATTCCTAGTGGCACCTCTTAAGAATGGTTACCTTTACTATATTTAAACCTTTACTAGACTATTACTGGACAGTTACTAAACGGTTACTTTTTGGTCTTAAAGAGGCTTTAAGCCAATTTTATAGGTAATTACGTGCCTTTAGAAACCTAGCGCTAGGTTCTATTATAACAGTCCGTTAAGTAGTAAAAAAAAGGACTAAACGTATATTTCTTTCTCGGAAAATTTATAAAATACGGCATATTATCTCGTACTTTTAGAGTAAGTCTAACTCTATGCCCTATCTTATGTTAAGGCGAACTAGGTATTTCTAGGCACTAACTAAGCCGTATATAGAATTTTACTAACTTTTCCCAGAAAGGGGCTTATCTTTGGTAGTAACGTTCCTCCACAGTATCGTAATCTTTATTAAATATTGTAAGGTTTCCACCGTACGATATTACTAAATTTTATCGGTAATTGCAGAAACAGCATTATATTCGCGTTTTGGCGGCTATAACAGAGGCATAGTTAAGGGGGAGAAAAGGAAGCGTATGTCCCTAATTTGATTCTCCTAGCCAACCAAAGGCGAATCTCTAGGGCAACCAAAAAGGTCCTTGCGTGCAGGCACATGCATTCGCTATAATTACTATATACAGTTAGTGGCGAGTCAGCGAGCCCACTACTGTAGCGAAATAATTTTTTGCTAGGGGGGTAGAAGCGAGTATATAGCTCAGCCAGTGTTGCTGAAAGCTCCGTTGGTGCCCGCCAAGGCGCTAAAATCTCGGCTAGTGTTGATATTCTGATGCCGACAGAACCTCACTTGGTACTTAATTTAACTCTTATTATATTATATTTAGAGTTAATAAAGCAATTCTATTTTAATTCTAATATCCATAGAGCTATTTAAGAGTTTTAATTAAATACTTTATACCATTTATTACGATTTTAAAAGAGCTTAGTAATAATATAGACAAGGTAAGTTTTGGGAGGTTATATTAAGAATCTAATATAGCTATAGATCCTAGAGAACCAGCAATCTAGAGCAGGAGAGGTATTTATTAATATTCTATCCACATTATTATCTTAATCTAACTAGTTGCTACTAAATCCCTACCAGCCTCTAGAGAATAACTATAATAACTCTTATATAAGTAGCGCAGGTATATATCTAAGTTATATCTATAATCTAATATGGAATAGATACCACCTAATAGTCTAAATACGCAATTTTGTAATAAGGTAAAGTAACTTCTAGTGGCTATAATAAGGATCTAATTAGGATATAGAACGAGAACTTTCTCTAAAATAGGTAGGCGAATGCTTTTACTAGGATAGAGGTCGCGTAAGATATAAGTTATATTTTAGACAAAACTATATTATATCTAGATTATTAACGAGATTCCTAGCAGCCCTAATAGCTCCACTCAAGATCTAGACGCTACTATAATAGCTATATATAGCACTCTAGTAAGTAAAGGAGTATCTTCCAAGCTATATCCTAATCCAGATTTGGATAATAGTAAGGGCGATAGTTCTGGCACTTATAATGCTACTCTTAAGCCAAATACTATAAAAGGGCGCATCTTTAGTGCCCTAGCTCTATATACTAAGGCATGGTATATTAGACTTAGCAAGTGCCTAGGGTGGGTTCCGTTCTTCTATATTAAGGTAATATCTAGTATATATCTAGCTTATATCCAAGATCTAACCTAAATATAGCGCCGTAGCAAATATTCCCTTATCTATATTCTGCTAAAGGAGATTTTCTATAAATAGGATCTAAATATAGAGTATAGTATTTGCGCTTAGGAAATAAAATTCGCAAATAGTTATAGAGGATTAATTAAGCATATTAAATCGCATTTTCCTATAAGAACCTAGATGCATCCACATTATAACCTCCTTTTAACCTTTAAATAAAGAAAAACATAGGCTATATAATTAGGAGCGTAAAGTCTAGAGGTCGAAAAAAACTAGAATTGGATAATTTAAATGGTATATTTATCTATTTATCTATATTATATCCTAGATCCAACCTATTTCAGCGGCTTGGCGGACACTTTATAGAGCTATTTATAATAAGAAAGAACTAAATACTATATACCCTGTTGGTAAAGCAGTAAGAAAGGCTGGAATTTATAATTGTACAAACTAATGCTCTTTTATCTAGGATATATTGCTAATATGATTTAGTTTTCCCATTTAGAGAGAAGCCTATAATCCCACCTTAAGAGAAGCCTTTAACTGCTAAAGGTTATAGAAAACGTTGAGCTACTTTAGTAGATCTTAGTATGTTATTAATTATATCCTTATTATATTATAGATTTAACTACGTTATATAGAGAACTAAGTGGTTACGCGTATTATATTCCGCTCTAGAGTTTCACAAAAAAAATATAGCAAGGTAAGTCTAGGTAGTTATAACTACTACTTAACTATAATCTAACTATAATCTAACTATAATATAGCCAGATCGTAATACTATATTTAAGATTCTTAGCAAGACTAAGAACTAAAAGTGTGTCTTATATACCAGCAATAAGAAGAGTAAGTATACTAGTTATATTTATAATATATCTAGGATCTAACGTAAATAGTATGCCTGTCTAACTAGGCTATATACGTCTAGTTTAATAAGGTATACCTAAAGTCTTTAGTTATATTACTAATATATTTATAATCTAATTAGAAATAGAACTTTATTTTACTAAATATAACGCTGCTAGATATTATACATAACCTTAAGGGCAAGGAGCCGTTTAATACACTTCAGAGTTATAATAAGTGGCTAGAATAGGTTGCATTTTAGATATAATATGGTTCTATCCTAGTTCTATCCTAGTTCTATCCTAGTTCCATTATAGTCCCATCCTATAATACTAAGTATTAAGCGCGGAGTATAGAACATAGAGCATAGCGCGGAGTATTTAATAATAATAATAATAATAATAATTCATTGCTTAACGTCCAATTCGGATCCCTATTGGGCCCACGCGGACTACTCCTTATATACATGTGGGGAGAAAACTCTATATAAGAAAAACCCGTAATCCATCTCCCCGCCTTTTAGGACTCGCCTACATAGCGTCTACGAGGTCGCCTGCATAGCGCCTGCGAAGCGCCTGCGAGTCATCTATGGTGCTCTACTACCTTACTTTTTAACCTCCTTGGGAACCACTGCTGCCGTAACAAGCCTACGGACGCGCTAGTATTACAAACTTAACTCTACTACTATAAAGTCATCAGCGGGCGCCTGGTAGTCGCCCCTTTGCCTTCTATTACCATTTCCTTTACAACCCAGAACTGGTCTAGTACATTTTAGCTAATAAGCCACTGGGTAACCGCCTTAAAACCTTTTTATATTAAGAGCAGTGTATTATAGTTCTCTATGCCAGCTACTAAGAGCATTGCTTCTTAGTTGGTGCGTAAGGGGCATAATAGTATTATATGTTTTGGTGTCTGTCTTAGCCAGCCATATTCGTATCTTAGGCTACCTACTAGGACACCTACCCAGTAGAACCAATCTTTTAGTCCTATTATTCCTGTTCTTAAGAGTGTTGCCATTATATTTTCTATCTTTATTAGGCCTTCTCAGAGCCCTTAGGTATTTACCCCCTATAGTGTTAACCATGCTGCGGTCTAGGTTCCTCTTGCCTAAGATAGCCTCTGTACCTTTAACTCCTATATACCTTTCCAGTGTTAGTCTAACCAGTATTATATTGCAGTAGATGGTTTCCCAGTACTCTTTTATGCTCTACTTTAGCTCCTTTCTCTCTCTTACTATTATCTTTACTAGTCTCTTACGCATTTCCCTTCCTCCTTTATATGGGCCTAGGCCCTAATACAGCACCATTCTTCTTCTGCTTTTTCCACCTATTTCTCTAATATATCTTCCTTACTTTAGGGTTATTAGTTAGCTCTCCTATAGGGCACTCTAGGGTCCCTCTATAGTTTATTTAGGCGTATCTTAATATACTTTATAACATTAAAGTTGCGCTCCTTTTACGCCCTTTATATTGCCGTGGCTTTAATATATAATTATAGGGGGGGGATATTAGCTTCCTTCTTAAGCAGTGCTATAGCCATCTGCTTATACCCGCCTATTATGCTCCAGAGGTGGCTATTTAAACCTTTTAGAGTGGTTTAAGGAGTAATTTAGGGGAGCCTTTCTTGGTTTCTCCTATAGCCCAAACACTACATCTATACATTATGGTTAGCCGGACAAATGCTATATATAGTAGGCGTAACCTCTAGAAGCATAGACCCTATATAAAATTAACAATTCTAGACATTATAATATACTGCGCTTGGCCCTTATAGGCCGCTTATAATATATATGCGCTCCACCAGAGCTTACTGTCTACCTATACTCCTAATACCCTTAGGCCTTAAACTGGTTAGCCCCTAAAGCCTTAAATATAGATTATATACTAGAGATCTGCAGGTTAGTTACGTTTTCTTATAAAATAGATTAGCTAGTATTTCTCTAGTAAGAATTAAACTCTATATTATTTTACCTATTCTATATAGGTGTTATAGGCTTTCTCTAGTATTCTACAGTTCTTTGCGGCTATTGGCCTATATATAATTAGGTTTGTATTATTAACAAAGCCTATTCCCTAGGTTACCCCTTCCTTAAAGAACTTAAGTAGATTACTTATAAAGAAGAAAAAAGAGTATAGGCAAGAGGGGTAATCCTTATAGTATTCCTGTTATAACTGTAATAGGGGGGCTCTAATACCCGCTAAAGACTAGCAATGTTTTTTTCTGGCCTATAAACCCTTAAACAAATTATATAATCCATTCTAGGAAGCCCTTTACCCTAAGGATATATAGGAGGCGCTTATAGGGTATATTGTTATAGGCACTACTAATATCTAGGCTAAGCATTAATACTATAAAGTCCCTTCGCATTGCCTATGCAGATTTAATGGTGGCGGCAAGTAATATAAGTGCTAATAGTGTTAAGCGGTTCTTTCTTGCCCCCATTTAACTTTATAGTAGTAGGGCATATTCCTTAGCCGTGTCTACTATATAATCTGCTATTACCCTTTCTAAGATCTTGCTAAGGGTGTTTTCTAAGGCAATAGGGCGGTAGCTTCCTAGGATTAAATAGTCTACTTTACCTTCTTTTTATAGGACAACTATCATTATAGATTTTCTAAGTTATAGGTAGTAGCCTATAGCAAAGCATGCTCTAGCTATATCTATAAGCTAAGGTGCTATAAGTAGTCTATAGATCTTTAAGGCCTTATTTAGTATCCCATCTGGTCCTAGTACTATATTATTTAAAAGGCGGCTAATAGTTTTAGCCATTTCCTCTATTATTATATTATTGTTAACCCACAGGCAAGTCACTAGTAATTCACCTATAATGTTACTAAGGTCTACTAGAGCTAGTTAGGGGAAGAACCTTTCTATAAGGATCTTTGCCTTCTTATTATTGTTATTAGTAGCCTATAACTCCCCTACTCTTTATAGGGGTGATAGGTATAGGTCTTCTACTAGGCGCCCTACCTTTTTCTTTACCCATTTTGCTATAGCCTAAAGGCCCTTATTATAGGGGAGGCTTAGGTTAAAAGTATACTTATTTATAAACTATCTCCAGTTATTCCTTACTTCTTTTTTTAGGGTATTCTTTAACTAGTTTCTTATATCTTTATATTATCTCTCATTTTTAGGGTTATAGCTGCTTATATATTTCCTTCTTGCTTATTATTGGCTGGTAATAAGAACCGCACATTATACAGACTATACGTGTTGCGTATAGGGGCCCAGTTATAAGACTAGGCAGTACTCTTTTAGCCCATTTTTAATTACTGCCTAAATCCTTTCTAGTCTTTAATTAATTTCCTTAGGGGTAGCTAATAAGCCTTACTTATTTAGTATTAGGTGGATTTCTTCTAAATCTTAAAGTTGTTGTTTAACTATATTAAGGAGGCTATCTATCTTAAACCTCCTTATTATATATCTTTTACTATTTAGTTGCGCCTTAATATCCAGGTCTAGCTGTATTTAGATAGGGATATAGTCTAAGGCGAGTGCCTATTCTTCTTTAGGGTTGCACCTTTTAAGTCTCTAGTATAGGCCTTCGTCCATAAATATAAGGTCAATTATACTTCTGGCGAAGCCTCTTTACTATATAATTACTCCTAGGGGGGTAGCCAGTTTAAGGCCCCAGATGTCTATAGCTCTTAGTAGGCACTCTACCTATTATTTAGTAGCAATATAGATACCCCCCCACCACAGGTGGTAGAGGTTTATATCTCCTAATAGGATAGACTCCATACTTTTAGTTTCTAGTAAGCTTATTACTAATATAATATTCTCTGTTTGTGGGACCCCTTTAACCCTAGGGTTATACACATTAATAATTTATACCAGTCCCCTATATGTCTGGATTGTTATAACTATAATATCTAGGTTAACTGCCTACTATAATCACAAGGATAGGCTAATAGCCTTACTAATTATATAGCATACGCATATAGCTGCTTTTGGTTTATATAGGAGCTAAAATCCTTAGGGGCAGTATGTTAATTATATATAGGTATTATAATATGGCTCTTATATAGTAAGGATATAGTATTTCTCTAGGTCTAGACTATCTAATAGGGGCCTTATAAGACAGTAGTTTGTATTGCCATAGTTATACTATATAATAGATAGGTGGCAGACCCCTATTAAGGGTTCTTTATCTCTCCTTTATTCCTTACTTCTTCTATTTCCACTTTCTCTAGGATTTTTAAAATTTCTGTCTCTTATATCTACACCCTAGTTACTACTTATTTTATATAGAGCTTTCCATTTCCATGTCTTATATTCCTACTAGCGCTTCTATATCTAAGTCTATTGTTATCTCCAGTTCTTCCCCTAATCTTACTAGTTAGCTATATACCCTTTATAGGTTAGCTACAAATATTATATTTACCGCGTTAAGTCTAATTCTTAATTATCCTGGTCTTAAGCTTACTATAGCTGTCCATAGGGGTCTTCCTACAGGGCGTCCTCTCCCTTCAAGTTATGTCCCCTATGACCCTTATATCCCTATTTAGTCTAGTAATATTACATAGTGTCGCTTCTGGCCCATTAAGGCTTGGGATGGCTGGCCTAGCCCCCCAGTATTAAAGGTAGGAAACGCTAGAAAGGCACCTATGTCCCCCTAGCTTATTACCTATTGTTTCTATTTATATAACCTAGCGTACAGTTATTCCTATAGCTGTTAAGCCCTTGCCTTCCATCTCCTGTATTTAATGCAGTCTTCTCTCTCCCACACCTTATATATACTTTAGTGGCAGTTTACGCATTTTATTTGGTCTTGGTTTAAGCAATGTCTTATATTATAGGGGCCTGCACAGTAGCCACAGCACACCTATACTGCGTATGTGGATTAGGTATATCCCCATTATACGCAGCAATAGCATCATTCTAGGCGTAGTCTATAGTTATAGAGCCTTGTGTTATATATAAGGCCATTTATAATTATTCCTTTTTAGATAAAGAGTTTTTGCATTCCTAGTATAAGTGTGCTAATAATAAGGGAGCTATGTATTTAACCTATGTCTCCCTAGCAAGTCTCTAGCGACCCTTATATCCTCTTATTATTCTTAATATTTACTTAATTTACATTTTCCTATTAAAGCTATTAGATTTAGGTGATCTTAAGTCCTAGTATAAGGCGTTCCGTTTATCTTACTATCTCCTATATAATTGCTGTATTATCCACCTAGCGTCCCTTTTCTACCCTAAGGCTTATAGGAACCACTAGGACTTTAACTGGGTAATCCTTATAGAGTACTTTTATGCTAATACGTTCTCCTAGCCTATCCCCTACCCTTATAGCTCGTTCCTTTACCTATTAGTCCTTTAGGGTAACTCTAATATCTCCACTCCTAAGGTATTAGACTATAACAGTGTTATAGACCTCTTTACGGATCTTTATAAGGACTTCTATTTCTAATTATCCCCTAAGCCCCTCCGCCTTTTCTATATTTAGTTATATTATAATTATATACCCAGTTATTATCTTAAGGGGGGTAGGTTCCCTATACTATAAAAGCACAGCTATAGTGGCCCAGGTGCGGTTCGCCAGTAAGGGGGGTTTTTATTTATTTTTAATTTTGCTTAGCCGTTAGAGGATTTAATTAAGGGTTTGCTAAAGGGGCGCCTAAGGTTTACTAGACTAGCGGAGCCATTCTACTAGCTACGTTAGTTTATTATGGCTAACAGTTACTTCCCCATAATTCTAGATACTAGACGCGTCCAATAGGCTTTATATTTTGTCAGATACCTTATTAATAGAGGTATTTCTGCTTTATAGTGTGGTATTCGCCCGTCTTTATTGTGGAGGGCCATTGCTAGGCGTGGTTCTAGCGGTCGCGCGTGTAAGGGCGCGAAGAGGCTTCGGGGAAGATTTGAAGGAACAATATAAATTCTATCTAAATCTAAGGGTATATAGCTCTTGCAGAGTACAAGACGTTGCGTGAAGAAGAGAAAGGAATATAGGAAACTTGTAACTAAATATTCGTGGTCTTAGCAGCAGACGCGTGGGCACGAGCCCACGTAGATTTTGATAGGTTTTAACCAAATTCCATTACATTAGTGGAATTTAGTAGAGACTGGTGGAAATTAATCAAGTTAGCGGAATTTGGCAGAATTTAATTAACTTAGTAGAATTTGGCAGAATTTGATTAAAGCGTCGGAATTTATCTATTGAGTGTTTCACCGAGACATTCCTACTGTAACTGGGCTAGTCCCGTTACAGCGCGCGAGTGTGAACCACCGTTGTTTGACGTGTGCCTCCCCTGCGATGCATGCATCTTAGGGGGATTCTCTAGGTGTTTTTCAGGGATCTTTTGGTTGGTTTTAGTCTTTTGGGCCAGGTGCAGCAAGAGCTCCTCTCGTTAATAATTAACTTTGCATCTAATAATTATAAGTAGTTCCTTATTATGCGCGGAGTATTTAGGTTAGGCTTTCTCTTAGATATTATAATGTCTTTATATTTAGGTTATTACCTTAATATAACCTCCGTCCCTTATAATTGTAAATATAAAAGTTTATATTAACTAAGTTCTTATTCCAATTTTCTAAACTCTAACTCTATCTTCCGATTTTATAGTTTAATTACTTTTACTTTAGCTTCTATACGTAGAACCTAGGCCTTTTATTTACGAATATTTAACTAGGATTGCTATAGCGTTAACTGTTATAAGAATTAAGCTTATTAAGTAACAGTTATATAAAGTAAAGACTATAAGCAGCTTTTATGTCCTAAATACGGTTAGGTTATAAGTTGGATATATTAAGGACATATCTAGATAATTTTACTTAACGGTAAAATAGGCCTAGGAGATAGCGAAACTTAACTATTATTTAATGTTATAATAGAGGAAACTAAAAGATATTAGCTTTATAGAACTTAGTAAAATTTAGAATATAATATACCGGAGCGAATAGAGATAATAAATTATAAGTAAGATTTTAATTATGCGCCTTATAAACTTTATATTTACAACCGTAGGCGTATACTAATTTTAGAAGATAATAACGTGCACAATAGGCGAGCTGGCTAGATAGGCGAGCTAGCCACCTTAAAACTCCACCAAAAATTAGAAAAATCGTACCTTAATATCTTAACAACCACTTAATAATAAATTCTAATAATTTGGATTTGGACTTTTATATATACTCTATAGCTTCTATTAGAGTCATATAGTAAATAGTTCCGTGGTTTTTAAGATATAGTATTTTGGCCTTATTTTGGCCCCTAAAACTTAATATCTTAAAAACTACTAAACTATTTACTATATGACTTTAATAGAAACTATAGAGCATATATAAAGGTCCAAATCCAAATTATTAGAATTTATTATTAAGTGGTTGTTAAAATATTAAGGTACGGTTTTTCCGATTTTTAATGGGGTTTTGAGGTGGCCAGCTCGCCTATTGTGCACGTTATATCTAATATAACATTATTAAAATTAAAATCTTTATCCTCTTTAATACTTATAGATATAGCATTAGCTTTTTCTTTGCTAGTATAGGCTTATTTTCTTAATTTTTCTAGCTCTTTCAAACCTTATTAAACTTTAGCAGATTATATTAGTAATATATTTATATTAGAACTATAATAAAGCTATATATTTATGCTTCTCTATAAGAGCTATTCTTTTAGCAATAGATATAGTTCGCGATATATATACAATTCTATACTAATTATACGCCTTCCACGTTTTATAATTAAAAATATTAATTCTCTATCTACTAAATTTATTATTATAATAGTATATAACGGATATAAAAGATGGGCAAATATTAAAATAGCGGCAAGAAGGCTTAATTAACACCTTAGATTATTTGCTTAAAAATAGGAGTATTTAACGGCGTTTATATTTGTCGGTATATATTCGTTCCATATATTACGTGCGTAAGCACGTAATCTACGCGAGACGCGTATATGTATCATTAAGACGTGTAGATATAACAAGGGAGAATCCACTAACAACACCGCATAGTACATATTATTACGATATATATATTCTGCACGTTGTTAATGCATACCAACACTGATTAGTAAGCGCGCACAGATTAGGAAACACGCAGATAGCTTAAAAAACAGTTATACTATCCACCTTACAGCAGATTAGAAGATAGTTATACTCATCCACCTTTTATATCAGCCTATTTCAGTTAAAGAGAAGAAGAGAAACCACCTAGGAGTACTTATTTAGTATCTATAACGACTTTTAGACATCTCGTTCTATCTATTTTAGAAGAATTACTGCGCAGAACACCTTACCCTACTTAAACAACTCAAACCGCCCCCTAAACCGCCTCCTCAACCGCCTCCTTAACCGCCTCCTTAACCGCCTCCTTAACCGCCTCCTTAACCGCCTTCTTAACCGCCTCCTTAACTGCCTCCTTAACCGTTCCCCTACCTTTACTCTACAAACACCCTTACCTTTACCCCATTTACCTGAATAATACATAAAACACAAAATGTCAGGAACAGAGATAGACTGGAAGGAAGAAGCAGCTAAATAGGAAGATAAAATTAACCTAATAGAAGTTACTAAGGACGAGCTAACCAACTACGTATGATGCAAGATATATATATATACGGAGATACACGACTAGTACCAGTTAGACTTAACACTCTAGGAATTGTTCTAGGGACATTTTAAGGACTTTACGGTTAATACCTTTACAAAAATCCCCTTACACTGGCTTTAACAACTACGCGACTATCTAAATAGCAAAGGAGTATGGGTTAATACTAACTATAAATAAGGTAAATCACTCCCTTAGTCCTTATATAATATAGCACAAGAAGAGGACCAAACGGAATAGACCAGAGAAGAGATAAACGCACTTAAGAAAAAGTTTAACACTAAGATTAAGTCAAGAAGTATTAACTATTACAATACACACGGAACCCTGGAGGAGCAATAAGCAAGACGTTCCTTAGTGCCTATACCTTCTGCTACACCTTAAACTATGACTACCTCTACCCCCACACTATCTACCACGCCTTAACCTGCAATAATAATATAGCAACTTTACGTACAACCTACAGATGAGGAGAACCGCCCTATTACTATAACTAGCTATGGAAAGGAAATTGCGAATACAGCCAAGATATACACAGAGGAGCAGAAATACGGTAGCATAAACGAAAGCCTTAACTATAAATTAATAATATTCTACAACATCTATAATTAAGCGGACGTACCCTAAGAAGCTTACCTTAAGGCATTCCCTACTATATTAAAAGGACTAGCTCTAGACCACTTCTACACAAACTAACTATTCCGCCTACTATTTGCCAAAGCTTGCGAGCACCTTTGGAATTTCTTTAAAGGACTAGGATTTTAACGCAAGAACCTAGACAAGTGGAATACCATTACACTTATAACAGTAATGGCAGAAAATATAGACAAATTTACAAGCGAATGCCTTTAATTGCTAATCTATAGACTTTGTTAACTATAGCATAGCCTTAAACCTACCTTACAAACTATGGACTTCCTTTATAATAAAATCGTCACTTCTTGCCAGGGAATACTAGCATGTAAATATACAGTCTCTAACCTACCAGATAACCTTAGAGCCCTTATTAATAAACTTTAATCGTCTATTATAGCATACGAGAAAAAGCATGCGGAGAAGACATAAGCTTTCTTTACAGACTGACAATTCCATAGAAGAGATAACAACTATAACTATAACAACTATAACAACTGCAGTAACCCCCCGTATAACCGCAACCGACAGAAACCACATTGCTTCGTATATAACAGGGAAGGATGTCGCTTATAGAAACATACTAAGAAGGAGTAAGAAGAGTCTAAGACTAAGTTTAAGAACAAGTTTAAGGACCGCTTCCAGGAACAAATAAAGCAATACATTATAAACTATAAAGGCGACGACAACAAGGACAACAACAAGGACGATAAGATTACTGACGCATTTAACGCTCTGGTAATTAACATAGACCCCAACACTTTACTAAACAAGGACGACCAGGCCACAGTATACTACACTTTATACGGTAAGATCGAACTAGACAATGCAACCGCTATAGCTTTAGAACTGGCCAACAGAGCTTATAGCCACGCAGTTATAACCATTAATACTATAACAGATGCATTTCTTACTGATATAGACCCGTTTACGTACAATACAACCTTACGCTACACCTCTACAAAGTTTATAGGTGTAATGATTGACACCAGAGCCTCCAAACATTCTATAGTAGGATACGGTTAGTTTCTTACACTTTAGAAGATTAATAAAGTACAGTTAAACGAGTCTATAAGAGGCACAGTTAGCGTACAGTTTGGAATAGGTTCTACATCTTCTATTAGTTCTATTAAGGTAGCTACACTAATAGGTATAGTAGAGTTCTACGTTGTTAAAGTTGACACCCCTTTCCTGCTTTGCCTAGCAGATATAGACAACTTATAAGTGTACTTTAACAACCTAAAGAATGTCCTAATAACCCCCTTAAAGACCGTACTAGTTATACGCCGATTTAGACACCTGTTTCTACTATAGGATACCTTATTACATGTATTTATCACAAAGTCTTTTAACTAAAACCCATGCTACTTAACTAATATAGAATTGCGACGCCTACATTAACGCTTCGGACATCCATTAGTAGAGCGACTTAAAAGAATATTGGACCGCGCTAGCTATAAAAATAATACTAATCGCAAGACCCTTAAGCATATTACCCGCTATTGCTTGTACTGTTAAAAGCACGGAAAGTTACTAGGCAGATTCAGATTCACCTTAAAGGACAATATTAATTTTAACTACTGTATTATCGTTAATATTATGTATATTAACAGCAAGCCCGTACTTTATATTGTTAATAAAGGCACCCGATTTCAAACAGGTAGATGGCTACAGAATATCAGCGCTAAGCACATATGGGACATGTTATAAGCGTGCTAGATTAACATATACCTAGGCCCCCCAGATATAATTGCACATAATATAGGAAAGAACTTCATTAGTAGAGAGTTTAAGCAATACACGGTCAACATAGGCACTACTATAAGAATCGTACCGGTCGAAGCTCACAACTTAATTAGCATAATAGAGCGTTACCACAGCCCCTTATAACGCATATACCACATTATCACTTCTAAGATACCAGGAATTAATAAGGATATAGCACTGCAAATGGCCTTTAAAGCAATTAATGACTCCGCAGGACCAGACGGCCTAATACCCACGCTGTTAGTATTTAGAGCGTACCCCTAAATAACAGAGTCCGACGCACCTTCACCTACAGTAACATAGCGTGCGATTGCATTCAAGAAAGCCATAGAGGAAGTAAAGAAGATACAAGCGGAGCGCCAGGTTATAGATATACTTAATATATATAATGGCCCCAGCACTACCGCAATTCATAATCTACCCTATAACTCTTTAGTACTGGTCTGGAGAGAAGGCAATATAGGATAACCTAGATACTAGGCAGGACTATATAACCTACTAAATATTAAAGGAGAAACGTGTGCTGTTAACCTACCTAGCGGCCCTATAAAGTTCCGTAGCACTACTGTTAAACCGTACTTGACAAACCCTAGAAATATTTAAGTTAAAGACATTTAAGATAACGGCACCTAAGTTAACAATATTTAAGTTGATGAAATTATCCGTATATACAAACCGTCCACAGAAACCGTCTCTATACAGAAACTGTCCCTTACCAAAACCGGAGAAGCACAACCACCTTGCTAAGAAAGAGGAAGACCCCGCAAGCATCCCCTTCACATTAATACTGCTGACATTACTATATTCTTGCAAGAGGATAGCAACCATAAGCAGTTTAAAACGTCCCGTTAAAAGGAAATTATAGGACTAATTGAAAAGGGCGTATTTAAGATAATTAACCCTTAGGACGTACCCGCAGGAGTTAAAGTCTTTAACTTACGATTTATAGATAAGATTAAAAACCCTAGTACTAACAAAGCCTTTAAGAAATTAAGACTCGTCGTCCAAGCGTATAACGATCTTAAAAAGGGTATTATACTAACCTAGTTACCTACTATTTAACAAGTCAGCCAACGCCTTATTCTATACATCGCAGTAATACTACGAGGCAATGGCATATAGTTATACCTACGAGATATCTCCTAGGCGTATATCTAGTCTCTTATAAAGCTGAATTAAGACTTCTATATCCAACCACTTTACGAATTGGGAAGCCAACTAGGTATCGGAAAGAACTCTATCCTAAAGGTAATTAAGCCTTTATATAGTATTCCAAAAGCAGGCAATCACTGGTTTACAACCTACTATAATCATTATATTAAGGAGTTAGATATGAACTTATTAACGTATAACCCTTACCTCTTATAGAGCAACACTCCTAACTACTTTAGCATTGTTGGCCTTTAAACTAACAATACTCTCTTCCTAGCCAATACCACCTTTACAGACGCGGAGCAACGATATCTGGAAAAGGCTCACTTTCTTATAAAAGAGCGCGAGCAACTTACGGTTAAACAGTTACTTAAATTTAATGGATACATCATTTAACTCTCTTGGGAAGGCAATATTATAATAACCTAGGAACACTAGTGCAAAAACCTAAATACAGTCCACCTTAGTAAAATAGCTACAACCACGAGCTTAAGAGGCATTGTCCGTAATACACTAACTATAAAGGAACAATACATTGCACAACGCGCAAGAGGCGTGTATATTGCCTCTATATATCAACTAGAAGCTTCCTTTAATCTCTCTTTTACCGCCCAGGTAATTAACCCTAAGAAGGAAGATATTATAGCATTTAATAAACAACTATAATTGCAGATTAACAACCCAATAAGAGGCCTTACGTTTATTAAATTGGACATTAATATATTACGCCTACTTACTTTTACTAATACCTTATTCGCCAATAACAAGGACCTCTTGTCATAAATAGGATATATACTGGTATTAAAGGACGCGTTATATAGGGCTAACATTATTCACTAGTCGTTAATTAAGTGTAAAAGAGTTACCAGAAGCATACTAGCTTCAGAACTCTATGCAATAGCCCATAGATTTAACATTGGCGCCATAATTAAGTTAACTGTTAAACAACTCCTACAGATCGAACTCCCACTTATACTTTACACCGACTTAAAATCACTTTACAAATGTCTTGTTAAGCTAGGCACTACATAAGAGAAACGTCTTATAATAGACATTATATATCTCCATCAGTTATACAAGCGCAGAGAGATTACGGAAGTTAAGTAGATTAACGGTGATAGCAACTCTACTAACTTAATAACTAAGAGCAAGGCATCTACGGCTCTTAAGAAGTTGATTAATACCAATTACTTAAAACTGCAGACTATGGAGTAGGTTAAACAAACGAACTAAGATTTGGCGTAGCGTTATAACAATACCATATTCTACGGACCCTGAATTTAACCAGCCAATTAGGATTTTCCATACCCGGCATAGAAAATCGCTATTGGCTCGCTTACTACTAGCGCCTTAGCGACCCTCGCGATATGTCCACCTGCTACCCCTAACAACCCTTCTCCTTCTCCTTCTCCTTAGCTTGGTATCTTTATTAGACAGTAATTGTCACGAGACACCCTATAACACCTTACACACGTCCACCTGTTTCTATGACCTAGTAATTAGAGACCGACCGCGAGACGGCAATATAACGGCAATCTATAGTATTCTGCCATATTTTGCTAAAGTCCACCAAATCCTGTCAAGTTCTGCCAGGACCACTACCCAAATCCTATTCTACTCTGTGTATATATTAACCAAGCAACCAAGTTAATAATATATACCCTTTCTTCCCGTTTCCTTACCTTCTTTCCTTACGCAACGTCTTAACTTTATTACACAGTTTATTAATCCATAAGCTCTGGTTCATGTGAACCGTTATAAGCGTTATGTGACTGGGATAGGATCGAAGGAGAAGCTATTGCGTATAGATAGGAAAAGCCCAGCTATTGCGTATATGCTATAAATAACAGGAATGGTACAATTTGGTTTCCTTTAGAGTTGCTCTAATATTGGTATATATTCGTTCTATATATTATGTGCGTAAGCACGTAATCTATGCGAGACGCGTATATATATTATTAAGACGTATAGATAGAACAAGGGAGAATCCACTAACAACACCGCATAGTATATATTATTACGATATATGTATTCTGCACGTTGTTAATACATACCAACAATATTCTTTATAATTATAGAAAATATTTTATTATCTATTTTACTATAATACGGATTTATTCTAGATGCAATATATATATATCGCTTATATTAATACTAGTTTATAATTTTATAGTTATTACTATACTTTTCTATAACCGCGAATATTAGAATATTATTATTATTATTTATTGCTTAACGTCCGATTTGGATCCCTATTGGGCCCACGCGGACTACTCCTTATATACATATAGGGAGAAAACTCTATTTGAGAAAACCCCATGATCCATCTCCCCGCCTTTTAGGGCTCGCTTATAAGTCGCCTATAAGTTACTAGTGGTGCTCTACTACCTTACTTTTTAACCTCTTTGGGAACTACTACTGCCGTAACAAACCTACGGACGCGCTAGTATTACACACTATACTCTACTCCTGTAGAGTTATTAGGGGGCGCCTATTACTCGCCCCTTTGCCTTCTATTACTATTTCCTTTACAACCTAGAACTGGTCTAGCATATTTTAGCTAATAAGCCACCGGGTAGCCGCCTTAAGGCCTTTCTATATTAAGAGTAGTATATTATAGTTTTCTATACTAGCTGCTAAGAGCATTGCTTCTTAGCTAGTGTATAAGGGGCATAACAGTATTATGTGTTTTGGTGTCTGTCTTAGCCAGCCATATTTGCACCTTGGGCTACCCACTAGGACATCCACCCAGTAAAGCCAATCTTTTAGTCCTATTATTCCTGTTCTTAAGAGTGTTGCTATTGTATTTTCTGCCTTTATTAGGCCCTCTTGGAGCCCTTAGGTATTTACCCCCTATAGCATTACCTATACTACGGCTTAGGTTCCCCTTGCCTAAGTCTGCCTCTATACCTTTAACTCCTATTTGTCTCTCTAGCGTCGGTCCAACCAGTATTATATTATGGTAGATGGTTTTCCAGTACTCTTTTATGCTCTACTTTG
>Ga0307507_10000115_pt1 | contig 133047 bp, 36 predicted proteins | sample 7_EM_MG_FD_207223 | JGI IMG/M metagenome (GOLD analysis project Ga0307507, IMG submission 207223) | Populus trichocarpa ectomycorrhiza microbial communities from riparian zone in the Pacific Northwest, United States - 7_EM | ecosystem: Host-associated > Plants > Roots > Unclassified | place...
ATTGGCCTAGTTAACTTCTATATAGTAAAAGCAGACACCCCTTTCTTACTTTGCCTTGCGGACATGGACAGGTTATAGGTTTACTATAACAATATTACGGACACTTTAATCGGCCCTATAACTGCCCTAGAAAGCAAGCATATTACCCTGCCAATTACATAATAATTTAGACACCCGTTCCTTATATAGGGAGAGACTTTACGGACCTATATTTAGGAATCTTTTAACTATAACCCGTGCTACCTTACCAGTACGGAGATCTATTGTTTATATTATCATTTTGGCCACCCATCAGCCGAAAAGCTATATAGAGTCCTTAAACGCTCTGGACACAACAATATTAATAGGAAGGCAGTTAATTACCTAACTAAATACTACTCCTACTGCTAGAAATACGGACGTTCTCTAGGCCGATTTAAGTTTACCCTTTATAAGGATCTTGACTTCAACCATTTAGTGTATATAGATATTATGTACATTAACGGCAGCCTAGTATTACACATAATTAACAAGGTAACCCGCTATTAAGCCACCCGTTAGTTGCAAAATATATCTATAAAGCACACTTGGGATATTTTACGGACCTGCTGGATTAATACGTATGTTAGACCTCCTAAGTATATCACCTATAACACTAGTAGGAACTTCATCAGCAAGGAATTCCAGCAGTATGCTATGGCCATGGCTATATTAACAAAAGCCGTTCCAGTTAAGGCGTATTAGTCCGTTAGGCTTATTAAGCGAGCTTACCCAGCCCTACAGAGAGCTTACTAGATTATTATGGACGAGTATAAGGACATCCAAAAGGAACTGGCTCTACAGATAGCTATAAAAGCCGTTAATAATACTACTAGCCCAGATAGACTAGTACCTACCCTCTTAGTCTACGGAGCCTACCTAAGGATAAGTAACCTAAATCCTCCTGCCCTATCCATTACGGAACAAGCAGCTGTAATATAGAAGGTAATGGCCGAGATAGTTAAGCTACGGGCTAAATAAGCTATTAATAACGCCCTGCACCACCATAACGGACCTAATACGACCCTAGTACACGACCTCCCGCTTAACTCTAAAGTCCTTATATAGCGTAAAAGCGGCAAGTGGACCGGACCCTACCGTTTACTGGCTGTAGAAAATGAGACGTACTGTATATAACTTCCTAGCGGCCCAACCAGCTTTAGGAGCACGTCTGTAAAACCCTACTTTCGGCCTAAAGACACCTATAACGTCAAGCTAGATAAACTAGAAGCAACTACCAAGCCAGATAAACCGGAGGTAACTGCCGAACTAAATAAACTAAAAGCGACCGCCGAACCAAACAAGCTAGAAGCACCCTTGCCTACCCTAGAAGTCCTCCAGAAACCTACTAAACCCACTATACCTACTATAAAGCGCGGTTGAGGACGCCCCCAAAAGCACCCCGTAACTAAAAATACTATAATGGAGACTTACCTAACCTCCGCAGGAATATCCGTAAGGCAATCTCTGCCTGCGGATATATCAGTTCTAGTACAGGAAACCCCCTTTATAGACTTATAACATAAAGAGATTAACGGACTACTTAAAAAGGGCGTCTTTGCGGTTATAACAGAGAAAGACGTTCTGCAAGGCGTCTATATATTTAACTTACGCTTTATTAACAAAATTAAGCACCTAGGTACTAATAAAGCTTTTAAAAAATCAAGGCTTGTTATATAAGCCTACAACGACTAAGGGAAGGGCTTAGTCCTTATGTAATCGCCTATAATTTAACAAGTCAGCCAACGGATTATACTTGCACTTATATCTAGACTACAGCAAAGCAAACCCGTAGCTCTTTACCTACAGGACATCTCGCAAGCCTATATATAGTCTAATACCTACCTAAGTAGGGATATCTTTATACGGCCACCCCCTAAGCTCAACCTATAACCAGGAACAATCCTACAGGTCGTAAAACCTCTATATAGAGTACCAGAAGCTGGAAACTATTGGTTTAAGACATACCACTAGTACCATGTTAGTAAACTTAAAATGGAATAGTTAACCTATAACCCCTACCTCCTATACAGCCTATTAAACGGCCTCGGTATTGTTGGACTCTAAATAGACAATACCCTATTCCTAGCAGACTAGACCTTTGCGGACGCTAAAGAAACTAAACTATAAAAGGCCAAGTTCTTAGTAAAGCCGCGAGAGCAGCTAACTAAGCAGAATCTAATTAAGTTTAATAGAGGCCTAATTATATAAAAGGGCAACCTAATTAAGCTAACTTAGGAACGCCAAGCCTAAAACCTAAAGCCTATTATAGTAAAGCCTACGGACCTTACTAGTTCCTGTGGAGAGACCTATAAGACCGTAAATATAAAGGACTAATACGCTGCATAGCGTGCAAGAGGCGCCTATATAGCCACAGTCTGCCAACCCAAATCTGCCTACAACTTGTCCTTTACGGCCCAGGCAGTAAATCCGCAAGAAGAAAATATTAAGCAGCTTAATAAGCGCATTTAATAGCAAATTAACAACACAACAAGAGGACTTACTTTTATACCACTAGACCTAAATTCCCTTAGTATAATGGCATTTATGGATGCCTCCTTTGTTAATAACAAAGACCTATTATTATAAATCAGCTTTGTGATTGTACTTACGGACCGCAATTAAGACGTAAATATACTGCACTGGTCTTTAATTAAGTGCAAATAAGTAACCCGCAGTGTACTAGCTTTTAAGCTATATGCACTAGCCCATGGCTTTAATATAGCAGCCGCAATTAAATCAACGGTCTAGAAGATTCTATAACTAAAGCAGTTACCCCTGGTTCTATATACCAATTTAAAGTCCCTCTATAACTGCCTAGTCAAACTAGGTATAATATAAGAGAAAAGGCTTATAGTTAACCTTATATGCTTACGTCAAGCCTATAAACAGCGCGAGATTACGGAGGTTAAATAGATTAGCAGTGGAGACAACCCAGCAGACGCTATAACTAAGGCAAAGCCGTATTAAGCTCTTAAAACCCTAATTAACACAAATAAGCTTAACCTAGAAGTTATAAAATGGGTAGAATAGGACTAACGGAGCACCTACAGTACGTCTACGGCCCGTTAGAAGGCCGTACGGCTCGTTATATGGTACAGGTAGAAAACAGTGGAAAGCTACAGTGGAACTTAGTGGACTCACGTAACCCGCCGAATTTTGCAGGGTAGTTAAATTAACCAATCACGATTTTCCATCCCCGGGATGGAAAATCGCCATTGGCTCGCTTAGCACTAGCGCCTTGGCGGCCCTCACGATCCAACTTATAGCTTGTCTACTGCCCGTCAAAAGGCCGTACGGTTCATTCTACGGACTATAAGCAGAACTTACGGCCAGCTTAGGGCACCGTTTAGAAGGCAGCCTAGACGGCACCTCAGGGGAGATTTCCTATGTATTTTCTTTTATATTTTATGGTTCTATTAAAGCAATTACGGAGGCTATATATAAGTGGTTTCATTTTTTAAGTACCGCCAGTGTATAATTATAGCACCTATCGTACCAACCGCGTGCCTACGCGTTTGGTACGCCAGGTACGCGTTTACGCGTTCGGTGTACTAACCACTCGCTTACGCGTCTGGTGCACTTATAAAGCACTAACTAATTAGGGGGAGGACGTATTAGTATATAGACTACGTAGTCTGCTTTATATAATTGGGAGTTACCACCATCCTAAAGAGCATATAATACTATATGTATTTCGTGCCCTGGGATACGACTCACTCGTGCTATTAAGTTAGTATAAACAAAAATAATATACTAATTCTTAACCTCTTATACCTAAAGAGTACTATAATCTAATTAATAAGTTTAAAAAATAATTTATAGACTAACTAGCTCTGTACTAAAATAAGTATAATTTTAAAATAGAACTTAAGCCTAGTATAATACTAAAATTTAGTCCGCTATATAATATATTATAAAAAAAACTACTTATAATATAATAATACCTTAATAAGTGTTGGGAATAAGGCAAGTGGTTATTACATATTGTCACGTACCGCCACGGCACTAGCGTAGGGAGGAGCCTTACGCTCCTCACCCTCCCTTATTCCAATAAATAAGCTTTATTAACCAACATCACTGTAACCTACTTAAGTAGTTGTTATTAGTAAGTCACCCTGTGTAACCAATACTAATCAGTGGTTGAATACATAGTCAACTATAGACCAGCTAGGTTTTCGAACAGAAGAGATAGTCTTATATAAGGGTGCCATATACGCTTATATGGAATAGATCCCGGCAATACTATACTACCTTAGACTTGCGGAAAACTAGTAATAGAAGTGTTACTAAGTACTAGGAGATACCAAGTTATATCCATTATATAGAACAACTACGTTTATAAAGATTTGGTTAAGTACTTTAGGTTAGAAGTATTACTAAACCTAGGGTCCTAAGTTAATATCCAAAACGCGTTAAAACAACCATCTTAATACCTTTAGTATACCTTCGCAGACCGTAGGATTATAATCACTACCTAACTACACGTTAAACAACCTTTATTTCCCTTAATTTTTATTAAAACGCGTTAAATAATCTTTAATAATAGCTATTATGGCGTTAACCTACCTAAAGAAGTATAAGGACGATATTAACCCAGAGATATAGAAAACCGCCATAATTAATCCTAAAGATATTAATTAACAAGACTTAAACGGATTCTTATTACACTATATAGCACACTACAAAGATAGCGAATACAACGACACCATGCTATAGTACTATATAAAGGAGGACTTTGTTAGATAGATAAAGGAAACATAGGCTCCTGCGAATAAGGATATTATATAGAACTTCCATAACTTCCTACAGGAGAATAGAGTGTTCGTACCTATAGATAGGGGTGCCATTAGAGATAACATTTAGGAGTAAGTTATTAATGCAAAAAAAGAGCACAAATGGACTCTATAAGAGATTGAGCACCAACTACGCACTATAAGAAAGCTCAATTTATAATAGAACCCAAGTAATATACTATTAGAGACGCTTCTACCTCCGTCTTTAACTCCCCTATATTAACTAATTTAACCCGCAACTTTAACTACTACTCTTTAGTAAGTATAAGATCCCCCTACTTCGCGATCTAATAGCCTTTAGACCCCACCGACTAGACCTATATCCCTACTATGGCCTACAATGCAACTCCTACCTTCTCTATCTTAATCTTAAATCGGAGGCAGTTTAAAATTGCTTACAGAGCTTACGAAGCTCTATTCAGATCAGGAGAAAAAGTTTAGCGGGGAATTATATAATATTCTTAATTCGAAACTATATATCTTCTATAACTGTTGCTAGAAGGTAGGAATAGAGTTTAATAAATACCATAACACCTATTCTATTATGCTTAAGGGCCGAGCTAGTACCTTCTATTATAATTATTTGGTAGAAAAAGGATATAATTTTAACCGTATAATATATAAGTCAAGATGCCACTTTAAAATAGAAAAAAACAAGCAGCAGTATATATTAGAATAGAGAGAGACTACCTTCCTAAAAATTATTGCTATAAACCCAGGTGTCTCTTAGCTTGATTGTCTTTAAAAGCTCTTTAATTAACTTTAGATAATTTAGTGTGGTTTATCTAAATCATATTAAGAGGATTTCAGCCTATGTAATTAAGTTATTAGCGTATACTAAGGCGTTAAAGAATGCAACCTTGCTCTCTTTAATCCTGCAAATACTTATAAAGGAGTGTGTGCTTAATTAAGATCTTCTATTGGCACCGCTCTACGCTCTTAAGAAGTATAGCAATTTAACGCCTAACTCTAACCTACTTCGATTAACCCGCCCGACCAATATAATTACAACTGGACTAATCGAACATATAGTGGCCGTGGTAGGCAATACGGCAGAGGGTACAATTAACGACTATAAAGCAAAGGTGGAGGTCCTTATGGAGGTTCATTCTAAAGTAATCGCTAGAAGAAGTGCTACGTTTATAAAAAACCAAATTGCTAGTTAACTAGGCATTTTCTTAATAAATAAAAGGAGGCATATAATAAGTTTCGCCAGAGTGTAAGAAACGTTGGAAATTATAAGGTTACTATAGCTTACTTCTAAAGCTTCCTGGTTTAATATAAAGGCGTAGAAGATCTTAAGGGTGAGGTTAATAAGGCCGAACAGCTTCTTATAGATATGGAAATTAAGGACTACTTTCCTAACTAATACTTTACTAAGTATAGTAAGGTAAATAGTATATAAACCATTGCTGTTCTAAATGACTAATCTACGCTCCACTCTATTATAAAGTCGGATATCTTTAATGAGCTAAAGAAGAGTTCTACGTTCTCCTTTAATAATAGATACTCGGCGAACGTCTTCTATAGTATTATGCTAGACACTAGAGCCGCAGGAGTATCTATAATAGGAGAACCTTAAGTTCGAGCCCTTTAGTAGCTTAATAGCTCTGTCTAGATTAACCATTTAACGGCAGGCTAATACCTAATTCGTTTTAGCAAGGGTACTATAATCTCTTTTAGCACAATTAGGGTCCAAACCCCCTTAGGGTATATTACTTTCTATATTATCCCTACGAACACCCCATTCCTATTTTATATTAGAGATATAGATAAATTAAGCGTTAAGCTTAATAACCTCAAGAATATACTTATTTAGGGAGATAATTAGGTGCCTATTATACGTAAGTAGGGTCACCCCTAGTTGCTCCTTTATTAACTAGAAAAGAGTATTGCTTAGAGCCATTTAACTAAGTTAGAGTTACGTTAACTATACCATTATTTTAGCTACCTATCCGTTTACTAATTACTTAGGGTTCTTTAGCGAGCAGGCCATAAAGTTAAGGTTAAGGCAATTAAGCATCTTATAAAGTACTGCCATTACTACTAAATAAACCAGAAGTCCCCTAGCCGATTCAAGTTTACCCTTAAAGATGACTATAACTTTAACTTCTGTATTATCGTTAATGTTATGTATCTTAGCGGCAAGTTAGTACTCTAAGTTGTTAACTTCTTAACCTCCTTCCAAGCCGCACGCTTCTTAAAGGATATGTTAGCTAAAAACGCATGGGATACCCTTTAATTATACTAGATTAATGTCTACCTAGGACCCCCTAATTAAATTGTCTATAATATAGAAAAGAACTTTTTATCTATAGAGTTTTGACAATAGATAAAGGCAATGGCAATTAAGGTTAAGGAAGTCCCTATTAAGGCATATAATAGCGTTAGAAAAGTGGAACGATATTACACGCCATTATACCGCGCATATAAGATTATCTCTTTAGAACTAGAGGATGCTAGCAAAGAACTTACCTTACAAATAACTGTTAAAGCTATTAACGATTCCGCTGGCCCGGATGGACTTATACCCACGCTGCTAGTCTTTGGCGCCTACCCTTAAATAACTAATAATTCTCTACTATCTCCCTCTGTTGTGTAACGAGCTAAGGCTATTTATAAGGCAATAAAGGAGGTCCAATATCTCTACGCCATACATTAGGTTAACGACGCACTAGGAATAAGAAATGGCCTAAATACCTTAACTACGCTCGATCTGCCACTCTAGTCTAAGGTACGCGTATGGCGTAAAAAGGGAGGGTGGTCAGGCCCACATTAACTTATTGCAATTAATAGTTAAACTTGCACTATTTAGATGCCTTATAGACCCACTTAATTCTGTTTAACTGTTATTAAGCCTTACTATAAAGATAACAGTTCTGAACCTTTGTAGGATGCTATAGAAGATGTCCTAAAGAAGAGCCACGATTAATAAGCTCTAGAAGGCAACCACAATTCTAATATAATTATAGTAGATACGCCGCAACTATAACGCGGTAGAGGTCGCCTAAAAGGATTATAAAATTACTAACATCTTATTAATTTTAAAGAGCAATTTGTTGCCGCTATTAAGAATAAAGTCGAGCTATTAATAGCCTTTATAACAGCTAAGGAGAAGGCTGACTTTAAACTTGCAAAATAGCTCTAAAAGGAAGGTTATATTATAACCCTAGGAGCTTCTTTCCAAGCATCCAATAAGCAGGAGATTAATGGCCTTATTATAAGAGAAGTCTTTAAATTCGAGAAGTATAACCCTACTAAGTTTAATAAAGTTTGCATGTTTAAGTTAAGAATAGTTAATAAGATTAAAGGTAAAGCTATTAATGCCCTATTTAAGAAATTAAGGCTTGTCATCTAAGGTTATAATAATAATGGTAAGGAGGTAATTCTTATGCAATCTCTTATAATTTAATAAGCTAGTTAGCGAGTTATTATTGCGCTAGCTCCCTCCTTAATAAAGAATAGAATAGCGGTCTATCTATAAGATATTACTTAGGCCTACACCCAATTAGAGACGCACCTTTAGCGCTTAATATTAGCATACCTTCTAGAGCAAATTCGCCACTAATATCCCAAAGATACAATTATGGTTATGCTTAAGCCATTATATAGAATCGTAGAGGTAGGAACTTATTAGTAGGCTACCTATAGTAAGCACTATAAAGAGAAACTTTTAATAACTACTTCTATATTTAATCTATGCTTCCTTATTATAACCACGGGAACCCTATTTGGAATTATTAGCATACAAACTAATAATATAATTATCTTAGGAGACGACCAATTTTTAGCTCTTAAAGAAGATAAGCTAGTAAAGGCAAATCTTATAGCAAAGCCAAAGGAAAAGCTTAATTTAACAATACTATTACTTTTTAATAGATGCATCCTCTCCCTAAATAAGGATTCTATTGCTTTGCGCCAGAAGGGTTAAGGCAAGAAGATTAATATTATTAATATTAACTCTCCAAAACAAGAATACGTGGAGTAACGCGCTTGCGGAGCTTATATTACTTCTATCTATTAACCTAAGGCTTTATTTGATCTCTCTATTGCCGCCTAATACTAGGAACCAACTAAGGATAATATCCTTGCCCTAAATAAGCGTCTCTCCTGGTAAATAAACTATCTTAATTAGGGACTACTCTATATGCCTATTAATCTTCCCACCGCTAAGCTCTTTGTATTTATTAATAGATCGTTTATAAATAATAAAGATTTTAGCTCCTAGCTAGGATATAAAATTATTATTATAAACGAATTTACTAGAAAGAATAACTTTATAATCTACGGCAATCTTATCTATTAGAGCTTAACCAAGAGTAAGTGCGTTATTTAAAGCGTTCTAGCGTTAGAGATATATAGAATGGTTAGCAGAGTTAACATAGCAATTACAATTAGAACTACCCTAAAGATAATTATAGATTAACTTAGACTTCCTATTATCCCTATAGTCGTGTATACTAACTTATACTCCCTTTATAAGTGTTTAGTTAAGCTTGGTACCACAAAGAAAAAGCGCCTTATAATTAATATTATAGCACTTTAGTAATCCTACAAACGGCAAAAACTCTTTAAGATTTAATGGATTAATAGCCAAGATAACCCAGTAGATGCAATAACAAAGGCAAACCTAAATAAGGCTTTAGAAACATTCGTTAATACAAATACTCTACATATATAGGTTAAAGGTTAGGTTAAAAGGAAGTAAGAATATAACGCTCTATAGACCCTAATTTTAACCAGCTAATCAGGATTTTCTATACCTGGTATAGAAAATTACTATTAGCTCGCTTACTACTAGCGCCTTAGTGGCCCTAATACGACGCCTACCTAAGCAAGAAGCACTACGTGCTAAAAGGCAAACTTTAGAACAGCGAGACTTATATTATAACAGCAATAGTAAGTAAGGAGGATTGGTATTTGTTCCGCTAGCCAAGCAATATATATATATAGACGACAACCACAAAAGAAGAGTTGCTAGTGTCGGGAATAAGGCAAGTGGTTGTTACGTATTGTCACATACCGCCGCGGCACTAGCGCGGGGAGGAGCCTTATGCTCCTTGCCCTCCCTTATTCTAATAAATAAGCTTTATTAACCAACATCACTGTAACCTACTTAAGTAGTCGTTATTGGTGAGTCACCCTGTGTGACCAACAATAAGCATCTAGAAAAAGGATTTATTTACCCTAGTTAATCTCTATTTACCTTACCTATACTATTTATTAAAAAGCTAAGAGGAGGCTTAAGATTCTATATTAATTATTAAGCTTTAAATATAATTATAATTTAAAACTAATATCTAATTCCCCTAATTTAAGAGACGCTTAACTATTTAGTAAAGATATAGTACTTTATAAAGCTTAATATAGTTACTGCCTTTAATAAAATCTATATATATAATAAGGACTTTTTAAATACGTAGTAATGCTATTTAGCGTAAAAAACGGCCCTAGTATATTTTAGTAATATATTAATAATACGCTTTATAAATTCCTTAGTATATTTATTACTATATATATTAAAAATATATTAAAATAGCCCTTAAACGCTTATAAGATGCAGGCTTATAATATAATATTAAGAAATATAAGTTCCACGCGTCTAAATTTATATACTTAGGCTTAATTATATTTTATAATAGAATTAAAATAAACCCTAAAAAAAGTTGCTGCAATTATAAACTAAGAAAGCCCTAATAATATATAAGATATTTAATTTTTTTGGGGATTTATAAGCTTCTATTATTAATTTATTAATTATTTCTTAAAAATTACCTAGCTGTTAGTAAACCTAAGAAAGAAAATTTAAAAATTTAAATAGACAGCTAAATATAAATAAGCTTTTAATAACTTAAAATATCACTTTATAACTATTCTAATTTTTACCTACTTTAACCCTAATCTTAAATATATTATTAAAACAGACTTATTTAATTATGCGCTAGGGGAGTGTTATTATAATATAATAAGAACGGCAAGCTATATCTAGTAGCCTTTTTCTCCTAAAAACTTGCCCTTATTAAATTAAATTATAAGATATATAATAAGGAACTACTTACAATTATTAGATGCTTTTAATTGTGGCGTTTTAAGCTTAAAGGATTATTATTCCTAATATATATATTAATAAACTATAAGAACCTATAGTACTTTATAACTATAAAGCAATTAATATAGCGCTAAATTTATTAGGCTAAATATCTCTTATAATTTAATTTTAAGATTATATATTAACTAGGTAAACTTAATTAGAAGCCTAATATATTAATATAATAATTATAAAATCTCCAATGTTATAAAGTATATTAAGACACGCCTAAATAAGCTATGGAAGGACCCTAGGGTGCCCTATAGGAGAATAAACTAATAATCCTAAAGTAGGGAAGATATATTAGAGAATTAGGTAAAGAAAGCAAAAGAAAAATAGTGCTGTGTTAGGGCCCAGGCCTATATAGAGCAGAAAGGGAGACATGTAAGAGGCTAGTAAAGACAATAGCGAGAGAGAGAAAGGAGCTAAAGTAGAGTATAAAAGAATACTAGGAAACTATCTACTATAATATAACACTGGTTGGACCAACGCTAGAGAGGTATATAGGAGTTAAAGGTATAGAGGCTAACTTAGGCAAGAGGAACCTAAGCCGTAGCATAGTTAACGCTATAGGGGGTAAATACTTAAGAGCTTTAAGAAGGCCTAATAAAGGCAGAAAATATAATAGCAATACTCTTAAAAACAGGAATAATAAGACTAAAAGATTAGCTCTACTGGGTAGGTGTCCTAGTAGATAGCCTAAGATATAAATATAGCTGGCTAAGACAGATACCAAAATATATAATACTGCTATGCCCCTTACACACCAACTAAGAAGTAATGCTCTTAGTAGCTGGCATAGAGAACTATAATATACTACTCTTAATATAAAAAGGTCTTAAGGCGGTTACCTAATAGCTTATTAGCTAAAATGTGCTAGACCAGTTTTAGGTTATAAAGCAAATGGTAATAAAAGGCAAAGGGGTGAGTAATAGGCGCCCCCTGTTAACTCTATAGTAGTAGAGTAAAGTTTATAATATTAGTGTGTCCGTAGGCTTATTATGGCAGTAGTAGTTCCTAAGGATGTTAAAAAGTAAGGTAGTAAAGCACTATAGGTAACTTATAGGCGCTAAGTAAGCGAGTTCTAAAAGGCGGGGAGATAGATTACAGGGTTTTCTTAAGTAGAGTTTTCTCCCTATATATATACAAGGATCCTCCAACGGCTAAGCAAAATTGAAAACAAATAAAACCCCCCCTTACCGGCGAACCGCACCTAAGCTACCGTAGCTGCGCTTCTACAGCACAGGGAACCTACCCCCCTTAAGACAATAACTGGGTATATAATTATAATACGACCAAATATAGAAAAAGTAGAGGGGCTTAGGAGACAATTAGAAATAGAAGTCCTTATAGAGATTCGCAAAGAGGTCTATAACGCTGTTGTAGTCCGATACCTTAGGAGCAGAGATATTAGAGTCACCTTAAAGGATTAACAGGTAAAGGAACGAGCCGTAAGGGCAGGGGATAGGCTAGGAGAACGCATTGATATAAAAGTACTCCGCGAGGATTATCCAGTTGAAGTCCCAGCGGTTCCTATAAGCCTTAGGGTAGAAAAGGGACGCTAGGTGGATAACATAGTAATTATATAGGAGATAGTAAGACAAATGGAACACCTTATACCAGGACTTGAGATTACCTAAATCTAATGGCTTTGTTAGGAAAATGCAAACTAAGTATATAATAAGAACAACAAGAGGATATAAGGGTTGCTAGAGACTCGCTAGGGAGACGCCGGACGAACGTATGGCTCCCTTATTGTTAGCACATATACACTAGGAATGCAAAAACTCCTTGTCTAAAAAGGCATAATTATAAATGGCCTTATATACAACACAAGGCTCTATAACCATAGACTACGCCTAAAATGATGCTATTGCTGCGCACAATGGGGATATACCCAATCCATATGCGCAGTATAGGTGTGCTGCGGCCACTGTGCAGGCCCCTATAATACAAGACACTGCTTAAATTAAGACTAAATAAAATGCGTAAACTGCCACCGAAGCACACATAAGGCGTAGGAGAGAGAAGACTGCACCAAATACAGGAGATAGAAGGTAAGGGCTTAACAGCTGCGGGAATAACTGCACGCTAGGTTATATAAATGGAAACAACAGGCGATAAGCTAGTGGGACATAGGTGCCTTTCTAGCGTTTCCTACCTTTAATACTAGGGGGCTAGGCCAGCCATCCCAAGCCTTAACGGGCCAGAAGCGATGCCGCGTGACATTACTAGACCAAATAGGGACATAAGGGTCACAGGGGACACAAGTGAGAGGACGCTCTATAGGTAGACCCTTATAGACAGCCATAGTAAGCTTAAAACCAGGATAATTAAGAATTAGACTTAACGCGGCAAATATAATATTTGCAGCCGACTTATAAAGGGTATATAGCCAACCAGTAAGAATAAGGGAATAACTGGAGATAATAATAGATTTAGATATAGAAGCGTTAATAGGAATATAAGACATGGGAATGGAAAGCTCTATACAAAATAAGTAGGGACTAAGGTGCAGACATAAGAGACAGAAGTTCTGAATATCCTAGAGAAAGTAGAAATAGAAGAAGTGAGGAATAAAGGAGAGATAAAGGACCCTTGCTAGGGGTCCGCTACCTATCCATTATATAATATAACTGCGGTAATATAAACTACTGTCTTATAAGGCCCCTACTAGACAGTCTAGACCTAGAAAAACACTATATCCTTACTATATAAGAACTGTACTATAATACCTACACACAATTAATATACTGCCCCTAAGGATTCCAGCTCCTATATAAACTAAAAGCAGCCATACGCGTATACTTTATGATTAGTAAGGCTATTAGCCTGTCCTTATAGTTATAGTAGGCAGTTAACCTAGATATTACAGTTATAATAATTTAGATATATAGGGGACCGGTATAAATTATTAATGTGTATAACCCTAGGGTTAAAGGGGTCCTGCAAATAGAGAATATTATATTAGTAATAAGCTTACTGGAAACTAAAGGCATAGAGTCCATCCTACTAGGAGACATAAACCTCTACTACCTGCGGTGGGGGGGTATTTATATTGCTGCTAAATAATAGGCAGAGTGCTTACTAAGAGCTATAGATATCTGGGGCCTTAAGCTAGCCACCCCCTTAGGAGCAACTATATGGCAATGAAGCACCGCTAGAAGTATAATTGACCTTATATTTATAGATGAAGGCCTATACCAGAGACTTGAAAGGTGTAACCCTAAAGAAGAATAGGCACTTGCTTTAGACCACATCCCTATCTAGATATAGCTAGATCTAGACATTAAAGCATAACTAAATAGCAAAAGATACGCAATAAGGAAGCTTAAGATAGACAATTTCCTTAATACAGTTAAACAACAACTTTAAGACCTAGAAGAAATCCACCTAATACCAAACGAGTGAGGCTTATTGGCTACCCCTAAGGAAATTAACTGTAGACTAAAAAGGATCTAGGCAGTAATTAAAAATAGGCTGGAAGAGCACTGCCCAGTCTCACAACTGGGCCCCTATACGCAATACGCATGGTCCGCATAATGCGCGGTTCTTGTTGCCAGCCAACGATGAGTAAGAAGGAAATATATAAGTAGCTATGACTCTGAAGACAAGAGATAATATAAAGACACAAGAAACTAGTTAAAGAATACCCTAAAAAAAGAAGTAAGGAATAACTGGAGACGGTTTATAAATGAGTATACTTTTAACCTAAGCCTCCCCTATAACAAAGGCCTTTAGGCTATAGTAAAGTGGGTAAAAAAAAAAAAAGGTAGGGTGCCTAGTAGAAGACCTATACCTACCACCCCTATAAAGAGTAGGGGAATTATAGGCTACTAATGACAATGATAAGAAGGCAAAGATCCTTATAGAAAGGTTCTTCCCCTAACCGGCTCTAGTAGACCTTAGTAATATTATGGGTAAAATACTAGTGACTCGCCTGCGGGTTGACAGCGATATAATAATAGAGGAAATGGCCAGAACTATTAGCCGCCTTTTAAATAATATAGTACTAGGACTAGATGGGATTCTAAATAAAGCCTTAAAGACCTATGGACTACTTATAGCACCCTAGCTTACAGATATAGCCAGAGCATGCTTTGCTATAGGCTACTACCCACGACTTAGAAGATCTGTAATGATAGTTGTCCTGTAAAAAGAAGGTAAAGTAGATTACTTAGTCCTAGGAAGCTACCGCCCTATTGCCTTAGAAAACACCCTTAGCAAGATCTTAGAAAGGGTAATAGTGGACCGTATGGTAGATATAGCTAAGAAACACGCCCTACTACCACAAAGCCAAATGGGGGCAAGAAAGAACTGCTTAATACTATTAGCACTTACGCTACTTACTGCCACTATTAAATCTGCATGGGCGATGTGAAGGGACTTTGTAGTATTAATGCTTAGCCTAAATATTAGTGGCGCCTATAATAATGTGCCCTATGAGCGTCTCCTATACATTTTTAGGGCAAAGGGCTTCCTAGAATGGATTATATAATTTATCTAAGGGTTTATAGGCCAGAAAGAAATATTACTGGTCTTTAGCGGATACTAGAGCCCCCCTATTATAGTCGTAATAGGAATACTATAAGGATTACCCCTCTTGCCTATACTCTTCCTCTTCTTTATAAGTAACCTACTTAACTCCTTTAAGGAAGGGGCAACCTAGGGGATAGGCTTTGTTGATGACACAAACCTAATTATATATGGGCCAACAGCTATAGAGAATTGTAGAACACTAGAGAAAGCTTATAACACCTATATAGAATAGGCAAGATAATATAGAGTCTAATTCTTACCAGAGAAATACCAGCTAATTTACTTTATAAGAAAACGCAACTAATTTGCAGATCTCTAGCATATAATCTATATTTAAGGCTTTAGGGGTTAACCAGTTTAGGGCCTAAGGGTATTAGGAGTATGGGTAGATAGCAAGCTCTAGTGGAGTGTATATGCAGCGTAAGTGGCCTATAAGGGCCAAGCACAGTACATTGTATTATTTAGGATTGTTAATTCTACATAGGGCCTATGCTTTTAGAGGTCACGCCTATTATATACAGCAGTTGTTTGGCCAACCATGATGTATGGATCCAGTGTTTAGGCCATTGGAGAAACCAAGAAAGGCCCCCATAAATTGCTCCTTAAACCACTTTAAAAGGTCCAAACAGCCTGCCTCTGGAGTATAATAGGCGGGTATAAGCGAATGGCCACAGCACTGCTAGAGAAGGAAGCCAATATCCCCCCCCTATAACTATATATTAAAGCCACTATAATGCAAAGGGCGCAAAATAAACGCAACTTTAATGTTATAAAGTATATTAAGATACGCCTAAATAAACTATAGAGGGACCTAAGGGTGTCCTATAGGAGAATAAACTAACAACCCTAAAGTAGGGAAGATATATTGGAGAAATAGGTAAAGAAAGCAGAAGAAGAATGGTACTGCTTTAGGGCCTAGGCCTATATAGAGGAGGAAGGAAAACGCGTAAGAGGCTAGTAAAGATAATAGTAAGAGAAAGAAAGGAGCTAAAGTAGAGCATAAAGGAATGCTAGGAAACCATCCACCATAATATAATACTGGTTAGATTAATGCTGGAGAGGTGTATGGGAGTTAAAGGTATAGAGGCTAACTTAGGCAAGAGGAACCTAAGCTATAGCATAGTTAACGCCATAGGGGGTAAATACTTAAGGGCTCTAAAAAGGCCTAACAAAGGCAGAAAATATAATAGTAATGCTCTTAAGAACAGGAATAATAGGACTAAAAGATTGGCTCTACTGGGTAGGTGTCCTAGTAGGTAGCCTAAGATGCGAATGTAGCTGGCCAAGATAGACACTAAAACACGTAATACTGTTATGCCCCCTATACACTAACCAAAAAGCAATGCTCTTAGTAGCTGGCACAGAGAACTATACTACACTGCTCTTAATATAAAAAGGCCTTAAAGCGGTTACCTAGTGGCTTATTAGCTAAAACGTACTAAACCAGTTTTGGGTTGCAAAGGAAATGGTAATAGAGAGCAAAGGGGTGAGTTATAGGCGCCCCCTGATGACTCTACAGTAGTAGAGTAAAGTTTGCAATACTAGCGTGTCCGTAGGCTTGTTATGGCAGCAGTGGTTCCCAAAGAGGTCAAAAAGTAAGGTAGAAGAGTACCACTGGTAACTTATAGGCGCTAAGCAGGCGAGTCCCAAAAGGCAAGGAGATGGATTATAGGGTTTTCTTAAATAGAGTTTTCTCCCTATATATAAATAAGGAGTAGTCCGCGTGGGCCCAATAGGGATCCAAATTGGACATTAAGCAATGGATAATAATAATATATACAAGGAGTAGTCTATGTGGGCCTAATAAGGATCTAAATTAGACGTTAAGTAATAATTAATTAATTAATTAATTAATTAATTAATAATTATAAGACCTACTTATAAATGCTTTAAATAAATAGATTATAAATTAATTACGGATTTTATTGCCCCCTAAATATTTTAAAAAACTATATCCTATATTTTTAGATATAGAACTTAATAGAAATAAATTAGAAGTTAATAAATAGAAAATAAAAATTAATAAGCTAATAGAATATAAATATAAGAATAATATATATATAATAGATATAATAAAAGCAATTTAAATAGGAAAATGATAGTATAAGGATATTACACTTACTAAATGCGAAATTTAAAATAATTAATTATACTATTAATAGAAGATAGTAGTTCTAAATTCTAAACTTTCATAATTTAAGATACTTATTTTATATATAACTCCCCTATAATAGGACATTTTAGCTATATAAAGACTTCTAAGATTATTTAATAAGTATATTACTGGCTTATAATATAACTATATATAAAAATATATTTAAGTATATAGGATATATGTATATAGAAAAACCTCTAATATAAAAAAGCAAGAAGTACTTTAACTACTACTAATTCTAATATAAAGATAGTGTAATATCTTAATTAACTTTATAATTAACTTGCCTAATAGTAATAGGTTTATAAATATTATAGTAGTTATTAACTATTTTATAAAAATGTAATATATAATACCTATAGACTTATTTAACATAATATTTGTAGCTAAATGTTTTATTAAATATATCTTTAAACTATATGGACTTTTAACTTAATAATATCTAACTATAAAAGCTAGTTTATTTTAGATTTCTAGCAAGCCCTATATAAATAATTAAGTATTTAAATATAACTCTTAACTATATTTTATCTAGAGATAGATGGTTAAACTAAAATTGTAAATATAATTATAGAATAATACCTATAAATATACTGCTTCTATCTGTAAAACAACTGGGAAAAATAGCTACCCTTAGCTAAGTTTACTGTAAATAATATAATAAATATATTAATAGGTGTATGTGAGGTGAGGATGTAGATAGGGAGCTTAATAATGGAATAATAGGGTATATTATATAGACAGACAAATCCTTAGGGGAAAAAGGAGGAGTCTGTGTGCAAGGTAAGGAAGGGTTTTCCCTAGGCATGTGCAGCGCATATGCCTTACGGGCAAGTCACCCCTAGGTCGCCCTAGGGTTACCTATACCTTACGGCTATATAACCATCTACTTAGGTTTTACCTAACAATGCCCCCCCCTTTAAAAAGGATTGTCCCCAATCCTTTATATACTTAAGCCTTAATAAAACCCCATAAAAACCTTAATAAGGAAAAAAAAAAATTTGGAGGGGAAAGAGCGTCTTGATTTTGCGCATAGAGAGATAGGTGGTACATATGCGCGGCGCAAGAATGTTAAGGAACTTTGACCGCCGGTTAAAGTTATCTAATTAGTTAGATTTGCCTTGCCAAGACTTCCTATATTTAACTAAGCCAGTAGTAATTTTGCATGCCCGGCATAGAAAATCCTAATTGGTTTATTTAACAGGTAGAGCCAGTAGAGCTTAATACTGTCGCCTAAATTCAATGGACCAGAAATATTCTAAAAGCTTGCTTATATAGGTAGGTCGCTAGTACCTCACGGGTAGGTTATAGGTTATTTATATACAGCCAGATTTATGGACGGTAAGGCTATATGCCTATTAAATCCGCCGCTAACCCTACTTTAGCCTTATGCTATACTAGCGTAGCGCCGTATATACTTTATAGGTAGGTTGTAGGTTACTTATATATAGCCATATTTATAGACGGTAGGGCTATATACCCATTAAATCTGCTGCTAACTTATACTTTAGCCTTACGCGTTATCTATATAGCATATATATAGAATAGTATATAAGTTATTAGCATAGGTTGCTACTAGTAAGTTACTAGAAGGTCTTAGACCCCAGTTAAGTGGACCCTAGTTATAAGTAGGCCTATTCTCTAACATAAACAATCTGCTAAGCTAGTATAGAGTAACGGACTAGGTCTAGAAAGGGTATTTTCTAAATTAAGTTTCGTTGTTAGCGTATGCTATAGCCTCGCCTATAAGTTGCCTATAAGTTGCCAGCATAACCAGGTTGCGTCTAAGTGTGGCTTATATAGAATATTAATAAATTACGCTTTACCCCATATATATGCCGCAGTTCTTACTATAAGCGTTAACTTGTTCTTTGATCCCTTAGGATATTCTCTGCTCTGCTTTTATATAGGTTATATCTTAACAGCAGCGCTTACTTTTCGCCTGCGCTTTAGCTACAAGGCTAGGGTGTCCCACTTGTGGTACTCATCCAGCAGTTGTTAACAATTTTCAAGTTCTGTCTTGTATTTCCATTTATTATACTTATTTAGCCATCCTAGCTATTTAATAAGGTACTATAGTTATCCAGCACAATCCTAGTAGGTAATAATTACTTCTATTTCCTAGCTGCCTTCCTTAAACTCTTCTACCACTAGGGGTTAGAACCTAAGGCGTGACTTATAAGACTCTAGTAAGGAGACATAAAAGACTAGGTGGAGCTGTGCCATAGTAGGTAGAAGCTCTAGCTTATATGCTTACTGCCCTATACGCTTTAGGATCTAAAATGGTCCTATAAACTTGCTATTAAGCTTCTTATAGGGATGTTTTATGTGGATATTCTTGGAAGAGAGCAGGACTTATTCACCAACGGCAAAATGCTTGGCCAGGTGGTAACGATTGTAGTATTTTACCTAAAGCTATTAGGCATACGCTATCAACACCGCCGCTGCCTTATGTGTGAGGCATAGGCGCTGTAGATATATTTTTGCAAGTTTAACATTTGTTAACTTAGACCCCTTTCTACCTTACTAGATGTCTTAGACGCCGTCTAGGACTCCATTTAGAACATTTAGCAGCTAGCCATAGGCGAGCTTAATAGGGGAACACTTTATTATAGTATAGATCTTAGAGTTATAGGTAAAGGCTGCTTTGTTAAGTAGGGAGGCCTAATTAAACTGTTCCTAGTTTGTAAATATACATAGGTATACCTTAAGCTCCTAGTTTTGGCGTTCCATCTAATTATCTATCTATGGGTAGAATGTGGTGCTAAGCTTATGTTAAACGCGTAGATGGTAACACATGGTGCTCTAGTATTCGCTTATAAATACGCTTTCCCTATTAGAGATAATATTATCTAGAGGCCCTATTTATATAAAGACTCTAAATAAGAGTTCTATAAGTTATATAGCATTAATTATCTTATATACTGGATATTAGCATACTAGCTTTATAAAATGGTCTATAAGGATAAAGATAAAGTTATACTCTACGCTATTAAGAGTCTTAGACTTAGGGAGATCTATAATAAAGTTAAGTAAATAATGTTACTAAGCTTAGGTAGGGACCTAAAGAGGCTGCAGCTCACCATAGGGTTTATAGCGGCGCGATTTATAGCGTTAGTAGGTATTGTAGTTATCTAGGTATTTACAGAGATCTTTAGTAAGGCTATTCCAAGCATACTTCCGCACGATTACCTTGTAGGTATAGTTAAATCCATAGTGGCCACCTATAGAATTATTATGATTCCGCTTAAGGATCTCCTGTTATAGTAGTATACAATTTAGCACCTAGACCTTGTTGTTTTATCTTAGGAGTTCTTAGTTATTAAGGGTATAGTCCTTATTACTGGTAGAAACCTATCCTTAGGTTAACTAATTACATATAGAGTATGTAAAGGTGTCCCTTTTTTATACTCTATAAATAAAATTAACTAGTAACTTAAGGGGGTGTTCTATAAACGCTGTTTCGGCTAAGGCAGCTACTACTACCTCTTGCCGTAGCATAAAACTCTGCGCAAAGTCAGTGCCAGCAAAGTAATGTACGATATATAGGTGACTCACTGGGTTATTATAGGGGACCGTCACCTAGGCTAAGGGATCTTCCCTAGGGTCAAATGCTATTAGGCCAGTTAAGGAGGTCTTAGAGAGAATAGTAGGACACCCTAGTCCGCCGGCACTATATTTGTAAGGGTCGCTCATATACTACACGTATACTACTCGCTGGTTTGGTATAGTAGCACTAGGGCCGCCCATAAGGCCTATAACCCACAACTTTTAAAATAATATAGGCAGTATGGCATTACGGACTGTCCTCTTACTGCTATCTTTAAAGCCTTTAGTATAATCTAGGCGCTAGGATAGTGCGTTGGCGGGATTTACTTTGCCTAGCTTATATTTAATCTTAAAATTAAACTTAGCTAGTTCCTTAGTATACTGGGCCTAGCAAGCAGATAAGCTCTTAGTGGTTATAAAGTACCTAAGATTGTTATAATTGTAGAGCATGTGTGTTATATACATAGTGTGTTTAAGGTAGTGGCGCTACGTCTTAAAGTATTACACTATAGCAAGTAGTTCTTTATTATACGTATTATACCGTACTTCTAGGCTAATAAGCTTCTAACTGTAATAAATAATTCGGTGCTAGTAAAGTTAATCTCCCTACCTAAAAGGCTCCAGAAGTATACTGCTATAGGCATAATTAGAAGCGTTAGTAATTACCATTAGGGGTAGATTAGGGTCGAAGTGGCGAAGTAGAGGAGCCTATATAAACGCAGCGTATAGCTTGCGAAACGCCTACTAAGTGTTATTAGGCCAGGACCAAGGTTGATACCATTTAGTGGGCCCTTTCTTACTCTTCTACTTCTTCTTCTCCCTATCTAACGTTGGGTTGTAATGTGCCTGTGCAAGATATATATGCAGGGGGTATGCGGTATTCAAGTAGTTCCAGATAAATCGCCTATAGAAGTTGGCGAAGCCAAGGAAGACCTGGATGTCCCTATAGGACTTAGGCTTAGGCCATTCCTTAATAGCTTTTATATGGGCAGGATCTATTATAATACTATTAGGTGTAATAATAAAGCCTAGAAACTTAATGTTCTTAGTGTAAAAGATGTATTTTAATAGTTTAGCGTATAGGCCCCAAGCGCGGAGCTGTCGCAGTACCTACTTAATGTGCTTAACGTGCTTGTCCTTATTATTTAAGTAGATAAGAATGTCATCCAGGTAAACTATGTAGATGGTGTCCACTAGGGTCCCTAGAACTTTTTAAATATAGCTCTAGAAAGTTATAGGGGCGTTAGTAAGACTAAAGGGCATTACTAGGTACTTGAAGTGACCATAGCGTGTCTTAAATGCGGTCTTCTATTTGTCTCCCTTTTTAATATAAATCCTATAGTACGTATTACAAAGATCCAACTTTATAAATATCTTCGCATGGCTAAGCCTATTAAAGAGTTCGCTGACTAGTAGTAAGGGGTACTGGTTCTTAATCGTGATCTTGTTTAGGCGTCTATAGTTAATATATAGCCGTATTATACCTTCTACTTTTAGTACAAAGAGGATGGGCGCTCTAGTAGGCAACTTACTAGGCTTAATCCAGCCCTTTTTAAGAGCAATCTCCAGGTACTCCTATAAGATCTGTAACTCTTTCTATAAGAGATTATAGATAGGTATTTACAGTGGTGTTTTGCCTTCTTCTAAGTTAATTACATAGTTATACTTAGAGTTCTAAAGTAGTATACTTACTAGCTTATTAGAGAAGATATTAATCTCCTCTTTGTATATATTTAGTAGGCTAGGGTTTACGGAGGTTAAGGCAACTATTACATGGTAGTGTGCTTCCGGGAGCCAGTAAAGAGAAGGGTGCGGCTAACATGTATTTTATAAGTGTACTCACACTAAGAGTGTATACAGCTCTACTGCAGTATACTTAATAGTTTTAGGGTTTTAATCACCTCCCCCCTAAGTTAAGGTAATCTATACTAGCACCGGAGGGTCTCTATAGGTACTCGCTACTAGTAATAATAGGTCCTTTATTATGTTTATAACTAGTATCTTTACGTCCAGAGGGTCTACACGGGTACTTACTGCTAGTAATAATAGGTCCTCTATTGTGTTCACAACTAGCGTAAAGAAGGAATTTTCTGGCCATAGTAAATAGACTGTTTTGCTAGCTTTAATATCTGCTAAAAGAGCATTAAGGGTAACTATCTGGAGGCGTTTAGGGTCTAAAGTACTCTAGACAAATTGTCTAGAACGGAAGCTAATTAATAGATCTGCTTCCATAAGCCAATCCTATCTAAAACTATATTATAGCTATTAAATAAGCCACCCTAAAAGGTCTAGGGGCTAATAGTGCGAGGGGTACCCTGGGAGTCGCTAGTGGTAACCATTAGATTATAAGCGTCCTAGATTGTTATCTGGTTGCTGTTAAGGAAACATGTAATAGGTTTATATAAATATAGCGCATAGCTTACAGGCAGGTTAAACCTATAGATAATGTCTTGGTTAATAAGGTTAATTTAGCACCTATTGTTATATAAGTAACGTAGGCGGACTTTACCCTAGGGTGTATTTATTGCAATATGTACCACAATGCGTTTCTTTTCTCCCTCTATATTAGGCCCTAGTTGCAGTTAAAAGAGATATGCTACTAGGGCTTTGGGTTTTCTAAAGGCTAGGCTGACTTCTCTTTGTTAACCTACTTCTAGTGTTCCTTATAGTGGCCGCCTGCAGTCCTTTAACCTATGTGCGTAGCACTAGTGTTTAGGGGGTCCCCTAAGCCATCTAGCTTTTAAATGTTCTCCTTAGGTATTTATTTAAAGTATTGCCCTTTTTAGATTCTATTCCCTAAACCTAACTCTATAGAGCCTATACTGCGACCACACTTTATACATAATAATTTACCGCTGCTACTTACGCAATCTTCTATAAGCTTTATAGTGTTAAGCAATTACTTTATATAGCAGATTTCATTAAAGAGGTCCTTAGCGGTTTTTACCCATTAGGTAAAGTTCTGGTGGAAGAGCTCTGCTTATAGGTAGGTTAGGAGATATAAGAACCAAAAGTCTACCTATTGCTTAGGGTTGATAAAAGGGATATATAAGAAGAGGTCCTCTAAGCTATATATATAGGCTAGGAAGATGTCAAACCTTTGGTTCTCCTTTATAACAGTTATGTAGTATATAGTAGTATTATTAAAGCGTCTTACTGTAGGGTTCCTAATCTAGTCTTGGACCATAGTCTTAAACTTATCCTATAGTAAAGGACCTTTGTTTTTAGTGCCTAGCCAGTAATAAACTAGTTGGGTAATTGTCTTCTCTTTTATAAGACCTTTAATAGCCTATTATGTACGTTGCTTATAGTTGTAGTCGGCATCATTTACTTTAAATTAGTTCTCAACTGCGGCGATCCAGTGGTTAAAATGCTGTTAAGTAGTACTGCTAATATTGGGTGGTGACTTCTTAACCAGGGCGTTAAGATTTATTTGGTATATGCGTTTGCCACATAACTTATGCTCTTTACTAAAGAGGCGATAGGAGGGCTTTATTAAATTAATAATACTCTATAAGTTAGCTATTTTCTTAGCCAGCTTATCTAGCTCCTTTGTGTCAGCAGTATTTAGTAGGATGCTGGTAATCTTACTAAGCTTTTATTAAGCCTAGGTATATAAGTCAAACTGGTCTCCGGCATTTATAGGTGGCTAATTGTTTTGAGGTTTAGAAGGTGGCTTAGATTCTGTTAGTGTATTTCTAGCGGTTTCGTCTGCACTAGATCCTAAGGCGTTTAGCAGTCTAAATATTAATTTATAATCTCTATCTAGCTGTTTATTTGGGGGAGTATATTGTAAAAAGCTTTAGCATAATACCTAGGATTTAGGTAAGCTTATTCTAAAAAGCTAATATAAACTATGGCCCGTAATTAGATATAATAGTATATAGTAGTCTATAAATTTAATAAACATAGTATATATATAGTTAGGCTACCTCTTTATTATTAATATTTTTATAGTAGGGGACTAAGAACAGGCGCCTAGTAAAGCGGTTAATAAAGATTATAACTATATTATATCCATCGCGGTTTATGGGTAGCCTATAGAAATCTATAAAGATGTACTATTAGAGGCGCTTTAGTATTTAGAATAGTTTTAATAGTTTTAATGGTTTTAGGGTTTTATTTTATAGACTTATAGTTCTATACTAGTTATTATAGTTCTATAAATAGCGTTTAATATTTATAATTATTTTAGACTAGTAATAATAGTTACTAATAATTTTATAGGTTTTATCTTTTCTAGAGTAGGCCATAGAGACATAAGTATAGACTTTAGTAGTAAGCTAAGTCTATAAGTTCTGTTACTCTAGCTATTTCTAGTACTTAGGTAATCTATTTTTAAAGGACTAAGGCCTAGTAACATTCTTTACCTTTTTATAGTACTCCTATAAAGGAAGGGCTATATAGTTTACCTATAGTAGCTGTGACGGTTTGTCTACATAGCTACCATCGAGGCGTCGTCGGTCACGGATCAACGTTGCCCCAACGTTGCCCCGACGACCGAACATGTACATAGTCGTCTACCGCGCCCCTTTCTTCGAGCCCTTACCTTAGTCTATTCATAATATAGCCCCTTATTGTTGCTTAATCTATCGGATTGCTCCCATGGAAAGCTAGCCGTGATATTAGACTAAGGTCAACCCCAATTGGCCTGTAGAGGCGACATAATACTAGGTCCAACGGTCAAACGCGTAGCCAGTTCTACTACCACAACTACAGACCAACCAACCCACTAAGCCCTGCTTAAGGCAGGCAATTGCGACAGCAGATTAAGCAGCTGAAAGAAGAGACTACAGCAATTAGATCAAAAGGATCACCCTAATTATAATCTTAGTGGCAAGAGTTGCCTAAGAAAGCAAAAGAGACACTATGGCAAAAAGGAGCGCGTCAAGGCCTAGCGCGCTAGAGATAGCTACCGACCCAACGCTGGCAGCACGTGAGGAACCCGTAGACGCGTCACTTGAGCCACCAGAGCTCCAACCATACTATGGCGAGACAGAGCTTTCAGACGATATAAAGAGCAAATAGGACCGCCTTATAACATAGTTAGAAGATAACGAGAACCCTATGTACTTTAAGATAGAGACCAAGAGGGAGTTTACAGCCGCAACTACCTAGAGCCTAGCCGAGATACCTATAACCGAACTTATAGAGGAGCTAAGGCTCCAGGGAATACGAAGGAAGGCGTTGGAACAGCAGGTCGCTATGCTATAGCGTCTTGCAAATAACCACGCGCACGAGGCCCTAGATGGAAAAGAGGAGGCTAAGGCAAAGATAGCGGAGCTTAAGGAGCACCTAGACAACAGGACAGACGAGCTCCGCGAGGCCAATCGGAAGATATTAAGGATGGGCCGCAAGGTTACTATACAAGCCCCAGATCGGGAAGACAGCAAGTAAGAAAGCACACCGTCACGGACAATATAAGAAGGGACACCACTCTCTCAGACAAGCAGTGTTATGGGTTTAGGACGCACGGCAAAGTTTCTAGACCCACCTACGCTGACAGATGGGAAAGAGCCTACCTATCGCGCCTGGAGTGGCTATGTACGAAACAAGCTTTAATCTAATGCAGACTGGTTCTATCAAGACAACCCAGATCAGGAAGAGGATGCAAAAGTAGCGTACATTAAGACACGTATAGGAGGCAAAGCTTATAACCACCTCTCACCCTACCTAGAGGCAGAGCGCGATGCGGAACGCAACCCTACCAGTAAAGAAGTACTTGAGTTCCTGGAGAACGTCTTTAAGGACCCGGATCGCCGTATTAAGGCCCAGCAGGAGCTTAAAAGCCTCAAGATGCCGTACCTAGGAGACTTCAACGATTTCCAATCTAACTTCGTACGGCTAGCAAATATCTCAAGGATGCCACAAGATCAGTGGAAAGAGGAGCTTTATGATAAGCTTTATAACAGCCTACGCGTCCAAATGGAAGTCAAGGTGGCAGACAAAGACTATAGCTTCTAGGCCTATTATAAGACTGCCTAATAGTATGCCCAAGGTCTAAAGCAGACAGGCAAGGAACAAAGTGACCGCAGAGCAGCCCAGGCTAGTAAGAGAGCTTCTACTAGGGGCGCTGAAGAGATTAAAGGTCCCCCCTCTTCCCGGCAGCCTCTAACTCTAGTACTAGCCACAAAAGCGCCAGTTACCTGCTTTAACTATAGTAAGCAAGGGCACTACTCCAATAACTATACAGCGCCAAAGAAGACGGAAGCTAAAGCAATTAACCAAAGCGAAGAATACGAGATAGTTACTAACTCGGCGGAGTCGGAAAACAAGCAGCTTTAGGAGAAGTCTCCTGCCTAGAGCAGATTGGAGCAATTAATACAGCGCCTGTACAGCTGAAGGAGATCTTAGGAGGCGAAGCCCTTACGATGCTATACAGGATCGCGCTAGGTGGCGTAGCTCTCAATATAGTAAGCCTACTCGACTCTAGCGCGGGCGGAGAAGCCTTTATACACCATAAGCTACGGCCGATTATTAAGCAACGACTATAACCAAAGTTCTACAGGATCAAGGGACGAGGAGTCGCCATATCTGGCCATAATAATCGGCAGACAGATATAATTAGACAGCTCTTTAGGGCTAACCTAGTTATGGATAGCTAACGAGTCCCCACGTGGTTCCTATTCTGTAATACAAGCCGCCACGATCTTCTTATTGGTCGTAGGTGGTTTGAGAAGACTGGGGCCCTTATTGATTATAAGTGCTGGGCCTTGGTATAGCGAACCAAGAGGAACTACCATGGCAGGCAGGACGTAATCATACCAAGAAAGGAGCTCCTACCCCCGCCAATTAACGAGGATTACCAGAGAGACGCAGATTAAAGAAACGCACTGCTAGATTAAGAGTCCAAGTCTACCCCCTAACGCATCCTTAAACGTATAGTCGCGATTAGTGAACTTCAAGAGAAGAAGTCCTCTACTAAAATTAAGCTGGAGGGACAGGCTAAGCTAAAGCAAGCCAAGCGGACCTCGTACGACTATAGGTATACTTGGAAGATCGATACCCAAGATGCAATTAGGAAAATAGAAGACCAGCTCCACCCTAGGCCAGCTTCACCATTAAAGCCAAGAGCAAGGAGGCCTTCATCTACTAGGGAGTTTAGAGTAGCAGACATCACACTACTTAAGGTAAGGAACTTCCTATAAGGAGCGAAGCGTAAGGATGTAGTAATTAGATGTACTAGCCTCTACAAGATAAACCAACTAATAGAGGACAAGAAGGGACAGGACGCGCTACTAGACGACGAGGAAGAACTCCGCTGGCTTATCTACGAAAAGCTACCACAGCCCTATTAAGAGTACGCTGACGGTTTCTCAAAAGCTACCTCCGATATGCTACCACCGCATCGCAAGGGGGTGGACTATGATATTGTTCTTAAAAGCAGCAGCAGAGAACTAGCCCCTAGCCCGCTGTATAACATATTATTAAAACAGCTAGAGCTAGTCAAGGCCTACCTACAGGAGCACCTATAGAAGGGGTTTATTGTACCAAGTAATGCACCCTTTATAGCTCCGGTCCTATTTGCTAAGAAGCCAGGAGGGGGGTGGCAATTCTGCGTCAACTTTCAAAAGCTTAATATAATTACCAAGAAGGACCGCTACCCGCTACCATTAATTAAGGAGACGTTGACCAGGCTATTAAGAGCTAAGATCTTCACTAAGCTAGACGTTCGGCAGGCCTTCTACCGTATACGGCTAAAGAAAGAGGTAGAGGAGTTAACCACCTTCCGTACAAGATACGGATTATATAAGTACCGTATTATACCCTTCGGACTATGTAACGGCCCTGCGTCCTTCCAGAGATTTATTAATAACGTCCTTTTCGACTACCTAGACGATTTCTATACAGCCTATATGGACGACATCCTAATCTACTTGGACAACCCGCTAGAGCACGAGGTCCATGTTAAGAAGGTCCTATAGAAGCTTTAAGAGGCAGGCTTACAAGCGGATATTAAGAAGAGCGAGTTTAACGTTACTAAGACGAAGTTCCTAGGCTTCGTTATTAGTACTAACGGGGTCGCTATAGACACCAATAAGCTATCTACGATTAAGGATTAGGAACCCCCTACCTCTATAAAAGGGGTACAATCTTTCCTAGGATTCTATAACTTCTACTAGGCCTTCTTAAAGGATTACGGCCGAGTTGCACAACCGCTTAGTAAGCTTATAAAGAAGGGAGCATGGCACCTGCTGGGGGAGGAAGAGCTTAAAGCCTTTAAGTAAGTCAAGGCCCTTATGCTATCTAGCAGCGTAATCAAGCACTACTTACCGTTCCGAGACACCCGCATGGAGACGGACGTAAGTGACGGAGTAGTAGCTAGGGTGCTGAACCAGCTGCAAGACGATGGGACCTGGAAGCCAGTAGCCTTCTTCTTAAAGACAATGTCCCCTATAGAGATGCGGTACAAGATCCACGACAAGGAGATACTAGCGGTGATAAGAGGCCTACAGGAATGGCAAGGTCACCTTATTGGCCTCCAATATACACCCTTTATAGTAATCACAGATTATCAAGCTCTTGAGTACTTTATAACCAAGAGGCTGCTAAGTCTATAGCAAGCCCGCTAGGCAGACCTGCTAGCTGATTTCCACATGCAGATTATATATAGGCCAGGCACAGCAAATATAGTGGCTAATACCCTATTACGAAAGCAAGAGGACCTAAAGACGCAGAAAGAGAAGGACGTAGCCATATGCACCATATACCTGATTAACCCCGCCCTTATAATTGCTACACTAGAGTCAACCTCTAAGGACCCCCCAACTGCAGCAAATCACAAATGGGAACCGTATAAGCTGGTTAACCAGATCCTCTAGGCCAATCAAACTAGCGAGTCGCTAGTAGGGCTACGTTAGCTAGCCGAGCAAGACCAGAAGGGCTAGAAACTCCAAGGAGGACTACTGACCTGCTTTGGCAAGCTAATGGTCCCTAATACTGACTACCTCCATACCTACCTTATTGCAGAGGTATACTCCCGCCAGGTAACTGCTTACCCAGGCAAGACGAAGACTAGGAAACTTATGGCAGACCAATACTATTGGCCAGGGCTACCCTCAGACTGCGATACCTACGTAAGAAACTACAGGACCTGTAGGAGGACCTATATACCCCGCAATAAAACCCCAGGCCTGCTGCACCCCCTACCAATTAGTGAACGCTGCTGGCAGCACGTCTCTTTTAATTTTAAGTCCTTCCCAACAGATAAAAAGGGCTTCGATAACGTCTTTGTGGTCGTTAATTAACTAGGCAAGAGAGCCTTCTCACTACCCTACTATAAAACTGCCACCGCAGCTGACGCAGCAAACCTATACTACCAACACGTCTGGCGCGTGTACGGCCTTCTGGAGACAGTCACATCAGATTAAGGACCCCAATTCATCTCAGCCTTTACAAACAAGCTATGTAAACTAACCGGCGTTAAGTAAAAGCTCTCTATATCTGGTCACCCGCAAACTAATAGTAATATGGAAGTACTAAACCAGTATATTAACCAACGCTTAAGGCCCTTTATTAACCACTATTAGGATAATTAGTCAGAGCTCCTCCCCTATATGGACTTCGCACAAGCAATCTTACTGCATAAGTCTACTGGCTTTGCACCATATAAGCTAGAGCTAGGATTTAAGCTAAGGCTCCACTTTAACTGGGAGGAACGTACACAAGCAGCCTTAACGCCTCGTGAGAAGCTGACACGACAAGAAGCTTAAGTTTTTGCATATAAGACCTAGGACGCAGTTAAATAGGCAAGAGACAATCTGGCTAAGGCCCAAGAGCGGCAGACAAGGCAAGCTAATAGGCACCGTCACAAACCAGACTTCGGAATAGGTAATCGAGTATACGTTACCAGGAAGGGCTGGGCTACCAACCAACCAAGTACCAAGCTAGACAGACAGCTTACAGGGTCCTACAAGATTCTAGGCATGAAAGGACACTTATACATTATTGACCTACCCCCAAACATGAAGATGTCAAACGTCTTCCATGCCGATTAACTGCGAAAGGACCTAGATAACCCCCTACTGGGCCAGAACAGGGAGCTAGAGGAGCCAATCCTAATTAATGGCGAGCCGGAGTACGAGATTGATAAAATCCTTGCTAGTAAAACCTACCACGGAAGGCTACAGTATAAGGTTAACTGGGTAGGCCACGACCCGGACGACACCTGGTATAACGCAGACGGCTTTATCGGCGCCCCCCATAAGATCAAGGCGTTCCACAACGAGAGACCCCATGATGCTGGACCACCCGTACGGCTAATGCAATGGCTAGAGGCGTATCACAAGGACGTAGATCTAGAGCCCTCAGAGGAAGACAATAAAGCAGAGAAGGACGGAAGGGCAAGACGGACAAGGAGAGCCTAACTACGAGGATCGAGGGCGATCCTCCTGGCTTAAAGGGGGGTAATGTGACGGTTCGTCTACATAGCTACCATCGAGGCGTCGTCGGTCACGGATCAACGTTGCCCTAACGTTGCCCCGACGACCGAACATGTACATAGTCGTCTACCGCGCCCCTTTCTTCGAGCCCTTACCTTAGTCTATTCATAATATAGCCCCTTATTGTTGCTTGATCTATCGGATTGCTCCCACGGAAAGCTAGCCGTAACAGTAGCTTATTAATAAAATTAAGTTTTAGGTAGTTAATAGGATATATTATAATACCTATAAAGCCTATACTTAGTTCTACCTATATCTATAGGTTAAAGTACTTTAGTTATAGTAACGTCTAGTTCTATAATATAATCTTTGCGGCTATCTAGTTATCTAGATCCTATTTACGCCTTATAAGGGCGTTTATATAATTAGGAAGTTAAACTAAGATATAATATCTACTTAGTACGCCCACCGTGCTATAAAAGCCTTAGTTATTATAAAGTATTCTAAGGCCTTATAGTTTAAAACTACTTAGATAGGCTTAGGGGTTACCTCTAGCTATATATACTAGTATTAAAAGCTAGAGATAATAGCTAGTATTTCTTTATTATATAGAGGGTAGTTTAGCTTAATATCTACTATTTTCTATCTAGCTGTTATACTACTTAAGGTATTAGTTTTTAATATTAAAAGTGGTTTTAGGTAGAGTAGGTAAGTAAAAAAGTAAGGACTAGTCGTTTCTTAAGCTTATTAAGGGCTTATCTATATATCATGTTAAAGTAGAATGGCTAGTCCTTATAGGTAAGGCAGCTAAGAGGCCGACTAATCTTACTATAGTCCTTTATAGAGCGTTAGTAAAAGTTATAAAAACTTAAAAACAATAATACTCTCCTTATATTGTATAGGAGTTCCTATTAATTAATTATAGCTAGCTTTTTTAAATCTACCTTATTTCCGTCTATGCTAATAATAAACCCTAAGTACTTTATACGCTTAACACTAAATTCTAACTTTTTAATATTAGCCTAGAGACTAGGCTAATAGAGTTATTATAGAACCTTATAGACGTACTCTTTATATTATAATAGTATCTAGGTAAGCTATATAGAAGTTATTAAGGTAGTTAAAGAGTATATCGCTAGTATATAGCTAATCCATTAGTAAATTTAAAAGAAAGTAGCTTATATTTATATAATTAGTAACTATCCTAATATAAGAACCTATTATATAGAAAGATAGTTAAAAAGAATCGTACTTCTTTATTCTATACCCTATTTTTAACTTTATCCTTTCTAATAACTTAGCTATATACCTTAGAGTAGGTATCTATATAAGGAAAACTAGTTTTGTATAATATAGAAATAAAAAAGATATCTATAAAGATATAGATATTTTAGTATTAGAAACCTATAGTTAATTTAAAAGATTTCTATTATTTAATATCTATAATAAGAAATAACTAGATTAGAACTCTAGAACCTATAAAATAGTAAAACTACTATCTTTAGGACTATTTTAGAACTAAAACTAGATATCCCCTTTATACTAATAGGATACTATAACCTATACTATATATAGTAGAACGTACTAGCTAAAATTTTAACTAGAGAGGCTAAAGAATAAGTAGATTGGCTAAATAAATAAAAAGAGACCTTTTATAGGTCTAATATAAGGGAAAAGTCTATTATAGACCTAGCTTTTTATTTATAAAACTTATAAGAAAATACCTAAGAAAATAAGACTATAATAGAAGAAATAGAATCTAACTATAAAGCTATAGCCTTCTCCTTATTTACTAGGGAGATATAAACACGCTAAACCCTCTTTAAGAAACTTATTTCTTTATATAAAAGGCAAACTAGAAGCTTTTTTCTACTTCCCTAGTAAAACTAGTTTAAAAAAAGAACTAAAATTAAAGGTTTTAGTACTATAAAAACACTAATAAAAGAAAACCCCTATAGAAATAGAAGAGAAAGGTCCCTTAGTATAAGGCTATTGCCTAGGTATATAGTAGAGAGTAGGTAAGCCAAGTATAAGTTATAAGGAGAGTTAATAAAAGAGGACGATATAGTAAAGAGTAGGTATAGTAATACCCTTATGTAAAGGCTCAGTCAAAAGAACAGAATCTATTGGTAGCCAGTGAACAAGAATTCCAAGATGAGGACTAGAAGAAGGTTGAGGAAAGGACACGTCTATATACATGGGCCAAGGCTCTAAGCGAGGAGCCCCTGACTAGGGTCTGTATCAGTGCCGTAACACCTTATATAGAGACAAACTAATAAAGAGGAAAGAGCTATAAGCCTAGCCTTTAGCTAGGCCTTAGCTATACCTAAGTAAGGGATAAAATACCCCTTATACCTAGTCTATTTAGAAGATTTATATATACCTAGAAATAGGAGTTTAAGTATACTTATAGATAACCTAATAATAGACCTTACTAATTATATAAAGCTATCCCTAAACCTAAAACCTATAAATTCTCTAAACTATAGTAGAATAAAGAGCTTTTATAGAAATAATAAAATAGTGTAAAACTAGAAAAACTTTAACATAAATAACTAACTAGAAGTTCCAGATTAGAAACCTATAAAAAGGCTAAAAATTAATACTTTTATATAATAAGAGAAGTTAAACCTAGCTACTAGAATAATTTCCTAGAAAAGTATAAGGAAAAGAGGTCTTTACCGCCTTAAAATATATAAAGGAGAAAATATTATAAATAATTCCTAGTTTATAGTATAGTAAGAATAGAACTACTAAATTAGTACAAAGCTTTTATAACTACTCTATTACTAAACCCTCCTTTTATTAACCCTATAAAGTATAAGTACTATACTATAGATAATAGAAATAGCTAAAATTAAAGAAAATAAAAGTTAAATAATTAATCTTCTCTAGCTTTAATAAAAAAAAGCCTTAGGGCTAGATAAGCTATCCTTAATAATTTTATAAAAGCCTACCCTATTATAGAAGATCTTTTATATAGAATCTATAGAAATCTATTTACCTTAGACTATTAATTAAAGATTTAAAGAGAAGCTTAGGAAGTTATTCTCTCTAAAGTAAATAAGGAAGACTATTCTTTATTAAAGTATACAGAAAAGACATTAGAGAAGATCTTTACTACTAGATTAAAATATCTAGCTAGTATTACTAGTATATCTAAGAGTTAGCATTATTGTTAGCGTTACTATTAAAAGGCTAATAATATAAGTAGTTAGCGAGCTTAGCTATAAAACATTAGCTAGCTAGCAGCTCGCTGCCTTAGTAGGAATAAGTTAAAGCTTTTAGTAAAGTTTTATATAGAGCTTTAAGGGAGCTTTATAGAGCCTCTTTAGTAGAGCCTCTTTAGTAGAGCCTCTAATAAAGCTTTAGTAGTTAAGGAAATTAATTATAGAGTCCAGCTTTAAGCTAAAATTATTATAGATTAGTAAACTTTTAGTTAAATATAGTACGCGCTAAAACTAAGTTAGAGCTCTACTAAAGGCTCTACTAGCTATACTATTTACCTAATTAGGATAGCTAGCTAATAGCGTAATAGTTAGCGGACAGCGAGCGATCTAATTAACGTAGTTAGTTAGCTATAAAGGCTAAAGCTTACAGCTAGCTGGCTATTAGATATACTAAGTATAACTAGCTTACTTTAAAATCTATAACTAGAAGGAAGAAAAAAGCGGTCCGTAATTAATATAATTCTACTACTTTTAAATAATATTTAATCTTAAAATAATAGGAAAAAAGTTAGATAAAAGATAGCTACTATATTATTTCTATACGTAAAAGAGGCCTTTAGCTATATTTTTATAAACTAGTCTTTATCTATCTTTATAAACTAGTCTCAATCTATTTATAAGGAACTAGAACTACCTATAGTGTTTATATAATAGGTAGCTACCTTCCTTAGTAATAAAAAGCTATAGCTTTTCTTTAATAGGTAAATATAAGAAGAAATAGAAATAGAGATACTATAGGGTTTGCCTATATCCCCTATTTTATTTTTACTATATATATATGTTTGTATCAACTTAATAATATAGTTAAGTCATATCCAGGGGCACGAAATACGTATAGTATCATATACTCTTTTAGATAGTAGTAACTATCGATTATATAAAGCAGACTACGTAGTCTATATACTAATACGCCTCCCCCTTAATTAGTCAGTGCTCTAGGAGTGCACTAGATGTATAAGCGGGTGGTTGGTGCACCGAACGCGTAAACGCGTGGTTAATGTACCAAACGCTTAAGCACGCAGTTAGTACAACAGGTGCTATAATTATACACTAGCGGTACTTAAAAAATGAAACCACTTATATATAACCTCCGTAATTGCCTTAATAAAACCGTAAAACACGTAAGAAAATACATAGGAAATCCCTCCCAAGGTGCCCTCTGGCCTGCCTTCCAAACGGTACTCCAAGTCGGCCATAAGTCCTGCTTACGGTCCGCAAAATAAGCTATACGGCCTTCCAACGGGCCGTAAATATACCATACGGCCTTCCGACAGGCCGTAAATAAACCATAGGTGCTCCATTAGTCTTATTCCACCCATTCTATAACCTTTAGGTTGAGCTTATTCGTATTAATTAGGGTTTTTAGAGCTTAACACGGCTTTGCCTTAGTCATAGCGTCTGCTAGGTTGTCTTCACTGCTAATCCATTTAACCTCCGTAATCTCACGTCGTTTGTAGGCCTAATGTAAGCATATTAGGTCGACCATAAGCCTCTTCTCTTGTATCGTACCTAGTTTAACTAGGCAGTCATAAAGGGACTTTAAATCGGTGTATAAAACCAGGGGTAGCTGCTCTAATTATAGGATCTTCTAGATTGTTAATTTAATTACAGCTGCTATATTAAAGCCATGGGCTAATGCATATAGTTCAGAAGCTAGTACACTGCGGGTTACTTATTTGCATTTAATTAAAGACTAATATAGTATATTTACATCTTAATTATGGTCCGTAAGTATAATTACAAAGTTGATTTGCGATAACAGGTCCCTATTATTAGCGAAGGAGGCGTCCGTAAATACTATTACGCTAATAGAATTTAGGTCTAGTGGTATAAAAGTAAGTCCTTTTATCACATTATTAATCTGCCATTAAATGCGCTTATTAAGCTGCTTAATATTTTCTTCTTATAGATCTACTGCCTAGGCCGCAAAGGATAAGTCATAGGCAGATTTAGGTTAGCAGACTATAGTAATATAGGCGCCTCTTACACGCTGTGCAGCGTATTAGTCCTTTATATTTATAGTTTTATGGGTCTCTCTATGGGAACTGGTAAGGTCTGTAGGCTTTACTATAACAAGCTTTAGGTTTTAAGCTTGGCGTTCCTAGGTTAGCTAGATTAAGTTGCCCTTTTATATAATTAAGCCTCCATTAAACTTAATTAGAGTCTGCTCAGTTAACTACTTTTATAGCTTTGCCAGAAACTTAGCTTCTTACAATTTAGTCTCCTTTATATCCGCAAAAGTCTAGTCCACTAAAAAGAGAGTATTATCTATTTAGAGCCCAACAATACCAAGGCCGTTTAATAGGGTGTATAGAAGGCAAGGGTTATAGGTTAACTACTCCATCTTAAGTTTACAGACATAATGCTAGTAATATATCTTAAACCAGTAGTTTCCAGCTTCTAGCACTCTATAAAGTGGTTTTATAACCTATAAAATTGTTTCTGGTTGCAAGTTAAGCTTAGGGGGTAGTCATATAAAGATATCCCTACTTAGGTAGGTATTAGACTATATATAGGCTTATAAGATGTCCTGTAAGTAAAGGGCTATAGGCTTGGTTTGCTATAGTCTAGGCATAAGTACAAGTATAATCCATTAGCTAACTCGTTAAATTATAGGTAATTATATAAGGACTAAGCCTTTTCCCTAGTTATTATAAGCTTATACAACAAGCCTTAATTTCTTAAAGGCTTTATTAGTACTAGGGTGCTTAATCTTGTTAACAAAGTGTAAGTTAAATATACAAACGCCTTATAAAACATCTTTCTCCGTTATAACTGCAAAGACGCCCTTTTTAAGTAGTCTATTAATCTCTTTGCGTCTTAAGTCTATAAAAGGGTTTTCCTATATTAGAACTAATATATCTACAGGCGGAGGTTGTCTTATAGATATACCTATAGAGGTTAAGTAATTCTCCATTATAGGGTTCTTAGTTATAGGGTGCTTTTAAGGGCGTCCTTAGCCACGCTTTATAGCAGGTTTAGTAGGTTTAGTAGGTTTACAGGGGACTTCTAAAGTAGGTAGGGGTGCTTCTAGTTTATCTAGTTTGGTGGGTGCTTCCAGTTTATCTAGTTTAACGTTATAGGTGTTTTCGGGCCGAAAGTAGGGTTTTACAGACATGCTTCTAAAGCTGGTTGGTCCGCTAGGAAGTTATACATAGTATATTTCGTCTTCTACAGCTAGTAAATAATAAGGTCTAGTCTAATTGCCGCTCTTACGCCATATAAGGACTTTAGAGTTAAGCGGGAGGTTATATACTAAGGTTGTATTAGGTCCATTACAGTAATATAGGGCGCTATTAACAGCTTATTTAGCCCGTAATTTAACTATTTCAGCTATTACCTTTTGTATTACAGTTGCTTATTCCGTAATAAATAGGGCAGGAGGGCCTAGGTTGCTTATCCTTAGGTAGGCTTTATAGACCAAGAGGGTAGGTACTAGTCTGTTAGGGCCAGCAGTATTGTTAACAGCTTTTATAGCTATTTATAAAGACAGTTCCTTTTAAATATCCTTACACTTGTCTATAATAATCTAGTAAGCTCTCTATAGAGCTAGGTAAGCTTAATTAATAAGCCTAATAGACTAATACGCCTTAACTAGAATAGCTTTTATTAAAATAGCCATAGCTATAGCGTACTATTAGAATTCCTTGCTAATAAAGTTCTTACTAGCATTATAGGTAATATACTTAGGAGGTCTAAGGTATATATCAATCTAGTAGGTCCGTAAAATGTCCCAAGTATATTTTATAGATATATTTTATAACTAACGGGCGGCTTGGTAGTAGGTTGCCTTATTAATTATATATAATACTAGGCTGCCATTAATATACATAATATCTACGTACACTAAGTGGTTAAAATTAAAATCCTTATAAAGGGTGAACTTAAATCAGCCTAGGAAACGTCCGTATTTCTAGTAAAAGGAGCAGTATTTAGTTAGGTGGTTAATTGCCTTCCTATTAATATTATTATGTCTAGAGTGTTTAAGGACTCTATATAGCTTTTCAGCTAACGGGTGGCCAAAACGGCAGTATAGGCGGTGGATTTTAGTACTAGTAAGGTAGCATAGGTTGTAGTTAAAAGATTCCTAAATATAGGTCTATAACATCTCTCCCTATATAAGGAACGGGTGTCCAAATCATTATATAATTGGTAGGGTAATATACTTGCTTCCTAGGGCAGTTACAGGGCTAATTATAGTGTCTATAACATTGTTGTAGTAAACCTATAACTTATCTATATCCGCAAGATAGAGTAGGAAAGGGGTATCCGCTTTTACTACATAGAAGTTAACTAGGCTAATTAGGGTCTTAACTACCACTAATCTAATTAATGTGGTTAAGCTAATGCCGAATTAGACGTTTATAGCCCCAGTTTACATAGTATTAATATCCGTATTATTATTTATGGTGGTCTTATATACAAGGTACTGTCCGTAACCTATAGTAGACTTCTTAGAGGCACCTATATTAATTATAACACTATAGAATTCTTTAGGGGTATAGCGTTCTATAGTAATATATGCAAATAGGTCCTATTTGCGGTCTATAACGTCCGTAACAGGTCCAACAGGTGTGCTTATAGGCCAGTTTTCAGGTATAATTAAGTGTATAAAGGAGCGGTTGGCTAATACAGTTGTAATATTAAAGGCTTAGCTGTCCATAAAAGGTCTAAAAGTAGTTAAGAACATCTCTAAGGTCTCCTATTCCTAAGTATCTAAGTTAAAGTTAATTATAAGGGCTTTTATTAACTTGTTAAGAGACTCTTCTACTTCCTTTCCTTTATAGTCTAAAATAAACTAGTTAATCCGTTTGTTAAATCTCTTCTTAGACTTATTACGTTCTTCCTAGGTATACCTTATAGACTAATATCCTTCCTTACCATATATAAAGCACCTCTAATTGGTTTGTCTATGGGGGTATGCTTTTATACGGGAGTTACTATAGGGGTTACGGGTAGGACCTAGTTAATGCGGGTGCTGCTAGCGGTAGTAGTAGTCCATAAAGTAGGCATCTAAGTTAGTTTATAGATTTTGTAGGTCTATAATAAAGGCTTAAGTACTACTTAGCAGGTTTAAGGCTTTATACATTGCAATAAAGGACCGTAAATTATTAATAAGGCCAGCTATGGTATCTGCGGGCTTATAATAGGCGTATTTATAGGGTTCCATTTCCTAGTAAGCCGTAATAAGTTTATTATACAGGAAGTTGTCTATTTAAAGCTTAATATTAAGACCATGCTATAGGTGGCGAAGGTCTTTAATAAGGATTTATAGGCACTCTATAGTTAATTTTTTAGTGTTCTTATCTATTACGGTCTATAACTTGGTTACATTCCATTGGGTAAGGATATTACGCTTATATTCTAGTCCTTTAAAGTAGTTATATATGGCTTTATATAGCTTATCAAAGGGAATACTAAGGGGGTTGCTCTTAAGGTTAGTATAGTAGTGGTTAAGTGCTAGGCTATATAGTATAGTAGAGTAGGCTTGGCTAAACTTCTATTTAGAAATATTAGCCTTCTAACAGAGGTCCATAAAGATGGTTAGTTTAAAGTTAAAGTTGTTATTTTCACTGCTGTACTTAGATTCGTTAGTATAGAGCTTAGCTAAGTTAGCTAGCTCCTTGCTATAGGTCTTTACTTAGGTGGTTTACAGATCTATAACTTAAATGGAAGGGTTTTAGTCCGTATTTTAGTTTGCAGGGGTATTACAGTCCGTAACTTAAGCACCAGGTATACTTTAGCCCGTAAAATTAATTCTAAAACTGCTTAGGTTTATAGGACGAATTTAATTAAGTAGGTTAGGTATAAGGCTAGCAATCCTATTAAGTTTAGAAGAAGCAAAGAGTTCTTTAATAGCTTTAACCTAGTCTAGGATTTCCTCTTTAGTAGCTTTAACCTAGTCTAGGATTTCCTCTTTAGTCTATTCCATTTAGTCCTTCTTATATATTATATTATATAAAGACTGTGCAACAGTAACTTATTTATCCCTTTTAACCTATACACCTTGGTAATGTAAAAGGGTTTATAGGTTACAAATAGTAGTAGGGTTATAGGCCTTAAAAATAGCTTCTATAAAGTCTATAAAGTCTTCCTAGTATTACTCCCATAGGTCGTCATTTATAAGCTTAAAATATTTATATTTAAGAACTTTAAATTTAATATAGTTATTAACATTAATTATAGACGTAAGGTTAACTCCCTACCTCCACTTTTCTTAACCTTTATTAACTTGCTTACTTAGGTCTACCATACTATATAGTGTAGTATAGTGTGTTATAGGTAGGGAAGGTCTTATAGTGGTCCATAAAGGTGGTTAACAGGTCTATAACGGTTTATAGAAGGATAGGGGGTTTCCGTAAGGTCTTATAACAGTCTATAAAAGCAATTAACAGGTCTATAGTAGTTTATAAAGGGGTAAGGGGTCTCTATAAGGGGTCTAAAAAAGAGGTTAGAGGGTGTAGTAGGAATAGGGGTTTAAGGTTTAGAGGTAGATTAAAAGTAGGGGTTCTATATAGGTCTATATTCACGTCTATTATACTTCTAGTAAACCGTACTAAGACTTAAATAAGTATATAAAGTTAGTAATAAGTCCGTAATCCCCAACTTTTAACCTTCTAGTAGGTTGTACTAGGAGTCTAAATAGGTGGTCACTGTTATATATTGCTTGGTGGGAGGTATTAAGTAATTGCTAATCTATACGCGCTTACTAATCAGTGTTTATATCAACTTAATAATATAGTTAAGTTATATCCAGGGGCATGAAATACGTATAGTATTATATACTCTTTTGGATGGTGGTGACTGTCGATTGTATAAAGCAGACTACATAGTCTATATACTAATACGCCTCCCCCTTAATTAGTTAGTGCTCTAGAAGTGCACTAGATGCGTAAGCGGGTAGTTAATACACCAAACGCGTAAACACGTGGTTAATGTACCGAACGCTTAAGCACGCTATTAGTACAACAGGTGCTGTAATTATACAATATATAATATCTATAGCCTAGAAGTAAAAGGATTCCTTCTTCTAAACTTAGATTTAAAATACTTTATAATAGCTATATATTAAAAATTCTAAAATTTAAGAAAAATAATGTAATTAAAAAGATCTATATAGAAGAGATTAATAAAGATAGAGACAAACTAGTAGTTAGTTTTGGCTCTAATTTTAGCCCTAAAAACTCTATTATAAAGTATTTCTTATAGCTAAGAATATAGCTACTATCTTTAACCTTTAAAGTTTAGTAGCTAGTTTAGAATTAGAAACTAAAGAGAATTTTTTAAATTAGTAAAAACTATAGTATTATTCTATTTTTACATTATTTTATATTTTAAAGGGTAGTAAGAAAAAGCTATATAAGAATATTTAAGACTAGTAGTATATTTATAAAAATCTCTAGAGTGGGACTTAGTAGATATATATTATATAAATAGCTTTAAAGATAGTAAAATAAATATAGTAGCTATATATAAAGTAGGAAAGAGAAATAGGATTAAATATATAATAAACTAGAATTAAAAACCCTATATAGGAATTATAAATATAGTGCTTTAAATAGTTTATAGGGCCTTAAAATATCTAAAACAATAAAGACTAAAAAGTAAACAAGTCTATATCTTTATAGATAGCTAGATAACCATTAAAACATTATAGCTTAATTCTTTTATAGGAGAATAAGAACTAGTCCTTAAAATTATATAAAGTTATTTCTATTTAGTTAGTAAGAATATCTTTATTAACTTCTATTAGGTTCATAGCCACTTAGAAATCTATAAAAAATAAAATAGTAAATAAACTAGCTAAAAGGGGCCTTTTTAAAAGAAATATATAATATTTTTATATCTGTTTAACCTATATAGAAAGAGCGGTAAAAGAAAAGATATTAAGATAGTAGAAAATAACTAGCAGTAGAATAAGAATAAAGAAAAATACTATACTATAATTTATAAAGGAAGCTATTCCTTTTCTCTTAAGGCTTTTAAGAATAAATACCCTAAAAAACTATAATTAGTATTCTTCTAGCTAATACTAGAAAAAGCCTACTTTAAATACTTCTTTAAAATAATAGGGAAGGATTAAAAAGGTAGATACTTTAGGGAATATAGTGCTATATAAACCCTAAAGTACCTACTATTAGGCTATAACCTATATAAAGGAAAGAAAAAGGAAATATAAAGGTAACTAGGATCTTCTCTCTCTTTAAAAAAACTATTTTATATAAAGAAAGAAAAAGAGGTACCTTTTTATTTCTAAATAAGATAGGAATAGCTATTAAAAAGTAGCTAATAATAGTAGGATGCTTAAAAGGAGATAACTCCTATTAAGCTTTTAGTAGATAAATATTATAAAGTAAAAGAATATAAATAAATTATAAATAGAATAAGGATAAAAGGTAGGATTTTTTTTATAGTTTTTTCTATTTTAACTACCTAATAGTTATTAATAACTTAGTATTTTACTAATAAGTAGGAAACCCCTAGTTTGGAGGTTTATATACTACTAGGATATAGTTACTAGGATATATTAAGCTGCCTAAAAGGATCTATATATATAGAACTATAGCACTAGAGCCTAAAGGTTATATATATGGTATTATACCTACTATAATATAACGGATATAAAAAAAGGCTTCTATTTTATCTTTTATAAGTTATTCTTCTAGTCTATAAGTTTAATATAGTATTTAGTATTTCTTATTATTCCTTATAGTTATATAGGGTCTAAGTTCCTTATAGGGAGCTTAGCTAGCTTTATATTAGCCTTTTATATTTTTAGTATAAGTAATATAATATAAGTAGCTTAAATATAATATAGTATATAAATCCACTATAGATTAAGCTATATATCTTTCTTAAAGGCCTAGTCCCTATATATAGTATTGGCCTAGTATATAGTATATATCTATTATAATACTAATCCCTTTTATAAAGGAAGGCATTAGGGAAATAGTTTTAGCCTAAATAAGCTGTCTATTTTATATATTAAACTATTAACTTAAGTAGTTTCTCTATAGGTTAAGGTTTTTATTAAAGTTACTTAGCTAATCCTTTCCCTTATTTCCCTATATAAGCAAGGCTTTAGTACTACTTACCTTTTTATATATAAATTTTTATTTATTTAGGTATATAGGCTAGGGGCTAGCTTTTATAAAAGAAGGGGGTAATATAAGGGATCTTTTAGCCCCTTACTTAGGTATATATTTAAGAGCTCTTAAAAGCTACTAAGGCTAGCCTTTAGCTAGCCCTTAGCACTGCCTTATAAGCTCCTTAGGCCTATAGCCCTTCCCTTCTTATTAGTTTGTCTCTATACTAAGGTATTACTATACCTACTCTTTACTATATTGTCCTCTTTTATTAACTCTTTCTATAACTTATACTCAGCTTACCTACTCTCTACTATATACCTAGGCAATAGTTTTATAAACTAGGTATACCCTAAACTTATAGTATAACCTAGCTATATAGCTTTCTATTTAATTAGCTATAGGTTATATAATTAGTACTATAAAAGTTATAAATTGTACTAAGGCACTATAAGCTATTCTTATATTACTTATAGTCTAGTTTAAGAGATTTCTAGCCTTAAACCGCTTAGTATATACCTTAATTTAGTAGAGTTCTTAGTTAATAGCTAGGTAGTAGTCTATAAGTTATTTTAATATCTATATAGTAGTAAAAACTAATAATATAGATTGCTATAGATCTAAGGTAAGCTTATTAAAGAGGTCTAATTATAGATCTTTTTATTAAATTTAGGCCTAGTTAGCTAGGTATATAAAGTAGGTCTAAAAGTCTAAAAGGTATTTATTATTATATAATTACAGCACCTAGTATACAAACGCGTATTTACGCGTTTAGTGCACCAACCACTTATATACTAACTAATTAGGGGGGAGGCGCGTTAGTATATAGACCACATAGTCTACCTTAATAGAATCGACAGTTACCACCATCTAAAAGAGCATACAATACTATACATATTTCATGCCCCTAGATATAGCTTACTTATATTATTAAATTAATACAAACACTAATCAGTAAGCGCGCACAGATTAGCAATTACTTAATACCACCCCCAAGTAATACACAACAGTAACCACCCATTTAATCCTAGTACAACTTGCTAAAAGGTTAGAAGTTAGGGATTACAGACTATCACCAACTCTATATACTTATTCAAGTCTTAGTACAGTTTACTAGAAGTTTATAGACGCGAATACAGACCTTTATAGAACCCCTTATCCTCCTACAAACCATTACGGACCTGTTAATCACCTTTACAGACCATTATAAGACCTTTTAAACTATTATAGACCGTTATAAGACCTCCTCTACCCACTATAAGCTACCACCACCCGTTATAGCTTATATAGACATACTACACTATATAGTATGGCAGACATCAGTAAGCAAATTAGTAAAGGTTAAAAGAAGTAGAGACAAGGAGTTAACGTTACGTCTATAAATGACATTAACAACTATATTTAATTTAAAATCCTTAAATACGGACACTTTAAGCCTATAAACAATAATATGTGGGAGCAGTATAAGGAAGATTTTATAGACTTTATAGAAGCTACCTTTAAGGCTTACAGCCTTATAACTATCCATAACCTATAATCCCTCCTCTGTAACCACAATATATAGGTTAAAAAAGATAAATAAGTTACTATTGCACGGTCCTTATATAATATACTATGCAAGGAAGACCTAACAGAATAGACTAAAGAGCAGATCTTAGATTATATTAAATTTAACAAACTCTTTACTTTTTTTAAACTTAATAGGATCTCTAGCTTTATAGACAACCTATTTAACTAAATTTATCCTATAGACCTAAGTGGCTTTAAAATTAATCTTATGGGCCAAAGCATACCTAGTACTTAAACTATAGACTATAATACCCCTATAAACCAAAATATGGACTAAACCCCTTCTATTACTTAAGTTACAGATCTGTAAACTACTTAAGTAAAGACCTATAGTAAGGAGCTAGCTAACCTAGCTAAGCTCTATACTAATAAATCTAAGTACAGCAGTAAAAACAACAACTTTAACTTTAAACTAACTATCTTTACGGACCTCTATTAGAAGGCTAATATTCCTAAATAGGAGTTTAGCTAAGCCTACTCTACTATACTGCGCGGCCTAGCCCTTAACTACTACTATACTAACCTTAAGAGCAACCCCCTTAGTGTTCCCTTTAATAAGCTATATAAGGCTACATATAACTACTTTAAAGGACTAGAATATAAGCGTAATATCCTTACCTAATAAAATACAATTAAGTTATAGACCGTAATTAATAAGAATACCAAAAAATTAATTATAGAGTGCCTATAAATTCTTATTAAAGACCTCCAGCACCTATAGTACAGCCTTAATATTAAGCTTCAAATAGACGACTTCCTACATAATAAACTTATTATGGCTTACTAGGAAATAGAACCCTATAAATACGCCTACTATAAGCCTATAGACACCATAGCCAGCCTTATTAATAATTTACAGTTCTCTATTATAGTATATAAAGTCTTAAACCCGCCAGGCAGTACTTAAGCCTTTATTACGGATCTACAGAACCTATAAACCAACTTAAATGCCTACTTTACAGACTGCCGCTATTGCTAGTAGTACCCACATCAACCAAGTCCTACCCATAACCCCTATAGCAACTCCTATATAAAAGCATACCCCTACAAACAAACTAGCCAAAAGTGCTTTATATGTGGTAAGAAAGGATATTAGTCTATAAGGTATACCCAGGAAGAATATAATAGGTCTAAAAAGAGATTTAATAAACAGATTAACTAGTTTATCTTAGAATATAAAGGAGAGGAAGTAGAGGAGTCCCTTAATAAGTTAATAGAAGCCCTTATAATTAACTTTAACTTAGATACTTAGAAATAAAAGATCTTAGAGACGTTCCTAACTACTTTTAGACCTTTTACAGACAGCTAAGCCTTTAATACTATAACTATATTAGCCAACCACTCCTTTATACACTTAATTACACCTAAAAACTAGCCTATAAGCACACCCATTAGACCCACTATAGATATTATAGACCATAAACAGGACCTATTTACATATATTACCACAAAACGCTATACCCCTAAAGAATTCTATGGCGTTATAATTAATATAGGTGCCTCTAAGAAGTCTACTGCAGGTTATAGACAATACCTTATATATAAGACCACCATAAATAATAATACAGATATTAATACTATGTAAACTGGGGCCGTAAACATCTAATTCGGCATCGGCTTAACTATATTAATTAGATTAGTTACAGTTAAGACCCTAATTAGCCTAGTTAACTTCCATATAGTAAAAGCGGATACCCCTTTTCTACTCTGTCTTGCGGACATAGATAGGTTATAGGTTTACTATAACAATATTACAGATACTATAATTAGCCCTATAACTGCCCTAGAAAGCAAGCATATTACCCTACTAATTATATAACAATTTAGACACCCATTTCTTATATAGGGAGAGACTTTATGGACCTATATTTATGAATCTTTTAACTATAACCCGTACTACCTTACCAGTACTAAAATCCACCGCCTATACCGCTATTTTAGCCACCTATTAGCTAAAAAGCTGTATAGAGTTCTTAAACACTCTAGACATAACAATATTAACAAGAAGGCAATTAACTACCTAACTAAATACTGCTCCTTTTACCAGAAATACAGACATTCCCTAGGCCAATTTAAGTTCACCCTTTATAAGGATCTTAATTTTAACCACTTAGTATATATAGATATTATATACATTAACAGCAGCCTAGTATTATATATAATTAACAAGGTAACCCATTATTAAGCCGCCCATTAGTTATAAAATATATCTATAAAACATACCTAGGATATTTTACAGACCTATTAGATTAACATATACCTTAGACCTCTTAAGTATATTACCCATAATACTAAAAGGAACTTTATTAGCAAAGAATTCTAATAGTATGCTATAGCCATAGCTATTTTAACAAAAACCGTTCTAGTTAAGGCGTATTAGTCCATTAGGCTTATTAAGCAAGCTTACCTAACTCTATAGAGAGCTTACTAAATTATTATAGATAAGTATAAGGACATCTAAAAGGAACTAGCTTTATAAATAGCTATAAAAGCTATTAATAATACCGCTAGCCCTAATGGACTAATACCCACCCTCTTAGTTTACGGAGCCTACCTAAGGATAAGCAAACTAGACCCTCCTACCCCATCTATTATAGATTAAGCAGCTGTAATACAGAAGGCAATAGCCAAAATAGTTAAATTACGGGCTAAATAAACTGTTAATAACGCTCTGCACTACCACAATAAACCTAATACAACCTTAGTACATAACCTCCCGCTTAACTCTAAAGTCCTTATATAGTGTAAGAGTGGCAATTAGACTAGACCTTATTATTTACTAGCTATAGAAAACAAAATATGCTATATATAACTTCCTAGCGGACTAACTAGCTTTAGAAACACGTCTATAAAACCCTATTTTTGGTCTAAAAACACCTATAACATTAAACTAGACAAACTAGAAGTACCCGCTAAACTAGATAAACTAGAAGCACCCTTACCTACCCTAAAAGTCCCCTATAAACTTACTAAACCCACTAAACCTACTATAAAGCGTGGCTAAGGACGCCCCTAAAAGCACCCTATAACTAAAAACCCTATAACTAAAAACCCTATAATAGAGAATTACTTAACCTCCACAGGCATATCTATAAGGCAAATTCCACCTATAGATATATTAGTTCTAGTATAGGAAACCCCTTTTATAGACTTATAATATAAAAAGATTAACAGACTACTTAAAAAGGGCGTCTTTGCAGTTATAATAAAGAGAGACGTTCTGCAAGGCGTCTATATATTTAACTTATACTTTATTAACAAAATTAAGCACCCTAGTACTAATAAAGCCTTTAAAAAATTAAGGCTTGTTATATAAGCATATAATAACTAGGAAAAGGACTTAGTCCTTATACAATTACCTACAATTTAATAGGTCAGTTAACGGATTATACTTACACTTATACCTAGACTATAGCAAACCAAACATATAGCCCTCTACTTACAGGATATCTTATAAGCCTACATACAGTCTAATACCTACCTAAGTAGGGACATCTTTATATAACTGCTTCTTAAGCTTAATTTATAACTAGAAATAATTTTATAAGTTATAAAACCTCTTTACAGAGTGCCAGAAGCTAGAAACTACTGGTTTAAAATATATTACCAGCATTACATCTATAAACTTAAGATAGAGCAGTTAACCTATAAACCCTACCTCCTATACACCCTATTAAACAGCCTTGGCATTATTAGACTCTAAATAGACAATACCCTCTTCTTAGCGGACTAGACTTTTATAGACACTAAAGAGACTAAACTACAAGAAGCTAAGTTCTTAGTAAAGCTATAAGAGCAGTTAACTAAGCAGACCCTAATTAAGTTTAATAGAGGTTTAATTATATAAAAGGGCAACTTAATCTAGTTAACTTAGGAATACCAAGCTTAAAACCTAAGGCTTATTATAGCAAAGCCTACGGACCTTACTAGTTCCCGTAGAGAGACCTATAAGACTATAAATATAAAGGACTAATATATTGCACAGCGTGCAAGAGGCGCCTATATTGCCATAGTCTGTTAACCCAAATCTGCCTATAACTTATCCTTTGCGGCCCAGGTAACAGATCTACAAGAGGAAAATATTAAGCAGCTTAATAAGCGTATTTAGTGGCAAATTAATAATACAATAAGAGGACTTACTTTTATACCACTAGACCTAAATTCCCTTAGCGTACTAGTATTTACAGACGCCTCCTTTGCCAATAATAGGGACCTATTATTGTAAATTAGCTTTATAATTGTACTTATAGACCATAATTAGGACGTAAATATACTATATTAGTCTTTAATTAAATGCAAATAAGTAACCTGCAGTATACTAGCTTCTAAACTATATATACTAGCTTATAGCTTTAATATAGCAGCCGCAATTAAGTCAATAATCTAGAAGATCCTATAATTAGAGTAACTACCTTTAGTCCTATACACCAACTTAAAGTCCCTTTATAACTGCCTAGTTAAACTAGATATAACACAGGAGAAGAGGCTTATAGTCGACCTAATATGCTTACATTAGGCCTATAAACGATATAAGATTATGGAGGTTAAATAGATTAGCAGCAGAGACAATATAGCGGACGCTATAACTAAGGCAAAGCCATATTAAGCTCTAAAAACCCTAATTAATATAAATAAGCTTAATCTAAAAGTTATAGAATGGGTAGAACGTGACTAATAGAGTACTTATAGTTTATTTATAGCCCGTTGGAAGGCTGTATAGTTTACTTTATAAACCATAAGTAGGACTTACAGCCAGTTTAGAGCAACGTTTAGAAGGCAGCCCAAAAGGCACCTTAAAAGGGATTTCCTATATATTTCTTTTATATTCTATAGTTCTATTAAAGCAATTACGGGGGCTATATATAAGTGGGCCTATTTTTAAGTGCCACTAGTGTATAATTACAGCACCTAGTATATAAACGCGTATTTATATATTCGGTACACTAACTACTTATATACTAACTAATTAGGGGGGAAGCGCGTTAGTATATAGACCACGTAGTCTACCTTAATAGAATTAATAGTTACCACCATCCAAAAGAGTATACGATACTATACGTATTTCGTGCCCCTAGATATGGCTTACTTATATCATTAAATTAATACAAACAATTATATTTATCAGGGCTTTATAATTAAGGTTAGCATTCTATACCTTAAAGGGGTCCTTATAAGTAGAATATAGGTAGTTAATTATCTTTTCTTTATAGAGAAAGGAGCTTATTAAGTCTTAAGCATATCGCAGATATAGGTATATTTAGGTATTTCTACTAATACAGCTAAAGTTAGAGGCTATTTTTACTAGATTAGTAAAGAATAGTCTATATTAACTTTAAGCTTATTCTATAATTAAAGTTTTTAGTTATTAAATATAGAATTAGTCCCATCTATAAGTAATAGGGAATTTATAACCTTTATAAACTATAATAATACTCTATTTTAGGCTAGTACCTTAAGGTCTATAGTAAGTTTATTTAATAAGTTATTACTAAATATAGGGGTATCTTTAGTTTTAAATAGTTCTTATAGCTGTTTAATTTTAGTATTAGCTACTATAAGCTCTTTTTAGGGATTTAAAATAGTAACTATTTTATTATTAGAGGTATTTAAAGGTCCTATAGCTACTTTACTAGCTATTATTTTTTTAATATAGTAGTAGGGGCGTTAGGTAATTTCTAGTAGTTTTTTTAAGGTCCTATTCTTAAGGTCCTATTAATAGTCTTTTAGTATAAATTTATATTCTTATCTTATTTATAGTTTATAGATATATTTAAGTTCTTTCTTTAAAAGAAATAATAAGAGCTTTAGATAATATTAGCAACTTAGTTAATTAAGGTATATATATAGTAGGGAAGACGTATATTGGCCTATATAATTAGATTATCTATTAATAAAGATCTAAAGCTAGAGAAAGGAAAGGGGAAAATTGTAATACTACTTAAAGTAGGGGTTTTATATAGTTCCTTACTATTATAATACTTATAATAGGCTTTTCTTAAAAGATATCTTAACTAAGATATAGATAGATAAGGGGTAAGAGGTTTTATTAGTATTATAAAAGGATTATAAAAGGAACTAGTTCTCTTTTAGAGAAGAACTAGTAATTATTCTTTAAATAAAAAAGGTTAAAAATAAATTATTTATTAAATATATAATATATATTTTATATTTAAACTACCTATAACTCTTATTTAATACTATTAATTAGATAATTATATATTTTAGTTAAAAGCCTTAATAGCCTCTTATAATAGTATAAAATACTTTATACTAATACTTTATCTATAATTATATATTTAGTAGAATTTTAATATTATAAATAAATTATAACCCTATTATATATTATTATTTATTGCTTAACATCTAATTTGGATCCCTATTAGGCCTACACAGACTACTCCTTATATATATATAGGGAGAAAACTCTTTTAAGAAAACCCCATAATCCATCTCCCTGCCTTTTAGGACTTGCCTATAAAGCGCCTACAAGTTACCTGTAGTGCTCTACTACCTTACTTTTTGACCTCCTTAGGAACTACTGCTGCTATAACAAGCCTACAGATACGCTAGTATTGTAAACTTTGCTCTACTACTATAGAGTTATTAAGGGCCGCCTATTACTCACCCCTTTGCCTTCCATTACCATTTCCTTTATAACCTAAAACTAGTCTAGTATGTTTTAGCTAATAAGCCACTAGGTAACCACCTTAAGACCTTTTTATATTAAGAGTAGTATATTATAGTTCTCTATACTAGCTACTAAGAGTATAGCTTCTTAGTTAGTGTATAGGGGGCATAACAGTATTATATATTTTAGTGTCTGTTTTAGCTAGCCACATTTATATCTTAGGCTGCCTACTAGGACACCTACCTAGTAGAGCCAATCTTTTAGTCCTATTATCCCTATTTTTAAAAGTATTGCTATTATATTTTCTGCCTTTATTAGGCCTTCTTAGAGCTCTTAAGTATTTACCCCCTATAGCATTAACTATACCACAGCTTGGGTTTCTCTTACCTAAGTTAGCCTCTATACCTTTAACTCCTATACACCTCTCTAGTATTAGTCCAACCAGTATTATATTACAAAAGATGGTTTCCTAGCATTCTTTTATACTTTACTTTAGCTCCTTTCTCTTTCTTACTATTATCTTTACTAGCCTCTTATGCGTCTCCCTTCCTCCTCTATATAGGCCTAGGCCCTAATATAGCACCATTTTTCTTCTGCTTTCTTTACCTATTTCTCTAATATCTCTTCCCTACTTTAGGGTTATTGGTTTATTCTCCTATAAGGCGCCCTAGGGTCCCTCTATAGTTTATTTAGGCGTATCTTAATATACTTTATAATATTAGAGTTATATTTACTTTACGCCCTTTACATTACAGCAGCTTTAATATATAGTTATAGGGGGGGAATATTAGCTTCCTTCTTAAGCAGTGCTATAGCCATTTACTTATACCCACCTATTATGCTCTAGAGGTAGGCTGTTTAGACCTTTTAAAGTAGTTTAAAAAGTAATTTAGGGGGGCCCTTCTTAGTTTCTCCAATAGCCCAAATATTAGATCTATATATTATAGTTAGCCAAACAACTGCTATGTATAGTAGGCATAACCTTTAGAAATATAGACCCTATATAGAATTGACAATCCTAAATAATGCAATATACTGTACTTAGCCCTTATAGGCCGCTTACACCACATATATACTCTACTAGAGCTTACTATCTACCTATACTCCTAATACCCTTAGGCCCTAAACTAGTTAACCCCTAAAGCCTTAGATATAGATTATATACTAAAGATCTATAGATTAGTTACATTTTCTTATAAAATAAATTAGCTAGTATTTCTCTAGTAAGAATTAGACTCTATATTGTCTTACCTATTCTATATAGGTGTTATAGGCTTTCTCTAGTGTTCTATAGTTCTCTACAGCTATTGGCCTATATATAATTAGGTTTATGTTATTAACAAAGCCTATCCCCTAGGTTGCCCCTTCTTTAAAGGTATTAAGTAAGTTGCTTATAAAGAAAAGAAAGAGTATAGGCAAAAGAGGTAATCCTTATAGTATACCTATTACAACTATAATAGGGGGGCTCTAGTATCTACTAAAGACTAGTAATATCTCTTTCTGGCCTATAAACCCTTAAATAAATTATATAATCTATTCTAAAAAGCCCTTTACCCTAAGGATATATAGGAGGCGCTTATAGGGTATATTATTATAGGCGCTACTAATATTTAGGCTAAGTATTAATACTATAAAGTCCTTACGCATAGCCTATGCAGTTTTAATAGTAGCAGTAAATAGTGTAAGTACTAATAGTATTAAGCAATTCTTTCTTACCCTTATTTAGCTTTATAATAGTAGGGCGTATTCCTCTACTATATCTACTATATAGTCCGCTATAACCTTTTCTAAGATCTTGCTTAAGGTATTTTCTAAGGCAATAGGGCGGTAGCTTCCTAGGATTAAGTAGTCTACTTTACCTTTTTTTTATAAAACAACCATCATTATAGATCTTCTAAATTGTGGGTAGTAGCCTATTATAAAGCATACTCTAGCTATATCTACAAGCTAAGGTGCTATAAGTAGACCATAGGTCTTTAAGGCTTTATTTAGAATCCTATCTAGTCCTAGTACTATATTATTTAAGAGGCAACTAATGGTTCTAGCTATTTCTTTAGTTGTTATATTACTATTAACCCTTAGGTAAGTCACCGGTATTTTACTAATAATATCACTAAGGTCTACTAAAGCTAGTTAGGGGAAAAATCTTTCTATAAGGATCTTCGCCTTCTTATTATTATTGCTTATAGCCTATAGTTTGCCTACTCTTTATAGGGGTAGTAGGTGTAGGTCTTCTACTAGGCATCCCACCTTTTTCTTTACCTATCTTACTATAGTCTAAAGGCCCTTATTATAGGGGATGCTTAAGTTAATAGTATATTTATTTATAAACTATCTCCAGTTATTTCTTACTTCTTTTTTTAGGGTATTCTTTAGCTAGTTTCTTATATTTTTATATTATCTCTCATCTTTAAGGTTATAGCTACTTATATATTTCCTTCTTGCTTATTATTAGCTAGCTATAAGAACCGCGTATTGTACAGACTATATATATCGCGTATAGGGGCCTAGTTTTAAGACCAGGCAATACTCTTTTAGCCCGTTTTTAATTACTGCCTAGATCCTTTCTAGTCTTTAGTTAATTTCCTTAGGGGTAGCTAATAAGCCTCGCTTATTTAGTATTAGGTAGATTTCTTCTAGGTCTTAAAGTTATTATTTAATTATATTAAGGAAACTGTCTATCTTAAGCTTCCTTATTACATATCTTTTACTATTTAGTTGCGCCTTAATATCCAAATCTAGCTATATCTAGATAGGGATATAGTCTAAGGTAAGTGCCCATTCTTCTTTAGGGATATACCTTTTAAGTCTTTAGTATAGGCCATCGTCCATAAATATAAGGTTAATTATACTTCTAGCGGTACCTTATTACCATATAATTGCTTCTAGGGGAGTGGCTAGCTTAAGGCCCTAAATATCTATAGCTCTTAGTAGGTACTCTGCCTATTATTTAGCAGCGATATAGATACCCCCCTACCACAGGTAGTAGAGGTTTATATCTCCTAATAGGATAGACTCTATACCTTTGATTTCTAGTAAGCTTATTACTAATATAATATTCTCTGTTTATAGGACCCCTTTAACCCTAGGGTTATATATATTAATAATTTATACCAGTCCCCTATATATCTAGATTATTATAACTATAATATCTAGGTTAACTGCTTACTATAACTATAAGGACAGGCTAATAGCCTTGCTAATTATAAAGCATATATATATAGCTGCTTTTAATTTATATAGGAGCTAAAATCCTTAGGGGCAGTATATTAATTATATGTAGGTATTATAATACAGCTCTTATATAGCAAGGATATAGTGTTTCTCTAGGTCTAGACTATCTAGTAGGGGCCTTATAAGGCAGTAGTTTATATTACCGCAGTTATACTATATAATAGATAGGTGGCGGACCCCTAGTAAGGGTTATTTAACTCTCCTTTATTCTTTACTTCCTCTATTTCCACTTTCTCTAAAAAATTTAGAACTTTTGTCTCTTATATCTACACCCTAGTTGCTACTTATTTTGTATAGGGCTTTTTATTCCCATATCTTATGTTCCTACTAGCGCTTCTATATCTAAATCTGTTATCATCTCTAGTTCTTCCCCTAGTCTTACTAGTCAGCTTTATGCCCTTTATAAATTGGCTGCGAATATTAGATTTACCACATTTAGTCTAATTTTTAATTATTCTGGTCTTAAGCTTGCTATAGCTATTTATAGGGGTCTTCCTATAGGGCGTTCTCTCCCTTATATCCCCTGTAACCCTTATATCCCTATTTAGTCTAGTAATATTATATAGCGTCACTTCTAGCCTATTAAGGCTTGGGATAGCTGGCCTAGCCCCCCAGTATTAAAGGTAGGGAACGCTAGGAAGGCACCTACGTCCCCCTAGCTTATTACCTATTGTTTCTATTTATATAACCTAGCGTATAGTTATTCCTATAGCTATTAAGCCCTTACCTTCCATCTCCTATATTTAATACAGTTTACTCTCTTTTATGCCTTATATATGCTTTAGTAACAGTTTACACATTTTATTTAGTCTTATATTATAGGGGCCTATATAGTGGCCGCAGCACACCTATACTACGCATGTGGATTAGATATATCCCTATTATATACAGTAATAGCATTATTCTAGGCGTAGTTTATGGTTATAGAGCCTTGTATTATATATAAGGCTATTTATAATTATTCTTTTTTAGATAAGGAGTTTTTGCATTCCTAGTATATATATACTAATAATAAGAGAGCTATATATTTAACCAGCGTCTCCCTAGTAAGTCTCTAGCAACTCTTATATCCTCTTATTATTCTTATTATATACTTAAATTACATTTTCCTATTAAAGCTATTAGATTTAGGTAATCTTAAATCCTAGTATAAGGTGTTCTATATATTTTACTATCTCCTATATAGTTGCTGTGTTATTTACCTAGCGTCCCTTTTTTACCCTAAGGCTTATAGAAACCGCTAGGACTTTAACTAGGTAGTCTTTATAGAGCACTTTATACCAATATATTCTCCTAGCCTATTCCCTACCCTTATAGCTTATTCCTTTACCTATTAGTCCTTTAGGGTAACTCTAATATCTCCGCTCCTTAGGTATTAGACTATAATAGTATTATAAACTTCCTTATAAATCTCTATAAGGATTTCTGTTTCTAATTATCCCCTAAACCCCTCTACTTTTTCTATATTTAGTTATATTATAATTATATACCCAGTTATTGTCTTAAGGGGGTTAGGTTCCCTATACTATAGAAGCATAGCTATAGCAGCCTAGGTGCGGTTCGCTGGTAAAAAGGGGTTTTATTTATTTTTAATTTTGCTTAGCCGTTAGAGAATTTAATTAAGGGATTACTAGAGGGGCGCCTAAGGGACACTAGACTGGCGGAGCCATTCTACTAGCTATATTAGTTTATTATAGCTAACAGTTACTTCCCTATAATTGCGGATACTAAACACGTCTAATAGGCTTTATATTTTATCAAATACCTTTTTAATAGAGGTATTTCCGCTTTATAGTATGGTATTCGCCCGTTTTTATTATGGAGGGCTATTGCTAGGTATGGTTCTGGCAGTTACACATAAGTGTAAACCACCGTCATTTAATATATGCCTCCCCTATGATATAGGCATCTTAGGGGGATTCTCTAGGTGTTTTTTGGGGTTCTTTTTAGTTGGTTTTGGTCTTTTTGGGTTAGGTATAGCAAGAGCTCCAGTTCTCTAAAGAATATATAAACTAATATATAGATCCCTCTATTATCAAAGTAACCCTATTATATATATTATATTTAATTAATATAAAATATAGTTAAAGAAACTTAAAAGTTTTAATTAAGTAATTCTCTAAATTTTAAGAGACTACTTAGGCACTATATAAGTGCTATAAACCAGAGAAGTTTATTAGAATATCTAAGAAAATTAAAGGGGGTATTAAAATTCTTAATAATCTCTAACGCCAGAGAAAGAACCCCAATTTTGTAGATTATATAGGAAAATCCTCTAGGAATCTCAGAGAATCCAAAAATTCCTCCTTAGAATAAACCAAAAAAAATATAATTAAGCAAAAAAGACAAAAAATCTATATATTGTTGGTAAAACCAAAATGCTAGACTAAGCTACTTATCAGAATCTAAATCTTTAGGAAATTCATAAGGAGCTAGCGAGATTTATTAGTAAATTCTGAGAAAAATAAGCTATTTTACATACCTAGTTAAAGACCACCCCTGGACTTAATTTTAGAAACCTTCTTTAATGCAGCCACACAAGCACCGTTAATATTCAACATCTTAACAGAAAATTTAAGAAATTAGCCAATTTTACTCAGAAAAAATATATATTAGAAAAAATGAGAATTAAATACCTTTTTAACTAAGAAAGTACCAAAAAGAATTTTAAAAAAGGAAAGTAGGCAAGACCTATATCTTCCAAATGCCTTAGGCATTCAATTATTTTTATTAAGGTTGGAATTTCCCTAAAAAAAATTAGTTTTACTAAAATATATAAGAAATAAACCAGATTTCTCACCTTTTAGAGACCTTTCTTTACACACTAAAGCTTAAGAATGGATTCCTAGGTAAAGTAAGAAATTAAATTATAGGTATTAGAATTTTCGATGATATACTTTGTAATTACAGCTATAAGGAAGTTTCTTAACTGCCTTAGTACCATTAATCTTACCTTCAGCAGGCATTTTCTAAAAAAATATTAAATTAGTTATTTCTTATCTAAAAAATAGTGAAAACTTACTATATTCTAGATGCGGTAGGTATAGCATCTAGGATCTACATCTTTGTGTCCCTAGAAACCAGCCCTAAAATATTAAAAAAACTAAGAAAAAAAGTAATATTTCTTACCTTAACTTCTCCTTAAGGTCTTTATCTTGGTCCTCCTAGATAAAATTAGCATATTCTTAGAGCCACCAAGAAAAAAATATACCTTTGACGGCTTTCCTAACAACCACCTTTTCTAGTATGCTGCCTTTTTAGCAGCAGTAAGGGCAGCAACACTAGCAGATCTAGTATCTAAAATTTAAAATAATTCTTAGAAAAAATAAGAAAATAATATAAAGGAAATAGGTAAAACTATAAGTTAATATAGCAAGAGACTATATATTAAATAATTCTTCCTAGTGAGAAAGAAAGCCTAGGATATCAGAAAATCCGATAATTAAGTTATTGCTATAGTAGAAAACCGAGAAACAAAAAACCCAAAAATTCAAACTTAAATTCAAGTCGTTAATTTGCAGTCAATATCTTAAAGTAAATAAGAAAATGGTAAGCGGTATAATATAGAACCAAGAAAGGAAAAAGAAATCTTTTTAAATTTAAAAATAGTACTAGAGGCCTTTTTTTTTCTGAAAATACATAAAAATTATATAACTTAAAAAATTACTTACTTTGGAGGCATTTTGAAGGCTTTAGGGGAGCGGAGGGGTTGTAAATCTAGTTTATAAGTTAGTATATAACATATATAGCTAATATAAAGCTCTAACTTTGGCTTATCGATTAAGCGTTATAGTGTTTGAGGTTGAAGAGCTCAATCGAGAGTGAAGTTATTCTGGGGCGCCAAGCCCTCGCTTATGCTAGGCCGTTTCGGGCCTGGCGCCCCGACCGTCCGCGCCTGGACGGTTACCCTATGATAGGAAGATCCTCATCTAGTCCTAGCTGGCATTTGCCCCGCCATTAGAAACTCTTGGTATCCACCCCACCAACCTTCACCTCTGCATGCCATTCTGTGGCGAAAAGCGCGTTTGAACGCCAACTTCTCTCTTCATTCGCGTTAAAAATTAAACGACTCTCAAACAACCCTGTGGCCGGAGCGAGTCGGCCGCCCTCCCTGCTAGCGCTGGCAAACTGCAGAGAGCTTCGGGCGAATTCTTGCGCTGGAAGTACCGCTACCTCTCCTGCACCTGAACAGCGCAGGGAAAGATTAAACGCGGTTCGGCTGAACGTTTCTCCCGGCCGCATAGACCACTCGGACTTGGCAAGTGGAATGAGGCTCAAGACATATAGCAATCTAGCTCGCCTGAAGACGAGATCAAGTGTTTGGTGTCGATCGGGACTAGCGTTCCGTCGCTTACGCCGTTTAAGGACGATCTAATCAGCATTGGCCAGAGTCTTCTGGCGATTGCCACAGAGACGGAAAAGACGGTGGGGCGATTCTCCCGCGACAAATCAAGGCTAGACGACACGGGGCGGTACTATCGGTTTAATGTGAAGGTTGGTTCACTGTGGACGGTGCTTTGCAAATAAAAGTGCGAAGATGTTCTTGATTAAGCTTAAAGCATATAGGATGTAATCCTATATAGCTTTGTTATCTTTTAACTGGCCTATATGGATTCTAACTTCTCGATCGAAGATCACGCCCCCCGGAATTAGAAGCAGTGGCCTATTGTGGCAGGTGTAAATGTTGCAGGAACTCGTCAGATCGCGTTTGGTATTTATGCATCGGGCTTATATAAGAGCAGTGGTGAAACGGAGATGCCAGCGCAATAAGGTTCTAGTACTACATCCGTGGTACGTTATAGGATCCGACTAAGTAGTAAGGGAAAGGATAGTAAGACATGTAGGCTCCGTTTAGACACATTTCGTTTATCTCCAACCAAGCTTTTGAAGAAGCCTACGTCGTTTAGAGACTGGCGTATTCGTTCGTGCGATGGAATGCAAGATGCCTTGAGATACTATTGGCGTGCGACCAACCGTTGCGTCTGCCGAAGTATTTTTTTCGCTCGCTGAAATATGTAAGGTACTAAGCCTCTCCTGTATATCTTGACACTCTTGATGATCATGCCCGAAGACCTTCTGATAGCCTACTAGAGCCCTCGAGTACATTTCTCTAGCTCTGCTTATATCGCCTTGACTAGCGAATAGCAGGCCTAGATTATAGACGGTATTAAGCGCCGGTATGTAAGATGCAGCGAGTTCCGGCCTAAGCGCCTTCTCGTATCCTTCCAGCGCTCGCTGGTACATCTTCTCCGCCTCGCCCAGCTTGCCCTGGTCCGCGTAGAGAAGGCCCAAGTTATTAACCGTGGAGAGTGTCGATGTGTGGTCCCGCCTAAGTGCCTTCTCGTATCCTTCCAGCGCTCGCTGGTATATCTTCTCTGCCTCGCCCAGCTTGCCCTGGTTTGTGTAGAGAAGGCCCAAGTTGTTGACCGTGTGGAGTGTCAATGTGTGGTCCCGCCCAAGTGCCTTCTCGCATCCTTCCAGCGCTCACTAGTACATCTTCTCCGCATTGCCCAGCTTACCCAGGGATTTGTAGAGGTTGCCCAAGTTGTTGACCGTGTCGAGTGTCAATGTTATGGTCATAGATATCGACATTGCGGGAAGCGAGTATATCTCGGGTGCGTGCTTCTTGTTTCCTAGATTAGGAGAGGTAGATGCAGTAGTCTACACGTTTTAATTCAAAGGGGAGATCCTGCAAGCCGGTTGGGACTAGCGATTTTGGGAATATTTAAGTTATAGTGCTGCATGAGAAGATAGAGTTAGTAAGATAGCATTTACGTAGTTGGCAAAAGCACAGAAAAGTTATATACATTCTCCACTTGGACCTTTTGGTCGTTGTCCCGGTTTTCTAGCTTAGTAGCTAAGTCTAGCAATAGTCAGAAGACCTCCTCCATCTAAGACAGCTCTGGCTTTCTAAGATCTTGGCATTATAACGCAGCGTCTTAAATTGATAGCAATTCCTCAAGCAATTCCCTAGCATGCGCTATGGCTTCGCTATCAGAGTTGTCAAAGTCGTTAGGGTGGGCGGAGCGATTAAAGAAGATATCGCGGTACTCGCGGTCATCAAGTGCATTAAGCTGGTTCTATACAAATATGTCTTATAAGCTATTGCCAGCCAAAATCTATTATTGGGAGGGGAAACTACCTATAAACATTATAGTAGGACGCCAATACCATCCTAAATATTAATAAATCTATTCCGTAGCACTTTAACATCTTATAGTACCCTTATCGCCGCCTCTACTTTAATAGGCGGTTTCGCTACTCTTAAGTCGCCAATCCTCTTCATTAGGCTGCGTGATTGTAACCTATAGTTACAACTAGCGCTTATAAGCTTAGTTGCTGCGGTAAATATAGTAGAGCGGGAGAGCGTTATAGGTGTACAGAAGTCAAGTTCAAAGGTTGCCGTAAAGAGATACTCTTTAAGCTAGAGCTAATTAATATTAACATTATCAATAAGGTCCAGATTATTAGAAGCGGTATTATTCTAAGCGTATTAATAGGTTTTAGATAATTACCCTAGTCTCCTAGTCAGCAGCTTTATTAGTAAGGTAGTTTTCTTATCTACACTTCTATTAAACCTGTTCTTTCTACCTTGTAACTATGTTATTACCCTACTCTCTCCATCTCGTCTATTCCTAATGCGCTAGTTACCATTATCTATAAAATTTCCAGGTAGCGATCGGGAACGCAGCCGGAGTCATTAGACTTTATCTAAAGCGGCCTTATAATACTAATTCCGCTTCTATAGTCTAAGGAAAGCAGAGGAGACTTTAAATAAATTAGTAGTTAAGGGGTCGGTTTCGCATAATTATAGCCAATTATTAATAATGCGCTCGCTCTCTAAGAGCTTCCACAGCTCTTAAATAGAGTTAGACATATTAGGGGTTGTCTAAAATAGTTTAAAGAATTCTTAAGCTAGAGCAATAATAAAGTTACTTATAGATTTAAAGGCAGAAATAATTCTTATTTATAAACCGTTGCCCAGCAACACTAATAATCTATAAGGGTTCTTTCTAGGACGTAAGGTGGCGTTCCTACAACAGTTACAGCGTCTTAGCGTAATATTAAATACGTACAGCTTCTTCCATATAGCATAATCATTACGTGGGGTGTTATCTATTTAACCAAAGCCTCTTTCCTTACTTAAAGAAGGGTAGCCACTGTAAAAGTTAGCGGCTATAATTATGGGAGATAGGTTTGTCTAGAATTTTAAATATATAACCTAAAGCGATAGTTATTAATAAAGCTATTACCCTATAAGGCTATATCTGCCTTTTAATCATATTCCGTTGCTTAACATATTTAGGCGATTAATAAGCCGAGACCTATACGTTAGTCTCTATAAGTGACTTTATTCTACTACCTTCCTCTTACACATATAAGCATATTGTCCGCCTTTAAACTATAATTCCCTTACTTACAACAAACCGACTTAAGGTATACTAATAGATACTATTAGTACTAAGATAGAAAATATATACCTTCTTTACTTCCCCTTTATATTCAATTTTTATAACTAATATAGCTATTATAGGAACTTATAATCCTTTAATATAATATCTGCTTTAAGCTCAACTAGCTCTTAGATATAAATCTAAAGTATTCCTAGCTAATCTATAATTAGGCACTTGTACTTTCTATAGCTATTAATTCTATAGCTATATACTATATTGCCACCAGAGACTTATTTAAAGAAGATTTATAGAATTATAGCAGTAATTTTATCGATCCTAGTAAGCTCCTTTTAGTTTCTAGCTTGTCCCCTTTACCTATAGGTAAGCTAGCTAAACAGATTAAGGCAAGCACTACTAATTAGTTTTCCTCTTATAACGGTAATTTAACGCCATCTTAAGGCGTTAATATAACCCCCCAAAAGTCTCCCGCGCTTTTTCTTTAGCACCCTTTATCCTATACGGAAAACCAATTCCCCTTTATAGCTATAAACTTATTAATCTAAAGCATGGAGACATTATAGCAAAGTCCTAGTAGTCAACCCTATAATTATATAGGTAACCAGAAAGGAGAGAAAGAACAGTTACTATCTTAGGTAGATAAACAATATTTTAAAGAGCCTTAACAATCAATTAACTATGATTTCTAAAATATAAGGCAGGACGACCAAACATAGGCGCATAAAGAGGGGCAGGATAAGGCAGAGTTAGACAATATTTATAGATAGGACAACGTAATAGAAGAACGTATAAAAGACGTCTCTCTTATTAGATGCGATCCTAAACCGCAAAGCAAAACATACCAGAGAGAAGGAGCATAATCGCCTATAAATAAAAAGCAAATATAGCGAGCTAAGCCTACCAAAATACCAAACACAGCGATTACTAGGTCTGGAAGGACGATATTAAAGCGGCTTTAGAGCAAACAAAAAGTTAATAATTAGCACTCCTATAAGGCCAAAAGGCTATAGAAACAAACTCTAAAGGAGATTCTACCCATCTATAACTACAAATTTCCGTTAATAGAGATATATCAAACCTTTACTAACTATAGCTTGTTAGACAATTCTAATAAGCTCTAGCTCCTTACTTGCTTATTCTTTACAGTTGCTAGCTAGGACGCTTTTATATAGCTACAGAATTCCTGTCTTACTATTTAGGAGAGTATAAGCATAGTTATTCTTTCCTCTAATAATATAGTATCCGTAAATATAGAGCCTCTAGATCAATTAGATGTCTTACTTACTACAGCTTTTATTATAAAGCAATTCCACCTAATTAAATTAGCGGAAGCTTATATATAGCTAGGATAGAATTACCAGCTTTAACCGGTCTAGTAGACCAGACGTTAGCGGAATAAAAAGCGAATATTAGAACTAGGTTATTGCGGCTAGGCTACTTCCTATACTCTAAATAATATACTATCCCAGGCATATCCTAAACTTATAAAATATACAGTTATGTGACGGCTTACATAAATGCCTCTAAACTAAAGCTTGTGGATTGCTATCTAATAAAGATACTAAGCTAAGGAGAAGAAAAGAAGGGGGTTATAAGGACCATAGTAAACATATATAAAGGGGCAGCCGCCAAGGCGCTAGCGGTAAGCGAGCCAATCATAGGTTGGCAGAATATGGCAACAGTATAGCAGAATTTGGCAGGTAACGCGCTCTAGCACTGTTATATTACCCCCCCCTCCTAAAAAAGCCTGCCCTTAGGCGTTGTCTGAGCTCCCTATTATTATTTAAATTGTTATAATTATCTAACCTTTCTTCCTAGCATTTAATCCAGTTGTTTAATTTACGTGGTAGTCTAAGGAGGTTAGGGTAGGCTAGGTAGAAGTCCCATAGCTTATAGGGGGAGTACTTAAAATTAGATATGGGGTACCACTCTAGGTCATTATTATGGCCTACCTAGCTTACACGGTATTTTAAGATATTACGGACCTTTTTTACTGCTAGGATTTCTTTAACTCCCTATTCTTCATCCTTAGCAATCTGGATTAATGGTAAAGGGTTATTATACTATCTAGGTAGTAGATTATCTGTAGCCTTTCATAGCCGGTCTAGAGAGAAGATGGGGTGGATTCTTATTAACTCTAGTAGCTTAACCTTAAAAGAGTGTCCTACCTTTTAAAGAGTCTTGTATAGGCTAGCTATTTGGTGGTCTAACTTGCGGCTCAACCTTTGGGTTTTTTAGTTTTTTATTAACACCCATACCTTATCTCCTACTTAGAAGTCTTCCTTACAATAATATTGGTTTACATTAGACTCCTTTTTTTCTTATACCTTTCTTATAATTGTTTAAGCAGTCTCCTAGGCTCTATACATTCTCTTAGCAAATGCCCGGGCCTCTTTATAGCTGAGGCGTTCGCGGGCCGTAGTGGGTTCCATAGGCCTATCCCAATTAAAGGATGTTTATGGTGTATACCTATAAAGCAGTTTAAATGGGGATATCCCTATACTGTTATAGGGGAGTATAAGCTGCGCGTAGTCTATTATAGGCAGTAATTCTAACCAGTTATCCTAATAGTAGTTTATAAAGGGCCGTAGTCGCTAGTCAAGGTACTAGTTTATAATCTTAGTTTAGCCGTTAGTCTAAGGGTAAAATGTAGTAAAGAGCTTAATCTTAATCCTAAGGATATAGTAGAGTTTATTTTAGAAATCCAATATAAACTAGAGGCCATAGTTAGAGACAATTAATTTAGGGGCGCTATAGAATTGATAAATATTATTAATATAGAGGCGGGCCATATCCTTTATAGTTATGGTCTTAAAACAAGAAAGGGAGACGGATTGCTTATATAGTTGGTTAACCACTACAAAGGCTATATTATGGCCGTAGGCGTCCTTTAGAAATGACTTAAAGTCTATAGTAATATATTGCTAAGGGCGTTCTAGAACTGGCAGTGGTTATAGCTACCTAGGAGTTTAATCCCTAGGGGCATTTACACGTTTATAGGCGTAGCAGTTTCTAATAAATTAATCTATATTAGATAGAAGTCCTCGCCAGTAGTAATAGGGCGCTAGTAGTTAGTGGGTCTTATTATAACTAGGGTATACTATAAAGACTTAATAGTAGGCTTTACGGATTAACTCTATCTATAAGTTATTAACATTTAGAACTATAAGCCGTTCTTAGTATAGAAGTAGTCCTTCTTTTATTTCTAAATTAGGGTCCTTCTTCGCGGCTTAGTTACAGAGGGCTTTTAGGGAGTTAGCTATACGGTTTACAGTTAAAATGCGGTTAACTAGCCCTATTAGTTTATCTAAGACTGCTCCCTTTAAGGGTGCTAGCTTATTCCATTTAGAGTCTAGTTCTTTAAGAATTTATAGGTTAAGCTATTTGGGATAAAGGAGGGCGCATATCCAGTATTAGGTCTTTAGCTTATCCTAGGGTTTTATGTCTTATTCCCTTTAGGTTAGTATATTAGCTTTAGTATTTTACTTACCAGAACGATATATAATCATAAAGAAGAATTTAGAAAGTATTTTAGCCTAGTAGGCTTATTATCTAGTAAGCTGCTTTATAGTTATAAAGTACTCTAGGGCTTTATAATCCGTATATATTTTAATTTAGGAGTTTATACCTTTAAGCTCTACGCGCTATTAGGATAATAATTAGATAATAGCTAGTATTTCTTTATTATGTACCTTGTAGTTATACTTAGCTAAATCCATTATTTTTAAAAAGAAGGTAATAGGGTACTATTCGCCATCTAGATATAACTATAATAGGATTCCCACTATAACTCTATTAAAAGTGTCTGTCTTTAATATTAATTTAAGGTCCAGGTTATAGTAATAAAGGATTAGAGAAGAGATAAGCCAATTTTTTAACTCTCCAAAGGCTTCTATATAGTCATTATTAAAAACAAAAGGCGTGTCTTTCTGGGTAAGTTATATAAGAGGCGTTGCCATAACTCCGTAGTCACAGATAAATCAATAGTAGAAATTACAAAAACCTAAAAAGGACTGGATCCCCTTTATAGTATAAGGGGGCTGCTAGTTATAGATTGCGTTAACCTTTTTAGGGTTGACTTTAATCCTATCTATACTTACTATAAACCCGAGGTACTTTATACGTTTTACCCTAAATTTATATTTCTTAATATTAACTTATAAGCCCACATTTTGTAATCTCTCTAGGACCTTCTTAATATAAACTTAGTACTTAAGTTTGTTGTTTAAGTATATAAGGATATTGTCTAGGTATACTATATAGAATTTATTAAGGTAATTAAAAAGAACGTTATTTATATACCTTTAGTACATAGCCGGTCCGTTTATTAGTCTAAAAAAAAGAACTTTATATTTATAGGACCTGTAACGAGTATAAAACATTGTTAAATTTTTAGATGCAGGGTTTATCCTAATTTGGTAGAAAGCTTAGCGGATATTAAGTTTAGTAAAGATCTTTACCCAGCTTAGACGTATAAGGGTTTTATTAATTAAAGAAATAGGATATTAATCCTTTTAAGTAATAGCATTTAGCTTCTAATAGTTAATACAAAAACAAAGGCCTCTACTAGGCTTTTTTATAAATAGGATAAGGGAAGTAAAAGGGGCTTAACTTGGCTCAATAAACCCTTTATTAAGGTTATCAATTAAGTACTACTTTATTGCTTTTAGCTTATCCATTAATTATTAGTAGAGGGGGCTATAGCCTAGCAAGTTATTGGCTTCCAATTAAATCTTATAATCATATATCTAGTAAGGGGGTAACTTGTCTAAAGCCGCCCTTAAAAATACGTCCTTGTACTTAGCATAGATAGTAGGAAGAAGATATTTAACTAGTTCCTTATTAGTTTTCTTAATTAGCTTTTCTTCCCTCTTATTAATAATCCGGTTAATCTTATATAGGCTTGTTATAAAGACCTTATTATCCTTCCGGTACATATTAAAGTGGAACGCTATAGCGCTAATTACAGCGATGTCTACTATAGGGGGGTTATAAGATACTGGGGGCATATATAACCTTAGGGCCCTTTAGGGTATTAGCGTTATTATTACTCCTTTTAACTCCTATCGCATCTTTTAGAGGTTATCCCTTATATCTTATTAGTACGTTCTTTTCTATACCGGTTGGATCTATACAATTTGGATATTATCTATACCACTATCTATCCCGCTTCTGTATATAGAGTCCTCCTTAAATATAGCGCTTTGGGAGAGTATCTTTATTAGTACAGAGTTCTTTCCAGCTTTGTGGTAGGCGTCTTCTTAGGTAAAGGCTAGGTCACAGGCCTAGACATCCTACTAGTATATAGGGTTAGACTTCGCGGCTAGTGTCTTATAGTTGGTTTAGATTTCTCTAATAAAGGAGGGTAATTTCGGCCTATTCTTTAGCTAGATAAACTGTTTTTGTTATACATTTAGCTAAATATTAAAGTAGGACATCTATTTTTGGCTAAGGATTATATCATAGGACCCTAGGTCTAAGATATAGAAGGGGATATTATATTAACGTTATCTATTAAGGGAGATATATAACTTTAGGATATAGGTAACCGGCTTACTAACTTAGCTATTATAGCCTTTTACCTAGACAGGCTTCTCTAGTAGGGTGGCTTTTACATTTAGAAACTTAGCAACGTTAATTATATAGGCAGTATTTATAAAGGCAAAGCCATTTACTCCAGTGTTAATAAGGGCAGTTAAGTTAATTCTATATCTATTTTAAGATACTGTATATAGAACTATAAAGTGTTTTCCACCTATTAACTAACTTAGATTAATCTCTTTAAGATTAATAGGATACCCTAAGGGGGAGTCTTTCCCTAGGGTTCTTCTTTTTCTAACTTATTGGACATTTCTCCTTCCTCTATCTCCTTAATATTCTTTAGTTCTGGGCAAGATAAGGTAAAGTAACCCTTCTTATTACAGTTATAGCAAGTGGCTATAGTAGGGTTGATTAGGGTATTACAATAAGTACTAGTTGAGGTTGTGGTACATAGCTAGTTAGGCAAGGCTCGCCGGTGTATAGTTATAACTGCTTTTAGTATAGTAGTGGTTATAGCTGGTCTTCCTACTCTAGCTCCCATAGGGGTAGTAAGTGAGCTTTAATTGCTATAGGGTCGCTTCTACCAATCTAGGTGGGCGTTAATCTACTTTAGCTCTAAGTCTAATAATAGGCAATAAGCTGCGAGTTTTTTATAGGTTAGTAGGTTGTTTAAAGTTATAGCAATTTTCTCTTATAGCCTAATTATTAGTTTGTTGTAAAGGTCTAATTAGTAGTTTTTAAGGGGGACCTAGCCTTCTCCTATAAGGTATAAGAATTAAGTCTGGAATTTAGCAAAGGGTTAGTTTAGCTTTATTATTAGGCGGTTATAGTCGTACCAAGCATCCTATACTTTATTTAGGTTAATATAGATAGCCGCTAGGTACTATAGTATCTTATTAATAGATACAAATCAGACAGGAGAGTTATCTTTAAACTTAGTTTAAAGGTAATATTAGGCGTCCCCCATAGTTTGGCTAAAGAGGTAGAGCATTTTGGCCTCTTTAGAGGGGAAATAGTTATAGTTAATTTAGAGTTTTCCTTATACTTAGATTCTCTAGTTCTTAAAGGTAGGGTTTATCCTATTAGATAGTAGTTAAGGGTTAGGAAGCTTAATAGATTTTAATTACTTTATTATTATATCCGTACTTCCTGGTATATCGCATTTGGTTGAGCAAATAGGTTAACTAAAGCTTTATAAAGGGGAGGCTAGGCTACTTTATAAGGCAGCAAAGCTTTCTAAAATCTCCTTTAGAGTCTCTTATATACTTTAGGCTTAAAGACAATTAACCTTCTAATTAGCCGTAAGGGCGCGAATCTATTCGCATATATCTGTAATATTATTATTGTCTTTAATTTCTAATCCTAATTGGATCTTATATTCCTCTTAGGTAGAGGCAGGTCTTTTAAATAAGCTTACTTTAGGTGCCATTATTAGCTTCCTAGGATTTATCGGTCTTATATACTTTAGTTTTAATTCTAGGGGTATAGGTCTAGTCCTACCTAGCTTATAAAGTGGGATATTATTAAGGCCTTTCTAGGTAGTATAAAGTTGTTCTAGTGTCTAAGTATAGCGCGTTAACGTATTATTGCAGACAAAGTTTCTTTTAAGATATGGGGATATTATTAAGGCCTTTCTAGGCAGTATATAGAGAGCTTAGTATAATGTAACGGCTTATATAAATGCCTCTAAACTAAAGCTTGTGGATTGCTATCTAATAAAGATACTAAGCTAAGGAGAAGAAAAGAAGGGGGTTATAAGGACTATAGTAAACATATATAAAGGGGCAGCCGCTAAGGCGCTAGCGGTAAGCGAGCCAATTATAGGTTGGTAGAATATGGCAGCAGTATAGCAGAATTTGGTAGGTAACGCGCTCTAGCACCATTATAAGTTAAGTATAATAAACAACTAACCACCCTAAAAAATAGACTTAGTTAGGGACGCAACTGGCATATACTAGCAGCTTAATTTAGCACTAGTATCCCTAAGGCAGAGGAAATACAGCTCCTCTAAAAGTCAGCTTTATCTATAAAAATATAATTTCTTTAACTATTTCCCCTTAAAATACTATTATTCCTATTTTTAAATACCTATAAGGTTAACTTTCAGCTCTAGTTCTTTAAAGTAATTAACTATAAAATCCCTACCGTTACAAAGAAGATCTTAAAAAGCTCTCTTAGAGACTAATTTATATATATAATTAGCTGTAGCGTTAACCACCATAGACCGCATTACACGGTCCTACTTATATGTAGATATATAGACCTCCTAAATACATTTAGGGAACAAATCGCTTATACAAAGGCTCTTTAATTTCTACTTAAGCTTCTCTAAAGCAAGCGCCTTAAGATCCTTTAAAAAGAATATGTCGGTTAATGCATATACTTATAGATCTTTACACAATTTAGGGTTGTCTATACGCTGTTAGTCCATAATATAGATAAAGTAATAATAGTTCTTGCCTTTAAAGTCTTTATTTAGTTGGTTATTAGAGTAATCACCTATATATAAATACTTAAAAACCCTTTAGTGGGCAATACTACTCCCTTCTTAAAATTCTATTTTCCCTATACTACCTTCAGCAAAAGTTGCTTAGAGCGCTTTTATAAAGTATAGACTTTATAGGCACAAAATAAGTTAATAAACATAGAGCGTAACGCCATAAATTTAAATAATAGTATTAGAGTACTTCTCTTTGTTAAATATACTAGATATAGAATTAGTTAACATTACTAAGGCCATAGACATATATACCTTGCTATACCGCTTAGAAACTTATTAGAACAATTCCCTATTTTCTCTATCTTAGTAGTCTACCTTACTAGTAAAGTTCCTCGTAGGAGAGACAGAGTATCCTTTAGCACAATAGGACCCTATAAGAAGGTAGTCTATACAAAAACACCAGAATTAAAAGTATGCATATAGTTATAAAGCCTTAATTCTATTAATTCTATTGGTTAGTCCTTATCAATAACTATAGGGCGAATTTTATTATACTAAGGGATAGGAGCCCAAAATAGCCAAGTTAAGTCGTTCTATCTTGTATTAACTATAGATACTAGCGCTCCCGTTTAGCTTACTCCACCTCGCATTAGTATTTAGCCTTATCCCTTTTTAATTATACTTACCAGTAATTAAGCTTAGCCTTAGCATTAACTAATCTATCTTTAAATAGTAGACTTAGAGGTAAAGTAGTATAGATCTTAATTACGGTTATCTAATATATCTTTTAGCATAGATATTCTTAAAAAATATAGTGACCAGGAAAGCTTAGGTTAAAGCTTTTATATCTATTAAGGGAGGCGTTAAACGCGCAACAAAGCTTAAAGTTAGCATAATGTATTCTTTTAGAGGAGTCTACAACATAGACATAACCATATATTGGGCCGCATTGGGAAGTTAAGCGGTAATTATTATAAGAACTCGCGAGAACTAGCTAAGGTTTAGGGTTAGTTTAGTAATTTAGTACTAGCCAGTTAACTTAGCAACCGCGTCACGCTAGACCGCCAAGTATAGGTATTAGTGGGGACTACGGCCAATAGCAATACCTCACTGCCACAACGCCACAACTATAACAGTTTAAGGCCAACTAGAGTTGCCTATTTTCTCTACTTTCTCTATCCTTTATCCTCAAAGTAGATCTTTATAAGGGTCTAGTCAGTGCGGCTCAGCCACCCTCCTTGCTAGCAGGGGCGAGTTTAAAGTATTTTACGCTTTAATTACCTACTACAAATACCGCTAATTATGCTACTACTAATCACGTCCCGTGCTAAGTAGAAGTGTGGGCGTTAGTAGATAGTAAGCCTAGCAGCCAAGCGCGTAGCAAAACTACTTAGACTCACCTTAGGCAGCAGTCTTAGCACTAAGCTTTACCCAGAATAGTTAAGCGCCATACTTAGACAGCTATATAAGGATAGTGTGCCACTAATCTATAATGTTCCATAAAGCATCTTATATAGATCGCCCTAACTCTAACTAAGCACCTACACTATAGATATATATAGACCATGCCTTATAATTTGACATTAAATCTATACATACATCAGTTACTCCGCCAGATTTTCTAGTGCAAAGTCGTTTATATAACTCGCACATTAAGCCTCTGTCTTACTTAGTGTAAGAGATAGATAGATTAGATCTAGATCTAAATCCAATTAGCCTTAAATCTATCAAATCTATTAGATCTGGATCAAGATCCAAACTTCATCCATTCCTAGGGCACGTTTGATAACTTTTTAAACACTGCTAGCCATATACCCCCTAAATAATACGCGCACACCCCCTAATTGATACGCATACACCCCCTACCTTATTTAATTTAGACGCTTCCTTATTAAGTTAAAATATCACGTACATTTAACTTGTTTGCGCCTATATTGCGAAAATCAAAGTGCAAGTCTATAGTAGCCAGTATTTCGCTTAAATACTAAGGGCTCTCTATAAATAGATCTATTAACGTGATTAGCAATTATAGAGCTAGTTATAAAGTTAATTAGCCAACTACTATAACGCTCTATAATTGCAGGCTCTTAGATATAAAGTAGAGGTATTAATTTAGGTCCTACTAGGCGCAGGCGCAGGCATAGGCGGGGCTTAGGCGTAGGTACAAAGCAGAGGTATTAGAGGTCAGGGTTAAGCTTAGCATAACCTTAGGTTACGCACGACCCCCTAAAGTCTACGATATATCGTTTAAATATCACCCCCCCCCTTTAGTGGTGGCCCCTACTTTTTCGACGCGTCTTTAAGGCCTAGGTTAGTACTAGGTTAGTATAGAGGTCCTTATTACGCGCCATTGACCTTACCATCGCCTTGATAATCCCATTTTCTAACCCTCTACTGTTCTTGTGCCTGCGCTAGCTCCTGGCTTACACAGGGCTTCTGATTTTATATAGAAAGGCCTACTATAATTCTAATTCTATAATATAGAGCCCTCTTCTTCTCCTTCTCTATTGATATTTACGCGTTATTTACCCATGCCGCGCTCACGCGTCTGCCCCCTTACCTCTTACAGATATGGAGTCTCTTAAGAATCTTCTTACCCTACAGTCCACTATAGAAGCCCCCCCAGCTTCCTCCCCCTATAGCCTCCAGAACGAATTCAAGGCCTAGACAGTATAGCTATAGGATATTTATAAGGCCCAGCGCTCAAAGAATACTATAAGGGCGTATAAGCCAAAGCAGAAAGAGTGGGAAGACTAGTACGCGAGATTGGAAGGCAATACAAACAGCGCCTAGGTAACGGAAGATAAGCTTTACTTATTTTTAGAGTAGCAAGTTATTAATTAAGAATCACGGGCCACTAGCTATTAAAAATGGAAGTTAAAACGAAAAGAGATGTGGAAAGATAGCGAGCGGGCAAAGAAGAGGCAGAAGACGACTGTAGAAGGGCCGCTAGGGGGAAAGGCAGCCGTAGGGGAGGAAGCTATAAAGAAAAAGATATAGGACAAGGAGGCCCTAGACGCCCTATTTAATGAGATAGTCCGATACTTAGTTGTAAATAGCTACGTCTCCGCTATTACTAAGCTCTATATATAGCAGTCAAAAGGCAAGACCTCGCAGCCACTGCGGGGGGCGAAGCTCTTAGTGGTACTAGATAGCATCCGCCACAATAAGGACCGGATTTAACGCGTTAACTTTATTAATTAAGGCCTATTTATAATTACTAGCAGCTACAACATTAAAGGGCTTAAAAAGGTGATTACTTAGTACTAGGAGACGGGCTCTAAGAAGCCAGGCTTAATTAAGTCTTACCTTTAAACTACAGCCAAGCATTTATTAGGTTCGTATATACCCTATTTAGCCTATACAGCTGCCGTTTTCTAACCCACTTAGGCCATACTACCGTTACCTAGAGTAAAAGTAGATGGGACATTTAGCTTGCTAACCTTGTCCTTATTAAACTAGAGAATAAAGGGCCTAAACCAGACAAGTTAGCGCCGTGTATAATTATGTTAATAATATAGGGGAAGCAGAATTAACACGGCAAGGTTAAGTATATAGGCTATATACGTAATACTGACCCTATCCTCTGCCCTCTCTTTACAATAGCCTTCTACTTCTTTAACCGCTAGGGTAAGGACAGCGCTAAGAGCTTCCTATCCTTTCGGCAGCCAGAGGACTACTATAGCCTATATGTCTTCCCTAGTAGCATTAAAGTACCATAACAGCCGTTAAGCTATTATATGCAGTTTAAATGGAATAAAAAGATGTTCTAGGGGGTAGGGATTCACTTAAAGGAGAAGACCCATAGCGCCTATAAGCAGAGCGTCCAGCATACTAAGCTTAGCAGCATTAAGGAGACCTAAATTAGACAGGCCGGACGCTGGAATATAGACGCGATAATAGGAGCCTACCTCAGCTATCTACCCCATACGTTTATGCGGTCAATTACTGGCTTCCTAAAGGAAGGAAAGGGCTACTTTCTTCCCTATATATAAGAGGTGCCAGAGGAGGTACTCTGCTTAAAGATATAGCCCAAGACTAACATCTGGCTAAAATATATAGAGATCTACCACCTAGAGAGGGCTAATAATAAGGTTATACAGCTTAACCTTATAGGCTTAGGATTTCTATGCCTCCTCTGCACACTTAGGGTAATCCTATTACAGGACTCAGTAATCCTATATAAGCAGTTCCCGCTCCACCCTCTATAGAAGGACTCCCTCTTTGGCTGCAAGGAGTACCAAAGGTTTACCATATAGGTAGAAAGCTCACTAGCTAACATAGTTACGCCAGACAAGATAATAATACGGAAATACTAGCCCGCCTATAAGGCCGTAGCTAAGCTAAGATATAAGGCCGCAATCTCTAAGATAAAGGGGGTTTAATTACACATACAGACGATCTTAGAACGCCTTAGTAAGATAGAAAGGTTATTAGCATTATTCGCACCTATATAGATCCAGTAAGGGAAGATGGGTATCTGGATAGGGCCTACAGAGTCTATATATCCGTCTTTAGACGGCTTTATACCTATACCTATACCTGCACCTATACCCGCACCTATACCCACGTCTATTCCTAAACACGTCAATGGCTAGATTCCGTCTTTAGATAAACCCTCTCCTATATATCCAACCCCTATAGAGATACTAAGGGGTCCTTAACTGTCTACCGCTGTAGAGCCTACTTAGCCGTCTACTATAACGTCTACCATACCCCCGCAGCAGCTACTATAAGCTTCTACTATACCCCTACCACAGCTGCCATAAGCTAACGCTTAACCTCTTCTATTTATTCTTAACCCATAGGTGCCACTAAGGAAATATAAGATGCTTTAGGGTGGTAATTTGGTGTTCCAGCTCTGGACCAAGTAGACTTTAGGGCTAGTAGGTGGGCCGTTAATCGAAGCTCTTAATCACTACTAGGGGGCGCGCTGGCGGGTTAACGGTGAGGCAATATTCTACAGCCGTTACCGTAGGATAATCAAGGATATTAGACGGCGCATAAAAAACAGTATGGCAAGAGACGAGAGACAGGCTGTTAACCAGCTAGAACAGCTACAAGGTCCGCGTTCTTTAGATTAGCTTTATAAGAATATCTAAATAGTTATTTTACTGCAGTGACCAAGACACCTTAATATATAACTGCCTCTATATATAACTGCACTACAGTGACCGACCAAGACGCCTCAATATACAACTACACTGCAGTGACCAAGACATCTTAATGTAGGACTATTGGTGACCGAGACGTCTTAATATAGGACTGCACTGCAGTGACCAAGACATCTTAATATATAACTGCACTACAGTAACCAAAACGCCTCGATATAGGACTGCACTGCATTAACTAAGACGCCTTAATATAGGACTATACTACAGTAACCAAGACATCTCAATATAGGACTACATTACAGTAACTAAGACGCCTTAATGTAGGAATAAAACGCGTTTAGGTGTTGTAAATTTAGAGCAACATTATGTGACTATCCAGAGGTACCGATCTAACATATATTATGTACCTTTTCACCCAAAATCGCGTGCGAAGGTACTCAGGGGCGGTCGCTGCGCGACCGAGTACGGGGTTTGGGCGCGTTATTAGTAGGGGTGGCCCTAACCTCATATTAACCTGGGTCGTAACCGCGCCAAATCAGCCCCCCCAATATGTGATAGGTATTAAACGTGCCCTAAAAATAGATAAAGTTTAGATCTAGATCCATATCCACGCCACTAATAGATTAGGCGTGGATTAGTGGATTAATAGATCCCAATCCAATCTCGATCTATCCATCTCTTATACTGGCCGTTCGTAGAGACGTTCATACGGGCGTTTGTATAGACGTTTATATAGGCGTTTATATAGGCAATTGATCGATCAATCGATTAATTGTATAGGCGTTTGTACTGGCGTTCATACAAACGATTGTAGTCTTCCTAGTATATAGAACTTATATTTGGGCTTGTTTTTAAAGGCCTTATAAACGGCTTTGTATAGGCGTTCATATAGGCGTTCGTGCAGGCGTTCGTAGAGACATTAGGGGCACAATTAGGCTCTATTATGGATGGATTCTATAAAACAAGAGGAGGGCTTTTAAATGGAGGTATTGGCGAGTTAAGCGGTAGTATATTAGGGGGCGATATACCGCGTTAAAGGCGATACAACTGTTGTCTACTAGGCAGGTGGCCTGCCTTTACAAATCGCGCCTATAATCTCTTAGACCCTCGGAGAGAAATCCACCTCAGTACTCTGTAATTGGCTACTAAAGCTAGCGCAAGCGCTAACGCCTATGGCGTACATTAGGCTGCGGCGCCGGTTGCTAATTGGCTTAGGAGTTTGTAGGAGATAAGGTAAATTTTCTCTCTGAGGGTCTAAAATAAGGCAGTGCCTTCAAAATTTTTGCTTATCAAAAATAAGAAGGTGATTTAAAGACTAAAATCCGCAGTGGGTTCAGCCTAATCTTTCTCCTTGCTTCCAGTCCTTAGCGCCTTTTTATATTACGTGTATAAACACCGTGCGTATAATAGTGCTAGGGCGCGTTACCTGCCATATTCTACTACCCTATAATTGGCTCGCCTACTACTAGCGCCTTATATAGGTGTGCATTAGACCTAAAACTTTGTCGATTTCACTAACCATACTCTTATCAACAGTTTATTCTAAAACCTCTCTTTCTAAAATTCCAATACCTTTTTAGCGGATTTCGAAGGCTTCGTGTAAGCCAGAGGCTGGCACCCATATAACTAAGCTGCTGCCTACATATATCGGTCCTATAATTATTCCGGACTTAGGTCAGCTAACCGTTTTCACTGCACAAACATATATTTAAGCGCTAAGCCAAGCCAAATATCTGCAAAGGCTTATTAGGACGGGCAGCATAATTAGCAGTATTTACAGCAGGTGATTAAAGCGTAAAATACTTCAAGCTCGCCCCCGCTAGCAGGGAGGGTGGCTAAGCCGCACTAACCAGACTCTTATCTTCCGGTAGCGGTGCACCCGTAAAAGATATACACCCTTCAACCGAATGGTTGCACTTAGTGTACGTTCTACTGGGGGCTGCTTTGAAGCATATTTCCTGCAATACTTTTAAGGATTGTTACACTTTACCTATAACATAGGCGTCAGCACAGTGCGGTCTATAATAAGAATCTTAATCTATCTAAAAGCAGTACCCTATATACAGGATGCATGTAATTATGATATTGCAGTGGAACCGATGCATGGTAAGCGGGGTATAATGCTGTGCGCGGCGATAAGGAGGGGATGTAGGTGCATATCTGATGAGCGAATACCGGCTCCAAGAATATTCCTGCTGTCTCTCCTTTATTAGCATCATTATTTCTTCCTGAAGAATTATTAGCCAAGCGCTAAACACTAAGTAAGCTTATATATTTGTCTTGGTAAGATCCCTAGTCTCTTAAGCAATTACCATCTTACAACCCTTTTTTATTAGCATTTAAGATATGCTGGTAGAGGAATAAAACTCCTGCCCGTTGGCCGGATTACGCTGGCGGAGTTGGGTCGTGCAGCACTTATGATCCCGACTATAATTTCGTACAATGGTGCCCTAATGCGGATGCACGAGGAAGTCTATGCGAAAATCTAACACCGACTTCCCAAGCGAGTTCTACCAAACGTAAGATGAATTGTCCCAACCACCGAAACTAGGTAAAGCCATCTCCTGGCAACGATGATTAGGGGTCTGAAGCTGGAAGTGGTGGTAGTTTGACAGCGCGACCGCCGGGGGTTCAGGTCACGGGTTAGATTCGGTGCCAGGCATACGCAGGGGTGTCACGACCGCAGTCACAGGTTCGCTTGGCAAGCTCGCTCACTTCGCCTCCGCTATCTTTATAGGTTAAATCTAGCGACACCTACTCTTATTTAAAATTAGTGCTTTGAACCCAATCCCTTCCCTATGTATTAATGGCTGCTGTAAATGAGCATTAATCCATCTTTGACTACCCAAACTTAATACTACCTTGCTCCCTACTAGCATGTCCCCACTATCCTGATTGGCCTTGTTGCGGCCCAATGGAAGTCCTCTCCGGGAGGGCGTTCTCGGTAGAGGCAGAACTAGCGTAGTAGTCCGCTGTGATGACACTGCCCTTAAACTTCCCTTAAAGTACTGCATAACTGGCCTCAGCGAAGCTTATACCAAGCTTTATAATAGATATAGTAATATCTCTTATAAATCCCTTTAGCGCGAAAAGGAAGTCTATTAACGCCTAAGTCCAAATTATGGTATTATCCCTTGCCTTAACCTATCCGGCGTTGGTATCTAAATGGCCCTAATGGAGAATGGAAATCTGAATGACTACCTGGCGTAATATTAGCCTGCTAAACCTACCCAACTCGCCTGGTTCTGGGAGATGGCGCGCACCCTCATCTATATCCATAATCTTTGCGTTATCATCGCTGACATTACCACCCAGAACTTTCTCCTCGCCGCCGATATGTCTGTTAAGTTCTCAGACTTTACTGAATCCTCTATTCTGCCCCTTAGTACTAATATACAGGTTGCTAACAACGCTGGCTACTTAATCTACACCGACATTGGCTAACTTGGCGCTATAATGTATGAGGTCGTAACTGGGAAGCTATGCAACTTTAATCTCTACAAGGACCAGCCGGCCGGGCCAGCTATAGCCGCCTGGCCGCGGAGGGAGGACCTCCCTAGTACGCAGAATATCTGGCTCGGTTCCATTATTGAAACGTGCTGGACTAAGGGTGCATTCCAGAACACACGTAAGCTTTTAAAAGCGTTGGACTTGGTCGCTCTGGAATAAGCGGCAGTAAGGTCCGGGGGAAATAGGTGGCTTGCCTCTATTACTTATATGCATTCAATGCTAGTGGTGGTGCGTAGGTATTTATTAAGGGTGTGGCTTCCTCTCTGTTTAGTGCGGAAAAACCTCTAGTAACAACAAATCGTATTCCACCACTAGCACCGCATGCCAATAGCGGTAGTAATAGCAATAGCAACAGCGGAAGACCTCCTCGTCCTTATAATCTGCCTCCTCTACCTCCTTTATCGAATTTCACATTAGATCTCGCCTTAATTCGCAATCACTGCCGCCCTCTTAACCTACATATCAGTATTGTCCCGTTTAAGAACAATCCCAAATTAGTAAATATCTACCAAGGGAACTGGCTGATTACATTACAAAGTTACCAAATTTCCATTCATCTACGAAATTACTTCTCGTTATCTCTCGGCCTACTTAACTAGCGTAAACAAGGTGGATAGGCTTATTAATAAGGGAATCCATCTAGTAAGCGTATTCTAACTTACGGGGTTCCGGCATGTTATTAGAACGCTCTGGAAAGTATCCGACAGTTACTATATAACGCTAAAACTGCCCTGCGGACACGAGGCGTTAAAAACTACTTACTTAAGCTCGCCTTGAAACTCCGACTTTCTCTTAATATTAACGTATTACTTTCCTTTATTTCCTTGGTTAAGTATGGTGTTAAGCAATAAATATATAGCTCTTATAGTTGGCTTCCGAACTAAAGCAAGCATATTAGTGGTAGGAAGTATTTAGCTAGCGCTCTGTAACGGCCTATACCCTAGATAGCGCATAGCCATAATAGAATATACATACATATATACGTTTTCTTTAGATACGTCCCGGTGGCTTAGTATTGTTCTGTATAGTTATTCCCTTAACCTGCTAACATCCACAGAGTAAGTGGTCCAAACAACGCCTACAGTCAATTGCGTTGTTTGGATTGGGCGTTCCGCACGGACCACTTACTCCGTGGACGCCAGCGGGTTAAGGGATAAAGCCAGGCAGTAAGCATTAGTAGAAGCTTTCTGTTCTACGAGTTCTGGCAGCTCCCGTGATTTAGTATCGTGGTTGCATTTATTAAATAATGGATAAAACTGCGCATTTGGCGCAAGAATATATGGACGAAAAGTCAATTTCATCCGTATAACTCATTTTTATACACACTTAGTTCCCTACACATTTAACCCACAAATAAGGGCAAGTTACAACTACACCCGTTTATTAAGTCGCCATGCATTAAGAGGCTTTATTAAATATCATTATTAGCAAACAGTAGAAGAGAGCCACATGTCAAGGTGATCCCAATTCCAAGGTTTAGGGTTATACGCCGTTGAAATACATAATATCGCAGACGCCTTACCTGTTCCGCTGCCTAACAGGCAGGCATATTTACGTGACATTTACCGTGCTAGAAAAAGCTAAGCGGGACAACGGAACTTTTAGGCGGCGCAAACATCGCTTAGCCGTACGCCACGAAAACGTATGTATGTATATATGTATATTCTATTACCGTAGAATCTTGCGAAACTTATCAAACGCTAGCAAGGGTGGTTACGGCATCTAGCCATATTTGGAAGGTGGTTAGATTCTGCCCATATTAATAAACCGAAGGCCCGTTTTAGGACCGTGTATGCTTCTTATGAACTTATTTAACCCCTTTATCAAATGCGTCTTATTAAATGCTTTGAATGCCTCTCTAAGAAATCAGCGGTAATATCCAATATGCTCCGCCCTCAAAGAAGCGCCCTGGGCCATTTATTGATATGGGTAGAATCTGACCGCCTTCCAAATATGGCTAGATGCCGTAACCACCCTTGCTAGCGTTCGATAAGTTTCGCAAGATTCTACAGTATAGCTATGCACCATCTAGAGTACGGGCCGTGCGCCACGAAAACTTGTTCAAGAAATGTTTAATTATTTAATAAAGGTGAAGAGAGATTTCAAAAGTATGCGTTGTCGCCGCTAGATAACATTGAGACACAGGTAGCGAAGTGGGCGCTAGGCTTCCAATCACCACCAGATTAGATCTCGGGAGAGGAGTAGGGATCGAAGCCGTGCCGCCGGAACAGGATCTACCTTAGCCTGTTTGGAACTTTTAACGAGTCATACTTATTAGCACTTGCGACGCTCACAGAGACAGGGTAATAATAATAATATTCTTCTCCTTCTTTATCTAGCTTTGGATCTTCGTTAATAGACATTCCAATCATGCAGGCCTGTATCCTTCTGAAGGTTTGACCCAAAACGGTTTAATGCGCGGTTAAACCTCGGACGAAGGTCTGGGAATAAGGCTCTCTTAAACCGCTACGGGTGGTCTATAACTGTTGCCAATACAATTAAATAAATATTACTTAAATTTTCTCAGTATTTAAATTATAATATAAGGGCCCTTTATTAAATTAATTATTTCTAAGTCTTTTTCCATTTTTTAATCTTATTAATAATAATATTTCTAGATACGTAATTAAGGTAATACAAATACCCAATTATTATCACTCTCTTGGCAGATATTACGTAATTATATTTAAACTCTAAGTTATAGAATATATTAAAAGGTATATACTTTATATTTTTTATACCAAGACTACTTAAGTCTTACTTTAATCTTATTGCAGAGTTAACTATCCAGGATTGTATAAAGCTCTCGCGGTTATAAGTACCAAGATACTCTAATAAAAATTCAACCTTTTTCCTCTTCTTAACTATATTAATTAAACACACTGTGCCACCTATAGGGCTAAATAAAACTATTCCATATTCTAGCGCACATATTATTCTAGTATCTATAGTACCAACTCTATTCCTTTTTATTAAGGCAAAAAAACATTCGTAATCAAGCACAGAAAGTATATAAGAAAGTGCTATATTTCTTATACCTTTATTATTTAGGAAAAGATAAATCTTTCTTTCCCATAAATAGAAAATAATGGGAAATAGCTAGATAGCTTTTACTAGATCATTTCATCAATCCAAATATAGGAACAGGAAAGGCCCATAGGTTACTTCTTATCCTAGTAGACTGGCAATATCCTACATCTCTAAAGGTTATCTTGGCCGCCATAATAATAACCCTAGTTAGTCTAGCACCCGCCCCTGCTATGGCCCCGGCACCCGCTCTTGCTTTTGCTCTTACTTTTATTCTTATTCTAGCTCTAGCTCTAGCTCTGGCTCTAGCTTTAGCTCTAGCTCTAGCTTTAGCTCTAGCTCTAGCTCTAACTCTAACTCTAGCTCTAACTCTAGCTCTAGCTCTAACTCTAGCTCTAGCTTTAGCTCTAGCGCCTGTTCTTACTTTAACTCTAGCTCTAGCTCTAGCGCCTATTCTTACTCTTACTCTAGCACCTACTCTGGTTCGCCTAAGTTAGGTAAAGCAAGCTAGGGTAAGCTAGAGACAGATAATAAATTAGAGAAAGCATTAAAGACTTTAAAGGATAAATATAACAGGGAAAATGTACTTATATTAGTATTACCGGAAAGTTCTAATAATGACGTAAGAAGTTCTACCTCTGCTATTAGATAGCCAAAGAAGGAGAAATAAATATCTCTTTTAACTGCAAATAAGCTAATATATAACTCTGGCTCCCTTTTTACTAGCCTATAAACATATCTTAAATAAAGATATTCTCGGTCGATTTAATAAGATTTATTAAAAGGACGTCCATAAAGGTAAGTTATAGGGTACTTTTATGTATCTTAGGTAAGCGATAGGAGGGGTTTTTATACACTACAGGCTATAATGTCCTTTATAGCATTATAAATTTTTTGTTTAATAATTTTAATTTGTGGCTTAATGCGATAGCGCTTTTCTAGGAAGTGGTTTTTAAGAAAATAATAAACAAGCTGCTAGTTAGGACTCTCTTTTCAAAGTTTAATTATCTTTAGCGACATGTAACCTTGCTTAGATGCAAGACTGGTAAATAGAGACTATATATATTCGCTAATAATTGCCTCTAGTTTCGACTCTCCTTTATCCTTAAGGCAAGAGATTCCAGTTAACTGTGGAAAGTAACACATAGCAGCTAGCCACATCGTTTTATACGCAATAGAAAAAGCAACTATTTAAGATACTTTAATAGTATAAAAAGAGCCTTTGGCAAGCTTAATTTTTGCCCTAGCGTTACGTAAATAGCTTTCGTACATACTAGACTAGAGAGTTTTATTAATATTTATAGAAAATAGGGACTTTAAAGCCTTTGCCAGAGCCTCTAGATACTTAGTATCTTCCATAAATAACAAGAGCAAAGGAATGCGTCCCTTAATATTTATAATATATTAGTATATTCCTCTTCTACTATATCCATCTCTTACCATAGGAAATAACTAACCGTTTTTTATTTATAATTCAATCTCTTCCTAGTTATATTTTAAGTACATAGGAGCTAGTAGTTATATTAAACAAACAGTTTTTAAGTCTAAATAATATAGGTAAAGTTCTCCAAGGATATCTAAATAAGTTATTTAAATATGTTCTAGATAATTAACAAGCTCCTAATACAGATTAGCTAGCTTCTAGCTATATAGGAAATACGCAATACCTCATCACATTTTATTATTAGGATACGGTGTAAGGTTCCTATTTTAAACATTGCCCAGAGGCCAACAAACTCTATTAGACTATTAAAAGCTCGCCTTAACAACTAATCCTTCCTTTTAGTTAATATTTATATATCTTTTCTCTTGCTTAGTAAAAGCCGATTAATCCAAATATTATACTATCTGTCATTACGAGACTTATAATAGCGTAAGTTGCGATAAATATCGCCATTACAAAAGGGATAGGAATGGGAATAGTCAGTTTAAAAGGCGTCTTTATAGATATTAGGGAGATCTATACCTAGTTAAATATTTCTTAGTTATTATTCGGGAACTAACTAAAGAAATAGAAGTCCACCACCTATTACCTCTCTTTAGTATTAAAAAATCGCTTCGCTGCCTTAATTTGATGTCTACCTTTTAGACAAACAAATAATCTATCTCCATAGAAAAGTGTCTTTAGTGTGTTAATATACTATATAAATTCTTCCACTATTATCTCTAACGCCTATAAGATATCACTAATATCTTTATTATAAATTAAGGCTTTTACCCAGTGCTTTAGATCAAGATTATCGCAGCCCTCTATATAAAATATATCGATAAGATGCTGTATATAGTTATTATCTACAGTTTAAGTAGGTCAAACTTCTAGCCCTTTAACGACTAGATTTTCTAGGTAGACTCTAGCAGAACCATAGTAATATCCTTATTTGTTATAGAAATTATAGTAATTATCATCTAAATTATCTATAACTTGTTAGGGGATTCCCTTAGAGGGTAAAAGGCCCTAATAAGAATGCTATTATTATAGGTAGTTTCTATTTTTACCCAAAACCACTACCCCTACTATATATATATCAAATGTTCTAGTTTTCTCTTTATTTACAGTAAGTATATCTCTCTGCGATTATATCTTATAGCTGCAGATTACTAGTTCTAATAGCCTTATAATTAGCGATACTAGTCGTTTCCAGCACTTAGTAGATAAACTTCCGAAACCACATTTATAAACACCATTAATAGTCTTTTTCTATGGCAAAACGGGTGGAAATAAAGATACGGCGTTGCGTTTTCTTTTCCCCTACAATAATACCAAAAGAAATCGATCTGGAGGTATAGCAAATATACATATAGATAATACAACAATACACGCAGAACACCCTATATTCTTTGCTAATAGAAATGCTAAAGTTACACTTCCGCTAAAGCAGACACCGTTAACTTGCCACAAAACAATAACGTATCCGCTTATATGGCCATACACAAATACCCAAACAGCGCTTAACATAGCCCTTATCCATATTATTTTACCGTAGTGTAGTGTTCTCGTAATTTTTATAAATGACTTTAACAGTATAGACCTACTCCTCGGCCAGCTTATATAATAGACCACTTTAGATATTTTTTTAAACCTACCTAAAAATATCCGGCCGAGGCTTATTCTAGTATTCTCTACGAGTAATAGAGCTTATAATTAACAAGTAATGCAAACTATTAGTACAAATTCTTATATCTAAGTAATATTTTCTTTAATTATCGTTTTTCTAATTAATAAGAAGCTCTCGCCCTCGGCCTACTTTCGTCCATTAAAGAAGCAGCTTATAAAAGAAATTGACCTTTCTAAGGATGCTCGCCGTCAATCCTATTAGCTCTTCTTAGCTACCTATCTTAAAGGGTTATATTAAGCTTGCTTAAAACATACAACCTAGACTATTACTAAAGCATTTAATCCCGTTATGGCTATAAGAACGTATACAATTTATAATAGCGTATTACCAAACCACCTCCAAAACTTCTTACAAATGGGCGTTAAATATGTTACATTATACAAAGATATCACCACGTACATTGCTTCGAGCCTCTTTTTAGACGCTTATCCTTATAGTACCCCTTATAAGCTCCCCTAAACATTAAGTCTTTTTTTTCTTACTAAAGACATTACAGTGTTTTCACCTAAAATTCTCCTACGGCTATACAAACAGTCTTGTCTAAAAGCCTTTAATTCAGTCTATAACGTTAAAGAGCTTGCCTTAAAGCAATTTTAGAAGGTAGAGAAGAAGTTCTACCGCAATTTCCAAGAACTATAAAAATAGACCAGGGAAAACGATAATGCGTCCTCTATAGAGTCGCATATAAGTATAGCTTAATCTACCAGAATTATCTAGTTAACTTTAAAGTCTAGTAAAACATACCTTTACTATCTTGTGCGTATCCCGCAACATATACTTAGCTGCGGTCATTTAGTATATAATACTTACGTCAAAATGTTTGGCAAAGGTATGCTTAGTGCTAAATACAAGTTTACTATATTAGAATGTATTCTTTATAGATCTAGCTTCCTTACTGCACTAATTAAACCACCAACTTATAGGGTTAGAATTCTTAGTATTAATAGCGGTAGGATAAGGGAAGTAGTTCCTCTAAAGTTCCTTATCCTCTTATAGAAGACTCTAGGTTCTAAATACAAATTGCAAGATTTCTTTAATTTAACTATAGGTACAAGCTCTAGTAAAAATAGGATACACTAAACTTAAGCAGAATAATAACCAAATTACTAGGAGGATTAATTGTTCTTAGCATAGGTCTCTACTTATAGGACGTTACACAGTACAGTAAGAACTTTGAATCTATTATAAGAAGATTTTTTGCAAAGCAAAAGGAAAAGAAATCCATTTTTGGCGACATTAAAAAGCTTATTAAGGCTTAGAGGTCTGACGGCTACTATAATACAATTACTCTAGAATCCTTACTAAAGGAGGCGTTTAGTAATTGACAAATATTTAGAAACCTACAGCTATTAGGTAAAAAGGTAGCAGTTATCACTACTTCAATTTTAACTAATTAGGCGCATGTCTTCGCAAATTATAATACGCATAAAACAGGTTTTAGTACACTATATTCCCTCCTTTTACTTCTTTATTAATCCTAATTAAGGTAAAGAATATAAACGGGAAAGAGAAATTAATATATAGGAAGCGTAAGTGTTTCTAAGAATACTTAAAGCTTATACTAATCCTTTTATAGAGCAAGAGCCACCTTGACCGCTCCAATATAAGATTTAGCGCTTGGTAATATATTTAAGCTAACTATATAAGTTTATTTCCCCAAGTAGATCTAGAAATTGGCCCCTTTAAGGACAGTACACTGCTGCATAACAATCCAATCGGAATTGGTTTATAGGAAAGTAAGCATATCTAGCCCAAATAATCTCCAGACGTGGTTCTTTCTTTGGGGACTATAATATCGGATCCTTAGCTAAATATAACGTCCTAATTCCTATGCCAATTCCTATCCCAATTCCTACCCTAGGGGGCAAAAAGTATCTATAACTCACTTTCTTCCCATATAAATAGTTAGAAACAATGGCAGGGTATACATAATAGTCTTAATAAAAATTTAAGGCAGGATTACTTCTAATTAAATATTAAAGTGGGACAAGTACCTAGGCTTAACAATATTACGCAAATAGATAACCTATAAAGAGCAGTTTAATTCCAACCCTTAGAAAAGTCTAAACGGGAAGAAGTAGTCTTAGTGCTACTTATATTACGGCGCTGGTGGAAAACGGTGGATCTTGGCAGACGTGGATTATAGTAGACGCGAGTCACGTAACTTAAGGACCGCATAAAATATCAAGCGGCGCTGCTATTCTTCTCCTTCCTTTCTTTAGCTTTAAATCCTCGTTTATAGACTACCAATTATACAGGCTTGCGCGTCCCTCTTACCGTGCTTGTGCCTTAATTAACTGAGTCGCTAACATTATCCAAAGCTTAACTACTCTTTTTTCCTAAGAAGGAACTCAAATATATCTACAAAGGACATAGAATAGGACCTTAAGGACATTACTAGGACCATAAGGACAGGACAGACCCCTAAGAGCTAAAAGAACACGAACAGAACGCGAAACCTAAAAATAGAATATGTACAGACTAGAACCCCTAGAAAATAAACAAACACCAGAAATTACCTAATACCCCTACCACCATGCCAAGAAATACAGCAGCCGGCAAAGCCGCTATAGGACCCGCAAATACCTCTAATAGTAAAATAGTCGCCGTCTTAACCCCCTAGGAAGAGCTTATAGTAACTAATACCAAAATTAAACGGCTTTAAGAGCTGCTTAAAACCAAAGACACCCCTACACCTAGCGAGGAGTTATTAGACACCTAGAGACTTACTATAGTCCTTAAGACCCTAGCCTAACGTATAGCATTAGCATTATTGTGGTCCGCGAAGGTTGCGGACCCCCTATTACTTACAGACGGAACTGACCCTACATTTAATACTTGGAAGCTTTAACTACAAGATAAGCTTAAAGTTAATATAGACCACTTCCCTACTACCTAAGCTAAAATGGCCTACGTCTTCGGCCGTACTGGTAGGGACGCATAGACGCATCTACGTCCGCGATATGCCCAGAACTTAGCAGACCCCTTTCTCTCTAAAAAAGAGATGGTCGACTACCTGTCTTCCATTTATAAGAACCCCTTTAAGATATAAAACGCCTGCCTTAATTATAAAGCTCTTAATATAAAGACAATAGAGACCTTTTTAGCCTTCTAGACCTGCTTTCTGCACCTAGCTGGCTAAGTATAAATTCCCCATAAAGACCTAATACTAGACCTCTTTAACAAGCTTACCCTAAACCTACAACGCGCCGTACTACCAGTTTTTACTACTGTATAGACGCTAAAGGTACTTATGGACTACTGCCTAGCTATTAACCAAGGCCTCTATTAAATTAAGGTATAATCTAAGCGGTACAAAGCTAGAAACTCTCTAAACCAGACTATAAGCACTTTATAAACGGCCTATAACACTCTAGCACGATCTGTAACTCCTATGGCACCAGCCGTACAGCCTGCCGTTAATTTGGCAGCTAGCTATACAGCTAGTCCTGCTGCGGGTCCGGCGTATACTTGGCCTATATACAACGACCCCTATAAATAGGCCCTTAGTAATTAAGGAGCTTGCTTCTTATATAGCCAAAAAGACTACTTTGCAAAGAATTGCTAGATAAAGGAAAAAATAGGCGAGGTTCTGTTAATTTAGGAAAATAATGCGGAGTCGGAAAAAGAGAAACCCTAGAGGAAGACTCCTCTCTAGGGTTAAAAGGGATTAATATGTTATATATTAATCTAGGTCGGCTAGTTAGTAGAAGAAGCTATACTATCCCTTATACCTTATTCCGTAATGGATATTAAGTTTTAACCTCTGCTTTAGCTAACTCTGGAGCAAATGCCTTTGCCTTAATAGACACCTAGTGTGCTATAAGGCTGGCTGACTTTTTAAATATACCCCTTAAAGAACTGCCCAAACCAATTCCTATTCGCGGGTATAATAGACGGATAGGACCACCTATTATAACTATCTTGCGGATTTACCTCCGTGTAGACGGATAAAGGTAGTATAACGTCCCCTTTCTTATTACGGACCTAGGAAGCCACGATATAATCTTAAAAAGAAAATGGCTAGCCTATCTAGGCTTATAGCTTAATATATGGAGTAGATGGCTTATCTGGCCTAAAACCCTACCCCTAACACCCTCTTTTATAAAGGAAATTAGCATTACAATGGAAAACCTTATACGGCTATAAATAGACACCATTTACTAGGCCGACGCTATGCGTAGGGACTAGGTTTTAAAAAGAACGTATAGCTTAACCCGCAACGGATCTGTATACTACGCCGCCCCTAGACTACCTATATTATACCACCCGCACTAGAGATTAAAAAAGTTAGTAAAAAGCTAGCGGAGCTTCCCACAGGGAACTTAGGCCCTATGCAGCCACAAAGAATAGCAAGGAGCATTGGATATTATACTAAATGTATAGACCGGAGGGATAACTTACGGAAGATAGAATAGGAGCTAAGAAAGATTATAAACCCTAGGCCGCAAAATACGGCCTAATAATAGTCTGTAAAGAAACCTACGGACCTCCCACCAGTTAATATCTGCTATATTGGCGCTGTAGGATTCTACCGGAACTTGGTCTAACCTAATACCGTTGCCTTTACCACTAGCTTATATAAAATTGATTAAATGATTAAGGAAAAGGAAAATAAGTTTAGTAAATAGGAAGGTAAGCTTATAGATAAGGAGCTAGTAGAACAGAAACTACCCCATTAACACTAGAAATTTAAGGACGTGTTCTTTAAGGCAGTATTAGATATACTTCCGCCTCACTAACCATATGACTACAAGATTAAGATTAAGCTAGATAAGGAAGACATACTTAGCTATAGCCCCCTTTATCAGCAGTCTACTGCCGAATTATAGGCTACAAAGCAGTACCTTATTAATAACCTAAATAAGGGCTTTATTAAACCTAGTTAAGCCCCTTTTAACTCGCCTATTCTCTTTGCTAAAAAGCTAAATGGAGGACTTTGTTTCTGTATTGACTACTATAAACTAAATAATATAACCCGCAAGGACTGCTACCTACTGCCCTTACTTAATAAGACTTTAACCTAAATAAGTAGAGCTAAGATCTTTACTAAGCTTAATATCCGTCAGGCCTTTTACCGGATTAGGATGGACCCTAGATTGGAAGATCTTACTATATTTTAGACCTGTTATGGAATATATAAATATAAAGTACTTCCTTTTAGACTAACTAACGGACCGGCTACGTACTAGCGATATATAAATAATATACTCTTTAACTACCTTAACAACTTCTATACGGCCTACCTAGATAATATTATGATCTACTCTAAGAATGAGTTAAAACACGAGGAGCATATCTATAAAGTCCTATAACGGCTCCGCGAGGCTGGTCTCTAGGCCGATATTAGGAAATTGGAATTTAGTGTTAAGCGTATAAAGTACCTAGGTTTTATTATTAGTATAAATAGGATTAAGGCTAACCTAGAGAAAACAGCTGTAATTAACTAGTAGACACCCCCACGGACCGTAAAAGGGGTGTAATTATTTTTAGGTTTCTGTAACTTCTACTAACGCTTTATTAAGAACTATAGTAGGATCGCCTAGCCTCTTAACCGCCTTACTAGGAAAGACCAGCTATTCTACTTTAACGCCATATATATGCAGGCCTTTAATGAGCTTAAAAAACGGCTGGTATTGGCTTCCCTACTTGCCCACTTTAACCTGGAATGGCCCTTAATACTAGAAACTAATGCCTTAGACAGCGTAATAGCCGGCATTTTCTCCTAGAAGTAACTGAACGGAGAATAGCACCCTATTGTATACTATTTAAAGACTATAATAGATGCCGAGCTGAACTACCACATCTATAATAAAGAAATGCTGGCTATTGTCTCTAGCTTTTAGTAATGGCGTATATAGCTAGAGGGGACCCCTAAGCCTATTAAGGTAGTTTTGGATTATAAGGCCTTAGAATACTTTATAATAACTAAGGCCCTTATGGCCCGGCAGGCACGCTAGGTGGATATCCTATCTTAGTTTAACTTCTTAATTATATATAGACTAGGCGCTATAAACCGTGTAGATGCTCTTATAAGGCGTAAACAGGACCTAGGTAACTAGGTGGCTATAAAGATCTTATTACAGACCTAGATATTACTATAACTAGAGCACCTTAACCCCTAGATATAGGCAGAGCTAAATATAGACCCTTTAGATGCTAAGATATGTCCCATTAACTCTACAGAACTTAACCTTATTAATAAACTGCTATAGGCAAACCATACGGCCCCTTCTCTATAGGAGTACCGCGAAAAGGTAAAGAATGCTACTAGCCTATAGTCCCTTAAAAACGGACTGCTTAAGCACTAGGAACGGCTGGTGGTAGCAAAGGAATAGAATTTACGGACCTAGCTTATCGCCAAAGTATATACCTAGGTCTCTACGGCCTACCCCAGAAAGAATAAGACCTGTAAGATTATTAGTAACCGTTATTACTGGCCTAGAATGGTTATGGATATTAACCGCTATATACAGAACTGTAATAACTGCTATAGGTCTATAATTCCACAGGATAAAACCCTAGGACTATTAAAGCTACTCCTAATACTAGAACGCCCCTAGTAGTATATCTCTATAGACTTTTACGAGCTGCCTACAGACCGTGATGGATATAATATAGTAATAATTTTAGTTAACCGCTTTGGCAAGCGCCCGTTCTTAATCCCCTATTATAAGGATATTAATGCCAAGGAGGTAGCCTAACTATATATCTATTATGTCTACCGAATTTACGGACTACTAGATACTATTATATCTAATTATAGGCCGTAGTTTATATCGGCCTTCTAAAATAAGTTTACTTGGATTCTTAGCATTAAGCTAAAGCTTTTCACAGTATACCACCCCCAGATAGATAGTTAGATGGAGATTATAAATTAATACTTAGACTAGAGGCTCCGGCCCTTTATTAAATACTTCTAGAATAACTAAGGCAAACTACTACCCCTAATAGACTACGCCTAGGCAACCCTACCCTATAACTCTACGGGATTTACACCTATTTAGCTAGAAATAGGATACTTACCCTATATAAGCTTTAACTGGGAAAGACCAGAGGGGCCATAGACTGTACGCGAAAAACTGTCTTATGAAGAAGCCTAGCAATATGCCAAACGCTTAGAAGAAGCTTAGACAGTAGCCTATATAAATCTAGAAAAGGCCTAGAGATTAATAAAACAGTAGGTAAATAAGCACAGGCGTGAGCCTGACTTTATTGTAGATAATAGGGTCTAGGTTATAATAAAGAACTAAAAAACAGAACGGCCTAGCCGTAAGCTAGACTATAAGATGGTAGGACCGTATAAGATCCTTAATAAAGAAGGCAACTTGTATAAGGTTAAGCTCCCAGACTTAATTAAAGTCTATCCTATCTTTTTGCTGGATAAGCTATGGAAGGCTGCAAATAACCCACTACCTAGACAAAAGAATGAGCCTCCCCTACCAATTTAAGTTAATGGCGACGACAAATAGGAAGTTAACGAAATACTAGCCTATAAACTAGTATAAGGAACGCTACGATACCGTATCTAATAGAAAGGCTACAATCTAGACCCAACCTAGTACCCTGCCTGGAACTTTATAGGCTGCCCCCAGAGACTTTAAAGAATTCTATAACCAATACCCTAACGAACCCGGACCCCCAAAGTACCTTAACGAGTAGATGGAGTGCTGGTATAGCGAAGACGATAGGCTGCCTATTAAGCATAAAGACAAGAATACCCCACGGACATAATATGGACATATAAAGCCTAAGGGCAGGCTTTTTCAGAGGGGGGGGTAATGTTACGGCGCTGGTGGAAAACGGTGGATCTTGGCAGACGTGGATTATGGTAGACGCGAGTCACGTAACTCAAGGACCGTATAAAATATTGAGCGGCGCTGCTATTCTTCTCCTTCCTTTCTCTAGCTTTGGATCCTCGTTTATAGACTACCAATTGTACAGGCTTGCGCGTCCCTCTTGCTGTGCTCGTGCCTCAATTGACTGAGTCGCTAATAACTTATATCTTCGTTCTATCTAGAGTTAGACTGCTTACTATATTATAAAAATAGGTTCTATAGATGCAAAGGAGTTATACATTACTAAAATAACAGTTATACTATTATATATACCCTAACCAAGCTGTTCTTGTCTCCCTTAGAGTTTACTAGCAAGACAACTAGCGAAAGAGGCCTTTTAGCTATTTTTAAAGGAGAAGAAGACATCTGCTTATAGTGCCAATAATATAGTAAACAGATTGTTTTTTATATTAGACACCCACGCGATACAATTACTCTTTCCCTAAAAACAGACAAGCTAAACTACTGAAAACTTAGCGGCTTCCCATATAGCGTAGAGTGGTTTATAAAACAACAGAGGCTTAATACTTAGTTTAGAACAGCAGACCATTATATTCCTGGAGCTTTTTTTTATTCTAAATACAATATAACTAGGCTTCAACACCGCAAGCGTAAAGATTATAAGGCTGCGTGGCCGCCGTTAAAACGGCAGAGGCAGGTATAGTTATTTATATTTACATTCTATAATTAGATAGATACAATTGATTATAAAATATCCTTCACGCTCTGTTTGCAAATGTGTAATAGAGTATAGCTTTAGGTAGCAGAGCCACATTCTTCCCTAGGCTTTTAATTAATAAGACCATCAGACCTTCTAAACAATCGTTTCTTACTAGAGGAAACATTCCACCTAAACTTCCTATTACTGTTAACTCTGGAAGTTTGTTTCCAGCTTTGCCCCAGCCAAAGGCCTTAATTCTATAGAATGAATCCCCTTAGTTAAAGTACTGTGAGATACTTAGCGGAGACCAGGCAGGCCCGTATATAATTACGCACAAAAATAACTCTAAATTCACAGCAGTTATAATTAAACGGAGACCTATAATGCACCAAAGTTGGAACTAGATTACGCTTATACCAATAAAACACCCAAACATTATTTCTCTTAAAGAAGCTTTTATTTCCCAGGATCTTTACTTAATTTATAAGCATTTATATATTAATATAATACTAAGAGAAATTCAAGCAAGCCCATTAATTACCTTTAGAGATTACAAGCTGGCTGCAATTTATAAAGAAGTAAGTTTTAAAGGCCCTTTATATTCTTTGACTTATAAGTTCCTTAGGTTTTAACCAGAGTTTATTTTATTTACAATAAGTTAGGTATTTAGTACGGTTTTCTAAGTACGAAAAACGTCCTTATCTTATAAACAGGAGATATTAAGCTTGGTACGTTTCCATACAATACTCTAAAGCTTAAACTAAACCTAGAGAAGCAAATGTTGGCGACAGTATATTATAACAGAGCCTCGACAAAGCAGATAATATTAGAGCCATTACTTTAATATTAATTAAGCTTATTAAACCCTTATCTAGTTTTTTAAATGCAGGCTCCTTAACACCTATTTATTTAGACCAATAGACCAAAAGCGCTTTAAAATTCTTCAAGAAATTAAAAACTATATCTATAGCGGAGCTTCTACGGATAGGGTATCCAAGCAACGTTTTCTTTACCGCAATTAACAGTAGTAGGACAACTTTCTTTAAAAATTACCTGGACCAGCCTGTCTTACACTATATGCTATAATTACTAAAAGGTATTGTATTATAGATATTAAAGATAACAAAGTATAAAGCTATTTGTAGTATAAGATTAAATTAGTATAAGCCCCTAAACAAAGCATATAAATATAAAATTGTAGAGATATATGCCTTATACTAAGGATAGCTAAAGCTATTCCATATCTTGTAAAGAAACTATTAACGGTGTCGTATACTAGTTAGTGATTATCATAGTGGTATAAGGGAATCTATTATTACAGCGCTAGTGGAAAACGGTGGATTGTGGCAGACAGTTGCAGATAGTTTTAGATAGTTACAGTTACATAACTTAAGGGCCGCATAAAACCTCAAGCGGCACTGCTATTCTTCTCCTTTCCTTTCTCTAGCTTTGGATCCTCGTTTATAGACAATCCAATCATATAGGCTTGCGCGTCCCTCTTACTATACTCGTGCCTTAATTAACTAAGTCGCTAACATCTATAAGGTGGAGGAAATTGCCATTACGTAATTATAGGAGGTGCTTGTAAACATTCGCCAACAGCGATTTATAAAAAAAAAGCCAAGTTTAAAGATAAAAAATTAATATATATATTAATCCCTGTTGCCAAGGAGAGTAAGTATATAATTGTTATATAGGGAGGCAGGTTCTCTTATTGCAAGGATAAAAGAGAGATTTGTAAGTATATATGCTATACATTCTACATATATAATTAATTCAGTTACCTTATAATTTGCCAAGTTTTAGTTAAAGTATATAAGGCATGCCTAGTTGTTTATTACTGTTCTATAGTGTACTATATATAGTATACTATATCTACCCTGCCTCTTTACTCTTCTTCTGTCTAGAGGAATACTTTTAAGTGTTAATTAATAAACAAGAAAGGATTTAGTTCTGTCTTTACTTACTATCCGCCTTTTAAGAACATAATACTTTTGTAGAAGCCTTTAGTACTGGCTCCAAAGTCTATACTCTTTTAAAGTTTTTTCTGTCTTTTCTTTAAAAATCTTTGGAATCTGGCTCCACACCAATCCATCCTTTACACGTAGAATAATTAGCAGTTTGTCTTTGTAACTAACTCCCTTACTAATTAGTCTAAGATAGTCAGCCCACGTATATTAAAATAATTTCAGTAGGATAAAAATCCTTAGCAGCCACATAGACCGAGGGGTAGAAATAGTTTTAATAATAACTAACATATTATTTTTCATAGTTACTTATTGCACATAGTACTATGTAAATTATATAGCTTTTTGGCCAGGTAGCTACCAGGCGCATAAGTTTAACCTATTTTAGTAGGCTTTTAAAATAAAATAAAATTTAGATAAGATATAAACTTATTAAAACCCTTCTAAAAATAACATTTAAGGCGCCAATTAAAGCTATAAAGTATAAAGGTGCCACTAAAAGGAGAGACAAAAATGTGTATTATAATTTTATTATTAAGGACTTTCCAATAGAAGCGACTTATTAAATACGTCTTTACTTAGGCAAATAAAGATAGCAGCTCCGTATTAATACTAGGAGAACAAGTACCACCTCCTTATAAAGAGTTAGTGCCATAAAAGAGCTTCTTAGATTAATTTCTTACGTTTTTTTAGTCTACCAACAAACATTAAAGAGGAAGAAGAAATACTACTACATTATAAAGAGTTAGTGCCGTAATAGATTTTTATATTAATTTCTTACGTTTCTTAGCCTGCCTATAAACGATAGAGAGCATAAATCGAACTAATAGTGTGGCTAGTACTAAGAATTGGTTTTATAAGCTTCGGCTAGGCGGATTTCTATAACCCTAGGATAACAATTTCTTTAGTATAATAGTTATATTTATTAGAACTTGCAGAACTCACTTTAAGTTACCTACTTATTTTACGTTTTAAACTGTTCTTTATACTCGGATATATTAGAGTCCATCTATAGTATAAGGCCATATTGATATTGAATACTAAATTCTTGCCAAGCCTCTATATAAATATAAGGTGCGAACCGCGCACAACCAAGGCCTCGGCCGAAATGTACGCCTAGACATCGCCTAAAATGGATACCTTATATCTCAGCTAGACACCTTACATTGTCCCTATAACCTTTATATACCTTATTATACTATATTATATATAATATAGTATTGAACATATTGTATTAATATTAGGGGCCGTTCGGTTGCAACTTTATATCCAATATAGAGGCCCTATATTTAACTAATATGGAGCTCAAATCTGAATATAAGGCTGTCATTTGGTAAATCTAACAACTTTTAAATATGGAGCTCCTCCATATCGGTAAGCGCGTCAAATTTGCAAGCTAAACTATATATGGTAGTTGAAATGAGGTTCTTAGCACCGTTTTAATATACTGCCCTTAAGCCTCCGTTCTATATTCTATATTAATCTAAGCTCTCATATACGCGCCAAAGTAGCGGCTTCTTGTGATATGGCAACTCCACACACCCTAACCGCGATACTACTGTCGCATTTGCAAGCCTTATATAATAATAATAATATCTTAACCTTTATAATCGCAATAAGCTTATTTTTGGGGCGTCGCGGGCGTTACTATAACTCTACTACGGCTCGCACGGGAGGTGGGCAAAGATGTAGGAAACGTCAATCGCAGAGAGGGTATTGGCCGAGGAGGAGGCTCTATTGCTACACCAAAGTAGAGAGTCGCGATAGAGGCCTAGTGGCAGAGAGGTGCTTATTTGAATCGCTTACCAACGTCAATTACGGATTATGCGAAGCCAAATCTGGAGCCTCATATGGAGGCTACTGAACGATCGACTCAATTACAGATTCAAATGGGCCGCGGTAGTAGCCGCCACTAATTACAAAACGGACGACACTAAAAGGCGCACGGATTGAACAAATATGATATAGAGCTGATTTGCAACCGAACATACCCTTAAACGTTCAATATTCAATATTTAGTACTATAACACCACTGTATATCTCGTTAACAGTATATTAAAAGTCTATCTTTAGTCTTGACGGCTTGGCTATAGGCATATAATAGTCGCGATAGATTCGCGATCACTCTGTCTTTTTGGCCTTATGGTGATGTAGAGCGGGACATGTTACAAGGCAATTACCTTTACGAGTTTAATATATAAGCTTGCAGTATAGGAGAATTAAATAAGCGACTTAATTCTAAATCTATAGAAATTAGGCAGAATATATACATAAAAGGTATAGGTAACAAAGGGGTAATTAATTAAGTTATTAACCGAGTTAGCAACCGAGTCGGTAAGCGAGTCAATATATAGGCAAGTCAGATTAGTATTCTGGCGGTGTACTAGTAGTTAGTTACATGATATTTACTAGTACTAGTCCTTTTTATGCAAGGCTTTAATTGTATCTATATAAATAAGAGAGCACGCGAGTCGGTCTACGTGTGGGGAAATCAGTAGCCATTATTTTAAGTGCCTACTTAGCGTATATTAAGCTTTAAAGTAAGCCAAGAACTCTCTTCTATAATTTAACTACCATATCTTCCTAAAAATAATCTTAAATAGTAGTGGAGTGTTAGAATAAAGGAGGAAATAGAATATACACAGTTTGATATTGCTCTTAGCTGTTCTACCTAAAGCAATAGAGTTGGATCCTTACCAGATAGTTATATAAGCGTAATATACCTTAGTAAAAACAGATATATCTTTAAATACACTATAAGCCTTAAACTAATTTAGATTTACTAATTCTTACACTTTACCCACTGTTATGCATTTAATCTTCTACCTTTTTCCTACTACTCTTCTATTTAGGCCGAGGCTTATACACGCTTAGAATAAACAACTTACAGTAGTTTCTAACGGAGTTTTTACAGGAAATAATAGATATCCTTACGGATATGTCTCTTATAGTGATCCAGGCTTTGACAATAATATAATAACTTATCTTTTACCACCTTTAGCTTCAGAAAAGATAAGGGTAAATGGCTTAGATCTTCTATATACTCTAATATAGAGAACCGCTAACCAAACTGCAATATTTCCGCGACTTAATGTATCACTAGGAGCTTATATAGCTATAAAGTACCTTAAAAATAGACATGTTACACTACCGCAAACCCAGCCAGGTAAGCCGAGAGCAGGTAGAACAGTTTATATATTTAGTACATCTTAGCCAAGTAATAGTAAAGTATTAGTAGACGTCCTACAATGGACATCTAACAGTACCGGCGGTGACTGGAGAGGAAAACTATTAACTACTTAAAATTTTAATAATAATAGATATTATCAAATTAATAATAGTAGCATTTCTATAATATGTTAGAATTAGTTTCCTAACCCTATCCCTAGCCAACTAGGGTCTACCTATAAACAATAGTGCAAGACTAATCTATTAGTACCTATAGATCTGCAGACTAATTCCACGTATACTATATACTGGGTTTAGCAGTGGCTAATAGAACCTAGCGTGCTAGGGTTACCTAGCGGTAAAGATAAGTATTATACAACATGCTCTGACCTTAGTATTATTACTAGCGTACTTTAGGATAGCCCTTTAAACCCACTTCCCTAGCAAGACCCTTAAAGTAACGCTATTCCTAATTTCCGGTCCCATATAGCATACACTACTAACCCCCTTTTAACTGGTACTATTGCCTCTTTCCTATCTTAGTCGGCAGTTTCCAAATAATTATAAAAGTAATGCCATAATATATATCTCTTTACATTCTTTATTTCACATAGGCCTTTGGGACGACACTAGAATTAGAATATTTACTCTCTAAAGGGAGTAAATAAGGTAGAAAATAACATATATGCTCTAATAGATAGAGTCCATATTCGGTAAATAGGGTTTAATAAAGCGTTTATATCTACTTCTCTAGCATGCTAAACTATTAATATATTTATTTTCCTACATCTCTAGTTATCTTGTTAATTTGTCTATTACGGATAAGTTTAGGTATTTATATAGGACGTATATAGGACTAAGGATTAGTGACAGCAATAAACGTCTAGTTATTCCAGAGCAACGATATAATAATTGTGTGTAAATAGAAAGTCACTTAAAGCTCTACGTCTAATAGCTATAAAAAGGGGTTCTTTGCTAACCAAATAACACAGTTCAAGATTCTATAGCTTATAAAGAAAACGAACTTACCCTATCCTAACTTACTTTTGCTCCTCTTAGTGTACTTAAAGGACATTTATAAATAACAGTTGTGCAGACCTTTTCAGGAAGGGGACTAGAGAGATATAAATATAAATCAATTAAGGGAGAAGTTAAAATGGGTGTAGGGATTATATAGACCTTAAAAATTAGCCAAGACCTCTTTACAGAGCGCTATTAATATGGCACAGCTTAGAATACAAGTGGCTTTTTAGTAATAGACAACTATATCTTACCCTAATTAATCGGAGCTCTTTATCCAACAAACTCGTATAAAACATTGTATAATTAGCCTAGACTACTAGAGTTCATATTCCTAAAAAAATACCACTTTTAAGGCTTAAAATCCAGCGTAGCTCTACTAGATTATTCTAAAGCATAAGCATAAAGTAAGCTAGTAAAGAGGGGCTAGGGCTATCGGTGTTCCTAATAATAGGTATTAGTCTTATGTATAAAGATTTACTATATAGGGTATAGGCTTCTCGCGACCTCTTAACCTCCTATATATAGCACACTTATATTCTATTTTATGTGCTAGCGCGACAGAAGAGCCTAGTTGGACATTTAGAGATATGTTAACTAGAAAACAAATAGTGCTTTAGTACTGGCCTTCTAGATAGTAGGAATCTATAAAGGTAGGCCATGCGCTTTTGACGATCCTTAGCATAGTATTAATTCCTATATTGGCGATAACTTGCAGATAATACATTGGAGACACGCCTATAAAAGTACAGTTTAGTAAATTAAGCTTTAGGAAACTACTTAAAGTCCTCTAAGCAACTAGTAATTATAATTCGTTAAAATCAGTAAGCGCTTTATCCCCTCTAGCATTTCTAGGCAGATTACACTAAAACGAAATCATATTTCCCTTTTAATGCTATAGAACTTTCAAAGGGTTGCCTATAATTGCAATAAGTTAATAGTAGTTATCGGAATAAGAATATTCTTACTAACTATTTCTAAGCTAATAGGATGCACCTATTACTACTCCCATTTTCTTAATACTCCGTTATATCTCATGTTTGAGCTACGCGATATCACCCTTAGAGCCAGAGATATAGGTTTTAGCACCATATTTAAATAAAACCTTAACAATAGCCTTGTGTCCCCTAAGCACTACATAGTATAAAGGCGAATAATATAGTATTCTTAGGCTTACTAAACTACGTACACTTCGTAGAATATCCTAGTCCATCTTAATTAGGTAATTAATCTCAGCCCTATTTTAAATAAGAAGAAGAATGATTGCTTTATAACCTATTATGTAAGCTCTACTTAGTGGAGATCCGCAGCTAGTTCACGCGTTAACTTTAGCACCTCTCTTAATAAGTAACTCTACAATGCTATAATAACCTTTATAGCATGCCACAATTAGTACAAACACTAAGGATTGCAAGTTAACATCTACCCCTTTATTAAAAAGATATCTTACTAGGTTTTCGCGACCTCTCTAGACTACATAAGCAAGTGGACAGCCTTATATAACAGGACATCTATTAACACACACTCTATAGCGCATAAGAAGCCTTACAATATCCTTAAATAAAGAAAGGCAAGTATTTTTAAATAGGGTTAAACAAAATAGGGGTCAAGGTATAGACCATTATAAGTTAGATCTTATTAAAGGATATTTTCTTAATATAGATGCTGTATCTTAGTAATTTGTATATTATTAGTAATCAAACAATTATAGCCTACCAGCAGCAACTCCACGGGCGTAGTATCGTTGCTATAGTCTAGAGTTATTACGTCACCGGAAAAGTAGGTTACTTTAAGCAATAATATCTTTAGGGCAGTATCTAGATAAAGATTCCTCTAGAATAATCTAAGAGTAAAGGCGTAGTCAAACTAAAAGGTTCTTTTTAAGTAGAGGACGTCGCGCGCCTTATAGTAAATTTAACTGTAACTATACAAGATTTTAACGTATATTCCCGCTCCTAGCGCAATGGCTATTATTGACCTATAATAGAACCCAAAAACCAACTAAATAATTAGTGTTTTTACTAATCCGCCTAAAAGAAGCTTATATATTTAAATGTGTAATTCAGTTAGCAATCTAAGAAATAACCTTCGTGGCAGTAAAGGGGTTTTTATAGGCTTAGGTTCAGAAGGTTTTAAATATAAGGTTAATATATTTTAGGTAGGCTTTTTCCAAAGCCATTTTTTAATACTACGTTTCCTAATACTAGATGGAAATGCTAACGTGTTTTTTAGAGGACCACTGGTTTTATAGCGTGTTATAGTATTAATATTAGAATTAGTAGGTATTAAAGAGTTCTTAATAGTCTAGGCAAGTATATACAAATATATAGGTATAGTTAACTAAAGGGGAAGGTTATATAAAAGGCTTTAGGGACTAGAGGGTACTAAAATATAAATAGAATAACATAATTCCAAACCGGAAAACTGTACATATAAGGATATAATAGACTATCTATATTAGGGATCCCCTGTCTGGTAGTATCTATATTATTAATACACTCCACTTTGGGGGGGGGGACGGCTGCCTATATAATTTTCCCCTTTTTCCTAGGCTAGGCTGGTATGCGGGGTTAGGAAATCCTAAAACAACCCCTCCTTTATATACCCCTACCCTTATCTGTAGTAGGTAAAGGACGTAAAGGCTTCTTATTATAAGTCAGTTTTAATCGCGCTATATTATAGTCTGTATAAGGCGGCTAGGCTTTAGTTCTAACTAACTACACCTAACATATTAACAAAAATAGCACTCCTAGGTATTCCATATAATTGCTACACAGCAGCCTTTATTTAAATTTAATAGACAACACCTCTCTCCATACTCTACCCTGCTTTATCCATCTATAGCTACTCTGCGACATGGCGAAAAAGAAATGCAATATATATCATTAATTACTATTACCTTAGAATTATATAGACCATTTGGAAATTTATAACCCCAATTAGACAAAACCTCACAAGTGTAAGAAATACTTTAATGTTAGCTAGAGTATATACTAAAGCATATATAAAGCCATAGTAAGCAGCGTAACTACTAATGCCTATACTATAAAAAAAATTTAGCCAGAAAGATTCGTTGCAAAGATAAAGCCATTTATCAATTAATATATATAATACTATTATTATTACAGGCATTACCAATTTTAGTATAATGCGCTAAAAGGGAAAGTAAAAGTAGTGTTAATAAAGAGGTTACCCCAGTCGATAGATATTAATAAACAGTATTTTATAGCGGAAAGTATGTTTGCTACTAATAAAGAGAAGTTAGATCTCAAAAGCATATAAATACCTACATAAAGCTCTCCTATACAGGAGTCATATAGCAAAAACTCTAGAATAGCTTTATAGGACCTTATACGTAGTTATATTATTTATTTAGCCGTAAGAATAAATATATAGATTTTTTATTACATTCTAAATATGCTTGGTAGCAAGGATATATAAATATATAGATTTTTTATTCTATTATAAATAGTCTTAGCAGTAATATTATATAAATTAATTATAACTACTTTATCCTAAATTTAAAATTACCTTACTAAAAAATCTATTAGTAGTAGTTGCCTTAGAACTAGAGGCATAACTATAGTTCTCTCTTTAACTTCAGAATTAGAATACCAAACCCTTACTACTAGTATTTTCTACTGCCGTTTTTGTTTCCCCCTAGGTACAGGTTGAACTGGAATTACTATACTAGAAGTCTAAAATAGTCTTAGTCCTAACGTCTTATAAAAGAAGATTATAAATTAGTTATAAGTTGCTGTTCCGTTAGTGGCCAAGGCGCATTAGTTTTAGATTTATATATATAGAACCGATCTTAGTACCGCGTTAAGAAATACACATCAGCGTTATAAGTTAGGCTTAATTCGTCAGCTTTCCTAAATATTATTAAGCATCTTTTGCGGAAAGAGGACTGTTGCCGCCTTTAGCTATCTACGATATTCTCCAATTCACTTTTAGACTTTAAAGAGTTTATATACAGCTTGGTTGGTAATTAGTAATAGTAAAAGGGTCACTTTTCTACATTTTCTACTAGAGAGGGTTGTTGTTTTTATCTTAAAATTTATATAAGGTTTAATTTTAGTAGCCAAGAAGGTGTTATATAAGCTATTACAGTTTTTCCAAGAGAGTATTAGGGTTGCTGCATTTATAAATAAAGTATAGGCATATAGGTTTCCTTAAACTTGGAATATATAGCTTTTATAATTTAATTATAGTTCTATATAAGCTAGGCGACAATTTAGGGACGTGTTTTAGGCTAAATTTAGCATATACTTTTACAGTTAGTGCCCTATATAATTCAAAGGCATAGACTTTTTCTATCTATATAGAGATTTCAAGCTTCTATACACTTGCTACTAGCGGCATTCTAGTAATAATTATTGCTATTTATATTATTTCATCTTTTACTAACTTTTTATTTAAACCCTCTACACAGTTCTAGATATTTAAAAACTTTATCTACCTATACCTTTATCTCTTTATAAGCGTACCTCGCTATAAAGCTTTATTACAGGCTATATATATAGCTAGAACAATCTCATCTAATATTATTAGCGTAAATACTCTTAAAGATGCTAGTATATAAGCTGCACGCCTTTTACTCGCAAATTTTATACCATTATTCTTTTTGAATCATTTAGGGTATACTATATATATTATTAGAGTACCGCTACGGTCTATAGTACGCTTTTATAACTCAATTACTATTGTTGCCGTTATAGAGAGTATATTCCATATAACAACAATCCTAATAATAAAATTATTCTCGTTTAAGAACCTTAAAAACATATACAGTATTCTTATAAGTATTAATAATCTATACTATAATCTGGCTAATGCTTTTTACTTCTAGGGAGCCGCAACTCTAACTCTACTTATACTTATCCTTCTAATAAGAAGGTATTTCTACAAAGTGTTTCTTAAAACGCATATATTTCTTACAATTGCGACTATAATTTCTATTTACTAGCATATAACAACTATTGCAAGCAAAGTAGTGCTTATAGTGCCAAGCGCCACCTTTATATTAATGGGGGTCTTCTAGATCAGTTAAATCTTCTATTATAATATCCCTCCTCTCTAAGCTAGAGAGCCTCAGCAACTAAAGACAATTTCATTCTCAACTCTTAACGACCATCGTCCTAAGGCACTACAAATTGTAGAACTATAGTATATAACTAGAAGTCAAACCAAATATCAGTACTACTAAGGCTTAGTAATAACAGAAAAAAAGCACAAGTTAGCTATAGATAGTATCTACTTACGTATTAAACTACCTCGGCTATAGAAAATACGGGCAGGCCACTATATTTAACTTTGCCTTCTAACTCTAGGCGCCTGGTCACTAACTCAAACTTATCCTTTTATAATTATATAGTGGGGGGATAATTCTAATAGTGTTTCTATTAATCTTTTAATTAAAAAACAAAAAGGCTTTACCTCACAACTATTAGAGCTTATAGATACACAGCTTAAAGAGTTTCCAATCCTACTTAATGGTCCATACAGCCATTTAAAGAACTTTAGAATTTACTCTACTGTTATTTTATTCATTGCGGATATTGGAATTGCTAGTATAATTCCATATACTAAAGAACTTCTAGAAAGCAGCCAAAAGAATAAAATATATACTAGAAAAATTGTTCTTATTTAAAGATATAGTACTAAAGGTAAGCTCTATATTAAAATTTAGTTAATATAATCTAATATATTAGGATATCCTATATTTATAAGAAGCATATTACAAGACCTTCTTAAGCTAAAAAAGCTAATATATAATACTAAAGAGGGTAAAGAACTATAGCTTAGTGAGAAAGAATCTACAAAGCTTAATAAAAAAAAAACATGTAATATCAACTGCATTAAATAAAATAACACTATACTAATAGTAATAGATCCTTAACATTATTATAGATAATACTTCTTCTTTAAACAACTTTAAAGAAATATTTAGAGAGGAGTATTAGCGCGTTACTTACTATAAAGGAGATCTCTTAATTAAACATATACTAAGAAACTACATTCCAGATACTCCTAGGCTTAAGGCTATTACAGGTATGTTATATAGACATGCTATAGTTAAACATTATATTAATATAATAAATAGTCTTAGTAGATACAAAAACTCAAGATAGAGTAAAAGACTAGGTTTATAAAAAAAATATAAAAGAGATTATTTTTAAGGATATAAGGTTTTATATAAAGAAAAGAGGTAGAAATATATTATCACCAGTATAGTATTAAAAAAGTATTTAGATAATATAGTTACTTTAATTTCAAAGGCTATAAAATAAAAATTATTAATTCTAACCTTTGCATAGAAAAGATTCCATATCTTAGCTATTAATATAATAATGCTAACCAAGGAATCTCATTCCGTCTATGTAATAGAGTGTTCCTGTGCATATACACGGCGCTGTCTATCTAAATATAAAGGCACCCTACTTCCGCAATAAAGTTTCTCACCTAACATCTACTCTAAATTTTATATATCTATAGCCTCAACCTCAAAGACTATAAATTATCGCATTATAAAGCGATCTAAGGCCAAAAATAACTAGATCTAAACCCTCTTATATAACATCATCAAAATTACCATTCAACTAGGCCCTAAAATATTCACAGTGCATTAGAACCTCCTTTTTAACAAAGCGCCATAGTTTAAGAAGGCTCTTCTTAACCCTTTCATTAAAGTTAAATACAAATATATTGCCTTCAAGGATACTAAAATCGAAGACGTGCACATAATAGGGACTTTTATTTCGTGGTTCTACGAATAGTACCCCCTACTCTATCTTAGTGGTTCCGATAAGAGGTAGTTAGCGCTTAGTAAGATATAGGTGTTCGCTAACAAAATAAATATAATTAATTTTGTAAACGACGTTATAATAGCTATATAGCAAAAACAAAGAGATTAGGGGATGTTGGTTTCACAAGGTGATATCACGTAGCTACGGTTCGTAGATAGTATGATGTTGTTTAATTGTATTCTAGAATAAAGGAGGGCGAGGAGCTTAAGGCTCCTTGCTATGCTAGTGCCGCGGCGACACATAACATAAAACGACTACTTGTCTTACTCCCGACACTAGCAACTCTTCTTTTATAGCTGCCATCTATATATAAGTACCGCTTGACTATTATAACAAATATCAATCCCTCTTACTTACTATTGCCATTGCAATATAAGTCTTACTGTCCCAAAATTTGCCTTTTAGCATGTGGTGCTTTCTTATTTAAAAGTCGTAGGTAGATATCTTGTAAGGGCCGCTAAGGCGCTAGTAGTAAGCGAGCCAATAGCGATTTTTTATACCGGGTATAGAAAATCCTAATTAGCTGGCTGAAGTTAGGGTCTGCAGGTTGCAGTAGAACTTAGTAAATAGTTGTGGTAGAACTTAGTAGACAGTTGCAGTGGAATTTGGTGGACAGTTATAGTGGAATTCAGTAGATAGTTATAGTGGAATTCTACTCCCTTTTAACCTAACCTTTAACTTATATATAGAGAGTGTTTATGTTAACAAACGTTTCTAGAGCCTTATTTGAGTTTGCCTTTGTTATTATATCTACTAGGTTGTCTTGGCTATTAATTTATTAAATCTTAAAGAGTTTTTAACGCTTATAGGATTGCTAAAGTGCTATAATATTAATTATAAGGCGCTTCTCCTTTATGGTACTAAGCTTAACTAAACACTTATAGAGGGAATATAAGTCAGTGTACACAATTATAGGGATAACAGGGAGTTTAAGTTAATCTATAATTATCTTTAGGGTGGTTCCAATTGTAATTACTATATTAACTCTGCTAACCATTTTATATATCTCTAACGCTAGAACGCTTTAAGTAATATACTTGCTCTTAGTTAAGCTCTAATAGATAAGATTACTATAGATCGTAAAGTTATTCTCTCTAGTAGATTTATTCGCGATAATAATCTTATATCCTAGCTAGGAGCTAAAATCTTTATTATTTATAAACAACCTATTAACAAATACAAATAGCTTAGCGGTAGGAAGATAAATAGGCACGTAGAGTAGTCCCCAATTAAGGTGGTTTATTTGCCAAGAAAGATATTTATTTAGGGTAAGAACATTATCCTTAGTTAGTTCCTAGTGTTAAGCAGCAACAAAGAGATTAAATAAAGCCTTAGGTTGGCAGATAGAAGCAATATAAGCTCCATAAGCACATTACTCCATATATCCTAGCTTTAGAGAATTAACATTAATAACATTAATCTTCTTGCCTTAACCCTTCTAGCGCAAAGCAATAGAATCCTTGTTTAGGGAGAGGATGCATCTATTAAAGAGTAATAGTATTATTAAATTAAGCTTTTCCTTTAGCTTTACTATAAGATTTACCTTTACTAGCTTATCTTCTTTAAGAGTTAAGAATTGGTCGTCTCCTAAAATAATTATATTATTAGTTTACATGCCAACGATTCCGAATGGGGTTCCCATAGTTGTGATAAAAAAGCATAAATTAAATATAGAAGTAGTTATTAAAAGTTTCTCCTTATAGTGCTTGCTATAGGTAGCCCACTAATAAGTTCCTACCTCTATAATTCTATATAATGGCTTAAGCACAACTATAATTATATCTTTGGGATACTAGTGGCGAATTTGCTCTAGAAGGTATGCTAATATTAAGCGCTAAAGGTGTGTGTCTAATTGGGTATAGGCCTAAGTAATATCTTATAAATAAACCGCCATTCTATTCTTTATTAAGGAGGGAGCTAGCGCAATAATAACTCGCTAACTAGCTTGTTAGATTATAGGAGATTATATAAGAATTACCTCTTTACTATTATTATTGTAACCTTAGATAACAAGCCTTAATTTCTTAAATAGGGTATTAGTAGCTTTGCCCTTAATCTTATTAACTATTTTTAACTTAAAGATGCAAACTCCATTAAACTTAGTAGGGTTATACTTCTTAAATTTAAAGACTCCTCTTATAATAAGACTATTAATCTCCTATTTATTAGATGCTTGGAAAGGAGCTCCTAGAGTTATAATACAACCTTCCTTTTAGAGCTATTTTGCGAGCTTAAAGTTAGCCTTCTCTTTAGCTGTTATAAAGGCCATTAATAACTTAACTCTATTCTTAATGGCGGCAATAAATTGCTCTTCAAAATTAACAAGATGTTGGCGATTTTATAATCCCTTTAGGCGACCTCTACCGCGTTATAGTTGCGGCATATCTACTACAATTATATTAGAATTGTAGTCGCCTTCTAGAGCACATTAATCGTGGTTCTCCTCTAGGGCATCTTTTAGGGCGTCCTATAAAGGCTTAAAGCTATTATCTTTATAGTAAGGCTTAATAACAGTTAAACAGAATTAAGTGGGTCCATAAGGCATCTAAATAGTATAAGTTTAACCATTAATTGCAATAAGTTAATGTGGGCCTAACTATCCTCCCTTTTCACACTATACGCGTACCTTAGACTAGAGTGGTAGGTTAAGTATAGTTAAGGTATTTAGGCCATTTCTTATTCCTAGTGCGTCGTTAACCTAGCGTATAGTGTAGAGACGTCACACCTCCTTTATTGCCTTGCGAATAGCCTCAGCTCATTATATAATAAAGGGAAATAGTAGAGAATTGTTAGTTATTTAAGGGTAGGCGCTAAAGACTAGTAATATAGGTACAAGTCTATCCAAGCCGGCGGAATCATTAATAGCTTTAATAGCTATTTATAAGGTAAGTTTTTCGCTAGCGTCCTCTAGTTCTAAAGAGATAATCTTATATACGCGGCGTAATGGCGCGTAATACTGCTCCACTTTTCTAACATTATTGTGTGCCTTAATAGGGACTTCCTTAACCTTAATTGCTATTGCCCTTGTCTATTATTAAAACTCTATAGATAAGAAGTTCTTTCCTATATTATAGACGATTTAATTAGGGGGTCCTAGGTAGATATTAATCTAGTATAATTAAAGGGTATCCTATGCGTTCCTAGCTAACATATCCTTCAAGAAACGTGCGGCTTAGAAGAAAGTTAAGAAGTTAATAACTTAGAGTACTGGTTTACCGCTAAGATATATAACATCAATAATAATATAGAAGTTAAAGTCATAGTTATCTTTAAAGGTGAACTTAAATTGGCTAGGGGACTTCTGGTTTATTTAGCAGTAATAGTAGTACTTTATAAGATGCTTAATCGCCTTAACCTTAACTTTATAGCCTACTCGCTAAAGAACCCTAAGTAATTAATAAACTAATAGGTGACCAAAACGGCAGTATAGTTGGCGTAACTCTAACTCAGTTAAATGGCTCTAAGTAATACTCTTTTCTGGTTATTAAAGGAGCAACTAGGGGTAGCCCTACTTATATATAATAGGCACCCAATTGTCTCCCTAAACAAGTATATTCTTAAGGTTATTAAGCTTAACGCCTAATTTATCTATATCTCTAATGCAAAATAAAAACGAAGTATTCGCGGGAATAATATGGAAAGTAATATACCCTAAGGGGGTTTTAACCCTAATTATATTAAGAGAGATTACAGTACCCTTGCTAAAGTAAATCATATATTGGCCTACCGTTAACTGGTTAATTTAAACAGAGCTATTAAGCTGTTAAAGAGCTTAAACTTAAGGTTTTCCTGCTATAGATACTCCTGCGGCTCTAATATCTAGTATAATACTATAGAAGATGTTTGCTGAGTATCTATTATTAAAGGAGAACGCGGAACTCTCCTTTAGCTTATTAAAGATATCTAACTTCGTAATAGCATGGAACGTAGATTGGTTATTAAGAATAGTGATGGCTTATATACCATCTACTTTACTATACTTAGTAAAGTATTAGTTGGGAAAGTAGTCCTTAATTTCTATATCTATAAGGAGCTGTTTAGCCTTATTAACCTTACCCTTAAGGTCTTCTATACCTTTATATTAAGCCAGGAAGCTTTAGAAGTAGGCTATAGTAACCTTATAATTTTTAACATTTCTTGCACTCTGGCAAAACTTATTATATACCTCCTTTTACTTATTAAGAGAGTGCCTAGTTAACTAGCAATTTGGCTTTTTATAAACATAGCACTTCTTCTAGTAATTACTTCGGAATAAACCTCTATAAGGACCTCTACCTTTGCCTTATAGTCGTTAATCATATCCTCTACTATATCCTCTACTATAGCTACTATATATACGGTCTGTCTAGTTCTGGTCATATTAGTCTAGAATACCAGTTTAGATAGGGTTTTTGGTATAAAACTATTAAGATTCTTATATTCACATTATAGTACCTACAGCGGAGCGTAGTTTAGTATATACTCCTTTAAATGTATCTATAGGTTTATATAGCGCCAAATTGCACTTAGGAACACTATAGCAGGCTAAGATAACTTGGTCCCTTAGACTATTCTTATTTTAGTAAGTTTTAGTAAGACCACATTAGATTTTCTAGAGTTTATTAAAGAGTAATTAAAGGCACTCTAAACAAGCCTTTGTTGGGTTAGAAGTAATAACTCTCTAAAACATAGTCTCCCGCCATTTAAATATATAAAGTTAGCAATTCTTGTTAGTCTTAAAGTGGGCTCTAATAAGCTAAAGCATTATATTAAAGCTATAGTTTTTACCCGCAATATGGTCGTAATAGAATGTCACCACCTATCCCTTTAATATGATAGAGAAGGCATAATAGAACTAGTAGCATTAAATTCTAACCTTGTTGCAATAGTTATAAAAGACCTATAGTTTTGCTCTGAGTATGTTATACAGTTCTCCTCTAAACTTCTTCTCTTTATCCAAATATACCTTTATTAGATTCGTAACTTCTTATAATAGAGGCTCACTAGTTGGCTAAAGTAGAGGCGGTAGAAGAGGTGGGGGAAGAGTACCTCTAGGTGGAAAAGTACCTCTAGGTAAAAGAGTACCTTTAGGTAGGGGAGTAGTATTCTAGGGGTTTAGATACAAATTAAAGTTGCCTTTTAAAGAATATTAGTTGGTTTTAGGTTTCCATAGTTAATATATAATCTTAGCTTCCGTCTATACTAGCTCCTCTATTCCAATAATAACGGCCTAAATATTACTAGTAATTGGGTTACCGTTCTTAGTAATATATACCCTATTCCTATAGAGAAAGTCTTAAAAATCCTAAACAATATTAACATTTCCAAGTGCCTAGGTATTGGCAGTCCATCCTATAAAATCCTCCCTAAAATATTCCTATAGTTGTACATTAACATAATGTCTACTTTGGTAGAAGAGAATATAGTATAGGAGGAAGCTATTAACTTGTTTTACCGTACAGGTTATTATATTAAAAACGGGAAATTCGTCCCAATCTTTATTAATAAGTTTCGCGTACATAGCTACCCCTAGTGGTAAGGAATCTCTCCAGTTATTTGGAGTAATCATAGCTATATTTTCGGAGGAAGGGAAGTGTTATTAGTATAGGGATTGTTATTTAGTACGCGTTCGTGACAAGAATCTGTAATTATAGGGCTTAGGACTAGTTCTAGCCTTAAATTATAAAGACTTATAAAGTGTGTTATTCTGCGTAATAGACACAAGAATCTATAATCTAGGAAAGGCTTAGGACCAGTTCTGGCCTTTAGATCCTTAGATTCGTAAAAGAGTTTTATTTAAGGTTTAAGACCAGTTCTGACCTTAAAAGACAGCTTCCTTTAGCATAAGTAGCACTAGTATAGTGGCTCGTCTCTTCTTAATAGAATACCTAGCTGTTCTATAATATAATAGTAAAGTTAACCACTAATCAGTATTGGTTTTATAAGGTAATATCACGTAGCTACGGTTTGTAGATAGTATAATATTGTTTAATTATATTCTAGAATAAAGGAGGGCGAGGAGCTTAAGGCTCCTTGCCACGCTAGTGCCGCGGCAACACATAACATGAAACGACCACTTATCTCACTCCCAACAGGGGATAACTATCTCCATAACAACTCTAAACTAAATCTAGGATAACACCATAGCGAACTTAATCTTTTAAAAATTTATAGTTTACGCTTTAGTTAAAATGTCTTTATTCTATATCTAAACCTATAGCGAGAATATAAATTTAGAGCTTCTTTAAGATATATTAATCCAATTTAGACAATCTCCTAACTGTAAAAATATAAGCCAATTTAACTACTTCCTACCAGAAACGGCAAATTAACCAATAATATATAATAGCGTCGCAATACATCTTATCTCTAAGACTTATATTATTTAACGCATTATTGGCAAAACCTAGCTACTATACTTAGATGGGAATTTGTCTAAGATAGAGCTTACTCTTAAAGATTATTGGCGGTCAACTAAAACGCTTTTTAACGCCATCTAAAATTTAAGCGTTTGTAAAGGGGTAGACTTAAATAATAATTCAATTTTTAAGTTTCAGCAGTTTATCCCTAAGGGAGCTAATATTAATTATCTTATATTCTCCAGAGACCATAGTAGAACAGATATGCAGATTAGAATAGGCGATAATAAGAAGCTAAAAGATATAGTTACTATAGCATACGCCTCTTCTACCATTACGGCCTGCGCTAAAGTAAAGGTAGTTATTAGTTACTAGTAATAAATTCAATTCTCGCATACTTAAAACTTATACCTATTTTACACTCGCATATAACCTAACTTATATATAAGGACCAAAAGAAGGTAGTAGCTAAGGTTTATAACAACGTAGTATTAAACAAAGCAAATAATAAGAGAAAGGCACTAAGACAAGGACGGAAACAACCCAATAGTGCTAATTTTATAAAATTTTACATCATTGCCATGCAATATATTAACTTTAGAATGTGCCTATATTTTATATACTTCTAAAACTCTTATTTTAATTAACATTCGCGTTTAATTCAGCCAGGGGTATAGGTGGCTTGCATTAGCGTAGTAACACTATTAGAAATTGCGTAAAGGGTGAAAATTTCAATACATAAATTGAAATAGCTTTCAAGTCCAGTAGGTATAAAGAGGTTTATCCTCCCTAGTATTTTAATACCAGTATAACTTCCTCTTTAAAAACCCTCCTCTCCACATAACTATACGCAAGCATACAGCTCTACCTACTATAATAAATCTGCCAACATCTTCCACATTTTATTTAACAAAAAAAGACCGCGAATATCTAAATATATTACTAACCTTAGTTAATTAGCTCCTAAACCTTTAAGAAAAACTATCTAAAGCTAACACATTATGCCATCTAAATAATAGTCAGTCTAGGCTAAACTATTCAAATCATACAAACTAAGGGGTGGAAATTTTAAAAAAGATTTTCTAGCATTAACCAGCAGCTTGTCGCTGTTCCTTATAGACTTAGGGCTTATTAATATTTCTATCTCTAATAATAAACATTACTAGCCCTCTAAATATTAAGATTATCTAGGACGAGAATATAAGGGCAAGTAATTATTAGGTTTCTGCTAGCGCGAAGAAGTATATAGCCACACACAACAGCATGGATAAGACTAATGCGGATAACAAGAGCATAGGGGGTAAATCTAACCAAATTTTTCATAAGGAGCTCTAGAAGGAACTTAATAAGTTAAAATTCAAGGGATAAACCCTTAAGAACGAATCTAGTAATAACTACTAAAGATTTTCCAGCTTTTAGTTACAAGCGTTAGCTATATTTATTCACTAGTTTATCTATATTCTTGTTTTCCGCTTTACTAGTCTAGTTTAAGCATATACATTTAAGATGTTTAACATTGCGACTTATACTAAGTAACATTAAGCACTAAAAATAAACACTTAATTAAGTATATTACGGACGTTTCCTTTTAGGATAACCTTAATTATATTAACAAGACGTTATATATAAGAGCCTCTACGCAAACGTTTTATAGGCAAAGTTCAGTAGAATATTAGCCTCGCTTAGCATATAATCAATATGACTTAATTTTTCTTAATAAGCACATAAGGAATAAATCTGCGCCCTACTTATATAGTAGTATCTTTTCCCCTATAAATATTTCAAATATCGCTCTATAGAATTATAGATAACCCTCTACTTATTGGCATAGCTCTATATTACGGAGTAAGTACAAGCGACGATAATATATAGCAAAGTAGATATTATTAAGCTATGTATAAGGACTATATAATAAAGTCAAGGCGTTATATAAGGAAAGAAGGTAAAGAAACAGGAAGAAAGGGTGTAATATATAACGTTAACTTGGTTGCTTAGTTAATACATATATAGGGCAGAATAGGATTCGGGTAGTAGTCCTAGTAGAACTTGGTAGGATTTGGCGGACTTGGCAAAATATAGCAGAATGTGGCAGATTGCCGTAGATTGCGGCAAATTGCGGTTTCGTGGTCGGTCTCTACTTGCTAGGTCAGTAGAAATAGGTAGATGTGTATAAGGTATTATAGGGGTTCCTATAACACTCTGCAAGAGCTCTAGGCACGCAGTAAATATTTAAAAAATAGTTAAGGGCTCTATTATTAATACGCCAGAAATGCTCTTAAATTCCATTATAGGTATAAAACCATTTATATACAAAGCTATGTAAATTATCCCAATTATCAATCTCCTCTATACTTTTTACAAGTTCTAGACTAAATGCTTCTTTTAGTACTATAAGAATATCCCTACATTAAGCGCAAAGAAGCTTATAAGGTCCCTCCTTAAAGTAGGCATAATAATATACTTCTTAAGCGTAAGCTTTAATAAATAAAGAGGAAGATAAATTAAGAAAAGATGCCCTTCTCACTAAGTAACATAGACTGCTTATTTTCGTATTATTCCATTGGGAGAATTGTAGAATTTCTAGAAAAAGACATCCCCACTTAGCTTGCCATAAAGCCAAAGTTAAAAGTATTGCCGGCCTATTAGAGAACTAAAGAATACTCTAATCAGAAGTACTAGTCTTAAATTCACAAAAATAATAGGTGAATTTTTTATTCAGATAGAAGTAAAAGAATAATTTAGTCATCCACTATTAATTAATACAGAAGGCTGTAAGCTATAGCTCTTTCTCTAACACTTAGTTAACGGATTTATAGGTATTAAATTAACCATCTCTATTAGTCCAATCCAGTTAAAACAGTGCAAAGTAACTAAATACATAATAAACACTTAAGTGCAATAGCTTAATTACAATACGTTATAATGTAAGTGGTAATTCTAGAACTAGAATATTAAGATATATTTTAATAATTATCTCAGTAGATAATTTTTTAATAAGCACTATTCACCTTCTAAATATTAGCTTTTTAAATTAGTATAGTAGATTTACATCCATTTTACTTAATTAAAGATACTAGATATTTTAATTTTTAACTAAAAGAAAGGGTTTTAAGAGGATATTATATATTTAAAAGAGCCTTGCATAATAGAAGGGCGTTTAGTTAAACATTAGCCTTACTAACTAAATATATATATATTTATTATACTTAGCTATATTTAGTATATTTTAATAATAGAACGCTCTAGTATATAAAAGACGCCAAAGCATTAATTAATAGTATAAACTTTCTTCTATATACCAATATTACTGTTTTCAATATATCTAATAATTTAATTTAATTTAATATAGAAAGGGACGCAATCCTTTTAATAAGCCATAGTTCGCATATCCTTATCTCTTTAAAGATATTACAGCATACTTCCCTACTTTTTAAAGCTATCTTTTCCGACAAGGATATTAAAAGTAAACTTAGTATTAATTGTCCTCCTATTATCCCTATCCTTAATCTTTATACTCCTTCTTTTTATTTTGTTTGTGGTATCCTATATGGCCACAATAGCTTAAAATGGCAACCATTATTATTAGAACAACTATTTAATATAGCTATAACAGCCACATACGAGCTCCGTTGCCAAGACCGTATTAATTAATTAATTAAACTCTATTTAAAGAGCTTTTTTATAGAGCCAAAATTATCTAAGAATATTATTAACCTTCTTGCCATGGCAATGGTTTGTAGGTTTAAGCGGATATTCTAAAAATTATTAATTATACTAATATACGAGGCTACTACCCCCCTTAGCCAGTTATTCTCTTGCAATAGCAGCAAAGTCCTTAAAAAAACTCTACTAGGTAATAACCTCCTTTTTATACAAGCAATAAATAATAACATGTAGAAGAATTAATAGAATTAGAAAAACTTAAGCTTTAGCGTTAACTTATAGAAACCCTACCTTCTCTTCTAGCACCTATAAGGTACGTTAATATAGAACACCCCCTCCTAGGACTTAAAGCTAGAGGTTTTATTAACAAATTAACAAGGCTTAGAATTTGGCCCCTATTAATTTCTAAGCTTAGCTTAAGGGAGACACTATAAAAGCTAAAAGAGTTTCGTAAGGTAGAAGAATCTATTATAGTTAGAAAGTATAGAGGCTATATACATAAATACGTCTTCCACTATAAGCCACGAAATTTTCTTAAGGATGTTAAATACATCCAAAAGCACATATAGGCCTTATATGCTGGGCATCCTATCTAACGCAACATCACCAACTTAGAGAGAATACTAACTGTTTGTACTAACTTAATAGCACGAGTGAGTCGTATCCACGGGCACGAAATACATGTAGTATTATATGCTTGTTTGGATGGTGACTATCAATTATATAAAGCAGACTATATAGTCTATATACTAATACGCCTCCCCCCTAATTAGTTAGTGCTTTAGAAGTGCACCAGACGCATAAGCGGGTAGTTAGTACACCAAACGCGTAAACGCGTACTTAGTGTACCCAACGCGTAAGCACGCGATTGGTACGACAGGTGCTATAATTATACACTAGCAGTACTTAGAAAATGAAACCACTTATATATAGCCTCTATAATTGTCTTAATAGAACTATAAAACACATAAGAAAATATATAAGAAATCCCTCCTAAGGTGCCTTCTGGGTTGCCTTCCAAATAGTACTCCAAGCTGGCTATAAGTCCTACTTACGGTCTGTAAAATAAACTGTACGGCCTTTTAATGGGCCGTAAATGCACCATACGGCCTTCTAACAGGCCGTAGCTGAACCGTAAATGCTCCATTAGTCTCGCTCTACCTATTCTATAACCTTTAGGTTAAGCTTATTTATATTAATTAGGGTTTTAAGAGCTTAACATGGCTTTGCCTTAGTTATAGCGTCTACTAGGTTATCTCCACTGCTAATCCATTTAACCTCTATAATCTTACGTCGTTCGTAGGCCTAACATAAGTACATTAGGTCGACTATAAGCCTCTTCTCTTATATCGTACCTAGTTTAACTAGGCAGTCATAAAGGGACTTTAAATTAGTGTATAAAACTAGGGGTAACTGCTCCAGTTATAAAATCTTCTAGACCATTAATTTAATTGCGGCTGCTATATTAAATCTATAAGCTAGTGCATATAGTTCAGAAGCTAGTACACTACGGGTTACTTATTTGCACTTAATTAAAGACCAGTATAGTATATTTGCGTCCTAATTGCGGTCCGTAAGTACAATTATAAAGCCGATTTGTAATAATAGGTCTTTATTATTAGCAAAGGAGGCGTCTGTAAATGCCAGTAAGCTAAGGGAATTTAGGTCTAGTGGTACAAAAGTAAGTCCCCTTACTACATTATCAATTTGCCACTAAATGCGCTTATTAAGCTACTTGATATTTTCTTCTTGTAAATCTACTACCTGGGCCGTAAAGGATAAGTTATAGGCAGATTCGGGTTAACAGACTATAGCAATATAGGCGCCTCTTGCACGCTATACAGCGTATTAGTCCTTTATATTTATAGTCTTATAGGTCTCTCCGCAGGAACTAGTAAGGTTTATAGGCTTTGCTATAATAAGCTTTAGGTTTTAAGCTTAGTATTCCTAAATTAGCTAGATTAAGTTGCCCTTTTATATAATTAAGCCTCTATTAAACTTAATTGGAGTCTACTTAGTTAACTGCTTTTATAGCTTTACTAAAAACTTAGCTTCTTACAGTTTAGTCTCTTTAGCGTCCGTAAATATCCAGTCTACTAAAAAGAGGGTATTATCTATTTAGAGTCCAATAATACTAAGGCCGTTTAATGGGCTATATAGGAGGTAGGGGTTATAGGTTAACTATTCTATTTTAAGTTTACTAATATAGTGCTAGTAGTATATCTTAAATTAATGGTTTCCAGCTTCTGGTACTCTATAAAGAGGTTTTATAACCTATAAAATTGTTCCTAGTTATAGGTTAAGCTCATAGGGTGGTTATATAAAGATATCCCTACTTAGGTAGGTATTAGACTGCATATAGGCTTATAAGATGTCCCATAAGTAAAGGGCTACAGATTTAGTTTACTATAGTCCAGGCGTAAGTGCGAGTATAATCCATTAACTAACCTATTAAATTATAGGCGATTGCGTAAGGACTAGGTCCTTTCCCTAGTTATTATAAGCTTATATAACGAGCCTTAATTTCTTAAAGGCTTTATTAGTACTAGGGTGCTTAATCTTATCAATAAAGCGTAAGTTAAATATACGGACGCCTTGCGGAACGTCTCTCTCTATTATAATCGCAAAGACGCCCTTTTTAAGTAGTTTGTTAATCTCTTTACGCTATAAGTCTATAAAAGGGGTTTCCTATATTAGAACTAATATATCTATAGGCGGAGATTGCTTTACGGATGTGCCTATAAAAATTAGGTAGTTCTCTATTACGGGATTCTTATAGGGGCGTCCTTAGCCACGCTTTATAGTAGGTTTAGTAGGTTTAGTGGGTTTCTAGGGGACCTCTAGGGTAGGCAAAGGTGCCTCTAGTTTATCTAATTCAGCAGTCACTTCTAGTTTATCTAGTTTGGCGGTTGCTTCTAGTTCATTTAGCTTAACGTTATGGGTGTTTTCAGGCCAAAAGTAGGGTTTTACAGACATGCTTCTAAAGCTAGTTGGCCCACTAGGAAGCTATATATAGTATGTCTCGTTTTCTATAGCTAGTAGACGGTAAGGTCTATTCCAACTACCACTTTTATGCTATATAAAAACTTTAGAGTTAAGCGGGAGGTTATATACTAAGGTTATATTAGGTCCGTTACGGTAGTATAGGGCGTTATTAATAGTTTATTTAGCCCGTAATTTGACTATTTCGGCTATTGCCTTTTATATTACAGCTGCTTGTTCCGTAATAGATAGGGTAAAAAGGCCTAGGTTGCTTATCCTTAGGTAGGCTCCATAAACTAAAAAGGTAGGTACTAGTCCATTAGGGCCAGTGGTGTTATTAACAGCTTTTACAGCCATCTATAAAGCCAGTTCCTTTTAAATGTCCTTATACTCGTCCATAATAATATAATAAGCTCTTTATAGAGCTAGGTAAGCTTGCTTAATAAGCCTAATAAACTAATACGCCTTAACTAGAACAGCTTTTATTAATATAGCTATAGCCATAGTATACTACTGGAATTCCTTACTAATGAAGTTCCTACTAGCGTTATGGGTGATATACTTAGGAGGTCCAACATATATATTAATCTAGTAGGTCCGTAAAATATCCTAAGTGTGCTTTATAGATATATTTTGCAACCAACAGGCAGCTTAGTAGTAGGTTGCCTTGTTAATTATATATAATACTAGGCTGCCATTAATATACATAATGTCTATGTATACTAAGTGGTTAAAGTTAAGGTCCTTATAAAGGGTGAACTTAAATCGGCCTAGGGAACATCTATATTTCTAGTAAAAGGAGCAGTATTTAGTTAGGTAATTAACTGCCTTCCTATTAACGTCATCATGTCTAGAGCGTTTAAGGACTCTATATAGCTTTTTGGCTAACAGGTGGCCGAAACGGCGGTGCAAATGGTGGATCTCCATACTAGTAAGGTAGTACAGGTTATAGTTAAAAGATTCCTGAATATAGGTCTATAAAGTCTCTCCCTATATAAAGAACGGGTGTCTAAATCGTTATATAATTAGTAGGGTAATATACTTGCTTTTAGGGGCAGTTGTGGGGCCAATTAAGGTGTCTGTAATATTATTATAGTAAACCTATAACCTATTTATATCCGCAAGGCAAAGTAAGAAAGGGGTGTCTGCTTTTACTATATAGAAGTTAACTAGGCTAATTGGGGTCTTAACTATAACTAATTTAATTAATGCAGTTAAGCCAATACTGAATTGGACGTTTATAGCCCTAGTTTATATAGTGTCAATATCTGTATTATTATTTGCGGTGGTCCTATATGCAAGGTATTGTCTATAACCTATAGTAGACTTCTTAGAGGCGCCTATATCGATTATAACACCGTAGAATTCCTTAGGGGTATAGCATTCTGTGGTAATATATACAAATGGGTCCTACTTATGGTCTATAACGTCTATAACAGGGGTGCTTACGGAATAGTTTTTGGGCACAACTAAGTGTATAAAGAAACGGTCGGCTAATACAGTTATAATATTAAAGGCTTAGCTGTCCATAAAAGGTCTAAAAGTAGTTAGGAATATCTCTAAGGTCTCCTATTTCTAGTTATCTAGGTTAAAGTTAATTATAAGGGCTTCTATTAACTTATTAGGGGGCTCCTCTTCTTCCTTTCCTTTATATTCTAAGATAAACTAGCTAATCTGTTTATTAAATCTCTTCTTAGACCTGTTACGTTCTTTCTAGGTATGCCTTATAGACCAATATCCTTCCTTACTATATACGAAGCATTTCTGGCTTGTTTATCTATGGGGGTATGCTTTTATACGGGAGTTGCTGTAGGGGTTACGGGTAGGACTTAGTTAGTATAGGTGCTGCTAGCGGTAATAGTGGTCCGTAAAGTAGACGTCTAAGTCTGTCTACAGATATTAAATATCTATAGTAAAGGCTTAAGTGCTACCTAGTGGGTTTAAGACTTTGTACGTTACAATAAAGGAGCGTAGGTTATTAATAAGGCCAGCTAAGGTGTCTATAGGCTTATAATAGGTGTACTTACAGGGCTCTACTTCCTGGCAAGCCGTAATAAGTTTATTATATAGGAAGTTGTCTATTTAAAGCTTAGTATTAAAGCCATGCTATAGGTGCCGGAGGTCTTTAATAAGGATTTACAGACACTCTATAGTCGATTTTTCAGTGTTCTTGTTAATTACGGTCCATAGCTTAGTTGCATTCCATTAGGTAAGGATATTACGCCTATATTCCGGTCCTTTAAAGTAGTTATAGGTAGCTTTATATAGCTTATTAAAGGGGACACTAAGGGGGTTACTTATGAGGTTAGTGTAGTAGTGGTTAAGTGCTAGGCCGCGCAGTATAGTAGAGTAGGCTTAGCTAAACTCTTGTTTAGGAATATTAGCCTTCTAGTAGAGGTCCGTAAAGATAGTTAGTTTAAAGTCAAAATTATCATTTTCACTGCTGTACTTAGATTTGTCGGTATAGAGCTTAGCTAGGTTAGCTAGCTCCTTACCATAGGTCTTTACTTAGGTGGGTTGTGGATCTATAACTTACAGATCTATGGCTTGCGGGTATATAGCTTACGGATCTATAACTTAAATAGTAGGGGTAATTTAGTCTATATTTTGGTTTATAAGGGTGTTGTGATCCGTAACTTAAGAGTAGGGTATATTTTAGCCAATAAGGTTAAGTCTAAAGTCGCTTAGGTTTGTGGGACAAATTTAGTTAAATAGGTTAGGTATAAGGCTAGCGATTATATTAAGTTTGGAAGAAGTAAAGAGTTCCTTAGTTTCTTAGAACTAGTCTAGGATTTCCTCTTTAGTCTATTCCGTTTAGTCCTTCTTGTATATTATATTGTATAAGGACTATATAATAATAACTTATTTATTCCTTTTAACCCATACACCTTGGTCACATAAAAGGGTTTATAGTTTATGGATAGTAACAGGGTTGTAGGCCTTAAAAATAGCTTCTATAAAGTCCGTAAAGTCTTTCTAGTATTGCTCCTATAGGTCGTCATTTATAAGCTTAAAGTGTTTATATTTAAGGATTTTAAAACTAATATAGTCGTTAACATTGTTTGTAGATATAACATTAACTCCTTATCTCCACTTCTTTTAACCTTCGCTGACTTGCTTGCTAATATCTACCATACTATAGTGTAGTGTGGTGCGTAGCGGGTAGTAGCAGCTTGTAACAGGTAGGGGAGGTCTTATAACAGTCCGTAAAATCGATTAACGGGTCCGTAATGGTTCATAGGAGGGTAGGGGGTTTCTACAAAAGGCCTAAGGAGGTTTAAGGTTCGAGGGGGTTAAGGATAGGGGTTCCATATAGGTCTATATTCGCGTCTATAACTTCTAGTAAACCGTACTAAGACTTAAATAAGTATATAGAGTTAGAGATAAGTCCGTAATCCCCAACTTCTAACCTTCTAGTAGGTCGTACTAGGAGTCTAAACAGGTGGTTGCTATCGTGTGTATCGCTTAGGGGGAGGTATTAAGTGATTACTAATCTGTGCGCGCTTACTAATCAGTGTTTATACTAACTTAATAGCATAAGTAAGTTGTATCCACGGGCACGAAATACATATAGTATTGTATGCTTGTTTGGATAGTGACTGTCAATTATATAAAGCAGACTACATAGTCTATATACTAATGCGCCTCCCCCCTAATTGGTTAGTGCTTCAGAAGTGCACCAGACGCGTAAGCGGGTGGTTGGTACGACAGGTGCTGTAATTATACACTAACTAATATACAAATTAATAGGACAAAGTTTCTTCTCCAACTACATAAAGGACTCTATACCTCTATTCAACTTAGTGGCTATAGAAAAGTAGCTGTACTCTTCCAAAAGGTTACAGATACTATAGGAAGTTATATTCTACAAGAAGCGGAAATTAAGTCAATTATAGTAGAGCTTCCCTAGATTATAGGCTTTACACGGGGATTTCGAATATTAAAAGACAGCTTAAAGGACTTTCTCTTATTATTAAACAGAATTATAGAGACCGTAGCTAAAGGGGACGAATTTAAAGATCTTATACTTGTCGCCAACATTTGCCAAGGTCCTAAAGATATAAAGGCTAAGTAGTTTGTATTCAATTAGATTAAAGGTCTAGAGGTCTAGTTCATGCAATAGTATAGACTACCTTAAGAAAATGCTATATACCAAGATCTTACAGCTCCTTACGAGCTTTAGATATTTCCTAGTAACGTCCGTCCCTGCGTAGCAAGACACCCTATATGCCGAGAAATCTGAGGGGTACTTTGACTTTAAATAGCTTAAAACCCGTGCGCACAATAAATATTGCCATAATTCCGCATAAGTTGTGTGCTATAGCTACTCCTAAATATCTATTATCCCTCTTACCTAAGAATTACGTCTGTGTTGTCGCTAAGTGCCCAGTTTGTAAAGAGCCTCCTTTTGTGGCAAAATAGACTTCCCTGCCTATATCACCACCGTTAAGCTTTTACCACTCCAAATACTTATAAAAGGGCCTTATCCGAGCCTCAGAACCTCACTCCGATGCTGGCAAGTCACCATCAGCCTTGTGTCTGCTGTGGCGCGCAACTTTATGCGGGGTCGCTATGCTAATCGGTACCTACAACGAAAGCGATCACCAATCCTGGCTAATGTAAGATAACCCCACACGTAATCTATTGTGATGACTGTTAGAGCTGTGGCTGTGCGGCGCCTTTGCCAAGTACTCCCGGATATTGTAAATCCGACTCTAGATTGGGAGCGGTATTGAGGCTCCGACGGCCCTAGTACTTGTTCAACACGTCCAGCATCGAAACCGCAATCAGCTTTCAACACAGCCATCATAAAACTTTAAGATGCGGTCCAATACACAACTAGGTCTACTTCAATAGCTTTTATAACATGGGGACATACCATCACATCACTCTTAAGCTCTAAAACCCGCTGCTGTTCTCTCTGCTAACCGAACAAAAGACCCGCTCAAGCCCACCACGTCCTTATGCTTCTCGAGCCCCTTATAGCCGATCCCTATACCAAGCAGCAGCCAGAGGTCTAGTCTCAGCTCGTTGGAGGGGAATATGGTAAGATAGGAGATGTATAAGATAAGTAAGTAGGCGGCCTTGGACATAGTAGGCATTACAGCGGATAGTATAATTGGCATAATACCGAGATCAAAGCCTGCGCTTCGGCAAGTGGGCTAAGTGTCACTGGCAGAACGCCGTTATATAACGGGCCGCTACATAAGCACTGCAATCGTTGGAGTCGTGAAGAGGTGCTTCAGTTTAACCTCTAAGGGTCACAAGGAGTTTAGATCATTCATGTTTATAAGGGCTGTACAGTAGAGCGGAGCTCTGATAGTAGCTATGCTTAGCAAGGCACTATGCTATCTAGGGCTGCATGCCGTCCTGTGTGATCCGCAATAATCCTTGTATATCTTCCCACTGTGCCATATGAATCCCGACGTTCCTGGCAAGGTTCTGGCCAGTGCAGATCGGCCACCTCCCTGCTAATACAATAAGGAGACAAAGCATTCGTTGCATCTCCTAAAACTATTTACTTAACTAATATGGCAATCGCATTTTTCAGAACATCATAGAAGTACACCACGCCGAAATAGTAAAAACAAGCCATGCCCCAGACCCCTCTATACAATAGAGATTAGAAGAAATAAATATAAAAAAAAAAAAAGCATATAGCAGGATTTAGTATAACCTATAAGTTAATACGCCTTATACAAGAGGACGGCAATATATCTAAATCACGTTATTAGAATTTCAGCTCCTCTCTCACAGCAGCTGCTTAACTACTGCCCCATACCTATTCATTACCCGGCAACTCCCCGAATATTCTTATCCGCGTTATCGCATATCAGTAGCCACTAGCCTGCGCTCTCTCTGCTTAGATGCTGTTGAACTAGCTTCATAACATCATCATCCCAACCGGGAAATGTTAAGCTTGGGCCCGTAAAGAATATTTCGCCCGGCCGACTAGGACGCCAGCGATGCGTTTCCCAACGCCTAAAAGACTATCAAACGTTCCTAGCGTGATCAGCGATCTCCAATTAGCATATTTACCTGTTCTTGAGCTGTTTTATGCAATAATCATTAAACAATTGACTATTTTAAATATATAAGTGAACGCTGAGTAAGCATGGGTTGGTGGGGTCAACTCCTTTATTTGCGAGGCGGCTCGTGCAAGTTTGGTGGGGAATTGACCCCTATAAAGGTTAGTCAGCTTACGGCGGCTTCCAAAGTTAGACTAATTCGGATTAGTGCCAGGGGTCTTTCACTGTCACAATGTAATACCCTCCATTCTAAACAACTGTGTAAGGTAACATCTTTATGGGAACTGATCTTTATCCGCTATTATTGACTATCAGACTGGCAGGACCATAAATTTCCTTGATAAAACGGCTTTGTCCGTTAGTACCCAATGTCCCTAACCGACATTCCAGATGCGAGCTTGCCTCATATACCCCTTTGCCAGCAGACACCCAGATCGCAGCCGCCCTTGATTGTTAGAACTTTTCCGCTGGCTGAGGATGAGAGGCTCTGCCAATTATGCGATGGTGTGTCTGTCGAGTGCCTCCAGAGAGATTATGAACATTACGATAGGCTTATATTATTGAAAGAGTCTGGCACATGGTGTTCACTTTGTAGGGTCATGCTTGCGGTGTGCGAAAGTGTTCTTGAGACCGAGGAGGGCTCACGCGACGCGAAAATAACTCTACGGGGAGAATATGTTACAGCATCAAGAGAAGATAAAATAGAGCTACTAAAGTTGACAGAAAATAATCCTTCACTTCCAATGCAATTGAAAGAATGGTCGCGACTAGTGGGTATTAATATCAGCCTTCGCTGGCGGTATGAGCTTCCGGGAGTGCGAAATTTCTGGGCAGATCGCCCATACCGGCCAGGATGGCCTCAAGGGCAATATCATATTCCCACTTTTGATCGCAGTACGAAGCGGTTTCTCCGTGTGTTCCTTCGGCCAGGTAAGAGCAATGCGTCCTAATAGGGTATGGATTAAATTACCAGGCTAATTCATACTAGAAAGCGGCTCAAAAGTTTTGCGCAGACTCATTGCCGGCAGAGTTCTATACCCCCCTAATTCTGATATGGCCCTAGGAAAAATCCACAAATGGCTCACAAGTTGCCTTGATTCACATAACGAGTGTCGAGAGACCTTAGCTGGCGAGCTTTGCAGCAAGGACAATCTTCTGCCCACACGACTCATTGATGTTACCGCAACGCCTCCACGCTTAATTGAGACCAGCACCTTACCTAAAACCACTGGCCAGTATTTGTGTTTGAGTTATTGCTGGGGTTCGCTTTCAGACTCTAGTGAATATTGCAAATTAACCAGAGCGTCCCTCACCAAATTCACTGTCGCCCTTCCGTTTGATGCACTGCCGAAAACCATTCAAGATGGCATGCTTATTACTCGTTCATTGGGTCAGCGGTATCTCTGGGTTGACTCACTCTGCATCATCCAAGACGACGAAGCTATGGGAGACTGGCATACCGAAGCATCAAAAATGTGTCAGATTTACGAAAATGCACTCTGCACAATCGCTGCCACAGCAGCTGCGCACAGCGGTGAAGGGTTGTTTTTCCCTCGGCAAGCCGACGATGGCGGCCCGAATTCGCGCTCAGATAAGCAAGCCAGATTCTCCTGTTCAGTTAATGGTAGCCGCTTGGGCGACTTCTTTATATCAACGCCAGCCGTGGGGTATTCAGAGACCTATGATGGAGAGATAGAATCAAGTCGCTGGTCCACAAGAGCCTGGGTTTTTCAGGAACAAGTATGTTCGCGAAGAATACTTCATTTTGGGAAACATCAGATGTTTTGGGAATGTCTAGAATGCACCCGGCAAGAAGACGGGACTGTCGTTAAAAGCATGAATGAAAGGCGGTGGAAGGCGGACATGCGGTACGGAATCCGGCGCAGCAGCGCTCATAGGGCTCGAATAATCGCGGCCACAAATTACAGTCTAACGAAAAGTCTCCCCTGGCACTCCCGAGGGATTGACTACGTACTCGAGTGGAATGAAATTATTAACCTGTACAATGCGCGCTCAATCACAAGGAAATATGATCGGTTAGCAGCAATTGACGGCATTGCCCAGGAGATTAGTCGATGGAGTGGGTACAAATACTGCTATGGACTGTGGCTCCAAGATATCGCCCGAGGTCTTTTCTGGATTCCATCCCAAAACCTCCTAGCACGTCCATCCAATGCGACAGGTGCGTAGGCTAATTATTTGATAGGCTGAAAGCCGCAAGCTAATTCTAAGTCAGCACCAACTTGGAGTTGGGGTTCCTGTCACGCACCTGTTCAATATGGCTCAATTGGAAAGGATTATGGGAGCAATTTGCTCATTAAAAAACCAAGATTCATATTACCAACAAAACAGCCATCTGGTCATGGCATAGCCACTTTACCTAAACTGAGCTGCGATGCTTACATTTTGGTTGGTAACCGGTCACCGTTCCCAATACCAGATGTTGAGATCCTTACTCATAATATCCGGCTGTACCCTCGCAAAGGGTGGGAATACTTCTACAATAAAAATGGTATCTCCCACAACGTACCCAGCGGAATGCACTCAAGAGACGGCTGCTGGTATGGTCTATCAAACCTTGCCGAAAACAACGGAGGTAAAGATATAGATGGACTCGTAAAGTTTGATTACGAAACTCTTACCCCACATAGTTTCGGATGCATTGTACTATGCGTAGCCAAAATCGATTATCGATATCACTACTACTTGCTTCTTATCCAACAGATGCCCGATGAGGGAACCTATTATAGACTAGGAGTTGGGATTTATATATCGGCTAAAAACCGTACTTCTACTTTGGGACTACGTAGAAAGCGAGTTACTTTAATATAACTTAGCCATAATATGTTCGATGGATACCTGCGAAGCAAGATGCCTTCGGTTACGAGAGATTGTAGGCAAACCTCATCAATCTATAGCCAGAACTCGGTTTAGAATTAATACACAGTCCTAAATCGATACAGCATGAATCAACCCATGCCCATTCAAGGCCCTGTTTACTCACTTGCCCGCGGCTCTGGGATACAGCGACGGGGTCGTGCCGCAGCACTCTGGAAGGCCACTTAGAATCGGTTTGTGCCGTCGCATTCTCGCCGGACGGCCAGCTCGTGGCAATAGCATCGGAGGACAGCACCGTGCGGATCTGGGATGCAGCAACAGGGTCGTGCCGCAGCACGCTAGAAGACCACTTAGGATCGGTTTTGGCCGTTGCATTCTCCCCAGGCGGTCAATATCTTGAAACCAATATTGGCAAAAATTCCTATTCCTAAATCCTTTATTTGGAAAGAACAAAGCCCTAGCACACTCAGTGTCCAAGGCCAATAGGTACTTATTAAAGAACGCCCTATTCTTTAGTTACCCTCTAAATACCGTCTAACGTATATAGCTGTTTATAGGGATAATATCTGGCTTGGACATGCATTCGGCTGGATTACTCTGCTTAGGTTTAGTCTAGCAAATAGGCTCTTCTAATAAATATAGGTATATTAATTAATTAGGGTTAAAAATTCACTTTAGGGTTCTGCTTCTTTTTCTTCTTTATTTATATATAAATAACCTATCTGCTATTTTGTCTATATTTTATATATTTCCTTTATATCTCTATTTCAAAAGGGTTTAGGGTTGTACTTCTTTCTTCTTTATAGAGTTATAACTCTAGCTTATTCTAAAAATTGCTATATAAGTATATAGAGGATATGCGTCTCCTAGGGCGCTAGTAGGGAGGTAGCTGACCCGTTCTGGCCAGAACCTTGCTATAAACGTCTAGAATAGATAGCGAATGTAAGGAGATACAATAAGCATCGCTAATAACAGTAGGTGGCACGCCGCCCTAGACAGCGTAGTGCCTTGCTAAGTAGCCACTATTATATCTCTGCTCTACTATGCCCAACCCTTATAAACATAAATCCAAACTCCTTATGACTATTAGAGGTCAAACCGAAGCAACTCTATGGCTCTAGAGATTGCATTGCTCATATAAGGAGCCGTTCGTTGTATGACGGCGTAAGAGCTGTATTAACAAAACATATCAAGTCTTTCCACCTTCGTATATACTTACAACGAGTGACACTTAACACACTCGCTGAAGCGCAGGCTTCGATTTCTAGGGTCGCCTACTCTATTTTAGTTTGTACCCCTCCTATCTTATAGTATTCCCTTTCAACTAGCTAAGACTAGCTCTTAGCTACTACTTGGTCTAGGAATCGGTTATAGTAGGCTTAAAAAGCGTAAGGATATAGTGGGCTTAATTAGGTCTTTTATTTGGTTAGCGGGGAGAACAACGCTAGCTGTCAGAGCTTAAGAGTAATATAATGGTATGTCTCTATGTTACGAAAGTAGGTATCGCTGTGCGTTTATAGGATAGCCGTGTTAAAGCTAATTTCGACGCTGGAAACGCGTTAGCTGACTAATAAGCGCCACGGCCGTATGGGTCTTAGCACTGCTCCTAATCCTAAGTCGGATTTACTGAGCGCTAGTGCGATCCGCACATAGCCACAGATCTTACAATAAATTACTCGCCAACTATAAGGTAAGACTTGCCGGGTTATCTTATATTAACTAGGATCGGTAATCGCTTCCACTAAAGGTATTAAACGGCGTAGCGACCCTGCATAAAGTTACACCAGCGGCGCGTATAAGGTTAATAATAACTTCCTAGTATCGGAGAAGGTTTTAGGGCTTAGGCAAGGCCTATTTATAAAACTTTAGAGTGGTAAAAACTTAATAGTAGTGTTATAGGGAGGGAAGTCTATTTCGCTATAAAAAAAGGCGCTTTACAAATTATGCCCGAAAGCAATAATGCGAATGTAATTTTTAAGTAAAAGGGATTATAAATATTTAAAAATTAGCTACAGCACATGCTTTATAAAATTAATAGCAGTATTTTTTATGCGTATAGGTTTTTAAGCTACTTAAAGTCAAAGTACCCCTTATATATCTCGCCATATAGGGTGTCTCGCTATACAGGGAGGTATGTTAGTCCTACTTATGTCCTAACAAAGGGATCTATTAACATTAAGCTGAAATTTTCAGTTACTAGTAGGAGTTATATTGTTACGGTACTAGCAGAATACGGCAGAAAGCTGGCAGAATATAGTAGATTGAGGTCACGTGACCAGAGGATCTTATAAAACATTAAGCGGCGGTTCCGTCCCTCCCCTTTCCTTTCTCTAGCTTTGGATCCTCGTTTATAGACAATCTAATTGTACAGGCTTGCATGCGTTCTTCTTGCTATACTCTACCTCAATTGACTAAGTCGCTAACAGACTAAGTCGCTAACACATATAAGGGATAAAGAAGGATTATTCTAAGCGTATATTTAAAATCTCTAGCTTATATCTTTTTTTAAAAATAATATAAATAAGCCTATATTATTTGATTTAAAGTTATAAATAGTAATATTATAGTATATTTATAAATAATATATTTTATTTAATAATATATAATAGGCTTTTGTTCTAGAGTTAAAAAAATAATAATTACTATGGCTTTACACCACTCTTCCTCTACTATTTATGCTCCTAGAAGTATTCTTGGAGTAGTAGAAATAAGGCAACAAATCCTTAGTTATACCTCAATAATTAATATTACAGATTGGTGCGGATTAGGTCGAAATGTAAAAGATTTAGCTATAAAGCATTTAAAAGATCTAGAGTATTTTCTTTCTATGCTCTTTTCTAATCCAGAGCATATTATAAGGACCTTTTCCTCCGGTTCTATCTCACTCCGTGGGCCATGCCTTGATAACTTTACTCAAATATGGTTTATAAATACCTCTAATACAAACATGTATATGTTTATCCCAGTACAGTCAACAACAATTTCAAGTTTTATAAGGATAATAGCTTTGTTGCTTTAAAGCAAAGGCTATACTCGCCTACTTTGCGACTGGTCCTTAAATACTTAGGATCTCTTTCAAAATATTAATATATCTACACCCTCTGGACCTATACTATTTAATATACCGTATTTCTACACTAGAAAAGGGTTCCGTATTAATATACTTATTTATAATAACCCCTATATTACTACTGCATGAGATAGTATTCCAGAAATTTGTATTTATAGTCCAGGATTTACTATTATTTCAAAAAAAGACTTAACAAAAGTGGAGACTATCCGGTTATATAAACTTTATAACCTCCCTATTTAAAATCTAAATAGTAAGACGCCATTAAATTATATTAATATTTTTGGGCAAGACCTATGTCTTGTAATTAACTGTAATCCTTATATTTCTAATACAAGTTTTACTCTTCTTACAAATACATATCTTTAACTAGTTAGTGTATTTCAAAGTCTAGGTTAAAATAGCTAAAATATATATAATTGTAAATAACTGTTTTATATATTATTATATACTAGGCTCTCTATATTGTTATAGCTCGAATAAATGCGTCCAAGGTGAAGCTATAACAGTGCTGGAGCGCGTCACCTACTACTTTGCCGTTTCTTAGGCAATTTGTGTTACGGCACTGTTACAGACCCTAGTTAGGGGCTCGGCCGAGCCTTAGCACCATATATATAGACGTGTCCTTTCCTTAACCTTCTTCTAGTCCTTTTCTTAGAATTCTAGTTCACTAGCTACTAATAGATTCTTATTCTATTAACTAAGCCTTTACAACTAGTCCTCTTGGCGAAGACAAATAAGACGTATTTTATTAGTTAATAATTAACTGCTTTATTCTAATCTAACTGCTTATTATATTCCTAATTAATTCTATATTCCTATATTAAAACGAATCCCTTCTCACTCGTGGAAGCCTTGTCTTGTTATAATTTATATCTAAAGGCAGCTCTAAATGTTTATTCCGCATTTTAAATGCATTAAGTATTTGTTTTGCATTTCGTAGTCCTAACTCTGGGACCTAGGAGTCCTTCTATACAATCTTGTACTTTTTGCCTTATAGAGTAAATCTTTCTTCAATAATGTCCTTTATCTCCTACTCTTTATCATCCCAAAGCTTTAGCGAATATAATGCAATACTTTTTTGTTAGTATGCTATATATTTGTTGCTAGGCTGGATAATAATAGGTATTATATCTAAAAATAAGTAGTCTTCCTTTTATTAGCTATTATACTACTAGGTATTAAAGTCCTACCTAAGCTACTATTGCTACTTAGGTTATAGTAATCTTT
>Ga0307507_10000116_pt1 | contig 132793 bp, 24 predicted proteins | sample 7_EM_MG_FD_207223 | JGI IMG/M metagenome (GOLD analysis project Ga0307507, IMG submission 207223) | Populus trichocarpa ectomycorrhiza microbial communities from riparian zone in the Pacific Northwest, United States - 7_EM | ecosystem: Host-associated > Plants > Roots > Unclassified | place...
TCAGATTGCACACGTCCGTGCAACCCGTAGAGCCACAGACGCGTGTCAAATCGGGAAGGAACGCGTTCTTTCTGCCGGACTTTCAGTTCAGATTCAAAAGCGTCAGATTGCAACCGAACGACCCCTAATTTTTTAAATATACCTTTTAAGGAACTGCCTAAACCAATTCCTATTTGCGGGTATAATAGACGGATAGGACTACCTATTATAACTATCTTGCGGATTTACCTCCGTGTAAATAGACAAAGGTAATATAACATCCCCTTTCTTATTACGGACCTAGGAAGCCATAATATAATTTTAGAAAGAAAATGGCTAGCCTATCTAGGCTTACAGCTTAATGTATAGAGTAGATAGCTTGTCTAGCCTAAAACCCTACCCCTAATACCTTCTTTTATAAAGGAAATCAGCATTATAATAGAAAATCTTATGCGGCTATAGATAGACACCATTTACTAGGCTAATGCTATACGTAGGGACCAGGCCTTTAAGAAAGATGTATAGCCTAATTTACAACGGGTCCGTATACTACGCCGCCCCTAGACTACTAATATTGTACCACCAGCACTAAAAACCTAGGAAGTTAGTAATAAGCCAGCTGGCTTAGGCCCTATACAGCTATAAAGAACAGTAAGAAATATCAAACGCTGTACTAAATATATGGACCGAAAGGATAATTTACGGAAAATGGAATAGGAGCTAAGGAGGGTTATAAACCCTCTACCGTAAAATACGGTCCATAGAACGTCTATAAAGAAATCTATAAACCTCCTACTAGTTAATATCTGCTGTATTAGTGCTATAGGGTTCTATTAGAACTTAAAACGGCCCGATACCGTTGCCTTTATAACTAGCTTATACGAAATTAACTAAATAATTAAAGATAAAGAAGCCTTAGCCTATAACTAGCTTAGTGGGGAAAGTAAGCTTATAGATAAGGAGCTAGTGGAACAGAAATTACCCCACCAATACTAGGAATTTAAGGACGTGTTCTCTAAGGTAGTATCTAATATACTCCCGCCTTACTAACCGTATGACTATAAGATTAAGATTAAGCCCAATAAAAAAAACACCCTTAGTTATAGCCCCCTCTGCCAGTAATCTACCGACGAGCTACAGGCCATTAAGCAGTATATTATTAATAACCTTAATAAGGGCTTTATTGAGCCTAGCTAAGTCCCCTTTACCTTACCCATTCTCTTTACTAAAAAGCTAAACGGCGGACTCCGTTTTTATATTAACTCCTATAAACTAAACTATATAACCCGTAAAGACTAATATCCGCTGCCCTTACTTAAAGAAACACTAGCCTATATAAGTAAGGCTAAGATTTTTACAATGCTTAATATCCGCCAGTGTCACAGTGCCATTATACAGGTAAACTGAATAACTACGTTATGGTATAAAGAGGAGAAGAGGCGAAAGGGGTATTATATATAAGTAGTAGGGCCAGGCGCCAAGGCGCTAGTGGTGGGCTAGCTAATAGTAGGAAATAGTACAAGATAGTATAAAACAGTATGTAACAGGTTAGTGCCGTGACAGTACTTCCCTCCCCTAGAAGGTTTGGTCCCTAAACCAAACAAGTAACTCCAGAATAGAATATTACAGCACTAGCAAACCGCGGTTATATAACTAGTGGCTATGGTATTAGTGGAAAACGGTGGATTTGGTACGCGAAGATATTAGTTTCGCTTACCGCTTTTAGCTAAGCCAATAGCAATTTTCTATCCTGGGGATAGAAAATTCTAATTAGTCAGCTTAACAAATAGCGTTAGTAGAACTCCATACCACTACCTAAATTAATTAGGCGCGGCACTCTTGGCAAAAATCTAACTAATTAGATAACTTCGACCGACGGTTAAAGTTCTATAAGATCTTAACTTTTCTAAATTATTATGGTCGTTGTCTACGGCCTTAATATAGTAAGTCTCTCTTACCTTATACCTAGTCTAGGGGTCCAGGCTTCTTAGGATGTTATTTATAGAACTTTAGTAGTAGGCGCTTATACCTTTTTAGAGACTTCCTAGGTTCCTAGGTTCTCTTATTATAACACTTCCACTTAATACAGTACATTAAGCCGTGCTCGTCTCTTTGTTTATTATATACATTAAGAATTTTCTTAAATTCCTACTTATCCGTAATATTACCGTTATTATTTTTTTTTTTAGCTATTCTACCTGTAATATTACGACATTCCTCTTTATTAATGCATACTTAGCTAGGGATCTCTTTAGGGAACCAAAGGCGGACCTTTAATATATAGAAAGACTTATTAACGCAAATGTGGTCTAGAAGGTCTACCATAACTACCCCTCTATAGGCAGCTAAGACAGGCTAGGGTCTATCCCAGTTATTATCCTATTTCCTCTTAGGCCGGTTAGTCTTTATATTTTTAAGGCTAACTATAACCATATTATCCTTTTTAAATATTATACCTTCATCCCATTTTATATTGGTGTTATCTTTATAGCATTGCTAGGATATATAAGCTAGAGCTTTAAGCTAAGTTAAAATACGCTTAAAGCGGTTAGCAATAGCATTAGCTTATAGGTACTCTTTCTTTATATATATAGATAGGGCTAATAGCTAGGGCCCCGCTAGTTTAATACCCAGATATAGGTTATAGCTATAGTTAGCAAAGAATGGTAAAATTCCCGTAGTCTTGTTAACTTAGTTATTTATAGCAAACTTGGTAAGAGGGAGCTAATCTACCTAGTTATTTTAGGTAAAGCTTACAAAAGCACGTAGGTACTTATTTATTGCTGCGTTAATGATCTTGGTTTGGCTATCTATTTTAGGATGCTATATAGAACTGGGTTTTAGGGTTACCTTTAGGCGTTGGTTTAGGCAACGCTAGAAGTTAGAGATAAATAAAGACCCTCTATCAGAAATGATAGTACTTAGGGCGCCGTGTAACTTATAGATAGTATAGGTAAATACTTTAACAAGCTTCTTAGTGTCTAGGCTAGTAACAGGAATAAAGTGTCTTATCTTTATTAGGCGGTTAATAATAATAAAGATATATCTATATGTTTTGCCGTTGCGAAGATACTTAGGTAGGTTAACGACGTGGTTAATAGAGATATTGGTCCATGGGCGGACTGGTAGTTCTAGTAGTTTTAGGAAACCGGGCGGTGCTAAGCGTGGGGTTTTTATACAGAAGTAGAGAGCGCAGTCTTTTATAAAGGTAGCTATAAACTATAAAATACCTAGCTACTAATAGGTTTAACTAAGGAGGTCTAAGGTCTTAACGCGACCTAGGTGGCCTATAGGACCTAAACTATACGTACGGTGTATAACTTCTAGTTAGAGTTTAAGTAAATTAGGGACAAATACTCGGTTTCTATAGTAGATTAGGCCGTTAACAATTAAGCATTTAGATTTATTATAGCAGAGCAACTTCCTAATCTACTTAAGCTAGCGGCGTGCCTTACGGCCTTTCTATTCTTATAGCGCGGCCAATATATCTCTAGCTAGTTCGTTCTCTTTATAGGCATTCTTAATAAGCTCCTTAAGGGTTTTTTTTAGGCTCTAGGTCTATTACTATAATAAAGTCTTTAACGCTTTAGTCTTGGGATTTGTTTAGTAGCTTGTCTAAGATAGCGGGGTTAACTTTTTTTAGTAGTAAAATAATGCGGTCTTAGTGTTATAGACATTTATTACTAGCGTTAGTAGGTGCTACGCCTAGGAGGCAGCTAAGAGTATTTAAGATTATAGCTTTAGTGCCGGGCCTATAGGTAATAACAAAGTTAAACTAAGAAAGGAACTCAGCCCAACGGACTTGGCACTAGTTTAGTTGTTTTGTTATTATAAAGGTCTAGAGGTTCTTATGGTCCGTAATAATTTTAAACGGTTATTTAGTTTTTTATAGTTTAGGGCGCCATTTTTCTAGTGCTTTTACAATTGCTAGGAGCTCCTTATTATATATCTTATAGTTATATTTAAAGGCGGAGTGCTTAGTAGAGAAGAATGCAACTAGCTTAAGTTTACTATCTTTATTAGCTTAGTAAAGCACTCCTCCTAAAGCCTAGTTTAAGGCGTTTATCTCTACTATAGTCTTCTTTATATAGTCGTAGTATACTAAGACCGGTGCTGTAGTAAACGCTATTTTTAGGGTCTAGAACGCCTATGCTTAGTCTAGGCCCTATAACCAGCTAGTACTCTTCTTTAGTAGCCTAGTTATAGGCTTAACTACCTTAGAGTAGTCTTAAATAAATCGTTGGTAGAAGTTTGCAAAGCTAAGAAATTGCTATAGTTTCTTAACTAACGTTAGGTCCTTCTATTTCTATAAGGCCTACACCTTCTTAGGGTCTATAGTTATACCGTTAGTTAAGATAATTAAGCCAAGGTATTTTTTTTTAGCAGTATAGAACTTAGACTTATTAATATTAATCTAGAGTCCGGTATTACTAAGTCTCTAGATAATTTTGTTTATATATTTTATATGCTTAGCATATGTTTTAGAGAAGATAAGGATATTATTAAGGTACACAGTGCAGTAGTTATTAAGGGCGTTATATAAGATATAGTTAATATAGTTCTAGAATATAGCGGGCGCGTTATAGAGACTAAATAGTATAACTAACATCTTATAGAGTCCAAACTGGGTAATAAATACTGTAAGCCACTTATGGCCTTCCATAATCCAGATCTAGTTAAACGTAGTAATTACATTAAGTTTGGTGAAGTACTTGGCGCTATAGAGTGCGTTAAGTGTCTTATAGACTAGTGGCAATAGGTACTAATTCTTAATAGTAACTGTGTTTAGGCCTTAGTAGTTATAGTAGATTTATATACTACCGCTAGGCTTCATAGCAAGGAGGAGTGGTATAGTAGCTAGTAAGGTTAATTTGTAGATAAAACCCTTATTTAGTATCTTGTTAATCCACTTCTTTATATAACTAAGTTTAGCGGGTAAGAGTGGTCTATTCTTATAATATAGGGCCTACTTTCTGGGTATAATCTTAATTTTATAGTCCTATAGTTGGTAAGGGGGCAGCTTATCTATATTCTTAGGGAGGAAGTATTTAATATATTTATAAAACTCCTTTGGTAAGTGTTATAAAATATCTTTATAGATTAATCCTAGTTTGCCTTTTAGGAATTTCTTAATATTAGTATTAACTATCTTCCGGCGTAGAAACTTGGACTTAGTTTTTAGGTTTATCTTAAGGAACTTATAGAAATAAGGAGGTAGTGCTTTATAGGCTTTCTTTATTATATAGTCGCCTTCTATTAGCCAGTAGAAAGACCTTTCTAATAGGTTCAGTACTTCTATTAGGCCTATAGGTAGCTCCTTAAGCAGCTATTAGTGTTTTTTTTATTTAATCAGTCCTACCAACTCCGCTATATAGATTCTTATTACCTTTACGCCTTTTTGTTTACAGAACTAGGTAAAATTAACGGTATAAGTGCATTTAATATTGTCTAGGTTAGGGTATATCTAGTCCTCTAGTACTGCGGCTAGGCTAGTATAGCTTGGTTGGCCTAGGGGGGCGGAAACGAGGCGGTGGCTTTATATGGTACACGCGGGAGACGGGTATAAGGTTAGGCATTATAGGGGGGAGGTCTTAATTGCTCTGGTTTCAGCCTTAGTTATAACACCCTTGGCTATTATATATGCGGTTACATATACATATAGTAGATATCTTAAAGTTAGGTATTTTATTAGCTAACCTAAGTTAAGCGGGTATATATAGGAGACTTATAGTTCTAGCGGTGTTTATTTTTTTAAGAATAGGGCGGTAGTCTAGTCTTTTAGAATCTCTGTTTCGTTTACTGCGTATATTAGCTTACTAGTATTAGGCACCTCTTCTACTATTAGCTAACGGTATCTAAGGGTTAGCTATATAATACGTCTATATAGTGCTACTCGGTTATAGTTAGGGATATGCCATAGGAGGCAGTTATAGGCGTAGTAATTAGAGTTAAACTTAAGCTCTAAAATAGGGAAGTCTATTTTTAGGTTATATTTTTTAAGCTAGGGCATTTTAAGAATTACTAGTATTAAGGGTAATAACTTTATAATATAGAAGACCATAGGTTCTATATAGTGGCCAATTATTATTTTTACTGTAAAGTAATAGGTAATAAAGCTAGATAGGAGTCTGTTAGTAAAGCGGAGTAGTTTTAAGACTAGAAGTCTTTTTATTATAATATTATACTTTTTTATAAATAAGTCTTTGTCTATAAACGCTAGTGCTGTACTACTACTATTAATAAGGCTTACTGTTTTAATAAAGACTTCTAGGAGTGGGTTATGTAGTAAGGAGAGGTAGGTCTAAATAAGGATAGCATTTCTATTATTATTCGCTGTTCTAAAATTTAGTGGCAGCTAGCTTAGAACTAGGTCTAACTAATTTAGTAGTATAAATCTAATCCTTTTATCCTCCTCCCTATATAGTTCTAACCCTTAGAGGTAACTTAGTCTAAGGGTTAGCCTTTTAATAACTAGATTGTGGGGCTTAGTTAGTAGCTATTGTCACAGGACTCACTCGTTCTTACGTCTCTGCGCGTCTTTAACGTTCTTGACCCGTGCTTACGTTCGTCCTAAGACACCTACGCACGTTCCCCTACAACCCCTATTTATACCTTATACCTAGCACACAAAGACTCTTCTTCTTCATCCAATGTCTTTGTATTAACCGCGCATAGTTACGTGTACGTAGCCTTCTCAATTACTACCTCATTTAGTGCATTGTATCCCGGCTCGTGCCTACTCTATAACACTATATTAGATCCCTTTTCTACGTACCTAGTGGGCCTAGGGCTACTGGTTGCGGAGCATGCCTTCTACGCCTTGTAAGGGTAGGAACAGAGCTGCTGGCTACAGGTAGACTGGGACGTTGGGTCTCTGATCTGGTACGACAAGACTCCGCGCCGATTTGCATACGGACCTGCCGACAAGACACCGCGCCGATACGCCTGCGACCTTAACGGCTTGCACCCTACTGCTACCGATTTCAAACGAGCACGTTACTGCCCTCTGGTTTAACCTCATATGGCTCGCACCCTGTCAGATAATCTGTATTCTCTAAAGGCGTGGGTCACGTGCACGAGTCACGTGCACGAAGACACGTCACTGAAGACACGTCAGATCAAGGTTAAAAAGCATCAATAAATGATTAAGTCAAGATCATCAATCAATCAACCCATTTCATCAATGAGCAGCTCTATCTGAATTTCGTGACAGTTATGAGCCCGGTCCGCCGACTCAAGAAGCTATTTAGCTATTACTCAATCATTTTGAAGAAATTCTACCTCATCGTCAGACTCTGACACCTCATCGTCAGACTCTGACACCTCATCGACAAGACGCAGACTCTGACAGAAATCCTACCTCAATCGTCACAGGACGAGATTCCACGAGATTCCACGAGCTTCTACAAAATTCTACCTCATCGTCAAAGGACGATTCTGACGACAAGGACGATCCTGACGATAGGACGATCCTAAAGACAAAATACCATCTCAATTCCCCATCTGCCTATCAGTCAAAATGACTCCACCGACGTCGAGTTTGCCGACCACGATCATCCTTAATAAACCAGAAGACTGGGAGCAATGGATCTGGCAACTATAAGCCCTCATGGATCAGCAAATTTAGGCCCACGTTGACCCAGCCACAGAAGCACCTTAAGAAGGTCTACTTGAAAAACCACCTTATCCAAAGGTCACAGATTTCAACGAGAATGCAACCTTATATGCACAGCTCTCGACGAATTAACAGAAAGCGTACAAGAATAGCAGACGATACTATAACTAGGATATAAAGTATTTCCTAAGACAGGAAGATCATCTTTAACAGATCCGCACCTAGATTACGTCTATAGTATTAATTCAGAAGAAGCTACTGCTTGACCCTTCCTTAACTATTAAAGAATGGCTATCTTAATTAAAGGAGAACACAGAACCTATCTTATCGTTTATTAGGAAGAAGGTACAACACTAGTATATAGAAGCCCTTAAAGGGTTTAAACACTTATTAAAATTGAATTAGTGGTTAGATTAATAGGAATATATAATAGTACTAGGAAAGAAGTATAAGATCCTTTAAATATCCAATAGAATCTGGCTTTAAGATTTAGCAGAAGTTATTTAACCGTTTAGCGACGCCTACTATGTAAAGTATACTACTAAGTTAAATAACCCTTAGAAGTTAAGATCTTCTAAATACCATAGAGTAGTAAAGGAGCTGCAAAAAGGACTTAGAATACCCTTAAAGAAAGCCAATACTACTATAAGAGGAAGTACCTTTAATGTAGACTTTACAGAGCAAGCTATAATAGATTACTTTAATACTACTAAAGGTCCAAGGAAAGAAACCTTAGCACGTACTAGACGCTTAAAAAGAGCTAGGTTACTAGTAGATAAGGAGACGTCCTGTTACGGCACTGTTACAGACCCTAGTCAGGGGCTCGGCCGAGCCAAGCCTTGGCCCTATGTATATAGACGTGTCCTTTCCTCGACCTTCTTCTAGTCCTTATCTTGGAATTCTCGTTACTAGCTACCAATAGAATCCTGTTCTGTTGACTAAGCCCTTTACATTATTCTAAGACCAACCTTAATTCTACCTTGCGACGAGCGCGCTGAGGCTTGCTTAGGCAAGTCAATTAGCAATACATTCGTTGCAGCCTAGAAGAACCGACCCGGCCGACCAACCCTGACCAACCGACCCTGACGCTGGCACCGTACTGCCAAGGACCAGATAACGATAGCGTAATACGCCTGCTATTATGACCTAACAACGATCGTGCTGATACGCCTACAATCTACTAACCCAACCTGACCAATAGACCAACTAACTAACCAGAGCTATTCCTAGACAATTAAAATAGAGGATGGAAAGATACGCCTATAGCTTAAAATAGTAAGGGAGAAAGCACATTATAATCCATCGCGTAGTGTTCCAGTAAGAGCCTAGAATAGAGTTAGCCGGCTATTTAGAGAAGTGCGAGAACCAGACCTAGACCTATCCCTTACTATAGAGTTTATAGTGCAGCACATTATATCCAATCTTGCTTGATTATCTACGTACTACCTAACCTGCTAATGCGCCTATAGAAGGACCGACCTAATAAGAACCCATACTAATACGCCTATAGAAGAACAGACGCTGGCACCATACTGCTAAGAATAAGAACTAGACAATGACCGTGCTAATACGCATACGGAAGAATAAGACGCTAGCACTATACTACTACAAACCGACAATAACAGCGCTAATACGCCTGCTATTACGGCCCCTACGGACTACTTAACAAGACAATATCTACCTTAAATTTTTTTTCCTAGCCTTTATTTGTACGACCTAACCAACCCTACCGACCCCAGGAGGCCCCCGCGGGGAGGATTTAACTAACAGCTTAGGGCAAAGCCTTTTTAAAAGGCGGGGTAGAGAGCTAGGAGATAATAAAGTTCTAGGAGGAATAATAAAGAATGGAAGGCTCCTAGCAATACGTAGTACTAGCCCAGGCTGGGCTATATAGCAGCAGAACTGTAGGACTGCATATATATATTAACCTCCTGACGTTAGGACTAGCGCCATACGGCCTAAATTTTTTTTTACTAATTACTTGCTGCTCTGCCTGCAGCTAACCTAATTAATACCTTACTACTCTGCCTGCAGCTATTAAATCGACTCTTACTACTCCGCCTATAGTAACAATTTAGAACGGATCTGATGCTAGAAAGAATAACATAGCTTTCTTAACAGGGAGGACAACTATAAAGCCTAAGGGCAGGCTTTACTAAAGGGGGGGATAATATTACGGCACTGTTACAGACCCTAGTCAGGGGCTCGGCCGAGCCAAGCCTTGGCCCTATATATATAGACGTGTCCTTTCCTCAACCTTCTTCTAGTCCTTGTCTTAGAATTCTTGTTACTAGCTACCAATAGAATCCTATTCTGTTAACTAAGCCCTTTATATATCCTATAAAAAGCTACTTGTTACGGACGCTTTAAGTACAATGTTATAACTACTTGGAGAAGAGTCAGCGGAAGCTAGTTGGTTAATACAGGCATGGTCTAGGATGGATCCAGTGGAACCATGTGACAAGGAATAGTAACCAAGGTCACGTGGTGTTAAACGTATTAACTGTATTAAACGGAAGGGACGTTACGTTTAATACAGACAACACATACCTTATGTACAAGAGAGGGTTTCTTAGGAGTACGGTTATGTATTTAAAGGACCTCAGTCCCTACCATAGATAGTTCTCTCCTTATAGTAAATCTCAGAATACAATTAGAGTTAATCTGTTAGGCAACTACTCCACTAGTTGTTATTATGTTGTTGTTTTTATTGTACCTATATACCCAGCCCAATAACAGAACCTACCGTAGTCTAAGCTACAAGGTTCCGTTACACATTTACTACTAAGGTTACAGTATTGGAACAAACTCAAATAACATACCACTAAGAGCAGTACTAGTTATAACAGCGTTAACGGGAGCCATAACCTTAGGGCTAAGTAATACCAGTATAGACAAGGGAGATTCTTAAGTAGTTACATAAGGTTAGTTATAGGAAATAGTTAATCACTTATAAAACAATAATAGGATACTTAAAGAACGCATTAATAGAATTAGAGCAGTAAAGATTAAGTTACCGTCAATCAAATAATTCTTAGGAGAGAAGTTAAAGCTTAAAGGATTTCTTACACAAATGCACTTTAAGGTAGTACAGAAAGGAGCAAAGTTAGCAACATTATTAGATCAAGTAGCCTATGCAGGATTGTTCCTAACGGGGAGGGCACTTAAGTGGTTTAAGCCGTATCTTACGGAAATATAGGCTAATAGCATAACAACTACTAACTAGGATGTACGGTATATATTTACTAGTTAGAACGGGTTTGCAAAGCAACTAACGCAGATATTTAGAGACCTAGAAGCCACAACCACTACGGAACGAAAGCTTTAAAACTTAGTATAGCGCACTTTAGCAATTGAGTATATAACACAGTTTTAAATACTAGCTATATAGGTTAAGTGGAATAACAAGGCGCTTATGGCATAGTACAAACAGGGACTTAAGGCTAAAGTCTAGGACGCAATTATCCTAATAGAAGATGCGGATACTCTAAGGGAGTTAATAGATTAGTTAATAAAGATTAATAATAGAATCTACTAAAGGGAACAAGCTAAGAGAGGGCAAGATAGAGTTCTATAGTTGTATAAGGCGTAGAGTACGCAGCAACAGACATAGAGTTAAAAACCATAGAATAGCGCAGAGTTAATGGACCTAAGCGGTACCAAAGAAACCTAAAGATAAGAAAAGAAACCATAGAAACCCAGAGGTTAAGGATTAAGTAATTAAAGGACCTAGAAGTAGAGGCCAAACCAGAGATCTTAGCAGCAGAAGACGTTTAGGCGGACTCTATAGCAAGAAAAATGGTTTAAAGATAGAGCTTATATAAATTATAGAAAACAGGGTCATTTTGCTAGAGACTATAGAGGTAGTTAGAGTAACTATGCGGTAAAGGGAACCAGACCAGCAGAAGGCATATATATATAAAGGGATAATAGTGCACTGTAAGGAATAAAAGAATGTTTAATTAATAGTTTTGCGTATTATTACAATAACGCATACCAAATTTATAAGGACGCTAAGTATGGCGCAAGCTATTAGCTACAAGAGCCAGAGTTAAGAGGACTTAAAGGAACTAGAGAGTTAGATAAAGAATAAGATTAACTCTATAAGCTAAATTAAGATATCACAGCAATATGCGGACAAAGATTAGTAGTAATAACAATAGAGTTGGAGTACTTATTAATTAATAGCGATAAGGACGAAAAAGAGGCTAACTGGAAGCACTTAGACCTTAATAACGCAACAGAAGCAGAGACTGAGACCATTACCAAACGAGGTTTAGTAACAGATATTATAACACCGTTGGATACAATTTCTATCGCTTTACAAGATAATAGGAGCAATGTTTAGAAGAAACTAAGCAAGTAGACAACTGCTAGTGCTAGCTTATCACTTAATAAAGGCAAAAGGCCATAGGCTTAAGATTCTTAAGAAGAGATAAGAGAAGCTTAAGATTCTTAAAGTAAGATAAGACACACCTAAGGACCCACAACGGACAAAAATTGATAGGAAAGGATAGTAACTTAGTTTAGTAACAAATAAATAAGTATAGAACGCCAGTTTAAGAACTATAAGTTTAGAAAACAAATAAGAACATTAGCAATCCTAGGTAAATATAGTATTTAGCCTAAAGATTAAACAGTTAATACCAGGATTAAAAAACAAGATGATTACAAAGATCTAGCTACAAGATATAGAAAACAAGAAACTATGGATAAGTTTAGAACAAGAATTATCGCATAGCAAGAGCAAAAGCTAGATAAGAGATCAGCTATGCCAGGTTGTATAAGGGATAGAGCACCTATATAAAGAGTTACTAATAGGCCGAGTGCAGGGACACCTAGGGCAAAGTAGTTAGATAAACTAGAACAAGAAGAGGATCTAGATATCCTAACTAGGTTTAAAGAAAGATATACTAAAGGATATCACAATATAGTAATAACAAGGTACTTTCTAATGGATAGACTATATACACTAAACCAGTTGTATGGAAAGTGGTATAGGCAACAACATAGTGATAAATAGGAAGACTTTTATATGTGGCTAGATGAAAAAGTTATCCAAGACTAACCTATTACGGAGAAACGCATAAGTCACATTAAAGGAGCATTAATTATAATGTTAAGGAACCTAGAAGAGAGGTCCAGGGACTAGAGAAGTAAATAACAAATCTTAATACCCGCAGAAGAGATACTAGTAGTCAGGTTAACTAGGTATAGGTTTAAACTTAAGGATAAAGATAAACTAAGAGTTAACCTAAAAAACGCAGCGCATTATACACTATTATGGATAGCTTATATAGATAACACGTGTAACATACATAGAGCACCTAAAGATAAAAACTAAAAGTACCTAGTAAGGATGTATTAAGCACTAGAGGAAAAGCGGTTTAGGAACGCTAAGTATATACATAGTTAGCACCTAGTAGAAGTACAAGGTTAAGGGGACTTAATACTTTAACTAGGAAGATTCCTTATAGAAGAATGCCTAGACGGATAATAGTAGTGGAAGTGCCTAGAGAACACTTATCCATGGTATATAGAGGAAAAAAAATAAACTAAGTATTAGCCAAAAGTAAACTAAGTATAAATAGGATTAAGTAGCCAATAGTTAGGAAAAGGGGAGGCGTATAGAACCAGAGGGAACTAGTGTTAGAGCCTTAAACCCTTAAAGAAATTTAAGGACAATACCTAAATTTAAGAGCTAAGTGGCAAAATCAGTAGTTTAAAGCATTAGTAGACAGTAGAGTAATAAGGAACCATATATTACCAAAGGTAGTGGAAAGGATAGGGTTACCACATAGACAGAAGGAACACCTATATCTATTTATAACAATTTTAGGAGATTAGATAGCCTATAGAGGAGGTATTATTAATCTTAAAATAGGACCTATTTAGATAACTATTAAAGGGAGACTAGTTAAAATGTCTTTTAATATCCTATTGTTAGGACAGGATAAGGCAATACTAGGAATGCCTTAGTTACAGAAGTACAATCTAAAGATTAATTGGGTTATAGGTTAAGTCGATATCAAGGATACACAATAGCGTAAAGTGCGACAGTAAACCAAGTTGGTATAGTACTAAGTTAAAGTGACGTATAAAGAGACTAAGCGAGGCTTAAGTTATATACCAAAAAGATACCATAAGTATGGTAAAAAGTTGTAGTTACTAGAAAGTAAGAAGTTGTTAAAGCATATAGCTTAGGACCACGAGATAAAATTAGAAGAAGAAATAAGTCTAAAGTTCTTTCTAATCTATAAGCTTACTGAAACAGAGTTAGTAGCGCTTAAAGAGTTTATTTAGGAGAACTTATAAAAGGGATACATTAGACCGTTATAGTTATTAGCAGGATATCTAGTATTGTTTATCCCAAAGAAGAATAAAAAACTTAGGATATGTATAGACTATAGATAGTTAAACAGTATCACCAGGAAGGATAGATATCCTTTACCCTTAATTAGCGAAATCTAAAACAGGATAGGCAACGTAAAGATCTTTATAAAGATAGATCTAAGGTAGGCGTACTATTAGGTCAGAATTAAAAAAGGCGATAAATGGAAGGCAGCCTTTAGGTCAAAGAAAGAACTATATAAACTATTAGTTATATAATTTAGGCTTATAAACACACTAGTAACGTTCTAGAAGCGAATTAATAGTGTGTTAGGAGAATACCTAGATGAATTTATTATAGTATATTTTAACAACATTATTATCTACTTAGAGAATGAGGAAGAATATAGAGAATATATTAAGTAGGTCTTAAAGAGACTATAAGAAGAACAGATGCCAGTAGCAATTAAGAAATGCAAGTTCTTTACTAGGAAGACCGATTTTGTTAAATTTATTATCAAACTAGGCTAGCTTAGCATAGATCCAAAAAAGATTAAGGCTATAGTAAATTGGCAGGAACCAGAGAACGTTATATAATTAAGATCATTCCTAGGGTTTTACAATTACTACAGAAGGTTTATAGCGCAATAGTTACAGAATATTAAGCCATTTACACAGTTAATAAAGAAAGAAGAACTATGGGCATAGGGAAAGAAGCAATAAGAACTATTTAAGAAAGTTAAAGAGTTGTTTACCTAGGAGCCAGTTCTTAAGATCTACCAGCTAGGTCTAGAGATGGTTATAGAGACAGATGCATCAGACTTTACACTAGGGGCGTGCTTCCTATAGAAATATTAAGACAGATAGCACCCAGTAGCATACTATAGTTGGAAGATAACACTACCAGAGTTAAACTATAACATCTACAACAAGGAGTTATTAGGTATAGTAGCAGCACTTAAGAAATAGAAAGCATTCTTATAAGGCACAGAGAAACCATTTATAGTTAAGACGGACTATAAGAACCTTATAGAATTCCTAACGACAAAGGAACTTAACTAAAGATAGGTTAGATGGGCGGAAATACTTGCAGAATACTATTTCAAAATTCAGTATACTAAAGGTACAAATAATGCACGAGTAGACGCTCTAAGCAGAAAAGTAGAACTATAGAGTAGTGAAAAGCTATTAGGAGCTTTATTACAAAGGGGTTAAGACGGGTTAATTAGGTATAATTATCTAAAGATTATAGCAACTAAAAAAAGTTAGATCTATAAGTCACTAGAGAGCAATTAGACACAGAAAATCCAAGAAGTATAGGTAAAGGATCTAGACTTAGAGTAATATAAAAATAGAGAGGCAACATATATGCCTAAGTCTATTATAGAAGAATTTATTAAGGAATTCCATAAGGGAATAACACAAGGACACAATAGAGCTATAGGCTTAGTATTAAGACTCTAAAAGGAGTATATTATTTAAGGAATCTAGGGACTAGCAAGATAAGTTATAAGGGAATGTCTAGATTACTAAAGGAACAAACTGACGAGGCATAAGCTGTATAGAGGGCTACAACCTATTAAGACACCAGGAAGACCATAGGAGGTTATATTATAGGACTTTATTATTAAGTTACTAAAGTTAAGAGATCCTATTATAGGACAAGATTATAACGCGATCTTGGTAATAGTGGATAAGCTAATAAAGTAGGGATACTTCATAGCATGCACCAAAGAGATATCAGTAGAAGATGTCGCTAGAATCTATATAAAAGAAGTATTTGCAAGACATAGAGCACTAGATAAGGTTATATTGGATAGAGATCTAAGATTTATAGCAGCATTTTAGGAGGTATTTCTAGCAGAACAAGGGGTTCGCGCAGTAATATCTATAGCATATTATCCGCAGACGGATGGATAAACAGAAAGACTAAACTAGACACTAGAATAGTATCTAAGGCACTATATTAATCACGCATAGAATAATTAGGTATTGTTATTACCAGTTGCACAGTTTGCATACAATATAACACCGCAAGAAGGAATGGAGACATCACCATTTAAGGCGAATTATGGGTATAAGCTAAGAACATCATTATCACCACGTTAAGTAAAAAGGACAAGTAGCATAGCTAAACAAAAAATAGAGATATTAATAAATCTTTATATAGACCTTAAAGAAATAGCTAAACTAGTACAAGAATAAATAAAAAGGTATTATAATACTAAGAGATCTGAGGGACCAGATCTTAAGGAGGGAGATAGAGTATAGCTACTACACAAAAATTTTAAGAGTTAACGACCAAGCAAGAAGTTGGACTACGTTAGGCTAGGACCTTTTAAAATTAAGTAAAGAATTTTATTAGTCATATATAAGTTGAACCTACTAGCCAAAATGAAAATCTACCCTATATAGTATATCGCAATGCTAGAGCTAGCACACGGGAATATTAAGCCACTAGTCTATAAGGTAGACATATATAAAGGACAAGAGGAAGACAAATAGCAAGTTTTAAAGATTATTAGTTATAAGGATATGGATAACGAAATATAGTATAAAGTAAAGTAGATAGGCTACAGTAAGACTACCTAGAAACTATTAAGCAACTTAAGAAACACTATGGGAAAGGTATAGGAGTATTAGAAGAAAGCAGGTTAGGCAATATTAATAAGAAAGGATTACCAAAAAATAAGTTACCTAAGGGGGACCCAAGAGGAGCAATTACTAAGCTACTTAGAGTTGTTTCCCTTGCAGGAGGAGAGCTAATCCTTTTGTTACCTAGCTTAGACAAACCCTATTAAACCAGTTTCCACTCCTTAGAATGGACCTTCTTATGGACACGTTTAAGGCGTTAAAAATAAGTATAAGCCAAATATTAAGCTTTAAGGACGCGTGTGGACTCTTCTAAGGCACGTTAAACCTTAAGGAGCGCGGAGGCCAGCTTACTATTAAGCTTTACAGCGGCAGATTAAACATGAGACCCTATAATAAGTTACTTAGGGAACTCAAAAACTGTTAAGAGTTATAGGACGCGCATACTTAGCGTTAGAGATAGAGCGAACATCGCAAGACAATTAAATATTTGCTTTAGTACACTTAGAGTAAGAGGAGGGTTATTAAGACAAAGGACTTGCCAGCGTAATACAAACCAACCCCTCTTTAGCACACCTTAAGTAAGGAATTGCCATTACTTCACCCAGTAACAGTATAGAGAAGACTGTACGAAGGCAACGCTTAACCCAGGAAAGAGAAGAAGAAGCTTTAGGTATAATAAGTACAGATATTAACTAGAGTGGTTAAACGGACATCACACCTCTAGTAGACAACTTGGAGATGTTAAGAATCTTTAAGGACAAAGATAAAGAGGAGGGAGATGGTGTTATAGACGCTTTAAGTATAATATTACAACTACTTGGAGAAGAGTTGGCGGAAGCTAGTTGGTTAATACAGGTACGGTCTAGGATAGATCCGGTGGAACTATATAATGAGGAATAGTAACTAAGGTTACGTGGTGTTAAACGTATTAACTGTGTTAAATAGAAGGGACGTTATGTTTAATATAGACAACACGTACCTCACGTATAAGAGAGGGTTTCTTAGGAGTACGGTTGTGTATTTAAAGGACCTTAGTCCCTACCATAGATAGTTCTCTCCTTGTAGTAAATCTCAGAATACAATTAGAGTTAATCTATTGGGCAACTACTCCACCAGTTATTATTACGTTGTTGTTTTTGTCGTACCTACATACCCAGCCCAATAACAGAACCTACCGTAGTCTAAGCTACAAGGTTCCGTTACACTACTACCTATATACTTAGCGTGCAAGAAACAAGGACATTCCCTTTAAAACTATTAGTATTTATTTAAAAACAAGAGACCCAAAGGAGTTATAATTAGAGATGCTCGCATTAAAAGGGTGCTAAAGAAGGTAGAAAAGAATAAGGATCTTACTAACTAAGTTATAAAGATTAGACTTAAAGAATAAGAAGATAAGACTTAATAATAATAGGACGAGAGCTAGAAGACAGTTAAGATTAAGGGAGAAGCTAATACAATATTCCTAGAATTATATTACACTGGTTAATTCCATCTACTAAAGCTATTAACTATTCTTGACTTAGGAACTACTCTCCACATCTTTAATAACCTTTTTTATTTTTATAATTTTAGGAAAGCTCTAAGATATAAATATATTATCGCCGGCAGCTTAAAAGTGCCTATACTAGGCTACGGTGATATCACTATCTAAGTCTTAAAACTAGACAAGAGTAAGGGAATCCTATGTCTTAAGGACATTGCCTTCTATATGGACTTTAATATAAATCTAGTGTCGTTCTGTATACTTTAAAAGTAAGGGTACTACTAGGACAATAAAGAAAACAACAATCTTCTAGTTTAGAAGGACGATACAATCCTATATTAAATGGAAGAATGTTACGGATAATAGACTATTAAATACGTCTAACTAGGAAGTCTATTAGCGTTTAATATAAGCTAACTGCTACGCTGCTAATGGAAGCGTAGAGCATTATTAAAAGACATTTGTCTAGACTTAAAAGGTAATATATATCTATGGCACCTACGTTTAGGTTATCCAGGACCTATAAGCCTTTATTATTTAGGTCTTAATGCCTTAGAAGTTAAGCTTTAAGGCCCAAAGATAACGGAATATTAATATTACAGTCTCACTAAAATCAAGTATTAGGTCTTAAGAAGGTTCTTAAAACAAAATATTAATAAACCCTATCTTAACCTCTATATTAACTAGACTGATCTTAAGGAAGCGTATACTAGATTTATATAAGTTATATTTATCCATAATACCTTCTTAGGAAGAACCTTCCTATATTTTATAATAATATATAGTAAAGAGAAAGAGACACTATAAGTACTTAAAGATTTTATCCAATAGATTTATCTAAGGTATAACCTTAAGGTTAATACTATTAGATTAGACAATGAGCTAGGGAAAAAAAGAACCCTTAAATAGCTATAGACACAAGGGATTATATTTAAGCCTTTAGCGCTATATACTTAAGCTTAAAACGGTACCGCCGAACGCTTAGGGGGTGTAATTATTAAGAGAGCATAAGCAATAAGAATTGCTGCCAATCTACCACATAACCTATGGAACAAGATAGTTAACTATACAGTTTACCTTTAAGATTAAACGCCACAGGAAAGCAATGGTTGGAAATCGCCATATAAGAGGTTCTATACCTTCCTAGCCAATGGGTTAAGAAAGCCGCAACTAGCGCACTTAAAAGCCTACGGCTATAAGGCGTATACGATGACGTTAGATGTCTAGCTAAAGAAGAAAAGGCTAAGCAAGCTAGATCCGCAAGCCCACATCAGCTACCTTGTTGGCTATAACTCTACCAATATCTATAGGATCTGGATCCCATATAAAGGTATCATCATCTCTACTAGGGACGTCATCTTTAATAAAAAGACGTTCTTTGACGGTAAGTAAACGGACATCTTAAAGGACCTACACACTAAATTAGATACACTAATTAAGAAGATTTAACTCCCTAATACCCTAACCAAGAATAAGGTCCTTCTAGAAGATAATAAAGAAATATTTAAACTATTAATTTAAGAGGAAAACAACAATAACATTAATAAGCTAGTTTAAACCTTTAATAAGTTAGCAGATCTTGAGCTTGCAAGAGCTCTTGAAGATATATACTATACACCACCTCTAATAGAAGAAGATAAAGAATCTCCATGTGCCTTTTATATCGAGTATCCTACAAAGTTAGGTATACAAGGTACTAATTAAGACATCGCTTATTAAGTAGGAGATGCGTTTAACACTTAGGGGGTGTCCAATAACTTAGTTAAAGACTTGTTTAAGGAAGCCAGCAATAATAGGTTTAAAGACTTTGTTGCCAAAAGGATTATATTAGCCTATTACGGCGCCTTCTTAGCAGGAAGGAAGTTTAACCTTAACAGTTAACTTAACGACAGCAAGCTAAAATTAGGTAGAATACGTGATATTAGATTATATAGGAAGAACCTACCTCCGCCACCTTAGTTAATTTAGGACCTTAATACACATCCTCTTTAAGATTAGTTTTAAAAGGCTTAACGAGCCTATCTCCAATCTCATTATTAAATAAGGTCGTTTTAAGAAACAGATAAGAAGTACGCAAAGGGATAGTAGGTCCTCAGCTTAATATAGGTATTCGTCTATAAGACGGACAAGTACGGATTTCTCCAGAAATATAAGGCACGCTTAATAGTCTACGGAAATTAATAGGCCCCAGGAGACCTACCTATAAGAGCTACTATATTAGCTAGTACAACCTTCTAAACCCTTATAGCGATTACCGTAAAATTCGACCTGGAGATAACACAGATAGATATAGTTAATACGTTTATCCATTGCAATCTTAACAAGGTCGTCTATATAAAGCTACCGCCAGGGTTTAATAAAGAAAAGATAGATAAAGTACTGCGCTTAAGAAAAGCCCTATATAGACTATAACAATCACTACTATTATAGCAGAAGAATCTTACAAGCTTATTAAACAAATTAGGTTTTAAAGAAGTACCCTAGGAGCCATGTGTTATGCTAAAAGGTAGAATAGTCATCTTCTTCTATATCAATAATATTGTCTTCTGCTACTAAAAGACAGATAAAAAGAAAGCTTAAGAAGTAATTAAGGAGCTGAGCAAGGAATACTAGATAAGTACCCTTGGCAAGCTAAAATGGTTCCTAGAAATCCATATACTACGCAATTATAACTAGAGGCTCCTATGGCTATCCCAGGAAGCCTATATTAAGAAGATAGCTAATTAGTATAAGATAGATCTTATAGGGCGTCTTCCGGACACTCCCATAGCAGAATCTAAACTCCTCCCTACTAATTACCAATTAATCCGTCTAACGCTTCTGTCCCCCAATATAGACCTACTAGTCCGTCCTATATCCCTACTAAGAGAAGCAGCTTCTACAATGCTATATTAGAGAAAATTGGGGTTAGTACTCTATGCAGCCACTACAACACGTCCGGATATTGCTTTTGCAGTATCACGGCTGGCAAGGTTTAATGTCAAACGGACAATTAGGTATAAGAACTCTGTTTATTAAAGAGGGCTTCTAGAGCCTCTATATATATACCGGATAGGTAATAAATAGGTTGCAAATAGAATGACGACGTAGTCGTCATTCTGTAATGGAAACAGGTATTTAGATATTCAATAAGACATTCGATAAGACATACGAGGTAAGTAGCGGGGTAGTGAGACATAGGGTTCTAGTCTTAAAGACAGTAGTAAGATAGTAGTAAGGAACTCTGATCCAGTTTAATACACCCCCCCAGCTGCACAGAGCCTTCTGTGCTGCTGTACAGTACCAAAAAGTTACGATAGAAATTTGGTGTTAAGTTAAAGAAATTCTCCATATAGTTACCTTGCCTAAATATCATTTAAATCGAATTAAATTAGATCCTTAATGTTAATGAAGTTTAATTGTTAAATAAACGTCTTGTGCTTTTGACGAGGTAGAGCCTTTGTTAAGCCGTCTACTATTATATCCGTAGTAGGGACCTATTTAATATTAATCCTTTCTTTACGAACTTCCTAGCGGGGCTAGTGGTTATGGATATTAACGTATTGGAGCTTGGTGTTGAGCTCAGCGTCACTTTTGGTTATGAGTCAAATACTATAGAGGGCTCTCCTCTTGAGCTTCTTCTTGCGAAATATCTTCCATCTAAGGCGTTTGTTTGGTAGCTTTCTTAATGTAATCTTATAAGCCTTGCTGACTCTATAAGTTGTAGATTTAACCGTTGTTGGTCTTTTTAAAATTGGTCCTGTCACTAACTGTAGAAGGAGCTTAATCGCCTCCTCTCCTGCATCTGCCAGTCTACTTCCATCTGGAATGTATTTGAATTGTGGTCTTTAATTAGTTAAGGAACTTAAGAACTCAGTAGTTGTAATATTTGATTAAGGTTCTGGCGTTAAAATTGGGGTAGGAAGGCCAGGTGGAGGATTGTCCTTTAAGGCTTGCGGACCTATTACGTTATTGTCTTAAGGATTAAGCTCCTCTTAATTGGTTGCTTAATCTTGATTTCCACTAGAATCCACCTATTAACTTCTACTAGTATCTACTTAAGTCTTGTTCTCGTCCTCTAACATATTTACCCCCCCAGAACGTTCCGCACAACTATTCTGCTCTAGGGTATTTAGAGCCAAAGACTTTACCGCAATGCCTTGGTTGGCGATTTTGCTTATAGATGTCCTTTTTAATATTGTCTTATAAGCTTTGTTGACTGTATAAGACTTATTTTTAACTGTCGTAGGGCCTTTTACAACTGCCCTAGTCAATTCCTTAGGCAATTGCCCAATTGCATTTATTTCTGCGTGTTTAAGTTAACTGCTCCATAGCTGTCCTTCCACCTTTTAATTTGGTAGAGGCTTTGACAATTATTTCGATGATTGCTTTGATAGCTTTGGTAATTGGTTTAATAATTGGTTTGATGGTTAAGTCGTAAAGGAGGCTTCTTGTAAAGCGCTTGTCTTTGGCTTATTATATTCAATAGTAATCTGATTACAGTGGTAGTCATAGTAGGCGTACGTCTTATTGTCGCCGTAGTAAAGAGTATTCTCTTTATTGCTCTAGTAGACTCCCTTGTTATTGAGCTTTTGGAGGCATACTAGGTTAGTGTAGAAGCTTGGTATAAAGGCTGCTCCTAAGAGCTGTATCTGTCTCTTCCCTTTTGGGTGGTTAATCGTGACTACAGCTATGCTATAGCCTACGATTTCTTCTACATGCGAGCCTGTGTAGATTTGCTCTGACGTAGGTTCGATATTACTAATGAATCTGGCTTGATCGTTAATAATGTGTACAGTGGTTCCTAAGTTAAGAAGAACACTATCGCGAAGCTTGTAGTCGGAAGCTAGATTATAGGTTCCTTTTTAATAAACTGTGAAGGTTCCTTTAGGGTCTTAAGAGCTCTGCTTGTTGCTATCCTTTAGCTGTTTATTAACTTGATCGTCCTTATTGGCTTAATTGTTCTTTTTAATTTGCTTAATATAAGCCTTAATTTTAGGCGTCATATTGGCGATCTTTTTATCCACCTTCTTCTGGATTTTGTTACTTGGTTTGAACTATAATGGGCGAGAAATTGACTCTATAATGTACCAGTATTTATTAAAGTAGTAACGCTTTCCGCATAGGCACTCTGGCGGCGGTTGCCTTTCCTTCTTTTGCTTATCCACTAATAATTTAGGCTTTAATTTAGGTGACTTGCTTAACTTATCCTTAGAGGAGACTGCAAAGGATCCTTCTTATGGACTCTTGCCTATCTAGGTAAGTTCCGTATAATGGTGATTTCGGTATATTTTGACTAATTTAAAGAAGCTAGGAAGCTTTTCCTTCTTCTACTCCATCCTTTTAAGCTGGTTCTTCCAATATTTAGACTAGCTTGGAGTAATTAAATTAACTGTGTATACGAAGTCTCTTACCAACCGGTTACTATTTACCTTAGGTAGATCTAGCTCCTTGCACTTAGTATATACCTTCTCCCACTCCTCTAACTAGACCTTAAAGTTCTAGTTCTAAGGCGCTTTCTTAAGCTGTGCATACTAGGTAGCTACTTAAAGCTTTCTTACGTTGTTAGTTGGAGCAATTCTCTTTTTAAGAGACACCAAGACGTTATAGGTGGTTGTGCATTTAAACGTATAGATAAGGTAGGTACGTGAGATGGAGCTTAGGATGTAGCTGCGCAACATATTAAGAGTTAATAGCTGTTTTCTGTATAGCTTTATATTGTCCCTATAGTTGGCTTTAAGCGTATAGAGCTCCTCCTTCTTCTCCTTATCTAGCTCTATAAGCTTCATCTTCCCCCGGCTATTGGCATCCTTAGGTAAGGCGCAAATAGGTACTTTAAGCTTTGGTAAATTGGTCTTGGGTATTAATAGGTCAATATACTCCCAGAGATGATTGTTATTTGCTTTTAACTTAATAACCTTAATCCATTTATCCCAATTGTTTAGGCTTATAAGGATAACAGATAATATAATAACGGGTCTGGTTTCTTATTAAGAGTTTATTATTGTGGTTGTCTATAATTAAGATAATAATTAATTGGAATAAAGGCTTTGGAATTAAAGATAATATAGTAGTTGGCCTAGGCTTATAACTATCAAACGGACAATTAGGTATGAGAACTCTGTTTATTAAAGAGGGCTTCTAGAGCCTCTATATATATACTAGATAGGTAATAAATAGGTTGCAAATAAAATGACGACGTAGTCGTCATTCTGTAATGGAAACAGGTATTTAGATATTTGATAAGACATTTGATAAGACAGATAAGGTAAGTAGTGGGGTAGTAAGACATAGGGTTTTAGTCTTAAAGACAGTAGTAAGATGGTAGTAAGGAACTCCAATCCAGTTCGACATTTAATCAGAACCCAAGTCAAGAGCATTATTAAGCGGTAGACAGAGTAATCCAGTACCTATATAGCATAAGGAGCAGAGCAATCTGCTATAGAGGAGATAAGGAAGGAACAAACAGTAGAGGGAGAGATAAAGGAATACGTAACAAAGGACAAGATAACGGAAGAGACGGTAGAAGTAAAGCGCAATTATTTATCTGTGCTAGCAATGCATTATTTACAGACAACTCCGTTAATAGAAAGAGCTCACAAGAATATATTATAAAGCTATTTAGGGGACCAATCACCTAGAGAGCAAATAAGTAGGGTATGGTTATAATATTAAGCACAGAAGCCAAGTTGTTAGCCCTATTATAGACAGTAAAGGAAGCTATCTTTATTAGTAGACTGTTTAAAGTAATAATATTAAGGCTAAACAAGCCTTTGATTATTAAATGCAATAACACCTAAATACTTTAACTAATTATAGAAGATACGGTAAAGCTAATTATAAAGCTCTAATACGTTAACATCTATTAATACTGGCTATGTTAGGAATATGTAATAAGACAAGTATAATTTTAATAAACAGTAATAAAGGAGATAATTACTAATGGATTTACAAAGGCCCTGCCCAAGCAGAGGTTTCAGAACTTTGTTAACTTAGTCGGAATAGTGGATATCAAGGAGCGGCTGAATAAGGAGAAGCAACTGGAGGACCTAAGGGAGAAGGTTAGGGCGAGAAGGAAGGATTTAGACGACATTATGGTTTAATTAACGCATTAACGGACACGAGAAGGTGGTTAGCTTTGACCTCAAAGAGCTTGAAGCTAAAGGGGGTGTGTCAGATAATCTGTATTCTCTAAAGGCGTGGGTCACGTGCACGAGTCACGTGCACGAAGACACGTCACTGAAGACACGTCAGATCAAGGTCAAAAAGCATCAATAAACGATCAAGTCAAGATCATCAATCAATCAACCCATTTCATCAATGAGCAGCTCTATCTGAATTTCGTGACACACCCTACTGCATGACGACCTGAACCCGAACCCTTACGCTGGCATTGTACTGCTGTCCTACTGACTTGGCCCCGTTACTGCCGTACGAATCTGACAAGTCTCTATGCCGATACGCCTACGGACCGACAAGACTCGTGCCGATACGCCTATAAAACGACCCTGATAACCCGTCGTGCTGATAAGCCTACGACCCGAACACGACTAGGTAGAGCCTCGCTCCCTAGGTACCCTGCTAAATAGAGCATAGCTCTCTGGACTGACCCTGTTGCTTGTATTGTACTGCTACCTAAACCGATAAGCTCCGTGCCGATTTGCCTACAGAACCCGAACCTGTTGCTAGCACCGTACTGCTACCCGACGCTGGCACCGTACTGCCACCGACAAGAGCCTTATATGAACCGATACTGACCTATACCATGACCACAACCACTGTACCAACCATATTATACTGCCAAAAAGCCATAAATACCATCTAAAAACGCCTATTTTGGACTAAAATCGCCTATTTTATATTAAAAATTGGGGCTATTTTTTAGGGGGACCTAGAGTAGGATAATAAGGGAAGACCGTAGAGCTGCTAGAAGTAAGGAAAGGACTAGATAAGCTTTAGCAAAGCGTCTCCAAGCGGCAAGGACAGGAGTGTAGCTGGCGATAAAAGCTAGGCTATACTTCGGGCCTAAGAAGTTAGTGGCCTAATAATAAAACATGGAAGGACTAAACTAGTAGAGCCTGCGCAGCGCAGGACGTAGAAGGGCGGAGAAGGGCTAACAAATTTTTTTTCCCGTAATGGGTTTTTTTGGTATACACACAATATAATACGCCTTGCAGGAGCTCGGAAGTAAGGGGGGGGTACTGTTACGGGACTCACTTGTTCTCATGTCTCTGCGCGTCTTTAACGTTCTTGACCCGTGCTTATGTTCGTCCCGAGACACCTACGTACGTTCCCCTACAACCCCTATTTATACCTTGTACCTAGTATATAAAGACTCTTCTTCTTTATCCAATGTCTTTGTATCAACTACGTATAGTTACGTGTACGTAGCCTTCTCAATTACTACCTCGTTTAGTGCATTGTATCCCGGCTCATGCCTACTCCGTAACAGCTATAGTCTTAGCTAGTATATCCTAATATGTTGGTCTCTAACGGTGTATATATGTTAAGGGGTACTTTACTAAGGATATAGCCGGTCTTATAATTAGTAGTAGTATAAAGCACTAATCCATAGTTTGTGTACGGAACTATTAGCTAGGGTTATACTAGGGAAGGGAATTGTAGGGGTAAGTCTCTGTGTCTAAGTCCGTGTCTACATCTATAATTACTACCTTAGTTACTATCTCCTCTGCTAAAAAATCCACTGTAGCTAGAAAGGGGTTAGCGCGGTAGCATTAGAAAGGGATTTAGGTTCTTTTAGGGGTTATAAGCATCTTTCTAGTAGCTAGGTTAACTACACGCTATATAGAGTCTGTTATCTATGTAATGTCTTTAGATATTATTAGGGAGGCTGCTACTGCCGTTACTGAATTTAACGGCGTTAAGGTCTATTAGGTCATTCTATAGTGCTAGTGCTAGGGTATTATTAGGTGGTGTAGGTCGATAGCTGCTAGCGGTACTTAGCTTAGTGGTGTTTAGCTTTATTTAGTGAGCGTGGTTCTATAGATTATAGGCGAAGACATCTATCTACTTACTCTAGCCCTTATAGTCAGCATTACCGATCTTGCGGCTAAGGGTAAGGGCTAGGTCCTTTATCTTAGGGGAAATATTCTTCTTAAGCAAATCCACTTTTTGTTCCTTAGTCTTATTTACTTTAATTATTAATTTATTAAGCTCTGCTTTCTAGGACTAGTAATTATGCTCGCCCTAGTTTAGGGTATCCAACTTATTTTTAGCTGCTTGGGCTATGTCTATGGTCTTATAGTGCTTCCTTATATATACAAATATAGACTCTCGGTTAGAGAAGGTCTATTTGCTTAAGTTGTTTAGGTATATACGTAGTATATTAAGGCCGTGCTTAACATAGTTATAAGCCTTATTTGTCAGCATATCTAACATATAGAGGACTTTATCTATTGGGGTTTTAAAGCACTTTGTATCTCTCTAGAAAATGCCTTAGATCTTCGTTTTCTATATTTTAAAATTTTCTTACTTTTTAGTTAGTAATCCCTTGCTATTAAATAGGGTTAGGTCTTTTACTTTACACTTTTTTCTATAGGCTTTAGTTAGAAGAGGGTAGCTAGTAGCGGTATTCTTATTAGTAATAGTCTGGGTAAGTATAGTAATCTAAGAGCTTAGGTTTTGTATAGTCTTAGTATATATTAAAGCTTATTATTTATATTGTTTTATACGTAGTTTAAGTATCTTAAGGGAGTTAATTCTATGCTAAGCTTCTTTATATTAGAGCTTTATAGTTCGGCCTTTATTATAGATAGTCTAGAAACCACTCTTAACGCTAGTTAAGAAGGGTGTATATATAGAGAGGTACTAGAAGGTTCCTGCTGCCTTAAGGTCCTTAAAGTACTCCGGACTACTCCTAATTGCCTAGGCAATATTAGGGTAGGAGGTATTAAAGAGGCAGGCGAGCGCTTCGCGTGTGTTCACTAATAGGGTATTATCCATATTATAGTCGCCCATTTTAAGGGATATAGGTAATGCAATTAAAGTCTATAAGGCTAGCTGTAATACTAAGATTGTTTAGGACTATACTAAGATTGTCTAAGACTATAGTATAGTATTATCAGTCGCACTAGGTCGCGATTATACTAGGAAAACAGAGACTGTAGACTAAGGAGACTGAGATCATAACGGGGCGTAAGAGGAGATACCACAAACTATCACAGTGCTATTATACAGGTAAACTAAATAACTACGTTATAGTATAAAGAGGAGAAGAGGCGAAAGGGGTATTGTATATAAGTAGTAGGGCCAGGCGCCAAGGCGCTAGTAGTGGGCCAGCCAATAGTAGGAAATAGTACAAGACAGTATAAAACAGTATGTAATAGGTTAGTGCCGTAACAGCCAGGCCTTTTACTAAATTAGAATAGACCCTAGATCTAAGGATCTTACTACATTTTAGACCCGCTATAGATTATATAAATGCAAAGTACTACCTTTTAGACTAACTAACGGACTGGCTATATACCAATAGTATATAAATAACGTACTCTTTAACTACCTTAATAACTTCTGCACAGCCTACCTAGATAATATTATAATTTACTTAGAGAATAAACTGGAACATAAGAAGCATGTCCGTAAAGTCCTATAACGGCTCCGCGAAGCTAGCCTCCAGGCCAATATTAGGAAGTTAAAATTTAGTGTTAAGCGCATTAAGTACCTAGGGTTTATTATTAGTACAGATAGAATTAAGGCGGACCCGGAAAAAACAGCTATAATTAACTAGTGGACACCCCTACGGACCGTAAAGGGGGTATAATCATTTTTAGGTTTCTGTAACTTCTACTAATACTTTATTAAAAACTATAACAGGATCGCCTGGCCCCTTAACTGTCTTACTAGGAAAGACCAGCCCTTCTACTTTAACGCTATATATAGGCAGGCCTTTAATAAGCTTAAAAAACGGCTAGTATTGGCCCCCCTACTTGCCTACTTTAACCTAGAATGGCCCTTAATGCTAGAAACTGATACCTTAGATGGCGTAATAGCTGGTATCTTTTCCTAGAAGTAACTAGACGGAGAATAGCACCCTATTGCATACTATTTGAAGACTATAATAGATGCCGAGCTAAACTACTATATCCATAACAAAGAAATACTGGCTATGATCTCTAGCTTTTAGCACTAGCGTGTATAGCTAGAAGGGACCCCTAAGCCTATTAAGGTGGTTTTGGATTATAAGGCCTTAGAATACTTTATAATAACAAAGGCCTTTATGGCCTGGTAGGTACGCTAGGCGGATATTCTATTTTAGTTCTACTTCCTAATTATGTATAGGCCAGGCGCAACCAACTGTATAGATGCCCTTATAAGGCGTAAACAAGACCTAGATAACTAGATAGCTGTGAAGATCTTATTATAGACCTAGATACTACTATAACCAGAGCACCTTAACCCCTAAATATAGGCAGAACTAAATATGGACCCTTTAGATGCTAAGATATGTCCCATTAACTCTACGGAACTTAACCTTATTAATAAGCTACTATAAGCGAATTATACGGCCCCTTCTCTATAGGAGTACTGTGAAAAGGCAAAGGACGTTACCAGCCTATAGTCTATTAAAAATGGATTACTTAAGTATTAGGAACGGCTAGTAGTAGCAGAGGAACAGAACTTATGGACTTAGCTTATTACTAAAGTATATACCCAGGTCTCTACGGCCTACCCTAGAAAAAATAAGACCCGTAGGATTATTGGCAACTGCTACTACTAGCCTAGAATGGTTATAGATATTAACCGTTACGTATGGAACTGCGATAGCTGCCGTAGATCTATAATCCCACGAAATAAGACCCTAGGACTATTAAAACCACTCCTAATACTAGAGCGCCCTAGCAGTATATCTCTATAGATTTCTATAAGCTACCTATAGACTATAGCGGATATAATATGGCTATGGTTATAGTTAACCGCTTTAGTAAGCGCCCGTTCTTAATCCCTTGTTATAAGAATATTAATGCTAAAGAGGCGGCCTAACTATATATTTACTACGTCTACCAAATTTACGGACTACTAGATACTATTATATCCGATTATAGGCCGTAATTTATATTGGCTTTCTGGAATGAGTTTACCTAGATCTTAGGTATTAAGCTAAAGCTCTCTATAGCTTACCACCCCTAGACAGACGGTTAGACGGAGATTATAAATTAATATTTAGACTAAAGACTTCGGCCCTTTATTAATTACTTCTAAGATAACTGGGCTAAACTGCTACTCCTAATAAACTATACTTAGGCAACCCTACCATATAACTCTACGGGGTTTACACCTATTTAGCTAGAAATAGGCTACTTACCCTATATAAGCTTTAACTGGGAAAGACCAGAAGGGCACTAGACTATACGCGAAAAACTATTTTATAAAAAAGCCTAGTAGTACGCCAAGCGCTTAGAAGAAGCCTAAATAGTAGCCTATACAAACTTAGAAAAGGCCTAGAAATTAATAAAATAGTAGGCAAATAAGTATAGGCGTAAGCCTAACTTTACTATAGGCGATAAGGTCTGGGTTACAACAAAGAACTAGAAGATAGAGCGGCCTAGCCATAAGCTAGACTATTAGATAGTAGGACTATACGAAGTTCTTAAGAAAAGAGGCAACTTATATAAAGTAAAGCTCCCAGATTCGATTAAGGTCTACCCTAAATTCTTGCTAGATAAGCTACGGAAAGCTATAAACAACCTATTACCTAGACAAAAGAATAAACCGCCCCTACTGATTTAAGTTAATAGCGACAACAAATAGGAAATTAAAGAAATACTAGCCTGTAAACTTATATAAGGAACACTAAGGTACCGCGTAAGTTAGAAAGGATATAATCTAGACCCTACCTGGTACCCTATATAGAATTTTATAAGTAGCCCCTATAAGTTATAAGAGTTCTATAGCTGTTATACTAATAAATCTAGACCGCTAAAGTACTTAGATAAGTAGATGGAGTGCTAGCATAGCAAAAACGATAAATTACCAGTAGAGTATAAAGATAAAAATGCCCCGTAGGGGTAATATAGATATACAAAGCCTAAGGGCAGGCTTTTTTGGAGGGGGGGGGGGGGGGGGGGGTAATGTTATAGCAAAAGCAAATTGCCGTTAGATTGCCGTAAACTACCGTTACATAATGGCAAGTTGCGGCAAGTTGCCATTACGTAACTAGAAGATTGTATATAACTTTAAGCGGTGCTTCCGTTCTTCTTATTTCCTTTCTTTAGCTTTAGATCCCCGTTTATAGACAATCTAATTATACAGGCTTGCGCGACCCTCTTGCCGTGCTTGTGCCTCGATTGACCGAGTCGCTAATATCTATAATACCTCCGAAAAGAAAACCAACGCCTACACCTAATAGTAATATACTAATAATATAACTGCCAAATGCCTTAGGATCTAGTATAGATAAAACCGCTAGAAATATACTAGCAGAATCTAAGCTACCTTTTAATCCTTAAAATAATTAGCTATCTATAAACGCTAGAGATTAGTTTAACTTATATACCTAGGCTTAATAGGAGCTTAGTAAGATTACTAGTGTTTTACTAAATACTACTAACATAAAGGAGCTAGATAAGCTGGCCAAGAAAATAGCTAACTTATAGAGTATTATTGATTTAATAAAGCCCTCCCGTCGCCTCTCTAGTAAAGAGTATAAGTTATATAGTAAACGTATACGCTAAATAAATCTTAATGCCCTAGTTAAGAAGTTACCACCTAATATTAGTAGTATTACTTAATAGTATTTCGACCGCTAGATTGCTGTAGTTAAGAACTAATTTAAGGTTAATAATGCTAACTATAACTATAAGCGACGTACGCGTTAGGCCATTAAAGGTCTTATAAAAGAAAAGATAATTACCTAACTAGTTTATTACTGGTTAGACACTAAGGATAAAGGTCCTTTACTATAGGATAAGTTTAAGACTATAGTCTAAAACCAGATTAGGAACCCCATAGTAAGACGCTTTAATAACGCTATTATATACTATATGGCTGTTATAAAGAAGAACTAGAGGTTTAACGTCTTTTTAGCCCATATGCGTAGCTTAGAGGACCTCTTCTTATATACCCCTTTTGTTAATCCTAAGTAATAGGTAGACTTTTGGTTTTTATATCTCCTAGCCTACTTATAAGCAGAGCTCTTCTGCCAGAACTTTACCTAATGGGTAAGAACTACTAAAGACCTCTTTAATAAAATCCGCTATATAGAGCAATTGCTTAATACTATAAAGCTTACGGAAGACCGCGTAAGTAGTAGTGGTAAATTATCGCGTATAAAGCATGGTTATAGTATAGGCTCTATAGAGTTAGGTTTAGGGAATAAAACCTAAAAAGGGTAACGCTTTCTAAGTAAACTTACAAGGAGATTACTTAAAAGCCAAATAGCTTAGAGGACCCCTTAAATGCTAGTAGTGCGTACGCAAGTTAAAAGAGACCTGTAGGTAACTACTATAAAGAATACTAGAAGCTGTCACGGTACTAGCACATTACCAGTAAATTGCCGCAGATTGCCGCAGATTGCCATTACGTAATGGCAAAGTGCCGTTACGTGACCAGAGAATTGTATATAACTTTAAGCGGTGCTTCCGTTCTTTCCCCTTTCCTTTCTCTAGCTTTAGATCCTCGTTTATAGACAATCCAATTATACAGGCTTACGCGACCCTCTTGCTATACTTATACCTTAATTAACTAAGTTGCTAATATTATCTAAAGCTTATACTACTCTTTCTTCCTAAGAAGGAACTTAAAAATATCTATAAGGATATAGAATAGGACCCTAAGGACAGGATAAAACCTTAAGAACTAAAGGAATACAAACAGAACGCGAAACCTAGGAATAGGACACGCATAGACTAGGACAAAAAAAAAAAAAAAAAAAAAAAAAAACCCCGGAAATTATCTAATACCCCTACTACTATACTAAGAAACACAGCAGCTGGTAAAGCAGCTATAGGACCCTTAAATACCTCTAATAATAAAACAATTACCGTCTTAACCCCCTAGGCGGAGCTTGCGGCAGCTAATACCAAAATTAAACGGCTTTAAGAGCTGCTTAAAGCTAGAGACACCCCTATATCTAACGATAACACAATAAACAGACTTGCTACGGTCCTTAACACCCTAGCCTAATAAATAGCATTGTCGCAATCCGCGAAGGTTGCGGACCCTCCCTTACTTATAGATGGAACCGACCCTATATTTAATAACTAGAAGCTTTAACTATAAGACAAGCTTAAAGTTAATACGGACTACTTCCCTACTACTTAAGCTAAGATGGCCTATGTTTTCGGCCGCACCGGCGGGGACATATAGACGCACCTACGTCCGCAATATGCCTAGGACTTAGCAGACCCCTTCCTCTCTAAAGAAGAGATAATTAACTACCTATCTTCTATTTATAAGGACCCCTTTTAGATATAGAACGCCCACCTTAATTATAAAGCCCTTAATATAAAAACGATAGAGACCTTTTTGGCCTTTTAAACCCACTTTCTATACCTAGCTAGCTAAGCCTAAATCCCCTATAAAGACCTAATGCCAGACCTCTTTAATAAGCTTACCTTAGACCTATAGCGCGCTATACTGCCAGTTTTTACTATTATATAGACGCTAAAGGTACTTACGGACCACTGCCTAGCTATTAATTAAGGCCTCTATTAAATTAAGGCATAAGCTAAGCGGTATAAAATTAGGAACTCTTTAAACCAGACTATAAGCGCTATAAGAATGGCCTATAGTGCCCTAGTATAATTGGCAACTCCTATAGCACTAGCCGTATAGCCCGCCGTTAATTTAGCAGCAAGCTACGCAGCTAGCCCTACCGCGGGTCTAACGCATACTTAGCCTATATATAGCAACCCCTATAGACAGGCCCTTAGTAATTAAGGAGCTTGCTTCTTATACGGCTAAAAGGACCACTTTAATAAGGACTGCCTAATAAAGGTAAAAACAGACAAGGTTCTGTTAATCTAGAAGGATAGCAAGGAGTTAAAAAAAAAGGAACCCTAGAAAAAGACTCCTCTCTAGGGTTAAAAGGAATTAATATATTATATATTAATCTGGGTTAGCTAGTTGGTAAAAGAAGCCATACTATCCCTTATACTTTATTTTATAATAGATATTAAGTTTTAACCTCTACTTTGGCTAACTCTAGAGCAAATGCCTTTACCTTAATAGACGCCCAGTATGCCATAAAGCTGGCTGACTTTTTAAATGCACCCCTTAAAGAACTGCCTAAACTAGTCCCTGTCTATAGGTATAACAGACAGATAGGACCACCTATTACAACTATCTTATAGATCCACCTCTGTGTTAATAGACGAAGGCAGTATAATATCCCCTTTCTTATTATAGACCTAGGAAGCCACAATATAATCTTAAAAAGAAAATAGCTAGCCTATTTAGACTTACAGCTTAATATATAGAGTAGACAGCTTATCTAGCCCGAATCCCTACCCCTGACCCGTTCCTTTATAAAAGAAATTAGTATAATAATAGAGAACCTTATATAACCTTAGATTAATACTATCTACTAAGCCGATACTATGTGTAGGGACTAGGCCTTTAAGAAAGATATACAGCTTAATCCGCAGCAGATTTATATACTGCGCCGCCCCTAGACTACCTATATTACGCCACCCGCACTAAAGATCTGGGAAATTAGTAGTAACCTAGCTAAGTCCCCTATAAGGAACTTAGGCCCTACTTAGCTATAAAGGAGGGCTAGGAATACTAGATGCTATACTAAACTAATAGACTAGAAAGACAACTTATAGAAAATAGAATATAAACTAAGGAAGACTATAAACCCTATACCGCAAAATACGGCCTAATAAAAGTCTGTAAAGAAACCTATAAACCTTCCCCTAGTTAATATCTGCTGTATTAGCGCTATAGGATTTTACTAGAATTTGGTTTATCCTAATACCGTTACCTTTACTACCAGCTTATATAAAATCAATTAAATAATTAAGGAAAAGGAAAGTAAGCTAAGCGGATAGGAAAATAAGCTTATAGATAAGGAGTTAGTAGAACAGAAACTGCCCTACTAATACCAGAAATTTAAGGATATATTCTTTAAGGTAGCGTCTAATATACTCCTACCTTACTAACTATATGACTATAAGATCGAGATTAAGCCAAATAAGAAAGATACCCTTAGGTATAGCCCCCTTTGTTAGCAGTCTACTGCTAAATTATAGGCTATAAAGCAGTACCTTATTAATAACCTAGATAAGGGCTTTATTAAGCCTAGTTAAGCCCCTTTTAACTTACCTATTCTCTTTACTAAAAAGCTAAATAGAGGGCTTTACTTCTGTATAGACTACCATAAACTTAATAATATAACCTGCAAGAACCGCTACCCACTACCCTTACTTAATAAGACTTTAACCTAAATAAGTAGAGCTAAGATCTTTACTAAGCTTAATATCTATTAGGCCTTTTACCAGATTAGGATAGACCCTAAATTAGAAGATCTTACTATATTTTGGACCTATTACGGAATATATAAATATAAAGTACTTCCTTTTAGACTAACCAATGGACCGGCTACGTACCAGCGATATATAAATGATATACTCTTTAACTACCTTAACGACTTCTATACGGCCTACCTAGATAACATTATAATCTACTTTAAGAATAAGTTAGAACACGAGGAGCACGTCTATAAAGTCCTATAATAGCTCTGCAAGGCCGGCCTCTAGGCCGATATTAGGAAATTGGAATTTAGTATTAAGCGTATAAAGTACCTAGGGTTTATTATTAGTATAGATAGAATTAAGCCAGACCTAAAAAAGACGGCTATAATTAACTAATGGGTATCCCTAAGAACTATAAAGGGGGTATAATTATTCCTAGGGTTCTATAACTTCTACTAACGCTTTATTAAAAACTATAGTAGGATTATCCAGCCCCTAAGCCTACTTACCTATAAGGACTAGCCCTTTTACTTTAACACTGTATATAGGTAGGCCTTTAATAAGCTTAAGAAACGACTGGTCTCTGCTCCCTTACTTACCCACTTCAACCTAGAACGGCCCTTAATGCTAAAGACTGATGCCTTAGATGGTGTTATAGCTAGCGTTTACTCCTAAAAGCAGATAGACAAAGAATGGCACCCTATTACTTACTATTTAAAGACTATAGTAGATGCTAAGCTAAACTACTACATCTATGATAAAGAAATGCTGGCTATTATCTTTAGCTTTTAGCACTAGTGTATATAGCTAGAAGGGACCCCTAAGCCTATTTAGGTAGTTTCTAATTATAAGGCCTTAGAATATTTTATAATAATAAAGGCCCTTATGGCCCAGTAGGTACGCTAGGCGGATATCCTATCCCAGTTTAACTTCCTAATTATATACCAGCTAGGCGCTATAAATTATACGGATACCCTTATAAGGTATAAATAAAACCTAAATAACTAAACAGCTGTAAAGATTTTATTATAGACCTGGATGTTATTATAACCAGAGCACCTTAACCTTTAGATACGGGCAGAGCTAAATATAGACTCCTTAGACGCTAAGATATATCCTATTAACTCTATGGAACTTAACCTTATTAATAAACTGCTATAGGCAAACCGTATAGCCCCTTCTCTATAGGAGTACTATAAAAAGATAAAGGATGCTATAAGCCTATGGTCCCTTAAAAACGGACTTCTTAAGTACTATAAACGGCTAGCAGTAGCAGAGGAACAGAACTTATAGACTCGGCTTATTATAGAAGCGTATACCTAGGTCTCTATAGCCTACCCCAGAAAAAACAAGACCTATAAAATTATTAGCAACCGTTACTACTAGCCTGGAATTGTTATAGATATCGATCACTATATGCGAAACTATAACAACTGCTATAGGTCTACAATTCCGCAAGATAAGACCCTAGGGCTATTAAAACTACTTCTAATACCAGATCGACCCTAGCAGCATATCTTTATAGATTTCTATAAGCTACCTATAGATCGTAACGGATACAATATGGCTATAGTTATAGTTAACCGCTTTAGTAAGCGCCCGTTCTTAATCCCTTATTATAAGAATATTAATATAAAGGAGGCTGTTACGGACGCTTTAAGTATAATATTACGACTACTTGGAGAAGAGTTGGAAGAAGCTAGTTAGTTAATAGAAGCACAGTCTAGGATGGAGCCTGTAGAACTATATGACAAGGAATAGTAAGCAAGGTCACATAATGTGATCTGTATAATCTATATAATCTATATAATCTGCAATAAAGTAAACAGAGTAGATAGAGCAGATAAAGCAACAACTTTCTTAGGAGTATAGATGTGTATTTAAAGGACCATAGTCCCTACTAGATAGTTTCCTTCCTTATAGTAAATCTTAGAATATAATTAGAGTTAATCTGTTAGACAACCACTCCACTAGTTATTATTGTTACTATTACATTGTTCAGCTTCTTATTTACCTATATACCCAGCCCATTAGTAAGTCTACTATAGTATTTCCTACAAGGCTTTGTTATACATTTACTACTAAGGTTATAGTATTAACAAAGTCGAATAATATACTACCAAAAGCACCAGTCATGATGCCGTCTATGGCAGCAACAACCTTAGGCACTAGTGGGGACACCAGTATAAGGGACATGGATTTGCAGCTTATTATGGTAAGTTAGTTATAAGAAATAGTTAATTAATTAACAGATAACAATTAAATATTTAAAGACCAAATTAATGGAATTGGAGCAGCTAAGGTTAAGTTACTATTAATCAAACAATTCTTAGGAGAGAAGTTAAAGCTTAAAGGATTTCTTATATAAATACACTTTAAGGTTATATAAGAGGGAGCGAAGTTAGTAACACCTATAGACTAAGTAGCGTATACAGGATTGTTCCTAACAGGAAGAGCACTTAAGTAGTTTAAACCTTACCTTACCAAGATTTAAGTAAATGGAATAATAACTACTAACTAAGAAGTACGGTACTTATTTACTAACTAGAAGGGGTTTGCTAAAAGGTTAATATAGATATTTAGGGACCTAAAGGTAATAACCACAGTAAAAAGAAAGCCTTAGAACCTAGTATAACGCACTTTAGCAATTAAGTATATAACGCAGTTTCAGATACTTATAATATAGGTTAAGTGAAACAATAGGGCGCTTATAGTACAGTATAAATAGGGACTTAAGGCTAAAGTCTAGGACGTGATTATCCTAATAGAAGATACGGAAACTCTATAAGAGTTAATAGATTAGTTAATTAAGATTAATAATAGGATCTATTAAAGGGAACAAGCTAAGAAAGGGCAAGATAGAGTTTTATAGTTATATAAGGCGTAGAGTACGCAACAATTAATATAGAGTTAAAGACTATAGAACGGTGGGCTAGAGCTAATAGACTTAAGCAGTACTAAAGAATCTAGATAATAAAATAAAAAACTATAGAAACCTAGAGGTTAAGGATTAAGTAATTATAGGACTAGGAGGCAGAGGCTAAACCAGGGATCTTAGTAGCAGAAGATATTTAGGCTGACTCTATAATAAGAAGATTAGTTTAAAAAAGGAGCTTATATAAATTATAGAAAACAGGGTTATTTCGCTAGAGACTATAAAGGTAGTTAGAGTAACCATGCAGTAAAAGGCACAAGGTCGTTAGAGCATAATAATATAGATATAAGTATATTACGCGGGACTAAGGAGGGTTTAATTAAGCACTTCGCGTTTTATTACAATAATACATACTAAATTTATAAGGACGCTAAGTACGGCGTAAGCTATTGGCCACAAAAACCAGAGTTAAAAGGACTTAAAGGAACTAAAGAGTTAGACAAAGAATAAGATTAACTCTATAAGCTAGATTAAGATATTACAGTAACATATAGATAAAGATTAGTAATAATAATAATAAAGTCAGAGTACTCATTAATTAATGGTAACAAGGATAAGAAAGGGACTAACTAGGAGTACCTAAACCTTAATAATGTAACGGAAGCAGAGACTGAGGCCACTATAGAACGCGGTTTAGTAACGGGCATTATAACACCATTAGATACAGCATTTATTACTTTATAAGACGGAAGGAGCAATATATAAAGACGATTAAGTAAGTAGGTGACTGCTAGTGCTAGCTTACCACTTAATAAAGGTAAAAGGCTATAGGCTTAAGATTCTTAAGAAGAGATAAGAGGCGCTTAAGATTTTTAGAATAAGATAAGATATACCTAAAAACCCACAATAAACAAAAACCAATGGGAAAGGGTAGTAGCTTAGTTTAAGAATAAATAAATAAGCATGGGATAATAATTCATAGGGAGCTAAGGTTTTAAAGAACGAATAAGGTCCATAGCAATCCCAGGTAAATACAGTATTTAGCCTAAAGATTAAAAAGTTAATACTAAGATTAAGAAGCGAGATGACTTTAAGGATCTAGCTGCAAGACGTAGAAAATAGGAAACTATGGATAAGTTTAGGTAAAGAATTATTGCATAATAAGAGCAAAAGCTGGACGGGAGATTAGCTATATAAGGTCGTACCAGGGACAGAGTACCTATATGGAGAATTACTAATAGACCTAAGGTAGGCACGCTTAAAGTAAAGTGGTTAAATAAACTGGAACAAGAAGAAGATCTAGGGATTCCAACCAGAAAGATATACCAAAGGTTATTATAACGCGGTAATAATAAGGTACTTTCTAATAGATAGACTATATACACTAAACTAGTTATATAGAAAGTGGTATAGGCAACGACACAATAATAAATAGGAAGATTTATATATATAGCTAGACGAAAAAGTTGTCCAAGACTAACCCATTATAGAGAAATGTATAAGTTATATTAAAGGAGCATTAATTATAACGTTAAGGAACCTAGAAGAGGGATCTAGGGACTAGAGAAGTAAGAGATAAATCTTAGTACCCACAAATAAAAGACTAACAGTTAGGTTGGCTAGACAAGAGTTTAAACTTAAGGATAAAAACGAGTTAAGAGTTAACCTAAGTTACCTAGCGTACTATATACTATCGTGGATAGCTTATATGGATAATACGTATAATATATATAAAGCACCAAAAGATAAAAACTAAAAGTATCCAACTAGAATATATTAGGTATTAGATAAGAGAAAATATAGAGATGCTAAGTATATACATAGATGGCACCTAGTAGAAGTATAGAGTTAAGGGGACCTATGCTTTAACCAGGAAGATTCCTTATAGAAGAATACCTAAATAGATAATAGTAGTAGGAGTGTCCCAAGAACACGTATCTATAGTATATTAAAGATAAAAAGCGAACTAAGTATTAGCTAAAGGCGGACTAAGTATAAATAGGATCTAGCAGCTAACAGTTAGGAAAAGGAGAGGCCTATAGGACTAGAGGGAGCTAATAGTAGAGCCTTAGACCCTTAAAGAAATTACAGGACAACATCTAAGTTTATAAGTTAATTGGCAAGATTAGAAGTTTAAAGCGTTAGTGGATAGTAGAGTAATAAGAAACTATATATCACTAACAGCAGTTAAAAGGATAGGGTTACCATATAGACAAAAAGAACATTTATACCTATTAATAATGATTTTAGGAGATTTAATAGCTTATAGAGGAGGTATTATTAATCTTAAAATAGGACCTATTTAGTTAACTATTAAAGGAAGATAAGTTAAAGTGTCTCTTAATATCCTACTATTAAGAAAGGATAAGGCAATACTAGAAATGCCTTAGTTACAGGAATATAATCTAAGAGTTGATTGGGTTATAGGTTAAGTTAATATTAAGGATATATAACAACGCAAGATATAATAATAAACCAAGTTAGTATAGTACTAAGTTAGAGTAATATATGAAGAGACTAAGCAAAGCTTAAGTTATGTACTAAAGAGATACTATAAGTATGGTAAAAGGCTATAGAGCCTAGAAAGTAAAAAGCTGTTAGAGCATATAGTATAGGACTATAAAATAGAATTAGAACTGGGAACTAGTCTAAAGTTCTTTCTAATCTATAAGCTTACTAAAATAGAGTTAGTAGCGCTTAAGGAGTTTATCTAGGAAAACCTATAAAAGGGATATATTAGACCATTATAGTTATCAGCAGGATATCCAGTGCTATTTATCCTAAAGAAAAACGGAAAACTTAGGATGTGCATTAACTATAAACAGTTAAATAATATTACCTAGAAGGATAGATATTCTTTACCCTTAATTAGCAAAATCCAAGACAGAATAGGCAATGCATAAATCTTTACGAAGATAGATCTAAGATAGGCGTACCATTAGATTAGAATTAAGGAAGGTAACAAATAGAAGGCAGCCTTTAGGTCAAAGGAAGGACTATATAAGCTATTAGTTATGCAGTTTAGACTTATAAATGCACCAGCAACATTTTAGAAATAAATTAATAGTGTATTAGGAGAACACCTTAATAAATTTATTATAGCATACCTTAATAATAATATTATCTACTTAATAAGTAAGGAAGAGCATAGAGGACACGTTAAATAGGTCTTAAAGAGACTATAAGAAGAATAGATACCAGTAGCAATTAAGAAATATAAGTTCTTTACTAGGAAGACTAATTTTATTAAATTTATTATTAAACTAGGTAAGATTAGCATAGATCTAAAGAAAGTAGAAGCTATAGTAAGTTAGCAAGAACCGGAAAACATTACACAGTTAAGATTGTTCCTAGGGTTTTGCAACTACTATAGGAGGTTTATAGCACAATAGTTAAAAAGTATTAAGCTATTTATAAGACTTATAAAAAAGGAGGAACTATAGATATAGGGAGATAAATAAAGGAAGTTGTTTAAAGAACTTAAGGAGTTGTTTACCTAGAATTTAATCCTTAAGATCTACTAACCTAAGTTAGACACGGTTATAGAAATAGATGTACTAGACTTTATACTAGGAGTATATTTACTATAGAAGCACCAGAACGCATAGCATCTAGTAGCGTACTATAGTTAAAAGATAATACTACTAGAATTAAACTACAATATCTATAACAAGGAGTTATTAGGTATAGTTACAGTACTTAAAGAGTAGAGAGCATTCTTACAAGGCACAGAGAAACTATTTATAGTTAAAACGGACTATAAGAACCTAATGGGGTTCCTAATAATAAAAGAACTTAATTAAAGACAGGTTAGATAGGCGGAAATACTTATAGAATATTATTTTGAAATTTAGTATACTAAGGGTACTAAAAATGCAAGAGTAGACGCACTTAGTAGAAAAGCAGAATTATAAAATAATAAAAAACCATTAGGTGCAATGTTATGCAGAGATAAAGATGGATTAATTAGGTATAATTATCTAAAAATTATAGCAACTAGAGAGGAAAGTTAGACTTATAAAACGCTAAAGAGTAAATAGTTATAGAAGATCTAAGAAGCATAGAGTAAGGATTTAGACTTAGAGTAGTATAAAAACCAAGAAGCTATGTATATCCTAAAGGGAATTGCCGAAGAATTTATAAAGGACTTTTACAAGGGAATAACAAAAGGATACAACGGAGCTATAGGCTTAGTATTAAGACTTTAAGAGGAGTATATTATTTAAGAAATCTAGAGACTAGTAAAATAAGTTATAAAGAAATATCTAAATTACTAAAGAAATAAACTAATAAGGCATAAGCTGTATAGAGAGCTATAACCTATTAAGATACCAGAAAAACTATGGGAGGTTATATTATAGGACTTTATTATAAAGTTACTAAAATTAAAAAATCCTATTACTAGATAAGATTATAACGTAATCTTAGTAATAGTAGATAAATTAACTAAGTAGGGCTACTTTATAGCATATATAGAGGAAATATTAGTAGAAGATATGGCTAGAATCTATATTAAAGAAGTATTTATAAGACACGGAGTATTAATAAAGATTATATTGGATAGAGATCTAAGATTTATAGCAGTATTTTAGGAGGTATTCCTAGCCAAATAAGGGGTTTAAGCAGTAATATTAATAGCATATTACCTATAGACAGACGGTTAAATGGAGAGACTAAACTAGACATTGGAACAGTATCTAAGGCATTATATTAATTATGCATAGAATAATTAGGTATTATTATTACCAGTTATATAGTTTACGTATAATATAACACTATAGGAAGGGATAGGTATATTACCTTTTAAGGTAAATTACGGATATAAGCCAAGAACATTGTTATCACCATATTAAGTAAAGAAGATGAGTAGTATAGCTAAGTAAAGAATGGAGAACTTAATAAATCTTTATATACACCTTAAAGAAATAGCTAAATTAGTATAAGAAAGAATAAAAAAGTACTATAATGCTAAGAGATCTAAGGGACCAGATCTTAAAGAGGGAGATAAAGTATAGCTACTACACAAATTTTTTAAGAGTCGACAACTAAGCAAGAAGTTAGACTATATTAGACTAGGACCATTTACGGTTAAAGTAAAGATCTTAGAAGTTATATATAGACTTAACTTACTAGAGAAAATAAAGACCTACCCTATATAGCATATTATAATACTAGAGCCAGCATATAGGAATATTAAGCCACTAGTTTATAAGGCAGATATATATAGAGAACAAGAGGAAGACAAATAGGAAGTTTTAAAGATTATTAGTTATAAGGATATTAATAATAAAACATAGTATAAAGTTAAGTGGATAGGCTATAATAAGACTACCTAGGAACCACTAAACAATTTAAAGAATGCTATAAGAAAGGTATAAAAGTATTAGAAGAAAAAGGGTTAGGCAGTATTAATAAAGAAGGATCACTAAAGAATAAGTTACCTAAGGGGGACCTAAAAGAAGCACCTGCTAAGGTACTTGGAGTTATTTCCCTCTCTATTAGAAGAGAATTTGTTCTTTTATTGCTAAGTTCCTAAAGGCCTTATTCTACAAGTTTCTACTCCTTAGAACATACCTTTTTATACACCTTCTTAAGACGGATTAACTAAGCGGATATAGCCAGGCGAGAATCCAGAGCGCACTATTAAGTGTCAGCGGCCTCTTTCTCTACGTTATGGGAACGACAAAGTTTAGCCAGCGCTACTAAGAGCTTATTATTAAGTTTTATAGTAGTAGATTAAACCTAGGACCCTAATAGCAATTAACAAGGGTACTTAAAAACTATTAAGAGTAGTAAAACGCGCATACTTAGCGTTAAAAATAGAGCAAATATTATAAAATAATTAAATATTCACTTTAGTATACTCTAAATAGGAAGAGAGTTGCTAAGATAAAGAACTTGCTAATATAATATAAATTAACCCCTCTTTTACATACCAAGAACAAGGAGACAGTATTATTTTACTAAGAGATAATATTGTAGTAACGGTATAAGACTAATAAGCTGTAGAAGAGGATAAAGGAGCCTTAGGTATAATAAGTAAAGATATTAACCAAGTTAATTAGACGGACATTACACCTCTAGTAAATAACTTAGAGATATTAGGAATCTTTAAGGACGAAGATAGAGAGGAGGGAGATAGTATTATAGACGCTTTAAGTATAATGTTATAACTATTTAGAGAAGAGTTAAAAGAAGCTAGTTAGTTAATAGAAGTATGGTCTAGGATAGAGCCTATAGAACCATATAATAAGGAATAGTAAGTAAGGTTATGTAATATAATTTATATAATCTATATAATCTATATAATTTGTAATAGAGTAGATAGAGTAGATAGAGTAATAACTTTCTTAGGAGTATGGATGTATATTTAAAGGACCACAGTCCCTACCTAGATAGTTTCCTTCCTTATAGTGAATCTTAGAATACAATTAGAGTTAATCTATTAGGCAACCACTCCACCAGTTATTATTGTTACTGTTATATTATTTAGCTTCCTGTTTACCTATATACCCAGCCCATTAGCGAGTTTACTATAGTATTTCCTATAAGGCTTCGTTACAGAGGCGGCCTAACTATATATTTACTATATCTACTGAATTTACGGACCACTAGATACTATTATATCCGATTACAGGCTATAGTTTATATTAGCTTTCTAAAACGAGTTTACCTAGATCCTAGGCATTAAGCTAAAGCTTTTTATAGCTTATTACCCCTAGATAGACGGCCAGGCGGAGATTATAAACTAGTATTTAGACTAGAGACTCCGACCCTTTATTAACTACTTTTAGGATAATTAGGCTAAACTACTACCTCTAATAGACTATACCGAGGCTACCCTACCTTATAACTCTATAGGATTTGCACCTATTTAGCTAGAAATGGAGTATTTACCCTATATAAGCTTTAACTGGGAAAGACCGGAAGGGCTATAGACTATATATAAAAAACTATCTTATAAGAAAGCACGGTATTACACTAAATGCTTAGAAGAAGCCTGGAAAGTAGCCTATATAAACCTAAAAAAGGCCTAGAAATTAATAAAACAGCAAGTAAATAAGTATAGGCGTAAGCCTGACTTTACCGTAGGCAATAAGGTCTGGGTTATAATAAAGAACTAGAAAATAGAATGGCCTAGCTATAAGCTAAACTATTAAATAGTAGGACCGTATAACGTCCTTAAAAAGAGAGGCAATTTATATAAAGTAAAGCTCCTAGATTTAATTAAGGTCTACCCTATTTTTTTACTAGATAAGCTACGGAGAGCTGTAAATAACCTATTACCTAAACAAAAGAATAAACTACCCCTACTGATTTAAGTTAATAGCAACAGCAAATAGGAAATTAAAGAAATACTAGCCTATAAACTTATAAGGGGAACACTAAAGTACTACGTAAATTAGAAAGGATATAATCTAGACCCTACCTAGTACCCTACATGGAATTTTATAGGTAGTCCCTATAAGTTACAAGAGTTCTATAGCCGTTACCCTAATAAACATAGACCGCTAAAGTACCTAGATAAGTAAATAGAATGCTAGCATAGTAAGAATAATAGGTTGCCTATAGAGCATATAGACAAGAACGCCCTATAGGTATAATACGGACATATAAAGCCTAAGGGCAGGCTTTTTTAAAGGGGGGGGGTAATATTACGGTACTAGTATATTGCCGGCAGATTGCTGCAGATTGCCGCAGATTGCCGTTATATAATGGCAAAGTGCCGTTATATAACCAGAGAATTATATATAACTTCAAGCGGTGCTTCTGTTCTTTCCCCTTTTCTTTCTCTAGCTTTAGATTCTTGTTTATAGACAATCCAATTATATAGGCTTACGCGACCCTCTTGCCGTGCTTGTGCCTTAATTAACTAAGTCGCTAACACTAAAAGCAAGCTAGTAAAGATAAGTTAGGCCAGCTTTCGGAAAACCTAAAGCCCTAGTAGCGCATTTTTTTTAACTGCAACTAGGGACTAATATAGAGGGAGAGAAGAAACGCATTGTGGTATATATTGCGATGGACACGCCTTAGGGTAAAGTCTGCCTATATTGCTTATATAATAATAGGTACCAAATTAACCTTATTAACTAAGACATCGTCTATAGGTTTAACCTGCCTATAAGCCATATACTATATTTATGTAAACATATTATATATTTCCTTAATAGCAGCCAGATAATAATCTAGAATGCTTATAATCTAACGGTTACTACTAGCGACTCCTAGGGTACCCTTTGCACTATTAGCCCCTAAACCTTTTAAGGTGGCTTATTTAATAGTTATAATATAATTCTTAAATGGGATTAGCTCGCAGAAGTAGATCTATTAATTAGCTTTCGTTCTAGATAATTTATCTAAGGTACTTTAGACCCCAAACGCCTCTAAATAGTCACCCTTAATACGCTCCTAGTAAATATTAAGACTAGTAAAATAGTCTATTTACTATAGCCAGAAGACTCCTTCTTTACGCTGGTTATAAATATAATAGAGGAACTATTATTACTGGCAGCGAGTACCTATATAGACCCTTTAGACATAGAGATACCAGTTATAAATATAATAGAGGACCTATTATTACTGGCAGCGAGTACCTATAGAGACCCTCCGGTGCTAGCGCAGATTACCTATACTTAAGGGTGAGGTAATTTAAACCCTAAAACTATTAAGTATACTGTAGCAGAGCTATATATACTCTTAGTGCGAGCACACCTATAAAATATATATTAGCTATACCCTTCTCTTTACTGGCTCCCAGAAGCATGCTACTATATAATAGTTGCTTTAACTTCTGTGGGCTTTAACCTACTAGATATATATAAAAAAGAAATTAACATTTTCTCTAATAAGCTAGCAAGTATACTACCTTAAAACTCTAAGTATAACTATATAATTAACTTAGAAGAAGGTAAGACGCTACTATAGATACCTATCTATAACCTTTTATAGAAAGAGTTATAGATCTTATAAAAGTACCTAAAAAGTGTTCTTAAAAAGGGCTGGATTAGGCCTAGTAAGTTATCTACTAGAGCGCCTATCCTCTTTGTACCGAAAGTAGAAGGTATAATACGGCTATGTGTTGACTATAGACGCCTAAATAAAATCACAATTAAAAACCGGTACCCCCTACTACTGGTCGGCGAACTCTTTAATAGGCTTAGCTATACGAAGATATTTATAAAGCCAGATCTTTATAATGCGTATTATAGGATTTATATTAAAAAGGGAGATAAATGGAAGACCGCATTTAAGATACACTATGGTTACTTTAAGTACCTAGTAATGCCCTTTAGTCTTGCCAACGCCCCTACAACTTTCTAAAGCTATATTTAAAAAGCTCTAGGGACCCTAGTAGATACTATCTGCATAGTTTACCTAGATAATATTCTTATCTACTTAAATAATGAGGATAAGTATATTAAGCACGTTAAGTAGGTACTACGACAGCTCCGCGCTTAGGGCCTATACGCTAAACTATTAAAATATATCTTTTATACTAAGAACGTTAAGTTCCTAGGCTTTATTATTATACCTAATGGTATTATAATGGATTCTACCCGCGTAAAAGCTATTAAGAAATGACCTAAGCCTAAGTCCTATAGGGATATCTAGGTCTTCCTTAGCTTCGCTAACTTCTATAGGCGATTTATCTAGAACTACTTAGATACCGTATACCCCCTGCATATATATCTTATACAGGTATATTAGAACCTAATATTAGATAGGGAGAAGAAAAAGCAGAAGTATAAAAAAGGGCCTACTAAATGGTATTAACCTTGGTCCTAGCCTAATAATGCTTAGTAGGCATTTTGTAAGCTATGCGCTATATTTATATAGGCTCCTCTACTTCGCTACTTTAACCCTAATTTACCCTTAATAGTAATTACTAACGCTTCTAATTATGCCTATAGCAGTATACTTCTATAGCCTTTTAGGCAGGGAGATTAACTCTACTAGTATCTAATTACTTATTATAGTTAGAAGCTTATTAGCCTAGAAGTACGGTATAATACGCATAATAAGGAACTACTTGCTATAGTATAATACTTTAAGACGTAGCGCTACTACCTTAAGCACGCCACATATATAACGCGCATGCTCTACAATTACAATAATCTTAGGTACTTTATAACTATAAAGAGCTTATCTACTCGCTAGGCCTAGTACGCTAAGAAACTGGCTAAGTTTAATTTTAAGATTAAATATAAGCTAGGCAAAGTAAATCCCGCTAATATACTATTTTGGCGCCTAGATTATGCTAAAGGCTTTAAAGATAATAGTAAAAGGATAGTCCTTAATGCTATACTGCCTACATTACAGTAAAAGTTGCGGGTTATGAGTCTTGTGGGCGGCCCTAGTACTACTATACTAAACTGGTGAGTAGTATACGTATAGTATATAAGCGACCCTCGCGAATATAGCGCTGGCGGATTAAGGTGTCCTGCTATTCTTTCTAAGACCCCCTTAACTAGCCTAATAGCGTTTAACCTTAGGGAAGATCCCTTGGCCTAGGTAATAGTCCCCTATAACAACCTAGCGAGTTACCTACGTATTATACGTTACTCTGCTAGTACTAACTTTGCGCAGAGTCTCGTACTATAGTAAGAGGTAGTAGTAGCTGCCTTAGCTAAAATGGTATCCCCCCCCCAAGTTACTGGTTAATTTTATTTGTGGAGTATAAGAAAGGGATGCCTTTATACGCTCTATATATAATTAGTTAATATAGGGACGAGTTCCTGCTAGTAATAAAAACTATACCCTTAATAATTAAGGACTTCTAAGGTAAAATAATAAGGTTTAGGTGCTAAATTATACACTACTGCGATAGGAGATCCTTAAGCAGAATTATAATAATCTTATAGGTGGCCATTATGGATTTAACTATAATGCCTACCAACACTATAAATCGCGCCGCTATAAACCCTATAGTAAGCTGCAGCCTCTCTAGGTCCCTACCTAAGCCTAGCGATATTATTTTCTTAACTTTGTTACGGATCTCCCTAAGTCTAAGACTCCTAATAGCGTAGAGTATAACTCCGTCCTTGTTCTTATAGACCATTTTATAAAGCTAGTACGCTACTATCTAGTATATAAGATAATTAATGCTATGCAACTTATAGAACTCTTATTTAGAGTCTTTATATAAATAGGGCCTCTAAATAATATTATCTCTAATAGGGGTAGTATATTTATAAGCAAATACTAGAGCACTATATACTACTATCTACGCGTTTAATATAAGCTTAGTACTATATTCTACCTATAGATAAATAGTTAGATAGAATGTTAGAACTAGGAGCTTAAGGTATACCTATATATATTTACAAACTAGAAACAGTCTAATTAGGCCTCCCTACTTAATAAAGTAGCCTTTGCCTATAACTCTAAGGTCTCTACTATAATAAAGTGTTCCCCTATTAAGCTCGCCTATAGCTAGCTACTAAACGTCCTAGATAGAGTCCTGGACGGCATTTAAGACGCCTAATAAGGTAGGAAGAGGTCTAAGTTAACAAATATCGAACTTATAGAGATGTATTTATAGCGCCTGCGTCTTATATATAAGGCAGCGGCGGTGTTAATAATATACGCCTAATAGCTTTAGGTAAAATACTATAATCGTTACTATCTAGCCAAGTATTTCGCTGTTAGTGAATAAGTCCTACTCTCTTTTAAGAACATCTATATAAAACGTCCCTATAAGAAGCTTAATAGCAAGTTTATAAGACCGTTTTAGATTCTATAGTATATAAGGCAGTAAGTATATAAGCTAGAGCTCCTACCTGCTATAGCACCGCTCCACTCGGTCTTTTATATCTCCTTACTAAAGCCTTATAGGTTACGCCCTAGGTTTTAACCCCTAGTAGTGAAAGAGCTTAAAAAAGGCAGCTAGGAAGTAGAAGCAATTATTACCTACTAGAATTATACTAGACAACCGCAGTATCTTATTAAATGGCTAAGATGGCCAAATAAGTATAATAAATAGAAATATAAGATAGAACTTAAGAATTGTTAATAACTGCTAGATAAGTACCGTAAGCGGAATACCCTAGCCTTACAGCTAAAGCGTAGGCAAAAAGTAAGTGCTGCTACTAAGATATAACCTGCACCAAAACGGAGCAAAGGACGTCTTAAGAGATTAAAGAATAAGTAACACTTGTAATAAGAACTGCGGTATATATATAGGGTAAAGCGTGATTTATTAATATCCTATATAAGCCACACTCTAACGCAACCCTACTATACTAGCAACTTGTAGGCGACTCGCAGGCGAAGCTATAGCATACGCTAATAATAAAGCTTAATTTAGAAAGCACCCTTTTTAGACCTAGTCTATTACTCTATACTAGCTTAGTAGATTATTATATTAGAGAACAGGTCTACTTAACTAGGGTCTAAGACCTACTAGTAACCCGCTAGCAGTAATCTATACTAACAACTATTACACTATTCCACGTATATGCTATGCAGATAATATATAAGGCTAAAGTATAGGTTAGCGGCGGATTTAACGGGTATATAGCCTTGCTGTTTATAAATCTAGCTATATATAAGTAACCTATAACCTACCTATAAAGTATATACGGCGCTACGCCGGTATAGCGCAAGGCCAAAGTATAGGGTTAGCGGTAGATTTAATGGATATACTGCCTTACTACCTATAAGTGTCAGATAATTCAGATAGAGCTACTCATTGATAAAGTGGGTTGATTGATTGATGATCTTAACTTAATCGTTAATTGATGTCTAATGTCTTGGGGCCCTAGGGCTGCGAGCTACAAAGAGATTTTACAGTGCACGTGACCCGTGCACGTGACCCACGCCTTTAGAGAATATAGATTATCTAATATACCCCCTTAGCTTTGAGCTCTTTAAGGTCAAAGCTAGCCACCTTCTTATGTCCGTTAATAAGTTAATTAAACCATAATCTCATCTAAATCCTTCCGTCTTGCTCTAATACCGTCCCTTAGGTCCTCTAGTTACTTCTCCTTATTTAGCTGCTTCTTAATATCCACTATCCCAATTATATTAACGAAGCTTTAAAACCTCTACTTGGGCAGGGCCTTTATAAGTCTATTAGCACTTATCTCCTTTATTACTGTCTATTAAAATTATACTTATCTTATTGCGTATTCCTAACATAGCCAGTATTAATAGATGTTAATATATTAGAGCTTCGTAATTAGCTTTACCGTATCTTCTATAATTAGTTAGAGTGTCTATATATTATTATATTTAATAATTAAGGGCTTATTTAGGCGTAATATTATTGCTTTAAATAGCCTACTAATAAAGATAGCTTCCTTTACTATCTGTAATAGGGCTAACAACTCAGCTTCTATGCATAATGTTATAACCGTACCCTGATTGTTTGCTCTCCAGGCAATCGGCCCCCCAAATAGCTTTATAATATATCCTTACGAGCTCTTTCTATCAACGGAGTTGTTTATAAATAATGCGTCGCTAGCATAGATAAATGATTGCGCTTTACTTCTACCGTCTCCGTTATCTCGTCCTTTATCGCGTATTCCTTTGTCTCTCCCTCTACCGTTCATTCCTTCCTTATCTCCTCTATAGCAGATTGCTCTGCTTCTTGTGCCATATAGGTACTAGATAACTCTATCTGCCGCTTAATAATGCTCTTGGCTTAGGTTCTAATTAAACCTTACTAGCTATAATACTGCAAAAGCAATATCTAGACGCGTTATAGTGGCTGCATAAAGTACTAAACCCAGTTTTCTCTAATATAGTATTGTAGAGGCTAGTAGGGATATAGGACGGACTAATAGGTCTGTATTGGGGGACGGACGCGTTAGACAGATTATATAATAATTAGTAGGAAGGAGTTCTAATTCTGCCATAGGAGTATCTAGAAGACGCCCTTTAAGATCTATCTTGTACTAGTTAGCTATCTTCTTAATATAGGCTTCCTGGGATAGCTATAGGCGTCTCTAGCTATAATTGCGTAGTATATGGATTCCTAGGAACCATTTTAGCTCGCTAAGGGTACTTATCTAGTATTCCTTGCTTAGCTCCTTAATTACTTCTTAAACCTTTTTCTTATCTATCTTTTGGTAGTAGAAGACAATATCATTAACATAAAAGAAGATAACTATTTTACCTTTTAGCATAACATATAGCTCCTAAGGTACCTTTTTAAAACCTAATTTGTTTAATAAGCTTATAAGATTCTTCTGCTATAACAGTAGTGATTATTATAGTCTATATAGGGCTTTTCTTAAGCGTAGTACTTTATCTATCTTTCCTTTATTAAACCCTGGTGGTAGCTTTATATAAATAACCTTATTAAGATTGTAATGGACAAATGCATTAACTATATCTATCTGTGTCATCTCCAGGTTAAATTTTGCGGTAATTGCTATAAGGGTTTAGAAGGTTATACTAGCTAATATAGTAGCTCTTATAGGTAGGTCTTCTAGGGCCTGTTAATTTCTATATACTATTAAGCGTGCCTTATATTTCTAGAGAAATCTATACTTATCCGTCTTATAGACAAATACCTATATTAAGCTAAGGACCTACTATCCCTTTATATACTTTTTATCTATTTCTTAAAACAACCTTATTTAATAATAAGATTAGAGATAGGCTTATTAAGCCTCTTAGAACTAATTTTAAAGAGGATGCGTATTAAGGTCCTAGATTAACTAAGGTGGCGGAGGTAGGTTTTTCCTATATAATCTAATATTGCGTATTCTGCCTGATTTCAGCTTGCTGTTATTAAGTTAACTATTAAGGTTAAACTTCCTTCCTGCTAAGAAGGCGCCGTAATAGGCTGACGTGATCCTTTTAGTAACAAAGTCTTTAAACCTATTATTGTAGGCTTCCTTAAATAAGTCTTTAATAGAGTTGTTAAACACCCCCTAAGTATAAAACCCGTCTACTACTTAGCTAATGATATTCTAATTAGTACCTTATACATCTAACTTTATAGGATACTTAACGTAAAAGGCATATAGAGATTCTTTATCTTCTTCTGTTAGAGGTGGCGTATAATATATATCTTTAAGAGCTCTTACAAGCTTAAGATCTGCTAACTTATTAAAGGTTTAAACTGGCTTATTAATGTTATCGTCTTCCTCTTAAATTGACGGTTTAAATACTTCTTTATCGTCTTCTAGAAGGACCTTATTCTTAGTTAGGGTATTAGGGAGTTAAATCTTTTCAATTAGCGTGTCTAACTCAGCGTGTAGGTCCTTTAAGATGTCCATTCGCTTACCGTTAAAGAACATCTTCTTATTAAAGATAATGTCCCTAGTAGAGATAATAATACCTTTATATGGGATCCAGATCCTATAGATATTGGTAGAGTTATAGCCAATGAGGTAGCCGTTATATGCTTATGGATCTAGCTTGCTTAGCCTTTTCTTCTTTAGCTAGGCGTCTAACGTTATCACGTACGCCCTATAGCCGTAGGATTTTAGGTATACTAGTTGCGGCTTTCTTAACCTATTAGCTAGGAAGGTATAGAACCTCTTATATGGCGATTTCCAACCGTTGCTTTCCTGTGGCGTTTAATCTTAAAGGTAGACTGTGTAGTTAACTATCTCATTCCATAGGTTATGTAGTAGATTAGCAGCAATTCTTATTACTCATACTCTCTTAATAATTACACCCCCTAAGCGTTTAGCGGTACTATTTTAAGCTTAGGTATAAGGCGCTAAAGGCTTAAATATAATCCCTTAAGTTTATAGCCATTTAAGGGTTCTTCTTCTCCCTAGCTTATTGTCTAATCTAATAGTGTTAACCTTAAGGTTATACCTAAGACAAATCCATTAGATAAAATCTTTAAGCACTTATAGTGTCTCCTTCTCTTTGCTATATATTATTATAAAATACGGGAAGGTTCTTCCTAAGAAGGTATTATAGATAAATATAACTTATATAAATCTAGTATGCGCTTCCTTAAGGTTAGTCTAGTTAATATAAAGGTTAAGATAAGGTTTATTAATATTCTGTTTTAAGAACCTTCTTAAGACCTAACGCTTAATTTTAGTGAGACTGTAATATTAATATTCTGTTGTTTTTAGGCCTTAAAGCTTAACTCCTAGGGCGTTAATACCTAAATAATAAAGGCTTATAGGTCCTGGATAACCTAGACGCAGATACTATAGTTATATATTACCTTTTGTATCTAAACAAATATCTCTTAATAATACTCTGCGCTTTTATTAACGGTGTAGCAATTAGCTTGTATTAAACGCTAATTAACTTCCTGGTTGGATATATTTAATAGTCTATTGTCTGTAACGTTCTTCCATTTAATATAGGATTGTATTATCCTTCCAAACTAGAAGATTATTATCTCCTTTATTGTCCTAGTAGTACCCTTATTTTTAAAGTAGATAGAACGATACTAGATTTGTATTAAAGTCCGTATAAAAGGCAACGTCCTTAAGACGTAGGATTCCCTTGCTTTTATCTAGTTTTGTAACTTAAATAGTAATATCGCCATAGCCTAGTATAGGCACTTCTAAGCTGCCGGCGATAATATATTTATATTTTAGAGCTTTCCTAAAATTGTAAAAACAAGAGAGGTTATTAAAGATATAAAGAGTGGTTCCTAAGTTAAGAATAGTTAATAGCTTTAGTAAATAGAGTTAACTAGTGTAATATAATTTTAGAAATATTGCATTAGCTTTTTCCTTAATCTTAACTGTCTTCTAGCTCTTATCCTATTGTTATTAAGCCTTGTTTTCTTGTTCTTTAAGTCTAATCTTTATAACTTGGTTAGTAATATCCTTATCCTTTTCTACCTTTTTTAGCACCCTTTTAATGCGAGTATCTCTAATTGTAACTCCTTTAGGTCTCTTATCTTTAAATAAATACTAACAGTTTTAAAGGGAATGTCCTTGTTTCTTACACGCTAAGTATATAGGTATTAGCTTCTTATAGGACGTCTCCTTATCTACCAATAACCTGGCTCTCTTTAAGCGTCTAGTATATGCTAAGGTTTCTTTCCCTGGACCTTTAGTAGTATTAAAGTGATCTATCGTGGCTTACTTTACAAAGTCTGCATTAAAGGTACTCCCTCTTATAATAGCATTAGCTTTCTTTAAGGGTATTTTAAGTCCTTTTTATAGCTCCTTTACTACTCTGCGGTATTTAAAAGATCTTAACTTCTAAGGGTTATTTAACTTGGTAGTGTACTTTATATAGTAGGCGTTGCTAAATGGTTAAATAACTTCTGCTAAATCTTAAAGCCAGATTCTATTGGACATTTAAGGGATCTTATACTTCTCTTCTAGTGTTATTACGTGTTCCCATTAGTTTAGCTACTAGTTTAGCTTTAATAACTGCTTAAACCCCTTAAGAGCTTCCGTATACTAGTGTTATACCTTTTTCCTAATAAATAATAAGGTAGGTTCTATGTTCTCCTTTAAGCAAGATAGCCATTCTTTAACTGTTAAGGAAGGGTTAAGCAGTAGCTTCTTCTAAATTAATACTATAGATGTAATTTGGGTGCGGATCTGTTAAAGATAATCTTCCTATTTAAGGAAATACTTTATGTTCTAGTTGTAGTACTGTCTGCTATTCTTGTACGCTTTCTGTTAATTTGTTAAGAGCTATGCATATAAGGTTACATTCTTGTTGAAATTTATGACCTTTGGAAGAGGTAGTTCTTAAAGTAGACCTTCTTAAGGTGCTTCCTTGGCAGGGTCAACGTGGGCCTAAATTCGTTTATCCACGAGGGCTTGTAGTTGCCATAGCTATTGTTCCCAGTCTTCTGGCTTATTGAGGATGATCGTCGTCGACGAGCTCGACGTTGGTGGAGTCATTTAACTGATAGGTAAAGGAGGAATTGAGATGGTATTTTGTTGTTAGGATCGTCCTTGTCGTCAGGATCGTCCTTATCATCAGGATCGTCCTGTGACGATTGAGGTAGGATTTCTTGTAGAATCTTGTCAGAATCGTCCTGTGACAATTGAGGTAGGATTTCTGTCAGAGTCTGCGTCTTGACGATGAGGTGTCAGAGTCTGACGATGAGGTAGAATTTCTTCAAATAATTGAGTAATAGCTAAATAGCTTCTTGAGTCGGCGGACCGGGCTCATAACTGTCAGATAATTCAGATAGAGCTGCTCATTAATAAAATGGGTTGATTAATTAATGATCTTGACTTAATCGTTAATTAATGTCTGATGTCTTGGGGCCCTAGGGCTGCGAGCTACGAAGAGATTTTACAGTGCACGTGACCCGTGCACGTGACCCAAGCCTTTAGAGAATATAGATTATCTAACAATAAGTCTAGCTTGTATATAAATAACCTATAACCTACCCGTAAGGTACTAGCGACCTACCTATATAAGCAACCTTTTGGAATATTTTTAATGGTTTACTAAATTTGGGTAAGCCCTAAATAGACTAATTAAGATTTTCCGTCCTAGGGATGGAAAATCTCTACTAGCTTAGTTAAATGTAGGGAGTCTTAGTAAGGCAAATCTAACTAATTAGATAACTTTAACTAGCGGTTAAAGTTCCTTAATATTCTCATGCCATGTATATATACTACCTATCTCTCTATACGCAAAATTAAGACGCTCTTTCCCCTCTAAGTTTTTTTTTTCCTTATTAAGGTTTTTATAGGGTTTTATTAAGGCTTAAGTATATAAAGGATTGGGGAAAATCCTTTTTAAAGGGGGGGGGGGGCATTATTAGATAAAGCCTAAGTAGATAGTTATATAGCTATAAGGTATAGGCGACCCTGGGGCAACTTAGGGGTAACTCGCCTGTAAGGTATATACGCTATATATACCTAGGGAAAACCCTTCCTTACCTCGCATACAGACTCCTCCTTTTTCCTTAAGGATTCGTCTGTCTATATAATATACCCTATTATTCTATTATTAGACTCCCTATCCATATCCTTACGTTATAATTTGTCTTTATAAGCACCTTTTAATATAACTTCTTAATCTACCCAAGCTATTACTATAACGATGATATTATTAAACCAAGCTAATTAGGACGAATAGATTAATCTTATTAGGCTTTAAGCTTAAATAGAAGATATATAGGAATACGTTAACCCCTTAACTAAATAGGATAAGTTACTCCAGTTACTTAAACCAGTCTTTTTTAGGTCTTAAGATATAAGGCTAGAAATAATATTATATACAGCCCTTTTTAAGGACGAGAAGGACGAGCTTTAAATTCTCTATAAGAGGTATAAGATAGTAGAGAAGGATTATAAGAAGTAGAAGATAGCTTTAACCTCTTAATAAAGCCATATTACTAATATAGTAGCCAGGAACCTTAATACCTATATACTAAGTATTAACTCGGTATATAACACGCTAGTAGCCCTTAAGAAGAGGGTTGCCTCTACTAATATAGTGTTACGGCGCTGGTGGAAAACGGTAGATTGTGGCAGACAATTGCAGACAGTTTTAGATAGTTGTAGTTACGTGACTCGAGGGCTGTATAAAACCTCGAGCGGCACTGCTATTCTTCTCCTTTTCTTTCTCTAGCTTTAGATCCTTGTTTATAGACAATCTAATTATATAGGCTTACTTAATCCTCCTGCTATGCCTATACCTTAATTAACTAAGTCGCTAATATTATCTAAAGCTCCTCTACTCTTTTTTTCTAAGAAGGAACTTAAATATATCTATAGACTAAGAATAGGATAGGAACATAGAATAGGACCCTAAGAATATTACTAAAACTATAAGAACAGGACAGAACTAAAAGAATATAAATAGAATGCGAAACCTAAAAATGGGACATATACGGACTAGCACCCCTAGAAAATAAACAAATACCGGAAATTACCTAATACCCCTACTACTATACCAAGAAATACAGTAGCTAGTAAAGCCGCTATAGGACCCGTAAATACCTCTAATAGTAAAATAGTCGCCATTTTAACCCCCTAAGAAGAGCTTGTAGTAGCTAATGCTAAAATTAAACGGCTTTGAGAGCTGCTTAAAACCAGAGATACCCCTATACCTAGTAAGGAGTTATTAGACACCTAGAGACTTACTATAGTCCTTAAGGCCCTAGCCTAATATATAGTATTAGTATTATTGTAGTCTGCAAAGGTTGCGGACCCCCTATTACTTATAGATAAAACTAACCCTATATTTAATAATGAAAAGCTTTAACTGCAAGATAAGCTTAAAGTTAATACAGACTACTTCCCTACTACTTAAGCTAAGATAGCCTACGTCTTTGGCCGCACCGGCAGGGATATATAGACATACCTACGTCTATGATACGCCTAGGATTTAGCAGACCCCTTCCTCTCCGGAGAAGAGATAATTAACTACCTATCTTCTACTTATAAGGACCCTTTTAAGATATAGAATGCCGGCCTTAATTATAAAGCCCTTAATATAAAAATAATAGAGATTTTTTTAGCCTTTTAGACCTACTTTTTAGACCTAGCTAGCTAAGCCCATATTTCTTATAAAGACCTAATACTAGACCTCTTTAATAAGCTTACCCTAGACTTATAGCGCGCCATACTGCTAGTTTTTACTACTGTATAAACGCTAAAGGTACTTACGGACCACTGCTTAGCTATTAATTAGGGCCTCTATTAAATTAAGGTATAAGCTAAGCGGTATAAAGCTAGAAACTCTTTAAACTAGACTATAAGCACTATAAGAATAGCCTGTAGTACCCTAGCACGACCGGCAACTCCTATAGCACTAGCCGTATAGCCCACCGTTAGTTTAGTAGCTAGCTATACAGCTAGCCTTACTACGGGTCCGGCGTATACTTAACCTATATATAGCGGCCCATATAAATAGGTCCTTAGTAATTAAGAAGTCTACTTTTTATGCGGCTAGAAGGACTACTTTACTAAGGACTGCCTAATAAAGGCAAAAATGGATAAGGTTCTGTTAATATAGGAAGATAGCGCGGAGTTAGAAAAAGGGGAACCCTAGAGGGGGACTCCTCTCTAGGGTTAAAAGGGATTAATATATCATATATTAATCTAGGTTGGCTAGTTAGTAGAAGAAGCTATACTATCCCTTGTACTTTATTCTATAATAGATATTAAGTTTTAACCTCTGCTTTAGCTGACTCTAGAGTAAATACCTTTACTTTAATAGATACCTAGTACGCTATAAAGCTGGCTAAATTTTTTTAAATATACCCCTTAAAGAACTGCCTAAACTAATTTCTATTTACGGGTATAATAGACGGATAGGGCTATCTATTATAACTATCTTGCGGATTTACCTTTGTGTTAATAGACGAAGGCAGTATAACATCCCCTTCCTTATTACGGACCTAGGAAGCTATAATATAATCTTAAAAAGAAAATGGCCAGCCTATTTAGGCTTATAGCTTAATATATAGAGTAGATAACTTGTCTGGCCTAAAGCCCTACCCCTAATCCCTTTCTTTATAAAAGAAATTAGTATTATAATAGAAAACCTTATACGGCCTTAGATTAATACTATTTACTAGGCCAATGCTATATAAAGGGACTAGGCCTTTAAAAAAGACGTACAGCTTAATCCGTAACGGATCTATATACTACGCTGCCCCCAGACTACCTATATTACGCTACCCGCATTAGAGACCTAGGAAGTTAGTAGTAGCCTAGCGAACTCCCCTATAGGGGACTTAGGCCCCATATATCTATAAAGGAAGGCTAGGAATACCGGACGCTATACTAAACTAATAGACCGGAAGGATAGCTTATAAAAAATGGAACCTAAGCTAAGGAAGACTATAAACCTTATACCGTAAAATATAGTCCGATAAAGGCCTATAAAGAAATCTATAGACCTCCCACCAATTAATATCTGCTATATTGGCGCCGTAGGATTTTACCAGAACTTAGTCTAACCTAATACTATTGCCTTTACGACTAGCTTATATAAAATTAATTAAATAATTGCGGAAAAGGAAGGCGAGCTTAGTGGATAGGAAAGTAAGCTTATAGATAAGGAGTTGGTAGAATAGAAATTACCCTATTAATACTAGAAGTTTAAGGACGTATTCTCTAAGGCAGTATTGGATATGCTTCTGCTTTACTAACTATATAACTCTAAGATTAAGATTAAACCAGACAAGGAAAACTCCCTTACTTATGCCCTCCTTTATTAGCAATCTATTGCCGAATTATAGGCTACTAAGTAGTACCTTATCGATAACCTATATAAGGGATTTATTGAGCCTAGTTAAGCCCCTTTTACTATACTAATTCTCTTTATTAAAAAGCTAAATAGAGGACTCCGTTTTTGTATTAACTACTATAAGCTAAATAATATAACTTGCAAGGACCGCTATTCGCTGCCTTTATTTAATAAGACACTAGCTTAAATAAGTAAAGCTAAGATCTTTATAAAGCTTAATATCCGTTAGGCCTTTTACTAAATTAGAATAAACCCTAGATTTATAGACCTTACTATATTTTAGACCTATTACGGATTATATAAATATAAAGTACTTTCTTTTAGACTGACTAACGGACTGGCTATATACTAGCGATATATAAATAATATACTCTTTAACTACCTTAACGACTTCTATACGGCCTACCTAGATAATATTATAATCTACTTTAAGAATAAGTTGGAATACAAAGAACATGTCTATAAGGTCCTATAATGGCTCTATAAGGCTAGCCTCTAGGCTAATATTAGGAAATTGGAATTTGGTGTTAAGCGTATAAAGTACTTAGGGTTTATTATTAGTATGGACGGAATTAAGGCAGACCTAGAAAAGACGGCCGTAATTAACTAGTGGACTTCCCTAAGGACTGTAAAGGGGATGTAGTTATTTTTAGGTTTTTGTAACTTTTACTAATACTTTATTAAGAACTATAGTAGGATTACTTGGCCCTTTAGCTACCTTACCTAAAAGGACCAACCCTTCTACTTGAACACCGTATGTAGGCAGGCCTTTAATAAGCTTAAGAAACGACTAGTCTTCGCCCCCTTACTTACCCACTTTAATCTAAAACGGCCCTCTATGCTAGAAACTAATGCCTTAAACGGTGTAATAGCTGGCGTTTATTTCTAGAAGCAACCTAATAGAGAATGGTACCCTATTATATACTATTTAAAGACTATAGTAGACGCTAAGCTAAACTACCATATCTATAATAAAGAAATGCTAGCTATTATCTCTAGCTTCTAGCACTAGCGTGTGTAGCTAGAAGGGACCCCTAAGCCTATCTAGGTAGTCTCTAATTATAAGGCTTTGGAATATTTTATAATAATAAAGGCCCTTACGGCCTGATAGGTACGCTAGGCGGATATCCTATCCTAGTTTAACTTCCTAATTATATACCGGCTAGGCACTATAAATTATACAGACGCCCTTATAAGGCGTGGATAGGACCTAGATAACTAAGTAGCCGTAAAGATCTTATTACGGACTTAGATATTATTACAACTACAGTACCTTAACCCCTAGATATGGGCAGAACTAAATGCAGACTCTTTAGACGCTAAGATATATCCTATTAACTCCACGGAACTTAACCTTATTAATAAACTGTTGTAGGCAAACCGTATAGCTCCTTCTTTATAGGTATACCATAAAAAGATAAAGGACGCTGTAAGCCTATAGTCCCTTAAAAACGGATTTCTTAAGTACCGTAAATAGCTAGCGGTAGTAGAGGAATAGAACTTACGGACTTGGCTTATTACGGAAGCGTATACCTAGGTCTCTATAGCTTACTCTAAAAAAAATATGACTTGTAAAATTATTGGCGACCGTTACTACTAGCCTAGAATAGTTATAGATATTAATCGCTATATATAAAACTGTAACAACTGCTATAGGTCTATAATTCTATAAGATAAGACCCTAGGACTGTTAAAACTACTCCTAATACTAGAGCGCCCCTAGCAGTATATCTTTATAGATTTCTATAAGCTACCTATAGACCGTAATGGATATAATATGGCTATAGTTATAGTTAACCGCTTTAGCAAGCGCCTGTTCTTAATCCCTTGTTATAAGAATATTAATGCTAAAAAGGCGGCCTAATTATATATCTACTACGTCTACTAAATTTACAGACTACTAGATACTATTGTATCCGATTACGGGCTATAGTTTATATTAGCTTTCTAGAATAAGTTTACCTGGATCCTAGGTATTATGTTAAAGCTCTCTATAGTATACTACCCCTAGATAGACGGCTAGACAGAGATTATAAACTAGTATTTAGACCAGAGACTCCAACCCTTTATTAATTACTTTTAGAATAATTAGGCCAAACTACTACCTTTAATAGACTACGCCTAGGCTACCCTACCCTATAACTCTATAGGATTTGCGCCTATATAGCTAGAAATGGGGTACTTAATCTACATAAGCTTTAACTAGGAAAGAACGGAAGGGCCACGGACTGTATATAAAAAACTATCTTATAAGGAAGTCTAGTATTATATTAAACGCTTAAAAGAAGCTTGGAAAGTAGCCTATACAAACCTAGAAAAGGCCTAGAAATTAATAAAATAGCAGGTAAATAAGTATAGGCGTAAGCCTAACTTTACTATAGGCGATAAGGTCTAGGTTATAATAAAGAACTAGAAGATAGAACGGCTTAGCTATAAGCTAGACTATTAGATAGTAGGACTATATAAGGTCCTTAAGAAGAGAGGCAACTTATATAAAGTAAAGCTCCTAGATTTAATTAAGGTCTACCCTAAATTCTTACCGGATAAGCTACGAAAAGCTATAAATAACCTATTTCTGGGATAAAAGAATAAACCGCCCCTACTGATTTAAGTTAATGGCGATAATAAATAGGAAATTAAAGAAATACTGGCCTATAAACTTATAAGGGGAATGCTAAAGTATTGTGTTAGTTGGAAAGGGTATAACCTAGACCCTACTTAGTACCCTCTATAGAACTTCATACGTAGTCCCTATAAGCTTAAAGAATTCTATAACTAATACCCTAATAAGCCCGGACCCCTAAAGTACCTTAACAAGTAGATAGAGTGCTAGTATAGCGAAGACGATAAGCTGCCTATTAAGCATAAAGATAAGAATACCCTACGGACGTAATATGGATATATAAAGCCTAAGGGCAGGCTTTTTTGGAGGGGGGGGGGATGTTATAGCGCTGGTGGAAAACGGTGGATTGTGGCAGAAAATTGCAGACAGTTTTAGATAATTGCAGTTATGTGATTTAAGGGCCGCATAAAACCTTAAGCGGCACTGCTATTCTTCTCCTTTCCTTTCTCTAGCTTTGGATCCTCGTTTATAGACAATCCAATCGTATAGGCTTGCTCGATCCTCCTGCCGTGCCCATGCCTCGATTGACTGAGTCGCTAATATATAGCACGTTAGCTCTACCTATCCACTTAATATACTAAGGTTAAAAAGGGCCTAAAGAACTAGAACTTTAAAGCCTGGCTATAGTAGTAGGAGAAGACGTACACTAATTATTAAAAGATCGACCTACCAGACGTGTAAGGCGATTAAGTAATTAGAGGCTTTCTACTAGCTATAGAGTTAGTATTACCAAATTGGGCCTTAATATAGAGGGTTAAATTTAATAAATATAACTAGGCTGGTGACTACGTAATATCTATATATTGACTAATTAAAATATACCAGAACTATTAACAAATAGAGACTGCCTAAAAGAAAAGAGATTAACTTAGTATTAATATAGTAAGATTTTAGGGTAAGTTAATTAACGGAGCTCCTAAGGACAAGGCTTCTAGAACTATAACGTCTAAGATATTATAGAAGAAAGACGCCCTAACATACTGCTATAAAGCTATTTACTGGTTTTAAGAGTGTCCTTATATTAATAAATTAGTTTAATTAAAGGATTGGAAATTAGATATAGCCACGGCTGAGAAAGTTAAGGAAAGGATTATAAGCGCCTGAAATTAGACTAAGTTAAGAATTAAGAAGATAAGGTAGTAAACTTTAGGTAAGGAAGCTTTAGAAAAGAAAGCTATATAAAGCCTAGATAGAAATTAGAAGGAAGATAATAGTACCTTTACTATATACTAAATAGGCGTCTATAAAGCAGGCACTAACTATAAGCTACGTAATAGCGTAATTCTTAATAACGGAACCACTATATACATTATTGACGATTAATTAAGATTTGTTAATAAGCTCTAACTAAGCAATAACTTTATATATACCAGAACGGGCATAGATCTAATTAAGGGTATAGAAATAGTAGCAATTATAATCTAGACGCTATTAGGTCCTAGAAAGATCTTCTTAGCTAACACAGCATTTATACTAGCTTTTTATACAAATTTAGCCTGCCTAAAAAAGTTTAACTATAAGAATATATAGTAGGACAATAAGAAGAACTTACTATATAAAAATAATTACAAAACGTTTACCTATTACAAATACTACTATATATTACGGACCTTATATTAGCAGTAGTACAACTACTAAAAGAAGACATAAACAAACTAATGGTAGAAATGTAGGAGGTATTGGAATTAGTTAAACTATAGAATAAGGGGTAGCCGAGTTATATAATATCTTACGTTTATGACGTGCTAGAGCGCGTTACCTACTACTTTCTAGGCATTTTGCCAAATTCTACTATATTCTGCCAACACTACTTATAGAGCCAACTAATTAGGATTTTCTATCCCCGGAATGGAAAATTGCTATTAGCTTGCTTACTACTAGCGCCTTAGCGACCCCTTTATATCTTACTAGTCTCTAATAAACTTTTTCTTCTCCTTAGCTTAGTATTCTTATATAGTAGCAATCTATAAGCTTTGGTTTAGAAGCATTTATATATGCCTATTATATTATACTAAGCTCTCCCTATGCAGCCCAGGAAGGCCTCTATAATATCCTACCCTAAAAAGAAACTTCGTTCGCAATAATACGTTAACACGTTATACTTGGATACTAAATACTATATACAGCCTAGAAAGGCCTAATAATATCCCCCTTATAGGCCAGACTGTACTTAACCTAAACCCTAATATTAAAAATAAACTATATAATACTAACAAACCTTTAGGTAGCTAGTAATGGCACCTAAAATAAGCTTATCTAAAAGAGCCGCCTCTACTTAAGATAAATACAAAATCTAGTTAGAATTAGAAATCAATAACAACGATAACACTCTAGATATGCGCGACTAGATTTATAATCTCGCGGCTAAATAGGCAGCTAATTGCCTTGCAGTTAAAGCTACGCAGGAGACTCTAGATAAGATCCTAAAAAGCCTTACAGCCCTATAAGATAGTTTAGTCTCCCCTATAACGACGCCTTGTAGAAAATACTACGGTAGACTCGCTAATGGGCTAGGTGTGTAGGTAAACAAGAAGTTAACAATTAATAACAACTGGTGGAGTAGTTGCCCAACAGATTAACTCTAATTGTATTCTGAGATTTACTATAAAGAGAAGAACTATCTAGGTAGGGACTGTGGTCCTTTAAATACGTAATGTAACTCTAAAGAAACTGGTTGCTCTATCTGCTCTATCTACTCTATCTGCTCTGTCTGCTCTATTATAGATTACACAGATTACATAGATTATATATATTACACCTCGTAACCTTCCACGTAACTCGGCTACCCCTTATTTTATAGTTTGACTAGTTCTAGCGCCTCCTACGCTCCTACCACTAGTCCGCTCATATCCTCTCTTAGTAGTCGCACTACTGCCAATATAAGGTTCGTAACATCCCCTACTAGGAGCCCTAGTTAACCTATTTGCTCTACTAAATACGATACCCTAGGTAGTACGGATATAATAGCAAAGTAATTAAAATCCGTTAAGCTCCTTAACTCTTAATAGCTATTTAACGGGATAGACCCTACCTTTAAAAATTGGAGGATCTAAGTATAAGGAAAGCTCTGTGTTAATTATAAATATTTCCCCTCTAAGGAAGCTAAAATACTCTACCTCTTTAGTTAAACTATTAGGGACGCCTAGCGATACCTTTAAGCCAGGTTTAAAGATAAGTTACCTATTTAGTTTATATCTGTTAACAAGATAATATAGCACCTAGCTATAATCTATATTAATCTAAATAAAGTATAGGATGCCCATTATAACTATAACTGTTTAATAATAAAATTAAACCAATCCTTTACTAAGTTCTAGACTTAATTTTTATACCTAGTAGGTAAAAGCTAAGTCCCCCCTAAGAACTACTATTTGGACCTATATAATAAGCCAACGGTCCAACTATAAAAAAAGATTATAGTAGCCTTAGATAACCTACTAACCTATTAAAGACTTGCGGCCTAATATTTATTGCTAAATTTAGAACTAAAATAAATTAATGCTTATCTTAATTAACTAAAGCGGCCCTATAGCGACCGGAACTTGTCCACTATACTAATAGGAGCTAGTGTTAGAAGATAAACTATAACTACCCTTATACTAAAAGCGGTTATAACCGCCTACCTATAAGCCTTGCTTAACCCGCTATATACTATACCCTTAACTAATACTTATTATAATACCCTAATTAACCCTACTATAATTATAGAAAAGGATAGTTACTTTACCTTACCTTGCTTAAAGCTAAAGGATATAGGTAATATTAAGGAAATAGAGGAAGAGAAAGTGTCTAATAAGTTAGAAAAAGAAGAACCCCCAAAAAAGACACTCCCTTAGAGTATCCTATTAATATTAAAGAAATTAATCTAAGTTAGCTAATAGGTAGAAAACACTTTATAGTTTTATATATAGTATTTTAAAATAGATATAGAGTTAATATAACTGTCCTTATTAACACCGGAGTAAATAGCTTTACCTTTATAAATACTGCTTATATAAATAACGTTGCTAAGTTTTTAAATATAAATACTACCTAATTAGAGAAGCCTATTTAAGTAAAAGGATATAACGGCTAAGCTAGTAAGCCGCTTACCTATATCTTAAAGCTATATATTACTATTAATAGACGGCGCTAATTTAGTATTCCCTTCTATATCCTAGACCTAGGTTTCTATAATATAATCCTTAGCCAAAAATAGATGTCCTACTTTAATATTTGGCCAAATATTTAATAAAGACAGTTTATTTAGCTAGAGAATAGACTAAAACTACCTTCTTTTATTAGAGAAATTTGGACTAACTATAAAATACTAGCCGTAAAGATCAACCCTATCTGTTAGTAGGATATTAGGGACCGCGACCTAGCCTTTACTTAAGAAGATGCCCATTATAAGGCTGGTAGAAACTCTGTACTAATAATAATACTCCCCTAAAGTACTATAGTTAAGGAGGACTTTACTTATAGAAGTAGAACGAATAGTAATATAAACAACTTCTAAATTGTGGAGATCTGGCCAATGTAAAAGAGGACGTACTAATAAGATATAAAGGATAACCTTTAAAAGAGATAATAAGAGCTAAATGGAGTAAAGATAACGCTAATGCGCTAAAGGCCCCTAGGGCTATAGATGCCCCTACTATTATATAACTACCTAATAGTAGATATTGCGGTAATTAGTGCTATAGGTTTCTACTTTAATATATATTAAAAGGATAATGAGGTCTTTATAACTAGCTTATATAAAATTAACTAAATTATTAATAAGAAGGAAGAAGGGCTAGTAGAGGAAACTAATAAGGAGCTAGTTAAGCGCCTTCTCTCTACTTACTATAGAGATGCGTAGTAGCGGAGGTAGTGTTCTAACAACGCGTTTAGACGCTCTATTAGCCCATCTATTTGCAGGTAGAAGGTAGTGCTTATCTTTTACCATATTTTTAATAAGAGATAGAATAAAGACTAAAATGCGCTGTTAAATACGGTACCTCTATTGGATATAATTCCCCTTAGCGTGCCGAATAAGAGCCACCGCTCTAAAAATAGGTCTGCTAGTTCTGCTACCGTAATTGTTATTATAATAGCAAAGTACCCTAAAAACTTTATATATCTATTAACGATTACTAAGATAGCGTTAGCAACCTCTTTAGTTCTTATTTTAGTAGGGGGTAAGCCTATTATAAAATCTATTATTAGTTCTAATATAGGTCCCTATGGAATAGAAAGCACTAATAACTCGCCGTATAGGCGATGCCTAGATATTTATATTCTTTAGCACGCATTACATCTTAATATATAGTTCTTAACTTTTTTTAGATATTCTATCTTAGGGTTCTATTAGCACCATAGTGACCCCTAAGAGGGTTATTATAGAAGACCTTAAGAATTTTGTCTCAAACTATTTGGTTCTTTAGGATATATACAGCACCCTTAAAGTATAATAGACCTTTTTAGTCTTGCTACTATAGCTTCTTAGTAACTCCAGCCAAGTTAGTCTTTACTATATCTTTCTACCTCTCCCTAGTAATAAAGGCGTCCCTCTATTATGCTTAAAGAAGAAGATCTAGAAAGGGTTTATATAGATTGCTTATTTCTATTTCGCCCGCCGCTATTATGGACCTTAAGTATAGTATAAGACGTTTTAAACTATTAGTGCCAGTAGATTCTCTTACTGTTATATAGTATGCCATACTGCGGATAGGCATCTTGCCTATCCCCTCTAGATCTAGAAACTTATAGCTAATGCGCTGTTAAGTTAAAGGTGCCGCGACACCTCTAGCACATCCTGTAGAATTCTCGCTAATTCTAGGATACGCTAACTTTATAATATTTGCTTAGTCTATAACCTAGTCCGTAACTATATCCTACGGCTTTATTATTATAGTGCTTTATAGCTGCATTACTAGGACCTCTGCTTTGTTATAAAATTCTATAGTTTTAGAGAAAGATTCTTCTTTCTTTCTAAGCAAATTTTGTAATATAGGAATTATTTCCCCTATGCTATTCTAGATTCTCCTAGTCTTATAATCTAGACATCTTAATAACCTATTAGCGGGATTTGTCTTTCCTAGGCGGTATATAATTTTAAAGTTATACTATAATAGTGCCTCTGCCTATCTAGCTTGTCGACCACTTAATACCTTTATAGTTATAAAGTATTATAGGTTGTTATGGTCTATAAGGACTTTGATAAAATAATTACTTCCTATATAATAATGTCGCTAGTGATTTATTGCTGCAACTATTGTAAGTAGCTCCTAGTTATGCGTTATATAACGCTGTTTTATAGGGGTTATTTTCCTTAACTAAAAACGCCATGGAATGCCATTCTCCGTCCTTTAATTAAGATAAAATTGCCCCTAGGGCGAAGCCGAATGCATCCGTTTTAAAGTGTATACATAGCTCCCAGTAGAAGTATATTAGGATTAGCGCTAATATAAACAAATTTTTTAACTAGTCTATAGCCTGCTTAGCAGCTTCCCTAAATATAATGGGTCCTAGCTTCTTGCCATTCTTAGATCCCTTTAGCAGATCAGTAATTAGAAATACTACTTGCGTATAATAAATAATAAACGTTTAGTAGAAGTTCGCCATACCTAAAAAAACCTATACTTCTCTAAATATTATAGGGTAGGGCTATTCCCTAATAGCGTCCACTTAGCTTTTCTCTATTAACACTTTGTTAACACTAACAATAAAACCTAGAAAATTAATGCTAGTAGTATAAAACGTGCATTTTTTTAGGTTTATATAGAGCTTGTATTCCCGCAGTTTTTCTAGTACTATTTACACGTAGTGCGTATATGCTTTGTAGTTATTAGAGTAAACTATAATATTATTAAGGTAGACTATTGTCACAGTACGTGCAGAGGGTCAACGAGGTAACTGTGACTGTGTATCATTGACAAACGATGTCGTGTGAGGATCTATGTACAGGAGACGAGGCAGGTATATATACGTGTTGCTCAGGGGTCAGGTCCGTGCTCATGCATACGCGTAGCCATAACAACGCGTCAGGTCAGTGCCGTGACAACTATATATATTGTGTCTAATAGGCCTAATAATACCTTATTAATATAGGCCTAAAATATTGCCAATGCGTTAGTAAGCCTAAATGGCATTACTAGGTACTTAAAATAGCTATACCATATTTGGAACGCCGTTTTCTATTTATTGCCGGCTTTAATCTGAATTTAATAATATATATTTTTTAGATCTAATTTTGTAAATATCTTTGCGCTTAATAGTCTATTAATAAGCTCCCCTATTAAGGGTAGTAGGTAGTAATTCTTTATAGTAATCCTATTAAGCGCCTAATAGTTAATATAGAGACATAGGGTCCTATCCTTCTTAGGTATAAATATAATTAGTGCCCCTACTGGGCTTATAGAAGGCTATATCTATCCTTTCTAAAGATTGTCTACTATATATTAATATAATACCACCAGTTCGTTTTTTAATAGGTTATATAGTAGTCTAAAAGGAGGTTGCTTATCTTCTATTTCTATCTTATACTTAACCAATATAGAATTAGGTAAGGTTTGTGCAGCCTCTTTATTAGAAATATTCTTTAAGTCTATATATTTCTATAGAATCTCTAGTTCCTTAACTGCGTATAGCCGGACATCTAAAAATAAATACCCTATATCCCCATTCTTAGTATTAAGAGTGGCATATATAGTATATACCCACCCTTCTTCTTATATATAGTTTAAGAAAGTCTTTTAATCTTTAACTATAATGCGCGGTTAAGACTTCTGGTGTTAATATAAGGCTAAAGGCTAATTAATATCTAGATTAACTTGTTAAGGCTATAGGTATCCCAAAATAAGGTTATACCCCTCAATTTCTATAGTATAGAAGCGTATCTTCTATATGTCCTATAGACTATTACGGTCCTAGCTAGCCACGGAAAAAGTTTATTCCCTAGAGTACAGAATCTAGTAGCCTTTAATACTTTAAATAGTGCGCACCTATAAGCTATTAAGGTCCAAATCCAATTCCTTTACCAGTAATTAAGAAATAAATCCTATAGTTGCGCCGCTATCTATAAAACAGTCTCGTGTTACCTATTTATTATTAACTTAAATAGAGATGGGAATAACTATGCGGTAGCTTACTCCCTCCTTCTCTTGCTAGCCTAGTATAAGGGAGTAAAGATCTACTAGGCTCTCTCTTTTTCTAATTAAATATTCTCTTACTTCTTCTACCAGTAGAAGAACTTTATATAGCCCTTTTTGCCGCAGTTATAATAAACATATATCTCTTAGTTCTATTTATTTGGATTAGGTTTTTACCTATTATTATTCTAGGGCTAACTAGCGTTGCTCTAAGGCTGTAAAGCCTGCTCGCGCTATTCTTCCATAGAGTGGTTAGGTTAAAATCTGCCCCTATTATTAAAGCTAGGTCTAGTTCTACGCTCTTTATTATTGCCGTCTTATTCCTTTTACTTACCTAGATGGTCTCTTTTAGCATTTTTAATCTAAGTAGCTTTAGAGATAAGCTTTTCTTAAGAGGTAGGAATTCCGCCCTTCTCCTATATAGCCTGTTAAATCTTAGGTTATAACTTAGCAAGTAGCTAGTAAAGTTATATAGCGTCATCCCATAGGTCTATAGTAGGGTATATTGTCTTCTAGCTCTTCCAAGTAGTTTATAAACTGGACTACACTCTAGGCTTTTTACTGTTTAGCATTGTGGTATTACTAGTTATAATCCATCCCTTAATTAGTAGGGTCTTGGACCTAATTAACCAACCAGGACTTAAGTTCGCTAAATTTAAGGGGTGTAGTAAGTTTCTTCTTGTAGTGTGTCTATAAACTCTTAATAGTGCCACGTAAGAAGGTAGAAGCAATTAGTGTCTAATTATACTTATTAGAGTAACGTTTTAGATCTAGCCGAAACTTGGTTTTATATTAATGGATAAAATAATTGCAGTTCTGGAAACTATTACTATTGTACTTATTAGGTTCCTTTATGCGGAATTTAGGTTTATCTATTATTACAGCATAGTATAGCGTTGCCCCTTTAAGTCCGCTTTGTGTCTAGGGTATCTATACTTCTCCTAATTATTCTTACAATTGTTTTTAGTAGTCTTAATATGCTTATTTTAATTATATCTCTAACTCCTTTATTTTTTATAGGGTCTTGCATAGTAACCACTCTAGTAACTTCCTAGCAGTAATTGTTTCTAAAAGTCTTGGAAAGTTAGATAGACTAGCCGTGGCTTCTTAGTCTACTCCTTTATAAGTAAAGGGGATACGCTCCTCTAGGGAGACTCTGCCAGCCTCTTATGGTAAGGGCGTCATTTTAGGGGGTAAGGAGGTATAGCCCGTTATTGTCGATTAATAGCCGTACGTTCCTTCCGTAAAGGATTATAAGCGATTAGAATTATAAGAGGCCAGTCTAACCAGAATATATAATTATCTAATTAATAGTATAGAATAAGAGTTATAGATATGTAGAAGGTAAGTTAAAGGTAAAATAAGCTTGATATATTAAAGGATAAATGCTTTCTAACTTCTTCTATTTAGAGACTAATTACTAGTTCTTCTCTAGAGGAGAACTAGCTCCCTTTATAATTCTTTTAAGACACTAGTAAAACCCTTTGCCCCTTATCTATCTAACCATATCTTCTCTGGGACATTAGTAGGATATTAGTAAAACCTTTATCTGTCTTATTTAATATGTACCTTTTAGGAGCGCCTGTTACAATAATGTTCTTTATATGCTATATTTACTAGTAAACCTACTATCTAAAAGCCAACTTAAGGAAATAGGCGTCCTTTTTAATAATAAGACAATAGGATACGCACCTAAAGTTTAATAACTCTACCTAATTTAGTAGCATAACTATAACGAAGCCTTATGGGAAACACCACGGTAGACTCGCTAATAGGCTAAGTATGTAGGTAAATAAGAAGTTAATAATATAATAATAACTAGTGGAGTGGTTGCCTAATAGATTAACTCTAATTATATTTTAAGATTTACTATAAGAAAAGGAACTATCTAGGTAGGGACAGTCCTTTAAATACACATCTATACTCCTAAGAAAGTCGTTACTCTATCTACTCTATTTACTCTATTTGCTCTATTATAGATTATATTATATAACCTCGCTTACTATTCCTTATTATATAGCTCTACTAATTCCATCCTAGACCGTGCCCTTATTAACTAACTAGCTTCTTCTAACTCCTCTTTAAGTAGTTATAATATTATACTTAAAGCATCCATAATACCATCTCCCTTCTCTTTATTTTTGTCCTTAAAGATCTCTAATATCTTTAAGTTATTTACTAGAGGTATAATGTCCATCTAATTAATTTAGTTAATATCTTTACTTATTATACCTAAAGCTTCTTCTTCTTCTTCTATAGCTTATTAGTCTTATACCGTTGCTATAATATTATCTCTTAATAAGATAATACTATCTCTATATTCTTATTATGCGAAAGAGGGATTAGTTTATATTATATTGGCGAGCCTTTTATCTTAGTAACCCTCTTTATATTTAAAGTATACTAAAGCAAATATTTAATTATTCTGTGATATCCGCTTAGTTTCTAACGCTAAGTATACGCGTCCTATTACTCTTAATAGTCTTTAAGTACCTTTATTAATTGCCACTAGGGTTCTAGGTTTAATCTACTACTATAAAACTTAATAATAAGTTATTAATAGCGCTAGCTAAACTTCATTATTTTTATAACGCTAAGTAAGAGGCTACCGCTGCTTAATAACGTGCTCTTAATTCTTACCTTACTGCGTCTACTTAGTTAATCCGTCTTAAGAAGGTTTATAAGAAGGTTTATTTTAAAGCGTGGAAACTTATAGAATAAGGTCTATAAGAACTTAGTAATAAAAGAACGGATTCTCCTCTAATAGAGATGGAAACAGCTCTAAATACCTTAGTAGGTGTTCCTCTTAGGTCTCCCTTAAGTAACTCGTTCTTTAGTAATCCTTCTTTATTAATACTACCTAACCTATTTTCTTCTAATACTTTTATACCTTTCTTATGGCGTTTTTTAGGTTATTTAGTAGCTCCTAGGTAGTTTTATTATAGCCTATCTACTTAACTTTATACTATGTTTTATCGTTAATATCCTTATAACTAATAATCTTTAAAACCTCCTATTTATCTTCTTTCTGTCCTCTATATATATCTACCTTATAGACTAGTAGCTTAATATTCCTATATACTGGCTCTAGTATTATAATATACTATATAGGGTAGATCTTTATTTTTTCTAGTAAGTTAAGTCCGTACGTAACTTTTAAGATCTTTGCTTTAACTATAAATGGTCCTAGTCTAATGCAGTCCAATTTCTTACTTAGTCGTCAACTTTTGAAATTTTTATATAGTAGCCATACTTTATCTCCCTCCTTAAGATCTGGTCCCTTAGATCTCTTAGTATTATAGTACCTTTTTATTCTTTCTTATACTAGCTTAGCTATTTCCTTAAGGTATATATAAAGATTTATTAAGTTCTCTATTTTTTGCTTAGCTATACTACTAGTTTTCTTTACTTAATATAGCAATAACGATATTCTTAGCTTATATCCGTAATTCGCCTTAAAAGGTAATATATCTATCCCTTTTTATAGTGTTATATTATATATAAACTATATAACTAGTAAAAATAATACCTTAAATACTATTCTAACGTTTGGTTTAGTCTCTCTATTTAACCGTCTATCTATAGGTAATATACTATTAATATTACTATGCAAACCCTTTGTTTAGCTAAAAATACCTCCTAGAATACTGCTATAAATCTTAGATCTCTATCCGATATAATTTTTATTAGTACTCTATGTCTTATAAATACTTCTTTAATATAGATTCTAGCTATATCCTCTACTAAGATTTCTTCTATATATACTACAAAGTAGCCCTACTTAGTTAACTTATCTACTATTACTAGGATTATATTATAATTCTATCTAGTAATAGGGTCCTTTAACTTTAGTAACTTTATAATAAAGTCCTATAATATAACCTCCTATAATCTCTCTAGTATTTTAATAGGTTATAGCCCTCTATATAGCTTATGCCTTATTAGTTTATTCTTTTAGCAATCTAGATATTCCTTAGTAACTTTTCTTACTAGTCCCTAGATTTCTTAAATAATATACTCCTTTTAAAGTCTTAACACTAGGCCCATAGTTCCATTATGTCCTTAAGTTATTCCCTTATAGAATTCCTTTATAAATTCTTCTGCTATTAACTTTGGAATATATATAGCCTCTTAGTGCTTATACTTGTGACGGCTTGAACAAATGCCGCATGGCTTAAACAAATGCCTCTAAACCAAAGCTTAAACGAATGCAACGTGTGCTTAAACAAATGCTGTATTACGAAGATATCAAGGTAAGGAGCAAGAGAAGGTGGTGAGGCCACGTCTAAATACATAAGCCAAGCCCTAAGCGAACCCCTGACTAGGTGACGCGCCCTAGCGCCGTCATAATACCATTCTAAATCTGGATCTTTATTTAGTACTTCTTAGATCCTCTATTCCTATACACTCTCTAATATTTTATAGGTCTAGCTTTCTTCTCTAGTTGCTATAATCTTAGGGTAATTATATCTAATTAATCTATCCTCGTCCTTACGTAACATTACTCCTAATGGTTTTTTATTATTTTATAGCTCCGCCTTTCTACTAAGCGCGTCTACTCTTGCATTTTTAGTACCCTTAATATGCTGAATTTTAAAGTAATATTCCGTAAGCATCTCCGCCTATCTAACTTATTTATAGTTAAGTTCTTTTGTTGTTAGGAATCCCATTAGGTTCTTATAGTCCATTTTAACTATAAATGGTTTCTCTATACCTTTAAGAATGCTCTCCATTTCTTAAGTACTACTACTATACCTAGTAACTCCTTATTATAGATATTATAGTTTAGTTCTGGTGGTGTTATCTTCCAACTATAGTGTCACGGAACCCTACCGCAGGGGCCTCTATAGGAGAGCCCCATGCTTTCGTATACACCTCGCGTATAGCTTACGTCAGCTACGCGTAGGTATATCACCTCCTTGTGCCCTTGACCCTTACAATCGATCGCGTAACGTCTTATAGACTCCTTAAATACATATGCTCTATAGCTACTGCCCGCGCCCTATGACATTATATTGCGCCTTTTTACCGCTAACGCTTAGCCCACAACCAATTCTACGTCTTTGTAATACTGTAGGCGCTACTAGAAGTAGCGTATCTATAAGTTACCTCACTTTATACTTCTAAGAAACCCATAATAGTAAGATAATATTCCTTATTAGCCACTATATTAAACCTAAAGAACAATCTAATACCTATACTTAATCTACAACGCCAATCAATCCCAGGAGAATTTAATTTATTAGCCCTAGCCTTAACCCCTAAAGAGATGGACACTAATAATATCTTATCTTTTATTAACTATATAACTATAGATAAGTAAGCAGAAGGACTACTACCTATTAAAATTGAAATATAAGACGCCGAGATGTTTATAAAAATGGTAGTATAAGAACCTAATAAATACTACCGCCTTTTATAGAACTACTACCTAAAGCTTATACAAGCTAAGATGCGTACCGCCTAAGACCGCGATATTATCTAAGACCTATAAGCTTGTAAGACACTCGCCAATAATACACATTAAGAGACTGAAGATGACCTCTATGTATCTAAATACGATATCTAACAGTTAAAGAAAGCTAAGATTATACTTATTGCTGTAGTCACTAAAAAAGAAGGTATAATTAAATATCTATAATTCTAGCTTAATGAGTATATTTATAATAACGCTAGATATCTCTTTACCGTATATAACGCTACCTAAGCCTCTACGCCCCTAGCAATCTTACCTACCTAATGCTTAATAGAGGGTTAATACTAAAGCAGTAATAACAAAAGCTATAATAATCGAACCTAAGCTGCTACCGTAGGGTCTAATATATGTTACCTTAATCCCCTAGTCTTCTAGGGGGACCGTAAGGAATATAGCCACTAGAAGATACAAATCCGCGAGAAACTAACTTAGAGCGCCTACCTTTTTCCTACGGAAGATGCTAAGATTGGCTATATTATTAGGCGAATAAAGGGTACACTGTTTAATAGACTCTTTACCTAGTAGGAGACTAATAGCCCCTAAACGTGGCAGTCCTATTAAGAAGTCCTTAATAATCTTAACCTAATATACCGCGACTATGACCTATTAGCCACTAACTAAGCCAAACTATATGCTCTAAAGATAAGCCCTACTAAATTATTTAACGAGTTCTATATTAAATTCTAGGAATACACCAAAGCCCTCGCCTAAGACGATACTAAATACTAAGAAGATCTCCTTAAAAAAGTTACTTATTACCTTAGTCACGTAGCCGCTAGCCATAACTATAATAATGTTTATAACATAGTAGCAGCCCTATAGAAGATTAAACAATAACTAAATTAGATTGTTACTGCTAACTTTTACCTAAAGACCTTCTTATAGAAGCCCCTAGACCCACTAAATCTATATATACTAAGCCACTAACGCCTACTACCTTAAATACCACTAAAGCTAATCTTAACCTCTCTATACTAACCTTTCCGTGAAAACTCCTAGATAGAGAACGCAAGCTACTCCAAAAACTAGGATGCTGCTATAGATGCTATTAAGAAGGCTATTATCGCAATAACCTAAACTGCCTAATAGCTAGGTTTAGTAGCTGTCGCCTAATGCCTAACCTAGTACCCCAAATACTAAATACGTTACTATATACCACTACCGTATAAAATAAAGATGTAGTAATAGTGGTAGGGTTAAATACGGAAGCGGAAAACGCTAAGTCCTAGCCTTAAGTTGCGGGTTAGGACGCCCTAATAATAAAGGGATCTATATATTGGCCTACTTAATAGATAACTTAGTAAAGATAAATAGATAGAAATAGATAGTTTTACCTATAATAGGAATTACTGCCAAAAAATAATATAAAAGCCGTTCTATAATTAATTGCGGAGCTACTAATAAATTTATAGATACTTAATTTGTGTATACTTATAACCTACCCACTTTACCCCTTACTAAAGCCCGCGCCCTATAACTTGCTAATGGTAGTTATACTGTATAGAAGATTACCTATATAGTATAACTCTACCTAGATATAAACGGGCACTAGGAAGAGCTCTAGGCCTATATTATACCACTTACTAACTACCCTATTATCCTCGGAATAAACTAGCTTAAACAATACAACCCCGCCATTAATTAGAAAAATAGAGAAGTAATCTTTAACTCTAAATACTGCAGAGAGACTTACCTAGGGTATGGCCTAGCCACCTCTATTTACTCCCTAGGATATTAACCTAAGGAACCCCTTATTACCCTACCTATAACCAACTGCCACTATGTAAGTGCCATAGCCTTCTACCACATAGCACGTAAAAAAGGCTAGACTATTACTATAGCTTTCTAATTATAACTATATAAGCTTAATAAAGAATAGGACTATATCCTCTATAGTAATAGGATAGATATAGTTAACCTTTTAGAAAATAATGCCCCCGTGGAACTCTACGGACTTTTACCTTTAGACTTTAAGAAATTTATAAAGCTTAAAAAAGGATTTACTAACGAGGAACTCCGTAAGCTCCTCTCTAAGAGGTACTATAACTTTATTAATATATACTTATAAAAGGGCGTAGATATACTCCCCCTATATTAACCTAATAACTATACTATTAATATTAAATAAGGAAAAACGCTACCCTATAAGAAACCCTACTTAATATTAAAAGACGAACTTCTAGTTATTAAAAAATATATTAACGAGCACCTTAATAAAGAATTTATTCGTCCTAGCATATTCCTAACAGCTGCCCCTATTCTCCTTATTAAGAAGCTAAAAGGAGGTATCTAATTCTACATTAACTATAGAGGACTTAACGCTATTATAATTAAGAACCGATACCCTATATTGTTTATACGTAAGACTCTTAAGCGGCTTGGCTAAGCCAAAATCTATACTAAGCTTAATATTATCACCGCCTTTAACCGCCTCTAAATACAGAAGGGTAACGAATAGAAAACCGCATTCGCATCGCGCTTTAGCCAATTTAAATATACTATTATGCCCTTTGGCGTATATAACGGCCAAGGCAGCTTCTAAAGCTATATTAACAACGCCTTATAGGACTACCTTAACGACTTCTACTCCGCGTACCTAGATAATATACTTATTTATAATAATAACCCTTTTAAGCATATTAAGCACGTTTAAAAGGTCCTATAGCGCCTTAGGGACATAGGACTCTATATTAATTTAAAAAAGTATAAATTCTTAGTTATAGAAGTAAAATACCTTAGACTAATTGTTACTATTAAGGGTGTCTATATAGACCCTAAGAAGGTACGTATAATTACTAAATAGCAAACCCCTAACTATATTAAAGACATATAAGCTTTCCTTAGTTTCGCCAACTTCTATTAAAAATTTATGTACAACTTCTTAGGTGTTGTAGCACTACTTAGAGCAATAATATAAATAAAGGGCCTTTCCGTAAAAGGAAGAAAAACATATCCATATTTTATCTAGACGCTTAAATATAAGAAGGCGTTCTAAGACCTTAAAGATGCTTTTACTAAAGCACCTATCCTAGCTTATTTTATACTAGGACGACAACTTTATCTTAAAACTAACTCCTTAGACTATATTAACGCAGGCATCCTCTTCTAAATAGGCAATAATAGTCTCCTTTACCCAGTCGCATTCTACTTATCTAAGCTTACACTATAAAAATATAACTACAAGATCTATAATAAGGAACTCCTTATAATTATATAAGCGTTTAAAGAATTTTAACCAGAGCTTTCCTTAGCAGAACCTAACCAGCCAACTAAAGTCCTTATAGACTATCGCAACCTTAAGTACTTTATGACTACAAAATAGCTAAACCAATACTAAGTACGCTAGAACGAGTTCCTCTCTAGTTTTAACTTTAAAATTATATATAGACTAGAAGTATAAGGTACTAAGCCTAATAGCCTAATAAACCGCTTATAAGACCTTCCTTAGTCTAAAGATAATCCCTATAACCAGTTCTAATAATAGACGATCCTAAAAGCACGGAATTTGGCCCTAGGTATGCTACCTATAATAAAGCCAACTGTACCTCAGCTCTACACTATAGAACTAAAATTACCTTCTAAAATTAACGAGCTTATTACTATAGTATATAACACCTCTATTAACCTATTACTGTATTAACTTATTACCGCAAAGACTGCTAGCGCCTATATGCTATTAACTAACCTCTAAAGCTTAGGCTAGATTAATATAGTAGCCTTAGAAGTAAAAAAGAATAGGCTCTATTATAGAGGCCGTCTATTTATCTCTAATTTAGAAAACCTATAACGGCAACTAATCTAAATGGCCTATAACCTCTGATTAAGCGGCTACCTAGGCAAAGGAGGAACCTATAAGCTTCTTAGCTAATACTACTTCTGGCTTAAAATAATAAACTTAGTTAAACACTTTATAGGCGCCTACTATAGTTATAAGCGCGCTAAGGCCTTTAATATAAAGTACTAAGGACTACTATACCCTCTACCAGTACCTATATAACAATAGGTAGATATCGCTATAGATTTTATTGTTAACCTACTACCCTATAAACGACACGGCCGTACCTACAAGAACATCCTTATAATAATATGCCAACTTATAAAAGAGCGCCACTACGTCTTAACTGAAGGCATAGCTATTAGCGACGTCACTAATACCTTTCTCCGCAAAATCTACTAATTATATAGGTTAGCTCTAATATATAGAGACAAATCTACTAACGCCTTGGCATCTCTATTAAGATATCTACATCCTTCTACTATAAAACTGCTAGGCAACTAGAAAACGCTAATACTAGTATAAAAGCGTACCTATAACAGGTAGTCGCCTATAGTTAAGATAACTGGGTGGATTACCTTCGACTAGGTAAATTTACAGCAAATAACTATATCTTAACTACTATAGGACTTACCCCGTTCTTCATAAATAAGGGATATTACCCCTAATCTAGTATAGAACCACTAGAACCTATTAATAAGAAACCGCCATATAGAAAACGCCTTAAGATGCTACTTGCTGACTAGTATGCAGACCGTATAAAAAATCTACTTAACTACTATAAGAGAAAAATGGCCTAGGCTTAAGCAAAGCAGGCCTACTTTACTAACCATTATAAAACGCCACCATTGGAGATGCGTGTTAGCGACTAGGTATAGCTAGATATACGTAATATCTCTATATAGAGGCCTATAAAGTCACTTAATTATAAGAACCTTAGCCCCTATTTAATTAAATAAGTCATTAATAGGGGAGCCGTATATAAGCTAGAGCTCCTGCCCGCCCTAGCCACCCATAGGATATAGCCTATATTTCTGTCAAGGCGCGAAAAGGCTTTAAGGAAGATTTAAAGGAACAATATAAATTCTATCTAAATCTAAGGGTATATAGCTCTTGCAGAGAACAAGACGTTGCGTAAAGAAGAGAAAGGAGCATAGGAAGCTTGTAACTAAATATTTAAGGGTCTTAGCAGCAGACGTATAGGCATAAGCGCACGCGGGTTTTAACAGGTTTCGACTAAATTCCATTACATTAGTGGAATTTGGTGGAATTTGATCAAGTTGGCGGAATTTGGCGGAATTTAATTAAAGCGTCGGAATTTATCTATTAAGTATTTCACTAAGACATTCCTACTATAACTGGGCTAGTCCCATTATAATACACCCCTCCCCTTTAGCCAAAGGTCCAAAACAATTTAATTTAGTTAAGAATTTATAACTTATCGCATTATAAGCGTTATAATATATTTTAAGTTCTTTTCAATTTCAAGTTTCCTACTATTATATTTCATGTCCTTATGTCAGGTAGTAGTTATTTACCTTTATATTATATTTATCTAGCCAAAGTAGGCTATAAAGGATGGCCCTTATAGAATTCTTTTACTAAGGAAGGCGCGTTAGCCTTAATCTAGTTATAGGTTTCCCAGGTTTATATTTTATATCCTTCCCACTTAACAAGAAGTTTAAATTATTTAGATTGTGCTTTCCATTATATATTATTAATTAAGTTAATAAAGTAAGAACTATTACCATTATTAATAATTATAGGAGGTAGCGGCGGAATTTCGCGAGTTATAGGATTATCTTTTAAAGGTTGCAATAAGCTTATATAAAACATTAGGTGTATTTTTATTTTAGTTAGTAGTTTAAGCTTATAGGTATACGGGCTTAGTTTCTTTTTAATTTGGTACAGGCCTATAAACTTTTAATTAAGTTTCTTCGAGGGCCGTCAAGTCCGCAAGTTTTATATATTTAGGTAAACTATATTACCTTCCTTAAAGTCCCATGCAGGAGCTTATTTTTTATTTATATGCCATTCTTATACTATTTAAGCGTACGTTAATTTACTTTATAGTAGTTCCGTTAACTGCTTTATTTAATTAGTAAAGTTATATATATTAATTAACTAGATCCGTTTAATTATGGGTCCTATTATATTAATTTTAAATTATAGTTCAAATCCAAGTTAAGGGTCTTATCCGTAGGTCGCGTAAAACAGCATTACGCCCGTTAATATATTTATTATATTATTTGCAGTAAACTTAGCTAAAGGCAGCTATTTTTCCTAGTCATCTTACAGGTAGGAGCAGTATATTTATAAGTATTGTTCTATAATTATGTTTATAATTTTAGTTTAACTATCTATTTCTAAATAAAATACAGTTAAAAGTTATGTTTAAATACTTAATTATTTGTATAGAGCTTACTAAAAGTCTAAAACGAACTAGCTTCTATAGTCGGATATTATTAAGTTAAAAAGTCCATATAACTTAAAGACATATTTAATAAAACATTTAGCTACTAATATTGTATTAATTAAGTCCATAGGAATTATATATCGCATTTTTATAAGGCGGTTAATAACTACTATAACATTTATAAACCTATTACTATTAGGCAAGTTAACTATAAATTTAATTAAGATGTCGCGCCATCTTTATATTAGAATTGGTAGCAGTTAAAGTACTCCTTACTTCTTTATATAAGAGGTCTTTCTACATATATATATCCTGCATACTTAAACGTATTTTTATATATAGTTATACATTATAGGCTAGTAATATACTCGTTAAATAATCTTATAAGTCTTTACATGGCTAGGATATCCTACTATAGGGGAGTTGTATACAAATTTAAGTATCTTAAATTATAAGGGTTTGGAATCCGGAACTACTATCTTTTATTAATAGTATAATTAATTATTTTAAATTTCGTATTTAGCGAGTATAATATCCTTATACTATTATTTTCTAGTTTAAATCGCTTTTATTATATCTATTATTCTTATATTATTCTTATATTTATATTCTATTAGCTTATTAATTTCTATTTCTTATTTATTAATTTCCAATTTATTTCTATTAAGTTTTATATTTAGGAATATAGGATATAGTTTTTCAAAATATTTAGGGGGCAGTAAGATCTATAATTAATTTATAATCTATTTATCTAAAGCATTTACAAATAGGTCCTATAATTATTATATTAATGCATTAGGCTTCTAATTAAGTTTGCCCGGTTAGTATATAATCTTAAAGTTAAATTATAAGAGGTATTTGGCCTAATAAATTTAGCGCTATATTAATTGTTTTATAGTTATAAAGTACTGCAGGTTCTTATAGTCCGTTAATATATATTATTATTAATCTTACACCGATTTAGCTCTGTGGCCATGCGGTACTCCTATTTTATATAATGGGAAAACCCGATACGGGACAAAAAAACCCCTCCTTGGCCTGTTATACACTCTCTGCTGTCTACTTCGCAGCCTATAAGTATTGAAAAGGCGTCTGCAGACGCCTACTCCTTCTATTTGGCAAGCCTCTTACCTAGCTAGCCTACTTACTCCCCTTTCTTTCTCTTCCTCCTCTCGCAGGAGCTCCTCCATATAGTGGAACTACGGTAGGACCCGCAGTTATAGGAACTATCTTGCGAGCCGTTTCGCTCCCTTAGCCGTACTAGCTAGTTTTTTAACCTCTAGGTAGCCTACCGCTAGCCCTTACCTCTGCTCTGCAAACCGGGGGCAGTAGGCTATAATATATAACGCCGTCTCTTCGGCTTGGCCGCACTGGTATATAGGGGAGGGAAAGTCTGGTACCCTAGCCTTATTTAGGAAGGCTGCTAGCCCTATCCGTCCTGTCCGTATCTGCGTTAAAACTGAGCTTTCTGCTTTCTTAAGCTCCTTATATATCTTTAGCGGTTTTTCTAACGGTGGCCCTACCCCTATAAGTCCCTATTTCGGCTAATTAGCTCCCTATCTTCTCTTCTAGCTTACTAGAAGCGGCATCTCTGTCCTTTATTTTTACTGCCTCCACTTCTCTACCTACTGGGTCCGTTTCTCTCCCTCTATATATATATTTCCGTTTTGGTTTTAACCCCGTCTTTATCTTTATCTTTAGGCTAGTTTCCCCTATATCTATACGCAAGCCTCCGTAACTAACTTTTCTTTATGCCTAAACCTAAAGTTTGCAAGTCTTTTATTTAGGTAGAGATCTAGTAGGGGTATAGAGGTTTCAGTTTCAAGAACTAAGGTAGAAGTTGCCTTATATACCCCTACTATTGCTTTTAGGCACTTATTTTAAATCTTAGCTAGCTTTATAGCTGGGCCCATAGGTTTAGTGCTTTTAGGACCTTTAATTAGGGTAGGCGTGTGCCAGATTACTGCTCCGTAGGCAATAACAGGCTAGATTACGGCGTTATAGATCTACCTTGCCTATACAAAGGTAGCTCCCTATGTTGAGGCTATTATCCGCAGTAGGGCGTTTATATGCGTTTTTATCTTCTTTTGTATCTCCTTTATATATGCCCCCCAGTTTAGCTGTGGGTTAAGCTAGACACCTAAAATGCGCATTAAGGCCTTAGGCTTAGTCTCTACCCCTAATAGGGGGAGAGGGGCCTATATATTAAACTGCTTTAGGTTCCGGGATAGATGTATAAGCTTATACTTCTCTAGGGCGAAGCTAGCGCCATAGCGGCGCGCCCAGTTAAGGCAGCGGTTGTGGCCACGCATTAGGATCTGGCAGTTTTCCTCCATAGACGGACCGTATGTAAGTAAGTTAGTGTTATCTACAAATGTATTAGCGCTTAGTCTCTCCTACAGGTTATTACAGAGGTCTAGTAGCTCTGCTATATAGAAGAGAAACAGGATAGGTAAGAGGGGAGACCCCTACAGGATGCCTGTGGATATTAGGAACTCCTCTATTTCCCAATTTAAGAGTACTAGCGTTGTAGATCTGTCCGTTATAAAGGTTTCTACCTAGGCAGCTAGCTTCTCTGGGATCCCCTTTACCCGTAGTATATACTATAGGCGCTTTCGTACTACCCTATTAAAGGCTCCAGTAATATTAAGGGAGAGTAGTAACGCTATATTGCCTTTTGTCTGCCAAACTGTCTGTACTTGGTTGACTAAGAGGTCTAGGGCTGTCTCTATTGATTACTTCTCCCGGGCTCCTATCTAGTAGGCTGGTAGCATATTATGCTCTTCCGCTATACAACGTATCTGTTCTGCCGTAACTGCTTCTATAACTTTACCTACTGTACTTAGTAGGGCTATAGGTCTCCAGGCGTTCAGTAGTAAGTAGTTATCTTTTCCTTGCTTCCTAATAGCGACCGTACGGGCTTAGCGGAATTTTTTTGGCTAGTACGCCTTCTCCCAATAGGCCTTTGTTAGGGCCGCCATTACTTTAGCAAACGGCTGTCCTAACGCCTTAAGGAAGGCGTTTGGGATACCATCGGCCCCAGGGGCGCTATGTAGGAGGCGGTCTCTTATTACCCTCTATATATTATCCTTATTAATATACAGGAGCTGTTCTGCGGGCAGGGGGTACTGGTACCCCTCTATATCGCTTATATCGGCTTCGGGTTCTTAGGGGAAAAACCTTTCCTAGAGTAAGTTGGCCTTCCCTTATATTGTATCTGCTACCTAAATTGTTTCTTTATTTCTTACTTTCCGTAGCGACGGGATTACAGGTGGTTTGGGTAGTAGGTAGCTACACTCTCTTACCCAACGGACTAGCTTCTAAATGCCATTTGGCTTAGTCACGGCCTTATAGATACTTTGTTAAAACTGCGCTGTTTTTACTCTCTAGATTACATTCTTCTTGCGTAGGTTAATTATCTGTAGCTCTTCCGTTAAGACCCCCTGCCGCCTTGCTACCCTAGCTGCCTATACCTTCTCCTCTACGTCCTGCGTCTACTAGGGGTAGGAGTAGCCTACCGTGTCCTTAGCTGCCGGTACTGTTCTCTTAACTAGGCCCTCTAGGAACTCTAGAAGGTTAGTTATATAGTCTTTAATTTTCTTAGCCGTGGTAAGGGCGCCTAGTTACGGGAGGTGCTCTGCGCCTGCTGCAACCCCGTCTTGATCCATCTTTTTCCAGTTACGGCGCTGCTGCCGTTGCTGCTGGCTTTGCGGAGGCAACTCTAGGGCAAGAAGTGTTGTGATTGGATAGTGGTCTAAGCCGCTTTCAAGCCGGTTGTCTTTTTTGCAGCTTATAAGGTGCCGTGCCATATTTGCTGATCCAAATGCTAGGTTAATTATACTTACGGCCCCTCTAGCCTCCCATGTTTCTACCCCTAGTGGGGTAAGAAGCTGTAGGTATACTTTACAGGTAACGCGGATAAGGTTATCCGCCATATTATATTACTTAAGGCACTGCGGTCCACCCCAGATAGGGTAGTATAGGTTAAAGTCTCCTACAACTATATGCTCTCCTGGCTCGTTAAGTAGCTGTGAAAGGTAGTAGATAGGCAACTCCTGATTTACTATTCTAAGTCCTCCCAGGCCGGCCGAGTAGACGTTATAGATGTGCACTATATAGTTTCCGGTTTATAGTGTAAGGGAGGCTATATCTGGGTAAGGGTACTAGACCGACTACTTTAATATTAGGATTCGCCTACTTACTAAGAAGCACGCGCGGCTTCTAAAGCACCTTAGGTAGGCTGGCCAGTAACCACAGCTACTTAGGCAGTATATTGCGTTTACTTATTAGTTCTGCTACGGTTCTTATATTACTAGAATTTTGTACCCCTACCGCGTTGCTTCTGCAATAAATAGCATTATTACCTTATCTTTGCTTTTCTGCACGTTATACTGTACAACTTAGAGTGTATTTATAGTTCTTCGTTATTCTATATAAGGTATACTATAATGTCCTAATTATTCTGGGCGGCCCGCGGCCTATTCGGCGGTCTGCCTATTGGATTTCTTAAACCCCTTACGGAGACGCTGCGGCCGCGCTTCCCAGTAACTACACTAGTAGGCCTAACCTGCCCTACCTAGATTCCTTCTATGCGTAACTGCTCCTCTAGTCCCTACATGCTTGGGATTAAAACCAACCCATAGGAGCTTATTAGGGCGTTGCTCTGTGTGGTGCTGCTAAGTGTACTACTAGGGGTACCGCCGGCGCGGTTAAGTGGTGGGTAGGAGGATATACTGCTTATAGAGCTTGCGTACCGTTTTGGTCTTATTGTATACGCTAGGCGGGCCCTGTCTACCTACTCGCTCCGTACTTTATATCTGCTTAACCAAGCCGGGTGGCTTAGGTTACAGTTCACGCATTAATATTTTATAGGGTTGTTACGGAAGCCGTAGGATTTATTATTGTATCCTAGCGCCGCGCAAAGTCCGCATTTCTTTTAGCTGCTGCAGAATCGGGCTATATGGCCATACTTTTAATAGTTATAGCACTGAGTAACCCGGTAGTCCCCGTAATAAAGTTCGCAATCCTTTAGCTTACTCTAAAAAAGGAGCCCTTTGTCTATAAGCGTGTTCGCTTATTTAGGGGTCGCTACGTTAATAATAAAGTATGTAGTTGTTTTCCCTAGCCGCAAGGGCTTCTTCGGCCACTGTATACGGAGGATTTTAATTTTGTTGCTAAGATATCTGTTCTGCCCTAGTATCTAGCGGATTGCTTCGTCCTGTTTACTATAGTTTACTAATGTAATTCTTATCCCATAGACCATAACAGGGAACTTCCTGTGGTTTACTTCTGCCGTTAGACTAATAGCGGAGAGCCATCTGTTATCCCGCTCTAGTTATTCCTTTGTCTGGGCAGTATCCGCTATTATTATAATGTCTCCGCTTGGCAGCTTCCTCCCTGCTAATACCTTACCTGTAATCTCTGGGCTCCTACTCTTGTTAATCTCTTCTACGATCTAGCTAATCGGGCGGTCGCGGTCCTGTAGGGACGCGCCTGGGTTTCGTATAACGAGTTCGCGGGTTAGACGCGTGGGGACTTCGCGGACCGGCTATGGGCCTGTCTAGGGAGGGAGGCCTGCCTGTAAAGCTGCGGCATAGGTCGTCGGCGCCAGAGGCTTTGCTGGCTGGTTTTGTTTTTTCCGTTAATATATATATTAGGAATAACAATCCTTTAAGCTTAGGACGCCATTATTTAAAGCATTTAACAATTATAAGTAGTTCCTTATTATATATCTTATAGTTTAATTTTATAGGGGCAAGTTTTTAGAAGAGAAAGGCTACTAGATATAGCTTGCTATTTTTATTATATTGCGATAATACTTCCCCTAGTATATAATCTAACAAGTCCGTTTTAATAATATATTTAAGGTTAGGGTTAAAGTAGGTAAGAATTAGAGCAGTTATAAAGTAATATTTTAAGTAATTAAAAGCTCATTTACATCTAGCAGTCTATTTAAATTTTATGTTTTTCCTTATTAGGTTTACTAATGGCTAAGCAGTTTTTAAGAAGTAGTTAATAAATTATTAATAGAAATTTATAAATCCTAGAAATCCTTAAATGTCTTATATATTACTAGGGCTTTCCCAGTTTATAATTATAGTAACTTTCTTAGGGTCTATTTTAATTCCATTATAGGATATAATTAAGCCTAAGTATATAACCTCTAATGCGTAAAACTTGTATTTCTTAATATTATATTATAAGCCTGTATCTTATAAGCGTTTAAGGACCATTCTAATATATTTCTAATATTTAGAAAGTAAGGACGAGTAAATTAAGATATTATTAATATACATAGTAATAAATATATTAAGGAATTTACAAAGTATATTATTAATGTATTACTAAAACGTACTAGGACCGTTTTTTATACTAAATAGCATTACTAGGTATTTAAAGAGTCCCCATTATGTACAAAAAGCTATATACTTCTTATCTCCTTTATATATACGGATTTTATTAAAGGTAGTAACTATATTAAGCTTTATAAAGTACTATACCTTTACTAAATAGTTAAGCGTTTCTTAAATTAGGGGAATTAGATATTAGTTTTAAATCGTAATTATATTTAGAGCTTAATAATTAATATAGAATCTTAAGCCTCCTCCTAGCTTTTTAATAAATAATATAGCTAAGGTAAATGGAGATTAACTAGGGCGAATAAATCCTTTTTCTAAATGCTTATTAAGGTATTATCGTATTATAAGCAGTTCTTTTTATAATATACTATATAGCGGACTAAACCTTAGTATTATGCTAGGCTCAAGTTCTATCTTAAAATCGTGCTTATCTTAGTATGGGGCTAGTTAGTCTATAAATTGTTTTTTAAACTTATTAATTAGGTTATAGTACTCTTTAGGTATAAGAGGTTAAGGATTAGGATATTATTTTGGGTTTAGTACTTTCTTAATGTCTTCTATAGTTATAGTAAAGATTTTATAATTTTATCTTTTTACTAACAAGATAAAAGGCGCGGCTTATATTATATAAATTTTAAAAGATTTTAATAAAACATCTTTACATTCTTTATTATAATTGGCAGTCGTAAATTTATTATATTAGCTTAAGGTTTGTGGTAAGAACAATTTATATTATGTTAAATTTAAATAGTTATATGCATGTTTATAGGGTAAATAGTTTTTTAAGTAATAACTTTGGTAGTAGGTTATACGGAACTTTAGTATTTCTTTAACCCAGCTAATTAAAGGGTTGTATTGTTTTAGCCATCCGTATCTAAGTATAACTTTATATTACTTTAAGGGTGTTATAAATAGGGAGATATATTTAAGGTATTTACCTATCCATATTTTTACTAGGGCGTAGTACGTTATTTCGCCATATATTAAGGGTTTGCCATTAAAGCCTTATAGGCCTTAAGGCTTATTAAGTTTCTTTAAATTTAGGCGTTAAGTTTTTGCATAGTTTATATTAATAAAGCCTATACTAGTAGCTCCACTATCTATTAGGATTTATACCTTCTTCTATTTTCTAAGTATTTAAATTTCACTAAGTATATTAAGGGAGTTATGCTATATATTAGCGCTAGAAGAGCCTAAACACTTATACTCTTCCACTTTTTATTCTAAGGCGCGACTTGGCCTTAGGATAATTTATTTTCCAAGTTAACTAAAGGTGAGATACTTTATAGCGACCGAATATAATTTATGGAGTAAGTACGATTTAAGGACTAGAAGGAACTACAGCGGACTTTTTTTAAAAGGGTGGGTTTAATAATTCCTTTAAATATGCCCTTTTTTACCACATCTAAAGCATTTTCCATTTATAGCTTAAGTTCTTTATTTATTGGTTCCTAAGGGTATATAGGATTAAGCGGCATTAAGGTCTATAGGGTTATATATAGGGCTTTTGGGTTTTAGAGATGGATCGCGCTTTAGGGTATATATTGGTTTCGTAAAGTTCTAAACGCAAGGTATAATTAACTTTAGAGAATAAGTCTATTTGTTATATCAAAGGTTCTTATTAATTTGTTAACATATTATAATAAATTTGGATAGGTTTTTTAGTAGTTCTCTACCTACTAATTAGGCTCTAATTTTATCTAAAATAGCTTATTAAAGGGCAGCAACTTTAGTAGCTTTATTTTAATCTAGTTTGCTAATAAGGCCTAAAAATTCCAAAAAGAAACTGGTAAAGTCTTAGTTCCATTATTATAGGTTTTTAAGTTTAGTAATAGCTATATATTTACGGCTTGTATTATTATATATTTGTTTTAGCAGAGAGATAAAGATTTTAAAATTAATAAAGGTGCTATTATGGAAGAATAGATCTATAGTACGTGTAGTATTTTTACTTAAATAAGACATTCTATAGCTAACCTTGCTAGCTTTAGTAGGGTATTAGTTATAGTTTATTAAAAGTTTAAGACAGAGCTTGGTTATAAAGGGACGTAGGTTATTTTAATTTCTATTAAATATTAGAGGATTTGGGAGCTTTTTAGATCTTATAGTAGGTATTAAATTTATTACAGATACGGGTTAAGTTACCATTATTAGTTTAGAGTTTACGTTTAAGGGGCCAGGCTTAGATATAGTTATATCAATTTTATTTATAAGCGGTGTTAGGGTTTCTAATATAAGTGCTTTAACATTACGGAGTTCTTCGCGGAGTGCTTCTATTAATTATTAATGCTAGGCTTTTAGTACAGCCCGCTGCTAAGCTAAGGCATCCATAAAGAACTAATGTATTATGGTTAACTATTCCCTAACTAGGGATATAATACTTATGGTTATTAAAGGGGATTCGGGTTTATTTGCTATTTTAATAGTAGTTATTTTAACGCAATGTAGTATAAGGGCGCGAAGAGGCTTTAAGGAAGATTTAAAGGAATAATATGAATTCTATCTAAATCTAAGGGTATATAGCTTTTATAGAGAATAAGATATTATATAAAGAAGAGAAAGGAGCATAGGAAGCTTGTAACTAAATATTTAAGAGTTTTAGCAGTAGACGTATGGGCATAAGCGCACGCGGGTTTTAATATGTTTTGACCAATTTCCATTACGTTAGTGGAATTTAGTGGAATTTGATTAAATTAATGGAATTTGGCGGAGTTTAATTAAAGCGTTGGAATTTATCTGTTGAGTGTTTTACTGAGACATTCCTACTATAACTGGGCTAGTCCCGTTACAATTTTACCTATAACTACTATATCTTTACTAGCCTAACCCCTTACTAGGATAGATATAGCCTAAACCCCTACTAGTACTAATCTAAGATAAGAATAAAGACGAGAACTATAAGGAGTGGACTGTTAAACAAATTATTAACTTTAAATACTCTAGCAAAGGTAGAGGATGGCGGCTCTACTACAGAGCTATCTATACAGGATTTAATATAGATTAGCCAAAATAGCAACTATAGGAAGACTTTAAAAATATAAAGGATCTAATTAGCGACTTTTACTACGCGAACCTATAGAAACTGGGCCTAAATAGAGATTTTATACCTAATCCTCTATAGGAGCCCTCCTAAAGTTAAACCGTTATATATTACCACGTAAGGGCAAATTACCGTTAGATTGCCGTAAGTTGCCATTATATAATAGTAAAATATGATTATATAACCAGAATATTGTTAAGATGTCTAGGAACTTTAACCGGCGGTTAAAGTTATCTAATTAGTTAGATTTTTAGGTGCCAAGCCTTATTATATAACGTTATTTTAAGCCTTTAGCGATACCCCCTTTTTTCTTCTCTATACCTTAAGCGTCCCTTTTATATATCTTATGGAACCCGACCACAGGGGCCTTTATAGGAGAGCCCCATGCTCTTGCGTACACCTTGCGTATAGCTTACGTTAGCTACGCGTAGGTATATCACCTCCTTACGCCCTCAACCCTTACTATCGATTGCGCAACGTCTTGTAGACTCCTTAAATACATACGTTCTATAGCCATTGCCCCCGCCCTATAACATTACGTTGCGCCTTTTTTATTACTGACGCTTAGCCTACAACCAATTCTATATCTCTATAATATTACAGACGCTGCTAAAAGTAGCGTGTCTCCTACTTTATACTTCTAAAGAACCAATAATAGTAAGACGAAATTCCTTACTAGCCACGATGTTAAACTTAAAGAATAATCTAATACCTATATTAAACCCACAACGCCAATTAATCCTAGGAGGATTTAATTTACTAGCCCTAGCCTTAACCCCTAAAGGGAAGCCTAGTGGCTTAAAAAACTATAACAACCTTAGTAAGGTGGATATTGACAATATCTTATCTTTTATTAGCTATATAACTACGGATAAATAAGCTAAAGGGCTACTAACCATTAAGATTAAGATATGAGACGCTAAGATTTTTATAAAAATGGTAGTATAAGAACCTAATAAGTACTACCGCCTTCTATAAAACTATTATCTAAAGCTTATATGAGCTAAGATATATGCTGCCTAAAATTATAATATTATCCAAGACCTATAAGCTTGTAAGGCGCTCACTAACAATATACGCTAAGAGATTAAAGACGACCTCTATATATCTAAACGCGACGTCCAACTATTAAAGAAGGCCAAGATTATACTTATTGCTATAGTTACTAAAGGAGAAGGTATAATTAAATATCTATAATCTTAGCTTAATAAGCATATTTATAACAATACTAGACACCCCTTTACTGTATATAACACCACCTAAGTCTCTATGTCCCTAGCAACCTTACCTACTTAATGCTTAATAGAGGGCCAGCGCCGAGCAGCTTTACCTAATGGGAACCCCTACTATAGCGGCGATAATAAAAGCCATAATAACCAAACTAAAACTGTTACTGTAGGGTCTAATACACGCTACCCTAATCCCCTAATCTTCTAGGGTAACCGTAAGGAATATAGCTACTAGAAGATATAAATCCGTAAAAAACTAACCTAGAGCGCCTACCTTTTCCCCACAGAAGATGCTAAGATTAGCTATATTATTAGGCGAACAAAGGGCATCCTGTTTAATAGGCTCTTTGCTTAATAGGAGACTAGCAGTCCCTAAAAGTAGCAGTCTTACTAGGAAGTCCTTAAGGACCTTAACTAAATATACCGCGACTATAACTTAGTAGCCACTAGCTGAGCCAAACTATATACCCTAAAGATAAGTCCTACTAAATTATTTAATAAGTTCTATGTTAAATTCTAGGAATATACTAGAGTCCTTACTTAAGATAATGCTAAAGACTAGGAAAATCTTCTTAAAAAAGTCACTTATTACCTTAGTTACGCAGCCACTAGCCAAAATTATAATAATATTTATAATATGGTAGCAGCCCTATAGAAAATTAAATAACGGCTAAACTAGATCGCTATTGTAAACCCTTACCTAAAGACCTCCCTATAGAAGCCCTCTGGACCTACTACCCTAAGTAATACTACTGGTCTTAATATTAACCTCTTTATACTAACCTTCTCGCAGAAGCTACTAGATAAAGAACGCGAGCTACTCTAGAAGCTAAGGCGTTACTATAGATGCTGTTAAGAAGGCTGTTATAGCTATAGCCTAAACTGCCTAATAGCTAGGTTTAGTAGCTGCCGCCTAATACCTAACCTAGTACCTTAAATACTAAATATATCGCTATATGCCACTACCGTATAAGACAAAGACGTAGTAATAGCGGTAGAGTTAGATATGGAAACAGAAAACGCTAAGTCCTAGCCCTAAGTTGTAGGTTAAGACGCCCTAATAATAAGGAAATCTATATATTGGCCTACTTAATAGATAACTTAGTAAAGATAAATAGACGGAAATAGATAGTTTTACCTGTAATAGGAATTACTACTAAAAAATAATATAAAAGCCATTCTATAATTAATTGTGGAGCTACTAATAAATTTATAGATACTTAATTTGTGCGTACTTACAACCTATCTACCTTACCTCTTACTAAAGCCCGCGCCCTATAACTTGCTAATAGTAGTTGTACTATATAGAAGATTACCTATATGGCACAACTCTACCTAGATATGAACGGGCACTAGGAAGAGCTCTAGGCCTATATTATGCTATTTACTAACTACCCTATTATCCTTAGAATGAACTGGCTTAAATAATATAACCCTATTATTAACTGGAAAAAGAAAGAAGTAACCTTTAACTCTAAATACTATAGAGAGACTTGCCTAGGGTATAGCCTAGCCGCCTTTACCTACTCCCTAGGATATTAACTTAAGGAACCCCTTATTACCCCACCTATAACTAACTACCACTATATAACTGCTGCGGCCTTCTACTGTATAGCACGTAGGAAAGACTAGACCATTGCCGTAGCCTCCTAATTATAACTATATAAGCTTAATAAAGAACAGGACTACGTCCTCTATAGTAATAGAATAGATACAGTTAACCTTCTAGAAAATAATGCCCCTATAAAGCTCTACGGACTTTTACCTTTAGACTTTAAGAAGTTTATAAAGCTTAAAAAAGGACTTACTAATAAGGACCTCTATAAGCTCCTCCCTAAGAGGTACTATAGCTTTATTAACATATACTTATAAAAGAGCGTAGATATACTCCTCCTATATTAACCTAATAACTATACTATTAATATTAAATAAGGAAAAACGCTACCCTATAAGAGACCCTACCTAATGTTAAAAGACAAATTTCTAGTTATTAAAAAGTATATCAATAAGCACCTTAATAAAGGGTTTATTTGTCCTAGTATATCCCTAGCAGCTACCTCTATCCTCCTTACTAAGAAGCCAGGAGGAGGTATTTAATTCTGCGTTAACTATAGAGGACTTAATACTATTACAATTAAGAACTAATACCTCGTACTACTTATATATAAGACTTTTAAGTGGCTTAGCTAAGCCAAAATCTATACCAAGCTTGATATTATTGCCGCCTTTAACCGCCTTTAAATATAAGAAGGTAACAAATAGAAAACCACATTTGTATCGCGCTTTAGCCAATTCAAATATACTATTATGCCCTTTAGCGTATATAACGGCCCAGGCCGTTTTTAAAGCTATATTAATAACGCCTTATAGGACTACTTTAATAACTTCTGCTCTGCGTACCTGGATAATATACTTATTTATAGTAATAACCCCTTTAAGCATACTAAACATATTTAAAAGGTCCTATAGCGCCTTAGGGACGTAGGACTTTATATTAATTTAAAGAAGTATGAATTCTTAGTTATAGAAGTAAAATACCTTAGACTAATTATTACTACTAAGAGTATCTATATAGACCTTAAGAAAGTATATATAATTACCAAACAGCAAACCCCTAACTGTATTAAGGACGTATAAGCCTTTCTTAGCTTTGCTAACTTCTATTAGAAATTTATATACAATTTCTTAAGTATTGTAGCACCACTTATAGCAATAATGCAAATAAAGGGCCTTTTTATAAAAGGAAGAAAAATATATCTATGTTTTATCTAGACGCCTAAATGCAAAAAGGCGTTCTAAGACCTTAAAGATACCTTTACTAAAGCACCTATCCTAGCTTACTTTATACTAGGATAACAACTCTATCTTAAGACTAACTCCTTAGACCACGTCAACATAGGCGTCCTCTCCTAGATAGGCAATAACGGCCTCCTCTACCCAGTTATATTCTATTTGTCTAAGCTTATACTATAAGAATATAACTATAAGATCTATAATAAAGAACTTCTTATAATTATATAAGCGTTTAAGGAATTCTAACTGGAACTTTCCTTAGTAGAACCTGACTAGCCAACTAAAGTCCTTATGGATTTGTAAGAGTATATATATTAGGTCCCGCCGCGCTTGCGACAAGTTCGCAAGCACTCTCAGTCTTTTTAGCCGTATGGCGACGTGGAGGCGGGCCACGTTACAGGATTATTGTAACCTTAAGTACTTTATAACTATAAAGTAACTAAATTAATGCTAAGCACGCTGGAACGAGTTCCTCTCTAGTTTTAACTTTAAAATTGTATATAGACTAGGAGTATAAAGTACTAAGCCTAATAGCCTAATACGTTGTTTGCAAGACCTTCTTTAGTTAGAAAATAACCTCTAAAATTAATTCTAATAATAGATAATCCTAAAAGTATAAAACTTAGCCCTAGGTATACTACCTAAGACAGAACTAACCGTACCTCAGCTTTATACTATAGAACTAGAGTTACCCCCTAAAATTAATAAGCTTATTACTATAGTATATAATACCTCTATTAACCTATTACTGTATTAACTAATTACTATAAAGACCGCCGGTACTTATATGCTGCCTACTAACCTGTAAAGCTTAGGCCAGATTAATATAGCAGCCTTAGAAGTAAAAGAGAATAGGCTCTATTATAGAGGCCGTCTATTTATCCCTAACTTAGAAGACCTATAACGGCAACTAATTTAAATACCCTATAACCTCTGATTAAGTGGCTATTTAGGTAAAGAAGGAACCTATAAGCTTCTTAGCCGATACTACTTCTAGCCTAAAATAATAGACTTAGTTAAACGCTTTATAGGCGCCTATTAGGGTTATAAGCGTGCTAAAGTATTTTATATAAAGTACTAAGGACTACTACACCCTCTACTAGTACCTATACGCTAATGAGCAGATATAGCTATAGATTTTATTATTAACCTACTACCTTATAAATAATATGGCTAAACCTATAAGAACATCCTTATAATAATATACCAACTTATAAAAGAACGCCACTACGTCCTAACTGAAGGCGTAGCTGTTAGCAACATTACTAATACCTTCCTCTATAAAGTCTACTAATTATATAGGTTACCTAACTCTATTATATCTAACTAAGGCACGTAATTTAACTCTAATATATAGAGGCGGATCTACTAACGCCTTAGTATCTCTATTAAGATATCTATATCCTTTTACTATAAAACTACTAAATAACTGGAAAACGCTAACACTAGTATAAAGGCGTACTTATAATAGGTAGTTGCCTATAGTTAGGACAACTAGGTAGACTACCTTCCGCTAGGTAAATTTGTAGCAAATAACTACATCTTAGCTACTATAGGGCTTACCCTATTCTTTGCGAATAAAGGTTATTACCTATAATCCGGTATAGAGCTACTAGAGCCTATTAATAAGAAACTGCTATATGGAAAACGCCTTAAGATGCTACTTGCTAATTAGTATATAGACTGTATAAAAGATCTACTTAACTACTATAAAGGAGAGATGGCCTAGGCTTAAGTAAAGTAGGCTTACTTCGCTAACTGCTACAAAACACCACTACCTAAGATGCGTGTTGGCGACTGGGTATGGTTAGATATATATAATATCTCTATATAGAGGCCTATAAAGTCACTTAATTATAAGAACCTTGGCCCCTACTAGATTAAATAAGTTATTAATAGGGGAGCCGTATATAAACTAGAGCTTCTGCCTGCCTTAGCCACCTATAGGGTGTAGCCCGTGTTTTACCTATAGCTACTATACCTTTACTAGCTTAACCCTCTACTAGGATAAATATAGCCTAAACCCCTACTAGTACTAATCTAAGATAAGAATAAAGACGAAAACTATAAGGAGTGGACCGTTAAATAAATTATTGACTTTAAATACTTTAGCAAAGGTAGAGGACGGCGGCTCTACTATAAAGCTACCTATATAGGATTTGACATAGATTAGCCAGAATGGTAACTATAGGAAGATTTTAAAATGCAAAAGATCTAATTAGCGATTTCTACTACGCAAACCTATAGAAACTAGGCCTAAGTAGAGATTTTATACCTAATCCCTTATGGGAGCCGTCACAGCTAAACCGTTATATATTACCGTTACGTAACTACTCTAATAAGATGTCTAGGAACTTTAACCGGCGGTTAAAGTTATCTAATTGGTTAGATTCTAGACGCTAAGGGGAAACTAGCTAATTAGGATTTTCTATCCCCAGGATGGAAAATCGCTATTAGCTTGCTTACTACTAGCGCCTTAGCGACCTACTTGCATTTTACTAAGTCTTTAACAGTCTCCTTCCCCTCTATAGCTTAGTACCTTCGCATAGTAGTAACCTACAAGTTTTAAGTTAGAAGCATCTATATAAACCCATTATATCTGTAACGATATCTCTTCTTCTTCTCTATACCCTAAGCGTTCCCCCTATATGTATATAGTAACCACAGCGTCGCCAGAGCTCCGCCTTAGTAGGAGGGGGGGTAGTGTTACGGAACCTAACTATAGGGGCCTCCATAGGAGAGCCCCGTGCTCTTATATATACCTTGCGTACAGCTTACGTCAGCTACGCGTAGGTATATTACCTCCTTACGTCCTTAACCCTTATAATCGATCGCGTAACATCTTATAGACTCCTTAAATACATACGTTCTGTAGCTATTGCCCCCGCCCCGTAATAATATATATATAGTAACCACAGCGTCGCCAGAGCTCTGCCTCTATAAGAGGGGGGGTAGTGTTATAGAACCCTACTATAGGGGCCTCTATAGGAGAGCCCTGTGCTTTCGCATATACCTCACGTATAGCTTACGTCAGCTACGCGCAGGTATATCACCTCCTTACGCCCTCGACCCTTATAATTAATTGCGCAACGTTTTATAGACTCCTTAAATATTTACGCTCTATAGCCACTGCCCGTGCCCCGTAATATATAGTATACTATTAGATGCTATACGTCCTAGTGCCTCTATAGTAAGCATACTCCTAGTATAAAGTCTAATGTATCCGTTTCTATAACTATATCTAGCTTTAGTTAATAAATCTTAAGAATTAGATCCTAGGTAAACAACTTCTTAAATTCCTAGAACAGCTCCTTCTATTTACTACCCTATATCTATAGTTCCTCCTTTTTTATAAGCCTTATAAACGGCTTAATATTCTTTAACTATTATATAATAAACCTCTTATAGTAGTTGCAACCCCCTAAAAACAATCTTAACAGCGTAACGTTCTCTAGTTTTTACTAACTTACTATATTTTCTACTTTCTTTAGGTCTATACTAATCTTGCCTAGTTTAATAATAAATCTAACAAAATCGGTCTTTCTAGTAAAGAACTTGTATTTCTTAATTACTACTAGCACTCCTTTTTATAATCTTTTTAACCCCTATTTAACGTATTCTCTATATTCTTCCTTACTTATTAAGTAGATAATAATGTTGTTAAGGTATACTATAACAAACTTATTAAGGTATTCTCCTAATATACTATTAATTTATTTTTAAAACGTTGCTAGTGTATTTATAAGTCCGAACTATATTACTAATAGCTTATATAGTCCTTCCTTTGACCTAAAGACTGCTTTCTATTTATTACCTTCCTTAATTCTAATCTAATAGTACGCCTATCTTAGATCTATCTTTATAAAGATTTACGTATTACCAATTCTATTCTAAATCTCGCTAATTAAGGGTAAAGGATACCTATCCTTTTATATAATGCTATTTAACTATCTATAGTTAATGCACATCCTCAGTTTTCTATTTTTCTTTAGTATAAACAATACTAGATATCCCGCTAATAACTGCAATGGTCTAATATATCCCTTTTATAAGTTCTCTTAAATAAACTCCTTAAGCGCTACTAACTCTATTTTAGTAAGCTTGTAAATTAAAAAGAACTTTAAACTCATTCCTAGTTCTAATTCTATTTTATAGTCCTATACTATATACTCTAATAGCTTTTTACTTTCTAAGCTCTATAGCCTTTTAACATACTTATAGTATCTCTTTAGTATATAACTTAAGCCTTGCTTAGTCTCTTTATATATTGCTCTAACCTAGTACCATACTATCTTAGTAGTTTATTACACTTTACGTTATTAAGTATCCTTAATATTAACCTAGCCTATAACTTAATTAATTTTTAAATTATATTTCTATAACTAAGGCATTCCTAGTATTACCTTATCTTTTCCTAATAGTAGGATATTAAAAGATATCTTAATTTGTCTTCCTTTAATAGTTATTTAAATAGGTCCTATTTTAAGATTAATAATACCTCCTCTATAGGCTATTAGATCTCCTAAAATTATTATTAATAGGTATAGGTTTTCCTTTTATCTATAAGGTAGACCTATCCTTTTAACTGCTATAGGTGATATATAGTTCCGCTTTACTTTACTATCTACTAGCGCCTTAAACTTCTAATCTTGCTAAACAACTTATAAATTTAGGTATTGTCCTATAATTTCCTTAAGGGTCTAAGGCTCTACTACTAGCTCCCTCTAGTTTTATAGGCCTTACCTTTCCCTAACTATTGGCTATCTAATCTTAACTATACCTGGTTCTCCTTAGGCCAATACTTAGTTTGTTTCTTTTCCTTAATATACTATAGACACATATTCTCTAGATACTCCCACCACTATTATCTATCTAGGTATTCTTCCGTAAGAAATCTTCCTAGTTAAAGTATTAAGTTACCTAACTCCTAAACTTCTACTAGGTGCCATCTATATATATACTTAGCGTCTCTATATTATTTCTCATCTATTATCTAATATATTCTTATTAGATACTTGCGATATTTATCCTTAGGTATCCTATATATATTACACGTATTATCTATATATATAATCTATACTAATATATAATACGCTAGGTACTTTAGGTTAACTCTTAGTTTATTTTTATCCTTAAGTTTAAACCTCTTTTATATTAATCTAAATGCTACTATATTATTTACTAGTACTAATATCTATATTATCTCTCTTTAGTCTACGGCCTATTCTTCTAGATTCTTTATTATTATAATTAATACTTCTTTAACGTAACTTATCTATTTTTCCGTTATAGCTTAATCCAGTATAACTTTCTTGTTTAACCATATATAGAAATCTTCCTACTTATTATTTCCTTATTGCTTGTACCATCTATAGTATAGCTCTATAAGTATATACAATCTATCTATAAGGAAGTATCTTTTTATTACTACATTGTTGTAACCTTTAGTATATTATTCTATAAATCTAATTAAAATCCCTAGATCCTCTTCTTGTTCCAGTTTATCTAACTATTTAGCTCTTAGTATTCCTACCCTTAGCCTATTTATAATTTTCCGTATAGGTGCTCTATCTTTAGTACGTCCTAGTATACTAAATCTCTAGTCTAGTTTCTGTTCTTGCTATATAATAATTTATTATCTAAACTTATCTAAACTTTCTTATCTTCAGCATTTTATAGCTAGATTTTTAAAGTTTTCTTATTTCTTAATTATTATGTTAACTTTTTAACCTTTAGGCTAAATGCTGCATTTATCTAAAATAACTATAGACCTTATTCGTTCTTTAAAATCTTAGCTCCCTAGGAATCTTTATCCTATACTTATTCGTTTATCTTTAAACTAAGCTTCAGCTCTATCCTATTAGTTATTGTCTATTATAGGTCCTTAGGTATATCTTATCTCACTTTAAGAGTCTTAAGAGTCTTACATCTTGTCTTAAGAATCTTAAGCCTATAGCCTTTTGCCTTTACTAAGTAGTAAGCCAGCACTAGTAATTATCTACTTACTTAATCGTTTTTAGATATTACTCCTTCCATCTTATAAAGTAATAGATACTATATCCAACGGTGTTATAATACCCGTTACTAAACCTTACTCTATAGTGGTTTTAGTCTCTACTTCTAATATATTATTAAGGTTTACGTATTTCCAGTTAACTACTTTTTCTTCCTTATTACTATTAATTAATAAGTACTTTAACTCCATTATTACTTCCACTAATCTTTATCTGTATATTACTATAATATCTTAATCTAGCTTATAGAGTCGATCTTATTCTTTATCTAACTCTATAGTTCCCTTAAGTCCTTTTAACTCTAGCTCTTATAGTTAATAGCTTACGCTATACTTAACGTCCTTATAAATTTAGTATACGTTATTATAATAAAACGCGAAGTGTTTAATTAAACACTCCTTAGTCTCGCGTAATATACTTATATCTATATTATCGTACTCTAATAACCTAGTGCCCTTTACTGTATAGTTACTCTAACTACCTCTATAGTCTCTGGCAAAATAACCTTATTTTCCGCAATTTATATAAGCTCCTTTTTTAAACCATTCTTCTTATTATAGAGTCCGCCTAAATGTCTTCTACTACTAAGATCCCTAGTTTAGCCTCTACTCCTTAGTCCTATAATTACTTAATCCTTAATCTCTAGGTTTTTATAGCTTCTTATTCCATCTTTTAGATTCTTTAATACTACTTAAGTCCATTAGCTCTAGTCCGCTATTCTATAGTTTTTAACTTTATATCTGTTAATGCGTACTCTGCGCCTTATAAAACTATAAAACTTTATCTTACCCTTTTTTAGCTTGTTCCCTTTAATAGATCCTATTATTAATCTTTATTAACTAGTTAATTAATTCTCGTATAGTAGTCGCATCTTTTATAAGAATTATTACGTCCTAAACTTTTACCTTAAGTCCCTATTTATACTATATTATAAGCGCCTAATTATTCTATTTAACTTATATTGCGAGCGTCTAAAACTACGTTATATACTTAATTACTAAAGTACATTATACTAGATTCTAGAGTTTTCTTTCCGCTATAGTTATTACCTTAGGGTCTCTGTCACGGCACTAACCTGTCGCGTACTGTTTTATACTATCTTGTACTATTTCCTACTGTTGGCTGGCCCACCACTAGCGCCTTGGCGCCTGGCCCTACTACTTATATACAATACCCCTTTCGCCTCTTCTCCTCTTCATACTATAACGTAGTTATTCAGTTTACCTGTATAATGGCACTGTGACAGTTTGTGGTATCTCCTCTTACGCCCTATTGTGATCTCAGTCTCCTTAGTCCACAGTCTCCGTTTTTCCAGTATAATCGCGACCTAGCGCGACTAATAACACCGTACCACAGTTTTAGATAATCTTAGTATAGTCCTAAACAATCTTGGTATTACAGCCAGCCTTATAGACTTTAATTGCATTACCCAGATCCCTTAAAATGGGCAATTATAATATAGATAATACCCCATTAGCGAATTCACGCGAAGCGCTCGCCTGCCTCTTTAATACCTCTTACCCTAATATTGCCTAGGTAATTAGGAGTGGTCTGGAGTACCCTAAGGACTTTAAGGCAGTAGGAACCTTCTAGTACCTCTTTACGTATATACCCTTCTTAACTAGCGTTAAGAGCGGTCTCTAAACCGTCTATAATAAAGGCCAAACTGCAAAGCTCCAATATAAAAAAGCTTAGTATAGAATTAACTCCCTTAAGATACTTAAACTATGTGTAAAACAATATTAATAATAAGCTTTGATATATACTGAGACTATATAAAACCTAAGCTCTTATATTACTATATTTACCCAGACTATTACCAATAAAAATACCGCTACTAGCTACCCTCTTTTAACTAAAGCCTGTAGAAGAAAGTGTAAAGTAAAAGACCTAACCCTATTTAATAGTAAGGGATTACCAACTAAAAAGTAAGAAAAATTTAAAATATAGGAAATAAAGATCTAAGGCGTTTTCTAGAGAGATGTAAAGTGCTTTAAAACCCTAATAGACAAAGTCCTCTATATGTTAGACATGCTAGTAGATAAGGCTTATGACTATGTTAAGCACGGCCTTAATATGCTACGCATATACCTAAACAACTTAAGTAAATGGACCTTCTCCGACTGAGAGTTTATATTTGTATATATAAGGAAGCACTATAAGACTATAGATATAACCTAAGCAGCCAAAAATAAGTTAGATACCCTAAACTAGGGCGAGTGTAATTACTAGTCCTAAAAAGCAAAGCTTAACAAATTAATAATTAAAGTAAATAAGACTAAGGAACAAAAAGTAAATTTGCTTAAGAAGAATATTTCCCCTAAGATAAAGGACCTAGCCCTTACCCTTAGCTGTAAAATTGGTAATGCTAACTATAAGGGCTGGAGTAAGTAGATGGATATCTTTGCCTATAATCTATAGAACCACGCTTACTAAATAAAGCTAAACACTACTAAGCTAAGTATTACTAGCAGCTATTAACCTATACTACCTAATAATACCTTAGTACTAGCACTATAAAATAACCTAATAAACCTTAACGCCGTTAAATTTAGTAATAGCGGTAGTAGCCTCCCTAATAACATCTAAAGACATTATATGGATAATAGACTCTGTATAGCGTGTGGTTAACCTAGCTACTAGAAAGATGCTTACAACCCCTAAAAAAACCTAAATCCCTTCCTAATGCTACCACGCCAACCCCTTTCTAGCCACAGTAGATTCTTTAGCAGAGAAGATAGCAACTAAGGCAGTAATTATGGATGTAGACACGGACTTGGATACAGAGACTTACCCCTATAATTCCTTTCCCCAGTATAACCCTAGCTAATAGTTCTATATACAAACTACGGATTAGTGCTTTATACTACTACTAATTATAAGACCGGCTATGTCCTTAGTAAAGTACCCCCTAGCATATATATACCATTAGAGACCGACATATTAGGATATACTAGCTAAGACCATAGCTACCAACTAAGCCCCATAATCCAGTTATTAAAAGGCTAACTCTTGGACTAAGTTGCCTTTAAGGGTTAGAACTATACGGGGAGGAGGATAAAAGGATTAGATCTATACTACTAGATTAGTTAGACCTAGTTTTAAGCCAGCTGTTACTTAATTTTAGAATAGTAAACAATAATAGAAATGCTATCCTTATTTAGACCTACCTTTCCTTACTACGTAACCCACTTTTAGAAGTCTTTATTAAAATAGTAAGCCTCGTTAACAGTAGTAGTATAGCACTAGTGTTTATAGACAAAGACTCGCTTATAAAAAAGCATAATATTATAATAAAAAGACTCCTAGTCCTAAAACCACTCCGCTTTACTAATGGACTCCTATTTAGCTTTATTACCTATTACTTTATAGTAAAAATAATAATCGGCCACTATATAGAACTTATGCTCTTCTACGTTATAAAGTTATTACCCTTAATACTAGTAATTCTTAGAATGCCCTGGCTTAAAAAACATAACCTAAGAATAGACTTCCCTATTCTAGAGCTTAAGTTTAACTCTAATTACTGCGCCTATAACTGCCTCCTATAGTATATCCCTAACTGTAACTAAGTAGCACTATGCGGACGCATTGTATAGCTAACCCTTAGATACCGTTAGCTGATAGTAGAAGAGGTGCCTAATACTAGTAAGCTAATATATATAGTAAACGAAACAGAGATTCTGGAAGACTGGACTACCGTCCTATTTTAAAAAAATAAACACTGCTAGAACTATAAGTGTCCTGCATATACCCGCTTAACCTAGGTTAGCTAATAAGATACCTAACTTTAAGACATCTGCTATATATATATATAACCGCACGTATAATAGCTAAGGGCGTTACAACTAAGGCCAAAACCAGAGCAATTGAGACCTCCCCCCTATAACGCCCAACCTCACACCTATCTCCCGCGCGTACCGTATAGGGCCGCCGCCTTGTTTCCGCCCCCCTAGGCTAACCAAGCTGTGCTAGCCTAGCTGCAGCACCGGAGGACTAGACACGCCCTAACCTGGACGACATTAAATATACTTATGCTGTTAATTTTACCCAGTTCTATAAACAAAAAGGCGTAAAGGTAATAAGAATCCATATAGCGGAGTTAGTAGAACTAGTTAAATAAGAAGAATACTAATAGCTGCTTAAGGAGCTACTTATAGGCCTAATAGAAGTACCGAACCTGTTAAAAAGGTCTTTCCGCCGGCTAATAGAAGGCAACTATATAATAAAGGAAGCCTATAAAGCGCTACCTCCTTATTTTTATAACTTCCTTAAGATAAACCTAAAAACTAAGTCCGAGTTTCTACGCCAGAAGATAGTTAATACTAATATCAAGAAATTCCTAAAAGGCAAACTAGGATTAACCTACGAAGACATTTTATAACGCTTACTAAATGTTAGTGACTTAGTCAATCGAGGCACGAGCACGGCAAGAGGGTCGCATGCAAGCCTGTATAATTGGATTGTCTATAAACAAGGATCCAAAGTTAAGGAAAGAAAACAAGAAGAACGGAAGCACCGCTTAAAGTTATATACAATCTTCTGGTTACGTAATGGCAACTTACCGCAACTTGCCATTATGTAACGGCAGTTTACAGCAATCTAACGGCAATTTGCCAGTGCCGTAACATTACCCCCCCCTCTAAAAAAGCCTGCCCTTAGGCTTTATATGTCCGTATTACCCCCGCAGGGTATTCTTATCTTTATACTCTACTAGTAATTTATTATCTTCGCTATGCTAGCACTCCATCTACTTATCTAAGTACTTTAGCAGTCTAGGTTTGTTAGGATAACAGCTATAGAACTCTTATAACTTATAGGGGCTACCTATAAAATTTCATGTGGGGTACTAGGTAGGGTCTAGATTATATCCTTTCCAACTTACGCGGTACTTTAGCGTTCCTCTTACAAGTTTATAGGCCAGTATTTCTTTAATTTCCTATTTATTGTCGCCATTAACTTAAATTGGCAGGGGCGGTTTATTCTTTTATCTAGGTAATGGGTTATTTATAGCTTTCCGTAGCTTATCTAGCAAGAAGACAGGGTAGACCTTAATTAAATCCGGGAGCTTTGCTTTATATAAGTTGCCTTTCTTTTTAAGGACCTTATACGGTCCTACCATCTAATAGTCTAGCTTACAGCTAGGCCGTTCTGTCTTCTAGTTCTTTATTATAACCTAGACCTTATCACCTATAGTAAAGTCAGGCTCACGCCTGTGCTTATTTACCTGCTATTCTATTAATTTCTGGGCCTTTTCTAGGTTTGTATAGGCTACTTTCCAGGCTTCTTCTAAGCATTTAGCGTAATACCATGCTTCCTTATAAGATAGTTTTTCGCGTACGGTCTGTGGCCCTTCTGGTCTTTCCTAGTTAAAGCTTGTACGGGGTAAATACCCCATTTCTAGCTAGATAGGTGCAAATCCTATAAAGTTGTGGGGTAGAGTAGCCTAGGCGTAGTTTATTAGAGGTAGTAGTTTAGCCTAATTGTCCTAAAAGTAGTTAACAAAGGGTCGGAGTCTCTGGTCTAAATACTGGTTTATAATCTCCGTCTAGCTATCTGTCTGGGGGTGGTATGCTATAGAAAGCTTTAGCTTAATATCTAGGATCTGGGTAAACTCGTTCTAGAAAGCCAATATAAACTGTGGCCCGCGATTGGATATAATAGTATTTAGTGGTCCGTAAATTCAGTAGACGTAGTGGATATATAGTTGGGCCACCTCTTTTGCATTAATATTCTTATAATAAGGGATTAAGAATGGGCGCTTGCTAAAGCGGTTAACTATAACCATAGCCATATCATATTTATTACGGTCTGTAGGTAGCTTATGGAAATCCATAAAGATATGCTGCTAGGGGCGCTCTGGTATTAGAAGTGGTTTTAATAGTCCTAGGGTCTTATCTTGTGGAATTATAGACCTATAGCAGTCGTTATAGTTTCGTATATAGTAATTAATATCTATAACCATTCCAGGCTAGTAGTAACGGTCGCCAATAATTTTACAAGTCTTATTTTTTCCAGGGCGGGCCGTAGAGACCTAGGTATACGCTTCCGTAATAAGCTAAGTCTATAAATTCTGTTTCTCTACTACTACTAGCTATTCCCAGTGCCTAAGCAGTCCGTTTTCAAGGGACCATAGGCTAGTAGCATCCTTTACCTTTTTGCGGTACTCCTATAAAGAAGGGGCTATACAGTTTACCTATAGCAGTTTATTAATAAGGTCAAGTTCCGTAGAGTTAATGGGATATATCTTAGTATCTAAAGGGTCCGTATTTAGCTCTGCCTATATTTAGGGGTTAAGGTGCTCTAGTTATAGTAGTGTCTGGGTCCATAATAAGATCTTCACAGCCGCCTAGTTACCTAGGTCCTATTTACGCCTTATAAGAGCATTTACACGGTTTATAGCGCCTGGTTTATATATAATTAAGAAGTTAAACTAAGATAGGATATCCGCCTAGCGTGCCTACTAGGCCGTAAGGGCCTTAGTTATTATAAAGTATTCTAGGGCCTTATAATCTAAAACTACCTTAATAGGCTTAGGGGTCCCCTCTAGCTATATATGACAGTGCTAAAAGCTAGAGATAATAGCCAGCATTTCTTTGTTATGGATGTGGTAGTTTAGCTTAGCATCTATTATAGTCTTTAAATAGTATACAATAGGGTGCTATTCTCCGTTTAGTTGCTTCTAGGAGAAAACGCCGGCTATTACGCCGTTTAAGGCATTAGTTTCTAGCATTAAGGGCCGTTCTGGGTTAAAGTGGGCAAGTAGGGGAGCTAATACCAGCCGTTTTTTAAGCTCATTAAAGGCCTACATATATATAGCGTTAAAGTAGAATGGCTGGTATTTCCTAGTAAGGCGGTTAAGAGGCCGGGCGATCCTGCTATAGTTCTTAATAAAGCATTAGTAGAAGTTACAGAAACCTAAAAATAATTGCACCCCCTTTACGGTCTATGGGGGTATCCACTAGTTAATTACAGCCGTTTTCTCTAGGTTGGCCTTAATTCTGTTTATACTAATAATAAAACCTAGGTATTTTATACGCTTAACACTAAATTCCAATTTCCTAATATTGGCCTGGAGGCCGGCCTTGTGTAGTTATTATAGGACTTTATAAATATGCTCCTTATATTCTACCTTATTCTTAGAGTAGATTATAATATTATCTAGGTAGGCTGTGTAGAAGTTATTAAGGTAGTTAAAGAGTATATCGTTTATATACTGCTAGTATGTAGCTAGCCTATTAGTTAATTTAAAAGGAAGTACTTTACATTTATATGTTCCGTAACGGGTCTGAAATATAGTAAGATCTTTTAATCTAGGGTCCATCCTAATCTGGTAAAAAGCCTAACAGATATTAAGCTTAGTAAAGATCTTAGCTCTACTTATTTGGGCTAGAGTCTTATTAAGTAAGGGCAGTAGATAGCGGTCCTTGTGGGTTATATTATTAAGTTTATAGTAGTTAATGCAGAAACAAAGTCCTCTATTTAGCTTTTTAGTAAAGAGAATAGGCGAGTTAAAAGGGGCTTAACTAGGCTTAATAAAGCCCTTATTCAGGTTATTAATAAGGTACTACTTTATAGCCTATAATTTGGCAGTAAACTGCTAATAAAGGGGGCTATAACCAAGGGTGTCTTCCTTGTCTGGCTTAATCTTAATCTTGTGGTTGTATAGTTAGTAAGGTAGGAGTATATTAGACGCTACCTTAGAGAATATGTCCTTAAATTTCTGGTATTAACGGGGCAGTTTCTGTTCTACTAGCTCCTTATCTATAAGCTTACTTTCCTGTCCGCTAAGCTCGCTTTCCTTTTCCTTAATTATTTAATCAATTTTATATAAGCTAGTAGTAAAGGCAATGGTATTAGGTTGGATTAAGTTCTAATAGAATCCTATAGCGCTAATATAGCAGATATTAACTAGGGGAAGGTTTATAGGTTTCTTTACAGGCCTTTATTAGGCCGTATTTTGCGGTATAGGGTTTATAGTCTTTCTTAGCTTATATTCCATTTTCTATAAGTTGTCCTTCTAGTCTATTAGTTTAGTATAGCGTCCAGTATTTCTGGCCTTCCTTTGTAGCTGCGTAGGGCCTAAGTTCTCCGTGGGGGACTTGGCTAGGTTACTACTAATTTCCTAAGTCTCTAGTATAGGGGACGTAACATAGGTAGTCTAGGGGCGGCGTAGTATACGAATCTGTTGCGGATTAAGCTGTATGTCCTTTTTAAAGGCCTGGTCTCTATATATAGTATTAGCTTAGTAGATAGTATTGATCTAGGGCTGTATAAGGTTCTCTATTATAATACTAATTTCTTTTATAAAGGAAGGGGTTAGGGGTAGAAATTTAGGCTAGAGAAGCTATCTATTCTATACGTTAAGCTATAAGCCTAAATAGGCTAGCTATTTTCTTTTTAAGATTATATTATGGCTTCCTAGGTCCATAATAAGAAAGGGGACATTATACTACCTTTATCTGTTGGCACAGAGGTGGATCTATAAAATAGTTATAATAGGTGGCCCTATTCTTTTATTATACCCGCAAATAGGAACTAGTTTAGGCAGTTCTGTAAGGGGCGCATTTAAAAATTTAGCTAGCTTTACAGCGCACTAGGTGTCTATTAAGGCAAAGGCATTTACTCTAGAGTTAGCTAAAGCAGAGGTTAAAACTTAATATCTATTGTAAAATAAAGTATAAGGGATAGTGCAGCTTCTTCTACTAACTAGCTAACCCAGATTAATATATAATATGTTAATTCCTTTTAACCCTAGAGAGGAGTCTTTCTCTAAGGTTTCTCTTTTTCCAACTCTGTACTATCCTCCTAAATTAATAGAACCTCGCCTGTTTTTGCCTTTGTCTAGCAATCCTTTATAAAGTAGTCTTTCTGGCCATATAAGAAGCAAGCTCCTTAATTACTGAGGGCCTATTTATAGGGGTTGTTATATATAGGCTAAGTATACGCCAGACCCGTAGTAGGATTAGCTATACAGCTAGCTGCTAAATTTACGGTGGGCTGTACAGCTAGTGCTGTAGGGGTTGTAGATCGTGCTGGAGTGTTATGGGCCGTTTGTGTAGTACTTGTAGTCTAGTTTAAAGAGTTTCTAGCTTTATACCGCTTAACTTATGCTTTAATTTAATGGAGGCCTTAATTAATAGCTAAGCAGTGGTCCGTAAGTACCTTTAGTATCTATATAGTAGTAAAAACTAGTAGTACGGCGCGCTGTAGGTCTAGGGTAAGCTTATTAAAGAGGTCTAGCATTAGGTCTTTATAGGGAATTTAGGCTTGGCCGGCTAGGTATAGAAAGCAGGTCTAAAAGGCTAAAAAGGTCTCCATCACCTTTATATTAAGAGCTTTATAATTAAGGTAGGCGTTTTATATCTTAAAGGGGTCCTTATAAATAGAAGACAGGTGGTTAACTATGTCTTCTTTAGAGAGAAAGGGGTCTGCTAAGTCCTAGGCGTATCGCGGACGTAGGTGAGTTTGTATATCCCACCAGTACGGCCGAAGACGTAGGCCATTTTGGCTTAAGTAGTGGGGAAGTAGTCTGTATTAACTTTAAGCTTATCTTATAGTTAAAGTTTCCAATTATTAAATATAGGGTTAGTTCCGTTTATAAGTAGCAGGGGGTCCGCGACCTTCGCGGACCGTAATAATACTAATGCTGTACGTTAAGCTAGGGCCTTAAGGACTATAGCAAGTCTCTAGGTGTCTAATAACTCCTTACTAGGTGTAGGGGTGTCTTTGGTTTTAAGCAGCTCTTAAAGTTATTTAATTTTAGCATTAGCTGCTGCGAGCTCTTCCTAGGGGGTTAAAACGGCGACTATTTTACTATTAGAGGTATTTACAGGTCCTACAGCGGCTTTACCAGCTGCTGTGTTTCTTAGCATAGTAGTAAGGGTATTAGGTAATTTTTGGTGTTTGTTTATTTTCCAGGGGTTCTAGTCCATGCGTGTCTTATTCTTAGGTTTCGCATTCTATTTATATTCTTTTAGTTCTTAGGTCTGTTCTATCCTTGTGGTCCTAGTAATATCCTTAGGGTCCTATTCTGTGTCCTTGTCCTATTTATGGTCTTATAAATAAATATATTTAAGTTCCTTCTCAGGAAGAAGAGTAGATAAGCTTTAGATAATGTTAGCAACTCAGTTAATTAAGGCACGAGCACGGCAAGAGGGTCGCATGCAAGCCTATATAATTGGATTGTCTATAAATAAGAATCTAAAGCTAAGGAAAGGAAATAAAAAGAACGGAAGCACCGCTTAAAGTTATATACAATCTTCTGGTTACGTGATGGCAACTTGCCGCAACTTGCCATTACGTAATGGCAGTTTGCGGCAATCTGACGGCAATTTGCCAGTGCTGTAACACTAAAGGAGTTTCGCGAATATATTAAACACTTCCTTCCTAAAAACGTAAATAAGCTACCCCCTTACTAACTATAGGACCATAAAATTAAGATTATACCCAGAAAGTAGGCCCTATATTATAAGAATAAACCACTTTTACCCGCTAAACTTAGTTATGTAAAGAAGTGGATTAACGAGATACTGGATAAGGGTTTTATCTGCAAATTAACCTTACTAGCTACTGTACCACTCCTCCTTACTATAAAGCCTAGTGGTAGCATACAAATCTGCTATAACTACTAAGGCCTAAACACAGTTACTATTAAGAATTGGTACTTATTGCCACTAGTCCGCAAGATACTTAACGCACTTTATGGCGCCAAGTACTTTACCAAACTTAATATAATTACTGCGTTTAACCGGATCCGGATCGCGGAAGGCTATAAGTGGCTTACAGCATTTATTATCCGGTTTAGACTCTACGAGATATTAGTTATACTATTCGGTCTCTATAACGCGCCCGCCATATTTTAGAACTATATTAACTATATCTTATATAACGCCCTTAATAACTACTACACTGCGTACCTTAATAATGTCCTTATCTTCTCTAAAATATATACTAAGTATACAAAATATATAAACAAAATTATCTAGAGATTTAGTAATACCGGACTCCAAATTAATATTAATAAGTCTAAGTTCTATGCTACTAAAATAAAATATCTTAGCTTAATTATCTCAACTAATAGCATGACTATAGACCCTAAGAAGGTGCAGGCCTTATAGAAATGGAAGGACCTAACGTTAGTTAAGGAACTGCAGCAATTTCTTGGCTTTGCGAACTTCTACTAATAATTTATTTAAGACTACTCTAAGGTAGTTAAGCCTATAACTAGGCTACTAAAGAAGAGTACTAACTGGTTATGGGGCCTAGACCAAGCACAGGCGTTCTAGACCCTAAAAATAGCGTTTACTATAGCACCGGTCTTAGCATACTATAACTATATAAAGAAGACTATAGTAGAGACAGACGCCTTAAACTAGGCTTTAGGAGGAGTACTTTACCAAGCTGATAAAGATGGCAAACTTAAGCTAGTCACATTCTTCTCTGCTAAGCACTCCGCCTTTAAATGCAACTATAAAATATATAATAAGGAGCTCCTAGTAATTGTAAAAGCATTAGAAGAATGGCGCCCTAAACTACAAGGAACTAAGCAACTATTTAAGATTATTATAGACTATAAGAACCTCCAGACCTTTATAACAACGAAATAACTAAACTAGCGCTAAGTCTATTAGGCTTAGTTCCTTTCTTAGTTTAACTTTGTTATTACCTATAGGCCTAGCACTAAAGCTATAATCCTAGACGCTCTTAGCTGCCTCCTAGGTGTAGCACCTGCTGATGCTAGTGATAAACGTCTATAACACCGAGACCGTATTGTTTTACTACTGAAAAAAGTTAACCCTGCTATCCTAGATGAGCTACTAAATAAATTCTAAGACCAAAGCGTTAAAGACTTTATTATAGTAATAGACCTAGAGCCTAAGAAAAAAAACCTTAAGAAGCTTATTAAGAATGCCTATAAAGAGAATGAACTAGCCAGAGATATATTGGCCGCGCTATAATAATAGGAAGGCCGTAAGGCACGCTGCTGGCCCAAGTAGATTAGGAAGTTACTCCGCTGCAATAAATCTAAATACTTAATTATTAACGGCCTAATCTACTATAGAAACCAAGTATTTGTCCCTAATTTACCTAAACTTTAACTAGAAGTTATATACCGTATGTATAGTTTAGGTCCTATAGGCTACCTAGGTCGCGTTAAAACCCTAGACCTCCTTAGTTAAACCTATTAGTAGCCAGGTATTTTACAGTTTACGGCTACCTTTATAAAAGACTATGCTCTCTGCTTTTGTATAAAGACCCTACGCTTAGCACCGCCTGGTTTCCTAAAACTACTAGAACTACCAGTCCGCCTATAGACCGATATCTCTATTAACCACGTTGTTAACCTACCTAAGTGCCTTTACAATAGCAAAACATATAAATGTATCTTTATCGTTATTAACCGCCTAATAAAGATAAGATACTTTATTTTTGTTACTAGTCTAAACACTAAGGAGCTTATTAAAGCATTTACCTATACTGTCTATAAGTTACACGGCGCCCTAAGTACTATTATTTCTAATAAAGGGTCTTCGTTTGTCTCCAACTTCTAACGTCGCCTAAACTAACGCCTAAAGGTAACCCTAAAACCCAGTTCCGTATAGCACCCTAAAATAGATAGCCAAACTAATATTATTAACGTAGTAATAAATAAGTACCTACGCACTTTTATAAGCTTCACCTAAGATAACTAGGTAGATTGGCTCCCTCTTACTAAGTTTGCTATAAATAACCAAGTTAACAAGACTACGGGAATCTCACCGTTCTTTACTAACTATGGCTATAACCCATATCTAGGCATTAAACTAGCGGGGCCCTAGCTATTAGCCCTATCTATATATACAAAGAAAGAGTACCTGTAAGTTAATACCATTACTAACCGCTTTAAGCGTATCCTAACTAAGCTTAAAGCTCTAGCTTATATATCCCAGTAATACTATAAAGATAACGCCAATACGAAACGGGATAAAGGTATAATATTTAAAAAGGATAATATAGTTATAGTTAACCTTAAAAATATAAAGGCTAACCGGCCTAAAAGGAAATAGGATAATAACTAGGATGGACCCTAGCCCGTCTTAGCTGCCTATAGAGGGGTAGTTATAGTGGACCTTCCAGACCATATTTGCGTTAACAAGTCTTTCCACATGTTAAAGGTCCACCTTTAGTTCTCTAAAGAGATCCCTAGCTAAGCACGCATTAATAAAGAGGAACGTTGTAATATCACAGGCAGGATAGCTAAAAGAGATAATAACGGCAATATTACGGACAAGTAGGAATTTAAGAAAATTCTTAATATATATAATGAATAAAGGGACGAGTATAGCTTAACATACTATATTAAGTGGAAGTATTACAATAAGAGAACCTAGGAACCCAAGAAGTCTCTAAAAGGGTGTAAGCACGCACTACTAAAGTTCTATAAATAATACCCTAAGAAACCCAGACCCCTAGGCTAGGTATAAGGTAAGAAAGACTTACCACATTAAGGCTGTAGATGACAACCACAATAATTTAGAAAAGTTAAAATCTTATAGAACTTTAACCGCCAGTTAAAGTTGTCTAATTAGTTAGATTCTTACTAAGAGCGCCGCACCTAATTAATTTGGGTAGCGGTATAGAGTTCTGCCGACGCTATTCGTTAAGCTAACTAATTAGAATTTTCCATCCCCGGGATAGAAAATCGCTATTAGCTTAGCTAAAAGCGGTAAGTAAAACTAATATCTTCGCGCACCAAATCTACCGTTTTCTACTAACACTGTAGCCACTGGTTATATAACCGCGGTTTACTAGTGCTGTAATATTCTATTCTAGAGTTACTTATTTGGTTTGGGGACCAAACCTTCTAAGGGAGGGGAGTACTATTACGGCACTAACCTATCGCGTACTGTTTCATACTATCTCGTACTATTTCCTACTATTGGCTAGCCCATTACTAGCGCCTTGGCGCCTGGCCCTACTACTTATATACAATACCCCTTTTGCCTCTTCTCCTCTTTATACCACAACGTAGTTATTTAGTTTACCTATACAATGGCACTGTGACAGTCTCTAAATATCTGCGTTAACCATTCTATAAATCCATTCCAACTTAAGAATATATATCGTACTTCTTAGTTAGTAGTTAATATACTATTTACCTATATTTTTGTAAGGTAAGGTTCAAACCACTTAAGTGCTCTCCCTATTAAGAATAGTCCTATATACACCACTTAATCCATAACTGTTGCTAGTTTCGCTCCTTCTTATATAACCTTAAAGTACATTTACATAAGGAATCCTTTAAGCCTTAACCTCTTACCTAAAAATCGCTTAATTAAGGGTAACTTAACCTTTATTACGCCAATGCCATTAATTCTGTCTTTAAGTGCCTTATTATTATCTTATAGTCTATTAACCATTTCCTATAACTGCCTAACTATAACTAACTATAAATTAGTGTCCCTTATACTGGTGTCCCTACTAGTACCTAAGGTAGTTACTACCGTTAATAGTATTATAATTAGTGCTTTCAGTAGTATATTATTTAACTTTGTTAATACTATAACTAGGTAGTAAATATATAATAAAGCCTTATGGGAAATACTACGGTGGACTTACTAATAGGCTAGGTATATAGGTAAATAAGAAGTTAATAACATAATAATAACTAGTAGAGTGATTACCTAATAGATTAACTCTAATTATATTTTAAGATTTACTATAAGGAAAGGAACTATCTAGGTAGGGACTATAGTCCTTTAAATACGCATCTATACTCCTAAGAAAGTTATTACTCTATTTACTCAGTCTGCTTTATCTACTCTATTATAGATTATACGGATTATACAGATTATATAAATTATATTATATAACCTCGCTTACCATTCCTTATCACATAGCTCCACTAGTTCTATCCTAGACCGTGCCCTTATTAACTAACTAGCTTCTTTTAACTCCTCTCCAAGTAGTTATAATATTGTACTTAAAGCGTCCGTAATAATAACTACTTATTAGAATCAATTCTCTAAACAATTAAAAATAACAAAAGTCTACCTATTTAGTATTACTAATTTAGCTACCTTAACTATAGTAACCTTAAACGCCACCTAAGTAAACTTAGTATTAAGTTTAATAATATTAGTAATAAATACTGTAAGCCCTATACTTAATCTAAGGCTAAAAAGAGGTATAATAGAACGCCTTAGGAACGAGCTATATAACCATTTTAATTTGTCTATATAGATCTAGTAGGGTCTATTACCCCTATTAGCTTTAAAGGTAAAAGATACTACATATCTTTTACCAACAACTATATAAGGTTTACTATAGTTTATACCGTCTATATAAAGGATAAGTGGCTTAATACTTTATAAAGGTACTATAATTGGATCTACACCAAATTCAACCTTAAAATTACTAGAATTTATACTAATTACGGAGCAGAGCTCTATAGTAAGAAAGCAACTACTATGACGGTGCTGGAGCGCGTTACCTGCTACTTTCTAGGCATTCTGCCAAATTCTACCAAGTTCTGCCATATTCTGCCGACACTACTTATAAAGCCAACCAATTAGGATTTTCCATCCCTGGGATGGAAAATCGCTATTGGCTCGCTTACTACTAGCGCCTTGGCGACCCCTTTATATCTTAACAGTCTCTAACAGACTTCTTCTTCTCCTTAGCTTAGTATTCTTATATAGTAGCAATCTACAAGCTTTAGTTTAGAAGCATTTATACAAGCCCGTTACAACTACCTAGATAAATAATCTAGGTATAGAATTTAAACCTACTACCTTATACGCTTAGGAAGAGAACGGAGTAGTAAAGCGCTTGTAGCAAACCTCTACTAAGATTACCCGCTTAATAATCCTTGCTAGCAATATACTAGACTTTCTATAGCTTAATATACTCCTTATAGCCATATATATTAAAAACAGACACCCTATAAAAGCTCTTAATAGTATATTACTTTACAAAAAGCTTAAGGGTAAACCTCCCTTAGTATATTACCTAAGGGCTCTGGGATTTACTGTCTACTCCCTTATAGCCAAAGAAGATTGTATAAAATTAGCTAAGTTCGCTCTATAAGTAAAAAAGGGTATTCTAATTAGCCATAATAGCAAAACAATTTATTGCGTTTGGTTACTAGATAAACAGAGGATTAAGCGGCTTAAAGACGTTAAAATCTATAAAGGTAATATTAGTTTAAAGAGTACTACTATATTTATTAAAAAATCCATTAACTCGTCTAATAAGTAAGGGAGAGAAGACACTACTACTCCTTAGCTAAAGCCTCTATTAAGAAAAAGATAATAAAGAATTAATTAAAAGGAAGGTCGCGATAGCTTGCCCTATAGGCTTAAGTCTCTACCTAAAAACCTTACTATAACTACTACTTAATTAGGCTGCTAGATATTAAGAATTAACCTACTAAGCGACCCTACTGCCTTCCTTATAAGCCTTATAGGTACAGACCAAAGCCTTAACTAATAGGTTAACAATATTAACAAGCTATTAAGTAACTAGGACAATAAAATAGGCGATAAACTAATAGCCCTTCTATCTACCTTTTCCTTATAATATATACCTTGAAACCCTTACTTAAACAATTACAACACGGTTAATTCTATGGCTCTACTAGCCGGCCATATTTAATATACTGGCTTACCTAATCTTAAAACGTATATATTTACTACCTTAATTAACGAAGATAAGCCTTATACGTATAACTAAGTAATTAATGGCCCGAATAGCAAAGAATGGATAAAAGTAATAATAGAGGAGGTAGGGTCTCTAATTAAGAACTAGATATAGGAATTTATTAATATTACCTCCCTTAAGTCTCCTTATAAACCTTTTACTAGTAAATAGGTATTTAAAGTTAAAAAGGGAAAGGATAGTAAGGTCCTCCGCTATAAGGCTAGATAGGTTATTAAGGGATATCTATAATAGTACGGTATTAATTACGACTAGACCTTTACTGCGGTAGTAAAACCTATGGCTTTTAGAGCTCTATTTGTAATTGCTGCTTACTATAACCTTAAAATTAAATATATGGATATTAAAACCGGCTTTCTTTATAGACTAATTAATTAAGAACTTTATGTTATTATGCCAAAAGGCTCTAAAGAAGCCAGTAAAGTCTGCTGCCTTAAAAAGGCCCTCTATAGACTAAAATAGTTACCTTAAATCTAGTATAAGACACTCTTAAAGTTTCTACTAGAAAAACTTGGACTTTACTATCTATACGCGGATTATAGTATATTCTCCACTAGTAAAGGATAGAAAGGTTTAATTATTTCTACCTACGTTAATAATACTAAGATTATCTATAAGGATATAACGGTAGTTAATTAGGCGAAAGTAGAGCTTAAAGTAGCCTTTTAAATAATAGATCTTAGGCTAATAGGCTTTTACTTAGGCATAATAGTTATAAGAGATTAAATAAAGAAGATTACACTCTTATAATAAGCCTACCTATTACAGGACACCTCTGTAATACCTTATACACATCTACCTATTTCTACTAACGCAGTAAGAAGAGACCGACCGCGAGATGGCAATCTAATGGCAATCTACTAGCAATCTATGGCAATCTAACGGCAATCTGCTACATTTGCCGCATTCTGCTATATTTTGCTAAGTCTACTAAATCCTGCCAAGTTTTGCTAGGACCGCTCCTTAAATCCTATTCTGCTTTATATATATATTAACTAAGCAACTAAACTAATAATATATACTCTTTCTTCCCGTTTCCTCACCTTCTCTCTTTATATAACATCTTAACTTTATTATACAGTTTATATATATAGCTTAATAATATCTACTTCATTATATATTATTACCGTTTATACTCGCTCTATAACACTACGTTGCGTTAACCCTATATACTACCCTCCAAAATATAAAACTACCCTAAAGCCCCTATAATAGCCACCAGCATTATATCTGCAATTTAAGAATAATTAATAGAGATATAGAAGTCCTTTATAAACGCCCTTGCATAAAACTAAGCCACTTTAACTTAATAATAAGCTAAATAAGAAGTATAATACCTGTAAATAATTAAGGACCTTTAAGAAGAAGTCCGCACCCTTAAGATGCCTATACTAAGGCCCTAAGACTAAACACCTTCTCTAGAAACGAACACGCGGGATAAGAGTCCTAAACTTATAGTAGCTATTTACCCTAAACCAACTACTATACTATAATAATCTAAACGAGTACTAAACCCTTTAATATTTACTAGTAAATAATAAGAACTCTAATTATGTCTAAGCTAGCTTAAAAATAAGCTAACTAGTAATGCTAACTGCTACCTAACTAAAGCTAACCGGCTCTGCTACGCCTTAAGTTAACTAGAAAGAGATATAGCTAACCTTATTAAACCCTTTTAACCAAACTTAGTATAAAGTCTAGTTATACTTTTTAAAGCTATATATAGTAACCTAAACTGCCAAGCTACCGCTTAGAGGAAGATAAATTATATAACTTAAGGAACAAAGAGCTTCCTAGTATACTTCTCTAAATTTAACCATTACATAAAAGAAATAGGCTAGAATAACTCCGTACTAGTTAACAGCCTTATTAAGTCCCTAAGCCCTAAACTAAAAACCTCCTTAATAGGTATAGACCTACTAGGAGCCCTTAGCGCCTATATAAACGTTATTAATAAACGGTATGATAATATACTACGCCTAATACCGAAGTCCACTCCTTAATATAATATAATAGCTCTATAAACGTCTATTAAGTTATTATCTTAGCCTAAGTACCCTAACGCTATAGACATTAACACAGAGACCCTAGGATACGCTCTACTAGGGTCCCCTAAATAAGAATAACGCATTAAGCTAGGCCTTTACTTTAAATGTAGAAGTAAGGATTATATCTTAAGATACTGCTCTGTCCCTATACCCTAATATAACTTATAAACGGCCAATACTAATAACCGTTTACCGTATTAATCCTCTAGTTATTATCCCCAATCTTTACCTAGTTCTAGCCCTGTATTTAGTAAGTACTACTTATAAGGACGAAGTTATAACTAATATTCTAGAGGAACCCCTTCCTACTCGCTACTAAAAGGTACGTCCTAGAGTTAAGTTGCTCTCTAAGACAGCTATATTATAGGATCTTATTAAATACATTAGATGTTATAAACCCTAACTCTTAAGATTATAGTATAACCGTTAACTACTATCTTTGGCAGAAAGATTAATAGGCTAACGCTTAAGTCCTAATTAATACAGGAGCCAGTAGTATAGGATTTATTAATAAGATCTTTGCGTAAGACAATAAGTTTACCCTAATACCCCTTGACTAGTATATTAACATATTTAGATTTAATGGCAAACGCACTATTTTAGGCCGTATTACTTATATAGCGGCCCTAGGACTCTAATACCTAAACTATAAAAAATTAATTAAGCTCTTTATAACTACCCTAGGTCACTTAATAATTCTTAGATAACCCTAAATAAAGCTATATAAGGTAACTATTAATTAAGACAACCTTAAGCTTTTATTTACCGCCTTCTATTATAAGCAGAAGTGCCTTATAACTCACTACTTAGACCTTAAACCAAAATCTAAAAAATCCACTAGGATTTACTATTCTAAAATTTCCACTAACGTCTACCCTATACCTAAAAAGTCCACCTAATTTTACTTACCTAAGAATTCCACCAAATTCTACTAATATAAGATTTCCACTAACGTTCACTAAGAACCTGGAATTTATACTAGACTATATAAACCAACTCTAACTACTGCATCCTAAACTAAGCAGAAGCTTAAGCTTAATATATAAAAGTACCAGAAGAATTGGTATTCTACTATAAAAAGGATACTTAAAGAACCTAAACCTAAATCTAATACTAACTCCGTATCTAATACTAAACCTAAAACTAAATAAGAAACCATATAAGAAACTAAGGATAATCTAAGCTTACTTAATACCTTAAATATCTACATAATTAGAGCTACTCTGCTAGTATAACTTGCCAGGAAACCTAAATATATAATCTTCGCCGTTATAATAGCCAATATTAAAAAGGCCCTAGCACCTAAAAAGCACACTAACCCTGCCATAAAAGTACCAGTATGCCACTATAAGCACCTAGAGGTATTCTTATAAAAGGAAGCCAATAAGTTAGCAGAATACCAACTATATAAATATAAGATTATACTTAAAGAAGGAAAACAGCTAAAATTTAAACCCCTATACAGAATATTCTTAAATAAACTCTAAGTACTGCGGAAGTACCTAGATAAACACCTAAGTAAAGGATTTATTAGAGTAAGCTCTTCGCCTATAGCTATAGCTATAATCTTTATTAAGAAACCTAGTGGCAGTCTACACTTCTATATAGACTACTAAGCTCTTAACACTATTACTATTAAGAATCGGTACCCGCTCCTATTAATTTAAGAGACACTAAACTAATTAAGTAAGGCTCGCTATTATATAAAACTTAACCTTATCTACGTATTTAACCGCCTCTATATTACAAAAGAAGATAAATAGCTTACCGCATTCCGTACTAGATATAGACTATTTAAATACTTAGTAACGCCATTCGGTCTTATAAATGCCCCAAGTTTGTTTTAATACTTTATAAATAATACCTTGCGACCTTACCTAGATATTTTCTATACTGCTTATATTAATAACATCCTAGTATATAGCAATAACCTAACTAAACATAAGAAACACATTAACTATATTTTAAAAGCCCTGCGTAGAGCTAGTTTATAATTAGATATAAATAAGTGCAAATTTTATAAAACAGAAGTCTTATTATTTCTATAGACAGTATATAAATGGACCTAAAGAAGATTAAAGTAATTATAAACTAGCAAGAATTTAAGAATGTTAAGGATATAAGAGCCTTTATAGGATTTAATAACTTCTACTAATGGTTTATTAATAACTTCTCCACCCTAGTCTTACCCCTTATAGCTCTAACCTAAAAGGATAAAACCTTTATCTTTAATAAGAAATATAAGAAGGCCTTTACCTATCTAAAAGTTATATTTACTACCGCACCTATACTTTAATACTTTAACCTAAACTAAAAGAGTGTTATAGAAGCTAACTTATCTAACTACGTTACTAGAGGCATTCTGTCTTAGTATAATAAGGAAGGAATACTATACCCTATAGCATACTTCTTAAAATAACTAAGTCTAGCTAAATATAACTATAAGATCTATAATAAGGAATTATTAACCATTATTAGATGTTTTAAATAATAGCAACCTAAACTAGAAGGCGCTGGATTTCTGATTAAGGTTCTTAGCGACTATAAGAATCTATAGTACTTTATAACTATAAAACAGCTAAGTTATTATTAAGCCCACTAGTTAGAATATCTGTCTTATTTTTAATTCTTAATTATATACCACCTAGGTGTCTAAAGTTAAAAACCTAATACCCTAACCTAATGTTTATAAGATATACTAGTATAGAAAGAAGCGCGTGCTTATCGCAATTAAACCCTGCTTTACTCTAAATTATTTAATCCCTTAGCTAAAGACCTTATAGTATATGTCCTTAAAATAACTAATTGATTAATTAAATAGATTATAATTAATAAATACCTAAATAATAAGTTAATCTAAGAGATACTTAAGCTAATTTAAGATAGCGTTAAACGCTTTAAAAAGATCTCTTTAAGTAAATATAAAGCTTCCGCTTATACTACTAAAACTACCTAGTTATACCTAACTATAACAAACTTAAGCTTAAGCTTCTTAAATACGTATATAACCTACCAGTAGCCGGCCACTTAGGCCGTGGAAAAACCCTAAAACTACTCTAATAGGAGTACTACTAGCCGAATATATATAATATAATATGAAGGTATATCTCTAGCTGCTATACCTACTAATAAGCTAAAGCTTTGCATAAGACTTATAACAGCTTTCTAAAGCTATTGCCTATTCTAGACCAAAGATAGAAGGATATTTTAATTAACTTTGTTATTAATCTCCCTATAAGTAAAGGCCGCGTAAATATTATAGTAGTTATAGACTGACTATCTAAGATAAGACACTTAATCGCTTGCCCTAATATATTAATACTTACCATTGCCCAACTGTTTCTAAATTATATATAGAAACTCTATAGACTCCCTAAAACAATTACCTCTAATAAAGGCAGCTAGTTTGTTTTAGCGTTTTAGAAAAAACTAACTACTTAACTCCGTATTAAAGCACTATTGTCTATAGTATATTACCTAGAAACGGATAGTTAAATAAAATGTGTAAATGCTGTAATGGAATAGTATATTTAGATATATACGTTATATTTATAGGACGACTAGATAGACTAGCTTATATTTACTTAGTTTATAGTAAATAATTCTATTTTAGAAACTATAAAGGTCTCCCTATTTTTGGCTAATTACGGCTAGCATCCATAAATGGGTTTTAAGCCCTTTAGTAATACTCCTTACCTAGCTTATTAGGCCTTATAAGTTATAGAAGTAAATAAATTTATAAAGAAGATGGAGGAATTATAAGAGTTCCTTACTAATAAAATAATATAGGCCCAATCTGTCTATAAAGCCGCAGCAAATAAGAACTAAACCCTAGCACCGGCCTACTAAATTAGTAACTTTATCTAGCTAGATATAAGTGTCAGGTAAAACCTAAGTAGATAGTTATATAGCCGCAAGGTATAGGCGACCCTAGGGCGACTTAGGGGTAACTCGCCTGTGAGGTATGTGCAGGGCACGTGCCTAGGGAAAACCCTTCCTACCTTACACACAGACTCCTCCTTTTCCCTTAAGGATTTATCTATATATATAATATACCCTATTATTCCATCATTAAGCTCCCTATCCACATCCTTACCTTACATTCAAATCCTTACCAATCCCCTTAGGAGGATAGCCGGTTTAATTTTTCCACAATGCCTCTAAAAAGAAAACCGACGCCTGCACCTGATGGTAATACGCTAACAATACAACTGCCAAACGCCTTAGGATCTAGTGCAGACAAAACTGCTAGAAATACACTAGTAGAATCTAAGCTACCTTCTAAACCTTAAAACGATTAGCCACCTACAAATACTAGAGACTAGTTTAACTTATATACCTAGGCTTAATAGAAGCTTAGCAAAATTACCAGTATTCTACTAAATATTGCTAATATAAAGGAGCTAGATAAGCTGGCTAAGAAAATAGCCAACTTATAGAGTATTATTAATTTAATAAAGCCCTTCCGTCGCCTCTCTAGTAAAAAGCACAAGTTATATAGCAAACGTATATACCGAACAAATCTCAACGCCCTGGTCAAGAAGTCACCACCTAATATTAGCGGTACTACTTAACAGCATTTTAACCGCTAGATCGCCGCAGTTAAGAACTGATTTAAGGTTAATAACGCTGACTATAACTATAAGCGACATACGCGCTAGGCCATTAAAGGTCTTGTAAAAGAGAAGACAATTACCTAACTAGTTTGTCGCCGGCTAGGCACTAAAGATAAAGGTCCTTTACTATAGGATAAGTTTAAGACTATGGTCTAAGACTAGATTAGGAACCCTACAGTAAGACGCTTTAACAACGCTATTATGTACTATACAGCTGTTATAAAAGAGAACTAGAGGTTTAACATCTTCCTAGCCCATATATGTAGCTTAGAGGACCTCTTCTTATATACCCCTTTTGTCAATCCTAAGCAATAGATAGACTTTTGGTTCTTATATCTCCCAGCCTACCTATAAGCAGAGCTCTTCCGCCAGAACTTCGCCTAACAGATAAGAACCACTAAGGACCTCTTTAATAAAATCCGCCGTGTAGAGTAATTACTTAATACTATAAAGCTTGCAGAAGACCGTATAAGCGGCAGCGGCAAATCATCGCGTATAAAGCGCGGTTGCAGTATAGGCTCTGTAGAGTTAGGTTTAGGGAACAGAACCTAAAAAGGGTAACGCTTTAAGTAAACGTCTAGGGAGAACACCTAAAAGCTAGAGGGCTTAGGGGACCCCCTAAACGCCAGTGCTACGCATGCAAGTCAAAAGAGACCTGTAGGTAACCACTGTAAAGAACACTGGAAGCAAGCCAGTAAAGACAAGTTAGGCCAGCTTTCGGAAAACCTAAAGCCCTAGTAGCGCATCTCTCTTAACTGCAACTAGGGCCTAACACAAAGGGAAAGAAGAAACACATTATAGTATACATTGCGATAGATACACCCCAGGGTAAAGTCCGCCTATATTGCTTATATAATAATAGGTGCTAAATTAACCTTATTAACCAAGACGTTATCCATAGGTTTAACCTACCTATAAGCTACGCGCTATGTTCATGTAAACCTATTATATATTTCCTTAATAGCAACTAGATGACAATCTAGGATACTTATAATCTAACAGTCACCACTAGCAACTCCTAGGGTACCCCTTGCACTATTAGCCCCCAGACCTTTTAGGGTGGCTTATTTAATGGTTATAATATAGTTTTTAGATAGGATTGGCTCGCGGAAGCAGATCTATTAATTAGCTTTTAATCTAAGCAATTTATCTAGGGTACTTCGGACCCTAAACGCCTCTAGATAGTCACCCTTAATATACTCCTAGTAGATATCAAGGCTGGCGAAACAGTTTATTTACTATAGCCAGAAGATTTCCTCTTTACCCTGGTTGCAAACATAATAGAGGACCTATTATCACTAGCAGCGAGTACCCATATAGACCCTCTAGATATAGATATACTAGTTATAAACACAATAGAGGACCTGTTATTACTGGTAGCAAGTACCTATAGAGACCCTCTAGTGCCAGCACAGATTATTTTAACTTAGGGGGGAGGTAATCAAAACCCTAAAACTATTAAGTATACTGCAGTAGAGCTGTATATACCCTCAGTATAAGCACACCTATAAAATATATATTGGCCATACCCTTCTCTTTACTAGCTCCTAGAAGCATACTACTATATAATAGTTGCCTTAACCTCCATAGACCCTAGCCTATTAAATATATACAAAGAGGAGATTAATATCTTCTCTAATAAGCTAGCAAGTATACTACCTTAGAACTCTAAGTATAACTATACAATTAACTTAGAAGAAGGCAAGACATCACTATAGATGCCCATCTACAACCTCTTATAGAAAGAGTTGCAGATCTTATAGGAGTACCTAGAGAGTACTTTTAAGAAGGGCTAAATTAGGTCCAGAAAGTCGCCTACTAGAGCGCCTATCCTCTTTATACCGAAAGCAGAAGGTATAATGCGGCTATATATTAACTACAGACGCCTAAACAAGATCATAATTAAAAACTAGTACCCCCTACCGCTGGTCGGCAAACTCTTTAATAGGCTTAGCCATGTAAAGATATTTATAAAGCTGGATCTTTATAATACGTCCTATAGGATTCACATTAAAAAGGGAGATAAATGGAAGACTATATTTAAAACACGCTATAGTCACTTTAAGTACCTAGTAATGCCCTTTGGTCTTGCCAACATCCCTATAACTTTCTAGAGCTATATTTAAAATGCTCTAGGGACCCTAGTGGATACTAACTACATAGTTTACCTAGATAATATTTTTATCTACTTAAATAACAAGGACAAGCACGTTAAGTATGTTAAGCAGATACTGCAATAGCTCTACGCTTAGGGCCTATACACTAAACTGTTAAAATGCATCTTTTATACTAAGAATGTTAAGTTCCTAGGCTTTATTATTACACCTAATAGTATTATAATAGATCCTACCCGCGTAAAAGCTATTAAGGAATAGCCTGAGCCTAAGTCCTATAGGGACATCTAGGTCTTCCTTAGCTTTGCCAACTTCTATAGGTGATTTATCTAGAACTACTTAGATACCATATACCCCCTATATATACATCTTATATAGGCATATTGCAACCCAACGTTAGATAGGGAGAAGAAGAAGCAGAAGCGTAAAAAAGGGCCTACTAAATGGTATTAACCCTGGTCCTGGCCCAATAACACTTAGCAGGCGTTTTGTAAGCTACGCGCTGCATTTATATAGGCTCCTCTACTTCACCACTTTAACCCTAATTTACCCCTAATGGTAATTACTAACGCTTCTAATTACGCCTATGGCGGTATACTTCTACAGCCTTTTAGGTAGGAAGATTAACTCCACTAGCACCTAATTGCTTATTATAGTTAGAAGCTTACTGGTCTAAAAGTGCGGTATAATGTATATAATAAGGAACTACTTGCTATAGTGCAATGCTTTAAGATATGGCGCCACTACCTTAAGCACGCCACACATGTACCGCGCGTGCTCTGCAATTATAATAATCTTAGGTACTTTATAACCACAAAGAGCTTATCTGCTCGCCAGGCCTAGTATACCAAGAAACTAGCTAAGTTTAATTTTAAGATTAAATATAAGCTAGGTAAAGTAAATTCTACTAATATACTATCCTAGCACCTAGATTATGCTAAAGGCTTTAAAGATGGCAGTAAGAGGATAGTCCTTAATACTATGCTACCTATATTACAGCAAAAGTTGCGGGTTATGGGCCTTGTGGGCGGCCCTAGTGCTACTATACTAAACTAGCAAGTAGCATGCGTGCAGTATGCAAGCGACCCTTATAAACATGGCGCCGGCGGACTAGGGTGTCCTACCATTCTCTCTAAGACCTCCTTAACCGGCCTAATAGCGTTTAACCCTAGGGAAGATCCCTTAGCCCAGGCGATGGTCCCCTACAACGACCCAGCAAGTCACCTGCGTATTGTATATTACTTCGCTAGCACCAACTTTACGCAAAGTCTTATGCTATGGCAAGAGGTAGTAGTAGCTGCCTTAGCTAAAACGGCGTTTATAGAATACCCCCCTAAGTCACTAGTTAATTTTATTTGCAGAGTATAAGAAAGGGACGCCTTTATATACTTTATATGTGATTAGTTAACCTAGGGATAGGTTCCTACTAGTAATAAGGACTATACCCTTAATAATTAAGGACTCCTAAGGTAAAATAATAAGGTCTAGGTGCTAAATTGTACACTATTATAATAGGAGATCCTTAAGCAAAATTATAATGATCCTATAGGTGGCCACTATGGATTTAACTATACCTGCAAGGTAATTGTATAAAAGTATACTTAGGACGGCCTTACTAAAGATCTCCGCAAATACTTGGATAATTGTAATGCCTACTAATGCTATAAATCGTGCCGTTATAAACCCTATGGCGAGCTGCAGCCTCTTTAGGTCCCCACCTGAGCCTAGCAACATTACTTACTTAACTTTATTATGGATCTCCCTAAGTCTAAGACTTCTAATAGCGTAAAGTACAACTCTGTTCTTGTCCTTATAGACCATTTTATAAAGCTAGTATACTACTATCCAGTGTATAAGATAATTAATGCTACGCAACTTGCAAAACTCTTATTTAGAGTCTTTATGTAAATAGGGCCTCTAAATAATATCATCTCTAATAGGGGTAGCGTGTTTATAAGCGAATACTAGAGCACCATGTGCTACTATTTATGCGTTTAATATAAGCTTAGCACTACATTCCACCTATAGACAGATGGTTAGACGGAACGTTAAAACTAGGAGTTTAAGGCATACCTATATATATTCACAAACTAGGAACAGTCCAATTAGGCCTCCCTACTTAATAAAGCAGCCTTTACCTATAACTCTAAGGTCTATGCTATAATAAAGTGTTCCCCTATTAAGCTTGCCTATAGCTAGCTGCTAAACGTCCTGGATGGAGTCCTAAATAGCGTCTAAGACGCCTAGTAAGGTAAAAATGGGTCCAAGTTAACGAATGTTAAACTTATAGAGATGTACCTATAGCGCCTACGCCTTACATATAAGGCAGCGGCAGCGTTAATAATACACACCTAATAGCTTCAGGTAAAATACTATAATCGTTACCATCTAGCCAAGCATTTCGCTATTGGTGAATAAGTCCTACTCTCTTCTAAGAACATCCATATAAAATGTCCCCATAAGAAGCCTAACAGTAAGTTTATAGGACCATTCCAGATTCTAAAGCGTGTAGGGCAGTAAGTATATAAGCTAGAGCTTCTACCTGCTATGGCACGGCTTCACCTAGTCTTTTATGTCTCCTTACTAGAGCCTTACAAGTCACGCCCTAGGTTTTAACCCCTAGCAGTAGAAAAGCTTAAGAAAGGCAGCTGGGAAATAGAAGTAATTATTGCCCACTAGGATTATACTAGATAACCGCAGTACCTTATTAAATGGCTAGGATGGCTAAATAAGTATAATAAATAGAAATACAAGACAGAACTTAAGAATTATTAATAACTACTAGATGAGTACTGTAAGCGGAATACCCTAGCCTTACAGCCAAAGCGCAGGCGAAAAGCAAGTGCTGTTGCTAAAATATAACCTGTATAAAAGTGGAGCAGAGGATATTCCAAGGGATTAAAGAATAAGTTAATACTTATAGTAAGAACTGCGGCATATATATGGGGTGAAACGTGATTTATTAATATCCTATATAAGCCACACTCTAATGCAACCTGGCTATGCTGGCGACTTGTAGGCAAAGCTACGGCGTACGCCGACAATAAAGCTTGATTTAGAAAGCACCCTTTATAGACTTAGTCCGTCACTCCATACCAGCTTAGTAGATTATTATATTAGAGAATAGGTCCACTTAACTGGGGTTTAAGACCTACTAGTGACCTACTGGCAGTAACCTATACCAACAACTTATATACTATTCCACGCATATGCTGTATAGATAATGCGTAAGGCTAAAGTATGGGTTAGCGGCGGATTTAACGGGCATATAGCCTTACTGTCTATAAATCTGGCTGTATATAAGTAACCTATAACCTACCCACAAAGTATATACGGCGCTACGCCGGTATAGCGTAAGGCTAATGTAGGGTCAGCAGCGGATTTAATAGGTATATAGCCTTACCGTCCATAAATCTGGCTGTATATAAATAACCTATAACCTACCCGCGAGGTACCAGCAACCTGCCTATACAAGCGAGCTTTAGAATATTTCTGGTCTACTAAATTCAGGCGACGGTATTAAGCTCTATAGGCTTTACCCATTAAATGGAATAATTAGGATTTTCTATACCAGGTATATAAAATTACTACTAGCTTGGTTAAATACGGGGGAGTTTTAGCAAGGCAAATCTAACTAATTAGATAACTTCAACCGCTGGTTAAAGTTCCTTAACATCTTCGCGCCGCGCATATGTACTACCTATCCCTCTATACACAAAATTAAGACACTCTTTCCCCTCTAAATTTTTTCCTTATTAAGGTTTTTTATAGGGTTTTATTAAGGCTTAAGCATATAAAGGATTGGGGACAATCCTTTTAAAGGGGGGGGCATTGTTAGGTAAAACCTGAGTAGATAGTTATATAGCCGCAAGGTATAGGCGACCCTAGGGCGACTTAGGGGTGACTCGCCTGTAAGGCATATGCAGGGCACGTGCCTAGGGAAAACCCTTCCTACCTCGTATACAGACTCCTCCTTTTCCCTTAAGGATTTGTCTGTATATACAATATACCCTATTGTTCTATCATTGAGCTCCCTATCTACATCCTCACCTTATATAAGAAATCTAAACATAAAATAACCTACTAAGAAACTTAATTAGAAGAACGCCGGCCCTTATAATAAAGCTCCCTAATACAGTTAAAATCTACCCTATATTCTATACGTCAGTCCTCTACCCTACCGCCCCTATATTAGACGCCCTGCCTAGATAGATCTAAGACCCTCCCCCACTAGTTAAAGTGGATGGTAAGGATAAGTACCTTGTTAAAAGAGTTAACAATATTAAATATAACAAACGGAAACGTAGATATATATACCTTATAAAATAAAAAGGCTTTACTAAGCCCTTATAGAAACCTATTAACTCTATAGGACTTATATAAGCCGTAAAAGACTTTTATAAACTCTACTTAGAACTACTACAGCCCTATCTCGCAGAAGCTTAAGTTTAAAGGGGGGGTACTATTACGGGATACCTTCGTGACACCTTATATACGTCTACCTATTTTTATTAATGCAGCAAGAAGAGACTAACCGCGAGATGGTAATCTAATGGTAATCTGCCGGCAATCTATAGTAATCTAACAGTAATCTGCCGCATTCTGCTATATTCTACTAAGTCTGCTAAATCCTGCCAAGTTCTGCTAGGACCGCTCCTTAAATCCTATTCTACTCTATATACGTATTGACTAAGCAACTAAACTAATAATATATACCCTTTTTTCCCATTTCCTTACCTTCTCTCCTTACGCAACGTCTTAACTTTATTACGCAGTTTATGTATATAGCTTAATAATATCTACTTCGCTATATATTATTACCGCTTATACTTGCTCCGTAACACTACCTTATTAAAGCCCTTAAATGTTTTAGATTGTAAAAGGGTAATACCTTACTAGTATCTATAAAGTATTTAATTAAGCTTATAGCCAATTAAGAAACTATTAGCGAGGATAATATTAGAAGATACTAGAGCATAATTAGTTTGGTTTTTTTTTTTTTTTTTTTATATCCGTTGTATTATACTACGTACAATACTGCGCATGCAGCCTTAGGCTATGGCGC